>Ga0207677_10000020_pt1 | contig 137014 bp, 122 predicted proteins | sample KBSMisM42_FD_184311 | JGI IMG/M metagenome (GOLD analysis project Ga0207677, IMG submission 184311) | Miscanthus rhizosphere microbial communities from Kellogg Biological Station, Michigan, USA - KBS Miscanthus M4-2 (SPAdes) (version 2) | ecosystem: Host-associated > Plants > Roots >...
TGCTTAATGGCTCAATGGCTTCTTCCGCAGCCACTCCTCGACTTCATCGACCGGCTTCGTGTTGAAGATCAGCTTCGGCTCGAGTCCCGCCTTGCGCGCGACCCACGTGCCGCTGATGACGTGGCTCATCTCCTTGATCGAATGCGCGTCGGGATTGATCGCGAAGAGGCAGCCGCGATCGGCCGCGTTGCGCAGGTGGCGCCAGTCGACGTCGAGCCGCTGCGGGTTGCCGTTGATCTCCACCAGCACGTTCCGTTCGGCGCACTTGTCGAAGATCCGGTCGTAATCGACGCGATAGCCGTCGCGCGTGAGCAGGCGGCGGCCGGTGAGATGGCCGAGGATCGTCACGCGTGGATCGTCGAGCGCGCGCAGGATGCGGTCCGTCATCTCCTCCTCGGTCATCTGAAAGCGCGAGTGGATCGACGCCACGACGAAATCGAAGAGGTCGAGATCGTCGCCGTAGTCCATCGTCCCGTCGGGAAGGATGTCCGCTTCGGTGCCCTTGAACACGCGCAGCGATTTCATCGACTTCGCTTCGCGCGCGATCTCCGCCTGCTGCATCTTCACGCGATCGACCGTCAGTCCGTTCGCGTAATACGCCACGACCGAGTGATCGGTGATGCCGCAGTAGTCGAAGCCGCGGTCGCGTGCGGCGGCGAGCATCTCGGCGACGGAGTTGCGGCCGTCGGAGAACGTGGTGTGAACGTGAAACGTGCCGCGCAGATCGGACGGATGCACGAGCTGCGGCCGCTTCTTCGATTTCAGGTCGTCCGCGCTCTCGCGTCGTTCGGGCTCGACGAACAGCACGCCTGCCTTCTCGAACAGCTGCTCTTCGTTCCGTGCCTTCACCCGCTTCGGCAGCTTCGTGGCGAAGGCCTCGACGAACTCCCGGCTGCCGGTTGCGAGCATCAGCGCGAGTCCGAAATCGTCGGGCGACGCGAAGTGAAAGATGACCGGCATCTCGCCGCGCGCGATCCCTTTCACCGTGATCTCGTCGATCGGCTCGACGTCGGCGACGAACCGCGGCAGCTCGGCGATGACGGCCTCCGGCGCGCGGGTCGAGACCACGATGTTCACGTTGCGGATCACCTCGAGCCTGCGCCGGACGCTGCCCGCGATCTCCGCATCCTCGACTTCCTCGATCGTCGCGAGTTGCTCGCGCAGCAACTCGCCGACTTCCAGTCCGCGCGGCAGCAGGAACTGCGACTCCCGTTTGCGCGCGAAGGCGATGCCCTCGAGGATCTTCTGCTGCGTTTTCTTGCCGAAGCCGGGGAGGCCGGAGATCAGGTCGTCTTCCGCCGCTTTCTCCAGCTCGTCGATGCTCGTGACGCCGAGGCGCTCGTAGATCACGCCGATCTTTTTCAGGCCGAGGTTCGGGACGCGGAGCAGGTCGAAAATGCCGGGCGGATATTGCTCGCGCAGCTCTTCGAGGTACTGCGAGCCGCCGGTGTTGACGATCTCCGTGACCACCGGGCCGATACCTTTGCCGATGCCCGAGATCGAATAGAGCTCGCCCGACGACACGAGCTCGGTGACGTCGCGGTCGAGCGTCTCGATGCGCCGCGCGGCGCGCTCGAATGCGCGCGACTTGAACGGGTTGGTTTCGCTGAGCTGAATGTAACGCGCGATCTCGTCGAGCATTCGCGCGACCTGGTACTTGTCCATCGCTATCATTCAATCATGCAAGCACGCGACCGTCTCGTAGTAGCCGCGGACCTCTCCTCGCGCGACGACATCCTGCACCTCGTCGATGAGCTGCGCGGCGCCGTGGGCATGTTCAAGATCGGCCTGCAGGCCTTCATCGCGAATGGCCCGTCGCTCGTGCGCGAGATCGTGGCGAGCGGCGAGAAGGTCTTCCTCGACCTGAAGATCCACGACATCCCGAACACCGCCGGCCACGCGGTCGCCGAGGCCGACGCGCTCGGCGCCTCGATCGCGACGGTGCACGCGTCCGGCGGCGAGGCCATGCTGCGCGCCTGCGCGAACACGCGCGCCCTCGTCCTCGGCGTCACGATCCTCACCAGCCTCGATGACGACGACGTCGAGCGCATCGGCTTCGAAGGGTCGGCGATGGAGAGCGCGGTGCGGCTCGCGCGGCTGGCGCAGGGCAGCGGACTGCGCGGCGTCGTTGCGTCGCCGCACGAGATCGCCAGCATCCGCGAGGCATGCGGCGACGGCTTCGTGATCCTCACGCCGGGGATCCGTCCGGCGGGCGAGAACGCCTGCGACCAGCGCCGCACCATGACGCCGCGCGATGCCATCCGCGCGGGGGCCGACTACATCGTCGTCGGACGTCCCATCACAAATGCGAAGGGCCGCCGGGAGGCGGCCCTTCAGATCGTCGATGCGATGGCCTGACTTTTCCCTCGCCCCGCTTGCGGGGAGAGGGTGGCGCCGCAGCGCCGGGTGAGGGGACGTGCCACTGGCGAAGGGCGACCCCCTCATCCGCCTGCGGCACCTTCTCCCCCCCGCGGCGGGGGGGAAGGGAGAAGGCTAGCGCGAGCCTGAGGTCCGGCGGCGGTTGATGCAGTTGCCGCCCGGCCCGTTGAAGAAGACGCGCACGCTGGCGAACTGGCGGCGGTTGCCGAAGGCGTCGGTGCCGACCGCGCGCAGGGTGTGCTCGCCGCGCGGCGTCTGATCGAGATTGATGCCGATGCGCCAGTTCGATACCGGCGTCCGCGACGACACGTCCGGACGCGGCACCGTGTTCAGCGTCGCCGCGCCGAGGGAGCCGTTGTCGAGGAAGACCTCGACGTTCGCGATCTTCTGGTCGCCGGTGACCCAGCCGCGCAGGTCGGCGCCGCCGCAATTGAGCGCGGCCGTGCCGTCCCAATCGATGTGGCCGGTCATCTGTCCGCACATGCCGTACGTCGTGATGCCGGTCTGCTCGCCGACGACGTACACCAGCGGTCCAACCACGACCGGGTTCCACTTCACCTCGTCGTCGTCGACATACGAGACCGCCTCGTAAAGCCGCGGGTCGGAGCCTTCGTACATCGGCGTGTTGAAGTCGAAGACGTCGAACGCGACGGTGCGCGCGGGCTCCAGCGTCTGCGGATCGCGCTCTTCCACGAGCGTGATCAGGCGGCCGGTCTGGTCGTCGATCCAACCCTGCCAGTGGAAGACCACCGGGTTCGCATGCTCGCCCTGCAGCGCCGGGATCGTGTAGTAGGCAAACGGCGTCACCGAGCCCACCTGGTTGATCAGCGAGACGAGGATGGCCTGGTCGGCGCCGATGGCGAAGAGGTTCGTGCCGTTGCTCACGAGGAACTTGCCCGGCGTGCCGAGCAGATTCACGAACGACGGCAGCGCGGGATTCGTCACGTTGTAGATGATCGTGCCGCCCTCGCCGGTGATCACGAGCAGGCCGAAGTTGAAGGCGATGTCGTTGAAGCCGAGCAGCGTGTTGTTGATCGAGGAGATCGATCCGACGCGCGTCGGTGCGTTGAGGTTCGCGACGTTGTAGAGATCGACCTGGTTCGAGCAGAACTGCGTCCCGGTCGGGTAGCACGGCAGGTCGGTCGACGGGAAGAGTCCGGCCAGCGTGTTGCCGTTGATGGCCAGGCGGCGATAGTGGACGCCGGCCATGCGCGAGATCAGGATCGGCGAGTTGCCACCCACGCGCACGTTGCGGAGGTCGTAGATCTCCAGCCCTGCCTCACTGCTGAGGTAGAGGATGCCGTTGGCGAAGGCGGTGCCGCCGTTCGACTCGCGCGAGGCCTGCGAGCCGATGAAGTCTTCGCGGGCCAGCTGAAGGTCGCCGAGGTCGGTGACCGTGTAGGTCGACAGCGTCTGTCCGCGCAGCGCGAACACCTGCGATCCGAAGCGGAACACGCCGTGTGGCGAAAGCGCGAACGAGTTCGCCGGCGGCGCCGACTGGCCGACGAGAGTCAGCGGGCAGTCAGCAGTCAGATGGTCGGCGTAAAGCGAGGGAACGAGAGAAACAACGAGGATGACGACCAGAGCGATCCGAGAAAAAACGCGCATTCAAGCCTCCCAAAACCACACCCATTAACGCCCGGCGTTCTCGCGCGCGAAGCGTATTTCTCCAGCCGGTTCGAGTTCGTCTTAGCGCCTAACTATCCCTCAAATCGGGACTTTCTGGCAAGTCATGCCTGGTTTGAGGGGGTGTATCATGAGTTGAAGCCTTATGCTCGATGGACACGTGCTGGTTCTGAATCGAGTCTTCCAGGCGATCCAGGTCACCTCGGTTCGACGCGCTCTCACCCTGCTCTACAAGGGTCAGGTCCGCGCCGTGGACTCCGAATATCGGACGTACGATTTCGAGAACTGGATGGACATCCCCGTCCAGCCGAACGACCACTACGTCGCCACTCCCAGCCGCAACATCCTCATCCCGCACGTCGTGCAACTGCTGGCGTTCGACCGGATGCCGCGCCAGGAAGTGAAGTTCTCGCGCGGCAACATCTATCTGCGCGACCAGAACCGCTGCCAGTACTGCGGCAAGAAGTTCCCCTCGTCCGAGCTGTCGCTCGATCACGTCGTTCCGATCTCGCGCGGCGGCAAGTCGACGTGGGAAAACGTCGTCTGCGCCTGCCTCCCGTGCAACGTCCGCAAGGGCAACAAGCTCCTGCACGAAGCCGGCATCAACCTGATCCGCCACCCGCACCGCCCGAAGTGGCATCCGCTGCACCGGATTCAGGGAAGGGCGTTCCCCGAGATCTGGAAGAACTTTCTCGACGAGGCGTATTGGAACGTCGAGCTGCGCGGCGAGTAGCTACGTCTCCGCCACCGCATCAAAATCCTCCACCTCCTCGCCCGCGTTCACGAAGCGGTTGACCACGACGCCGTATTGCTTCTCGTAGAGCGTGCGGTAGCGGCCGCCGAGGGCGATCAGCTCGTTGTGCGTCCCCTGCTCGACGATGCGGCCGTCTTCGATGAAGAGGATCTGGTCGGCGTTGCGGATCGTGGAGAGGCGATGCGCGATGACGAACGTCGTGCGGCCCTTCATCAGCTTGTTGAGGCCGTCCTGGATCAGCGCTTCGCTTTCGCTGTCGAGCGACGACGTCGCTTCGTCGAGGATCAGGATGCGCGGATCGGCCACGATCGCGCGCGCGATGGCCACGCGCTGGCGCTGGCCGCCCGACAGCTTCACGCCGCGCTCGCCGACGATCGTCTCGTACTTGTCGGCGAACGTGTCGGCGAAGTCGTCGACGTGCGCAATTCGCGCGGCGGCGAGCACTTCCTCGCGCGTCGCTTTCGGGTTGCCCATCGAGATGTTGTCGAAGATCGAGTCGGCGAAGAGGAACGACTCCTGCGGCACGAGGCCGATGTGACTGCGGTAGTCGGCGAGCCGCAGGTCGTCGAGATTGCGGCCGTCGACGAAGATCGCCCCTGACGTCGGCCGGTTGAACGCCGCGACGAGCGCGATCAGCGTGCTCTTGCCCGATCCCGACGGACCGACGAGCGCCGTCGATTTCCCCGCCGGAGCGATGAAGCTCATCCCCTTCAGCACCGGCACCCCTTCGCTGTACTCGAACCAGATGTCGCGGAACTCGACGTCGCCGCGGATCTCGGGCGTGTACGGCTTGTTCGGATCGTCGACGTCCTCGGTCGTCTCGTTGAGGATCTCGCGCATCCGTTCGAGTCCGGCAAATGCCTCGGAGAGCTGCGTGCCGATGGCCACGATCTGCGCCACCGGTCCGATGACCATGCCGAGATAGATGATGAACGACACGAGATCGCCCATCGTCATGCGCGCGGCCAGCACTTCGCGTGCGCCGACGTAGAGGATGATCATCCCGACGACGCCGGCCAGCATCGACGTCAGGCCGGTCACCGTCGACACCGTGTTCATCGTCTTGATCACGAGCCGCAGCAGGCGATGCGCCCCCTTCGTGAAGACGCGCTCCTCGTGCTTCTCGGCGCGATACGCCTTCACGATGCGGATGCCGGAGAGTCCTTCGGTCAGCCGGCCGGTGACGTCCGCGTTGATCTCGCTCCGCTGCCGGAACAGCGGCCGCGCCGTGCCGAACGCCCACCAGAGAATCGCGGCGAAGAAGATCAGCGCCGCGGCGATGAACGTGGCCAGCTTCGCGCTGAGCCAGAAGAGGATGCAGATCGCGCCCGCGGCGGTGATGATGCCGCCGAACAGCTGCACGAGTCCCGTGCCGATCAGGTTGCGGATCCCCTCGGCGTCGTTCATCACACGCGCCACGATCATGCCGGTCTTCGTCGAGTCGAAGAAGCGGACCGGCAGCCGCTGCACGTGCTCGTGAATCTTCCGCCGCAGCTCCGTGATGGAGCGCTGCGCGGCCTGGCCGAGGAGCTGGGAAAGGAGGTAGTCGGTGAGACCGCTGACGATCGAGGCGGCGCCGGCGACCAGTGCGAAGATCCACAGCAGGTCGGCGCGGTGCTGGCCGATCACGAGGTCGATCACGTACTTCGACGTGCCGGGGAGGATGATGCCGGCGAGGCGGTTGATGAACATCAGCGGGACGCCGATGAGGAGCCGCTTGCGGGCGCGCCAGATCAACTGCCACGCGTCGTTGAGGAGACCCATCGCGCGCTTACGGTCGAGCTTGCGCTTTTTGGTTTCGGCCATGGGGGCATTGTAGTTGGCAGTTGGTAGTTGGCCGTGGGCAGGAGCTACCGCCGGCCTGCTGCCAACGGTCAACTGCCAACTGCGAACTGCCAACTGCTGTGTTGGGAACCAAATTTGCTACCACACCCATCCCGGAGTGGCTGCAAATGACGTTGGTCAATTCACTTTGCGCTGAAATCAGTATTTATCAAGGCGTCGGCGAGGCCACAGGGGTGGTGGTGGAACGGAGCGCGATCCGCGGCAAGAAAGGCCTCTGCAAATCGATGCGCGATCTGGCCATCAAATCGCGCGTGCTCGGCGACGGTTACTACTACATCCCGATGGATCTCTGGCCGAAGGCGAAGGAGCCGGTGATCGTCCATAAACACGACTGGACGGTGATCGGGTCGATCCCTCGCACTTCGCGCTCTGGGCGAAAACGCGTGAAACGCGCGACCGCCTCGTGACGCCTCGAATCGAATTCAACTTCTGGAGTGCAACTTTGATGAAGCGATTTTTGTCTCTGTTGATCGCCGTTGCGATCGCCGTCCCAGTCCTGGCGCAGGAAGAAGGCCCGGCCGATGCCAAGGGCGCCCAGGTCAACACCACCGGCAAGGGCTACACCGCCGCCTACGTCATCGAGCCGTCGACGAAGCGCGTGCTGTTCGCCGAGAACGCGGACGTGGCGCTGCCCACCGCCTCGATGGCCAAGATGATGACGCTGCTCATCACCATGGAAGAGATCCAGCAGGGCCGTCTCAAGCTGACGGACCAGGTGGTCACCTCGGCGCGCGCCAGCAAGATGGGCGGCTCGCAGATCTACGCCAAGGAAGGGCAGCCCTTCCCGGTGCAGACGCTGCTCGCCGCGACGATGGTGCAGTCTGCGAACGACGCCGCGGAAATGCTCGCGGAAAAGATCGCCGGCTCGGGCGAATCGTTCGCCGACATGATGAACGACCGCGCCCGCGCCCTCGGCATGACGCATTCGAATTTCGTCGATCCGCACGGCCTGCCGAATCCGAAAGATCCGACGCACATCAACACGGCCTCGGCACACGACCTCGCGCTTCTCGGCATGGAGCTGATGAAGTACCCGCTCATGCGCGAGTACGCGAAGACGTACACGATGCCGTTCGCCAACGGCACGTTCACCGCCGGCCTCACGAACCCGAATCACCTCATCAATCCGCACAAAGAGGACTACTTCGCCGACGCCACCGGCATCAAGACCGGCTACTCCGGTCCCGCCGGCTATTGCGTGACCGCATCCGCGAAGCGCGGCGACATGGAGCTCGTCTGCGTCGTGATGGGAGCCAAGACCTCGCACGGCCCGCTCAGCTCCTTCGGCATCGCCTCGCGCCTGATGAGCGAAGCGTTCGCGCAGTACCGCCGCATCGCGGTGGTGAAGAAGGGAACGCCGGTCGGCCAGGCCACGGTCAATGACGGTCAGGCGAAAACGGTCGCCGCGGTGGCGGGCGCCGATGCCTACGCGCTCGTGAAGCGCGGCGAGGAAAAGAACGTGAAGACCGCGTTCAGCGGCGGCGCCGTGACGGCTCCCGTGCAAGCCGGCCAGCAGGTCGGCGCCGTCGCCGTGACGCAGAACGGCCAGGTCATCGCGCGCATCCCCGCGCTCGCCGGCGCGGCGGTGGAGAAGCAGCCGTGGTGGAGGAAGTTCTGGCCGTTCTAGGCGACTGAATCGAACACGACACGCCGTCCGTCGATCCGCCACGCTCGCGTCGAAAGCGCGACGAGCGCATCGACGTACGCGGCGTGCTCCTGCTCGAGGATGCGCGCGCTCAGCGTCTCGGCCGTGTCGTCGTCGCGGACCTCGACGGCGCGCTGCAGGATGATCGGGCCGGCGTCGAGGTTCTCGTCGACGAAGTGGACGGTGCATCCCGAGATCTTCACGCCGTAGTCGACCGCCTGCTTCTGCGCGTCGACGCCGGGGAACGCCGGCAGCAGCGACGGATGAATGTTGATGATGCGGTTGCGCCACTCGCCGATGAAGCTGGAGGAGAGCAGGCGCATGTAGCCGGCGAGGATCACGAAGTCGGGATCTGCATCCTTCAGCACCGCCTGAACGGCGTACTCGTGATCGAGACGGCTCTGATGCGCCTTGTGATCGAGCTCGTGCACGTTCAGTCCGAGCTCGCGCGCGCGGACGACGCCCTGCACGCCGGGCCGGTTCGAGATCACGCAGACGATCTCGGCGTTCAGGGTGCCGTCGGCGATCGCCTGCTGGATTGCGTTGAAGTTGGAGCCGCGGCCGGAAAGCAGAACCGCGAGCCGCACGGCTATTCGATCCACGACGCGAAGCCGCTCGGCGGCGCGTCGTAGACCACCTTCCCCTCACCGCGCACGATGTTGCCGATGAAGTAGAACTTCTCGCGCATCTGCGTGAGGTGTTTCGTCACGGCGTCGACCTGCTCCTTGCCGATCACCAGCACCATGCCGACGCCCATGTTGAAGACGCGGAGCATCTCCTCCCGTGCGACGTTGCCGGCCTCGAACAGCAGCTTGAAGATCGGCAGCACCGGCCACGAGCCGAGCTTGACGTGCGCGTCGAGGTTGGCCGGGAGGATGCGCGGCACGTTGTCGGTGAGGCCGCCGCCGGTGATGTGCGCCATCGCGTGCAGAGCGCGCTGTTCGACGAGCGGCAGCAGCGGCTTCAGATACGAAAGATGCGGTGCGAGCAGCGCCTCGCCGATCTTGCCGATCTCCGGCAGCACGGTCTGGAAGTCGTGTCCCATCTTGTCGATGAGGATGCGCCGCGCGAGCGAGTAGCCGTTCGTGTGGAGGCCGGCCGAGGGGAGCGCGATGAGGACGTCGCCCTCGCCCACCTGCTTGCCGTCGAGGAGTTGCGATTCATCGACTACGCCGACGATGAAGCCGGCGATGTCGTAATCGTCGTCGCCGTAGAAGCCCGGCATCTCCGCGGTCTCGCCGCCGATCAGCGCGCAGCCGTTCTCGCTGCAGGCGCGGGCCATGCCGCGGATCACGTCGGTCATCACCGCGGGCCGGAGCTTGCCGGTGGCGAAGTAATCGAGGAAGAAGAGCGGCCTCGCGCCCTGCACGAGAATGTCGTTCACGCAGTGCGACACGAGGTCGTAGCCGACCGTGTCGTGGATCTTCATGTCGCGGGCGACGCGCAGCTTCGTGCCGACGCCGTCGGTCGATGAGACGAGGATCGGGTTGGTGATGCCTTCGAAGTTCGCGCGAAAGAGTCCGCCGAAGAGACCGATGTCGGAGATGACGTTCGGGGTGAAGGTGCCGCGGGCGATCCGGCGGACCTCGCGCAACGCTTCGTCCTGCGCGTCGATGTCGACGCCGGAGTCGCGATAACTCACCTTGTCCGTCACGGCGGCGGAGTCTAGCATGTGGCGCCCATGGCCGCTTTTCTGCTCCTCACGACCCTTTTGACCATCGCCGGACTGCTCGCCACGATGGTCTTCGGCTTCCTCGCCGACCCCATGCATGCGGCCCGGCACATCTTCATGGCCCTGACCACGACGTTCATCGGATTGTTCTCCCAATCGATGACGATGTTCTTCTTCATCGGCACCGGAAAAGAGATCAAGGAGAAGTCGAACGGTGACGCGGCGGTGGTGCAGGAAACGAAGGCGTTCAAGTCGCGCGTCTTCCCCGCCGCGATGTGGGCGCTGACCGCGATCATGGTCACGTTCATCATGGGCGGCGGCGTCGCGCACGGCCAGACGCCGCGCTGGCTGCACGACGCGCTCGCGTTCACGACGCTCCTGCTCTTCGCCCGCGCGTACTGGATCGAGATCCGCGCGATGGACGAGAACGCGAAGTTGATGGAGCGTTACTTGCGCGACGAGAGCTAGGCTCGGTAGAGCGCCGCGCCCCAGTGCAGGCCCGATCCGAGCGCGGTGAAGCAGACCAGCATGCCGGGCTTGATGCGGCCGTCGGCGAGGCATTCGTGAAAGAGGATCGGCAGCGTGCCGGCGGTCGTGTTCGCGTAGCGCTCGATGTTGTGCGGCACTTTCTCGGCCGGGAAGCCGAGCTGTTTGGCCACGCCTTCGATGATCCGGAGATTCGCCTGATGGATCAGCAGGATGTCGATCGCGTTCACGTCGATGCCGGCCGCGGCGCAGACCGCGCGCACCGCGTCGGGCATGCGCGACACCGCTTCCTTGAACACCTGGCGGCCTTCCATCACCGGGATCAGATCGCCTGAATCGACCTGCTCGCCGCGGATCCACGGGCGCTGCGACGAGCCGCCTTTCATGTAGAGCGCGCCGATGTTCGAGCCGTTCGTGAAGAGCTTGAAACCTTCGAAACCGCGCTCGCCGTTTTCCGAGCGCTCCATCACCACCGCGCCTGCGCCGTCGCCGAAGAGCACCGTGCGATCGCGGTACTGCGTGTTGAACGCGTACTCCTCCGGCGTGATCTCGCGGTCCTCGCGGCCGATCGTGATGTCCCACCCTTTCTGCCACGGCATCAGCGGCGTGTGCACGTCGGCGCCGATCAGCAGGATGCGGTCGTACTTGCCGCTGCGGATCAGCGAGTCGGCGAGATCGAGTCCGTAGACGAAGCCGGAGCACTGCTGGCGGATGTCGAACGTCGGGATCTCGCCGAAGCCCATCTTCGCCTGCAGCACCGGGCCGTTGCCGGGGAAGTAGTAGTTCGGCGTCATCGTGGCGAAGACCACCGCGTCGATGTCCGACGTCGTGACGCCGGCCGCGGCGAGCGCGCCCTCGGCCGCTTTCATCCCGAGCTCGACGGAGCCTTCGCCGGGATCGGCGTAGTAGCGTTGCTCGACGCCGCTGCGCGTCCGGATCCATTCGTCCGAGGTGTCCATGATCTTCGCGAGCGCGTCGTTGCGCACGAGGTTCGCCGGGATGCCGATCCCGGTGCCGGTGATGATTGTCTTCATGAGTGAGCCGCGATCATGCGTCATGCTTCGCGGTCAGCGCAAGGAGGTCTTCCGAGGTGAAGCTGTACTTGCGTCCGCAGAACTGGCAGACCACGTCGGAGCCGCCCTGCCGGATCATCTCCTGCAGCTCGTCGGCCGGAAAGAGCGCCAGCGGCGCGAGCGCGCGTTCGGGACTGCACGTGCAGGTGTAGCTGAGCGGCACGTCGAAGCTCGGATCGATCTGCTTGTAATCGAGTCCGTGCAGCACCTGCGCGACGACGTCTTCGATCGGCATCTTCTCGAGCAGCGTCGACAGCGGCGGCGCGTCCTTGATGCGGGACTCGACCGTCGCGATCGCCTCTTCGCTCGCGTGCGGAAAGGCCTGGATGATGATGCCGCCGGCGGCCGCGACCCCTTCGCGGCGATTGAGCACGCCGAGGAGCACGGCCGATGCGATCTGCTCCGATTTCGCGAGAAAGCGCGTCAGCTCCTGCGCGACGCCGCTCCCCTCGAGGCTCACCGCGGAGGTGTACGGCGTTCCTTCCGGAGGAGTGCCGCGCACGACGGTGAGCACGCCCGAGCCGATCGCGTGCGGGACGTCGAGCGCCGGGTCCTGCGGGATCGGATTGCCGACGAAGCCGCGCGCGTGGCCGCGGATGTTGCCCTCGGCGATCACGAGGCCGAGCGGTCCGTCGCCCTGAAAGCGAAGGGCGACGTATTGATTGCGGACGTCTTTGTCGAGGAGCCGGGCGAGGAGCAGCGAGCCGGTGAGCGCGCGGCCGAGGGCGTCGGCGGCGACGGGCGAGAGATCGAGCAACTGGCGCGCCGTCTCGACCGTGTTCGTCGTCTGCGCCGCCAGGATGCGGAAGTCGCCGCCGCCCGCCATCCCCTGAATCAATCGGTCGTCACGTTGCATGGTCATGGCCTAAACGCACGCGGCCAGCAAATTGCTTCCGAAACGAGACTGGAGGTTCACCCCGATGAAGAAGCTGCTCGCTCCAGTCGCCATGGGGGCCGTCGTGCTCGCGCTCGCTGCCTGCAAAATCGAGAAGACCGGACAGGACACGTACAAGGTCGTCGCGCCGACGCCGCAGGCGAAGGCGGCCGGAGAAAAGGCGAAGGTGCAGGCGAAGGAAGTCGGCGCCAGGCTGAAAAAGGAGGCGGAAAAGCTCGGCGACAAGGTGAAGAGCGAGACCACGTCCACACATCACTGACAGGCATAGAATGACGCCGCTCCGCGGGACGTGGACTCTCGCGGCGCGTCGTTGCCACATTACGCGAAGGGAGGATCTTCCATGGCAGTCTCCGTTGGAAGGACATCCACCGCGGATCGGACCCAGACGCTCAAAGTCGGCGATACCGCCCCAGACTTCGAGCTTCCCGGCCATCGCGGCGGTGAGAAGTTCAAGCTCAGCGACTACCGCGGCAAGAAGAACGTAGTACTCGTGTTTTATCCGCTCGACTGGACCCCTGTCTGAACCGTGCAAATGCCGGGATATGAGGCCGAAATGGCCGATTTTGAACGGTATGATGCCCAGGTCGTGGGCATATCGGTTGACAGCGTTCCCAGTCACGTCGCATTCGCAAAATCCCTCGGCGGAATCGAGAAGTACCCGCTTCTGGCCGACTTTCATCCCAAAGGCGAAGTCTCGAAGAAATACGGCGTCTGGAAAGAAGACAAGGGAATCTGCGAGCGCGCCATCGTGGTGGTCGACAAGCAAGGCATCGTCCGCTACGTCGACGTCCATGACATCTCCGAGGCACCCGAGAATTCACAGATTCTCGACGTGCTGCGCGAGCTCGACTAGTTTTCCGAGGCGGGCCGTCCACGGGCCCGCCGCTCTTCGCAGGAGGCCAGGTTGTTGTCCATTGCACGCAAGTGCGTTCCGTTCACCCCGTTCGAAAAAGAGCTCGCATCCGCCGTCGTGACGATCGCTTCCGCGACCGGCGTGCATCTCCCCGATCAGACGCCGTTCCCCGAGGAAGATCCGGGCGATTCGACGTACCGCATCATCCCGGGCGACACCGACGTCGCGCAGTTCCGCCTCAAGCATCATCACTACGATCACTCCGAGGCCGACACCGATCCCAACATCGTCTTTCCGCTGGCGACGCTGCAGGAGCTCGCGCGCGAGGGTTTCATCGGCTCGGTCAACGACAAGCACTACAGCTACGGCTTCACCACGAAGCTGAAGGAGCTGTACGAGACGACGTTCCCCGAGATCGCCGACAAGATCGAGCGCTCGCGGACGAAGCTCGTGCTGCTGACGGCGGGGTGTCCGGAGACGTGCCACCGCACGATCGCGAATCTCGCGCGCGAGATCGAGTCGCGCGGCATCCCGACGCTCATCATCAGCGCGTCGCCGGCGGCGACCGAGTCGGTCCGCCCGCCGCGCGCCATGACGTTCGACGGCAGCGCCATCGGCCGCATCATCGGCCGCGCCGGCGATCGCGAGTTCCAGAAGAAGGTGGTGAAGGCCGCGCTGGAGATGTTCACGCACGACACCCCGCCGGGGAAAGTCGTGAGGAAGATGATCGAGTGATGAAGACCACGCGCCGCGATTTCGCGTTCATGGTCGGCGCCGCGATCGCCGCGGCGAAAACTGAGCTGCCCGCGGCGAAGGACAAACGCCGGGACGAATCGGTGGAAAAACTGCGCGCGGTGAAACTGGCGAACGGCGACGAGCCGGACTTCACGTTTTCCGCGCTCGCAAAACGATGAATCCGTACGCCACGATCGACGAGCTCGGCGCGATGTTGCGCGCGAAGCAGGTCACCTCGCTCGAGCTGACCCGCTTCTACCTCGACCGGCTGGAGAGGCTCGGCCCGAAGCTCAATGCGGTCGTGACGATCACGCGCGAGCGCGCCCAGGGCGAGGCAAAACGAGCGGATGCGGAGATCGCCGCCGGCAGGACGCAGAACCGTCCGCTCCTCGGCATCCCGTACGGCGTGAAGGACCTGCTCGCGACGAAAGGGATTCCGACGACGTGGGGTGCGGAGCCGTATCGCAACCAGGTCTTCGACTACGACGCCACGGTCGTCAACAAGTTGACCGATGCCGGCGCCGTGCTCTGCGTGAAGCTGGCGATGGTCGAGCTGGCGGGCGGCTTCGGCTACAACAACGCCGACGCCTCGTTCACCGGTCCGGCGAAGACGCCGTGGAACACCGACTTCTGGTCGGGCGGCTCGTCGAGCGGTCCGGGCGCCGCGGTCGGCGCTGGACTCGTCCCGTTCGCCATCGGCAGCGAGACGTCGGGATCGATCGTCACGCCGAGCGCATTTTCCGGCCTCACGGGACTCCGTCCGACATACGGCGCGGTGAGCCGCCACGGCGCGATGGCGTGCGCCTGGACGCTCGACAAGCTCGGACCGATGTGCCGCAGCGCGGCGGACTGCAACACCGTCCTGCACGCGATCCAGGGCGAGGATCCGCACGACGCCACGACGATCGGCGTCTACGTCTCCGGCCGCGCCACGTTCATCGCCAACAGCATGATGCTCGACCATCCGCGCAGGCTGCGCATCGGCATCGTCAAAGGCTCGCACGAGAAAGTGCAGAAGGAAGTGCGGGAGAACTTCTTCCGCTCGATCGACGTGCTGGGCAAACAGGGACACACGATCGTCGAGGAGCTGGCGTGGACCGAGCTGCCGGTCAGCGCCACGGTGGGCGTGATCGTCGACGCCGAATGCGCGAGCGCGTTCGAGGAGCTGATCCGCAGCGGCAAAGCGAAACTGCTGCGCGATGCGACCGACCGCATCGGCGGCCTCGAGGCGGCGGCAACGTTGGCCGTCGATTACCTCCGCGCGCAACGCATCCGCACGCTGATCCGGCGCGATGTGCTGGCGATGTTCGAGCAGGTCGATCTGATCGCCGGTCCGGCGCGCGCGACGGTGGCGTATCCGATCAACAAAAACTTCGACGAGGCCTACAAAGACGTGAGCAGCGGACCGTCGCTGATCGGCGGCATGAACCTCGTCGGCGCACCGGCGATCTCGCTGCCGAACGGCTTCGGCGAGAACGGCCTGCCGACCGCGATCCAGCTCATCGCCGCGCCGGCGAACGAGACCGCGCTGCTCAATGCCGCGGTGAACTATCAGGCGGCGACGAACGAGCATAAAAAAGTGCCGCGCGGCTTCGAATAAAACCTTATCCTTCGCCAACGATGGAAGCACACCCGCAGCACTTCGAAGAACAGCCCTGGAGCGTCGAAGACGCGTCCGAGCTCTACATGGTCGATCGTTGGGGCGGCGGTTACTTCGACGTCAATCCCAACGGCGATCTGACCGTCGCGCCGCTCAAGGAAGCCGGCACGCAGATCCCCATCATCGACGTGCTGCGCGAGGCGCAGGCGCTCGATCTCAAGGCGCCGCTGCTGGTCCGCTTCCAGGATCTGCTGCGCCATCGCGTCGAAGCGCTCAATAACGCGTTCAACAGCGCCATCGCGGAGCACAAGTACACCGGCACCTATCGCGGCGTCTTCCCGATCAAGGTCAACCAGCTGCGCGAGGTGGTCGAGGAGATCCTCGACGCAGGCAAGCCGTTCAACTACGGACTCGAGGTCGGCTCGAAGCCGGAGATGTTCGCCGGCCTGGCCATCCACAGCGATCCCGAATCGCTCATCGTCTGCAACGGCTACAAGGACACGACGTTCATCCGGATGGCCATGCTCGGGCGGAAGCTCGGCAAGAAGGTGATCGTGATCGCGGAGAAGCTCTCCGAGATCCGGGCGATCATCAAAGTGGCGACGGAGATGAACGTCGAGCCGTGGATCGGCATGCGCGTCCGGCTGCTGTCGAAAGGCGCCGGCAAGTGGGCGACCTCCGGCGGCGAGCACGCGAAGTTCGGCCTCTCCACCGCGGAGATCCTCGAGGCCATCGAGATCCTGCGCGAGGCGAAGATGGAGAACTCGTTCAAGCTCCTCCACTTCCACATCGGCTCGCAGATCCCCGACATCCTCACCATCAAGCGCGCCGTTCGCGAGGCGGCGATGTACTACGCGAAGCTCTACAAGATGGGCCATGAGCTCGAGTACCTCGACGTCGGCGGCGGCCTGGCCATCGACTACGACGGCTCGCGCTCGACGTTCCACTCCTCGATGAACTACACGGTCGAGGAGTACGCCAGCGACGTGGTCTACAACATCATGGACATCTGCGAGGACGAGAAGGTCCCGCATCCGAACATCGTGTCGGAGTCGGGGCGGGCCATCGTCGCGCATCACTCCGTGCTGGTGATCCAGGCGTTCGGTGCGATCGAGAAGACGCCGCTGGAGCCGCTGGCGATCCGCGCGGCCGATCACAAGCTCGTGCGCGAGCTGCTGGACATCGATCAGCGCCTGTCGACGGAGAACCTCACCGAGGCGTGGCACGACCTGATGCAGATCAAGGAGCAGTCGCAGACGATGTTCGAGGTCGGCGTGCTGCCGCTCGACGTCAAGGCGCGCCTCGAATCGCTTTACTGGCAGACCGCGGAGAAGATCGAGCAGATCTCCTCGACGATGGATCCGGAGGAAGTGCCGGAGGACCTGCGGTCGCTGAACAACGAGCTGGCCGATCAGCACATCTGCAACTTCTCCGTCTTCCAGTCACTGCTCGATCACTGGGCCCTCGGACAGCTGTTCCCGATCATGCCGATCCATCGTCTGAATGAGCGCCCGCAGCTCGAGTCGACGCTCGTCGACATCACGTGCGATTCCGACGGCAAGGTGCAGAAGTACATCGACCTGAAGGACACGCGCGACACCCTCCCGCTTCATGAGATCCGCAACGAGCCGTACTACCTCGGCATCTTCCTCACCGGCGCCTATCAGGACATCATGGGCGACATCCACAATCTCTTCGGCCGCGTGAACGAGGTACACGTCTTCCTCGATCCGGACGAGGAGAGCGGCTTCTACATCGAGGAAGAGATCCCCGGAAACTCGATCGGCGAAGTGCTGGCCATGACGCAGTACGACTGGCGCGACATGGAGAAGCGGATGAAGGCGCAGATCGACGCCGCGATCAAATCCGACGTGCTCAAGCCGACCGAAGGGATGCGCCTGCTTCAGGATTACGAGAAGGGGCTGAAGGATCAGACGTATCTCAGCCTGGAGTAGACAGCGGACGGCAGACAGCGGACAGCGGGCCCAACCACCCGCTGTCTGCTGTCCGTTGTCTGCTGTCCATCGGTGACAACCATCACCGCCCATCGGAATGGCGATCTTTGACGATTCGTTACAGCACAACGGACATCAACACACAGGAGAAAGCAACGATGCGGAGAACACTCGCGCTCGGTCTTTTCGCGCTGATGGCCATTGCGGGAAATGCGTTTGGCCAGGCTCAGGCGCGCATTACCGGCAAGGTCACGGACGGTGCGACGAAGCAGCCCATTCCCAACGCGGTCGTCAACGTCACGGCGCTGTCGGGCAAGACATTCAAGCAGGATTTCCCGGTCAAGAAGGACGGCTCCTACGCCATCTTCCTGCTCGACGGAACCATCAAATACAAGTTCACCTACTCGGCCCCCGGCTACGCGCCGTACGCCGAGGACATGAAGCTGAAAATCGGCGGTGAACCGAACACCAAGGACGTCGTGCTCAACACCGGTACGGCGGCGGCCGCGTCGGGCGACAAGAACGCCGCGGCGGCGGGCACGGCGGCGAAAGTCGATCCGGCCGTGCAGGCGTTCAACGAAGGCGCGGCACTCGCCAACGCGGGTGATGACGCCGGCGCGATCAAGAAGATCACCGAGGCGGTCACCGCCAAGCCCGATCTGATCGCCGGCTGGGAAGCGCTGGCCAAGCTGCATCTCCGCGGCAAGGACTACAAATCGGCCGTCGACGAGGCGAAGAAAGCGCTTGCGCTCGCCGACGACGAGACGGAGATGTACCAGATCCTGTTCGAGGCCTACACCGCGACCGGCGACAAGGCGGGCGCGGCCGAGGCGAAGAAGAAGCTGCCGGCGAACGCGGCCGGACTCTTCAACGACGCCGCCAAGCTGATCAACGCCGGCAAGGATGCCGAAGCGGAGTCGCTGCTGAAGCAGTCGATCGCCGCCGATCCGACGTTCGCGCAGTCGTACTACGAGCTCGGCATGGTCTACGTCCGCAGCGGCAAGAGCGCCGACGCGAAGGCGAACCTCGAAAAGTACATCGAGCTCGAGCCGAACGGCAAGGATGTCGCCACGGCCAAGGAAATGCTCAAATACGTGAAGTAACGGCAGAGCATCACAGTTTTGTCGCAATGTGAGGGGGCAGGCGGGAACGCCTGCCCTTATCTTTTTGGTTGAGGGCGTCATCATGAAGAAACAGACGACGTTGATCGCAATCGTTTTGACGGCCGCGCTGGCCGGCTGCGCTTCGACGCAGTCGGAAAGCGGCATGGGCCACGCGAAGGTCAAACTCACCGAGCCCGAGCTGACGATCGTGCAGACGAGCCTCGTGCCGCAGGTCGCGCGCGACATCACCGGCCCGATCCCGGTGCACTACAAGATGCGGGTGGCGAACAAGTCGGGCGAGCCGATCACGCTGACGAGATTGCAGCTGCAATCGGTCGGCTACGGCGCCTACTCGCTGCAGTCGCAGTCGCACCCGTTCAAGCAGAAGATCGCCCCCGATCACTTCGAGATCGTCGAGTTCTGGATGCCGGCCACGATCCAGGACGCGTCGGTCTACGGCGCGAACGGCCCGGTGACGCTGCGCGCGGTCGCGCACTTCGACTCGCCGGTCGGCCAGTTCGATCAGGTCGTCGTGCAGCAGGTGCACGAGAACCCGAACGACGAAGCGAACCCGCAGTAGGGTCTCGCTAACCTTCCGGCTCGTACCCGAGCGCCGGCGCGAGCCAGCGCTCGACCACCGGCAACGGCGCATTCTTGCGCGCCTGGTAGTCGAGCGCTTGGTCCTTGCCGATCTTCCCCACCGCGAAATACCGCGCCTCGGGATGCGCGAAGTAGAAGCCGCTGACCGAGGCCGCCGGCATCATGGCGAACGACTCCGTCAGCTCGATGCCGGTCCGCTCCGCGTCGAGCAGCTCGAACAGCGTCTGCTTCTCGCTGTGATCCGGACACGCCGGATAGCCGGGCGCCGGGCGGATGCCGCGGTACTTCTCGGCCACCAGCTCCTCGGTGCTGAGGTGCTCGTCCTTCGCGTACCAGCCGAGGCGCACGTCGCGATGCAGCATCTCGGCGAGCGCTTCGGCCAGGCGGTCGGCGAGCGCCTTGGTCATGATCGAGTTGTAGTCGTCGTGATCGCGCTGGAACCGCGCGACCAGCTCGTCGACGCCGATGCCCGCGGTGACCGCGAAGCCGCCGAGGTAATCGCGCGTGCCTTTCGGTGCGATGAAATCGGCGAGCGCGAGGTTCAGCTTCGTGTTCGTCTCCTGCTGCTGCCGCAGCGTGTGGATGACCGCGATCATCCGGTCATCGTCATAGAGCTCGATGTCGTCGCCGACGCGATTCGCGGCCCAGAATCCGTAGACCGCACGCGCGTGCAGCAGGCGCTTGTCGATGATCTCCGCGAGCAGCTTGCGCGCGTCGTCGTACAGCTCCTTTGCGCGCGGTTCGTCGAGGATCTGCGGGAAACGTCCGCGCAGTTCCCACGCCTGGAAGAACGGGTTCCAGTCGATGAACGGCTCGATGCGCTCGAGCGGCACGTCGTCGAGCGTGCGCACGCCGAGGAACGGCGGCGGCTGGATGTTGCTGAAGTCGAGCACGGGAGCGCGGCGCCGCGCGTCGTCGATCGTGAGGATCGTCCGGTCGCCGGCGCGCGCGGCCTGCTCTTCGCGGAGCCGGTCGAGCTCCGCCCGCGTCGCGGCGACGAACGCGTCGTGCTTCTCGCCGAGGAGTGACGAGACGACACCGACGGCGCGCGAGGCGTCGAGCACGTGCGCCGTCACCTGCGAGTAGCGCGGCGCGATGCGGACGGCGGTGTGCAGCTTCGACGTCGTCGCGCCGCCGATCAGGAGCGGCGTCGTGAACTTGCGCCGCTCCATCTCGCGCGCCACGTGCACCATCTCGTCGAGCGACGGCGTGATCAGGCCGGAGAGGCCGATGATGTCCGCCTTCTCCGCGATCGCCGTGTCGAGGATCTTCTCCGCCGACACCATCACGCCGAGGTCGACCACGTCGTAGTTGTTGCAGCCGAGGACCACGCCGACGATGTTCTTGCCGATGTCGTGGACGTCGCCTTTGACCGTCGCCAGCAGCACCTTGCCGCGCGACGAGAGGTCGCCCGCTTTTGCTTTTTCCGCTTCCATGAACGGCAGCAGATACGCCACCGCCTTCTTCATCACGCGCGCCGATTTCACGACCTGCGGCAGGAACATCTTGCCGGCGCCGAAGAGGTTGCCGACGATGTTCATGCCGTCCATCAGCGGCCCTTCGATGATCGAGAGCGCGCTCGGATACCGCGTCCGCGCTTCATCGAGATCGGGCTCGAGGTAGTCGACGATTCCTTTGACCAGCGAATGCGAGAGGCGCTCTTCGACCGTGCCGTGGCGCCACGCCGCTTCTTCCTTCACCGTCGCCGCGGTCTGCTTGACCGAGTCGGCGAACGTCAGCAGCCGCTCGGTCGCATCGGGACGGCGGTTCAGCAGCACGTCCTCGACCAGCTCCAGCAGGTCTTTCGGGATCTCCTCGTAAATCGCGAGCTGTCCCGCGTTCACGATGCCCATCGTCAGTCCCGCTTTGATCGCGTGGTAGAGAAATGCGGCGTGCATCGCCTCGCGCACGGCCTTGTTGCCGCGGAAGGAGAACGAGACGTTGCTGATGCCGCCCGAGGCGCTGGTGAGCGGAAACTTTTCGCGCAGCCGGCGCACCGCTTCGATGAACGCGACGCCATACGCGTTGTGCTCCTCGATGCCGGTGGCGACGGTGAGGACGTTCGGGTCGAAGATGATGTCGGTCGGATCGAAGCCGGCTTCGTTGACCAGGATGTCGTACGCGCGCGAGCAGATCGCGACCTTGCGCTCGATCGAATCGGCCTGCCCCTGCTCGTCGAAGGCCATGACGATCACCGCCGCGCCGTAGCGCCGGACGAGCCGCGCGTGCTGCTTGAAGACCTCTTCGCCTTCCTTCAGCGAGATCGAGTTGACGACCGACTTGCCCTGCGTGCGCTTGAGTCCCGACTCGAGCACCGTCCACTTCGACGAGTCGATCATGATCGGGACTTTGGAGATGTCGGGCTCGGACGCGAGGAGGTTGAGGAAGTCGCGCATCATCGACTCGGAGTCGAGCAGACCTTCGTCCATGTTGACGTCGAGGATGTTCGCGCCGCCGTCGATCTGCTGCTTGGCGATCTGCAGCGCGGCCTCGAGGTCGCCCGCTTTGATCAGCTGCGCGAACTTCGGCGAGCCGGTGACGTTGGTGCGCTCGCCGACCATGATGAAGTTCGACTCGGGCGTGATGGTCAGCGGCTCGAGCCCCGACAACCGCAGGTGCGGCTCGACCGGCGCCGGCACGCGCGGCGGCAGCTCGCGCACGACTTCGGCGATCGCGCGGATGTGCTCCGGCGTCGTGCCGCAGCAGCCGCCGACGATGTTCAGCCAGTTGTTCGCGGCGAAGTCGTGCAGCAGCTCCGACATGATCTCCGGCGTCTGGTCGTAAGCGCCGAGCGCGTTCGGCAGGCCGGCGTTCGGATAGCAGGAGATGAAGATCGGCGCGACGCGCGCCAGCTCTTCGATGTGCGGCCGCATCTCCTTCGCGCCGAGCGCGCAGTTGATGCCGACGGAGAGCGCATTCGCGTGCGAGACGGAGTTCCAGAACGCCTCCACCGTCTGGCCGCTGAGCGTGCGGCCGCTGGCGTCAGTGATCGTAACGGAGAGCATCACCGGGAGGCGGATGCCGCGATCGTCGAACAGTTTTTCGATGGCGAAGATCGCGGCTTTGAGATTGAGCGTGTCGAACGTCGTCTCCGGCAGGAGGATGTCGACGCCGCCGTCGACGAGTCCGCGCGCCTGCTCGTAGTACGCGTCGACGAGCTCATCGAAGCTGACGGCGCGGAATGCCGGGTTGTTGACGTCGGGCGAGAGCGATGCGGTGCGGTTCGTCGGCCCGAGCGAGCCGGCGACAAAGCGCGGATGATCGGGCGTTTCGTACGCGTCGGCCGCGCGCCGCGCGAGCTGCGCGGCGGCGACGTTGATCTCGTAGACGTACGGCTCGAGCGCGTAGTCGGCGAATGAGATCGCCTGCGCGTTGAAGGTGTTGGTCTCGATGATGTCGGCGCCGGCCTCGAGGTACGCGCGATGGATTTCCTCGAGCACCTCGGGCCGCGTCAGCGCGAGGACGTCGCTCGCACCTTTGAGGTCGCGCGAGTGGTTCGCGAAACGCGTCCCGCGATACGCCGCTTCGTCGAGCTCGTAGCGCTGCACCATCGTCCCCATCGCTCCGTCGAGGATGAGGATTCGTTTCTTCAGTGCGTCGAGAAGTGCGGCGGCGCGATCGTTCGTGTAATGCATCGGATCTCCGTTTCCGCCGGAAAGAAAAAGCCCCGCATCGAGCGGGGCTTTCGGATCGACATTCGATTTCGTTCCGGCTCTTTAGCTTTTTTTATCCTGGTTGCAAGCAGCCCCAAATCACTCCAGGTGAATGTGTATCTTAGCAGATGCAGGAGCAACGCCGGAACCCGATCCCGAAACCCGAAATGCAGAACGCAGAATTCAGAATTAAGAATTCAGAATTGCGCGCAGCGCCACCTTAATTCTTAATTCGAAATTCTTAATTCTGCGTTCTGCATTCGCCGTTCTATGATCGGCCCATGCCCACCGACGCCGCCTCCCTTCCCACCACCCACACCGACCCCATCAACGCGCAAATCCTCGCCGTCTCGGAAGACCGCATTCAGGGGTTCGTGCGCGATCCGTTCGGCGCGATCGCGGAGAAGGCGGGGCTCGACGTCGACACGGTGCTCGAGCGCATCCAGGCGATGCTGCGCGCGGGGACGATCCGCCGCGTGCGGCAGACGCTGATGGCGACGAACCTCGCCGAGGGAGCGCTCGTGGCGTGGCAGTATCCCGAGGACGCCGACATCAATAAGGCGTTCGACTTCATGTTCCAGGAGGATCCGTTCTCCGGACACGTCGTCGTGCGCAGCGCCGATCCGGCCACGCCCGGCTCGCGCTACCGGCTCTGGACGACGGTCAAAGTTCCGCAGGGCTACTCGATCGAGAAACATTGCGAGCTGCTCGCGCGGATGACCGGCGCCGAGCATTTCCGCGTCATGCCCGCGCATCGCATCTTCGCCCTCGGCGTCGGACACGTCCGCCGGAAGGGGATGGAGCCCGGCAGCAAGTCCGAAGCGCTGGCCGAGGTGAAGGACACGACGAAGGCGGAGCTGACGGACCTCGAATGGCGCGTGCTGACGGCGCTCAAGCGCGAGCTGACGCCGGACGAAGTGCGCCGCGATCTGTGGCAGCGCCGCGCGGACGAAGCAGGCGTGCCGCTCGAGCAGTTCTTCGAAGTCGCGGAGTCGCTCAACAAGCGCAACGTCATCGGCCGCTTCTCCACGTTCCTCGAACATGTGAAGCCGCTGGAGAGCGGCGAGCGCGTCACGCGTTTCAACGCGCTTTTTCACTGGGCCGTGCCGAAGGGGCGCGAGATGGAGGCGGGCCAACAGGTCGGCCGCTTCCACATCCTCACGCATTGCTACTGGCGCGAAGGCGGCGACGAGTTCCGCAACGTCAACATCATGGCGGTGGCGCACGGAACGGAGAAGGAGATGGTGCTCGCGCACAAGCGTGCAATCGACGAACACCTCGAAAGCGTCGGCATTCCGGTGCTCTACACGAACGTCTTCTGGGGCGGCCGCAGCGAGATCAAGCCGAGCGAGATCAGTCCGTTCGAGTATCGCGCGTGGTGGGACACTATGACGCGGCGCTGAACCGCACGCCGGGATTTTCCTTCTCGGCGTACTCCAGTTCCCACGACGACGTGAAGAGGACGACCGGCTTCCCGTCGGTGTCGACGGCCAGTCGCGACTTCGACGGCAGCGACATCTTCGCCACCTCGTCGATGTCGCGATCGACCCAGCGCGCGATCTTGTACGGCAGCACGTTGATCGTCGTCTCGACGTCGTACTCGGTCTCCAGCCGCGAACGCAGCACGTCGAACTGCAGCTCGCCGACCACCGCCAGGATCGGCTCCGATTTCAGCCCCTCGTGCAGCGTCAGCACCTGCATGACGCCTTCTTCCTCGAGCTGGCCCAGACCTTTCTGAAACTGCTTCTGCCGCGTCACCTGCTTCGCGCGCAGCATGCCGAAGTGCTCGGGGGCGAAGCGCGGGATGCGCTCGAACTCCACCGGCGCGCCGGACGAGACCGCGTCGCCGATGTGGAAGAGGCCGGGGTTCACGAAGCCGATGACGTCGCCCGGATACGCCTTCTCGATCGTCTCGCGCTCGCGGGCGAAGAGGCGATGCGGACGCGTCATCCGCACCTCGCGCCCGAGACGCGTGTGATGGACGAGCATGTCCTTCTCGAAGACGCCGGAGGTCACGCGCATGAACGCCAGGCGGTCGCGATGGCGCTTGTCCATGTTCGCCTGGATCTTGAAGACGAAACCGGTGAAGGTCGGGTCGCACGGATCGATGCCGCCGCGCGCGACCGGCGCCGGCGCGAGATCGAGCACGGAACGGAGGAACGGCTCGACGCCGAAGTTGTTGATCGCGCTGCCGAAGAAGACCGGAATCAGTTTCCCGTGCGCGAACTGGTCGTGATCGAAGTCCGCGCCGGCCCCTTCGAGCAGCTCCGCCGCCTCGCGGAGATCGTTCGTCGCCGTCGGTCCGAGCATCTCTTCGAGCATCGGATCGGAGAGGCCGGTGACGGTCACGGGCGCCATGTGCGCGCCGTGCGAGGTCCGCTCGAAACGCAGCACCTCGCGCGTGCGGAGGTCGAAGACGCCCTGGAAGTTCGGACCGTTGCCGATCGGCCAGTTCATCGGAACGGCGGAAACGTTCAGCTCTTTCTCGATCTCGGCGACGAGCTCGAACGGATCGCGGCCCGGATGATCGAGCTTGTTGATGAAGCAGATGATCGGGATCTGGCGCATGCGGCAGACCTCGAACAGCTTCCGCGTCTGCGGCTCGATGCCTTTCGCGCTGTCGAGCACCATCACCGCGCTGTCGGTGGCCGCCAGCGTCCGGTACGTGTCCTCGGAGAAATCCTCGTGGCCCGGCGTGTCGAGGAGGTTGAGGCAATAGCCCTCGAACTCGAACTGCAGCACGGTCGAGGTGATGGAGATGCCGCGTGTCTGCTCGATGGCCATCCAGTCCGAGGTGGTGTGCCGCTGGGCCCGGCGTGACCGGACCGCGCCGGCGACCTCGATCGCACCGCCGTACAGCAGCAGCTTCTCCGTGAGGGTCGTCTTTCCGGCGTCGGGATGCGAAATGATCGCGAACGTCCGGCGGCGGGCGACTTCCGCCTCGAGCTCGGTCGGATGGCCAACAAGTGCAGTCATGCGAGTCGGTTACAACAGCCGTAGAGGCAGAAGATTCCGAGCGCATATCTGCGTGGAATAAGCTCATATATCGAGTCGTTTATTGGTACGAAGTGAGTCGATAAGACTCAGATAGCGAACAAAGGAGGTTCATCATGACGTTTCTGACTCGCTATAACCCGCGCAACGATTTCCAGACTCTGCAGGCCCGTTTCTTCGAGCCGTTCTTCGGCCGTTTCGGCTTCGCGGACGACGCGCTGACCAGCGGCACCTGGGCTCCCCCGGTCGATGTGGCCGAGGAGACCGACAAGATCATGGTCAAGGTCGAGGTGCCGGGGATCGATGAGAAGGATCTCAAGGTCCACTTCGAAGACGGCGTCCTGACCGTCAGCGGCGAGCGCCAGTTCGAGCGGAAGGACACGCGCAACTACCACCGCATCGAGCGGACGTACGGCACGTTCACGCGGACGTTCTCGCTGCCGCGCAGCGTCGACGCGAACGCCATCGTGGCCAACTACCGCAACGGCGTTCTCGAGATCGAGATCCCGAAGAAGGAAGAGGCCAAGCCGAAGCAGATCGCGATCAACGCCGGGAAGCAGATCTCCGCGTAATCGCGGAACCGCACGCAGTCAGCGACGAAGCGCCGCCGATGATCTCGGCGGCGTTTTCGGATTTCTGCGGTGGAAGAGATCGAGCTCGGTGCGGTACTGCTTGCTGTGCGGCGCGAGCCGCAGCGCTTCGCCGAAATGTTCGCCCGCGCTCGCCACATCGCCGAGCGCTTCGCTGATCGCGCCGATGTCGAAGTGCAGCGCCGCGGATTCCGGATGTCGGCGCAGCGCGATCTCGAGAATCGCGCGAGCGTCGCCCAGGCGCTCCGACTGGATCATCGCCAGCGCCTCGCCGAAGGCCGGCGCGGTGTCGTCCAGCTCCACCGTCTCGCGCACGCGGCGCGGGGTCACCGAATCGACCGCGCTGAGTGCCGCGTAGCGCGCCGCCTGTTCCATCGCCACGTCGCGCTCCTCTGCCGTCAGCTCGCCGACCCGCGGCGACGTCCCCTCGCCGCGAACGGTGAACGACTGGACCTTCTTCGCGTTCGCGTCGAGCACGTCGATGCGCGCGCTGCAGACGGCGTCGGTCCAGACGTGGTGCCGCCTGACCCGCTCGCCCGTCGTGTCGTGCTCGCTTCCTTCGCCGGAGTGATCGGTCATCGTGCAGCTGAACGCGTTGATGCCGAGGTAGACATCGGCCGGATGATCGCGGCGGATGCGGCGCAGCGTGAAGTCGTCGGTCGCCGCGCTGACCACGTGCTGGCCATGCTCGACCGCGTTCTCGACCTTCAGCGTCTCCGCGCGGTTCGCGTGGTCGGTGAAGACGTCGATGAACGTGTCGACCTTGTTGCTGTCGCCGATCGCGTAGAGGATCGTCACCCGCTCGCCGCCCAGCTCGTGAAGCGCCGGGACGTAGCGCATGAAGTTGAGGCGTGGCGCGGCTGTCGCGATGAGAGGCAGCAGCGCGGCGAGAACTGCGGCGCTTCGACGGATCATTGGGAGCTCCACGAGTTTACTACGCTGCTCAGCAGCAGAGCGTTTTCCCGCCTCGGATAGAATGCCGCCCGCATGAGACTCAACGTCACGAGTGAGATCGGCCGGCTCAAGAGCGTGCTGGTCCATCTGCCGGGGCGCGAGATCGACATGATGGTGCCGCCCATGATGGCGCAGCTCCTCTTCGACGACATCCTCTACGGCCAGGTCGCGCGCGAAGAGCATCGACGGTTTCAGCAGCTCCTCCGTTACATCGCCACAGACGTCCACGACATCCAGGACCTGCTCGAGGAAACGCTCGAAGACGAGGAGGTCAAGGAGCTGATCGTCCGCGATCTCGCGAAGCGCAACGGCTTCACGCGCCGCCTCACCTCGTGGCTCCTCGAGCAGCCGCCCGCCGCACTTGCGGAAGTCCTGATCGGCGGCATCGCGAAAGATCAGGAATCGGGCGAGCTGCCGAAGTTCGAGCTCTTCCCGGTGCCGAACTACTTCTTCATGCGCGATCCGCAGATCGTCCTCGGCGACGGCGTGATCGTCTGCGCCATGGCCACGCAGGCGCGCCGCCGTGAGTCGCTGCTGTCGAAGTTCGTCTTCCAGCATCACAAGGCGTTCCGCGGCCGCGATCTCTTCTGGGTCGACTTCATGGAGTCGGGCGCCGAGCGTCCGCAGAAGAACGCGCCGACGATCGAAGGCGGCGACGTGCTGGTGCCGCGGCGCGACCTGCTGCTGATCGGCGTCACGGAACGGACGAACAAGGCGAGTGTGCAGCAGATCGCGCGGGCGCTGAAGAAATCGAACTCCGCGGTGCGGACGATCATCGTCGTCGAACTGCCGAAGCAGCGCTCGTTCATGCATCTCGACACCGTCTTCACGATCACGAACCGCCACGAGTGCCTGATTTATCCGCCGGTCATCCTGCCGCGCGGCAGCCAGGCGGCGAAGGTGTCGCGCATCGATCTGACGAAGCGCAACATCAGTTTTTCGCCGCAGAAGTCGCTCCTCGGCGCGATGAAAAAAGAGGGGATGGACCTCGAGCCGATCTACTGCGGCGGCAAGGCCGTGGTCGATCAGCAGCGCGAGCAGTGGACCGACGGCGCGAACGCGTTCACGCTCGCGCCGGGCGTCGTGCTGCTGTACGAGCGCAACGTCCGCACGGCCGAGGAGCTCAACGCGAACGGCTACAACATCGTCTACGAGGACGATCTCCTCCTCGGGCGCACCGAGCTCGAGACGTGGACCGACAAGAAGTACGCACTGCAGATCCAGGGCAATGAGCTTTCACGCGCGCGCGGCGGCCCGCGGTGCATGACCATGCCGCTCGAGCGCGAGGACGTGTGAAACGTAAGCTCGCGATCGTTGCGTTCGGCGGCAATTCACTGCTCCGTCCCGAGGATCGCGGGACGCAGGAAGAGCAGATCGCGCGAGCGAAGCAGGCCGCGCGCTGGCTAGCCGAGATCGTCAAGCACGGCTTTCACATGATCGTCGTGCACGGCAACGGGCCGCAGGTCGGCAACATCCTGATCCAGGCGGAAGAGGCATCGACCAAGATCCCGCCGCAGTCGCTCGATGTCGCGGTGTCGCAGACCGAGGGCTCGATGGGCTTCATGCTGCAGCAGGCGATCCGCAACCGGCTCGAGTCGGTGGGGCTCGCCGGCGACGTGGTCACGGTGCTGACCGAGGTCGAGGTCGACGCGAACGACCTCGCGTTCAAGCGTCCGACGAAACCGATCGGTCCGTTCTTCACGCGCTATCGCGCCGAGGCGCTGGAGCGCGACCTCGGGTGGACGATGCGCGAGGACGCGGGACGCGGCTGGCGGCATGTGGTGCCGTCGCCGAAGCCGCTGCACATCCTCAATATCCGCACCGTCGAGAAGATGCTCGACGTCGCGCGCGTGATCATCGCGGCGGGCGGCGGCGGCATTCCGGTCGTGCGCGGACGCGATGGGCAGTGGCGCGGGATCGAAGCGGTGATCGACAAGGATTTCGCGTCGGCGCTGCTCGCGTCGGAGCTCGACGCGGACGTCTACATCGTGCTGACCGGCGTGCCGAAAGTGGCGCTCGACTGGGGTAAGCCGACGCAGCGCTACATCGACCGGATGACGGTCGAGGAAGCGGAGCAGTATCTCGCCGACGGCCAGTTTCCCGCCGGGTCGATGGGGCCGAAGATCGAGGCGGCCGTGCAGTTCGTGCGCCGCAGCGGCAAGCAGGTGCTGATCACCGACGTGGAGCATGTGCGCGAGGCGCTCGAAGGGAATGACGGCACCGTCATCGTCGCGCAGTGATGCACCGCTCTACGCCGCACTGATCGCCGCGGCGCTGTACGCCCTCTTCGCGTTCGGATCGTGGGAGTTCCGGCATCGCGACATCTCCGCGTTCGTCGTCGCGGGCGGACCGGGCATCGACGCCGCGCACGCGCCGCGCGAGCTGACGATTTTCCCGAGCGGCTTCGACGGGATGGCGTTTTTCCAGCTCGCGCTGAATCCGTTCACACGATCGCAGTCGACGCATGGGCTGACGCTCGACAACCCGCCGTATCGCCAGCAGCGGATCGGTTATCCGCTGATCGTCTGGCTGCTGTCGGGCTTCGGCAACGTGCGGCTCGTGCTGTGGATGCTCGTCATCGTCAACATCGTCGCGGCGGCGGTCGTTGGGTTTTCCGGCGGCGTGTTGGCGCGGCAGTTCGGCGTGCACGCGTTGTGGGGCGTGCTCTTCGCGCTCTATTCCGGCTTTCTGCTGTCGCTGTCGCGCGACACGTGCGAGATCGTCGCGTGCGCGTTCGTGCTCGCGGGCGTCGCGGCGACGCGTCCCGCGCTGTCGGCGGCGTTGTTGTCGTGCGCCGTGCTCACGCGCGAGACGACGCTCGTCATCGTTGCGGCGCTCGCGCTCGAATGGCTCATCCGCCGCACGCGTCCGTTCATCGTCTGGGCGATCCCCGCCGCCGTGTTCGCGCTGTGGCAGGCGTACCTCGGCTTCGTGTGGGGCACCGTTCCCGTGCGCGCCGGCTCGTTCGCGCTGGCCGTGCCATTCGGCGAATACGTGCAGCACGTCGTGAAGGCGCTGCCGCGACACACGCACGTGCAGCGCTTCGATCTCGTCGAATGCGCCTTCCTCGCGCTGATCGTCGTGCTGGCCGCGATCCCGTCGCGCGCGCCGCTGTTCTGGCGTTTCGCCTGGCTCGCCGATCTCGCGCTCGCGTCCGTGTTGCCGCACGAAACGTGGGCCGAGGACTGGTCCTACCTCCGCGTGCTCGCGGAGCTGTTCGTCGTCAGCGCCGCAATCATCGTGGCGGGACGGCACCTCGCGCTGCGCATCGTCGCGCTGCTCGCCGCGACGGGGCTGTGGTGGTACCTGATGTCGAATCTGCTCGATCTGGCGTGAGGAGCAGTTACCTGCAATCGGGACAAAGGGCCCGCAGCCGGTCGTGCGTCCAGATGCCGTACGTGTGGCCATCCGCCCAGTTCAATTGCAGCGCGTAGTTGCCGATCGGCTCGATCGACTGCAGGCGGAACGAGTCGGGGCGGTAGGTCTGGGGGCCGCCGCCGTACATGCGGCCGAAGAGGTCGGGCTCGCCGCTGCAGGCGGCGCAGGGGCAGGCGCGGCGGAGCTGCTCGAGCGGATAGTATGATTCGTGGCCGTCGTCCCACACGACGACGAGCAGATCACCGAGCACTTGATACGACGCGGGGCGCATGCCGACTTACAAGCTCACCATCGAATACGAGGGGACTCGCTACTCCGGTTGGCAGGCGCAGGGTAACACGCAGAAAACGATCCAGGGCCATCTGCTGCGCGCGGCCGAAAGCGTCCTCGGCGACGTCGACATTGGCGGCGCGGGCCGCACCGATGCGGGCGTCCACGCGGCCGCGCAGGTCGCGCACCTGCGCGCGCATAAGGCGCTCGACGTCCGCAAGATCAACGACCTCCTGCCGCACGACATCCACATCATCCGCGCCGAGCGGGCCAGCGATCGCTTTCACGCGCGGCACGACGCCGTCTCGCGCGTCTACCTCTACCAGATCTCGACGCGCCGCTCCGCGTTCGCCAAGCCGTTCATCTGGTGGATCAAGGACAAGCTCGACGTCGATGCGATGAGCAAGGCGGCGGCGACGCTCGCCGGCCGCCACGACTTCAGCGCGTTCACCGACAAGCGGCTGAAGGAAGAAGACTCGCGCATCGTCGTCGTCGAGCGCTGCGAGCTCGCGCGCGACGGCGACCTGATCCTCTTCCGCATCGAGGCCTCGCACTTTCTCTGGAAGATGGTGCGCAAGGTCGTGTCGTATCTCGCCGAAGTCGGCCGCGGCAACGAAGGTCCGAACCTCCTCGCGCGGCGCGAGCCGTGGCAGCCGACCGCGCCTCCATCAGGACTCTTCCTCGAGGCGATCACGTACGGCGAGAAGTTCGAGCGGCCGCTCGCGCCGATCATCTCCGTGGTGACGCGATGACCACCGAGGCCGAGCTGATCGAGCGACTGCGGCGGCATTTCCCGAAAGCAGGCGATGACGCGGCGATCGTCGGCGACGACGTGATCACGACCGACATGCTGGTCGAGGACGTCGACTTCACGCTGGCCATCCCGCTGCGGTTCATCGCGGGGAAAAGCCTCGCGGTGAATCTCTCCGACCTCGCGGCGATGGGCGCCACGCCGTCGCATGCCGTCGTGGCGCTCGCGATTCCGCCGCATGTCGATGCCGTGGAGCTCGTCGATGCGTTGGCCGAGGCGTCGAAGCATCATGCGATCGAGATCGTCGGCGGCGATCTGTCACGCGGCGACAAGCTCGTGATCTCCGTGACCGCGATCGGACGCGCGGCGCGGCCGCTTCTTCGCTCCGGCGCGAAGCCGGGCGATCGCGTTTACGTCAGCCGTCCGCTCGGCGCGCCGGCGGCGGGACTCGCGCTCATCCAGCGCTACGGCTCGATCGAGCCGCCGGCGACGCTCGCCTACCTGAACCGCGAGCTCGCCAATGCCGTGATCCGGCGGCAGCTCGATCCGGAGCCGGAGGTCGCGCTCGGGATCGCGCTCGCGCAAATCGCCGAGGTCACGTCGTGCATCGACGTCAGCGACGGACTCTCCACCGATCTCGCGCACCTCTGCGACGCCTCGAGCCTCGGGGCGGACATCGAGAAGGCGCGCATTCCGGTGTTTCCGGAGCTCCATCTCGCCGGAGTCGATGTCCAGAATGCAGTGCTGAATGGTGGAGAGGAGTACGCGCTGCTCTTCACCTCGACGCTGCGCGAGTCGGAGCTCAGCACGCGCTTGCGGCGGCCGGTGTACGCGATCGGACGGATGTCACGCGACAAAGGGGTGCGGCTCGATGGCGCGCCGCTCGAGCCGCGCGGCTGGGATCACTTCAGCGCCGGCCTGTGACCGTCGACGCAACCGCGCAGAAAAACGCGCCGACGCCGAGGGACGTCCGCACCGCGTGCGCGCGGCTCCAGTTGCGCGTGAGCGACTGCGAGCGATCGCTCGGGTAATCCGCCGCCGCCTGCGCCTCGAGCTCCTTGTTGATCGGCACGGTCAGCATCACGGTCGCGCCGACGACGCCGGCGAGCGCAAGCGCGGCCCCCGCGTCGAGGATGCGCCGCATCGGGTTCACGCCGCGCGAGGCGACGGCGAGCGTCACCGCGGTTCCGAGTGCCAGCGGACCGATCGCGTTGAAGTAGTCGATCTCGCGCAGCGCTTCGAGCGTGAAGCGGTGGGCGTTGTGCGGCAGCTCTTCCTTCCAGCCAGGGACGAGCGCGGCCTCGCCGAAGCCGAGCGAGCCGGCGAGCAGACCGGACGTGGTCAGATTGACGAAGCGGAGCACCGATTCGAGATTTCGATTCATGACGTCTAACGCTATTTCCGGGCGTCTTCCAGCTGCTTGATCCTGCTGACGATGTCGCGATAGTTGGAGTTCATGCCGTACACCTCCATGAACGCCTTCTGCCCATTGTCCGTGTCGCCTACTTCGACGTAAGCAGAGCCGAGGTCGTAGAGCAGGCCGATGTGCTCCTCCTCGGTGATCTCCGGCATCTCCAGCCCCTTGCGATACCACTTGATGGCCAGCTGCGGCATCCCCTTTTCGAGGAAGCAGAGGCCGAGCATCGACGCGCATTCGACGGCGCGCTTCGGGTCTTTCGACGCCAGCTGGAACTCGCCGATGGCCTCGTCGATCAGCCCCATTTCCTTGTAGGCGATGCCGAGGTTGTAGTGCGTGTCGTAGTCCTCGGAGTCGAGCTGCTGTTCGACGCCTTTCTTGAACTCCTTGAAGATCTCCTCGAGCGACTGCTCTTCTTCGCCGAGCGGGATCTCCTCCGCATCTTCCTCGAGCTCCGACTCCAGCTCCGCGGCGAGGTCGAAGAAGTCGTCCTCGTCGGCGAAGAGGTCTTCCTCGACCGGCGCAGGCGCGACTTCCATCGCCGGCGACGGCGCGACCGCGGCGGGCGGCGGGGGAGGTGGCGGCGGCGGCGCCGGCATGCCGAAGTCGTCGTCGTCCGGGATCGCGGAGAGGAGCTCGCTCTCGATCTCATCGCGCGTGAGGATCGCCGGCGCGGACGGCGCGGGGGCGGGCGGTGGCGGTGGTGCGAGCGGGGGCGCGGCTGCTGCGGCTGCCGCGGCGGCGCGGTCGAGGTGCTTCTCGCGGATCACCAGCTCGACGTTGCCCGGATAGCGCACCTGCAGCGCGCTCAGTTTCTGGCGTGCTTCGTCGAACAGCTCCTGCTCGATGTAGAAGTCGATCTCGCCGATCTCCTCCATCGCCGGGCCCGGCGGCTCCTCCGACTCGACGCCGAAGAACGGCTCTTCGGCGGTGATCTCGGCCGGCTCGCCGAGGTCGAAGGCCGGCAGCGGCTCGTCGACGGTCTCGATCTCCGGCTCCGGCAGCTCGAGGCTGAACGTGTCTTCGATCGACGTCGCGGCGATGATCGGCTCGGGCTCGGGCTCCGGTTCGGGTTCCGGCTCGGGCTCCGGAATCGGCTCCGGTTCGTCGAGATCGAGGGTCAGCTCCGTCTCGGACGTGTCGAGTCCCGCGTCGAGATCGAACGTGACCTCCTCGGCGCCGAGGTCGGCGACGGAGATCGATTCGAGCGGGGCGGGCGGTGGCGGCGGCGGTGCGGGCGCCGGTCTCGGCGTGGCCGCGGGCGCTGCGGCACCGAGCGACTGTCCGCGCGTGGCGAACTCGTTGCGCACGGTGTCGATCGCCGCGTCATCGCCGCGCTCTTCGAGCAGGGCGAGGTACTGCGCGGCGGCAGCGCGTGCGCCGTTCGCGTCCCCTTCGTCGAGCAGGATGCGGTAGAGCTTTTCGTGCGCCGCGAGGTGCTTCGGCGCGCGGTCGATGACGGCGCGGAGGTGCTCCGCCGCCTTCTCCGCCAGTCCGTACTTCGCGAACACCTCGGCTTCGGTGAGGTGCTCGGTGATGAAGTCGAGATCGTCGCCCGACTCTTCGGCGAGGTCTGCCGCGGCGAGATCGACCGCGGGAGTGAGGCGGACCGGCGCCGGCGCAGGCACCGGGGCGGGCTCCGGTTCCGGTTCGAGCGTGAGATCGAGCTCGATCGGCTCCGAGGCATCGAGATCGAGCGAGAGCGACGGCTCTTCGATCTCGAACGACGGCGGCGGCTCCTCGATCTCCATCGCCGGCATTTCGAACTTCAGCGGCGGAGGCGCGACCGGTGCGGGTGCTGGTGCTGGTGCCGGCGCGGGCGCGACGGCGGGCATCGGCGGCGGTGTCGGGCGCGGGGCCGGCATCGTGTCGACGCCGCCCATCTGCGAACGGACGAATTGCAGCTTGTTGCGATGCTGCGCGTTCTGCGGCTCGCGCTGGATCAGCTTCTCCAGCGCCTTCGCCGCCGGCTCGTACTGCCCTTTCGCGATGTGCGCCTCGGCGAGGCTGTTCATCGACGCGAGGATGTTCGTCTCTTCGTTGAGCCGCGTGTAGAGCGCGACGAGGCGCTCGAGCGTCGGCGTGTGGCCGGAGTCGACGCGCAGGACGCGGCTGAGGATGTCGACGGCGGCGCCGCGCTCGCCGCGGGAGAGTGCGCGCTCGACCATCGGCGCGAGCATCTCCAGCGCGCGGTCGGCGTTCCCCTGCTTGAGTGCGAGATCGCCGAGGACTTCGCGGATCGCCGGGTCGTCGGGCGCGACCGAGAGTCCGCGCTCGAGGTACGCGTTCGCGGAGCTGAGGTCGCCCTTCGTCAGCTGGATGCGGCCGAGGAGCGCGAGCAGTTTCGGATTGTTGTGGCTCGATTCGAGCGCCGCCTGCACGAGCTGGACGGCGTTGTCGTACTCCTTCGCCTCCAGCAGCGCGGTGACGAGCGAGTCGACCAGCTCGACGTTCGACGCGTCGATCTTCAGCGCCTTGCGGAAGACCTGCACCGCCTCGTCGAGCATGCCGCGCTTGAGCAGCATCCTGCCGACGCGGTCGTACTCCTTCAGCGCCTCGGCCGTTTTGTTGTTCTGCGAGTAGAGGTCGGCGAGCTTGACGTGAACGTTGATCGAGTTCGGGTCGAGCTCCGAGATCTTCTTGTAGATGCCGAGGGCGTTTCCGGGATCGCCGTGCTTGAGGTAGTAGTCGGCGAGGACCTGGTACTGGCTCTTCGCCTCCATCGCCAGGCCCTGCTTCGCGTAGAGGTCGGCGAGCTTGGCGTAGACCTCGAGCTTCGACGGGTCGAGCTTGTTGATCTTTTTGTAGATGGCGATGGCTTTGAGGAAGAAGCCATCCTTGGCGTAGTGCTCGGCGATCTTGATGAAGACCTTGACCGCTTCGTCGTTGCGGTTGATGCGCACCCAGAGGTCGCCGATACGGTTCAACGTATTGACGTCGTTCGGGTTGTCATCGAGTAGGCGCTCGTACTCCTTGATCGCGGGCTCGATCTTGCCCTTTGCGACCAACTTCTCCGCGCTTGTGATGACTTTATCTCGCTGGACCGCCATGTTCCTCGCCGAACAACATCATCGGCTCATCGACCCCGTCGAAAGAACGCCGATGAATGGGGCACGGCCCATACACCTTCAGAGCCGCACAATGACCTTCCGTCGCATACCCCCGATTGTGCTTGAAATCGTAGACGGGGTAATGCTCATGATACGACTCCATCAGCAGATCGCGGTAGACCTTCGCGACGATCGACGCCGCGGCGATCGAGATGCTGCGCCGATCTCCTTCGATCAGAGGCACCTGCGGCATGTCGAGATGCTCCAGATGGACGGCGTCGACGAGGAGGATGTCGGGCCGCACCGGAAGGTTCTCCACCGCCTCGTGCATGGCCGCTTTGCTGGCGCGGAGGATGTTGATGCGGTCGATGGTCTGGGGCTCCATCACGCCGATGGCGACGGCGCGGGCGCGCGCGATGATCAGGCGGCAGAGCGTGACGCGATGCTCGTGATCGAGCTGCTTGGAGTCGTTGACGCCGAAGTAGGCCGGCTCGGGATCGAGGATCACGCAGGCGGCGACGACCGGACCGGCGAGGCAGCCGCGGCCGACTTCATCGGTCCCCGCGATGGCCCGAAAACCAGAATCGCGGAGCCGGCGCTCGATCACCGACATCTCGGCAATGCGCGCCAGCTCCGCGAACAGTGAGTTCTGGAGCTTTTCGCCCGGGGTCGCTTTACGACTTGCGCTTTTCTTCGATGCGCGCTGCTTTACCGCGGAGATCCCGGAGGTAGTAGAGCTTTGCGCGGCGGACCCGGCCATGGCGTTCAACCTCGATGCGATCGATGCTGGGGGAGTAGAGCGGGAACATGCGCTCCACGCCGATTCCGCCCGAAACCTTGCGCACGGTGAACATCTGGCGGGAACCGCCGCCCTTGCGGGAGATCACGAGGCCCTGGAAGATCTGGATGCGCTCTTTGTCGCCTTCCTTGACCTTGACGTGGACCTTGATGGTGTCGCCGGGGGCGAAGTTCGGAATGTCGGTGCGCGTTTCGCGCGACTCGACGATTTTCATGATTTCTGGCATGGCTTTACCTTCTAACTGTTTCTTCGCGAGCCGCTTAGGATCGCCGATTTCGAGCGGTTTGGCAACTGCGGATGCCGAAAAGGCAACCACGGCTGCCCAGAACCTCGATCACCGCGAGCGCATTCCGGAGAGGATCCTCCGCGCTTCGTCGTCGAGCTCGGCCGAGTCGAGCAGCTCCGGCCGCCGCTCCAGCGTCGCGCGCAACGCCTGCTCCTTCCGCCACTTGCGGATTTTTTCGTGATGCCCGGACAGCAGCACGTCCGGCACCCGCATCCCGCGCAGCTCCTCGGGGCGGGTGTAGTGCGGATAGTCGAGCAGCCCGTTGAAGAACGAGTCCTCCTCGACCGAGCCGCTGTTGCCGACGACTCCTTCGATCATCCGCCCGACCGCGTCCGCCATCAGCATCGCCGGCAGCTCGCCGCCGGAGACGACGAAGTCGCCGATCGACAGCTCGTCCGGACGCAGCGCGTCGATCACGCGCTGATCGAATCCTTCGTAACGGCCGCAGAGGATGACGAGCCACTCCTTCGCCGCGAGCTCTTTCGCCACGTTCTGGTCGAAGCGCCGCCCCTGCGGCGAGGTGAGGATGACGTGTCCTCCTCCGATCGCTTCGACGCAGCGAAACACCGGCTCGCCGAGCATGACCATCCCCGGTCCGCCGCCGTACGCCTCGTCGTCGGTCGAGCGATGCTTGTCGGTGGCGTAATCGCGCAGATCCCACACGCGCACGTCGAGCAAGCCCTGCTTGATGCCGCGGGCGATGACCCCTTCGGCGATCAGCGGATCGAACATCCGCGGGAAGATCGTGACGAAATCAATCCGCATCATCGATGCCCTCGGGCAGAGCGACCGTCATCGTCTTCGTGGAGAGATCGATCTTCGTGCAGATCTCGCTCGCGAATGGGACATCGAATTTGTGCTCGCCACGCTCGACCTGCAGCAGGATGCCGCCGCCGCCCTCGTAAAGATCGACGACTTTGCCCTGCTCGTTTCCGGCGGCGTCGATGAGCGTGAGGCCGATGAGATCGTGCAGAAAGTACTCGTTCTCTTCGAGCTCGCGCGCTTCGCTCTCGGGGATCTCGATCGTCCAGTTGCGGAGCGGATCGACCTCCTCGGGGGCATCGATGCCGTCGAACTTCACGAGCGCGCGGCCGCCGTGGATCCGGACGCCGGCGATGCGCGCCTCGCGGGTCGACGATTCATCGGGCGAGACGAGCGTGACATTCGAAAGGTCGTCGAAGCGCTCGGGGGAGTTGGTCCACGGCTCGACGCTCGCTTCGCCGCGCACGCCGTGCGGCTTGCGGATGACGCCGACCGCAATCCGGCCGGACATCAGTCGAGAATGTCGAGAACGTAGCGGCGGCGGGTTTTCTGTCCCGCCGCGCCGAGGAGCGCGCGGATGGCTCGGGCGGTGCGTCCCTGGCGTCCGATCACTTTGCCGAGATCGTCGGGGGCGACTTCCAGCTCGAGCACGGTCGTTCCCTCGCGGTCATACGAATGGATGCGAACCGCATCCGGATCGTCGACCAGTGACTTCGCGAGGAAATCGACCAGTTCGCGCACGGCTATTTCAGCTTCTTGAGGAGGGACTTGACGGTCGGCGAGAGCTGCGCGCCCTTGCTGACCCAGTAATCGACGCGCTCGCGGTCGATCTTCACATCGGCGGGGTTCTTCTTCGGGTCGTAGTGACCGATCTGCTCCACGGTCGACGCGCTCGGCGTCTTCAGCGAGTCGGAGACGACGACGCGGTAGAACGGGGCATGGGTCGCGCCACCACGGCGCAGGCGAATCTTGAGCATTTGGCTGAAACTCCTTCGTTTAAGGGCGCAGAATACTACCGGAACGGGGCGTCGAACAGCAACCCTAGCCCAACAATTCCGGTGGCAAACCTTTCGCCATCTTCGCGAACTTCCTCGCTCCGAACCCCTTCGAGAACGTCCGCATCATCTTCTTCATCTGCAGATATTGCTTGAGCAGCCGGTTGATTTCCTGCACGGTCGTGCCCGACCCCTTCGCGATCCGCTTCTTCCGTTTGCCGTCGATGAGCTGGGGGAACTCGCGCTCCTTTTTCGTCATCGAGTCGAGGATGGCCTGCATCCGGACGACCGAGTTCTCGTCGATGTCCTCTTCCGACACCTTCCCCGCCACGCCGGGCAGCATGTTGACCAGCTGCGAGAGCGGTCCCATTTTGCGCACCTGCTGGAGCTGCGAGCGGAGGTCTTCCAGCGTGAACTTGTCCTTCGCCACGCGCTGGGCGAGGCGGGCCGCTTCCTTCTGATCGACTTCCTGCTCGACCTTCTCGATGAGCGACAGCACGTCGCCCATGCCGAGGATGCGGGAGGCCATGCGGTCGGGATAGAAGACGTCGAGGTCGGCGTACTTTTCGCCGACGCCGACCAGCTTGATCGGGCGGTTCACCACCGACTTGATCGAGAGCGCCGCGCCGCCGCGGGCATCGCCGTCGAGCTTCGTCAGGACGATGCCGGTGACCTGCAGCCGGTCGTCGAACTCCTTCGCCGACTTCACCGCGTCCTGGCCGGTCATCGCGTCGGCGACGAAGAGGATCTCGCTCGGCCGGGTCGCGTTCTTGATCGTGTCGAGCTCCTTCATCAGCTCGTCGTCGATGTGCAGGCGGCCGGCGGTGTCGAGGATGACGGTGTCGTACATCAGCGTCTTAGCGTCGTTCACGGCGCGCTCGGCGATCGACAGCGGATTGCGGTCGTCGCCCAGCTCGAAGAACGGCACCTTGACGTTGTTGGCCACGACGCGCAGCTGCTCGATGGCGGCGGGGCGGTAGACGTCGCACGGCACGAGCAGCGGACGGCGTCCGCGGTTTTTCAGGTGGAGCGCGAGCTTGCCGGAGGTGGTCGTCTTACCGGAGCCCTGCAGGCCGACCATCATGATGACGGCGGGACTGCCGACGAGCGCGAGGCCGACCTCGTTGCCGCCGAGGAGGGTCTGGAGCTCGTCGCGGACGATCTTCGTGACCTGCTGAGCGGGAGAGAAGGCAGTCAGGACTTCCTGACCGACGGCCTTCTCGCGCACGCGAGCCGTGAACTCCTTGACCACTTTGAAGTGGACGTCCGCCTCGAGCAATGCGACGCGGATCTCCTTGAGCGCATTGTCGATATGCCACTCGTTGAGGGCCGCTTCGCCGCGCAGCGTCTTGAAGACGCGATCCATCTTGTCCTGAAGGTTGTCGAACATGGCGCCTGTGTAACGTAAAGGATGGGAGATGTCATCCCCCGAGGGGGCAGATGGCAGGGGGCAGATAGCAGATAGCAGGAGAACCACCGGGGCTCGTCCTCCTGCTATCTGCTATCTGTTATCTGCTATCTATCTCCCGTAGCCACCTCTCGAACCCCCGCAACGACCGGAACCGCACGTAGTCGCGTTGGGCGGCGCCGCCGCCGCGGGCCCATTCGCCGCCCACCGCCACCCGCACGGCGCGCTCGCGACAGTGGGCGAGGAGGCGGGTGAAGTCGGCGCCGCGGAACGGTTCGCCGCTGCGTGTGGTGTAGGCGAGAAGCGTGGGGCGGGCGCGCTCGACTGCGGCCATCGACGAATCCCACGGCAGGTTCGCTCCCAGCAGCTCCGTCCGCCAGCCGCACCATTCGAGAAACAGGCGCACCAGGCGCAGCGGCAGGTCGTGCAGCTCGTCCGGCGGACAGGTCAGCAGCGCGAGCGGGCCTTCGCGCGCGGCCGGCGGACGGAGGCGGTCGATCGCCTCCTCCAGCATGCACGACGCGCGGTGCTCCTCGTCGATCCCGAGCTCACCGCGCTCCCAGCGGTCGCCGATCTCGCGCATGGCATCGCCGACCACCCGGTCGAGGAACGTCGCCCGCTTCGCCAGGCCGTCGAGATCGGGGGTGACGAGGCTGCGCACCGCGTCGGCGTCGCCGCGGACGAGAGCTTCGTACAGCGTGATGTCGGGCGGCTTCGGGAGCTCGATGGCCGAATCGAGCGGCGGCAGGAACTCCACCGGCAGCCGGCGTGCGGCGGCGAAGCGGTGCAACGCCCGCAGCGTGTAGCGCCGGTGGCCACCCGGCGTCCGCACCGATTCGAGCTCCGCCTCGTCCGTCCAGCGCTTGACACTGGAAACCCCGACCCGGAACGCCCGCGCCGCTTCCGCACTGGTCCAGAGGCGCCCGCCTCTGGGCCGGAGAGTTGAAGCCATACAGACTTAGAGTGGCAAATCCGCAAAAATCCCCCGTAGGAATGACGTTCTGTCACTTGTCCGTTTTGACTGTCATGGCCCGCCTGGCTCTAAAGCTCCCCGACAACGTGCCGGGCGAATACTTCGTCGACTCGACCTGCATCGACTGCGACGCCTGCCGCGTCTTCGCTCCCGCGGTCTTCCACGACGCCGGCGATCAGTCGGCCGTGTGGCATCAACCGGAGACGGCGGACGAGCTGCTCGCGGCGCAGAAGGCGCTGATCTCCTGCCCCACCGCGTCGATCGGCTCGGTCGCGAAGCACGACATGACCGCGGCGCTCGCGTCGCTCCCCGAGCTCATCGACGGCGGCGTCTACCGCTGCGGCTACACCTCGGAATCGAGTTTCGGTGCGGTCAGCTACTTCCTCGCGAACAACATCCTCATCGACTCGCCCCGCTTCGCCGCGCCGCTCGTGAAGAACCTCGAGCGGCTGGGCGGCGTCCGTCGGATGCTGCTGACGCACCAGGACGACGTCGCCGATCACGAGAAGTTCCACGAGCGCTTCGGCTGCCAGCGCGTGCTGCATCGCGACGACGTCCGGACGAAGACTGCCTCGATCGAGGTCAAACCGTCGGGGAGCGATCCGATCGAGCTCGAGCCCGGCCTGCTGATGATCCCGACGCCCGGCCACACGAAAGGCCACGCCGTTTTTCTCTGGCAGGAGCGCTATCTTTTCACCGGCGATCACCTCGCCTGGAGTCCCACGCGCGGCCATCTCTATGCGTTCAAAAGCGCCTGCTGGTACTCGTGGAGCGAGCAGGTGAAATCGATGGAACGGCTGCTCGACTACCGCTTCGAATGGGTGCTGCCCGGCCACGGCCGGCCGATTCATTTCGAGGCCGATCGGATGCACGCCGAGCTGGAGCGTTGCGTCGAGTGGATGAAGGCGCGGTGAGGCACAGCCGTTGCTCTCCGCAACGGCATGCGACGCTACTTCGCGCTCTTCAAGCAGACCGTCAGCGAGTTCAGTGCTGACAAGGTCCCGCGCCTCGGCGCGGCGCTGGCGTACTACACGATTTTCTCGATCGCGCCGCTGCTGCTGATTGCCATCGCCATCGCCGGCATCATCTTCGGCAAAGAAGCGGCGAGCGGCGCCGTCTACGCGCAGCTGCGCGGCGTGCTCGGACCGGCGTCGGCGGAGACGATCCAGAAGATGGTGGAGACCGCGGCGAAGCCGAAATCGAGCAGCATCGCCACGATCATCGGCATCGTCACGCTGCTCCTCGGCGCATCCGGCGTCGTCGGCCAGTTGAAGGACGCGCTCAACACGATCTGGGACGTGAAGCCGCAGAAGGGCGGCTTCAAGCACATGATGATGACCTACGTCATCAACTGGGCGATGGTCCTCGGCATCGGCTTCCTGCTGCTCGTGTCGCTCGTGCTGGATACCGCGGTGGCGGCGTTCGGCAAGTTCGCCGGCAGTCATCTGCCGGGCGGCGAGGCGCTCTGGCAGATCCTGCAGCTCGTCGTCTCGCTCGGCGTGATCACCGTGCTGTTCGCCGCGATCTTCCGCGTTCTCCCCGACCTGAAAATCGAATGGCGCGATGTCTGGTTCGGCGCGGGATTCACGGCGCTTCTCTTCGTCGTTGGCAAGTTCGCGCTGGGCCTCTACCTCGGCAAGAGCGCGGTCGGCTCGAGCTACGGTGCCGCGGGATCGCTCGTCGTCGTGCTGTTGTGGGTCTACTACGCCGCGCAGATCGTGCTGTTCGGCGCCGAGTTCACGCAGGTCTACGCGCGCGCACACGGCAGCCGCAAACACGAGCCGGCCGTCGCGCCGGTCATTCATCTGCCGCCGCCGCGCGAAGTGCCGGTCGCGGCGAAGAGCGGCAAAGGCGGCGCGGTGAAGCTGGCCGCGGGCGGAATCGCCGGTCTGGCCATCGGCACGTTCGTCGGCGGCATCGGCGCCGCGGTGATGCTCGTGAAGTCGGTGAAGAAACTGTTCAGCTAGAATCACCGGCAGTTGTCTAAAGCCCGGTTCTTCAAAATCGCACTCGCTCTGGTTGCGCTCGCCGCGATCGTGGTGGCTTTCCGTCTCCTCCCGGTCGCGCAATGGCTCAACGCGTTCCGCACCTGGGTCTCGGGACTCGGCTTCGCCGGCTACGTGCTCTACGCGCTCGTGTACGCCGTCTGCGTCGTGCTGTTCATCCCCGCCTCGATCCTCACGCTCGGCGCCGGCGCGACCTTCGGCGTGATCCGCGGCACGATCGTCGTCGTGATCGGCGCGACACTCGGCGCGACGCTCGCGTTCATCGTGGCGCGGACCATCGCGCGCAAACGGGTCGAAGCGATGGCGGCGAAGGACCGCCGCTTCCAGGCGCTCGATCGCGCGATCACCACCGAGGGAGCGAAGATCGTCCTGCTCGTGCGGCTGGCGGTGCTGTTTCCGTTCACCTACACGAACTACGTCTTCGGCCTCACCGGCGTGCGCCTGCTGCCGTACGCGCTCGCGACGCTGGTCGGCATCATCCCCGGCAGCATCGCCTTCGTCTACATCGGTGCCGCCGCCGCAGCGGCGACCGCGGGGACGGTGAAGATCGTCGTCTACGTCGTCGGCGCGGTGCTCGCGCTCATCGCCAGCGCATTCGTCGGCCGCATCGCCGTGAAAGCGATTCATCGCGCGGGAATCGAAGAGTAAGCTCTTCGCCCATGTTCGCTTTTCTGCTCGCGGCCACACTCTCCGTTCAGCAACCGATGACCGTCGCGGTCGACGCGCGCGATGCGCGGCGCGGCGTGTTCCACAGCGCGGTGACGATGCCCGCCGTCCCCGGCCCGATGCGCTTCGTCTATCCGAAGTGGATCCCCGGCGAGCACGCGCCGAGCGGGCCGATCGCGCAGATGATGGGCCTCCGTGTCACCGCGGCCGGCCAGACGCTGACATGGCGTCGCGATCCCGTCGACATGTTCGCCTTCGACGTCGACGTGCCGAAAGGCGCCACGTCGATCGAGGTCGATTTCGATTACATCTCGCCGCCGGTCGGCTACGCGTCGGGCTACGGCGAGACGCCGAACCACACGCAGCATCTGCTCGATCTGCCGTGGAACCACGTCGTCGTCTATCCCGCCGGACCGCGCACCGACGCGATCCAGGTCAACGCCACCGTCGCGCTTCCGGATGGATGGAAGAGCGACACGCAGCTGCCGCCCGGCCCGACGTCGCTCACGACACTCATCGATTCGCCGCTGATCGCCGGCGAGCACGAACGGACCATCGATCTCACGAACAACGTCAAGCTCTCCATCGTCGCCGACAGCGAGGCCGCGCTTGCGCTGCCGCAGGAGCGCATCGCGCAGCTCACGCAGCTCGCGCATCAGGCCGAGGCGCTCTTCGGCGCGCATCACTTCCGCACCTACCGCTGGCTCGTGACGCTGAGCGACGTCGTCGAGACGCAGGGACTCGAACATCACGAATCGAGCGACAACCGTTTCGTCGAGCACGCCTTCACCGATCCCGACCTCGCGAAGCTGGCCCTCGGGACGCTGTCGCACGAGTTCACGCATTCGTGGAACGGCAAGTACCGCCGCCCCGCCGGCCTTGCGACGCCCGACTACCAGCAGCCGATGCTCGGCGAGCTGCTCTGGGTCTACGAAGGAATGACGCGGTATCTCGGCGATTTCGTGCTCGTCTCGCGCAGCGGACTGCGCTCGCCGGAGCTCGTGCGCGATCACGTCGCGTTCGTCGCCGCGAACCTCGACCGCAATCGCACCGGCCGCAACTGGCGTCCGCTGTCCGACACCGCGGTCGCCGTGCAGGTGCTCGCCGAGGCGCCGTTCGGCTGGACCGCGTACCGCCGGACGCTCGATTACTACGACGAGTCGCTGCTCGTCTGGCTCGACGTCGACACGACGATCCGCGCGAAGACGAAGGGCGCGAAGACGTTCGACGACTTCACGCACGCGTTCTTCGGTCCGCCGTCGACGCCGCCGATGGTGAAGCCGTACACGTTCGACGACGTCGTCGCGGCGCTCAACTCAGTCGCGCCGAACGACTGGGCGACGTTCCTCCGCGATCGCGTCTACAAGATCACGCCGCACCCGCCGCTCGGCGCGCTCGAAGCGGCCGGCTGGCGCCTCGTCTACAGCGACAAGTCGAACGACTACATGATCCCGCGCTCGAAATCGTCGAAGCGCGTCGACGCGACGTTCTCCATCGGCATTCTTTTCCACGACGACGGCAAGATCGACGACCTCACGCCCGGCACGCCCGCCGCGGCCGCCGGCCTCACGCCGGGGATGGAAGTGACGTCGATCAACGGAAGAAAGTGGTCCGCTGACGTGCTGCGCGAGGAGCTCGCCGCGAAGAGGCCGCTCGATGTCATCGCCGGCTTCGGCGAGCACGTGGCCACGTATCACATCGACTATCGCGGAGGGGAGCAGTTCCCGCATCTGGAGCGGATCGAAGGCCGGCCGGACGTGCTGAGCGAGATCATGCGGGCGCGCTGAATGGTGTAGGACAACCTCTCAGGTTGTCCGGACAAGCTGAGAGCTTGTCCTACGCATTTCGCGTACGGGATATGCTTACCTCCTTCATTGGAGGTATCCATGCCGAACCCCCTCGTTGAGCTCGAAAAAACCGGCCAGAGCGTCTGGTACGACCAGATGGAACGCAAGCTCGTTTCCGCCGGCACGCTGCAGCGGCTGATCGACGAAGACGACCTGCGCGGTCTGACGTCGAACCCCACGATCTTCGACAAAGCGATCGCCGGCAGCGACGATTACGACGCGCAGCTGCGCGAGCTCGCATCGCGCAACAAGTCGCGCGACGAGATCTACGACGAGATCACCATCGAGGACATCGGCAACGCCGCCGACGTCTTCCTCCCGGTCTACAAAAAGACGCAGGGCAACGACGGCTTCTGCAGTCTCGAAGTGCTGCCGACGCTCGCGTCGAACACGCAGGGCACGGCCGCCGAAGCGAAGCGCCTCTTCGAGCGGCTCGGCCGTCCGAACGTGATGATCAAGATCCCGGCGACGCCTGAAGGCATCCCGGCCATCGAAGAATCGATCGCAGCCGGCGTCAACATCAACATCACGCTCATCTTCTCCAACGACGTCTACAAGAAAGTGATGGAGGCCTATCTGCGCGGCCTCGAGCGGCGCGTCGAACAAGGGCTGCCGATCGGCGACATCCGCTCCGTCGCCAGCTTCTTCGTCAGCCGCATCGACACGCTGGCCGACAAGCAGATGGAGGCGAAGGCGAGCGATCCCGAGGTCGCGGCGCTGATGGGCAAGGTCGCGATCGCGAACGCGAAGCTCGCGTACCAGGAGTTCAAGCGCGTCTTCGGCAGCGAGCGCTTCCATCGTCTGCGCGACAAAGGTGCCGTGGCGCAGCGTCCGCTGTGGGCCTCGACCGGCACGAAGAATCCGAAGTACAGCGACGTGCTCTACGTCGAATCGCTCATCGGTCCCGACACCGTCAACACGATTCCTCCCGCGACCTACAACGCGTTCAAGGACCACGGCCGCGTGCGGATGACGCTCGAAGAGGGCGTCGATGAAGCGCGCAAGGTGCTCGAGACGTTCGCCGCGAAAGGCTTCAGCCTCGAGGCGATCACGACGAAGCTGACCGAGGACGGCGTGAAGTCGTTCGACGAATCGTTCGCCTCGCTGATGTCGACGATCGAAGCGCGCCGCGACTCGGTCACGCGCGGGCTCGCGGAGCGCGTCAGCGCGCACCTCGGCGCGCATCAGGCGAAGGTCGACGAGGCCTCCCAGCGCATCGAGAAAGAGAAATTCGTCGAGCGGATCTGGAAGAAAGACGCGGCGCTCTGGAAGAACGACGACGCGCACAAGAAGATCATCGGCAACGCGCTTGGCTGGCTCACCGTGGCCGAGGAGATGACGAAAGTCGCGCCGCAGCTGATGGCGTTTGCCGACAGCGTCAAGGGCGACTTCGACAACATCGTCGTCCTCGGCATGGGCGGCTCGAGCCTCTGCTCCGAGGTCACGCGCCGCGTGTTCGGCACGCGCGTCGGCTATCCGAAACTGCTCGTGCTCGACTCCACCGTGCCGCAGGCCGTGGCCAATCTCGAGGCGCAGCTCGATCTCGAGCGGACGCTCTTCATGGTCGCGTCGAAGTCCGGCGGCACCACCGAGCCGCAGATGTTCCATCGCTACTTCTACGATCGCGTGAAGTCGGTGAAAGGCGATCGCGCGGGCGAGAACTTCATCGCCGTCACCGATCCCGACACGCAATTGAAGAAGGATGCGGAGCGCGACAGGTTCCGCCACATCTTCATCAACCAGCCCGACATCGGCGGCCGTTACTCCGCGCTGTCGTACTTCGGCATGGTGCCGGCGGCGATCAGCGGAGTGGACGTCGCGACGCTGCTCGATCGCGCCATGCACGCCGCGCACGTGGCCGAGGTCGCGGCCGTGAAGAAGAACCCGGCGGCGCTCCTCGGCGCCGTCATCGGCGCGATGGCGATGAACGGCCGCGACAAGCTGACGCTCATCACGCCCGCGCCGCTCGACACGCTCGGCCTCTGGATCGAGCAGCTCATCGCCGAGTCGACCGGCAAGGAAGGCAAAGGCGTCGTGCCGATCGCCGGCGAGCCTGAATTGAAAGCCAACGAGTACGGCAACGACCGGCTCTTCGTCGGCGTACGGCTGCGCAAGTCGGACGACACGTCGCGCCTGCGCGCGCTTGCCGACGCCGGACATCCGGTCGTCGACATCGTGCTCGAAGATGCGCTTGACCTCGGCGAATGCTTCTTCCTCTGGGAGTTCGCCACTGCGGTCGCCGGCGCGCTTCTCGGCATCGACGCGTTCGATCAGCCGAACGTGCAGGAGTCGAAGGACAACACGAAGAAGCTGCTCGGCGAATACACGTCGAGCGGCACGATGACGACGTCCGGCAAGCAGGTCGAAGCGAACGATTCGGAAGCGATCGGCGCGCTGCTGGCGAAAGTGAAGGCGGGCGATTACGTCGCGTTCACCGAGTACTTCGCCGAGTCGCCGGACCGCGACAAGCAGATCGCCGCGATCCGCGAAACGATCGCGCGCGAGCTCCACGTTGCGACGACCACCGGCTACGGCCCGCGCTTCCTCCACTCCACCGGCCAGCTGCACAAGGGCGGCGCCGACAACGGCGTCTTCCTGCAGCTCACCGGCGGCGGAGGCGACGACGTCGCGCTGCCCGGCGAGAAATTCACGTTCGGTGTGCTCTGCCGCGCGCAGGCGATCGGCGACTTCCAGTCGCTGCAGTCACGCAACCGTCGCGCGCTCAGCGTGAACCTCGGCAGCGACGTCGACGCGGGACTGAAGGCGCTCGCGGACGTGGTGAAAAACGCGGTGGTGAAGGCGTAAACAATGGCAAAAGCATCATTCGGCATGATCGGCCTCGGCGTGATGGGCGAGAACCTCGCGCTCAACATCGAGGAGCACGGCTTTCCCGTCGCGGTCTGGAACCTCGAGGGCGAATGGGTCGATCGCTTCGTCGCGAAGAACCCCGGCCGGCAGCTCGTCGGCACCAAGACCTTCGAGGAGTTCGCGGCGTCGCTCGAACGGCCGCGGCGGATCATGATGATGATCAAGGCCGGCGACCCGGTCGACATGACGATCGAGAAGATCGCGCCGCACCTCGAGAAGGGCGACGTCCTCATCGACGGCGGCAACTCGTTCTTCAAGGACACCCAGCGCCGCACGAAAGATTGCGAGGCCAAAGGGCTGCACTTCGTCGGCTCGGGCGTCTCCGGCGGCGAAGAAGGTGCGCGCTTCGGTCCATCCCTCATGCCGGGTGGATCGATGGAGTCATGGCAGGCCATCCGTCCGGTCTTCGAGGCGATCGCGGCGAAGAGCGATTCCGGCCCGTGCGTCACGCACGTCGGTCCCGACGGCGCGGGGCACTTCGTGAAGATGGTGCACAACGGCATCGAGTACGGCGACATGCAGTTGATCGCCGAGGCCTACGAGATGCTGCGCAAGGTCCTCGGTGCGGAGGCGGACGAGCTCGCGGAGATCTTCGATCAATGGAACAAGGGACGGCTCGAATCGTTCCTCATCGAGATCACGTCGCACATCTTCCGCGTGAAGGACGAGGACTCCGGCGCGCCGCTGGTCGACAAAGTGCTCGACAAGGCGGGGCAGAAGGGAACGGGCAAATGGACCGCGCAGGTCGCGCTCGATCTCGCCGTGCCGATCCCGACCATCGCCGCGGCGATCGACGCGCGCGTGTTGTCTTCGATGAAAGACGAGCGCGTCGCGGCGAGCGCGAAGATCAAAGGTCCGGCAGTCGTGAAGCCCGGCGATCGCAAGCAGTTCATCAATGACGTGCACGATGCGCTGTACGCCTCGAAGATCTGCTCGTACGCGCAGGGGATGGCGCTGATCCAGGCCGGTTCCGCGGAGTGGAAGTGGAACATCGACATGCGCGAGATGGCGCGCATCTGGAAGGCCGGCTGCATCATCCGCGCGAAGTTCCTCGACTCGATCATGCAGGCGTACGAGCGCAGCCGCGAGCTGCCGAACCTCCTGCTCGACGACGAGTTCAACGCGCGCGTCGAAGAGTCACAGGCCGCCTGGCGCCGCGCCGTCTCCACCGCGCAGAGCAGCGGGATCGCGGTCCCCGCGATGTCCGGCAGCCTCGCGTACTTTGACGCGTACCGCACCGCCGAGCTCCCGCAGAACCTGACGCAGGCGCAACGCGACTACTTCGGCTCGCACACGTATCAAAGGAACGACAAGGGGAAGGACGCGCCGTTCGTGCACACGGATTGGGTGCACAAGTAGGGGCTAGAGCTGCGGTTTGAGAAGGCTCGCAATCCTCTCCCGAATCTTCTGAAACCGCGGCCGGCGCAGCCACTTGTATTCCTTGATCTCCTCGCTGTGGGCGAGGTCTTCGCGGAACATCTCCTCGAGGCGCGCGGCGATCCCTTCGTCGTACACGTTCACGTTCACTTCGTCGTTGAGGCGGAAGCTGCGCTCGTCGAAGTTGGACGAACCGATCGTCGACCAGATGCCGTCGACTACCATCGTCTTGGCGTGCATCATCGTCGGCTGATATTCGAAGACGCGGATGCCGTGCTTGAGCAGGCGCTCGTAGAAAAGCCGGCTGGCCTGCCGCACGATCGGGACGTCTGTGTGCTCGCCCGGTACGATCACGCGCACGTCGACGCCGCGGCGCACCGCCCCTTCCAGCGCGCGCAGCGTGTCGGGATCGGGGACAAAGTATGCGTTGCTGATCCAGATCGACTTCTCCGCGCTGACGATCGAGATCACGTACATCAGCTTCACCGTCGAGCTGCCCTCGGACGGCGATGACTTGATCACCTGCGTCAGGTGCTCGCCGCGCGGCTCGACCTGCGGGAAGTAATCGAGCCCGGTCAGCAGCTCGCCGCGGCTCTTCACCCAGTTGTCCATGAACGCGAACTGCATCTGCGTCACGACCGGCCCCTCGACGCGGATCATCGTCTCGCGCCAGTGGTCCTTGCTATCCGCGTCGCCCAGCCAGTCGTCCGCGATGCCGACGCCGCCGGAGAAGCCGACCCTGCCGTCGACGATCAGGATCTTGCGGTGCGTCCTGTGATTGAAGCGCCGCAGCGTGTACCACCGCAGCGGGTGATACCACTCCAGGTCGATGCCGTTGCGCAGCATGAAATTGATCAGCGTGCGCGACATCGACGACGAGCCGACCGAATCGAGAATGACCTTCACGTGTACGCCCGCGCGGGCCCGCTCCGCCAGCGCCTCGGCGAACATCCGTCCCACCTCGCCGTCCCAGTAAATGTAGAACTCGAGGTTGATCGTCTTCTGCGCGACGCGGATCGCCGCGAGCATCGACGGGAAGATCTGCACGCCGTTCCTCAGGATCTCGCAGGCGTTGCCGGGCGTCATCGGCGCTCCGGTCAGCGCGTGCATCGTCTGCAGGAATGCCACGTCGTGCACGCCGAACTGGTGCTTCATGTGATAGCGCATCGGGATCCGGCGCCGCACCATCGGGAGCGGCGTGCGGAGCGCGTAGCGCGGTCGCTTCTCGCGTCGGAAGAACATCATCGTTTGCCGATCAGCCAGAGCGCGGCGGCGATGCTGCCGGCCAGCGCGGCGACCGCCACGAAGAGGATCACACCGACGACCAGCACGGCCGCGCCGCCGATCTGCGCGATCGTCCGCGGCGGCCGGCTGGCATCGCGATACCGCATCAGCAGCGCGAGGTTCATCATGTTTTCTTCGAACAGGAAATCGAAGAAATCGCCGATGAGCGGGACCGCGCCGATGATGATGTCGAGCAGGATGTTGAACAACATCCGCAGCACCTTCGGCATCGGCACGCGATGCCGCAGCGCGCCGATCACGATCCACGCCGAGAGCACTCCGGCGATGACGTCGCCGACTCCGGGAATCAGGCCGAGGGCGGCATCGAGTCCGATGCGGCGCTTCGTCCCCGGAATGGCCACGGCTTCGTCCATCAGCGTCGCAAAGCGCTGCAGCGCCAGCAGGTCGGGAGGCAGCACTTCGTCGGGCCGCAGGCGAGCCATGCTGATCATTATGCAAAGTCCCACCCACGTCCCGGCCCGCCGCTTGCGTTTATAGTTCCCCACCATGGGTGCCGAGCCGCGGCCGAAACGATGGGAACGCTGGAGGGACGGGTTCGTCTCGTCGCGGAACACCGCGTGGTCGTGGCTGACCGATCCCGCCGTCCTGCTCTACCGCCGCGAAGCGCACGGGCGGCATCGCGCGCGCGTGACCACCGTCGAGTTTTTTCTCTTCGTGCGTGAAGTGGCGCGCGAGTTCTACGAGATCCAGGGAACGTCGCGCGCCGCCTCGCTCGCGTACACCACGCTCCTCTCGCTCATCCCGCTGCTCGTCGCCTTCACGCAGGTGCTGCAGCAGTACTTCCGCAAGCTCTTCCCGTCGTTCCAGTCGCAGATCGACAGCGTGCTGAACGTCCTCATCCCGTATCAATCGCCTCAGCTCACGTATCACCTCGCGCGCTTCGCCGAGAACGCGCAGGCCGCGTCGACTCTCGGCGCGATCGTCTTCATGGTCATCGCGTTCCGGCTCTTCCTCGCGGTCGAGACGACGGTGAATCAGATCTGGAAAGTGCGCAGCGTGCGCGGCTACCGGCAGAAGATCATCGCCTTCACCATGCTCTTCTTCTGGGGTCCGCTGCTGATGGGCCTCTCGTTCACGACGACCAGCATGCTGCAGCACAACCGCTACCTGCGCGTGCTGTTCAAGCAGGACATCATTTTCCAGATCGCGCCCGTCCTCGTCCTCTTCATCGCGTTCGCCATGCTCTTCTGGCTCGTGCCGTCGACGAAGGTCCGCTTCGGCGCGGCGGCGATCGGCGCGCTGGTCACGGCGATGCTCTTCACCCTCGTCCGGTTCGGCTTCGGCATTTACGCGAACCATCTCTTCCAGGGCCGCTTCAACGTGATTTACGGCACGGTCGGACTGGCCATCATCTTCCTGATCGCGATCGAGATCATGTGGGTCGTCATCCTCCTCGGTGTCGAGATCAGCTTCGTCTACCAGAACCTCTACGGCCTGCTGCGCGCGACCGAGCAGCAGATCGAGGACGAGCCGCGTTACGACCTCTACTTCGCGTTGCGCGCGCTGCTCGAGATCGCGCGACGCTTCGACCGGCGCGAGGATCCGCCGTCGTCGTACCGCCTCGCCGAGCAGTTCGCCGCGACCGACTCGCAGATGCTGCGCATCCTGCGGAAGCTCGAGACCGCGAAGCTCGTGTCGCAAACCGGCGGCGAGTGGGCCGGCTGGGTGCCGGCGTGCGACCCCGACCGCATCAGCGTCGAGGAAGTGATCCAGGAGATGGAAGGCGGGAGACGCGCCGTTCCGGAAATCGGTCCCGACGCCGCCGAGCGCGAGCGGATCACCGCGCTCTTCGACCGCCTCACGCTCTGCACCTCGGAAGCGCTGAGCCGGACGTCGATCGGTGCGCTGACCCGCGAGCTCTACGCGCCTCGCGTCACCCGCACCGAGGATCGCGCGCGCTCCTGAACGCGCAGCGCGCGGGCGCGGCGCAGCACCTCGTACGCGACCGTCGTCACCACCACCCACGTCGTCCCCGCCGTGATCCCGGCGGCGATGTCGGAGATCCAGTGCACGCCGAGGTAGACGCGCGACAACGCCACGGAGCAGACCAGCGCGCATGCGAGCGCGATCGCGGCCGACTTCCACCGCCACCGCGTCAGCACGCGCGTCGCCAGATACGCCAGCGCGCCGAAGACCATCGTCGAGCCCATCGCATGTCCGCTCGGAAACGAGTAGCCATGCGCCTGCCGCAGCGCCTCGGCCAGCGCGGGCCGGGCGCGGGCGAAGTAGTGCTTGAGCCATTCGTTCAGCGCGATGCCGCCGCCGCACGTGATGGCGAGATAGATCAGCCACCGCCAGCGTCGCCTGATCGCGAGGATGATTCCGACGATCGCGCCGATGACCGCGAGTCCGGGCGGGCCGCCGATCGTCGTCATCGTGACGAAGAACAGCGTCGAGTCCGCGCTGCGATGCGCCGCCGCCCACGCGTGCGCCAGCGCGTCGAACTCCGACATCTGCGCGTTCTTCGCGTGCAGCGCCTCGGCCATGTCGATGAACGCATCGCCCGCCCACGCGCTCAGCAGCGCCCCCGCCGCGAGGAGGGCAACGATCGGTCCGTACGCGCGCAATCGCGAGATGTGTTTCTCCACGATTGCGTAGCGGGTGATGCGGTTCGCGACGTACGCGATCGGGTGGCGAAGGGTGGGGAGGGCGAAGTAGAGGATCGCCCAGAGGAGGAGGAAAATCAGAAGGAAGAGAGCGAATAGCACATCAGAAGCCACCGCTCATGTACTTCCACTGCACGATCTTCTCGTTAATCTCGCGCAGGCGGCGGCTGATCATCCGGCAGAGCAGGTTCAAAAACTGCAGCGAGGCGTGCGGATCCATCGAGAGGATCTCGTTCAGCGTCGCGCGGTCGATCGACAGCACGGTCGCGTCGCCCTCGTGCGCTTTCGCGTCGGCGGAGCGCGCCTTTTCGTCGATCAGCGCCATCTCGCCGAAGAAATCGCCGCGATCGAGCACGGCCAGCGCTTCCTCGCCGACGCCGGGGATGAACTTCGAGATGCGCACGCGTCCGCCGAGGACGATGTAGAGCTTGTCGCCCTTGTCGCCCTCGCGGAAGATCATCGACCCGTCGCGGAAGCGCTCCTCGGTGGAGAACGTTGCCAGCAGCTTCATTTCAGCGGCGGAGAGGCCGCGCTCGCGGAAGAGGTCGACCTTCTCTTCCGAGGCCACCGTCACCTGCTGCATCTCGCTCTTTCCTTCGACGCGTTTGCGGCCCTGGCCCTTCTTCGCATCCTCCTGGAAGAAGAGCTTCAGCTGCTCGTTCGCGTCGCGGACCTTCTCCGTCAGCGAGCGCCAGAAGGCCCAGTGCAGGCCGACCGCCATCTCCTTGTCCTCGTCCATCATCTGGTCGAGGGCGCTGAACGAGAACGTGTAGCAGGCCGACGGCTCGATCGCGAGCGCATCACTTGATCGATGCGTGCGGTCGATGAAATTCATCTCGCCGAAGATCGTGTCGGAGGTCAGTCCGCCGAGGATCTGCGGACCGAACGGCGTCTCCTTGCGCACTTCGATCTTGCCGTCCTTTACGACATAGAAATCCATCGAGCGGTCTTCTTCGCGGAAGACGTAATCGCCGGTCGTGAAGCCGTCGATGCGGGCGAATTTCGAGAGGCGGAAGATCTGCTCGTCCTTCATGTGCTGGAAGACGGCGAGCTTCCGCAGCTCGGCCGAGAGCGTGATCAGGTTGTCGCGCTTCTCCGCGTCGCGCGAGATCTTGCGGACGATTTCCTTCAGGTCTTTCTGCGATTCGAGGCGGAAGAGATTTTCCTTTCGCAGCTCGAGGCGCTCGGTGGCCATCTGCAGCTGCTCGACGCGGTCCTTGATCTTCGCGTTGAGGTCCTTCGTCTCGATGCTGTTGATGCGCTTGAGCGTGTTGATCATCCGGCGCACCGGCTCCGTCGACTCGCCCTTCTGATCGGTGGCCAGGAGGAACGCATCGATGAAGTCTTCGAGCGACGCGTCGAAGTTCTTCAGCTCGAACTGCACGCGTCCGGAGATCTCGGCCAGGCCGCGATCGAACGGATTGAGCTTGCGTGCCCGCGTGATCTCTTCGAATGCCGCGTCCCATTCGCCCTCGGAGTAGTAGAGGCGCCCGAGGATCTCGAAGGGGCGGTAGTTGTTCGGCGTCTTCAGCTTCGCGATCTCCAGCAGCTCGATCGCTTTCGAAGTCTGGTCTTTCGCCATGTAGAACTGCGCGAGGCCGACGTATTGCGACGAATCGATCTCGTCGCGGGCGCGCTCGGCGAAGACTTCCTGCCGCACCATCGTGAAGCGCGTCTCTTCCGCTTCGCGTTTGAGGTCGCGGACGCGCGCGAGGTTGATGCGGATGGCGACCGAGCCGGGCTTGAGCTTCTCCGCCATCTCGTAAAGGTGGATCGACTCGTCGAACATCCCCTGATCGGCGTAACGCCGCGCGAGCAGCGCGAGGTCTTCCGCTTCGATCGCCACGTTGACCTCCGTGGCAAGGGTGCGGAAACGCGCACGAGCGGGAATGGGCTGCTCGGCCATGTAGGCCGGTATTATAAGCCGCGTGTTCCGTGCGCTCCTGGCGCTTCTCCTCGCGACGACCTTTCAACCCGCCCTTCCCGGTTATCACTACGAATTCCCGCGCGATCACGGCACGCACGACGAGTACAAGACCGAGTGGTGGTACTACACCGGCCACTTCCGTGCGGACGACGGGCATCGTTACGGTTTCGAGCTGACGTTCTTCCGCGCCGGCATCGATCCCGAAGAGCAGACGAACCCGTGGGAGCTGCGGCATCTTGCGCTCGCGCACTTTGCGATCACCGACGTCGACGGCCGCGACTTCCGCTACTACGAAAAGCTGAATCGCGTTTCGCCGTTCACGGCTTCGGCGAGCGACCAGAAGCTCGAGCTGTTCAACGAAGGCTGGCGCGCCATCACGCTGCCCGACGGCTCGTGGCGCATCCGCGCGCAGGCGGGGAAAGACGCGCTCGACCTCGTGCTGCGGACGCGCAAGCCGCCGGCGATCCACGGCGAGCAGGGCATCAGCGTGAAGTCGGCCGGCATCGGCGGCTCCGCATCGCACTACTACTCGATGACGCGGCTCGAGGCATCGGGAACGATCAACGGCCGCAAGGGAACGGGCCTCGTCTGGATGGACCACGAGTTCGGCAGCTCGCAGCTCGGCCAGGAGCAGCGCGGGTGGGACTGGTTCTCCATCCAGCTCGACGACGCGACGGAGCTGATGCTCTACCTCATCCGCCGGAGTGACGGAACGCCGGATGTCACGTCATCCGGATCGCTGATCGCGCGCGACGGCAGCGTCGTGCACCTGACGCGCGACCAGCTCGCGGTGCGCGCGACCGGGTCGTGGAAGTCGTCGAAGAGCGGCGCGACGTATCCGATGGGCTGGCGCGTCGAGGTGCCGTCGCAGCACATCGCGCTCGATCTCGAGCCGCTGCTGAAGGACCAGGAGCTGCTGACGAAAGGCTCGACCGGCGTGACGTATTGGGAAGGAGCGGTGAGCGTGAGCGGATCGGCGCGCGGCGAGGGTTACGTCGAGATGACCGGTTACGATCGGCCGTTCCGCGGGCAATAATTCGCGACATGCTCGCGATCCTGCTCGCCTTCACGATCGGCTACTCCGCGCTCGACCTCGACACCGGCCGCACCGTTTCGCATCACGCCGAACAGCGCTTTCCGATGGGCAGCGTCTTCAAGTTCCCGCTGTCGCTGACGGTGCTGCATCTCGTCGACGAGAAGAAGCTCGACCTCGATCACAGCTACACGATCCAGCCGTCGGAGTTCAGTCCCGGCTTCAGCCCGATCCGCGACAACGCGCACGGCCAGCCGGTGACGCTCACGCTGCGCGAGCTCGTGCGCTACGCGCTGAGCGTCAGCGACAACACCGCGGCCGATTACCTGATGAACCTGATCGGCGGACCCGCTGTCGTCACGAAGCACCTCCGCGACCTCGGCGTGCAGGGCATCAGCGTCAATCGCTCCGAAAGACAGATGGCCGCCGATCTCCACGCGCCGGGCGGCGTCGCAAAGTACGCAATCGATCCGCGCGACACGTCGACACCCGCCGCGATGGTCGAGCTCCTGCGCCGCTTCCACGAAAAGCGCGACGGCCTCTCGCCCGCGATGCACGACTTCGCGATGAAGGCGATGATCGAAACGAAGACCGGCCCGAAGCGGATCGTGTCGGTGCTGCCGCCCGGCGCCACCTTCGCGCACAAAACGGGGACGATGCCGGGGACGTTCAACGACGCCGGCGTGATCACGTCGCCCGACGCGAAGCACCACATCGCCATCGCGGTGTTCGTGAAGAAAGCGAAGAGCGACGAGGACGAGAAAGCGATCGCGGAGGCGGCCCGTGTCATCCTGAGGCGCATAGACGCCGAAGGATCCGCAAGTCGAGCGCGCTGACACGCGTTTTCACAGCACGCTGATCCGCCGCGCTTCGATCCGGCGGATCTCCCGCACCAGCTGCTCGCGCGCGCTCTTCCCCTTCTGCACGAACGACGTCACCTTCGACTGCAGCTCGCTGCGGTCGGTGTTGGTCAGGTCTTTCGACGTCAGGACGAGGATCGGGATGTTCGCGGTGTTGGGATTTTCCTTCAGTCCCGTAGCCACTTCGAAGCCGCTCATGCCCGGCATCATCAAATCGAGAATGATGAGATCGGGATGCACTTCGCCGGCGACACGCAGCCCCTCCTCGCCGGAATACGCTCCTTCGATCGCGTAGCCGAGGCGCTCCAGCTCTTCGTCGAGCAGGGCGTGGACCGAGGCATCGTCGTCGATCAGCAGCAGCTTCGGGCGCGCGGCGCGCGTCACCGCGGCGGTGATCTCGCGGATGCGCAGCAGCAGGCGATCGCGATCGACCGGCTTGACGAAATAGTCGTCGGCGCCGAGGGCCATGCCGAGCTCGCGGTTGTCGACCATCGAGATGATCACGACGGGGATCTCGCGCGTGCCGGAGTCGGCCTTCAGTTTCTTCAGCACTTCCCAGCCGTCGAGGCCGGGGAGCACGAGGTCGAGCGTGACGGCCATCGGGTGCGTCTCGCGCGCCAGCCGCAGCGCCTCTTCGCCGTGCCGCGCGCGCACCGCGAGATAGCCCGCCGACGCCAGCGCCGCGGCGAGCAGCTCGTACGCGTGCGCGTCGTCCTCGACGATCAGCACGCGCTCCGCCGGACGTCCCTCCATCGCTTCGTCGAGCTCCGGCGTGCGCGTCACCACCGCGGCGCGCGACTTCACCGGCAGCGCAAACGAGAACTTGCTCCCCTGGCCCGGCGTGCTGTCGACGCCGATGCGGCCGCCCTGCAGCTCGACGAATTTCTTCACCAGCGCGAGGCCGAGTCCCGTGCCGCCGAATTCGCGCCGCGCCGTGCCGTCGACCTGGCGGAACTCCTCGAAGATCACGTCGTGATGCTCCGGCTGGATGCCGATCCCTTCGTCGCGCACCGACACCGTGATCCAGCCGTCTTCCTGGTTCTTGCCGTCGAAGCGCGCGTTGATCGTGATCGGCCGGTCGGGCGGCGAGAACTTCACCGCGTTCGACAGCAGGTTGAAGAGCACCTGCTTGAACTTCGCGAGATCGGTCTCGATCTGCGGCAGGTCGGGCGGCACGTCGACCGTGAATTGCGGCCGCGCTTTCGACATGCCGCGCATCACGTGGCAGACGCTCTCGATCACCGGCGCGATGGCGAAGAACTCGGGGTAGATCTCCATCCGTCCGGCCTCGATCTTCGAGAGGTCGAGGATGTCGTTGATGATGCCGAGGAGGTGCTGGCCGGAGGCGAGGATGTGCTTGAGGAAGTTGAGGTGCTTGCCGTCGACGCGGTCCTGCAGCCGTTCGACGAGGATCTCGGAGAAGCCGATGATCGAGTTCATCGGCGTCCGCAGCTCGTGCGACATGTTCGCCAGGAACTGGCTCTTGAGGCGGTCCGCTTCCTGGATGCGGCGGTTCGCCTCGGCCAGCTCTTCGGTGCGCGTCTGCAGCTCCTGCGCGAGCCGCGTCAGCTCCTCGATCTGCGTTTTTTCTTCCGATTCGAGCTGGCGGATGCGCAGCCGCTTGTCCTGCAGGTTCGCCACGCCGGTCAGGAAAAAGTACGACGCGCCGAAGAGGAAGACCATGCGCGCGATGGCGGTGTAGAAGACGTCGTTGCCGATCGTTGCCTGCCCCATCGCCAGCAGCACGGAGAGGTAGGCGATCGAGTTGAGGATGCCGGTGACGTACGCGGCGCGGCGTCCCATCACGAACGCGGCGGCGGAGGCGGGGGCGAGATACCAGAGGTACCACGGGCTGTTGACGCCGCCGCTGAGCCAGACGCCGACGGTGATGAACGCAATGTCGCCGAGGAGCGTCAGCGGATGGATGAGGTCGCGCGGCCCGCCGGCGCGCAGCAGAAAGTACGACGTGCCGGCCAGCGCCGACGAGGCGATCCAGACGAGCAGGATCTGCAACAGGTCGACGTCGAACACGTGCAGCGACCAGCCGACGAGCGCCGTGATCAACGCCGCAAAATACGCGAACACGCGGCTCCGCTGCACGGCGAGATCGAACCGCAGCACACTCTCACGCAGCGGCTCGAGCGAAGGGCGATCCTTGTTGGTTGTCACTGGATTGACGGCGATTGTACGCCCCACCTCGCCAAAGCCGGAATGAGCGTTGCTCAAGGCGAATGCATGCCTGCCATCCTTCTGCTTCTGCTCCTGGCAATCCTTGCGGCACCGGCCCGCGCCAACATCATCACGGACGAAAATGCGCGTCCCGGCACCGACCAGTGGAACGTCTACATCCGCGCGCTCGACGGCGAGATCGAAGGCTACGCATCGGCGACCAGCGTCGCGCCGGGACAAACGCTACGGCTGTTCGTGAATGTCCGCACCGGCGATCCGGAGTACACCATCGAGGTCTTTCGCATGGGGTGGTACGGCGGCAGCGGCGGACGGCGGATGACGGACGCGGTTCATCGAACCGCGGTGCATCAAACCATCCCGCTGCCGGATCCGGTGACGGGCCTCATCGAATGCCACTGGAGCGATCCGTACGAGCTGCAGGTCCAGCCCGACTGGGTCAGCGGCGTCTACCTCGCGAAGCTCACCGCGCTGCCGAGCCGCATCGGGTCGTGGATCATCTTCGTCGTCCGCGCGCCGGAGTCGCAGCACGCGCGCTATCTCGTGCAGACGAGCGTGACGACCTACCAGGCCTACAACGACTGGGGCGGCAAGTCGCTCTACGATTTCAACAGCACCGGCGGCCGCGCCACGAAGGTCTCGTTCAACCGCCCCTACGGCCGCAAGTCCGGAGCTGCCGACTTCCTCCTCGGATACGAATACCCGCTGGTCCGTTTCCTCGAGCGCGAGGGCTACGACGTCTCGTACTCGACCGACATCGACACGCACGAGGACGGCGAGGAGCTGCTCGAGCACGCGGCCTTTCTCGTCGCCGGCCACGACGAGTACTGGACGGCCGAGATGCGCGAAGCGGTGGAACGCGCGCGCGACCGCGGCGTGAACATCGCGTTCTTCGCCGCGAACACCTGCTACTGGCGCATCGCGCTCGAGGACGGCGACCGGACGATCTCGACGACGAAAGATCCGTCGACGTTGTGGCGAAGCTCGCAACCGGAGGACGAGCTCGTCGGCACGATGTACACCTGGTCGCCGGTGCAGGCCGACATCGTCATCGGCGACACGTCGCACTGGATCTTCGCCGGCAGCGGACTGCATCCGGGCGATCGCATCCCGGGACTGCTCGGATACGAAGCCGATCGCTCGAGCGCGACCGCGTATCCCGGCACGATCATCCTGACGCGCTCGCCGTTCCTGCACGACGACGGCACGCCCGACGAATCGAACATGACGATCTACACCGCGCGCAGCGGCGCGATCGTCTTCGCCACCGGGACGATTTACTGGGCGTTCGGCCTCGATGACTACAACCTCGCGCTGCGCTCGTTCGCGCCGGTGAGCCCGGCGGTACAGCAGATCACGCGCAACGTGCTGAACCGGATGGCGTCGCGCGCGACGGTCCGGCGCCGCGCGGCGATCTAAGCTCAGCCGGGAAGAGGCGCGCGGCGCGGACTCGTTGCGCTTCGTCGTGCGTCCGAAAGTCCTGGTAGCCGCGACGGCGGCGTTTCTCTTCGCGATGTCGTCGTACGCGGCACGCTTCTCGGTGTGGGTTCCGTCGTGGGATGCGAACGCGCTGACGTCGATGCAGCTGCACGCCGGCCTGGTCGACGAGACAAACCCCGGCTGGTACTCGCTCGATGCGAGCGGCGCGATCGTGAAGAACTACAAGGCCGAGGATGCGACGATGCGCGCGGCGCTGACGGGAACGCGGCTCGTGCCGACGATCAAGAACTACGTCAACGGCGCGTTCAACGCGAGCGTCGTGGTGAACCTGATCGCCACCGCGGAGTCGCGCGAGCTGCACGCGGAGGCGCTGCGGCAGCTCGCGGTGTCGAGCGCGCTCGACGGCCTCGACGTCGATTACGAGGCGCTGCCGCAGAGCGCGAAGGCGAACTTCAGCGCGTTCGTCGTGCTGCTCGCGCAGAAGCTGCACGCGTCGAACAAGACGCTCTCCGTGACCGTCGACGCGAAGACGAGCGATACGAACACGTGGGATGGTCCGGGCGGACTCGATTACAGCGCGATCGGCAGCGCGGCCGATTCGGTGAAGGTGATGGCGTACGACAAGCACTATCCCGGCGGCGCCGCGGGCGCGATCACGCCGCTCGACTGGCTCGATGCGGTCGCGTCGTACGCGGAGACGCACGTGCCGGCGGCGAAGGTGATGATCGGCCTGCCGTGGTACGGCTACGACTGGAGCGGCACGAGCGCATCGAGCGTGACCTACGCCAGCGGCACTCAATCCGCCGCGGCCCTCGGCGTCACGCCGTCACGCGACGCGAACGGCGAGCTGACGTTCACGTCCGCGGGGCACGTCGTCTACTTTCAGGATGCGGAGAGCTACGCGCGCAAAGTCGACGCGGTGCTGGCGAAGCACAGTACGATCGGCGGCTTCGCGCACTGGCGCGCGGGCGCCGAGGATCCGGCGACGTGGACGAAGATCGCGTCGATGAAGAACGGGTTTTCGTCGGGCGCGAGTCCGGCTCCGAAGCCGCCCGCACCCGCCCGCACACGGCCCGCGCGGCACTAATCCAACGTGAAGCCGAGGAAGGCGATGCACATCTCGTCCGTCGTCGCCTCGCCCCACGACACCGAGCGGTCCGAATCGTTGTCGTACCACGCCTCGAGCGAGAACTTCGTCCCGGTCGGGAACGCCAGCGGCTGCGCGTAGGGGTAAATCCCCTGCCAGTTGAAGTCCCAGTTGTCGATGTTGATCAGGCACTCCGTCCGCCCGTCCGGATACGTCGCAACGACGTGCATCTTGCGTCCGAGCAGGTGCATGTGCGGCGCGACCATCCAGAGATGCGTTTTCCACGGCGTGGCGATCGGGAACGCGGCGGTCACGCGATAGTCGTCCGTGCGCGGCGGGATCGTGAACGTCTGATTGATCAGCGGCAGGATCGTCAGCAGCTTCGCCGGCTTCTTCTCTTTGTAATAGACCGCGAGCTGCGTCTGGTCGGGCTCGGGCTGCCCCGTGTGTACGTGGTAATGCACCTGCAGCACGATGCGCGCGTTGGCCGGCAGCGCCAGGCCGACGTCATCCGGCAGCACGAACGGCCGCGCGCCGGGGGCCCAGCCGCCGAGCGTTCCGACGAGCGTGAACCCCGCGCCGCCGAAGCAGGTGTAGCCCGGTCCGGGCGATTCGTCGTCGAGCTTCTGCGAGTCGCCGTACGTGTCGAGATAGACGATGACGTGATGCACTTCCGAGCGCGCGCCGGGACGGATATCGATCGCCGAGACGTACTGATCGCTCGTCAGGTTCGTCGGCATCGTGAAGCAGCGGTATTCGTCGTGATCGGCCGGAGGTGTGTACGGCTCGGGGCTCTTGACCACGAGGTTCGGCGTTCCGAGCGCCCAGCCGCCGCTGAAGTCCATCGGCTGCGGCAGGTCGGCCGGGTTGCCCTTCGGCGCGCCGTTGTCGACCCACTTCGCGATCATGTCGATCTCGCCCGCGGTGAGCGTGCGCGACTGCGCGTCGGCGAAGTTGCCGCACTCCTCGCTCGGCTTCCACGGCGGCATCTCGTGCACCTGCGTCTTCAGCTTGATCTTCAGCGCGTTCGCCTTCGCATCTTCGTAGTTGGTCAGCGAGAACGGCGCGATGTCGCCCTCGTGATGGCACGACTGGCAGTGCGCCTGGAAGAGCCGGACGATCTCTTTGTCGTACGTCGGACCATTGACGGCGGCGGGCGGGCTGGGAACGCGGACGGCGCGCGGAAGCGACGCCAGCATGACGAGCAGCGGAGCGATGGGGATCATGATTGTCTTCCTACGACGTCATCCCGAGCGGAGTCGAGGGATCCGGGCGGGTGGCGGCATTCGCGCTCCACACGCCCGCCCAGGTCCCTCGACTCCGCTCGGGATGACGATAGGTTACTCGCTCTTGAGCGCTGTGGGGATGTGAATTCTGTTCGCCAGCCGCGCCGGGACGAGTCCGGCAAGCGCCGAGGCCGCCAGCGTCACGGCGAGCGAGGTCGCGATCAGCGTCACCGGCGTGTGGAACTGGATGGTCCAGCCGAACGACTGTTTATTGATGACGTAGATGAGGATCCACGACAGCGCGTAGCCCATGACGATGCCGGCAACGGTCGAGGCGATGCCGAGGATCGTCGATTCGAGGACGAGCATCGTGCGCAGCTCGCCCGTGGTGACACCGGTGACGCGCAGCATCGCCAGCTCGCGCTTCCGCTCAAGGATCAGCGCCGCGAGCGTGTTCACGATCCCGAGCACCGCGACGACGATGGCCACGCCGAGCAGCGCATACGTGATCAAAAACGTCTGGTCGAAGATCTTCATCACCTCGCCGCGAATCGATCCGTTCGTGATGGCGAACGCGTGGTACTTCGGCCCGACGATTTTCTCGAGCGCGGTCCGCGCGGCGTCGCGGCTGATCCCTTTCTTCAGGTAGATCACGACGGTGTTGATCCGGTCGTCGTGGAACGTGCGGACGTACAGCGGGCGATCCATCACCACGACTCCGCGGTCGTTCGAGTAATCGCGATAGACGCCGGTGACCGGGAAGTCCGTCGTGCCGATGTGCACGACGTCGCCAACGTCCTTGTGGTGTTTCAGCGCGAAGCTCTCCGAGACGACGACGCCGTTGCGTGCCTCCGCTTCGAGCAGCGCGTTGCGCGAGGAGCGCGGTTTGACCATCGGCAGGTCGCCGAAGCTGGCGACTCGGGAGAAGTCGCCGCTGCCGACGCTGATCAGATCGTCGCCGTACAGCACTTCGCGTCCGCGCACGCGGTCGATCGCAGCGATGAACGGCACCTTCGCCAGGTCGTCCGCGATCTCCGGCGGAAAGAGCGCGGCGCCGGAGTTGGTCAGCCCCTGCGACGGCCGCAGCCAGAGGTCGGAGCTGATGGTCTGGTCGACCCAGATGCGCACCGTCTCGCGGAAACTGCCGACCATCAGCGCGACCGCGACCATCATCCCGGTGGCGAGCGACAGCGCGGCGCTGGCGACGGCGGTGCGGCGCAGCGAGGCGGGCAGCGAGCGCGCGGCGAGCTGGCCGACGATGCCGAACATCGCGCGCATCAGCGGCGTGAACGCGGCCGCGGTGAGCCGCACGATCGACGGCGCGAGCAGCGAGAAGCCGGCGACGACGAGCAGCACCGCGACATATCCGGCGACGGCGATGCCGTTCCACGGCGGCAGCTGCGACACGAGCGCGCCGGCGGCGAAGCAGCCGATCGCGATCAGGGCGAGATGCCGCTCGCGGTCGCGCGAGATGCGCTGCTGCAGTCCCGGACGGATCATCGCGTTCGGCGGAACATGCGCCGCTTCGAGCGACGGCTGCAGCGCGGAGACGAACGAAAGCACGACGCCGACGGCGATGCCGAGCGCGATGATCGCCGGCGTCAGCGTGATCTGCTCCGGCGCGGAGGTGACGTACAGCGCGTTGATCGTCCGGCCGATCAGTTTGAGGATGCCGAACGCGATCGCGTCGCCCAGCGCGATGCCGAGGATTCCGCCGACGAGGCCGAAGAGCAGCCCTTCACCGGCGAAGGCGAGGAAGATCTGTTTCGGCGCGGCGCCGAGCGTCTTCAGCACGCCGACGTCCTTGCGGCGGCGGAGGATCGAGATCAACACCGTGTTGTAGACGAGGAACATGCCGACGAGCAGCGCGACGCCGGCGAGCGCGAAGAGGTTCACGCGGAACGCGCGGAGCATCTTCGAGACGCGCTCGTTGCGGCGCGAAGGGCGCTCGATGCGCAAGCCCGCCGGCAGATCGACCTTCTGACCTTCCGCGATCTGCAGATCGATGCGCGTCAATCGGCCGCGCATCCCGAAGCTCTCCTGCGCGACGGCGATGTCGCAGATCACGATCGCGCCGTTGAATGCGGTGGCGGGGCCGCGCGCCTCGAGGATGCCGCGCACTTTCAACGTGCGGCGATTACCGAGGATGTTGAGCGTGATCGGGTCGCGCAGTTTCAGATGCTGTTCGCGCGCGAACGACGCGGGGATGATCGCGGAGTCGCTCCGGAAAAGGTCGTATGCCTGTTCCTTGCTGATCTCCGCGTACCGGTAGTCGCGAAAGTGCAGATCGGACATCAGGTCGACGCCGAGGAGCCGCACCGGGACCTGCGATGGCTCGACGACGCCCTCGACGTCGATCACCGGCGCGAAGCGGACGCCGTCATCCCACAGCGGCTGCAGTTTCAGCAGCGTCGTTTCGTCGAGCGAGCCGCCGTCGCTGACGATCGTGTAGTTCGCGCGGCCGGCCACCGCGTCGACCGACTCGCGAAACGCGCGCATCGCGCTCTGGTTCGACAGCTCGATGGCCACGATCACCGCCACGCCGACGGCGATGCCGAGGATCGTGAGCACGGTGCGCATCTTCTCGCGCAGCAGCGGACGGAGCACGAGCGCGCGCGCGATCATCGCGACGCTTTTCCATCGGCGACCGCGATCGTGTAATCGCCGAAGGCCGCCGCGGCGTCGGAATGCGTGGCCATCACGATGGTCGGTTTCTCCGCCGTATGGATCGTGCGGATCAGCTCGAGCACGTTCACGCCGCTCTTCGAATCGAGGTTGCCGGTCGGCTCGTCGGCGATGATCAGCGGCGGCTGATGGATGACCGCGCGGCCGATGGCGACGCGCTGCATCTCGCCGCCGGAAAGCTCGCTCGGGTAGTGCTTCGCGCGATGCGCGAGGCCGATGCGCGCGAGCATCGCGTCGACACGCAGCTTGATGTCGGGCGCTTTCGCCAGCGACAGCGGAAAGGCGACGTTCTCGAAGACGGTCAACGTCGGGATCAGATTGAACTGCTGAAAGACGAAGCCGATCGAGCCGCGGCGGAGCAGCGTGAGCCGCGACTCGTCGAGCGCGGAGGTCTCGACGTCGCCGAGGAAGACGCGGCCGGAAGTCGGCCGGTCGACGGCGCCGATCAGGTTGAGGATCGTCGACTTGCCGCTGCCCGAGGCACCGCGCAGCACCGCGAAGTCGCCCGACGCGATGTCGAGTGAAACGTCTTCGAGCACCTGCACCGCCGCCGCTTCGTCGCTCCCGGCGTAGGTGTGCGTGACGTGATCGAGTCGGATGCGCAAGGCACGCCGATTGTAAGTGCGCCAGTGATAGGCTTCATCCCCGACTTACCAGGAGGATCTATGGCTGAAGACACAACGACGGCCCCGAACGAAGCAACCGACAGCGGCGATGGCCGTTTCGGCAAGGCCCGCGCGTTCGTCAATGAAAAATATTCGGCCGCGTCCGACGCGGCTCGCAACAGCTACAACCAGGTGCGTGAGAAGGTCGAAGACGTCGATTTCGGCGCCGTCGCCGACCAGGTCCGCAGCTACGTCCGCTCCAACCCGGGGAAGGCGCTGCTGCTCTCGGTGGGCCTCGGATTCGTCATCGGACTCCTTCTGCGCAGGGATGATGAGGAGTGACCATGGCCACGAACAACCAGGAAGATCACGAGCGCGCCGCCGCCGGACTCGATTTCGATAACCCGATCCGGGAGAAGGCCGCATCGCTCGGACAGGCGGTCGCCGAGAATGGCCCCGAAGCGCTGTTCGAGGAGATCGAGAACCTCCTGCCGGAGAGCTGGCGCGAGCAGATCACGACCTTCCCGATCGCCGCGATGCTTCTCGGCCTCGGTGTCGGCGTTTTCCTAGGCATGAAGAAGGGCGACGACATCATCGCCGCCGGCACCTCGATGCTCTCCGCCGCCGCGATCGCCAACGTGACGCAGGCGATGGAGCGCGTCTCCGGCACATCGACCGATTAGCCTTGCGTTGCCCGGCATCGGACCTCAAAATGAGAGGTCGATGCCGGGCATGTTCCCGCTTCCCGTTCAGACGCACCACCATCTCGAATCGCTGGCGGCCGAGGTGCATCGCACCTACTTCTTCAAATATCCGCCGCTGCCGGTGCGCTGGGGCCAGCAGATCACGCGGAAGCGCCGCCGCAGCATCCGCCTCGGGTCGTACAACCACGCCACCGCCGAGGTGCGCATCCATCCGTCACTGAACGCGCCGAACGTCCCGGCGTTCTTCATCCAGTCGATCATCTACCACGAGTACCTGCACCACGTCCTCGGCGCCAAACACAACCGCCGCTTCCACGCGCACGAGCGCCAGTTCCGCTACTGGCGCGAGTCGCAGGAGTGGATTCGCCGCAATCTCTTCATGCTGCTCGGAACGAAGCGGAAGGCGGCGCCGGTCGCCGAAGTCGCGCCCGCGGCGCCGCAGATGGCGCTCTTCTAAATCCAAGCAAATTCCAATCAAAACCCAACACGTCGTTCTCCTTCACGCCCGACATTGCCGGAAAACAGGGGAGAGGAGAATTCATGACTGCAAAGTTCAGAGTGGCTTTTGTCGTACTCGTGTGTCTGTTCGTCGTGCCCGTCTCGTGGGCTTGTCGCGTCGACGATCCCGTGTTCACCACCAACTATCGCTGGAACGATCTGGAAGGGAATCTCGCCGACTATGCGCGCATCCACATGGACGCTGAGAGCGCGTCGTGCGCACTGAAGGCGGACTACGCGCTGACCGACAAGGTGCGCAACACGCTCGATGCGAATCCGAGCGAATTCCAGGGATGGCTGCGCGGCGCGCACGTGTCGTTGATCTACGCGGCGGCGCAGCGGATCGGCGCGAACGGTTTCGCGACGAAGGAGCTCGACGCGCAATTGCGGCGCCTCGAGCCGGTCTACGGGTTCGTCAAGGATGCGGGTTGCAACAACATCGATGGCACGAACAACTGTCTCGACGACTATTCGCAGGCGGCCGTCGGATATGCGTGGATTGCTGCGTACAACTACCGGCGCGGCGACTCCGACGCGAACGTCACCCCCTACCGCAAGCTGGCGATCGATCAGATCAATAATTTCTTCAATAACGTCTGCATCCATTCGGCTACCGGCAATCCCACGCAGCTTTGCAACGGCAGCGTAAACGGGCTGTTGTTCTCAAATGACGAGACCATCAGCTTCAATCACGGCCAGCAGATGCCGTCGTATGGCTTCGGTCTGATGACGAGCATCGCCAGCGCGGTCATGGGTCTCAAGGCGTCCGGTTACGCGTACTCGTTCAACTATCCGGATCAGTGGACGATCGCGAAGGCGCTGATGAAAGAGATGCAGGCGCACGTCGATTCTTCCAACGCCTTCAAGAACGACTGCTACGCGATCTCGCGTGACGGCGCCGGGGTGTACTCATTCGATCCGAGCAGGCCTTGCGGCGGCCCTGACGGTTACAAGCCGGGGATGTACGCGCTGTTCACGTTCTACAACCAGCAGTTCAACGGCATCCCGCAATACAACGAGCCCGGTGTCTACCAGTCGAACTACTTCAACAGCTCGCTGTTCGACACGAGCTCCACATCGATGCAGTTCTTCGGCATGGCGCGCTACGTGGTGTATGGCAAGCACGGTTACTCGTGGTGGGTCACCACTCCGGAATGGATGCCGAGGGATCTCTACAATCCGAAGGGCTATCTCGAAGCGATCAGCAGCACCGGTCTCGCGCAGGGCTGGACGTGCGATCAGGACGCGCCGACGAAATCGAACGTCGTCGATCTGTATGCCACGAACACGAAGGTGACGAACATCGTCCGCGCCGACTCCGGCAGCGAAGCCGCCATCGCGAGCGAGTGCAACGGCGGCAACTATCACCGCTTCTGGATTCAGCTGCCGAGCTGGACGAAGGGTCAGACGATCACGGCGTACGGCCTCGATTACACGTGGTTCGGATTCACGCAGCTGCCTTGCCTCCAGCCGGGCGGATGCAAGTGGTGATCGTTCGTCACAATCCCATGGGGAACGTCAGGTTGTAGATGTACCGTCCGCGTGCGACGGACAGAACGATGGAACTGCGGTCGACGGCTTTGGTCAGCTCACTATTGAGATCGTCCGTCGACCGCACCTCCACGCCGTTGACGCCGACGATCACGTCGCCTGACTGCAGGCCGATGCTCGCACCGCGGGAGCCGGGATTGACGTCGGAGATGACGACGTTGCCGCCGCTGTTGTCGACCTGCAGTCCGGCGATCTCGCTGAGCACGCGCAGCCCGAGGTTGTTCGGCGGATCGGTGGGGCGGACGGAGATGCGCGACGTCGAGCCCTCGCGCACGATCGACAGATCGATCGGCTGGCCGCCGGCGAGCGTCGCGGTCAGCGTGGAGAACGCTTCGCGCGAGTCGACCGGTTTTCCGTTCACCGCCGTGATCACGTCGCCGGCGCGAAGTCCCGCCGCCTGCGCGGGGGAGCCGGCGAAGACGCGCGCGACCATCGCGCCGTGTGTCGCCTTCGTGCCGATGCGCTTCGCTTCCTCCGGGGTCAGCGTCGCCGTGACCGCGCCGATCCAGGCGCTGTGCACCTGTCCGTATTGCAGCAGATCCTGAATGACTTTTTTCGCGCGATCCACCGGGATGGCGAAGCCGATTCCCTGCGCCTGCGCGTAGATCGCGACGTTGATGCCGATGACCTTCCCCTCGATGTTCAGCAGCGGCCCGCCCGAGTTGCCGGGGTTGATCGAGGCGTCGGTCTGGATGAAGTCGGTGAACGTCCGCCCTTCCTCTTTCGACGGCACCGATCGGCCGAGCGCGGAGACGACGCCGGTGGTGACCGAGCCGCTGAGGCCGAACGGATTGCCGACGGCGACGACGGTCTCGCCGATCATCAGGTCGGACGAGGTACCGATCGGCGCGGGCGTCAGCTTCTTCGCATCGACGCGCAGCACCGCGAGGTCGCTGTCGGGATCGACGCCGATCAGCTTCGCGGAGAGCTGCGTGCCGTCGTTGAAGAGCACGCTGATGCGCGACGCGCCTTCGACGACGTGGTTGTTCGTGACGATGATGCCGTCGCTCGACCAGACGAAGCCGGAGCCGAGGGACTGCGCGGTGTACGAGCGGGTCTGGCCGCCGAAGAAGCCGAACGGATCGAAGAACGGGTCGACCTCGCGGCGGCGGATCGTCGCCTCGGTCTGGATGTTGACGACGGACGGCGCGACGTTGTGCGCCACGACGACGACCGGAGTCCGCCGCGCGGCGCTCACGGTCGGCGGGATCTGCGCCGGCGCCTGCCGCGGCTCGATCGTCTGCGACTCCGCGGCCGGCTTGCAGCCGATCGTGAGGAGGAAGACGAACAGGAGCGTGCGTGTGTTTCTCATGGCTGCCCTACACTACCTCAATGAAGTTGAAGATGATTTTCAATCCGATGGCGGGCCGGGGTCGGGCTCGTAAACAAATCGGCCGGGCCCTCGCCTACCTGCGCGAACGGGGCGCGGACGTCGACTGCGTCCCCAGTGCCAGCCCCGCCGATTTGACGCGGATCGCGGCCGAAAGTTCGCGTGAGGATTGGGATCGGGTAGTGGTCTGCGGCGGCGACGGCTCGCTGCATCTCGCGGTGCGGGAGTTCGACCTGCAGCGTGGCACGCTGGCGCTGCTGCCGCTCGGATCGGGCGACGATTTCGCGCGCGTCGCCGGCATCCCGCGCTCGATGATCGCGGCCTGCGACGCGATCCTTTATGGCAGGACGCGCGAGGTCGACGTCGCGACGGCGAACGGCCTCCGCTATCTCGGCGTGGCCGGACTCGGGTTCGATTCGGAGGTCGCGGAGTACGCGAACGAGAACGCCAAGTTCCTCCGCGGATCGCTGATCTACCTCTACGCGATTTTTCGCGTCCTGCCGCGCTTCACGCCGCGCCGCGTGCTGATGAACGGCACGCGCTCGGAAGAGATCATGTTCGCCTGCGTCGGCAACTCGCGGCAGTACGGCGGCGGCATCCGCATCACGCCCGACGCGCAGATCGACGACGGCCTGCTCGACCTCTGCATGGTGCACCGCACCTCGCGCGCGCAACTGCTCAAGACGCTCCCCCGCGCCTACACCGGCTCCCACGTGAAGAGCCCGTTCGTCGAGACCGCGCGCGGGACGAGGTTTACGTTCGAGAGCGAGCACCCGATGGAGGTCTACGCCGACGGCGAGCGGCTCACAAGGACACCGGTGACGTTCGCGCTGGAAGAGGGGAAGTTGCGGATCGTGGTGCCGTGAGACGGGTAGGTAGTCTTTAGTCTGAAGTCGTCGGTGAACGGCAGACCAACTACCAGCGACTACCTACTCGTTGATGATCTCGATCCCGCCCGTTTGCGGCCGTTGCGTCTGCGCGGGGGCGGCGGAGGCGTCGATCGTGCGCGAGAGGAACAAATCGGTGTCGGCCTTGCCGTCGGGGCTGAAGCCGATGACGAGGTACTTGTCCGGGCGCTGGAGGTACTTGTATGCGTTGCCCCAGGGATCATTGAGCAGCTGCGCGGAGATGTAGTGAGGCACGAGCTCGGTCAGCGCATTGGGCAGGTGATTGTTGACGGTGTTGTACTTCTCGATGGCCTGGCCGATGGCTTCGATCCGTTCGACCGAGATCGCTTTCTTCGTGTCGCGGATCGATGACGTGTGGCGGGTGAACGGGGCGAGCGCGTTGAGCGGGTTCTTGAATGACGTGCCGAGGGAGATGACGGCGATGGCGGCGAGGACGACGACCAGCGGGAGCGGCACCGGCGTCTCGGCCACTTCCGTCTCGTCGACCGGCGTCTGTTCGAGCACCGCCTGCACGTGCTGGCCGCGCACTTCCTCGATCAGGTCCCGCGTGAGGAGCTCGTAGAGCGCCTTGTTCGTGTCGAACTCGGAGAGCTTCGACATCTCGACGATGTCGCCGACCGTGGTCAGTCCGTCGACCAGGTCATAAATCTGCTTCTCTTCCTCGGAAATGCGGATCTTGTCCGCACCGGCGCGTTTTTTCTTGGGGGCGCGAGTGCCGTCGAAGTCGATTTCGTCCGCGTCCTCCGCGCCGACGACCACAATCTCCTGGTCGGTCAGCTTCTTGCGGAAGATCATGTCGTACGAGCGGATCCGCTTCTCGATGATCGGCCACTCGTCGATCATCCGCGCGCCTTCCATCAGGATCGACTCGGCGGTGATCGGCACGACGTTGTCGCGGTCGTACTCGATGGTCGTTTCCTGCGAGAAGTGGTAGTCGCCGTCCTTCCAGCGGAAGAGGCGATAGACGATCTGCAGGATCTGCAGCTGGATGGCCTGCTTGAGCGAATCGGCGGAGATGATGCCGTAGTGCGTGAGGATGAAGCCGAGCCGCTGCAGCGTCTCTTTCTGAATCTCCAGCGCGCGGTTGAGCTGGTCCTGCGACAGCGTTCCGGTCTTGATCAGCACCGTGCCGAGGCGGTTCTCCAGGCGGCGGTTCAGCGAGTCGGCGCCGACGACTTTGCCGTCGAGGAACGTCACGGTGACGGTGTCGTCCTTGCCGCGCAGCGTCAGCACGCCGGTCTTCCGCTGAAGTCCGATCAGCTGAAAGATGTCGGCGAGACTGAAGTCGCGGAGTGTGCCTTCGAGTGCCATGGCGGATCAGGTTGTGACGACCCTGCGTTTGTAAACCGGAAGCGACATCATGACCCACATGATGACCGCCAGGAGAATGGCGACGGCGCGCACCAGCAGCTTGGCCGTCTCCGCCACCGGACCGATCGCCGGCGCGAGACGTCCGACGAACACGGCGATGGCGACGAAGAAGAGGAAGACGAAGACGCCGAGGAGGCCGACGATCGTCCGCCCTTCGATGAGCTGCGCGGAGCCGGGGAGGAACGTCGCGAAGATGCGGTTCCGCGTCGCCATCCCGGTGTGGTAGTCGGAGACTTCCTCGAGCTTCGACCGCTTCGTATCGAGCGAAACGCCGTCGCGCTTCAGATAGATGTGGATGCATTGCGTGCAGTACGTCGCGCTCTCGCGTGCCGACTTGCAGCGATGGCAGAACGTCCGGCCGCACTTGATGCACTGCCCGGCGAAGCCGCGGCGGCGGCGCCGTACCCAGAGGATCACCGCGAGCAGGATCGTGGCGAGCGCGCCGATGGTCACCGGATTGATCGCGCTGATGAGCGGATCGAAATAGGAGTAATTGCCGAAGATCGACCGCGCCGTGCCGCGTTTCGCGATGTTCGAGCTGAGCTCCCACGCGTCCGGAATCGGCGGGTGATACATCACGATCTTCTGCGTCGGCGGATTGGAGAGCAGCCGCTCGATGCCCGAGCGATCGAGCTGTTTCGCGCGCTCGATCTGCTGCCCCTGCTCGTCGAATTTGTACGTCTCGCCGCTGGCGACGGAGTGGTTGTAATACGCGATGGCCAGCTTCGAATCGAGCTGCTGCGCTTTCTCGTATTCGGTGATCGCCGCGGAGAAGTCGTTATCGAGGAAGTGCAGATTGCCGATGTTCACGTGCGCGCCGGCGGAGTCGCGCAGCTCGACCGAGCGGCGGTAGTGGACGCTGGCCTGCGGCTCGTTCCCTTCCTGGAGCTGCAGGTTGCCGAGGAGGAGGTGCAGGTCGGCGTTGTCGGGGATCAGGCCGACCAGTTCCTGCATCCGGCGGAGCGCTTCCGGCTGATAGCTGTGCTCCGCGCTGGCGATGGCCGACATCACGACCGGGCTGTCGACGCCGGCGGTCCAGGTCGCGGCCTGATCGAGACCGATCGGCAGCAGCGCGACGAGCAGGCTGATGATGACGATCATGATCCGCTCGAGCAGGCCGGCGTAGCCGAAGAAGATGATGAACCAGTAGAAGACGAGCCACACCGGTCCGAGCCAGACGAAGAGCGGAAGGAAGAGCAGCGCAAACGCGAGGACGGTGACGGAGCCGCCGTGGAAGCTCTGCCCGAGGATCTCGCGGAAGTCGTGGGCCATGGCGCGGCCGTAGCGGATGAAGAGCGCGACGGCGAAGAACGCGGCGGTGAGGGCCATCGCCATCGAGGCGACGATGATCAGGTCGGCCTGGCTGAGGAGGCGCGTGCGATAGGTGACGAAGACGTTGGCGAAGCCGCGGAAATCGGACCGCAGCGCGCCGGCCCAGTTCTTCTGCGCGGCGGCGTGATCGGCCAGCGAGAAGTCGACGGCGGGCGATTTCGGATCGAGCTGCACCGCCGCTTTCGCCGCCCACGCGGAGACGTCCTTCGCGTTCAGCTTCTCGGCCTGGCTGGCCAGCGCGGCGGCGGCCGAGGCGTAGAGCGGATAGGTGCGGAGGCCGTACGACTTGCCGGTGTCGACGAGCTCGTTGGTTTTCTTGATCGCGCTGTCGACGTCTCCTGCATCGGCCGCGGCGGTCGCCTGCGGCCAGATGTCGCGAGGCGCACTCTGCTCGGCACGGACGATCATCGCCCACCCGCACAGCAGCAGCCCCCAGATCAGACGTCGTCTCATTCAGATGCTCTTCGTCCGTTGGACGTACGCGAGCTTCAATTCTCCCAGATGCGTGGTCAGAAAGTCCTCTTCTTCCGGCGTGAGGTTGCCGGCGGTCTTTTCCTGCAGCAGGGTGAGGATGTCGATCATCTGGCGCGCGGCGCCGGGATCGAGCTTGGCCTGCGGCTGATACGGATTGCGCAGCATGCCGAGGCTCATGTAGGCCTGGGCGATGAGCGGCTCGATGAAATTCGCGAACGGCGTCTCGGGGCTGGCGCCCGCTTTATCTGCCACCGAGCGGCGCTCTTTCGGCTCCGCGGCGGCCGGCTTTTTCGGCGGGGCTTTCGGCTCCGGCGCGGGCTGCGGTTTCGGCTCCGGCTCGGGCGCCGGCGGGGGGGCGATTGACGGATCGGAGGGACGGATCTCGTTCCTGAACTCCTCCCGGATGTCCCCCTCCGCGGTGAAGATCCGCTTGTCCGTAACCTTCAGTTCTTTCTTCTCGTTGGACATATGTCTTCAAGTTACCGCAATTTCGACGGATGTAGCGCGATGCTTCGAACGATACAGAAAAAACGGGTATTGAGCTATTGAGCTGTTCGGCTGTTGAGCGGTTAAGCTACGCCGCAGCTCAAAAGCTGAACAGCTCAATCGCTCAACAGCTCGCTTTTCATGCACATCTTCCAGATACTCGAGTTCAACCAGTTCAACACCGGCTCCGTGCACCAGATGTTTCAGGCCGCTTCGGGGCTTCGCGAGCGGGGACATGACGTCACGGTGATCAGCCGTCCCGACCCTGTGCTGGCGGCCCGGTGCGAGGAGCGCGGGGTCGCGTTCGCCGGGCTGCCGATGCGGCATCAGTTCGACATCCGGAGCATGCTCGCGCTGCGGAAGCTCGTGCGCGAGAAGCGGCCGGACGTCATCCATGTGCATAAAGGGATCGCGCATGCGCTGGCGCTGGCGGCGACGACCGGCGATCCGGTCGGCGCGTTCGTCGTGAACCGCGGCGTGTCGTTTCCGCTCGACGTCTGGAACCGCGGCAAGTACCGGACGAAGCGCGTCGATCGCGTGGTCACGGTCTGCCGGCAGATCAAGGACGTGATCGTGTCGAGCGGACGGCTGCCCGAGGAGAAGGTCGAAGTCGTTTACGCGGGGACCGACGTCGCGCAGTTCGATCCCGACCGCTGGGACGGGCGCGCGTTCCGGCGCGAGAAGAACATCGCGGACGATCGCTTCCTCATCGCGCAGGTCGGTGTCCGCGACTGGAAAGGGTGGAAGGAGCTGATCGACTCGGTCAGCGACGTCGTGCCGGCGCACCCGAACGTCCACCTCGCACTGATCGGCTGCCGCAACGACGACGAGAAGCGCGAGGTGTTGGCGTACGCCGGGAGCCTCCCGGTCTCCGCGATCGAGTACCGCACCGACATGCCGAACGTCTTCGCCTCGTGCGATCTCGTGGTCGATGCGTCGTGGGCCGGCACTGGGATTACGGGAACGATCCGCGAGGCGATGGCGATGCGCAAGCCGGTGATCGCCAGCGATGCGGGCGGCAATCGCGAGCTCGTGTCGTCGCCCGACGTCGGCTGGCTGATCCCGATGAAAGATCGCGAAGCGCTCACGCGCGCGTTGCGCGAGGTGATCGAGGATCGCGAGCACGCCGGCGCCGTCGCGCAACACGCGCGCGAGCACGTCGTGAACGGCTTCTCGAAAGAGCTGCGGATCTCGCGGCTGGAGTCGCTCTACGACCGCATCATTGCAGCAAATCGATAGGCGGTCCGCCGTCCGGATACACCGTCAGCTTGTTGTAGACCCACTTGTCCGGCTCGCGTGTGGCGACCACTTCGACCGTCGCATTTCCCTTCGGTCCGGAGATCGGGAACTTGAAGTCGGCGTGGCCGCCGTTCGTATCGACGTTCGCCGATCCGCTGACCCAGAAGCCGGCTTCGACGGGCGCGCCGAGGGCGCCGATCACGCGCGGATCGTTGACGGCCTTGTCGCGCGCGCCTTTGTACGCGTCGGTCGACTTGATCGCGCCGAAGACGACGAAGACCAGCACGGCCACGAAGGCGATGCCGAGGACGATCACGGCGCTGCAGCCGATGAGGAACCACTTCAGGCAACCCGATTTCTGGGGCGGCGGTTGTTGTCCGGGCTGTTGCGGCGGGATGTACTGCGGTGCGGCTGCGGTCATGAAAGTGCCCTCACATGTTCGGCGACGCTGGCGGCGATGCCTTCCATATCGTAGCCCCCTTCGAGCAGCGAGAGCACGCGGCCGCGGCAGTGGCGCTCCGCGCACTCGACGATCCGCCGCGTGATCTCGCCGTACGCCTCCTCGCTCACGTTCATGCCGCCGAGCGGATCGCGACGGTGCGCGTCGAAGCCGGAGGAGAGAAGGATCGCGCTCGGCGCGTAGTCGTCGATCACGCGCACGATGGTGTCTTCGACGCTGCGCAGATACTCGGCGTCGCCCGCCCCTTCATCGAGCGGGATGTTGAGCGTGAAGCCGCGCCCCTTGCCTTCGCCGATCTCTTCGCGCGCACCGGTGCCGGGATAGAACGGGAAGCGGTGCATCGATGCGTAGAAGACGTCGTCGCGCTCTTCGAACAGATGCTGCGTGCCGTTGCCGTGATGGACGTCGAAGTCGAAGATGAAGACGCGCTCGATGCCCTGCTGTTCGAGCAGCCACTCGGCGACGCAGGCGATCGTGTTGAAGAAGCAGAAGCCCATCGCCTCTTCGCGCTCGGCGTGATGTCCGGGCGGCCGCGCGATGATGAACGCACGCTTGCTCTCGCCGAACGACCAGATGTCCTCGGCCGCCGCGAGCGATTCCGCGACCGCCCCGCGCGCCGCGGCGAAGCTGGACGAGGAGATCGGATTGTCGAGCGAGTGAAAGAGGCGCATCCCCGCGCGGCAGGCCGCTTCGAACTCCCGCTCGTAATCGAGGGAGTGGACTTTCGCGATGATGCGGCCGGAATCGGGATGCGTGGTGACGTCGCGAACGAACGTGCTGGTGAGGCCGGCGCGCCCGATGCCTTCGACCGCAGCATCGAGCCGCCGCGGAGTTTCCGGATGTCCGACGCCGGTGTCGTGCCGATAGAAGACGGAGCCGATGTAGGTCTTGAGCATGGCCTTAATCGCTTTTTCTGGTACAACTCGCGCCCTTGAGACGCGCTCTCCACATCACATCCATCGCCCTGCTCACGATTCTCTTCCTCGGTTTTTTTCTCTGGAACAGCAATCTCAGCGACGTCTGGCAGATCATTCGCGCGACCAGCGTGCCATGGTTCGTGGCCGGATTGATCATCAATTTCATGGCCCTGGTCTTCCGCACGATACGCTGGCGGACGCTGCTCGCCGTCGATGAAAGTCCCGCCTTTTATCCGACCTTCTTCGCCAATACCGTCGGCTACATGCTGTCGACTGTGCTGCCGATCCGCGCCGGTGACGTGGCCCGTCCCGCGCTCCTCGCCCGCCGTACCACCGTCCGTTTCTCCGCCGCCCTCGGCACCGTCCTGACCGAGCGCATCCTCGACCTTTTCAGTCTGCTGCTCCTCTTCATCTATTACGTGGTGCGGCACTGGCACAGCTACGCCGGCTCGCGCGCCTACATGCTGATCAAGAGCGGCGCGGTGGCGTCGGGCGGCGTGCTCGCCGCGCTGATCGTGCTCGTCGTCGGCATCATCGGCTTCCGCGAGCGGATGCGGCGCGTCCACGCGTGGGTCGGCAAGTTCGTGCCGCAGCGTTTCCGGGAGCCGTGGATGCGCTTCTTCGACTCGTTCGCGGAATCGCTGCAGCTCTCCCGCAAACCGGCCACGCTCCTCATCGTCCTCGGCGCGACCGCCGGCATCTGGTTCTGCCTCACCGCGCAGTTCTGGTTCGTGCTCGTCGCCAATCGCCATCCGCTGCCGTTCGACGCGAGCTTCTTCATCAGCGGCCTGACCACGCTCGGTCTCGCGATCCCGACACCGGGCGGCGTCGGCGGTTTCCACAAGGCGTGTCAGCTCGTACTGACGACGTTCTACGGCTTCGACATCGACACGTCGGTAGCTGTAGCGCTTTTGTTTCACGTCGTCGGAACGCTGCCTGTCGTCCTGACCGGCCTCCTGCTGTTTGCGCGAGAGGGATTGCGCTGGAAAGACGTGACGCGCGAGGTGGCGAACGGAGATAGCAGGTAGCAGATAGCAGATAGCAGGGTTCCGGGGTTTTCCTGCTGTCTGCTATCTGCTCACTGCTATCTAACGTGTGATATACGGCGCCTCATGCGCTGTCCGTTCTGCGGGCACACCGAGGACCGGGTAGTCGATTCGCGAGAGAGCCGGGAAGGGGACGTCATCCGCCGGCGGCGCGAGTGTGTGGGTTGCGAGCGGCGCTTCACCAGCTACGAGAAGATCGACATCGAGCCGTTCATGGTCGTCAAACGCGATGAACGGCGGGAACCGTATGACCGCGAGAAGCTCATGCGAGGGCTCCACATCGCCTGCCGCAAACGGCCGGTGCCGGAGGCTGCGCTGGAGCGGCTCGCCGATTCGATCGAGCGGAGCATGTCCGACTCGGGAGAGCGGGAAATCTCCAGCCAGCGGCTCGGCACCATGGTCATGGACCACCTGCGCGAGCTCGATCCGGTGGCGTATGTGCGATTCGCCTCCGTCTACCGGCGCTTCGAAGACGTCGAAGCGTTCGTCAAGGAGTTGCACGGCTTGAAATAGGCGGGAACAGCCATTGCACAAGACCAGTTCGGTTCCGCCTTGCACGATTAAGAGGCTCAAATGACTGACGCGAACGAAACCGCGAAAGAAGAAGCAATCAAAATTCCGGATGTCCTTCCGGTCCTGCCGCTCAAGGACCTGGTCATCTTTCCGTTCATCATCGTGCCGCTCTCGGTCTCGCGCGAGAAATCGATCAACGCCGTCGACCAGGCGCTGGCCGAGAACCGCGTGATCATGCTGACGGCGCAGAAGGATTTCCAGAACGAGGATCCGGGCGAGGAAGACCTCTATCGCGTCGGGACAGTGGCCATCATCATGCGCATGCTCAAGCTGCCGGACGGCCGCATCCGCATCCTCGTGCAGGGCCTCAGCCGCGCGCGCATCGATTACTTCATCCAGACCGCGCCGTTCTTCAAGGCGAAAATCACGCGGATCGAAGAACCGATCACGAAGGACCGGCCGCTGGAAGTCGAAGCGCTCATCCGCTCGGTCAAGCAGAACCTCGACCGCGCCGTTTCCCTCGGCAAGAACATCTCGCCCGAGGTGATGGTGATCGCCGCGAACCTCGACGATCCGGCGCGCCTCACCGACCTCGCCGCGTCGAACCTCGACCTCAAGCTCGAGGAGGCGCAGGGCATCCTCGAAACGATCGATCCGGTCGAACGGCTGAAGAAGGTCAACGAGCTCCTGACGCGGGAGATCAACCTGTTGACCATGCAGCAGGAGATCTCCACCGCCGCGCAGGGCGAGATGAACAAATCGCAGCGCGAGTACTTCCTCCGCCAGCAGCTCAAGGCCATCCAGTCGGAGCTCGGCGAAGGGGAAGAGCTGGCGGAAGAAGTCGAGAACTACCGTAAGAAAGTCGAAGAAAAGGCGATCCCCTCCGAAGCGCGCGAAGAGGTCGAGAAACAGATCAAACGGCTGGAGCGCTCGCATCCCGATTCGGCCGAGACGTCGATCATCCGCACGTATCTCGACTGGATGACCGGCCTGCCGTGGGGCGTGATGTCGGCCGACAATCACGACCTGCAGCGTGCGCGGCAGATCCTCGACGAAGACCATTACGACCTCGAAAAGATCAAGGAGCGCATCCTCGAATACCTCGCGGTGCGCAAGCTGCGCGGGCAGAAGATGAAGGGCCCGATCCTCTGCTTCGTGGGGCCTCCGGGTGTCGGCAAGACATCGCTCGGCCGGTCCATCGCAAGAGCTTTGGACCGCAAGTTCGTCCGCATCTCGCTCGGCGGTGTGCGTGATGAAGCGGAAGTCCGCGGTCATCGCCGGACGTACGTCGGCGCGTTGCCGGGGCGCATCATCCAGGGCATCAACCAGGCGCAGACGTCGAATCCTGTCTTCATGCTCGACGAGGTCGACAAGATCGGCGCCGACTATCGCGGCGATCCGTCGTCGGCACTGCTCGAAGTCCTCGATCCCGAGCAGAACTTCTCGTTCCGCGATCACTACCTCGGCGTGCCGTACGACCTCTCCAACGTGATGTTCATCGTCACGGCGAACGTCCTCGACACCATCCAGCCGGCGTTCCTCGACCGCATGGAAGTCATCCGCCTCTCCGGCTACACGGACGAGGAGAAGCTGTCGATCGCGCGGCAGCACCTGATCCCGAAGCAGATGGAAGAGAACGGGATCAAGGACATCAACGTGAACTGGACCGACGGCGGCGTCATGCGCGTCATCACCGGTTACACGAAGGAAGCGGGACTGCGTAACCTGGAGCGCGAGATCGGCACGATCTGCCGCAAGATCGCGGTGCAGGTGGCGGAAGGAAAGACCGCGGAGAGCTACCGCATCACCGACGCGAACATCGACAAGTACCTCGGACCGATGAAGCATTTCGCCGAGGAACTGCTGGAGCGCGATCAGGTCGGCGTGGCCACGGGACTGGCGTGGACCGCGGTTGGCGGCGACATCCTCTTCATCGAGGCGACGGCGGTGAAAGGCAAAGGCAAGCTCTCACTCACCGGCCAGCTCGGCGAGGTGATGAAGGAGTCGGCGCAGGCGGCGCTCACGTATGCGCGTGCGCATGCGGACGAGCAGGGCATTCCGGGCGATTACTTCGAGACGCACGACATCCACATTCACGTTCCCGCGGGCGCGATCCCGAAAGACGGACCGTCGGCCGGCATCACGATCACGTCGGCGATCATCAGCGTGCTCACCGGACGTCCGGTGCGGCGCAACGTGGCGATGACCGGCGAGGTCACGCTGCGCGGCGACGTGCTGCCGATCGGCGGCGTGAAGGAGAAAGTGCTCGCGGCGCGCGCGGCGAAGATCAACACCGTGATCCTGCCGAAGCTCAACGAGCGCGACCTGGTCGACGTGCCGGAGCCGATCAAGCGGGACATGACGTTCCACTTCGTCGAGCATGTCGAGGACGTGCTGCACATCGCGCTGCTCGACAAGAGCGCGGCGGAGCAGAAGACGACCGAGCGCTCGGGACGGGAATCGAAGCCGCTGGCGGAGCCGGAGCCGGCCGCGGTGACGACCTAGAGCTCAGGAGGGGAGCGGACGTCTCGTCCGCTCGGGACAAAGAGCGGACGCAGACGTCCGCTCCCCTCGGAGCTCACGGCTTGTACATCGCGCAGAGCTCCTTCGCGTAATCGGCGAGCGGGGTGAGTCCCATCGCCCTGCGCCGCTCTTCGACGTGCTCCGCGTCCTCGATCGGCTGCGGCTCGCACTTGCCGTTCTTCGTGTCGAACTGCGAGCCGTAGAGCTGCTTCTGGCCGTCCTGGATGCGCACGCGGTCGACCGACGTGGCGTACAGCGACGCATCGAGGTCGTGCTTCTCGACCGCGGCTTTCATCAGCGGCAGCATCTCGTGCAGGAACTCCTTGCCGCCGTGCTGCGCGATCAGCCACGCGTCGTTCATGCCGTTGAACCCGACGAGCGCGGTGCCGGGCCAGCCGTTTTCCTTCACGATCTCGCGCAGCCGGGCGACATGCTTCGCGTCGATCGCCGCCATCTCCGACTTCAGCGTCTCGTTCTGCTGGTCCTTGATCCAGCGCTTGCGCACTTCCTGATCTTCTTTCGCCATCGCGCGCAGCTCGTCGCCGAGCGCGGCATGCGGCGCGGCCTTGCGCCCTTCCGGCGTCGGATAGACGGCGGGCGAGCGGTGGCCGTCGCGGCTCACGGCGCGGACGCCGAAGATGTAGTTGTCCTTCGACTCCTTCACCGTGTACTTGCCGGCGTGACCGGCATTCACGACGTGTTGCCAGGTGACGGCGGTCGTGTCGCGCCAGACGATCTCGTAGTGATCGGCGTCGTCGCTGACGTCCCACGTGAGGTCGGTGTCGTTCGTGAGGCGCGTGGTGAGGACGTGCACGTTCTTCGGCCGCGCCGGCGCGAGCGCGAGCTCCGCGAGGGCCGCGGTGTTCACGCGCGCTACGTTCGCGATGTACGAGAACGTATCGAACTTCGGCAGGTCGCCGTACTGTTTGCCGTCCTCGACGCGCACGTTCTGATGTTGATGATCGAAGTTCTCGTGCGGCTCGGTGAATCGCACCGCCGGATAGCCCTGCTCGAGGAACGGGAAGTGATCGCCGCCGCGGAGGAAGCGGTCCTTGCGGTCGATCAGCCAGACGTGAAACTTCGGCGTGTGCTTGCGCGCCGCGGCGTCGATGAAGCGCGACAGGATGCGCGAGTCGGAGTCGGTGTCGCCGCCGAACACGCGCACGGTGTCGGTGCCGTGGCCGACGATGTCGTTCGTGAACATCGCCTCGATGTCCATGCCGTTTTTCTTTGCCTGTTCCGCGAAATACGTCGAGCCGACGAGCCCCTGCTCTTCGCCCGCGACGGCGACGAAGATCACGGTCGCGTCGAACGGATGCGGCGCCATCGCGCGCGCCGCTTCGAGCACGACCGCGACGCCCGAGGCATCGTCGTCGGCGCCGGGCGCGTCGCAGTCGGCGTCGGTGGGACTCGTACACATCGAGTCGTAATGTCCGCTGACGACGTAGATGCGGTCGGGCGACTTCGTCCCGCGCAGCGTGGCGACGACGTTCGTCAGCGTGGTCGCTTTCGCGATGCGCGGGTAGCGTCCGGGCTCCTGCACGAACGTCTGCTTCTCGACGGTCATCCGGCCGCCGGAAGTCGCGGCGATCTTCTCGAGCTCGGAGTAGATCCAGTCGCGCGCCGCACCGATGCCGCGCTTTGGATCGCTCTGCGACGAGAGTGTGTTGCGCGTCCCGAACGAGACGAGCGTGTTGATGGTGTGCTCGACGTGCTTTGCGTCGATCGTCGAGAGGATCAGCGCGATCGAGACAGCGAGGTGTTTCACGACCAGCGGGAAATGAGCCGTTGCGCGTACGGCAGCAGCGATGCGGCGATGGCCACCTTGATCATGTCGGCGAGGACGAACGGCGCGACGCCGGTGATGAACGCGACGCGGATGTTGGTCAGCGTCGCCAGCCACGACCAGCCGCCGAGGTAGATCACGCCGAGGGCCAGCAGCATGCCGCTGACCGAGCGGACGATCGAGCTGCCCCAGCCGCGCTGCGACACGAAGCCGGCCAGCCAGGCGGCGAACGGATACGACCAGAGATAGCCGGCAGTCGGCGCGATCAGCCAGACCGGTCCGGCGTGGCCCTGCGCGAAGACCGGCAGGCCGCTGATGCCCTCGAGGAGATAGAGCGCCGCCGCGGCCGAGCCGCGCCAGGCGCCGAGCGTGACGCCGACGAGCAGCACCGCGATCGGCTGGAGCGTGAGCGGAACCGGCGAGCCCGGAATCGGAATGGCCACCTGCGCCGCCAGGGCGATCAGGATCGAGGCGCCGATGATGGTCAACGTGTTGACCACCGCGCGGCCGCGGATCACGCGCTCGTCAAGGATGTGTGGAATCGTCGTTTCCATTCGCTTCCCCCAGCACCAGAATCGCCGGCAGCAGCGTGATCGCGGCGATGCCGCTCAGGCCGATGCCGAAGAACGAAGCATAGCCGATCGATCGGAGGCCCGGATAGTGACTGAACGCAAACGATCCGTAGCCGACGATCGCCGTCAGCGCCGCCATCAGGATGGCCTTGCCGGTCTCATGCGCCGACTTGTGGAACGTCGCCGGATTCTCCACGAAGCGCTGCAGCATGTAGACCGCGTAATCGGTGGCCACTCCGATGATCATCAGTCCGACGAAGATGTTCATGAAGTTGAACTCGAGGTCGAACAGCGCCATCAGGCCGAGCATCCCGGCCGCGCCGGCGACGAACGGCACGAACGTCAGCAGCGTCATCTTGAGCGTGCGGAAGCTGGCGAACATCAGCACCGCGACGGCGAGGAAGCCGATGATCGTCGCGTTCTTCGCGTCGTTGCGCACGATGCGCCGCAGCGTGCCGCTGACGAGGTTCACGCCGGTGACGATGTCGTTCGGATGCTTCGCCGCGACGTCGAGCAATCGCTGCGGCACTTCGCGCGGCCACTTGCCGCCGGTCGGATAGAAATAGATGACCGAGATCCACGTGCCGTCCGGCGTCTTCTTCACGAAGCGCTCGGTCAGCTTGAGCAGTTCGGGATTGCCGAGGTTCGTCAGCGTGACCGGCTCCGCCGGATGGAGCGCCTGCTCGAACAGCGGCATGTACGACTCGTACGCCGACGGGCGGAAGCCGTTCTCCGTCAGCGCGGCGTAGAACGTGTCGTGGATCCGCTTCGCGTTGAAGGCGCCGTTCGCGCCGGCCTGCAGCGCGGCGATCGTCGCCAGCTGCTGTTCGCGCGGCGGCAGGAACGTGGCGATCGATTGATACGAGGCGATTGTGCGGTCGCTGACCAGCGTCGAGAGATCCTGGGTTGCCGACTGCGTGCGCGCGAGCACCTCGTCGAGCGATTTTCCTTCGACCACCCACATCATGAAATCGAACGACTGGCCGAACTTCTCGGTGATGCGCGCCTGCGCCAGGACGCCGGGGTTGCCCTTCGCGCGGAGGTCCTGGATGTTGTCGCTGAAGCGGAGCCGCGTGGCCAGGCCGCCGCAGATCACGATGAAGATGAGCCAGCCGATGATCGTCGCCTTCGGCCGCGCGATCGAAGCATCGATGATGTGTCCCGCGCCGAACGAGTGGAGGTAGAGCTTCGGCGCTTTCCGCCGCTCGCGCCGCTCGCTCAGCACGATCAGCGCGGGGAGCAGGAACATCACGCAGAGCAGGAACAGCAGGATGCCGGTGCCGGTGAGGAAGCCGAGCTGCGTCATGCCGCGGAAGTCGGTGGCGAGGAACGCGTAGAACGTCGCGGAGGTGGTGATCGCGGCGATGAAGACGCCCGGCATCGTCGTGCGGATCATCGTCACGACGGCGTGCTGCATCGACTCGCCCCGATTGCGCTCGTCGACGTAACGGCCGTACAGCACGGTGATGAAGTCGATGCCGAGTCCCGCGAGCAACGCAGCGAAACCGGCACTGGCGGACGAGAGCTGGCCGTAGACCACGCCCGCCATGCCGAACGTCAGCAGCAGGCCGAGGACCAGCGGCGCGCCGGCGTAGAAGAGCGATGCGCCGCGGCGGAACGCGTAGAGGAACAGCGCGAGCACGCCGATGACCGAGCCGATGATGTTGACGATGACGTCGTAACGAATCAGGTCCGCGTCGCCGATGGCGATCGCATAGCCACCCGTGTGCACGATCCTCGGCAGCGGCGTGCCGGCCGGCGCGCTGCGCTGGAAATCCTTCAGCGCGGTGGCCTCGATTAGCGCCCCTTCCTGCAGCAGCGACTTGGCGAACGGCACGTCCTGCGCCGGATGCTTCGGCTTGGTCAGGATCAGCAGCGTCGTGTGATCGGACGAGAGGTAGTAGCCGCTCGAGGTGTCGATCTTGAAGCCGCCGCCGGAGAGCTTGAACTTCTCGAGGTAGACCGGCAGGAGGTTGAACGGGTCGTACTGCACGAGCGGCTTCATGGCGAACGCCTGCGGCGTCTGCAACAAGGCGTGATTGCGCGCCACGGAGTCGCGGATGCCGGCGTCGGAGAGCTTGGCCTCGACCTTCTTCAATTCTTCAGGCGTTAGAAACAGCAGCGCGCGCGGCAGGACGTCTTCGATGAAGTCGAGCGGGTTGGGGATCTTGTACGAGACGTCCTCGATGCGCGGGTTTTTGCGGTAGCCCTCGGCGATCGCGTCGATGAGTGAGTCGTATTCGTGCACGTCGTGGTTCTTCGGCATGTCGAGCGCGACGATGTGATAGTCGATCGTGCCGAGATCGTGCAGCGCCTTGCGGAAGTCGTTCACCTGCTTGTTTTTCTGGGGGATGAGGTTCAGCAGGTCGGGATCGAATTGCAGCCGGGTCGCGCCCCAGATCGCCGCCGCGGCGACGATCAGCGCAATGATGGCGATGCGCTTGCTGTGCCTCAGGCAGAGGCGTGCGAGAGAATCGAGTATGCGTTCGTACCGTGCTTTGACCAAGGGAAGCGGGAGTTAACATGCGACGAGAGGCGAGTCAAGAAAATCTACTGCCGCGGCTGATCGGGTTGTGCCTTGCCCTGCTTGCGTTTGCCTGCCCTTCGCCCGATCCGCTGACCGCGCAGAAGGCGGAGGAAATCCTTCGCGGATACCAGTTCGCGAACGAGCCCATCTACGCCGAGGTGCCGCAACGCGTCTGGTGGAGCGCGAAGGCGCCGCAGGACGATTACGACGTGAAGGCGCTGCAGACGCTGCGCAACCTCGAGAAGGCCGGTTACCTCACGGTGACCGAATCACACGACGCCGACACGACGTCGTACACCGGCAAGGTCACGCAGAAAGGCTTCCCCATCATCGGCACGGCGCCGAGCAAACGCGGTCCCTGCTTCCGCGCCACCATCTGCTTCAAGAAGTACGACGGCCTGCGCAACTTCGAGCGCCATCCGACCGAGCCGACCACCGGCCACGGCGACCTCGTGTGGCACTACGAACGTCCGACGCCGATGTACGAGCTCTTCACGACGAAGATCGACAAGGAGCTGCAGAAGCCGTACGCCTCGGCCGTGTCGTTTTACTGGAAGGACCACGCCTGGCATTTCGACGTGATGGTGAAGAAGAGCGCCGTGTGATCGCCGTTCGTCACAGACGTAATGACCACCGCGCCGATCTGTTGCCAGCCGCAGGACAGCGTCGAGCACGTCGCGAAGCTGATGGCGCAGCACGACTGCGGCGTGATTCCAGTCTGCAGCGGCGGCAGGCTCGCGGGCCTGATCACCGTCGGGACGGCCGCTCGCGCAACTGCCGGTCGTCGATGTGATGACGAAGACGGTCTTCACGGTCCGCGAGGACGACAACGTGCAGGTCGCGATGGACACGATGGAAGCGAAGCAGGTGCGCCGCCTGCCGGTCGTCGACAAAGACGGCAAAGTCGTGTCTTCGCGTCGATGAACGTCGCCGATTTCCTGCTCGCGGTTTCGTACTGGAGCCGCAGGCCGGTGCCGGCGGCGGTCTAGCGCCGCATCCGTTCGATGCCGTTCGAGCCGGCGATGATCGCCTCGGTGGCCTCGGTCGGGAAGAACCCGGTGTCGACGACGCCGGCGCATTCGCGGATTTTCTGCACGACCACGGCGATGTCGTTGCCCCAAGGGATGCGCACATCGACGATGCGGTTGCCTTCGTCGGTGATGCGCGGCGTGCCGTCGTTCATCCGCACCTCGGGGTGCAGGCGCATCTGCGTGAAGCGGCGCACGAGCACGTCGAGCGCGAACGGCGTGACCTCGACCGGGAGGCTGCGCACGCCGAGGCGGTCGACGAGCTTCGATTCGTCGGCGATGACGATGAAGCGCTCCGCCTGCTGCTCGACGATCTTCTCGCGCAGCAGCGCACCGCCGTGACCTTTGATCAGGCGCAGCTGCGGATCGATCTCGTCCGCGCCGTCGATCGCGAGGTCGAGCGGCGCGAGCTCGGAGAGCGTTCCGAGCGGGATGTCGAGCGAGCGGGCGAGGTCCTCCGTCTGCTTCGACGTGCAGGTGCAGCGCACTTCGCGTCCCAGCGGCGAGGCGGCGAGGAGCCGCACGAATTCTTCCGCGGTCGAGCCGGTGCCGAGGCCGAGCTTCATCCCTGCGCGTACTTCCGCGAGGGCCGCGCGCGCTGCTTCGATCTTCATGTTTTGCGCAGTCATGTCAGTACCCGCCCGCCGCGCCGCCGTGCCGCGGATCGGCGACGGCGATGATCTTGCCGTTCAGGATCTGGATCGCGTGAACGTCGCCGATCGGCTCACGTTCTTTGATCGCATGTCCCATCGCGAGCAACGCGTCGACCGTTTCCTTCGGCGCCATTCCGCGCTCGAACGACAGCTCCTCGGGCAGCCCCTGATGATGCCAGCGCGGCGCGGCGATCGCGTCGTAGAGCGATTTGTCGAAGACGACAACGTTCAGGAAAACCTGCAGGATGGAAGTCGGGATCGTCGCCCCGCCGCGCGTGCCGAGGGCCATGAACGGCTTGCCGCTTTTCAGCACGATCGTCGGCGACATCGACGACGCCATCCGCTTGCCCGGCTCGATCGAGTTCGCGGCGCCCTGCACGAGTCCGTACATGTTCGGCTTGCCGGGCGCGGTCGTGAAGTCGTCCATCTCGTCGTTGAGCAGGAAGCCGCAGCCGGGCACGACCCAGCCGCTGCCGAAGTTGTCGTTCAGCGTGGTCGTGAACGCGACGATGTTCCCCTGCGCGTCGATGATCGTGAAGTGCGTGGTGTGGTTCGATTCGGCGAGGACGCTGCCCGGCTCGTTGAGCTGGATGGTCGGCGTCGACGCATTCGACCTGATCGTGGCCCGCCACGCTTTCGCGCGGTCTTCCGACAGCAGCTCGCGATACGGGATGCGCGTGGTCGCGGGATCGCCGAGGTACTTGTTGCGATCGATGTAGGCGCGGCGCTCCGCTTCGAGCTCGAGGTGGATCGACTTCGGCGTCTGGAAGCCGAGCGAGGCGAGGTCGTAACCGGCGAGGATGTTCAGCGTTTCGCCGAGCACGAGGCCGCCGGCGGACGGCGGCGCCATCGTGTAGAGCGTGTAGTTGCCGTATTTGATCGCGATCGGCGCGCGCCACACGGGGCGGTATTCGCGCAGGTCGCGATAGCCGATGATGCCGCCGGCATCGCGCAGCGACTCGATCAGGCGCTTGGCGGTCTCCCCTTCGTAAAACTCGCGCGCGCCGAGCGCGGCGACGCGATCGAGCGTGCCGGCGAGGTCTTTCTGCACGAGCTTCGCGCCGGCGGCGAGCGGCTGGCCGTTCGGAAAGAAGATCGCGGCGGTGCTCGCGAACTGATCGATGTTGCGCTGCTTCTTCTCGCTCGCCAGGTCTTCCGCGAGCTGCGCGTCGACGATGATGCCGTCGCGCGCGAGCTGCGCCGCGGGATCGATGAGCGAGCGCCACGACTTCGAGCCGAAGCGGTCGTGCATCATCTCCAGCCCCGCCACGCTGCCCGGCACTCCGGCGGCGAGCGGGCCGGTCCGCGTGGCCGTGCTCGAATTGCCGTCGGCCTGCACGTACATGTCGCGCTTCGCGGCGCCGGGCGCGATCTCGCGGAAGTCGAGCGTCCAGACGCTCTTCGTCTTCGCGTCGTAGTAGACGAGGAAGCCGCCGCCGCCGAGGTTTCCGGCCTGCGGATGCGTGACGGCGAGCGCGAATGAAACGGCGACCGCCGCGTCGATGGCGTTGCCGCCGTGCTTGAGGACCGAGAGACCGATCTGCGTCGCCTTCGGGGAGACGGTGGAAAGCGCGGCTTTGCTCGCCACGACACTCGAGCCGGCGTAGGCCGCGGGCGCGAGGAACAACAGGACGAGGACGACTCTCTTCATGATCGTGCGCGACCTCTTCGCGCCACGCGGTTCCGTTCGTAAATGATCTTCAAGCCGCGCAACGTCAGCGTCTCGTCGACGTGCTCGATGTGCTCGCTCTCGGCGGCGAGCAGCGGCGCGAGGCCACCGGTGGCGACGATCGTCTTCAGCCCTTCGACCTCGGCGCGCATCCGTCCGAGGATGCCGTCGACGAGGCCGAGATAGCCGAAGAAGATGCCCGATTGCATGTTGACGACGGTGTTCGTGCCGATGACGTGCGGCGGCCGTTTGATGTCGACGCGCGGCAGTCGCGCGGCGCGCGAGAACAACGCCTCGGCCGAAATCGTCAGGCCGGGCGCGATCACGCCGCCGACGTACTTCGCGTCGGCGGTGACGACGTCGAACGTGGTCGCGGTGCCGAAGTCGACGATGATCGCCGGGCCGCCGTAGGTCTCGAACGCGGCGACGCAATTCACGATGCGATCGGCCCCGACTTCGAGCGGGTTGTCGACGTGGATGGCGATGCCGGTCTTCACGCCCGGCTCGACGAACAGCGCCTCGATGCCGAAGAACTTCTGCACCATGCCGGCGATCACGCTGTTGATCGGCGGCACGACCGAGGCGACCATCGCCCCTTCGAGCTCGATGCTGCCGATCAGCTGCTGCGCGAGGATGCCGTATTCGTCGGCAGTGCGCTCGCGCGCCGTGGCCAGACGCCACGAGCTGATGAGCTCTTCATCTTTGAAAAGGCCGAGGACGATGTTCGTGTTGCCAGCGTCGACGACGAGGACGTTGGACGACATGTTGACCGATGTTACCAGTTGCCAGTTGCCAGTTGCCGAGGCAACCGGGAACCGATAACCGGCAACGGCGTCAGCCGAGAATGATGTCGCCCGCGCTCACCGCGATCGTTTCGGCGCCGTTGCGCAGCAGGGCGCGCCCCTGTTCGTCGATGCCGTTCCACGTCCCGGCAACGGTGCGGTCGCCGATCACGCAGGTGATGCGGTCGCCGTTGCGATGCAGCGTGAGGCGGCGCCATTCTTCGATCACCTCGTCGCGCTCGAACGGCTGCGCGAGCGCCGCGTCGACGTGCTCGATGAAGGCGACCGTCGCGTCGTCGATGCCGGTGAACGAGCGGGGCGACGCTTCGCTGATGGCGATCGCGTTCGGTGCATCGGCGACCGGCTCGACGTTGATGCCGGTGCCGATCAGCAGGAACGCGCGATCGTCCTGGATGCGCGCCTCGATCAGGATGCCGGCGATCTTTTTGCCGTGTACGAACACATCGTTCGGCCACTTGATGCGCGCGTCGAGGCCGAACACGTCACGCAGAAATCGGGCGACGATGTTGGCCATCGCCAGCGGCACGAGCGCGAGCTGCGACGTCGGCCGCGTGATCATCGTCGTCGCGTAGATGCCTTTGCCCGCGGGCGACGACCACTGGCGCTGATTGCGTCCCCGTCCGGCGAACTGCTCGCCCGCGATGATCATCGCCTGCGGCAGCGAGAGCTCGTTCTCGATGCACTCGCTGACGATGCGGCGGGCGATGAGATTCGTCGACGCGACTCGCGGCACGAAGGCCAGCGACTCGATCACCGCGAGGCGCGCCACGAGATCGCTTTTCACTGATTCTGTTCGAGCTTCGCGATGCGCTCGCGCAACTCGGTCTGCCGCGCCTGCGCCCCCTGCACGATGGCCGGCGGCGCGTTCTTCACGAACTGCTCGTTGGCCAGTTTCGCGTCGAGGCCGGCCAGCTCGTTGCGCGACTTCTCCAAATCGCGCTGCACCTTCTCCAACTGCTCCTTCGTCACTTCGCGCGGCGGGAACTCGATGGCGATGGCGATCCCTTCGACCACGTCGTGATGCGCCCCCTCGGGTGCTGTGCCGCCGACGTTGACCTCGTTCAGGCGCGCGAGCTCGGTCAGCAGATACGCGTAGTCGTTGAAGAACTTCGCCTCGCGCTGATCCGTCGCGGTGATGTAGAGCTTGAAGCGATCCTTCGGCGTGAAGCCGCGCTCCACGCGCACGTTGCGCACGGTCGTGATGATCGACGTCACCGCGGTGATCATCCGGTCGGCCTCCGAATCCTCGAGCACATCCTCGCCGACCGGATACGGCGCGACCATGATCGACGGCTCCACGCCGCCGAGCTTCAGCCAGATCTCGTCGGTGATGAACGGCATGAACGGATGGAGCAGGCGCAGCGAACGGTCGAGCACTTCGAGCAGCACGCGCTTCGCCTGCCTGCGGTCCTGATCGGTGCCGTGCCTGCCGAGCAGCACCGGCTTGACCATCTCGATGTACCAGTCACAGAACTCGTGCCAGAAGAAGTGGTAGATCGCGTTCGAGGCTTCGTCGAAGCGGAACGCGGATAGCGACTTGTTCACCTCGCGCGTCGTGTCGTTGAGGCGCGAGAGGATCCAGCGCTCGATCGTGCCGAGGGCGTCGCGGTCGATGTTGCCGGCGCTCTTCAGCTCCACGTCGAGATGCATCATCGCGAAGCGCGACGCGTTCCAGATCTTGTTCGCGAACGCGGCGTAGCCCTGCACGCGCGACTTCGCCAGCGGGATGTCGCGGCCGCTGGCGAAGATGGCCAGCGTGAAGCGGAGCGCGTCGGCGCCGAATTCGTCGATGACGTCGAGCGGATCGATCACGTTGCCCTTTGTCTTCGACATCTTCTGCCCGTGCTCGTCGCGGACGAGACCATTGAGGAACACCTGCGAGAACGGCACGGACTTCGTGAAGCGGAGTCCCATCATGATCATCCGCGCCACCCAGAAGAAAAGGATGTCGAAGCCGGTGATCAGGACGTCGGTGGGATAGAACGTTTCGAGGTCGGGTGTCTTGTCCGGCCAGCCCATCGTGGAGAACGGCCAGAGCGCGGAGGAGAACCAGGTGTCGAGCACGTCGGTCTCCTGCGTGATCTCGGTCGATCCGCAGGTGGGGCACTTCGCCGGTTGTTCGATGGCCACGGTCATGTGGCCGTTGGCGCAGTAGAACGCCGGGATGCGATGGCCCCACCAGAGCTGGCGGGAGATCGTCCAGTCGCGGATGTTCTCCATCCAGTTGAAGTACGTCGCCTCCCACGTCTGCGGGATGATCTGGATCTCGCCGTTGCGCACGACGTCGAGCGCGGGCTTCGCCAGCGGCTCGATCTTGACGAACCACTGCCGCGACATCATCGGCTCGATGATCGTGTCGCACTTGCCGTGCACGCCGACGCTGTGCTGGTAGTCCTTCACGTCGCGCAGCGCATCGAGCTCGCGCAGGCGCTCCAGCACTTTTTTGCGCGCCTCGAAGCGGTCGAGGCCCGCGAATTCGTCGCCCGCCGCGGCGGTCATCTTTCCGCTCTCGTCGATGACCTGCATCTGCGCGAGGTTGTTGCGCTGGCCGGCCTCGTAGTCGTTCTTGTCGTGCGACGGCGTGACTTTCACGACGCCGGTGCCGAACTCCATGTCGACGAGGATCGGGTCGCCGACAATCGGGATGCGGCGGCTCGCGATCGGAAGGATCGCTTCCCTGCCGATCAATTGTTTATAGCGCTCGTCGTCCGGATGCACGGCGAGCGCGGTGTCGCCGAGCATCGTTTCGGGACGCGTCGTCGCGACCGTGAGCTTGCGGTCCGAATCGGCGACCGCGTATTCGATCTGATAGAGCTTGTCGTTGCGATCGCGATACTCGACCTCGACGTCGGAGATGGCGGTGCGGCAGAACGGGCACCAGTTCACCATCGCGAGATCGCGATAGATCAGGCCATCGTCGTACAGCGTGACGAACACGGTGCGCACCGCGCGGGAGAGGCCTTCATCGAGCGTGAAGCGGGAGCGCGTCCAGTCGCACGACGCGCCGAGGCGCTTGAGCTGGTTGATGATCTCGCCGCCGTACTTTTCCTTCCACTCCCACACTTTCTCCACGAACTTCTCGCGTCCGAGGTCGAAGCGGCTGATGCCTTTCGACTGGAGGTCGCGGTCGACCACCATCTGCGTGGCGATGCCGGCGTGATCGGTGCCGGGAAGCCAGAGCGTGTTGAAGCCGCTCATCCGCTTCCAGCGCACGAGGATGTCCTGCAGCGTGTTGACCAGGGCGTGGCCGATGTGCAGCCGCCCGGTGACGTTCGGCGGCGGGATGACGATGGAGAAGCGTGGGCGGTCGCGGTCGGCGATCGGCGTGAAATAGCCGGCACCCTCCCATGTTGCATAGAGGCGCTGCTCGATCTCCGCGGGCTCGTATCGTTTGGCGAGTTCTTCTTTCATGATGCGGGGCGTGGATTATAGAGTGCTGAGTGCTGGGTGCTGCGTGCTGAGATGATTCTCGGAATTGAAACTTCCTGCGATGAAACCTCCGTCGCTCTGCTCGAGCGCGACGGGAGCGTGCGCATCAATCTGATCGCGTCGCAGATCGAGCGGCACCAGCCGTTCGGCGGCGTGGTGCCGGAGATCGCGTCGCGCGAGCATCTGCAGCATCTCTTTCCGCTGGTCACGCGTGCGGTCGGAGATGCAGGTGCAACATTGAATGATGTCGAATCGATTGCCGTGACCGCGGGGCCGGGCCTCATCGGCGCGCTTCTCGTCGGCGTCGCCGGCGCGCAGGGACTCGCGTACGGCCTCGGCATCCCGCTGATCGCGATCAATCATCTCGAGGGCCACATTTTTTCGCCGTATCTCCAGAGGGAAGGAGCGGCGCTTCCCCGTCCGGAACGCTTTCTGTCCCTCGTGATCTCCGGCGGACATTCGTCGATCTACGACGTGCGCGGACGGAACGTCGCGATGCTCAACCGCACGCGCGACGACGCGATCGGCGAGACGTTCGACAAAGTCGCGAAGTTCGTCGGACTGCCGTATCCGGGCGGACCGCAGATCGAGAAGCATGCGCGCGAAGGAGCGGCCGATCCGAAGCGCTTCCCGTTTCCGATGCCGCAGTTCAAGGACGAGTCGCTCGATTTTTCGTACTCCGGCATCAAGGCGGGAGCGATCCGGCTCGCGCGCGAACATCAGATCAACGTGAACGGCGACGCGAAGCTCCTCGCCGATTTCTGCGCCACGTTTCAGAACGCGCTCATCGCACAACTGTTCGACCGGCTCGACGCGGTCTGGTCGCGGCTCGAGCATCCGTTGCCGACGGAGGTCGCGATCGCCGGCGGCGTCGCGGCGAACGGCACGTTGCGTGACCGCATCGTGGAGTGGGGCGCCGCGCGCGGCGTGATCGTGCGCCTTCCGGAGAAGCGCTTCTGCACCGACAACGCGGCGATGATCGCGTTCGCCGGACTGCAGAAAGGGGAGCCGGCCGACCCGCGCCGCGTGTCGGCGAAATCGCGCATCGGCTAGCCGAAACCTTTTCCCGCCGTGCTCCGTCCCAGTCTGTGAGCGCAAACGAAACGAACGAACGAAAAGATCTCCTACCTCTCCTACCTCTCTCGACGCCCCCGACCGCTCATCGGGGGCGCGATTTTTTTAGGCGCATAATCGCGCTTCATGCGTATCGCGATTGCCGGCGGAACCGGCTTCATCGGTGAGCCGCTCGCCCGCCGTCTGCTGGACGGCAACGACGTCGCGATCCTGACGCGCAACCCCTCGCGCGTCCGCGCCGGGCGCGGCGTGGCGTGGGAACCGCCGGAGCAGGACGTCTGGGCCGACGTCGTCGCCGCGGCGGACGTCGTCATCAACCTCGCCGGCGAGAACATCGGCCAGCGCTGGACGCAAGAGCGCAAGGCGCGCATGGTCTCGAGCCGCATCGATTCGACGAACGCGTTGATCGAAGCGATCAAGAGCGCGCCGCCGCGGCGCCGTACGTTCATCAACGCGAGCGCCATCGGCTACTACGGCTCGCGCGGCGACGAAACGCTCGACGAGGCGTCATCGCGCGGCAGCGGCTTTCTCGCCGAGCTCGTGTCGAAGTGGGAAGCGGCGGCGCAGGAGGCGGAGTCGATCGCGCGCCTCGTGATCATCCGCTTCGGCGTCGTGCTCGATGCGCAGGGTGGCGCGCTGGCGAAGATGCTGCCGCCGTTCCGCTTCGGCGTCGGCGGTCCGATCGGGAGCGGCGAGCAGTGGATGTCGTGGATCGATCGCGACGACGTGTTGCGGATGATCGAATGGGCGATCTCACACGACGACGTGCGCGGCGTCTATAACGCGACCTCGCCGGAGCCGGCGCGCAACCGCGACTTCACGCGCGAGCTCGGGCGCGTGCTGCACCGGCCGGCGTTCCTGCCGGTACCGGCGTTCGCGCTGAAACTGTTGTTCGGCGAGATGGCCGAAGGAACGGTCCTGCCGAGCCAGCGGGCGCTGCCGGCGCGGGCGGTCGCTGAGGGGTTTACGTTCGATCATCCGAGGCTCGGGGAGGCGCTCGCGCATTCTTTGACCCGGCCGTAACTGCCGCCATGGTCAAGGATTGCAACTCGGGATCGAAGGAGATATCGTACCGGCCAAATCAGCGTCTGAGAGGGACGGTGAATTTCAAAAAAAGCGACCACGGAATTCAAGTCGTTGGATCGATGACGGCTTTCGAAGGGGCGCTTGAATCCGAAGTCGTTTGTGAGCAGTAAGTTAGTTTTGGGCATACTTCGGCCGAACTTCTGCAAAGTGGGCAGCGGAGAAGGCCACGATTGCTTTTTGGGTGTTCAAATTCAAAGGAGGTAGGAATGAAGTTGAACCGGTTTCTGGCAGTACTCGCAGCCGTTCTGCTCATTGGCATCCCAGCCTTTGCGCAGACAACCGCGAATCTGACAGGTACGGTGACTCTCGGCGGTAATCCGCTGCCGGGCGCCACGGTGACGATCTCGTCGCCAAACCTGTTGGGAACGCGGACAGCAGTTACCGATCAAAACGGTAACTACAACTTTGGTGCTCTTCCCCCCGGTGACTACACAGTCAAGGTGGAAATGGAGAGCATGACGACCCAGACCAAGACGGTCAGGGTCAGTCTCGCATCGACGGCTCGCGCCGATGCGGAGATGAAGCTCACCGCGGTGGCCGAGGCCATCACGGTCACGGCGAGCGCTCCGGCCGTCCTCGAGACGACCGAAGTGCAGTCGAACATGACGCAGAAGCTGATCAACGATCTGCCGATTGCGCGTGATCTTCGCGGAACGGTTTCGCTGGCGCCCGGCGTCACGAACACCGGCCCCTCGGGCAACCAGGTCATCTCGGGAGCTCCGTCGTTCGATAACCTTTATCTGATCGACGGCGCGACGGTGAACGAGAACCTGCGCGGCCAGCCGCACGACCTCTTCATCGAAGACGCCATCCAGGAGACGACGGTTCTCACCGGCGCGATCTCGGCCGAGTACGGCCGGTTCACCGGTGGTGTCGTCACCGCCGTTTCGAAGTCGGGTGGTAACGAGTTTTCCGGCACGTTCCGCGACTCGTTCCAGTCGCCGAAGTGGACCGCGGTTTCTCCGTCGGCAACGGCGCAGGCTCCGCGCGGCCGCAACATCAACCAGACCTACGAAGCAACCCTCGGCGGCCGCATCATCCGCGATCGTCTGTGGTTCTTCGTCGCCGGCCGTCACTTCAAGACGAACAACTCGGCCACTCTTTCCAACCCGGCCGGCTCCACCAATCCGGCGCCGGGCTACGTCGCGGGCCGCAAGCAGGACCGCGAAGAGCTCAAGCTGACGGGCCAGATCACGCCGAAGCACTCGCTGACGCTGTCGGGCCTGAACATCACCGACAAGCAGACGAACAACAACTTCGGCGGCGTGTACGAGCTTCGTTCGCTCGACGCCTCGCGCGAGACCCCGAACAGCTTCAAGACCGGCCACTACAACGGCGTCATCACCAACAGCTTCCTGCTCGAAGCGTCGGGCGCTGAAAAGCGTTTCGCGTTCAAGGGCTCAGGCGGCGATGCGCTCGGCGATGTGGTGAACGGCACGAACGCAGACGACTCCGCCGGCCACTTCTTCGGCGCGCCGACGTTCTGCGGCGTCTGCACCACGGAGCTGCGCAACAACCGTAACTGGACGGTGAAGGGTACGTACTACCTCTCCAGCAAGGCGCTCGGCACGCACAACATCGTCGGCGGTATCGACGACTGGCACTCCCAGCGCGTTTCCGACAACCACCAGTCGGCGTCCGACTTCACGATCGGCGCGTACGACACGAGGGACAGCTGCTCGTTCTGCGGCATCACTCGTCAGCCGGACGGCAGCATCACGATCGGCGCGAACGGCGGAAACGGCCATGCCAACACCGTCATCATCTGGTGGCCGATCCTCGAGTCGAGCAAGGGCACGGACCTGAACACCAAGTCCGCGTTCGTGAACGACAAGTGGGACTTCAGCAACAAGCTGAGCTTCAACCTCGGTGGACGTTACGACGTCAACAAGGGTCAGGACAGCGCGCATGCGAAGGTTGCTGACGACTCCAAGATCAGCCCCCGTCTGGGCCTCACGTACGACGCGTTCGGCAATGGCCGTCTGCGCCTGAACGCGAGCTACAGCCAGTACGTTGCGGCGATCGCCGACGGCAACGTCGCCGACTCCGCCTCGCCGGCCGGCAGCCCGTCGTATCTGTACTGGATCTACTACGGTCCCGACATCGTCAACGCCACGTCGCAGCAGTTCTTCAAGCAGATCTTCGATTGGTTCAACAGCGTCGGCGGAACCAGCAACAAGGACTTCCTGCTCGGCGGCAAGACGAACGGTCTCGGATCGCGCATTCCTCAGCCGCTCAAGTCGCCGTACGTCGGTGAATACACCTTCGGCGCCGGCACGCAGATCGGTTCGAAGGGATTCGTTCGCGGCGACTACATCCACCGCCGCTGGCGCAACTTCTACACCGGCCAGACCAACCTCGCCCAGGGTCAGGTATTCGATCCGCTGGCGAACGGTCCGGTCGACATCAGCATCGTCACGACCACCAATGACTTCAAGCGCGAGTACAACGCCGTTCAGCTCCAGGCGTCGTACGCTCTCTTCACGCGCCTGAACCTCGGCGGCAACTACACCTACTCGACGACCAAGGGCAACCACGGCGCCGAGACGTCGGGCTCCGGTCCGGTGGCCAACTCCGGTCCGAACGACTACCCCGAGTATCTCGCCTACGCGAACCGCAATCCGGAGGGCTACCTCGCCTCCGACGAGCGCAACAAGGTTCGCGCGTGGCTGAGCTTCGATCAGCCGACTCGCGTCGGTACCTTCAACATCAGCGTCCTCGAGCGGTATGACTCCGGCCAGCCGTACTCGGCCATCGGCGTCATCAACCCGCAGAGACGTTCGAAGGTTCCGTTCGATCCGGCGAGTCCGAGCACGGCGCAGGTGGCCATCCCGAACCCGGGATACATTTCGCCGCCCACTCAGTCGAACTACTACTTCAGCAAGCGCGGTGAATTCCGCACGGACAACATCACGGCGACCGATCTCGCGCTGAACTGGAACCTCCCGCCGCTGCTGGGCAAGGTGCAGTTCTACACGGAGACCGAGCTCCGTAATGCGTTCAACCGCAAGGGCGTCACGAACGTCAACACGACCGTCACGACGGCGCGTTCGTCCGCGAACCTGCGCGCGTTCAATCCGTTCACTGACACGCCGATCGAGTGCCCGCAGGGCGCTCCGGGCGCGCAGTGCAAGGCGATGGGTGCGAACTGGCAGAAGGGCGCCAATTTCGGGAAGCCGATCAACGGTACGACCTTCTCCACGGCTGGCGACTACCAGCTGCCGCGTACGTTCCTCATCTCGGCGGGCGCGAAGTTCTAGTCTTCTTCCACACGTTGTTACACGAAAAGCCCCGGCCTCGCGGCCGGGGCTTTTTTTTGTCCGCAGCGCGGCTCTCGCGGGCAAGAAATTTGTCGCGGCGCGTCCTGCTTTTCAGGCCGATGCGCTCCCGCCTGGCGACCGCCGCCCTGCTCGCGCTTTCCATCGCCGGTTGCGGACGGCGCGGCGAGCAGCAGCTGCCGCGCATCGGAGAGTTCCCCGGCGCGCCGGTCGTGATCATCTCGATCGACACCCTTCGCGCCGATCACCTGCCGCTGTTCGGATACAAGCCGGTCGAGACGCCGAACATCGACGCCTTGCGCCGCGACGGCATCCTCTTCACGAATGCCTGGTCGCACGTCCCGCTGACGTTGCCGTCGCACGTTTCGCTGCTCACCGGCCAGCTCCCCGCCGAGAACGGCGTGCGCGACAACCTCGGCTATCGCGTCACCGCGCACGGCACCTCGCTGCCCGAGCTGCTGCATGCGAACGGCTACGCCACGGGCGCAGCGGTGTCGTCGTACGTGCTGCGCGGCGAGACCGGCCTGCGCGCGTTGTTCGATGACTACGACGATGCGATCGCGTTTCAGGCCGGCGTCGCGCTCGGCGACGTGCAGCGTCCCGGTGCGCAGACCGAGGCGATCGCGGAGCGATGGATCGACGGGCACAAACAGAAGCCGTTCTTTTTCCTGCTGCACCTGTTCGAGCCGCACGCGCCGTACGCGCCGCCGGAGCCGTATCGCAGCCGCTTTGCGAATGCGTACGACGGCGAGATCGCGACCGCGGATGCGATCGTCGGCAGTTTCATCAGCGCGCTGAAGAAGCAGGCCATCTACGACCGCGCGATCATCGTTCTCCTCTCCGATCACGGCGAAGGCCTCGGCGATCACGGTGAAGCGGAGCATGGGATCTTTCTCTACCGCGAATCGCTGCATGTGCCGCTGATCGTCAAGCTGCCGAAGAACACCGCGGCGAATGCGACGGTGGACGCGCCGGCCGGCTTGATCGACGTCATGCCGACCATCGCGTCACTCACGCGCGTGAACGTGCCGGCGGGCGGACCGGGCGTGCCGCTCACGCGGCTCGCGGCGTCGCGACGCATCTTCAGCGAGACGATGTATCCGCGGCTGCACCTCGGCTGGAGCGATCTCCGTTCGCTGGCCGATTCGACGCACCACTTCATCGATGCGCCGCGGCCGGAGCTGTACGACCTGCAGAAGGATCCGGGTGAGAAGAGCGACGTCCTCGCCGATCAGCGCCGCGTCTACGCGTCGTTCCGCGACGACATCGCTCACTATCCGCACGAGCTGCAGCAGCCGTCGCAGATCGATCCGGAGGAAGCGCGCAAGCTGGCGAACCTCGGATACCTCACCGGCCGCGCATCCACCACCGGCGCGTTGCCCGATCCGAAGGAGCACATCGGCGAGCTCGGATTGTACGAAGAGGCATTGAAGTTCGTCGCGGCGGGCCAGTACGGGCGGGCCATCGAGTCGCTGCGCGCGCTCGTCGCGCGGAACGCGAACTTCACCGACGCGCTCGAGCAACTCGCCGGCGCGTACGAAGGCGCGGGGCGGTACGCCGAAGCGGCGGAGACGTACAAGCAGGTGCTGGCGAAGAATCCGTCGATGACCGAGGTCGTCGCGCTGTCGCTCGGCGCGGTGTACATGAACCTCGGGCGCTACGCCGACGCGCGCGCGCATGCGGAGCTGGCGATGAACCGCAGTCCCGGCGCGGCGCATCTGCTGCTCGGACGCGTCGCGTTCGCGCAGAAGGATCTCGCCGGCGCGGAGCGCGAGGGGCGCGAGGCGATGAAGGACGCGCACTTTACGGCGCAGGCGGCGATGCTGGTCTCGGAATCGCTCGTGCGGCGCGACCGCGCGTCCGATGCGGTCGCGCTGCTCGATCAGCAGAAGCACGCGAACGAGGCGGCCGGCAATCCGCTGCCGCGCGGTTTCGAGGCGGATCGCGCGGATGCGCTGCTGCACGCCGGACGCGTCGGCGATGCGGAGAACGCGTTGCGCGAGGAGATTCGTCTCTTCCCGCACGACAACCGTGCGTACGGCGACCTCGCCGCGATTTACGTGTTGCAGGGAGACGCGGGCGGGGCCGATGCGGTCATGCAGCAGCTGGCCGCGGCAAATCCGACGCGATCGAGCTACGATCTCGCCGCCGATCTGTTCACGCACTTTCAACAGCCGGCGCTCGCCGCGCAATGGCGCGTCCGCGCGGCTTCCGTTCCGCAATGACATCAATGAAACGAATCTCTCTCTTCCTGTTCGCGGCGTTGCTGGCCGCCGCATGCCACCGCGGCAGCGCGTCGCGGTCGCACTATCCCGGCGCGCCGGTGATCATCATCTCCATCGACACGCTGCGCGCCGATCATCTGCCGATGTTCGGCTACCGCAACGTCGAGACGCCGGCGCTCGACGCGTTTCGGAAGGATGCGATCCTCTACACGAACGCCTTCTCGGCGGTGCCGCTCACGCTGCCGTCGCACACCGCGATGCTGACGGGACTCCTCCCGCCGGCGAACCAGGTGCGCAACAACATCGGCTATCGCCTCGATCCGGCGTTGCCGACGATCCCGAAGGTCCTGAAGAGCAAGGGCTACGACACCGGCGCGGCCGTTTCGGCGTACGTGCTGCGCGGCAGCGCGGGGCTCAGCGCGTCGTTCGATTTCTACGACGACGGCGTGGTGACGAAAGCGAACACGCCGATCGGAACGCTGCAGCGTCCGGGCGGCGACACCGTGGCCGTCGCGAAGCAGTGGATCGGGGAGCACCAGGGAAAGCCGTTCTTCTTTTTCCTGCACCTCTTCGAGCCGCATTCGCCGTACGACCCGCCGGAGCCGTTCCGGTCGCGCTACGCGTCGTCGCTGTACGACGGCGAGATCGCGACGGCCGACCAGATCGTGGGGCAGTTCATCGACGACCTGAAATCGAAAGGCGTCTATGACGACGCGGTCATCATCCTGATGTCCGATCACGGCGAAGGTCTGTCGGAGCATGGTGAGCCGGAGCACGGCATCTTTCTTTATCGCGAAGCCATTCACGTTCCGCTTCTGGTGAAGCTCCCGAAACGCGATCGTGCCGGCGAGACGGACGCGGCGACGGTCAGCCTGATCGACATCTTCCCGACAGTCGCCGAGCTCACGGAGGCCACGCCGCCGGCAAAGCTGCAAGGGAAGTCGCTGTTGCATCACGATGCGTCCGACGCGCAGCGCCGCGTCTACAGCGAGACGCTCTACCCGCGCATTCACCTCGGCTGGAGCGAGCTTCGATCGCTGGAGGGAACGCAGTACCACTACATCGAAGCGCCGCGCCCCGAGCTGTACGACATGAACAGCGATCCGGGCGAGAAGCAGAACGTGCTCGCTGATCAACGCCGCACGTATGCCTCGATGCGCGACGAGCTGGCAAAGTACGGCAATGACCTCACGCTGCCGTCGCAGCTCGACCCCGAGGAGGCGAAGAAGCTCGCGGCGCTCGGGTATCTCGGGTCTGCGGCGGGAAAGACGAGCGGGCCGCTGCCCGATCCGAAAGACCGCATCGGCGAGATCACCGAAATGATGGCGGCGATGAAGCTGTCGACGCAGGGCGATCACGAACATGCGATTGCCGCGTTCCGGCAGATCACGAAAGAGAACCCGCGGCTGACGGACGCCTGGCAGCAGCTCAGCACCGAGCTCGAGCTGATGGGGAGGTACGACGAAGCGGCCGATGCCTGCCGCCAAGCCATCACGATTGCGCCCGACCTCGCCGGCGAGTTCGGCCTCCGCCTCGCGGCGCTCTACCTGAAGCTCGAGAAGTTCGATGATGCCGAGAAGCACGCGAAGCTCGGCGAGAAGGTGAACTACGGATCGGCGCATGTCCTCCTCGCGCGCATCGCGCTGGCGAAGAAGGACTACGCGAAAGCGGAAGCGGAGACGAAGCTCGCCGAAACCGACGAATTCGCGCACGTCCCGGCGCTCGTGCTGCGAGCGCAGATCGAGGGGCAGCAGGACCATCCGCAGCAGGCGCTCCAACTCGCGCAGCAGGTGGAGAAGGAAGCGGACGAACGCCACCTCGGCAACGTCGAAACGCTGAACTTCGTGAAGGGCGACGCGTACGCGCGCATGCAGCGTTTCGATGAGGCGATCGCCGCGTTCCAGCGCGAGATCCAGCTTTTCCCGCTCGACAAGCAGACGTACGCGAGTCTGTACGTCGTCTACATGCTCACCGGCCGGCCGGCGGAGGCGAACCAGACGCTCGAGCAGCTGGCCGCCGCGAGTCCCAGCCGCCGCACGTACCTCTTCGCGGCGCACACCGTCGAAGCGGTGCATGACGTCCGGGCTGCGGAAGCGTGGCGGAAGCGCGCGCAAACGGTTCAATGAACGTTCACTGAGCAGGGGGGGCGAGGCGAAGCTGGCACGGGCGCGCATGCTCGCGCGCCCGTGCCCAGTTCGTAGCGATCAGTTTCGCGAAGTGAGCGTGCGCCACTCCGGGTCTCTGTGGACGTAGAGCGGCCGTTTCTGTTTTGCGTTCTGCTGGAGGTCGCTCGCCGTTTCCAGCATCACCTGCATCTTCGCGATCACGACCTTCTGCACCGGCTTCGGCAAATGATGCAGGTCTTCGATCAGCCGCGTGGTGGCGAACTCCTCTTCGTTGAGCTCCCACGGCGCGATCTGCTTCTCCACCGTGCCGCCGAAGAACTCCGCTTCCGTCAGGCCGTAAACGCCCAGGAGTCTTCGCAGCTGCGAGATCTTCAGTGAACCGATCCGCTGGCCGGTCTCGAATGAGCTGATCGTTTTCTCACCAACGCCCGACATGCGCGCCACGTCTTTCTGGCTGAGGCCGCGCATGCGGCGGATTTCGCGTAATTTCAGAACGAGATCCATCGTGCTTCCTCACTTTCAGAACCGCCGCATGAGGCCGACGACCACTCCCTGCACCGCGACGTCACGGGCAGAGGCATAGATCGGGCTCATCATCGAGTTCGCCGGCTGCAGGCGGACGTGTTCTCCCTCGTGGTAAAACCGCTTCAGAGTCACTTCACCGTTGACGTTTGCCACCACCATCTCGCCGTTGTCGGCGCGCTCGCGCCGGGCGATGATCACCAGGTCGCCGTCGAGGATCCCGTCGTCGACCATCGAATCGCCGCGGACCTTCAGCACGTAGTTCTCGCCACGCGTGGTGAGGTGCTCCGGTACCGCGATCATTTCGTCGGAGACGTCGACATCCAGCGGACGACCCGCCGCGATGTAACCGAAGAGCGGCAATTCGCGGACGTTCGATGCCTGCGGCTGGCCGGGCTTTGCAGGCGGCTCATCGTCCACGACTTCCACACCCCTCTTCTGGTTCCAGTCGCGCCGGATCAGCCCTTTCTTTTCCAGCAGCGACAGGTGCTTGTAAACCGTGCCGTAGGACGAGAAGCCGAAGTGATCACAGATCTCACGATGCGTCGGTGCAACGCCGCGTTCCTTCTGAAAGCTCCGGATGAAGTTCAGAATGTCGCGTTGTCGTTCGGTCAGGTACTTCATGACGTCTCCCCTTCCCGGACAATGTAGGCGGTAATAGGGCGAAAGTCAAGCGTAAGTGTGACGTAAAGAAAATTCTCCCAGCCGCCGCCCCTCCAGGTCGTAGAACGTCACCACCATCGCCTCGCGCGTCACCTCCACCACCGCGAATCCCCCCTGCGTCCGGGTCGAATCAGGGAAGAGCGTATGGGCGTGGAGCGCGAGCGGGGCGACCGGATCGGACGACGCGCCGCTGATCAGCATGCGCGGGCGACCGTCGACCAGCTCGAGGTGATGGTCGTGACCGCAGATGTAGAGGTCGACGTGTGCGGCGCGGAGGCCTTTGAGCAGCGCGAGCATGCGGCGGTGCTCGCCGCGCGGGAAGTAGCCGTGATAGCCGGACGACACGATCGTGTGATGGCCGACGACGATCCGCCACGGCGCGTGCGACGCCGCCAGCAGCGCCCCCGCATCCGGCGCCGGTGCCCGGCCACGCACGTACGGCGTCGTGTCGATCATCGCGAAATCCGCCACTCCACCCTGCAGGAGGTACTCCTTTGCGGGGAAGTGCCATTCCGGAAACGGCGCGCCGATCTCGGCGTCGGGATTGCCGCAGTAATCGTGATTGCCGAGGACCGGGAAGAGCGGGAGGTGGAGCGCCATCAGCGGCTGGAGGACCGCCCAGCGGGAATCGGTCGCCGAGCGGACACCGCACGGATAGACGTTGTCGCCCGGCAGGACGATCGCGTCGAGCGGTTTCGCCGCGTGTACCCGCGCGATCGCGCGCGCCACCGCCGCCGTGCCGTCACCTCCGTCGCCGACGACCGCGAAGCGGAGCACCCCTTCGTGCGGCGCGACGGTGACCACCGCAGGCGCCGCGAGTGGCCCCCACGTGCAAAAAAGAACGAGAAACGTACAATGTCGCACCCATGCCACTCGTGAAGCTCTGGATGCGCCGCGGCAAGTCACGCGAATACCTCCGCACCGCGGCCGATTGCGTCCACGACGCGCTCGTCGCGCAGGCCAACGTCCCGGCGGATGATCGCTTTCAGATCATCCAGCAGCTCGACGCCGACGCACTGCTCGCGCACCCTACCTACGGGGGCGTGAACCGCTCCGAGAACCTGATCGTCATCGAGATCACGCTGAATCAAGGCCGCACGCTCGAGATCAAGAAAAACCTCTACGCCGACATCGTCGCACGCCTCGGGCGGGCGCTCGACGTCCGTCCGGACGACGTCCTCATCTCGCTGGTCGAGGTGACGAAGGAAAACTGGTCATTCGGCAACGGTTTAGCCACATATGGCTAATCCGTCGGGAAGGCCGTCCGTAGGGTAGAATGCGCCGCACTTCGGGCCTGTTCACCCTCGCGCGTGACCTGAACCCGGTCTCGGTCGTCTCAGCCTACGGGTTTCTAACCACCTTCTTATGAATCGACTGCTACCTACTTCTCTTGCGGTCATGCTGGCCGCGAATACCGCCTTGCTGGCGCAGACGACCGCCCAGCAGCCACAGCAGCCTCAGCGGCCCAAGCCCGGAACGATCATCGACACCCCCTCGGGTGGCCGGATCACCGACTCGCCGCTGAACAGGCCTCCCGCGGGTGCGCCTCCCGTCCCCGGGGCCAACAAAGGCGAGCTCGCGGGCCAGAAGATCGAGCGTTTCGAGGCGGTCGGCAACTCGACCGTCGCCAGCGACACGATCCGCGTCTATCTCGGCGTCCTCCCCGGCGAGCCGTACAACCCCGACCTCCTGCAGCACAACTTCCTCAACCTCTGGCAGACCGGTCTCTTCGACGACATCCGCCTCGAGGCCGACAAGGGAGAGCAGGGCGGGGTGGTCATCCGCGCCATCGTGAAAGAGCGCCCGCGCATCGGCTCCGTCGAATACCGCGGCAACAAAGACCTGGCCACGAACAAAATCACCGAGCAGCTCGAGAAGGACAAGGTCGACATCCACGTCGGCAACACCATCGAGCAGACGCTGATCCGCCGCGCCGCCGAGTCGATCAAGAAGGCGTACTCCGAGAACGGCTACGAGGGCGTGACCGTCGAGCCGGCGACCGAGGACCTCGCGACGCCGGGCGAAAAACGCGTCGTCTTCAACATTAATGAAGGGATCAAGGCGAAGGTCGCCTCGGTCGAGTTCACCGGCAACAAGCGCTTCTCCGATCGCCGGCTGCGGCAGGCGATGAAAGAGGTCAAGGCCCACGGCATCATCTCGTGGATCCGCAAGAAGGACCTCTACATCCCGTCGAAGCTCGACGAGGATCTCGAGAACCTCAAGAATTTCTATCAGGACTACGGCTACTACGCCGTCTCGTTCGGCGAGCCGCAGATCGTCCAGGTCAAGGGACGGAAGCAGCGCGTACGGCTGATCATCCCGGTCAAGGAAGGCAACGTCTACAAGATGGGCGATGTCACCGTGAACGGGAACAAGGTCTTCACGAACCAGCAGCTGATCGGCGACTGGCCGATCAAAAAAGGCGACACGATCCGCCGCAAGCCGATCCAGACGCGCGCCGACGCCTTCGGCGATGCGTACCGGATGCGCGGCTACATCTACGCGTACGTCAATCCCGACTACGTCGAGAAGCCGGGCAACGTGATGGACGTGAACATGAACGTCTACGAAGGCGATCAGTTCCGTCTCGGCCGGCTCGAGTTCCAGGGCAACACCACGACGAAAGACAAGGTGCTCCGCCGCGAGATCTTCCTCGAGGAAGGCTCGATCATGGACATGGAGACCTTCAAGCAGAGCATCTACAAGCTCGGCCAGCTCGGATACTTCAAGGTCTCGGAGAACCCCGACTTCAAGGTCAACCAGGAGTCGAAGACCGTCGACATCACGGTCAAGGGCAACGAGGAAGGGAAGAACGACGTGCAGTTCGGAGGCGGTTACTCCGAGGGCGGCGGCTTCTTCATCCAGTCGCAGTTCTCGACGCGCAACTTCCTCGGCGAAGGCGAAACGCTCGGCATGTCGTTCCAGAAGGGCAGCCGGACGAACCTGTTCAGCTTCTCGTACTCCGATCCGTGGTTCATGGACACGCCGAACAGCTTCGGCGTCTCGCTCTTCAACCGCAACACCAAGTACCCGCTGTCGGTCGGTTTCGAAGACCGCGGCAAGGGCGGCACGATCGCCTACGGCTATCGCCTGCACCGCTTCGACAGCATGTCGATCGTGTACGGCGCGCAGCGCTCGGTTCAGCACTACGAATCGACCGACCGTCCCGACGACAACGGAAACGTGCCGGTCACCGACGTCGCCGACTTCCGCTTCACGACCTCGTCGATCGCGCCGTCGTACGCGTTCGACTCGCGCGACAACCCGTACGATCCGGCGCGCGGCGGCCGCTTCCTGCTTACCGCGACGTTCTCCGGCGGTCCGCTCGGTGGCACGATCCACATCCTGAAGCCGACGATCACGGCGACGAAGTTCTTCAAGCTGTCGAAGAAAGTGTCGTTCAGCGTCAACGCCGAGGGCGGCTACATCAAGCCGCTCGACCACAACTGCGCGACGACGTATGCGGAGCAGTCCGAGACGAAGGAACAGCTCTGCGTTCCGCAGTCCGAGCGCTTCCTCGTCGGCGGCGAGTACTCCGTCCGCGGCTTCCGTCTCGGCGACCTCGGTCCGAAGGAAACGATCAACGGCTTCGAGAGCAGCGTCGGCGGTTACAAGTACAACGTCTACAACTTCGAGTACATCTACCGGATCAACGATCCGCTGCGGTTCGTCCTCTTCGCGGACACCGGTTACGCGTACAACTACGGCGAGAAATTCGACCTGACGAAGATGCGCTATTCGACCGGCGCGGAGCTCCGGATTTTCCTCCCGGTGTTCCAGTTCCCGCTGCGGTTCATCTACGCGATCAACCCGCACAAACAGCCGGGTGATCACTTCGAAGGCTTCCAGTTCACGATCGGGAATACCTACTAAACGGCGTCCGATTTCATCGGATGTCCAACGAGATCAAAGGAGAGTTCATGAAGAAGGTGCTCATTACGATGGCAGTTGCCGCGCTCGCGGCGACTCCGATGTTCGCTCAGGGCGCGCCGTCGCGCGTTGCGGTCATCGACGTGCAGAAGGTGCTCCAGAGCTCCACGGCCGGCAAGCAGGCCTACGAGCGTCTGAAGAAGATGCAGGACGACCGCATCGCGAAGGCGAAGAAGATGGACGAAGAGATCAACGCCCTCGACGCGGACATCAATTCGAAGAAGCTCTCGCTCAGCGAAGACAAGCTGACGGACATGCAGAAGCAGCTCTCGGACAAGAAGATCGCCATGCAGCGTTACGCCCAGGACGCCGACCGCGAGGTCAGCGAAGCGCGTGACAAGGCGCTCCTCGAGCTCGAGAACAAGATCAAGCCGGTCATCGACCAGATGGGCAAAGAGATGGGCCTCGCGGCCATCTTCAACAAGTTCGAGTCGGGCCTCGTCTACGCCTCGGACGCCATCGACATCACCGACACCGTGATCACCCGCTTCAACACCGCCCTCGGCAGCGAGAACGCACCGGCGGCGAACAAGAAGTAAGCTGCTTCCACTTCTTCGAAAGAGCCTCCCCGCGCGGGAGGCTTTTTTGTTTTCCGATGACGCTACAATGCGCGGCCATGTCCGTCCCCATCGGGGAAATCGTCGAGTTTGTCGAGGGAACGTATGCCGGGCCGCGCGATCTGGAGATCGCCGGCGTGGCGCCGCTTTCCGCCGCCGACAACGGGCAGCTCAGCTTCCTCTCGAACCCGAAATACGCGCCGCAGCTGGCCACGAGCGGAGCCGGCGCGATCCTCGTTTCGAAGTCGCTCGAGGGCGAGGACCGGCGCTTCATCCGCGTCGACGATCCGTACTTTTCCGTCGCCCGCGTCCTGGCCCGCTGGTTCGCCCGGCGTCCGGTTCCTGACGGGATCTCGCCGCAAGCATCGATCGCTCCCTCCGCGAAGCTGGGCGAGGACGTCGCGGTCGGCGCGTTCACCTCGATCGGTGACGGCGTCGTGATCGGCGACGGCACCGTGATCTATCCGAACGTCACGATCGAGCCCGGCACGACGATCGGCAGCGATTGCATCGTCTATCCGCAGGTTTCGATCTACAACGGCACGATCATCGGCGACCGTTGCATCATCCACAGCGGCGCGGTGATCGGCTCCGACGGCTACGGCTTCGCGACGCACGGCGGCCGGCACCACAAGATCCCGCAGGTCGGCATCGTGCGGATCGAAAACGACGTCGAGATCGGCTCCGGTACGACCATCGACCGCGCGGCGCTCGGCGAGACGGTGATCGGCGAGGGGACGAAGATCGACAACCTCGTGCAGATCGCTCACAACGTCCGTGTCGGCAAGCACTGCCTGTTCGTGTCGCAGGCCGGGATCGCCGGCTCGACCGTGCTCGGCGACTACGTCGTCGTCGCCGGACAATCGGGCATCGCGGGTCACCTGAAGATCGGCAACGGCGTGCAGGTCGCGGCGAAGAGCGCCGTGCTGGGCGACGTTCCCGACAACACGAAAGTCATGGGCATCCCCGCCGTGCCGTTCCGCGACTTCGCGCGGCGCGAGGCGATGCTCAAACGCATGATCCAGGAACGCAGAAGATAACAAGGTAAACATGTTGACCATTCAGCAGATTCTCAAGCTCCTGCCGCATCGCTACCCGATGCTGCTCGTCGACCGCATCCTCGAGATCGAGGACGGCAAGCGCATCGTCGGCCTCAAGAACGTCACGGCCAACGAGCCGTTTTTTCAGGGCCACTTCCCCGGCGCGCCGGTGATGCCGGGCGTGTTGATCGTCGAGGCCATGGCCCAGTGCAGCGCGATCATCTTCCTCAAGGACCTGCCCGACCGCGAGAAGAAGCTCTTCATGTTCGGCGGCGTCGACAAGGCCCGGTTCCGCAAGCCGGTCGTCCCCGGCGACCAGCTCATCATGGAGTGCAACGTGCTGCAACGCCGCTCGAACACCGCGCGCGTCCAGGGCGTGGCGCGCGTCAACGGAAACGTCGTCGCCGAAGCCGAGATGATCAGCGTGATGACGGACAGGCCCGAGTAAATCGGACGCAACGATGACACAGATCGATTCCTCCGCAATCGTCAGCAGCGAAGCCTCCATCGGGCGCGACGTCACCATCGGCGCCTACTCCGTCATCGGACCGAACGTGACGATCGGCGCCGGCACGATCATCGGCCCGCTCACCCGCATCGAAGGGCCGGTCACGATCGGCGAGCGCAATCATTTCTTCGGGCAGGCATCGATCGGCACGCAGGCCCAGGACCTGAAGTTCAAGGGCGAGCGCACCGAGCTCGTGATCGGCAACGACAACGTCATCCGCGAGTTCGTCACGCTGAACCGCGGCACGGTCGGCGGCGGCGCGGTCACCACGATCGGATCGAACAATTTCTTCATGGCCTACAGCCACGTGGCGCACGACTGCCACGTCGGCAACGGGACGATCTTCGCCAACAACGCGACGCTGGCCGGACACGTGGAAGTCGGCGACTTCGCCACCATCGGCGCGTTCAGCGCGGTGCATCAGTTCTGCCGCGTCGGCGATCACGCATTCATCGGCGGCGGCTCGATCTGCACGCAGGACGTGCTGCCGTTCGTGAAGACGGTCGGCAATCGCCCGGCGAAGACATACGGCATCAACCACATCGGCCTCGAGCGCAAAGGGTTTCAGAAAGAGACGATCGAGGCGCTGCAGCGCGCGTATCGCATCCTCGTCCGCTCGAAGCTGCGGCTGGAAGACGCGCTGACGAAGATCGAAGCGGAGTTCGGATTCTTCGCCGAGACGCGCTACTTCGTGGAGTTCATCCGCGGCTCGAAGCGGGGGTTCATCCGCTGATGCGGGCCGCGGTCATCGGCACCGGCTACCTCGGGCGCCTGCACGCCCGTATCCTCACCGAGATGCCGGAGGCGCAGGCCGTCGGCTTCGTGGAGAGGTCGGACGAGGTGGCGTCCGAGGTCGAGACGAATCTGAAGTTGAAGCGGTACGAGTCGGTGGCGGCGATCGCGAACGAGATCGACTGCGCCGTCGTCGCCACGCCGACCACGACGCATTTCGACGTCGCGCGCGAGTTGCTCGAAGCGGGTGTCGACGTGATGATCGAAAAGCCGATCACTGCCTCGGCCGATGACGCGCGGCGGTTGATCGACATCGCGAAAGAGCGCGGCCGCATCATCCAAGTCGGCCATGTCGAGCGCTACAACCCGGGCATCGTCGCCGCGGCGCCGCTGCTGCACGACGTCGGCTACGTCGAGGCCGAGCGCCTCGGCGTGTTCGTCGCCCGCTCGCTCGACGTCGACGTGCTGCTCGACCTGATGATCCATGACCTCAATCTCGTGCTCTCGCTGCTGCGGCAGCCGGTCGTCGACATCAAGGCCGTCGGCATCCCGGTGCTGACCGACAAGGTCGACATCACGAACGTGCGATTGGAGATGGCCAACGGCGCGGTGGCGAACCTCACCGCGAGCCGCGTGTCGCAGGAGCGCGTGCGCAAGATTCGTTTCTTCGGCCGCGAGGCGTACATCTCCGTCGACACGCGCGAGCAGGAAGTGAAGGGCTTTCGCCTGGCCGGCCGCGCCATCGAGCCGCTCGAGATCAACGTCGAAAAGAAAGAGCCGCTGCGCGCGGAGCTCGAGTCGTTCCTCGAGTGCGTGCGCGAGCGGAAGCGTCCCGTCGTTTCGGGCGAGGACGGACTGGAAGCGGTCGAGCTCGCGGTGCGCGTCGCCGCGGCCATCGACGACGCGGTGAAGAGGTGGCGGCATGCCTGACGTGAAGATCGGCATCATCGGCGGCTCCGGCCTGTACGAAATGGACGGGCTGAAGCTCGTCGAAGAGAAGTTCATCCGGACGCCGTTCGGCGATCCGTCGGACGCGTTCATCGTCGGAGACCTCGACGGCATCCCGGTCGCGTTCCTCTCGCGGCACGGACGCGGCCACCGTCTCCTGCCGAGCGAGCTGAATTTCCGCGCGAACATCTACGCGTTCAAGACGCTCGGCGTGACGACGATCCTCTCCGCGAGTGCGGTCGGCTCGATGAAGGAGCAGTACAAGCCGACCGACATCGTCTTCCCGGACCAGTTCATCGACCGCACGCGACATCGCCCCGACACGTTCTTCGGCAACGGGATCGTCGGGCACGTCACGTTCGCCGATCCGATGTGCGGGGCGATCTCCGACGCGCTGTTCGCATCGGCGAAAGAGGAGGGCGCGACATCATTTCGCGGCGGCACCTACGTCTGCATGGAAGGGCCGCAGTTCTCGACGCGCGCGGAGTCGAAGCTGTATCGCACGTGGGGCGTCGATGTCATCGGCATGACCAACCTGCAGGAAGCGAAGCTCGCGCGCGAGGCGGAGATCTGCTACGCGACGATGGCCCTCGTCACCGACTACGACTGCTGGCACGAGTCGGAGGAAGACGTGACGGTGGAAGCGGTCCTCGCCGTGCTGCGCGCAAACGCGGAGATGGCGCAACGCATCCTGCGCGCGACCGTGCCGCGCGTGGCGCAACGGGAGCGGACGTGCGGCTGCGCGAGCGCGCTGCAGTACGCCATCGTCACCGATCCGGCGCGCATCCCGCAGAAGCTGAAGGACGATCTCGCGCCGATCATCGGCAAATACATCAAGTGAGGGCTCAATGGGCATCCTGGTCGTAGGCAGCGTCGCGTTCGACGCGATTCAGACTCCGTTCGGCAAGGTCGATCGCTGCATCGGCGGCTCGGCGACGTACTTCTCCGTGGCCGCATCGTTCTTCAGCGACGTCTCGATCGTCGCGGTGGTCGGCGACGATTTCGGCGACGAAGAGGCATCGGTGTTCAAGGGCCGCCGCATCAACCTCGACGGCCTGCAGCGCATCCCCGGCGAGAAGACGTTTTTCTGGAGCGGCGAGTACGGCTTCGACCTGAATGTCGCAAAGACGCGTGACACGCAGCTCAACGCGTTCGCAACGTTCCAGCCGCGCCTGAATGAACAGCAGCGGCAGACGGACGTGCTCTTCCTCGCGAACATCCATCCGGAGCTGCAGCTCGACGTGCTGCATCAGTGCAAGCCGCGCCCGCGACTCGTGGCGCTCGACACGATGAACCTCTGGATCGACATCAAGCGGACGGAGCTCGAGCGGGTGATGCGCGAGGTCGACCTCGTGATCATCAATGAAGCCGAGGTGCGGCAGTTCATGAACGAGGCGAACCTGGTGAAGGGCGCGCGCGCGATCCTCGCCCTCGGCCCGAAGACGATCGTGATCAAGCGCGGCGAGTACGGCGTGCTGATGATCACGAACGACGCGGTGTTCGCCGCCCCGGCATATCCGCTGGAGACCGTCTTCGACCCCACCGGCGCCGGCGACACCTTCGCCGGCGGCTTCCTCGGCTACCTCGCCTCACGCCGCGAGCTGCACGACCGCGAGTTCCGCCGCGCCATCATCTTCGGCAGCGTGCTCGCGTCGTTCACGGTCGAGAAGTTCTCGCTCGATCGCTTGCGCGAGATCTCGATCAGCGACGTGCAGGAGCGGTATCAGGCATTCCGGGAGCTGACTCACTTCGAGGATTTCGAGGCCTAGCCGGCGGACGGGTTCCAGATGTTCTGTGACTCGTCCCAGATCTGGTAGTAGAGGTCACGCACGGACGCATCGATCTTTTCGCCGATGGAGCGCGGTAATTTCAGCGTCACGATCAAGTCCTGTACGTCGGCGTGATCACGCCGGCGCTGCGGCAATACGCCCGACGTCAGCTTTAGTTCGAGCAGTTTTTCGAGAGAAATCACGCTCAAGCCATTGATGTCGACTGCGACGTCACGCGGATCTGGAAACGCGACTGGTTTCGGTTTGCCGTCGCCGGGGTATTCACCTGTTGTAATGAACTCGACCTTCACACCGTTGGCCGTATCTCTGAGCGTTTTGCGCGCGCCTGGAAACATCGGCACGAAGCCGCGGCCAACGAGCTTCTTGTGAATTTCGTCGAGGCCGTCGCGTGTGGTCAGCAGATCGACGTCCGTCGTTACGCGTTCGAAGCCGTGTGCGTTGATTGCCATCCCGCCGATGATCGCGTACGGGATCCCTTCGTTCGAAAGGCGTGAAGTGATGCGCTCCATCGTCTGATGCACTTTTCCGTGGCCCATGAAGAACTCCTCCGCTTCACGAAGCCTCCCTCGGAATGTGCTCGACATGGTCAAATTCTAATGCTGGTAGACGATCTCCCCCCCCACCACCGTCATCCGCACCTTCGTCTTCCACAGTTCTGACGCCCGTGTGGAGTACACATCGCCTTCCACGATCGTGAAGTCGGCGAGCTTGCCGGGCTCGATGGTGCCGCGGGAATCCTCTTCGAACGCGGCGAATGCGGCGTCGGCGGTGAAGCCGCGGATGGCTTCGGGGAGGGTGAGGCGCTGGGCGGGGTACCAGCCGCCGGGCGGGTTGCCGTTGTGGTCCTGGCGCGTGACCGCGGAGTAGATGCCGAACCATGGATTGACGGCTTCGACCGGAAAGTCCGATCCGAGGGCGAGGCGGCCGCCGGACTTGAGGACTGTGCGCCAGGCGTACGCGCCGCGGATGCGCTGCGGGCCGACGCGCCGCTCGGCCCAATCCATGTCGCTCGTCGCGTGCGTCGGCTGCATCGAGGCGATGATGCCGTCGCGCGACGCGCGCGCGAAGTCGCCCGGCGCGACGACCTGGAAGTGCTCGATGCGGAAGCGCTGCGCCGGCGTGACGCCGGCCTGCTCGTACGCGTCGATCACGTTGTGCACGCCGCGATCGCCGATCGCATGCGTGTTCACCTGAAAGCCGGCCGCGATGGCGCGCTTCGCCACGTCTGCGATGTGCGGCGTGTCGGCGAGGATCAGCCCCGTGTTGCCCGGATCGTCGCTGTACGGCGCGAGGAGCGCGGCGCCGCGGCTGCCGAGCGCGCCGTCCGCGTAGACCTTGATCGCGCGCACGGTCAGCCGGCCGCCGTAATTCATCAGCGGACCACGCGCGAACCACTCGGTCAGCAGCGCCGGCTCGTCGCTCACCATCGTGTAGATGCGGATCGGAAAGCGTTTCTCGTCGATCAGCTCCTGCACTGCTTTGATTGTTTCGCCGTCGGCGCCCGCGTCGTGCATTTCGGTCAGGCCGTTCGCGGCAACCGTCTGCGCCGCTTTCAGCACGCGCTCCTTGCGCAGCGCGAACGACACCGGCGGGATCTTCGACTCGATCAATTGCTGTGCTTCATCGACGAAGACGCCGGTTGGATTGCCGTTTGCGTCGCGGATGATGCGTCCGCCCGATGGATCGGCCGTCGCTGCGGTGATGCCGGCGGCGCGCATCGCTGCGCTGTTCGCGACGCCCGCGTGCCCGTCGACGCGCTTCAGCCACACCGGATGATCCGCGATGACGGCATCGAGCTGCGCCGCCGTCGGGAACTGCTTGTCGGGCCAGTCGTTCTGGTCCCAGCCGCGGCCCTGGATCCATTCGCCCGCGGCGGACGTGTCGGCGCGCTGCTTCGTCCGCGCGAGCACTTCATCGAACGAATTCGTCTCCGTCAGATCGACGATATCGAGCTTGAGACCGAGGCCGTAGAGGTGGCCGTGCGCGTCGGTGAGGCCGGGGAGGATCGTCGTGCCGGTCACGTCGACGACGCGCGCGTTCGGATGTTTCTTGCGCACGATGGCAGCCTCATCGACCTGGCGGACGATGCCGTCGCCGACGTAGATCGAATAGCCCGGCCGCGGGCTCTGCATGTTGCCCGCGATGACCACGCCGCCGGTAAAGATGACTTCGTTCGTCACAGGTGGTGTCCGATGCACGAAGGGGATCGATCTGCAACCGAGCGCGAGCAACGATATCGCGGCGAGGCAACGGATGAGCTTCATTCCAACATCGTACCTTGTGAAATTCATGTTCCGTGCGAGGCGTTGCCAAGACACCCATGAAACGACTTCTCCTCATCGCCCCGCTGTTCATCGCGGTCGCTGCCCACGGCGGTGAGCGCGGAAAGATCGTCATCACGAACAATGGCAACGGCATCACCGCGTATCGCGTCGCCGGCGCGGTGCGGCAGGCGCTCATCAAGGTCCGTTCGGAGCATCGCGTCGCTGCTTCGCCGTACGCGCCGCTCTTCAACGATGCGGCGCAGACGCACGACGTCGATCCGCGGCTGCTCGCCGCGATCGCCGGACGCGAATCGGCGATGAATCCGAACGCCATGTCGCGCGTCGGCGCCTGCGGCCTGATGCAGCTCATGCCCGCCACCGCTCGGATCCTCGGCATCAGCAACATCTTCGATCCGCACGACAACATCTTCGGCGCGGCGCGCTACCTGCGCACGCTGCTCGATACGTTCCACGGCGATCTCGACCTGACGCTCGCCGCGTACAACGCCGGACCGGGCGCCGTGCAGCGCTACAACGGCGTGCCGCCGTATCCCGAGACGCAGGCCTACGTGAAGAGCGTGCGGGCCGCGTACGAGCGGGCGGTCAGGCTTCCCCCCATTTGAGCTTCGTCCGCAGCACGTCGAAGTAATTCTTGTCCGGCGACTGCACCATCATCACGCGGTGCTGCGACTTGCGCACGCAGACGTGATCGTCGTCGTTGATGGGGAAGCCTTCCTGGCCGTCGAGCGTGAGGTAGATCTCCTGCGACTGGCTGCGGCTCTCGATGCTGATCTCGACGTCGAGCGTGTCGGGAAGGACGATCGGCCGGTTGGTCAGCATGTGCGGGCAGATCGGCGTGATGATCACCGCCTCCATCGTCGGATAGATGATCGGGCCGCCGGCGGAGAGGTTGTACGCGGTCGAGCCGGTCGGCGTCGACACGACGAGTCCGTCGGCGCGGAACGTCGTCACGAACAGCCCTGCCACGTTCAGCTTGATCTCGATGATGCGCGCCAGTGCGCTCTTGTTGATCGCCGCGTCGTTGAGCACGCGGTAAACGCGATCGTCGCGGCCCGGACCGTTGACCGTGACGTCGAACGTGACGCGCGGCTCCGTGCGGAAGTCCTCCGCCAGCACGCTCTCGAGCACCGCAGGGAACTCCTCGACGCGGATCTCGGTGAGGAAGCCGAGCGTCCCCATGTTCACGCCGAGGATCGGGACGTTCTCCGGCGCGTGACGGGCGATGGCGAGCAGCGTGCCGTCGCCGCCGAACGTCATCAGGAGGTCGACGTTCTGACCGATGTTCGATTTCGAGAAGCAGGGATGGAGGTCGCCGAGCGCGCCGGCGGTCTTTTCGTCGTAGCAGACGGTGAGGCCGCGCTTGCGCAGATCGGCCGCCACCTCCGCGGCATATGCCAGCGCCTCGGGGGCCGAGTGTTTCGCCGAAATGCCGATCGCGCGCACGGGGGCAGTTTATCCTGAGGAGCAAAGCGACGAAGGATCAACCGAGGCGCCGCGAGGTGTGTGATTCGGGCGTGGCGTCGTGCCGGTCAGGCGTGCCGGCGCCTCGGTTGATCCTTCGCTGCGCTCAGGATGGGCCGTAGGCGATGGCCCGCTGAACGTCGTGCGGCTCGATGACGATCCGCTCGCCCGCGCGCTCCGGCGCGACGAACAGAATCGGGTGCAGCACCTTCTCCAGGATCGCTCGCAACGCCCGTGCGCCGAGCTTCTGCCGGAGCGCGGCGCCGGCGATCTCCAGCAGTGCGTCGTGCGAAAAGTCGAGCTGGATCTGGTCGAGCGCGCAGAGTCGCTGGTACTCCGGGATCATCGCCTCGCGCGGTTGCGTGAGGATCGAGACGAGGTCGTCGGCGGTCAGCTCGTCGAGGCGCACGCGGACGGGAAGCCGGCCGAGGAGCTCGGGGAGGAAACCGTATTTCACGAGCTCTTCGGCCGAGGCCTCGTGCGGACCGGCGGCGCCTTCGTTGAAGAAGCCGATCGGTTTGCCGTCCGGCTCTTCGCCGAGGTCGGAGAACGAGCCGGCGCAGATGAAGAGGACGTTCGAGATGTCGATCTCGACGTAGTCGTACTTGTTCCAGTGCGCGGTGACGTTGATCGGGACGAAGATCTTCTCGCCCTCGAGGATCTTGAGCAGCGCCTGCTGCACCCCCTCGCCGCCGATGTCGCGCGTCCCCGTGCCGGTGCGCGCACCGCCGCCGCGCCGCGCGATCTTGTCGATCTCGTCGATGAAGACGATCCCGTTCTCCGCCGAGCTGACGTTCTGGTTCGTCGCGTACAGCAGCCGCCCGATCGCCACCTCGACGTCTTCGCCGTAATACCCGGCCTCGGTGAACGCGGTGGCGTCGTTGTACGCGAACGGGACGTCGAGGATCTTCGCCAGCGTGCGCGCGAGGTACGTCTTCCCCGCGCCGGTCGGTCCCATCATCAGGATGTTCGACTTGCGGATCGAGACTTCGCCGCCGAACTTCAGGTATTCGATCCGCTTGAGGTGGTTGTACGCGGCGATGGCCAGCACTTCCTTGGCGTGCTTCTGGCCGATGACGTACTGGTCGAGCTGCTCGAAGATGCGGCGCGGTGTGACATGGAGGAAGCGATAGATCTCACGCTTTTCCTTCATCGGGCGCCTGCAAAGGAGTATAGCAGGGCGACCCGGCTATACTCCCGGTGATGAAACGGCGGGAGACCTTCTCCGATCGCGTGGCCTCGTTCCTCATCGGCGCGGTCACAGGGCTCCTCATCGCGTGGGGCGCAATGACGTTCCTGAGCGTCGATTCGCGGCCGCTGCTGATCGCAATCATCATCGGCAGCGGCCTCTTTGCCATGCTGGGATGGAACCTGTTCTGGCAGTTGTTCGAGTCGCTCCCCTGGTGGTGGCGATAGCGCGCGCTACGCGCTTTCCACCTCCGCCCAGATCTGTGTCCGGTGGCTCTCGTTCAGCGCGAACGTGCCGACGACGAACGTCATCAGCGCGATGCCGATCGACCAGTAGAGTCCCGAATAGATGTTGCCGGTTTTCTCGACGAGCAGTCCCGCGATCAGCGGCAGCGTGCCGCCGAACCAGCCGTTGCCGAGGTGGTAGGGCAGCGAGAACGACGTGTAGCGGATGCGCGCGGGGAAGGCTTCGATGAGGAACGCGGCGATCGGACCGTAGACCATCGTCACGTAGAGCACCTGGATGAACACGAGCAGCGTGAGCATCGGCACGGTCGGATGCGCTTTCATCGCGTGGTAGATCGGGAGGTAGGTCAGGGCGGCGATGAGATTGCCGGCCATCATGATCTTCAGCCGGCCGATGCGATCGGAGAGCGCGCCGAAGACGACGAAGAACGGCATCGCGAGCAGCAGCGCCATCGCGACGATGATGCTCGCCGTCGCCAGGTCGATCTTCATCACCGTCTGCAGGAACGACAGCGCGTAGAACTGGCCCGTGTACCAGACGACGCCCTGCCCCGCGGTCGCGCCGAAGAGCACGAGCAGCACGATTTTGAAGTTCGCCCAGTTGCCGAAGCTCTCGCGCAGCGGCGCGATCGACGCTTTGCCCTGCGCCTTGATCGACGAGAAGAGCGGCGACTCCTGCAGTTTCGATCGGATGTAGAACGAGATCGCCACGAGCACGAGCGAGACGAGGAACGGGATGCGCCAGCCCCACGTCTTGAAATCGGCGTCGGGCATCGCCTTCTTCACCGCCAGCACGACGCCGAGCGAGACGAAGAGCCCGAGGCTTGCGGTGATCTGGATGAAGCTCGTGTAGTAGCCGCGCTTGTTATCGGGGACGTGCTCCGCGACGTACACCGCGGCGCCGCCGTACTCGCCGCCGAGCGCGAGGCCCTGCAGCAGCCGCAGCACGAGGAGGATCGTCGGCGCGAGGATGCCGATCGACGCGTACGTCGGCAGCACGCCGATGAGGAACGTCGAGAGGCCCATGATCGTGAGCGTGACGAGGAACGCGTACTTGCGGCCGACGAGGTCGCCGATCCGGCCGAAGACGATCGCGCCGAATGGACGGACGACGAAGCCGGTGGCGAAGAGCGCCCACGTCTTGATCAGCGCCCACTGCGGATCGCCTTTGGGGAACATCAGCTCCGACATCACGACGGCGAGGCTGCCGAAGATGTAGAAGTCGTACCACTCGATCATCGTGCCGAGTCCGGAGGCGAAGATGATGCGGCGGATCGAAGCTGGCGGTTGGCCGTTGACAGTTGGCAGAGCAGTCACTTTTTGAGCTCCTCCCATTTGCGCAGGGCTTCGTCGACGGCGGGTTTCAGTTGGTTCCAGCTTTCGCGCGCGTCGGGTGACGGCGAGGCCTCGGCGTCATCGATCGCGTTGAAGAGCTTCTGCAGCGCCTGATCGAGGTAGCGCAGCGTGCCGGTCGATGCCGGCGGCAGCCACCAGGCGGATGCGGGCGCGTTGTCGGCGATCGCCGCGGCTTGCGGATGCTTGGCGACGACCTCCTTCGCCTCGGCGCGCGCCGCGGCGATGCGCGCGCGTGCCGCCTCGACCTCGCGTGCCAGCGTGAACTGCGCGGCGTAGTCGTACGGCGCGATGCGCGGATCGGGGACGACGGTCAGCGTTTCGGCGAGCCGTTTCCCGTCCACCGTCAGCGCGATCTTGTACGTCTGCGGAGGTGCCCAGACGCCGGACGAGTACGCATCCTTCGCGTTTGCCGCCGGGTAGCGGATCGGCCAGACGAAGCGATGCAGGCCGGGCGACGTGGCCAGCGTCGACGGCGTGACGAACCACTCCGGCGCGACGCCGAGCTTCGCCGGATCGGCCTTCGGCGCGGGATCGGCGCTGCTGTAGCGGCGGACGAGCGCATCGTGCTCGTCGAGGATCTCCAGCGTGACGTTTGTCGCCGGCGCGTCGAGCAGGTAGTCGATGTACGCGCCGTTCGGCGGATTCGGCGCGAGCGCCTCGTCCTTCGGCATCGGCGTGCCGGTAAAGCCGGCGCCGCGGAAGCGGACCGCCGTCGCCGGCTTGAAGAGGAACGGCGCCGACGTGACCTCCTGCCACAGCGGCGTGACGTCGTCCATGATCCAGAACGCGCGGCCGTGCGTGGCGACGACGAGATCGTTGCCGTGGACGTCGATGTCGCGCACCGACGTCACCGGCAGGTTCGCCTGCAGCGATTCCCAATGCTCGCCGTCGTCGAACGAGACGGAGATGCCGCGTTCCGTCCCTGCGTACAGCAGTCCCTTGCGCACCGGGTCTTCGCGCACCACGTTCACCGTGATCGGCAGGCCGTTCGCGATCAGCTGCCAGCTCTTGCCGCCGTCGTGCGTGCGATAGACGTACGGCTTGAAATCGTCGAGGCGATGGCGATCGACCGCGGCGTACGCGGTGTCGGCGTCGAAGTGCGACGCCTCGATGATGCCGACTTTCGACCACGCCGTGATCGCGGACGGCGTCACGTTCGTCCAGTGCGCCCCTTCGTCGCGCGTGCGCCAGATCTGGCCGTCGTCGGTACCGGCCCAGATGTCGTGATCGGCCAGGCGCGACGGTGCGATCGCGTAGATCACGCCGAAGCGCGTGCCGCTGCCGGGCTTGAGCGCGGCCGTCGCTGGATCGAGATTCGGCGGCACGCCGGGATCTTCGCGCGTGAGGTCGGGACTGATGACGGTCCAGTGCTCGCCGTTGTCATCGGTGCGGTACAGCCGCTGGTTCGAGAAATAGAGGACGTGCGGGTCGCGCGGCGAGAAGACGAGCGGCAGTGTCCAGGTGCGGCGATCGAGCTCGAGGTGCGCGAGCGTCGGATCGACGTCGCGCGTCTGGCCGGTGCGGAGATCGAGCTTCGACACACGGCCGCCGAAGAGGATGTCTGGGTCTTTCGGATCGGGGGCGACGTTGTCGCTCTCGCCGCCCGCGGTGATCTCACGGAATTGCGCGATGGTGATGCCGTCGATCGTGTTCGTCCGGCTCGGCACGCCGGCGGCGCCGGAGTCCTGCTGCGCGCCGTAAACGAAGTAGGGAAAACGGTTGTCGGTGATGACGTGATAGAACTGGCCGGTCGGCTGGTTGTACCAACTGCTCCACGTTTCGCCGCCGTTCGTCGAAATGACGGTGCCCTGATCGACGCCGAGGATGCGGCGCTGCGGGTTGTCGGGATCGATCCAGAGGGAGTGGTAGTCGTCGCCGCCGGGGGCGCCTTTGATCGGCGCCCACGTCTTGCCGGCATCGGTCGAGCGATAGACGTTGACGTTGCAGGAGTAGACGACGTCGGCGTTCTTCGGCTCGACGGTGATGCCGCCGAAGTACCAGCCGCGGCTCCAGACGCGCTCATCGGCGCCGGCGCGGATCCACGTCGTTCCCGCGTCGTCCGAGCGATACATGCCGCCTTCGGTTGCATCGACGATCGCGTAGACGCGGCGCGGATTCGACGGCGCGACGGCGACGCCGATGCGGCCGGGGTTCTTCGGCAGACCGGTGAGCTGCGTCCAGTGATCGCCGCCATCGGTCGATTTGAAGAGGCCGGAGCCGGGGCCGGTGGACGGCGGATAGACCGACCACGGCGTGCGGCGGGTCGCCCACATCGCGGCGTAGATCACGCGCGCGTTGCCGGGCTCGAAGGCGAGGTCAATCGCGCCGAGGTTGGAGTCGCCGAGGAGGCGTGTCCAGGTTTTGCCGCCATCACGCGAGCGGAAGACGCCGCGCTGCTCGTTCGCCGCGTACGGATGGCCGAGTGCGGCGACGTAGACGACGTCGGGGTTCGCCGGATCGATGATGACGCGTCCGATCTGCTGCGAATCGTCGAGGCCGATGTGCGACCACGTCTTCCCGCCGTCGGTCGACTTGTACATCCCGTTGCCCTGGGAGATGTCGGAGCGCATGTCGGCCTCGCCGGTGCCGACGTAAATGACGTTGCCCGATACCGCCAGCGCGCCGATCGAGCCGATCGGCTGCGAGTCGAAAATCGGCTGCCAGGTGCGCCCGGCGTCGTTCGTTTCCCAGACGCCGCCGTTCACGCTGCCGAAGTAGAAATGCTCGGGCTGGCCCGGTACGCCGCTCACCGCGAGCACGCGTCCGGCCCGGAACGGCCCGATGAGCCGCCAGTGGAGGTCGCTTGGTTTGGAAAAAGAAACAGCAAGAAGGGCTGCGATTAAGGTAGAAATCACGACTTCGTCACCTCACCCCCGGCATACCAAAAAGGATCGGAGTATTTAATCAGAGTTATGAAACGAAATTACGCACTCATGCTCGTACTGTGTCTGATCGTTGCTGCGACGGCACAGGCGGCTAAGACGGCAACGGCGAAGAAGGGGACGGCCCGTCCGAATCCCTTCCTCAAAGCCAGCCCCCTGCCGTTTCAGGCGCCCCCGTTCGACAAGATCAAGGACAGCGATTTCAAGCCCGCGCTCGAAGAAGGGATGCGGCAGAACCTGAAGGAAATCGAGGCCATCGCGAACAACCCGAAGCCGCCGACGTTCGCCAACACGATCGAAGCGATGGAGCGCGGCGGCGCGCTGCTCACGCGCGTGGCCAAGGTCTTCTTCGCCCTCACCGGCTCGAATACCAGCGACGCGATCCAGAAGATCGAGTCGGAGGAAGCGCCGAAGCTGACCGCGCACAACGACGCGATCTACCTCAACCCGAAGCTGTTCGCGCGGGTGAAGTCGATCTACGACAAGCGCGCCTCCAGCGGCCTCGATACGGAGCAGCAGTTCCTCGTCGAGCGCTACTACCGCAACTTCGTCCGCGCCGGCGCGCAGCTCTCCGAGAGCGACAAGACGAAGCTGCGGGCGCTGAACAAGGAAGAGTCGACGCTGACGACCGACTTCCGGAAGCACGTCCTCGCCGACACCGACGCTTCGGCCGTCGTGGTCGATGACAAGGCGCAGCTGGCCGGCCTCAGCGACAGCGACATCGCCGCCGCGGCGGAACGGGCCAAAGACCGCAAGATGCCGGGCAAGTACGTGCTGACGCTGCAGAACACGACGCAGCAGCCGGCGCTCGTCTACCTGCAGGACCGCGCCCTGCGCGAGAAGCTCAGCCTGGCCTCGCAGCAGCGCGGCAATCACGGCGGTCCGAACGACACGAAGGCGATCATCACCCGCCTCGCCCAGCTCCGCGCCGACAAGGCCAAGCTCCTCGGCTATCCGAACTGGGACACCTACGTCCTCGACGATCAGATGGCGAAGACGCCGGAGAACGCGCTCAAGCTGCTCAACGATCTCGTTCCCGCATCGACCGGCAAGGCCCGCGACGAGATCGCCCGCATGCAGAAGGAGATCGACGCGGAGCACGGCGGCTTCAAGCTCGCCGCGTGGGACTGGCAGTACTACGCGGAGAAGGTGCGTAAGGCCGACTACGACATCGACGAGTCGGAGGTGAAGCAGTACTTCGAGCTCGATCACGTCCTGCACGACGGCGTCTTCTACGCCGCGAACCAGCTCTACGGCCTGACGTTCAAGGAGCGCCACGACATCCCGGTCTACCAGCCGGACGTCCGCGTCTTCGAGGTGTTCGACGCCGACGGCAAGTCGCTCGCGCTCTTCTACGGCGACTACTTCTCGCGCCCGAACAAGAGCGGCGGCGCGTGGATGGACTCGTTCGTCGACCAGAGTGGCCTCATCGGCACGAAGCCGGTGGTGTTCAACGTCACGAACTTCACCAAGCCCGCGCCCGGCCAGCCGGCGCTGCTCAGTTTCGACGACGTCACGACGATGTTCCACGAGTTCGGCCATGCGCTGCACGGCATGTTCTCGAACGTGAAGTACCCGACGCTCGCCGGCACCAGCGTGCCGCGCGACTTCGTCGAGTTCCCGTCGCAGTTCAACGAGCACTGGGCCCTCGAGCCGAAGGTCTTCGCGAACTACGCGAAGCACTACAAGACCGGCGCGCTGATGCCGCAGGCGCTGGTGGACAAGATCCGCAAGGCGCGTACGTTCAACCAGGGCTACGCCACGACGGAGTACCTCGCCGCCGCGCTGCTCGACCTGGCGTGGCACGCGCAGGCGCCCGGCACGGAGAAGGTCGCGGACGCGAACAAGTTCGAGCAGGATTCGCTCGAGCATTTCAAGATCGCGATGGCGGAACTGCCGCCGCGCTATCACTCGACCTACTTCTCGCACATCTGGGGCGGCGGCTACTCGGCCGGTTACTACGCCTACATGTGGAGCGAGTTGATCGACGACGACGCGTTCTACTGGTTCAAGGAGCACGGCGGGATGACCCGCGAGAACGGCCAGCGCTTCCGCGACATGATCCTCTCGCGCGGCGGCAGCCAGGAAGCGGCGACGCTCTACCGCAACTTCCGCGGCCGCGACCCGATCGTCGACCCGCTGCTCATCGAGCGCGGGTTGAAGCCGGCGGAGCCGCACGAAAAGTAACCGCTATTTCGTCACTGTCCCGTAGTACCGCGAGGCGCCGAAAAACGGCGCCTCGTTTGTTTTGGCGGGCATTCCGTTATTGCCGCTAGTATTTCTTTCCGGTTTTATCTGAAAATAGCCGAACCGTACAGGAGGAAATATGCGGAAGCTGCTGCCGCTGTGGTGTGCCTTCGCTGTATTGCTCGTCGCCGGATGCCGCAGATCCGACAACCCGGTGATCGCCACGGCGACGAACGGACCGGGACCCGATCCCGCCCCTGACGTCCGGCAGTTGCGCGACGGAATCCGCGAGTACTCCGACCAGATGGTCAAACAGGCCGCTGCGGCGAACGAGGTGGCCAGGAACGCGACGGTGACCGACACCATCCGCCAGTACGAAGCGCTGAAGCCCGAGGAGCGCGCCAAGTACGTGATCGACAACAAGGAAAAGATGCAGTCGGTCTACGGCCTCGTCGGCAAGGACGACGAGGAGTTTGCCAAGGCGATGGGCCGTCTCGACGCCCTGCTCGCAAAAATGGGCGGCAAGATCTACAGCCAGATGCCGCCGCCGGACTTCAGCCTGGCGTTGGCGAAGACCGAGGTCTATTCGAAACAGGTGAAGTTGACGGACGAGTTCTTCGACGACATGCATCCCGAGGCGAAGACCGCCCTCGACTCGTTCAACAAGATGACGCCGGAGCAGAAGAAGTCGTTCCTGACCTCACCCGACGCCAGCGCGAATGTCCTCTACTGGCAATACGTCTACATACAGCGCAAAGCGGCCCTCCTCTGGTATCTGCGCAACTACGCCATCCAGACCGAGTGGGGCTACAAGAGTCCCGTGTCGATGCAACAACGCGCGGCAATGGATGCGCAGTTCGACCTGAAACGGCCGAAACGCTGACCGGCGCATGAGGTGCAAATACGCGGTGGCCGCGGCAGTGGGAGCGGTGTTCGCGATTCACGTCGCCTGCACCGCTCTCTATCTGCTTCCGCAGAATCCGATGACGCGGTATTTCATCGGGGCGGTGAACGGCTACATGGAGCCGCTGTTCGCGCAACGCTGGCTGCTCTTCGCTCCCGAGCCGGCGACGAGCAGCGTCAAGCTCTGGAGCCGCTATGAATGCGGCGGAAGCTGGACCGGCTGGAGCGATCCGGCGGCGCCTCTGATGCTGCGCCATCAGCACAACCGTCTCTCTTCCGCCGGGAAACTGCTCTACATCCCGACGAATCTCGGGCGCGAGCTGAGCCGCGACACGCTGGATATCGGCATCCGCCTCGATTGCCACGACCCCGCCTGCGAGGCACGGAAGAACGCCGAGATCGTCCGCCGCGGCTCGTTCCGCCGCGCCGTCGCGTGGAGCGTCCGGAACCGTCCGTGCGAAGCGAGCAACGTGCAGGTGATGGTGGCGCAGCTCTATCCGGCGCAGTTCTCGGAGCGAAACCGGAGGAAGCCGTTCAGTTTCGCCAACATCTACGACTATCCGCCCGTGCCGGTCGAGGCCGGGTCGAGCCGAGGGATCGAATGAAGCGACTCGACGCACTGGTCAACGTGTTGACGGAGTCGCGCACCCATCCGCATACCGTCCGCCTCTTTCGCCGGATCGTCTACGGCTGGTACCTGCTGTCGGTGCTGATGCTTGTCCCGTCGGCGCGGCAGTTCTGGGGACCCGATTCGCTGATTCCTCTGCAGCCGGTGCGGCCGATTCCGCTGTTGCAGTTGCTCGATCTGAACGCGGTGCGTCCCTGGTTTCCGCTCTTCGTCATCGCTGAGGTCGCGCTGCTGATCGTGGGGATGACATGCCGCTGGCCGCGAATCACGGCGCTGCTCATCTACATCGTGTCGATGAATCTCAACAACCGCGCGTGGGTCACGCTCGATGGCGGCGACAACCTCATGCAGATCATGTTGATCTACCTGATCTTCATGGATCCGGCGCCGCCATCCGATGCGCCCGCCGAGGGCGTGCGGGGGTACGCGAACAACGCGATCACCAACGCCGTCTTCCTGATTGCACGTCTGCAGGTCGTCGCCGTTTATCTCGTCGCGGGACTGGGCAAAGTGACGGGAGAGTTGTGGCAGAACGGGACGGCGATCTTCTACACCCTGAGCGTCGATGATTTCACGCTGCCTGCCGTCCGCTCGTTCGTCGCGGACTGGCCGGTCTTTTCGGTCGTCGCGACGTACGTCACGCTGCTGTACCAGGTCTCGTTCCCCTGGCTGATCTGGAATCGTCGCTTCCGCCCCTGGCTGATGGGACTCGGAACGTTCATCCATCTGCAGATCGCGCTGGTGATGGGCCTCTTCTCCTTCGGCCTCGCCGTGATGTCGTCCTACGTCGTCTTCTTCACCGATGCGAAGAGCGCGGCCGTGATGACGCGGGCGGCGGTGTGGGCGGCGCGGCTCGATCTGCGCGGAAACGCGGCGCGGGTCCTTCGACCGGCGGCTCATTAAAGACAATAGCTCACAAAAGAGGCGCCGAAAGGCGCCTCTTTTGTTTTGAGCAAGAAACTGATTTCGCGCCCTCTCTGCGCGCAAAATTTCTGGCGATCATCGACTTTACAAACCCAAATTCCCCTAACACCCGAAAATGCGGGATATTGCGGGACATGGCGGGATCGCCTCGGTTCAAAACACCACCGGGAGGGCGTTTTTTCGGTGTTTTGAGCGGTCATCCCAGTTACGGATATGCCGACGAGGCTGCCACCCTCCGAACGCGGTGGAGGGGACGGCCCACGAGGGGGTTACTTCTTTCGACCGGGGACTTTGTCTTTCCGAGGCGGGGGCGTGCGCAGGAAGGCTTTCACAGCATCATCGAACGGGAGCGGTATCCGGACCTGCTGATGATCGTGATCCGCTTCCGGTGGCGCCTTTCGGGCGGGCTTGGCTGACGGTTTATCGCGCTTCATTCTTCCCCAACTGACCCGAGGTACTTTAGCCGCTTCCCTTCGAATCCGGCAATTGCTCGGTCTGTCCGGGTCGAGTCCGTCAGCCGACGCCAGTTGTATCGAAAGGTGAACTCGGCGAGATATCGATGCAGGTGCTTGCGGCTGACGTGATGGTAGACACCTTTAATCCCCCGCTTCAGCAGTCCGAAGAACCCCTCGATCGTGTTGGTGGAAACGTCGCCCTTCACGTACTGATGCTGCTTGTGCAGAACCGTTTGGTGACTCGCGAAGTGCTTATCAAGTCCTGAGTAGAGAATCAGTTCGTCCGTCATGATCCGGGCCTTTGGATCGACGTGCTCCCGCAGCAGCGGATACAACGTTTGGCGGTCGACGCTTTCGACCACGAACGCGCGAACGTCCCCGCCGCGCTCCACGCACGCGAACACCGGTACGTAGTGTGAGCCGATGCCGGGTCGTCCCGGCTTCGCGGCCCGCTTTCCCCGCCGCTTGCCGCCGACGTACGTCTCGTCAGCCTCGACGATGCCAGAAAGCTGTGTTTTGAACGGCTCCTGCTCCATCGCGTACCTGATGCGATGACACATAAACCATGCCGACTTATACGTCAGCTTCAGCATGCGATGGATTTGATGCGCCGAAATGCCCTTCTTTGAGGAGCACATCAGGTAAATCGCGATCAGCCACTTATTCAGCGGGATATGCGAGTCCTCAAAGATCGTGCCGACCGTGACGGTAAATTGCTTCCGGCAGTATTTGCACTTCAGCAATCCCTTTCGGCCGGGGTGCTTCGACGACGCGCGCGGTGTCAGACGGTATACCTCGCATCCTCCGCAGTGGGGGCAGAAGGGGCCGTCCGGCCAGCGCTGCTGCTCAAGATACTCACGGGCCGCGTCCTCGGTGGAGAACCGCTGCATGATTTCGAAGAGGGTCAGGTTTGTGTCGATCACGCTATGATCATAACGCTATAGCGTTAGTATCGTCAAGCGCCTGATCTTTCTTTTTCGGCTTTGATTGTCGCCTTCACTACGCGCTGAGTAATTCCGGCCAGCAGATCGGCGGGGCGACAGTCAAGGGCGTGGGCCAGCTTGACGAGAGTCGTCAATCCCGGAGTTTTGACCCCGCGCTCCAAGTCGCTGACGAAGTTCATCGTGAGATCGGCAGCACGTGCCAATCGCTCCTGCGTGAGCCCATGCTTCTCTCGCGTCTCCCGCAGGGTGGCAGCGAAAACAACCGCGTCCGGCAAGGGCTCCTGTTTCGCTTTCGTCATTGATCCACTCCCACGCGATAGTGTATCGTCAATAGCGTTATGCACGCTACGGCAATCTTCAGCAAGAAACGCTGGCAGGTGCGGAACATCTTCCTCTTTCCGCGTGAGTTCTACTCTCTGCGCGATGCGTCGAAGCGACTCGGCCTCGCTCCGGGTGTTCTGAGACGAGACATCGAAACGGGGCGTTTTCAGGCATACCGCAATTCGGACGGCGAATGGCGCCTGACTTGGCGTCAGCTTGTCAGCGTCGCGCTATCGCGATGGACGCTGGCGGAAATCGAAACCGCGCTCGGCGACGACACGCTCGCGATCCTGCCGGAATTGGCTCGATCGCAGACACTTGAGTTGACGTTGCCGAAGTATGTCATCGCGATGCTGACGGTACTGGCGGCCGAAGCGAACGGCGATGTCAGCTCGGCGCTCGTTAGACTTTTGGAGCCGATCGCGAGAGAAGGCGCCGAGCGCTTCGAAACGGCGGCGCCGGGATTCGCTTCCGCCGTGTTCTTCCCCCACGAAGGGGCGGAAGATCGCCGGTAAGCACGCGCTTCGCCATCAGCTTCTCGGACCACTCGCTAGACTACGTGAGTCGAGGATGCCCTCCGGAAAACGGGGGTTCATCCATGAGAAAGTCTGTTTCGACCGTTCTAGCTGCGTTCGTCCTATCGTGTGGTGTTTTGGTGGCCGATCAGCCGACATCGGTCAGGGGATATCGAGATGTAGCTGTACAGCAGGCACAGCGAGACCAGCAGCGCGAAGGCGGCGATCCGATCGACCGTGTCATTCGCCTGCTGAAACGCGTCTTTCACGTTGTGACCAGCGGAGACGGCATGACCGGCCCGAAGCCCTGACGTTGGCCGGCGGCACCGGCAGGGGGAATGCGGCGCCCGAAAGCGACGACGGGCTCCGCATTCCCATTTACATGACATGGGAAGTTGGTGGCGGCGTGAAGCGAGCGGGCGGAGCTGTCGTCAATTGATCGAGATACCCGACAACGTAGGCCACGGTCTCAGTTGTGATCGTGGCTTCCGCCGCCGACCGGCGGAGATACGCAAGCGCCTCGGCGGTGCAGTGATGGCGGCGAAGCGCCTCGCGTTGATCGAGCATCTGCGAAACGGCAGCGATGCTCTCGCACAACGCCCGCACATCTGCGCGCGGGTTCTCCGTCAGCAGGTCGTGAACATGGTCGAGCCGCACGCGAACCCACAGGTCGAGCTGACTGCTTTCCGCAAATACGGAGCTGGCACTTTCAAACTTCGAACGCGCCGCCTCGTGATCGTTACGTCTCGACAGTACACGGCCAATCGCCCATTCAGCCTTCGCGCGATCGACTCGACTATACCGTACGGAGTGAATCTGCAATGCCGTCGATGCGTATTCGAAGGCCTTTGCATCGTCATTGTCCAGAAGGGCGCACCACGCCAGGCATTGCAGCAAAGTTGCACGCTCTGCAGAATCGGCGGCCACCGCCATCTGCAAATCGCCGAAGAGACCTCGGGCTTCTTTCAACCGGCCGCAGCGCGCCAGAATCATCGCCCGCCACCAGCGGGCATCCGCGACGCGCTCCGGGCTGGCGGTTAGGAACAGTCCCTCTGCGGCGTCGATCTCTACGAGAGCCTTGTCGTACTCGCACACATCGACGTCGCCGAAAATCATGCCACGGGCTAGCGCGACCGAGGCTCGATGAGCAACCACACCTTCGGTATCGCCGAACGGCCGGACCGAGTCCGCCGACGCGTCCGCGGCGCAAAGGGCCTGAGAATATCGGCCGAGCAGATACAGATGCGTTGCGCGATTCTTCAACGCGGCGGCGTAGAGTAAAGCGTCGGCGGCTATCTCCGGCGGTCTTCCCTTGCTCATGGCCTCGAACGCACTGATCGCCGCGTCGGCGTAACTCAATCCATCACGTGGATTGGACGGGTAACATTCGTCCGATCGCGAGATCAGGTGTGCGACGACAACGCGGTGATGGAATTCCGGGTTCGCGCGCGCAAGCGACTCCCATCGATACGGTCGTTCTGAAGAGAGCCGCTCATCTATTACGCGGGCAATCTCACTGTAGATGTCGCCGCCGTCTGCGACAAAGCTACCAAGTTCGTCAAGAGCACGGACAAGCGCGCTGCAATGGGCACAGCTGGCGACATGTCGCTCGATGAATCGGCGCAAGTTTGCATCCTTGCCGCCCCACGCTTCGATGACTGCTCTCGCTGACGGACAGGAAGAATCGTTTTTCATCGCCGCTTTTTCGATCCTTTTCTCTCACCCGGAGCGGCCCGCTTCTGGATCGCGGCGAGGATCGCGGATACGTCATCTTCCGACAAATGAAGAACCGCCTCGATGGTCTGCCTGCGTCGCAGCGAGAGCGCCTTTTCTGCTACGGCGTCCGCGAGTCGACGGGGGTCGAGTATCTCCGCGGGAACGTCGAATGCGTTCGCGAAGCTGTCCAGAGTGTCCGTGAACAGGCGCCGTGTGGCGCCGCGTTCCACGTTTGATACCGTCGTTACATTCAGTCCGGAACGAGAGGCCAATTCCTCCTGCGTCCAGCCGCGCTCTAATCGCAACTGGCGCACGAGGTTTCCGAAGGTAATTGCCGCGTTCCACGCGTTAACGGATGGCTGCTGCATAAAGGATGCTTGGAATAGCTTATCGACTGCCGCCCCGAATTACAAGCGGCAACATTCAAGGTTGCAGTAAACCCGCAAAGTCGCTAAACTGCGCACGATTCCGGCGAAAAGGAAATCCGTGATTCCAGCACGCCACCACGCGACCGGTTCAAATACAACGCACCTTCCAGTGCTTCGCGCGACGGGCAAAGCACATGGAAGGCGCGCGGCGACCGCGAGCGCCGCCCCCCTATCTGTCGAGGATGCCTCTCCGTGTGAGTTGGCGCGGGTGGCGACGCCCGGTCGCGGCGATCAGTTTACCAGTCCCCGCGGTGCCGAGGGTTCGGAAACCGAACCGAATAATTCACGCGACGAAGGTGCCAAATCCGGCGAAGCAACAGCTCTGGCCGGAGAACGGAAAACGCTCTTGCAGGCATATCTCAACCGCAACGGCATTGCGGCCGCCCGCGTCGAAAAAGAGGGTCCGTTTGCACGCGAGACGTTCCGGCGCTGGAGACTCGGAGAAGTCGATATGCGCCGTAAGCAGATGGTGCGCGTGCTCGGCACTCTGCGGCGTATTACGGGCCGCCCGGTGCGAATGGAAGAGATTTTCGATCTCGATCCCGACAATCCCGAAAACTGGCGCGATTGAGCCATGCAATACGTCAATCCCAACACGGGGCAGCGAATCGAATTGGGCGACGTCAACGGTAGGAGACGGCGCGTATACGAGATCGCCGCCGTCAAATTCGTTGGTAACGCAAACTGGTTCGCTTTCGAGAAATTCGTCTGCGAGCACTTCACATTCCCTGACATGTCCATAGGCGCAGCCGATCCGGTATTCCTCGCCCTGGCGGATATGTGGCTGCAACTCGGGATCAATCAAGGCTTCGGTCTTGCGCGTGATTTTGCCAGAAGCCAAACCGTGCCGCGGGCGTCCGGTGTTCGCCGTCCCGCCAGATTGGGTCAGATCAACCGTGCTCGACATCGCAGGGCCGCGTGCCGCCACGGTCGTTAATGCGCGTGCGCTGACGCGGTCACATCCCTAGCGAACAATCAGACCATCGATGCACACAGGCCCACAAGTGGGGCGGCCCCACTTGTGTGGCATAGACAGAGTCAATCCATCCTTCTATATTGCCTTCCGGTTCGACCGAGTGAGGCTGCTGAGGTGGACTCTGAGACTCTTAACAATAGCGAGAAATCGCACCGCCTGCCCCCCCCCTCTCTCTCGTCATGGTCGGTCGCATTGAAGCACCGAGGCAACTCCTTCGCCTCGATTCCGGTAAGCCCCTCGGTCGAACCGCTTCACGCATTTTCTGAGATTCCACGAGGTGCTGCATGCTGCGGCGGGTCACGAAGAGGATTGTGGTGGAGGCTGGATTAGAGCGTGTCACGTTTCGGGACGACATGCTGGAGTTGTTCGTCTGGACCCGCCGAGAATACATCAAGGGCTTTGAGCTGTGTTACGCCATTCGGACGCCGCACGAATGGTCAATGCGATGGACGGATACCGAAGGTGTCTCTTTTTATCGGGCCGATCCGGAATCATGGTGCGGTGATTCGTGCGGCCAGCGGGTGATGTCGGAGCTTCAATTCGAAATCCCACCGGTGGGTGAGCTGGAAACTGAATTTGTCGCACGTAGTTTGTTGATCGACGAGCGAATGCGCCGGGTCGTGTTGCAACAGCTGATGTTGCTACGAAATCCGCGCTGCGCGCCATGAATGCGCGTGAGGGATTCAGGCGGTCATATGCGCCGAAATGAACGAGGAATGTTGAATGAATAAGCGCAACGTAGTTTGTACCCTGTCGGTTTTCATAACGTGGCTCGCGATCGCGGCTAATTTGGAAGCACAGTGCTCGTTATCCGTGAGTCCGGCGTACGACGCGCCGAACAATCGCGTCGTGGTGACTGCGACACTCGGCGCCATGTGTACGATACCGGGGGCGACCGTCAGCGTCGAAGGCGCCGGGTTGAGCTACGGGGATCATTGCTCGACGACCGCGGGTTGCACGCTTACGTTCGTCTTTCCGACATCGTGCTTCGCTCCCGGTGCGCACAGCGTCACGGCCGTCGCCGACTGTAATCAGTTGGACGGCAGCAACACCTGTGCGAGGCGTCCTGTTGCACAGGCCAGCAGCTCGTTCACTGTTCCGGACGCCACGCCGGAAGCCGGCGTCAGCGTCGAGCGGACTTCTGATACGAGTATTCGCGTTCATGGGACGTACAAGTTTGTCGATGCCGGGCCGGGCGATCGTGGATGGCGGCTCGAGCACTACTGGCCGAACGGCTCTCTAGGGAGGGTGGTCGTCAGTTCTGCCGACACTGCGAGCGGCGAGGGAACGGTCGATTTCGTAGATGGCCAGACAGACAATTTCAGCTGTTGGCCACAGGGCGCACATCGTTTCGTCTTCTATGCTCTCGCCTGTGGCGGCCGGTATACAAAGCGGGTCGAAACCACTTTCACCATGCCTGACGAGACGCCGACGCTCTCGACGGCACTCGTCAAGCTCTCGAATACCTCCGCGCGCGTTGATCTGGCGTGGACGTTTCCGCCGACCGTCTCGCAGCGTTCGGTGACATTGCACCATTTCCTCCCAAACGGGACGGAAGACAATGTTTCATGGTTTTTTCGTACAGACGATAGACAGGCCGATTCTCAGCGGTTCGATACCAGCTGCTGGCTGAACGGTACTCATGTGTTCAAAGCATTCGCTTACTCGTGCGACCGGACCGCAACCGAATCGGATCAGAGTCTCGTCATCGATCACCAGCCGCATCTCGGCTTGTCGGTGCAGCCTTCCGGCGGGGGAAGCGACGGCAACGCCAAGCGGGCGGTGCTCAGCTACCGCTTCGCCGACGACGATCCTGCCGCCCGGCGTATTACGCTGGAATTCCTGCCCGAATTTCCCGCGACGGCGCCGATTCAAGTCATCGCGCCGTTCACGCCCGATGCGAATACGCCGAATCCCCTCCTGATCGATGTCCCTGACTTCGGCACTAAAGGCATTCTCCGCGCGAGGGCGACGAATTCATGCGGGGAGTCCGCAGTGGCGGACGCATTCATCGATTGTGATTGCCAGAAAGACGAAGGGCCGAAGACCGTGCCGCACCCGGTTCGTTTGTGGGA
>Ga0207677_10000021_pt1 | contig 131828 bp, 121 predicted proteins | sample KBSMisM42_FD_184311 | JGI IMG/M metagenome (GOLD analysis project Ga0207677, IMG submission 184311) | Miscanthus rhizosphere microbial communities from Kellogg Biological Station, Michigan, USA - KBS Miscanthus M4-2 (SPAdes) (version 2) | ecosystem: Host-associated > Plants > Roots >...
GTGCCTCGGGCCACGGTCCCCGTGAAAAGAAGAAAAAAGAAGAAGACCCTCATCCAACCTTCTCCCGCAAGCGGGAGAAGGCTTTAGATCAACGCTGGAACGAACCCTCATGCCGACCATATAGGAGGGATGGCGCGTCTCGGCACCTGGATCGAACCCAAGCCCAATGGGCTCTACATTCCGGCGGCGGATGCGTGGATCGATCCGTCGACGCCGCAGGAACGCGCGCTGGTGACGCACGGCCATGCCGACCATGCGCGCGGCGGGCATGGGGCGGTGCTGGCGACGGCCGAGACAATCGCGATCATGGCGACGCGCTACGGGCCGCAGAACGGTCAGGCCGTTGCCTATGGCGAAACCGTCAAAGTCGGCGAGGTCGAGGTGAAGTTCGTGCCGGCAGGCCATGTGCTGGGATCGGCGCAGATCGTTTTAATGCACAAAGGGGAGCGGATCGTGGTGTCGGGCGATTACAAGCGCCGTCCCGACCCGACATGCGCGCCGTTCGAGCCGGTGCCGTGCGACATCTTCATCACCGAGGCGACGTTCGGCCTGCCCGTGTTCCGTCATCCCGATACCGGATCGGAGATAGACCGGCTGCTGGAGGCGCTCCACGCCAACCCCGAACGCTGCGTGCTGGTCGGCGCCTATGCGCTGGGCAAGGCGCAGCGCCTGATCATGGAATTGCGCGGGCGCGACTATCGCGAGCCGATCTTCCTGCACGGCGCGCTGCAGCGGTTGTGCGACCTCTATCAGGAGCTTGGGGTCGATCTGGGCCCCCTCCTCCCCGCGACCGGGCGCAAGGCGGCGGAGATGAAGGGATCGATCATCCTGTGCCCGCCGGGCGCGCTCAACGACCGCTGGTCGCGCCGCCTGCCCGACCCGATCACCGCGATGGCGAGCGGATGGATGGGCGTGCGCCAGCGCGCGCGGCAACGCAATGTCGAGCTGCCGCTGGTCGTGTCCGACCATGCCGATTGGGACGAGCTGACCGCCACGATCCAGGAGATCGCCCCGAGCGAGGTGTGGGTCACGCACGGCCGCGAGGAAGCGCTGGTCCATTGGTGCATGACCCGCCAGATCAAGGCCCGCGCGCTGGCGCTGGCGCATTATGAGGATGAGGACGATTGAGCGGCGGCGGGGCCCGCTCACGAGGGGAAAAACAAAAAAACACCAGATTCGAACTTGATGATTTCGCGGATGCGCGGCGGCCGAAGGCGTAAAGCGCCAGTGGGACCGACGGCGGGCGCCGATCCATTCCCGGAGCCGCGGATCACATCCATTCTGAGAAAAAGCCCAACTACCGGGACGGAAAAAACCGGAGCGATTCTGTATGCTATATGCGTATGATTGTCAAGCCATGACCGGGGCCTCCAACATCATACAGAGCCAAAAATCCCGCGATCGCGGAACATACGAGGCTAACAGAGATTATCCTATTTATGGCAGCATCAATCCTCATTGTCGAAGACGAGATACTGGTTGCACTGGAAATGGAGTGCATCCTGGAAGACCGCGGCTATGAGGTGGTCGGTATTGCGGCGGACCTCCACGGCGCGCTCGCTTTTGCCGACAGGACGATCGATCTGGCGCTGGTCGACCTCAATCTGCGCGACGGACTGACGGGGCCCGAGATCGGCAAGACGCTGGCGTACGAGCATAAGGCCAATGTGCTGTTCGTGACCGCCAATCCGCGCCTGCTGGGCGATGGGATAGCCGGTACGGTCGGCGTGCTGACCAAGCCGACGGACGAGGCCAGCCTTACCGCCGCGGTCGCCTACGCACTGGGCCGGTCACGCGGCCAGGACTTGCAGGCGCCGCCCTCGCTGCGCTGTTTCAGCTGATCAACCGCGGCTGAGCGCCGACAGGGGTATTTCGATAACGACGCGCAATCCGTCGCGCGACCATAAACGTTCGATCGTGCCGCCGAGCTGCCGCACGATGCTCATTTCGGTAAGACGACTGCCGAAGCCGAGGCTTTCGGGCGGGCCGGAGACGGGGGGACCGCCCTGCTCTTCCCAGGTCAGCCGAACCTTGCCATCCTGAACGGCCGACGCCAGCCGGACGCGGCCATCGGGCATGGACAAAGCGCCATATTTCGCTGCGTTCGTGGCGAGCTCATGGAACACGAGGCCGATCGGGGTTGCGCCCCGATCATCGATCGGCAGGTCGTCAACCTCTATCACGAGCCGGCCTTCGTCCAGCGCCGGATACGGGTTGAGCAACTCGACCAGCAGCGCCTTGAGCGTGGACGGCCCCACGGTGGGCGCGCTATCCTCCCCATGCGGACGGACGAAATTGTGCGCGCGCCCCAGCGCGGCGATACGATCCTGCAGCTGACGCGCGAAATCGGCCACGCCCGGGAATTGCCGCGCCGACAAGCCGATCAGGCCGTTCAGGACGGCGAAGATATTCTTGATCCGGTGGCTGAGCTCCCGGCTCAAAACCTCATTCTGCTCGGCGATCCGCTTTTGCTCGTCGATGTCGGTGCAGGTGCCGACCCAACGGATGATCGTGCCATCCGCGTCGCGCACGGGGAGCGCGCGGCCGAGCGTCCAGCGATAGACGCCGTCATGCCGGCGCAGCCGATATTCGATTTCATAGGGCTCGCCCGTCGCCAGGCTATGGCGCCAGCGCTTCCAGGCGCGTTCCTGATCGTCGGGGTGGAACATGCCGTTCCAGCCCTCGCCATCGGTGGAACCGACGGGCGCGCCAGTGAAGCTGTACCATTGGGCGTTGTAATAATCGTGCGCGCCATCCGGCAGGGTGGACCACACCATTTGCGGCATGGCGTCAGCGAGCTGCTGAAAGGAGATTTGGCCCGTCGCCGGGGTTGGCAGCGCCTCGCGCCCTGACTTCATGCTTACCCCCAACTCAGATCACGAAACAGCCGCGCACGTCATGGACGCGGTGTTGCCAGCGGCAGGGCCTGTGAGAGGATGTGATTGTGCCGCCGGAGCGGAACCCGCGCAAGCGAATCCGGCCAACGCGGGGTTGACGGCTGACCCGTGACGAGCGGCGGCGTTCGGGACGCGATTGCGGGCACGGGTGAGACATCGTTCCAGGGCAAACGAGCGATCATCCGTCGGGTTGCGGCGGCCTTGCCGAGGCACCGCCCCTACCCAGTCACTCTCCTCTCCGTTCTTTCGACGGCCGCCCACGTTTGGCGCGGACCGGATCTTCGAGCTTAACCCCTCGCCTGGCCAGCGCCTCGCGCAGCAGGCATTCGAGCTCGGCATTGACGCTCCTCAGGTCGGATGCGGCCGCGCGCTCGATCGCCGCATAGAGAGCGGGATCGAGACGCAGCGGAAACGCCTTCTTGGGGGGAGCGCTCACCCGACGGCTATTGATAGAGCGTGCCGGTATTGACGACCGGCTGGGTATCGCGCTCGCCGCACAACACGACCATCAGGTTCGAGACCATCGCCGCGCGCCGCTCGTCATCCAGCTCCACCACATTCTTCTGCGATAGCAGCTCGAGCGCCATTTCGACCATGCCGACCGCGCCTTCGACCAAGGTCCTTCGCGCGGCCACCACCGCCTGGGCCTGCTGGCGCCGCAGCATCGCGCCGGCAATCTCCTGCGCATAAGCGAGATGAGTGAAGCCGCATTCGTCGACGGTGATCCCGGCGGAGACCAGGCGCGCGATCAGCTCCGTGCGCAGCTCATCGGCAACCTGATCGTGATTGCCGCGCAGCGTGACCTCCTGATGTTCGAAATCGTCATAAGGATAGCGCGCGCCGATCGTCCGCACCGCCGCCTCGATCTGAACGATGGCGAATGCCTTGTAATCGTCGATATCGAACAGCGCCTGCGCGGTATCGGTCACGCGCCACACCACCTGCGCCGCAATCTCGATCGGATTGCCGCGCTGATCATTCACCTTGAGCCGGTCGGAGATCATGTTGTTGGCGCGCAGCGACACCTTCTTGCGGCCGAACCAGGGCAGCACCCAACGCAGCCCGGTATTGCGATCGGTTCCCTTATAGGCGCCGAACAAGGTGATCGCCGTCGCCTGGTTGGGCTGCTGCATGTAGAAGCCGAACATCGTGAAGACGAAGACCAGGAGGGAGATGGTGGTAAGCCAGCCGCCGTGCGCCCCATGGCTCTTCATCACCGTCACGCCAAACACGAAGCCGACGATTGCGAGCAACATGACAAGCAGCATGATGTAGCCGCTCGACGTGGACGCCGCGCGCTCGCTCGACAGCGTGAGCGCGGTATTTCTGGCAACCGAATCCGACATGAAACCCTCCCGTTAATCTGATATCAGATTTATATCTTGTTTTTGATGGCGGCAAGGGAAATCGGAAGGGCATGGGATAAGCAAAAACCAGAGGACGGCCGAGCGTTGGATCAGGCGGCTCACGAAGGGAAAAATAAAAGAACACCGGATTCGAACTTAATGATTTTGCGATTGCGGCGCCGCTTCCCGGCCCCTCCTCGGAGGGACGAAGAAAAAGATACCGGAAACGAAACTTGATGATTTGGGAATTACGGCAGGCTCCGCGCGTCGTCGGGAGGGTCATCGATCGATGCCCATCGGAAATGGTAAGACTGCCTGAATGAGAAAGAGCCGCGAACCGAGCAGCGCGTTTGGCACAACAAGCGTCGGTTGCTGACCATCATACGCTTTCCGCGTACAAAAGTCGAGTCGACGGCGAAAACTCGAACAGCACCCGGCACGAGCGCCAGGATCGGCCAGAGCGTGGTGCCGGCAAAGAAGCCGCCAGGATTGTCGCGGAAGTAGATGATGCGATATTTGCCGAGCTGAATACCGCTCCACAACTCGACCAGGACAAGGCAAACCAGAAAGGCGGCGAAATAGCTGTTGCCCCGGCTCAACCCGCCCAAAGCGAAGACCAGCGCACCGGCGAGGTAGCTCAGCACAAAGCCCCAGAAGCTCATGCTGTCCTCGCTGCTCCGTATCGGGCCGTTCACCGTCCACGCCGCGCCCGTCCAGCCGCAATAAAGCGCCAGCCCCAGCAGCACCGCCGCAACATAGATCATCGAGCCCCCTTTTCCCGCCCGGTACTTCCACTGCCCTGCCGCCGCGCCGCAAATCATGAGGTTCGAGCTGGTGCAACTGCAAGTGGCTTGGGTGCGGGATCGCGACATGCTGCCCGGGAGATCAGCGCATCGGTGCGCATCCGCTAATTATTATAGTGTCCCCGAATTTTTACGGGAAAATTCATGCCGAAGCACGTCTGCAACTTAGTGCCTACACGTTTGCTACTTCCTGAAAGTGCGGCTCTCCTGTTTAAGCCGAGCGGTTAGGATCGAGAGGGGGGATATGGACCGTCCGGGATAGGCGACCTTTCGAAACGGCCAATCCTTCTGCACCCAGGCGGCGACCCACTTGTGGAGTTCGGCATCGAAGCCGGCGTCATATTCGGCCCTGGCGACATTGCGCATATTGAACCCTGCGCCGTTGCCGAAAGCCTTGTAGAGGATCGCTGTTCGGGCGATCAGGCCCTATGGCCCGCGTGCTCTGCTCCAATCTGCCGTACGACCATCGCGGGCGGTCCGGCTGGGCTGTGGCCGCTTTTGTGGCGATATCGACGCTCTCCAGCTGTCATCCGGCCACCGGCAAGCACGTCGCTGTCGATCCGCAGACGCGTATCATCCTGCAGCGATCGGCCTGCTATGGCTCGTGCCCCGATTACAAGGTCATTATCGATGGTCTAGGCCGGGTTACGTTCACAACGGAGACGCGGCCCGTCGACCCCGTTTCGGGGGTCCATCGCGGCTATGCGCGGAGCGTCGGGGTGCTGTTGCCGGGCACGCATCATGCGCGCATCGATCCGGGCGAAGTGCAAGCGCTGCTGGATCGCGCGACAGCGGCCAATTTCTTCGCGCTCAAGCCGGAATATCGGGCAGGTATGACCGACGCGCCTACCTACGCCGTCACGATCGCCACGGGAAAGGCGACCAAGACGGTGACGGACTATGTCGGTCTTGAAGCCGGAATGCCTCGTGAGGTCAAAGATCTGGAAGATGCGATCGACGGGGCCGCCGGGACCAAGCGCTGGATCGAGGGGAGTCCGGCGGCTATCCCCGCGCTTCAGGCGGAAAAGGCGGATTTCAAAGGAAGGGACGGAGCCGCGCTGATGGTTGCCGCGGCGAGCCGCGACGACGTTGCCATGATGCGACGGCTGCAGGCGCTCGGAACGTCTCCCACCGCGCGGCACGGCTTTGATCCGCTGATATTCGCGGCCGGCAACAAGGCGTTTGGGGCGGTGCGTTTCCTGATCGGCCAGGGCGCGGCGCACGACAAGGAATCGCTGGTGGAAGCGACCCGCGCCTCCATCGCCGACAATGACGTGTCGATGTTTCGGCTGCTGCTGGATGCCGGTGCGCGAACGGCAATCACGCAGCGCGACGCGACAAAGATGCTGCCCGAGGCCGCGACGCAGGGAAACCTTGAAATCTCCCAATTTCTGCTGGACGCGGGGGCCGATCTGCGTGGCCCGGCGGGGCGCCGCAAATATGATGAGCCGCCAATTTTCGCCGCCGCACAGAATGGATCCGGGGAAGATGGGAATTCTGCTGTCGAGCAACGGAGGAAGCTCGTCGCGTTGTTGCTGGCGCGCGGCGCCAACATTCACCAATGCGCGATGGCGTGCGACAATGTGCTCGCATTCGTTGATGACCCCGTGATCGCCCGGATGCTCCTTCGTGCAGGTGCCGATCCCAAAAAGAATTGGGACGGGGAGCCGCCTATCTTCAGCATCATGAACGAGAGGGTCGCGCTGGTGCTGATCGAGGCGGGCGCGCCGCTCGACGCGGTGCGGCCCGGCGACGGAATGACGCTGCGCGGCTGGGCTGCCTACAACAAGTGGCCACGCGTACTCGCGCTTCTGAAAGCGCGAGGGCGTTAGGCGCTGGAAAGCCCGCCCTAGCGAACACCCCCCATTCTCAGTGTTTCGCCGCGACCATGGAATCCCAGGTCGCCCAGTCTATCGACCGTCCGGGATAGGCGACCTTTCGGAACGGCCAATCCTTCTGCACCCAGGCGGTGACCCATTTGTACAGCTCGGCATCGAGGCCGGCGTCATATTCGGCCTTGGTCACCCATAGTCTGACGACCGCATCATAACCGGCGACGGGGCTGGGAGAGACGTAGACGGAGCCGCGCTCGCGGCTGCCGTCCGGCGTGAGCACGGAATAAGCGAAGGATTTGCGCGCCTTGAACCGCCCCTGTTCGGTCTGCATGTCCAGCTTGGCGTCCGCATCGGAAATGCCCGGGTGCGGCCAGTTGGTGCTGCGGGAGAAGGTCTTCTGCAGGTGATCGATCGAGGACATGTAGGCGTCGTAATCGACCTTCACCACGGCGGGGCTGAGCGGGACGAGGGTGAAACCTGGGGTTTCGATGCGGGTGGGCGGGTTGAAACTTGCCGGGATGAAGGATGGCGCCGGGGCGGGTTTTGCGTCGGCGGCGGGTTGTTGGGCCTGGCCGGGTGCCGGGGACGCCAGGGCTGCGGAGGCGAGTAAGGCGTAGCGGACGAAGCTGTTCATGGATGTGATCTCCCCGGGTGGGGTGGGATCGGCTTTCCGGGGTGGGTGCGGCAATGGGGTGTTTGGCTTAGCTCCCCGGCTTTTGCTGGGGAGGTGGCACGGTGAAAGCCCTCTCCCTCGAGGACGAGGGTTGGGTGAGGGTGTCCCGCACCACCGGTCCAGGCGCTCGCCTACGGCGCGCTCCCCCTCACCCCTACCCGTGGAGCCGTTTTGGTGACTGTCCGGGGGACAGTCACTCGGCTCCGCGCCCCACCGGGGAGAGGGAGCGCCGCTACGCCCCCTCCCCAGCAAAAGCTGGGGAGGATTCTTGGAGCGGTGCGTGCGCGTGCTTCGACTTCGCTCAGCACGAACGGGCGGTGGGAAGGCCTCCTGAGGCGACGGGATTTAAGGACAGCTATTTTGCAGGCGGCTCGGCAGACGCGGGTTCCACGAACTTCGACGCGCATTCGCGGAGTTTCGCCACCGCATCGGACGCATCGAGATAAAGGCCGGTCATCAAGGACGGGCCGAGGAACAACGCGATGGTCTTGTTAGACGCGAGATCCCGAAGCATGCGCTGAGCGTCCTTCGGCCCGCTGAAGATATGGCTGAAGAGATAGCCGTCGCGCTTTTCAATCTGAAACGTCTGGTTTCCCCATGACTCGTCCATCGACTTCCCTTTCAGGAAGGCCAGACCGAGGGGGAGCGTGTCACCGGCGGGCGCGAGGGCCGGTTTGCGGGCAGCCCAGTTGAGCGAAACGAGCTGCCGCTGCGGATCATAGAGGACGAACAGCCCCTGTTCCTCCGGAGCGGGGCCCCCGTAGCTGCGCTTCGTCGCGCACATGTGGTGATTTTCGGTGGAAATCTCCCAGTCACCGGCGGTGCCGTAGGGTTCGCTGACACGTTCCGCCCGCGCCGCGCCTGCGACCAGCAGCGCGCACAGACCCAATATCCTGCCCCTCATCCTCATCATCCCCTGGCTGCGATTTCGTACCGCGGCTGGTAGAGCGGCAACGTTAAGGGATTGCCGCGTGGCGTCGGACGCCACAGGCCGCGCGATATAGGCCGCCTGAGCGTGCTTGCCTGCGGCGACCTTCGCTTCGACTTCGCTCAGCACGAACGGGGGTGGGCAAGCCTCCTGCGGCCCCGGCCTCCGCCGGGGCGACGGGAGGTTTAGTCGTCCTCGTCCGCCAGGTAACGCTGCGCCAGCACGGGCGTCCTCGCCGCCGCCGTCTCGTCCAGGCGGCGCCGGGGCGCGAAGTGGGGGGCAGACTTGAGGGTTTCATCGCCCGCCTTGGCGCGTTCCGCGACCGAACGCAGCGCCCCGATGAACTGATCGAGGCCGGCCTTGCTCTCGGTCTCGGTCGGTTCGACCAGCATCGCGCCGTGGACGACCAAGGGGAAGTAGACGGTCATCGGGTGGAAGCCCTCGTCGATCAGGCCCTTGGCGATATCGAGCGTGGTGAAGCCCTGCGCCATGCCGTCGTCCGAGAAGAGCGCCTCGTGCATGCAGGGGCCCGAGGCGGCGAAGGGCGCGTCGAGCACGTCTTCCAGGCTGCGCAATATGTAGTTCGCGTTGAGCACGGCATCACCCGAGACCTGGCGCAGGCCGTCCGCGCCGTGGCTGAGGATGTAGGTCAAAGCGCGGGTGAACATGCCCATCTGGCCGTGGAAGGCGGTCATGCGGCCGAAGGTGCCGGGATGCTCTTCCTCGAAACTGGCTTCCTCGATCAGCTTGAAGCTGCCGTCCGGATATTTCGCGACGAACGGCAAGGGGCCGTAGGGCGCGAGCGCCTCCGACAGGACGACCGGACCCGAGCCGGGGCCGCCGCCACCATGCGGGGTCGAGAAGGTCTTGTGGAGGTTGATGTGCATCGCGTCGATGCCGAGATCGCCGGGGCGGACGCGGCCGACGATCGCGTTGAAATTGGCGCCGTCGCAATAGACGTAGCCGCCCGCCGCGTGGACCGCGTCGGAGATCGCCTTCATGTCGCGTTCGAACAGGCCGCACGTATTGGGGTTGGTGATCATCACGCCGGCGATATCCGGCCCGAGGCGCGCCTGGAGCGCGGCGAGATCGACGCGGCCTTCGGCGGTGGCGGGGATATTCTCGACCGAGTAACCGGCGAAGGCGGCGGTGGCGGGATTGGTGCCGTGCGCGCTTTCGGGCACGAGCAGGACGCGGCGGTTGGTCTCGCCCCGCGCATCGAGCGCGGCGCGGATGCAGAGGATGCCGCACAATTCGCCATGCGCGCCCGCCTTGGGCGCCATCGCCACGCCGTACATGCCGGTGAGCTTGATCAGCCAGATGGCGAGCTCATGGATCACACCCAATGCGCCCTGGATGGTGGAGATCGGCTGGAGCGGGTGGAGGTCGGCAAAGCCCGGCAGGCGCGCGATCCGCTCGTTGAGGCGGGGGTTGTGCTTCATCGTGCACGAGCCGAGCGGGAAGACGCCGAGGTCGATCGCGTAATTCTGGCGGCTGAGGCGGGTGTAGTGGCGGACGGTTTCGGGCTCGGAGAGACCGGGGAGGTTGATGGGGCCGCGTTCGAGGTTGCCGAGCTTGTTAGCCCTCTCCCCTTGGGGAGAGGGTTGGGTGAGGGTTCCCCACCATGAGGTCTGGCCCCCCTCACCCCGGCCCTCTCCCCCCTGGGGAGAGGGAGATTCGAAGTCTACGCCCGTTCGATCCGTGGAGCCGATCTCGAACAGCAGAGGCTCTTCGAGCATCAGCGCGCGGTTGCCGGTGAAGGTGGGCTGATCACCGGCACCGTTGGCGAGAGGCGCTTCGGGGCGCCAGCCGGACTGGTTGATCGTCATGCCAGGGCCTCCTTCAGGGCGGAGGCAAGTGTTTCGACATGCTCCTCGGTGGTGGTTTCGGTGACCGCGACGATCAGGCCGTTTTCGCGGCCGTCGCCATCCTTGTAGAGCCGGCCGAGCGCGACGCCCGCCAGCACATTCTTGTCGGCGAGATCGCGCACCAAGGAGCGCGAGCGCTTGCTGAGCCTGAGCGTGAATTCGTTGAAGAAGGTGTCGTTCATCAGCTCGACGCCGGGCACCTTGCTGAGCACCTCGGCCGCGGCGACCGCCTTGGCGTGGTTGATCGCGGCCAGCTCGCGCAGGCCCTTCTCGCCCAAGAGCGTCATGTGGATCGAGAAAGCGAGCGCGCACAGGCCGGAGTTGGTGCAGATGTTGGAGGTCGCCTTCTCGCGGCGGATATGCTGCTCGCGGGTCGAGAGCGTGAGGACGAAGCCGCGCTTGCCGTCGGCGTCGACGGTCTGGCCGCACAGGCGGCCGGGCATCTGGCGGACATATTTGTAGCGGGTGGCGAACAGGCCAAGGTAGGGCCCGCCGAACTGGAGGCCGACGCCGATCGACTGGCCCTCGCCCACCACGATATCCGCGCCCATCTCGCCCGGGGACTTGATCGCGCCGAGCGATACCGGCTCGGTCACGACCGTGATCAGCAAGGCGCCCTTGGCGTGGCAGGCCTCGGCCAGTTCGGAGAGGTCGGCGACATGGCCCATGATGTTGGGGTTCTGGACGACGACGCAGCTGGTCTGGTCGTCGATCGCGGCGAGCAGGCGCGCCATGTCGTCGCCGGGCTTGCCCTGTTCGAGCGTCGGCAGCGCGATATCGAGCGTGTCGCCGGTGAACTTGGCCATGGTCTGGCAGACCGAGACATAATGGGGGTGGAGGCCGGCCGACAGCACCGCCCTGGTGCGGCGGGTGATGCGGCGCGCCATGCCGATCGCCTCCCAGCAGGCGGTCGAGCCGTCATACATCGACGCATTGGCGACATCGCAGCCGAACAGGCGCGCGACCTGGGTCTGGAATTCGAACAGGACCTGGAGCGTGCCTTGCGCGATTTCGGGCTGATAGGGCGTGTAGGCGGTGAGGAATTCGCCGCGCTGGATCAGGTGATCGACGCTCGACGGCACGTGATGGCGATAGGCGCCCGCGCCGATGAAGAAGGCGGCGTCGCCCGCGGCGAGGTTGCCCTTCGCGAGCGCGCCCATGTGCCGTTCGACCGCCATTTCGGTCATGTGCATCGGCAGGCCCGGCACCGGGCCGGACAGGCGCGCGGCAGCCGGAACGTCGACGAACAGATCGTCGATCGAGGCGGCGCCGATCGTGGCGAGCATGTCGCTCCGATCGGCATCGGACAGCGGGAGATAACGCATCAGAGGGGCTTCCTCATCGAGAAACGGAGACGGACATAATCGGCGACCCAGGAGCCGTCCGGTTGGCGGAGTTGGGGAGCGAGACTGGTTTCGACCGCCTGGGCTATCGCGTCCTGTTCTTCGGGCGGGATGGCCTCGGCATTCATCAGGCCGGAGCGGAAGGTCTTGACCCAGCCGGCGACGCCGGTCGGCAACGGGGTCGGGCGCGGAATGAGGCGGGCGTCGATATCCGTGAAGCCAGCGGCCTCGTAGACCTGGGTGAAGTCGCCGACCGAGGCGTACCAGTGCGACGCCTGCTGGCCGCGCACGACATGCCCGCGCGCCGCCAACTCGGCATTCACCGCCGCCCAGATTAAGGCGACATTGCCCTCCCCGCCCATCTCGCCGACGAAGCGCGCGCCGGGCTTGAGCGCGCGGAACACGCCTTCTGCGACGCCCGCTTTGTCGAGCATCCAATGAAGTGCGGCATTGGTGAAGGCGGCGTCGAACTCGGCGTCGAAGGTCAGTTTCTGGCCGTCCATGACACGGGCATCGAGGCCCTTTGCCTTGGCGGCGGCGATCATCTCGGCCGAGGCATCGACCCCGACGACGACAGCGCCGGCCGTGACGATCTTCTCGGTCAGCACGCCGTCGCCGCATCCCACGTCGAGGATGCGTTCGCCCGGCTGCGGATCGAGCAGGGCCAGCACCGGCGCGCCCATGGCAGGCACGAACGCGGCGTTGGCGGCATACTCCTTGGGATCCCAGCGGCTGGCCGAATTGACGCTCACTTTTACAGACCGGCCACGAACGCCTTGTACGCGGTCTCGTCCATCAGCCCTTCGAGCTCGCCCGGATTGGACAGAGTCAGCTTGAAGAACCAGCCCGCCGCTTCGGGCGAAGTGTTGACGAGGGACGGATCGCCTTCCAGCTCGGAATTGGCCTCCGTCACGGTGCCGGAGACCGGCGCATAGACGTCGGACGCGGCCTTGACCGATTCCACCACCGCGGCTTCCTTGCCCTTGGCGACTTCGGTGCCGGCGGGCGGCACCTCGACGAACACGACATCGCCCAGCTGCGCCTGCGCATAATCGGTGATGCCGACGGTGGCATGATCGCCCTCGACCGAGATCCATTCATGGTCCTGCGTGAAATAAACGGTCATCAGGCGGCTCCCTTGCGGACATAATGATGTGGAACGAACGGCATCGGCGTGACCGTGGCAGCGAGGCGCTTGCCGCGGACCTCGATCTCAAGGCGCGTGCCGGGCGTGGCGTGCGCGGCATCGACATAGCCCATCGCGATCGGCGCGCCGACGGTGGGCGCGAAGCCGCCCGAGGTGATGCTGCCGACTTTGGTCTCGCCGGTGAAGATTTCGGCCCCTTCGCGTGCGGGCAGGCGGCCTTCGACCGAGAAGCCGACGCATTTGGTCGGCGCGCCTTCGGCGAGGCGCTTGAGGATCAGGTCCGCGCCGGGGAAGCCGCCTTCTTCGCGGCGGCGCTTCGAGATGGCGAAGGTCAGGCCGGCCGAGACGGGATCGATATCGGTGCTGAGATCGTGCCCGTAGAGCGGCAGCCCGGCCTCGAGCCGGAGCGAATCCCGCGCACCCAGGCCGATCGGCTTCACCTCGGGCTGTGCGCAGAGCAGGTCGGCGATGCGCTCTGCTTCGGATGCGGGGATCGAGATTTCGAAGCCGTCCTCGCCGGTATAGCCCGAGCGGCTGATCCAGGCGTCGACCCCGTCGATCTGGAAGCGGCCGCCCATCATGAAAATCAGCACGCCCAGATCATGCTCGCCGGTGGTGATGCGCTTCAGCGCGGCGAACGCCTCCGGCCCCTGCAGCGCAAGCAACGCGCGATCGGTCATGTGATCGAGGCCGATCGTGGCCGGCAGCTTCGCCCGCATATGCGCGATGTCGCCCGCTTTCACCGCGCCGTTCACGACCATGTAGATGCCGCGCGGCCAGCGGCTGAGCATCAGATCGTCGATGATGCCGCCCGTATCGGTCAGCAGCATCGAATAGCGCATGCGGCCGAGCGCGAGGCCCTTCACATCGGCGGGCAGGATCGCTTCGAGCGCCTCGTCCAGCCCTTCGCCGGACAGATGGACCTGGCCCATGTGGCTGACGTCGAACAGGCCGGCATGCTCGCGCGTCCAGGCATGTTCGGCCATGATGCCGTCATATTGGATCGGCATCGCATAGCCCGCGAACGGAACCATGCGGGCGCCACGCGCACGGTGCCACGCGTCCAACGGCAACGGTTCGGCGATAGAATCGTCGGCGCTCATCAAAATCCCTTCCAGAAAGCACGACGGACCACCGGCTTTGATGCCGGAGAATTCCGTCGCCCCCTCTGTCACGGAACCTGAGAGCTTTCGCATCGGCGGAGCGATGCTTGCACCTTCGGTGGGACGCGAAACCGCGCCCGCTTTCCAGAGTGTCTAAAGTTCCGCGCGGTCCGGTGACCTGAGAGATTCCGGGGCGGTTGCTCCTTCGGCGGTTAGAGTCCTCGTTGCCCAGATCGGACCGCCGGCAGGCCGGCTACGATCCAGGCGGGCCCAACCTTCTCCCGCGCAGTCCTCCGACGGTTGCCCGCCGATGACGCAAACGACCCTGACGGGGCCGACGATTCGAGTCAATCGAACTGGCGCGGGAGAAGGGAAAAAACAAAACACCAGAAAGACGGCCAGGCGTTGAATTGAGCTACCAAGCGACGCGACCAGCGTCAGCCACTGGCAGCCATTGCGCTCGGATCCATCCAAATCGCTTCCCAGACATGTCCGTCCGGATCGGCGAGATTGCGGTTGTAGAGGAAGCCGAGGTCCTGCTTAGGGTTGATGTCGGCTTGCCCGCCATGCGTGGCGGCAGCGTCGTTCATCTCATCGACGGCCTCTCGGCTCTCGCAAGAGATGGCCAGCATCACTTCGCTCGACGTTGCCGGGGGAATCGGACGGCTGGTGAAGCCGGCCCACTTGGAGTGGGTGAGGAGCATGACGTTGATCGTCTCGCTCACCACCATGCAGGCCGAATTATCGTCGCTGAACTGCGCGTTGTTGGTGAACCCCAAGGCCTGGTAGAAGGCCTTGGCCCGAGCCAGGTCGGTCACCGGCAGGTTCACAAAAATCATCTTGGACATCGTAGGTCTCCTCGGGTCGCGGCAGGATAGACTTGAGGGGCCTATATCCGCCGTTTGAAGCTCCGCTGTGACCGTCACGGCGGTTGCTTGCTGCGGGTTAGTGGTAGCCGCTCGCGGAAGAATTGATGTTTGGTAAGAAATCGCGTCAGCCTCTGTCGGGTCTTGTGATCGCAATCGTTTTCCGCAGGCGACTGAGGCTTTCCGGGGTGATGCCGAGCCAGGCGGCGATGTGATGCTGCTTCAGACGTTTGTGCAGCTCCGGCTCCCTGCGGATGAAATCCACGTAACGCTGCATCGCGTCGTCATGCCGGAAGGCAATCTCGCCGGGTTCCTTCTCGATAATCCAATGCCGCTCCATGTAGCGTATGTAAAATGCTGCAATATCGGGGAAGTCGCTGACCAGCGACTTAAAGGCCGCGAAGTCATATTCGAGGACCGAGCTGTTCTCGATTGCCGTGATCGTGAACAAGCTGGGCTCGCGGAGCAGGGTCGCGCTGACCGAAGCGGCAATGCGGTTCTCGGGGAAGAAGGCCTTCACAACCAGGTCACCGTCGTGGCCGACATAATGCTGGCACAGTAGGCCTTGGACGACGAAAGCACAGGTCGTCGGTACGTCACCCGCCCGAATGAAGGCGTCATCCTTGCCATATTGCCTGGGTCGCAGGAGCGACGACCAGGCCAGCTCGGCCGCCGCCGACAGATCGGTATAAGTCCTGATCCTGGTGAAGAATGCATTTGTGTTCATCGGCTGAATCCACATGGCGGCGATGGCATTAAACTGAGCGACGCAGGCCTTGACGGCCTGGCGCCTTGCCCGCGCCGCAAAAACTCAAGCGTCGCTATGCTCGACCTGCCCGAACACTCAACCATGGGTCATCCGGCCTTCCGATGTAATGACGGACCTCGCTGACGCTCCAGCCGGCATCCGCGAGCGCGGACCGCAAAGCAGGCTCGCGCCAATATGTCTCAACGTAGCGTCGCGGTTCTGTGGCGCTGCCGTGCGTGGACACATCTTCGCCGTCGCCGTCCCTAACCGATGCGTGCAGTCGGCCACCTTTGCGGGTCGCGCCGGCGAGCCGTCCAAGCACTGTGGCGAGATCCTGACGCGCGACGTGGATCAGGCAAGCACAGGCCCATATACCGTCATACGGCATCCCGGGATGCCGCGGGTCGTCCAGAGGATCGGTCAGCGGGTCCAGCTGGTCGGCTTCAAAACCACTCTCGCGAAGCAGTTCGACAAACCCCTTGGAAATGTCGGTGCGGCGGACGCTGATCCCGCGCTTCTCAAGCTCGAGTGCATCTCGCCCGCCACCACTGCCGATCTCCAGCACCCTGCCCGAGCCCCCAAGCCCGGCCACGAACGCATCGATTTCTTGCGCGACCCAAGCGGGCATCGTCGCGGCCTCCGCAGCATATTCTGCCGCGGCTGCATCATAGGATCGTACAGTGTCTCGGTCGGTGCTCATTCCAGCGCCCTTCCTTCTCAGGTTGCGCAACCTCGCTTGCCCAACATTCGAATTACGGTGACAGTGCATATATTCTGGAAGTCAGGTGGACCTTCACCGTAGTTCGAGCCTCCTAGCGAATGACGAGCTTGAACACGTTCCCCCCGAGAGAAACACCCGCCGGTCCCGAAAAGGTGACCCCGTACAATGCTCCGTCGGGGCCCTCGGTCACTCCGGCGCCCGGATCGTTGGGAGCAATGTTCACCGGCCCGAACGACGCCAGAACAGTATGTGCACCAGCGGGGGTAAGTCTGAAAACGGTGCCGCAGGACGTGCACTGGTTGGCGCCGCCCGATCGGGTGGTACCGTAGAAGTTGCCGTCACTCGCCAAGATCAGGAACGGCGATGGGCCGTCTCCGTCCGTCAATGCCGGGCCGAAGGAGTAAAAAACCGTTTCCTTGCCGGCGAGCGTGATCCTGAAAACAGTGCCGCTTGCATATCCCACCGCTCCTCCGGACGGAGTCGTGCCATAAAGTGCACCGTCCGGGCCCTGGAGGAGCGTTCCTTGAGGGGCAATGCCGTCCCCTTTCGCGCCGAAAGAATGGATGATCGTTACGACGCCAGCCGGCGTCATCTTGAAGACTGTGCCGCAGGAGTTCGGTATGTCGACGCTCACGCCGCACGTGCCGGCTCCGCCATCAATCGTCGTTCCGTAAAAATTCCCGTCGCTCGCCTGGAGCAACGCCCCGAGTGGTTCGACCCCATCGCCGGCGAAGGCGCCAAACGAATGCAACACAGTCTCGACACCCTGGGGGGTTACCTTGAATACAGTGCCGCAATTTCCCCCGGCTTGAGGGATATTGCCGCAGTGGTTTCCTCCCCCCGAAGAGGTCGTTCCGTAGAAATTATCATCATCGGCCTGCATCAATGCGGCGGTGGGCACGACGCCATCCGTCAGGGTGGCACCGAACGAGTATAAGACCGTGCGCACGCCGCCGAGCGTGACTTTGAAAACAGTCCCTCCACCGTACGTGCCGCCATTGGACGTCGTGCCGTAAAGGGCACCATCCTTGCCCTGTATCAGCCCGGCATTGGGCCGATATGCGTCGGTGGCGGATAGGCCGAAGGAGGATATGACGGTTTCTTTCCCGTCCGGCGTGATCTTGAAAACGGCACCGCATGGGAGATTGATGTCACCGCACGTGTTCGCGCCGCCCGAACGAGACGTCCCATAGAAATTCCCGTCATTCGCCAGCAACAACGGACCGTTGGGCTGACTGGCGTCAGGCGGCGGCCCGAAGGCATGAAGATAGGTCAGCGTCGCCGCCTTGACCGTCACGACGGTGCTGGTCGACATTCCCCCGTATGTCGCAGTGATAGTCGCCGAACCGGCCGCCAATGCGCTGACAGCCCCTCCCGTTACAGTAGCCACAGCGGGAGTATTCGACGTCCAGCTGGCACCTCCGGAAAGATCACGCGTCGACCCGTCGGAATAGGTGCCCGTGAGAGCCAGGGGGGACGTTGTTCCCTCTATCTGGATCGGGTTGAGCGGGGAAATCGCAACGGAACTAAGAGTGACCTGGCCGACGCCCGGCCCGCCTCCACCTGTGCCTCCTCCCCCGTTGCTCCCTCCACCGCCTCCACCGCCTCCGCAGGCGGCAAGCAAAAGGAGTGTCGCCGGTATGGCCTTGCGCCATGTCATCGACAGCAGCCTGAACAACGGCACACCTGGAGCGGAGGGAATTGGAGGCTTCGCGCGCTCACAAATCTCTATTGCTCTGCCCGACATGCAACCCCCAATTGGTAACCGTTGCCAGAGCCTTAGTTTCGGATCAGAGCCGTGACCACGGCAATTGGCACCTATTCGGGTTACATCAATGACCTAGCCGCATATAGCGCGGTCAGCCCATTCTCGCCTCTCAGTCGAGATTGGGACGCAGCCAGCGTTCGGCGGTGGGCAAGTCCACACCGCGCCGTGCGGTATAATCCTCGAGCTGATCCCTCCCGATCCGGGCTACGCCGAAATATTGGCTTTCGGGATAGCCGAAATAGAAACCCGAGACCGCAGCGGTCGGGAGCATCGCGAAGCTTTCGGTCAGCGTGATGCCGGTCGTTTCCGATCCGCCGAGCAGATCGAACAGCAGCGGCTTCAGGCTGTGATCCGGGCAGGCGGGATAGCCGGGCGCGGGGCGGATGCCGCGATATTGTTCCTTGATCAGCGCCTCATTGGTTAATTGCTCTCCAGCCGCATAACCCCAAAGGTTCGTGCGGACGTGGAGGTGGAGGCGTTCGGCGAAGGCCTCGGCGAGACGATCGGCAAGCGCCTTGAGCAAGATGTCGCGATAATCGTCATGGTCGGCCTTGAAGCGCGCCAGATGCGGCTCCGCGCCGTGGATGCCGACCGCGAACCCGCCCAGCCAGTCGCCTTCGGGATCGATGAAGTCGGCGAGGCACATATTCGCCCGGCCTTCGCGCTTCTTGATCTGCTGGCGCAGCATGGGGAGGCGGACTTCCTTCCCCTCCCTGCCAAAGGAGGGGGTCGGGGGGTGGGTAACGCCGTTGGGGGATGAATCCGGAGCGGAGTCACCCAACCCAACCCCTCCCTTGGCAGGGAGGGGCTTTACGATGATATCGTCCCCGTCCCGCTTTGCCGGCCACAACGCGGCCACACCCTTCGCGGTCAGCCATTTCTCGCTGATGATCGTGTCCAGCATCGCCTCGGCATCGGCGAACAGGCCGCGCGCGCTTTCGCCTACAACATCGTCGTCGAGGATGGCGGGATAGACGCCCGCCAGCTCCCACGCGCGGAAGAAGGGCGTCCAGTCGATATAGGGCCTAAGGTCGTCGAGCGGCCAATTCTCGAAGACGTGCGTGCCCGGCTGGATCGGCGCGGGCGGCTTCAACGCGGGATCGAACGGGAAGGCATTGGCGCGAGCTTCGTCGATCGGGGCGAGCTCATTCTGGCCTTTGCCTTCGCGCGCGGTGCGCACCGCCTGATAATCGTTCGCGGTCTTTTCGACGAAGCTGTCGCGTTGCGTGTCGGACATGAGCGTCGAGGCGACGCCGACCGCACGGCTCGCGTCAAGCACATGCACGACGGGACCGTCATAAGCGGGGTCGATGCGCAGTGCGGTGTGGACCTTGGACGTGGTCGCGCCGCCGATCAGCAGCGGCATGGTCATGCCCGCACGCTTCATCTCGTCGGCGACGGTCACCATTTCGTCGAGCGACGGCGTGATCAGTCCGCTGAGGCCGATCATGTCGGCGTCATTCTCATTGGCCGCTTCCAATATCCTGGTCCACGGCACCATCACGCCGAGGTCGATGATCTCGTAGCCGTTGCAGGCGAGCACGACGCCGACGATGTTCTTGCCGATATCGTGGACGTCGCCCTTGACCGTCGCCATCACGATCCGGCCCTTGGCCTTGGCGCCGGCTTCCTTCTCCGCCTCGATATAAGGCAGCAGGTGGGCGACCGCCTTCTTCATCACGCGCGCCGATTTCACCACCTGCGGCAGGAACATCTTGCCCGATCCGAACAGGTCGCCGACCACGTTCATGCCATCCATCAGCGGGCCCTCGATCACCTCGATCGGCCGCTTGTGCTGCAGGCGGGCTTCTTCGGTATCCTCGACCACATAGAGGTCGATACCCTTGACCAGGGCATGCTCAAGCCGCTTGCGCACGTCCCAGCCTCGCCATTCCTCGGCCTGCTTCTCGGCGACCGCGTCGGTGCCGCGATAGGTTTCGGCGAGCGCGATGAGATTGTCGGTCGCCTCGTCCTTCCGGTCCCAGATGACGTCCTCGCACGCCTCGCGCAGCACCGGGTCGATCGCGTCGTAGACGTCGAGCTGGCCGGCATTGACGATGCCCATGTCCATCCCCGCCTGGATGGCGTGGTAGAGGAACACGCTGTGCATCGCGCGGCGCACCGGCTCGTTGCCGCGGAAGCTGAAGCTGAGGTTCGAGACGCCGCCCGAGATATGGACGTGGGGGCAGCGCTTCTTGATCTCGGCGGTCGCCTCGATGAAGTCGATCGCATAGCGGCGATGCTCGTCGATCCCGGTTGCGACCGCGAAGATATTGGGATCGAAGATGATGTCTTCGGGCGGAAAGCCGATGCCCGTGAGCAGGTGATAGGCCCGCTCGCAAATCTCAACCTTGCGTTCCTTGGTGTCGGCCTGGCCGACCTCGTCGAACGCCATCACGACCACGGCGGCGCCATAGCCCATGACCTTGCGGGCATGGTGAAGAAAGGCCTCCTCGCCTTCCTTCATGCTGATCGAATTGACGATCGGCTTGCCGGAGACGCACTTCAGCCCTGCCTCGATCACGCTCCATTTCGAGCTGTCGACCATCACCGGCACGCGCGCGATATCGGGCTCGGCCGCGATCAGCTTGAGGAAGGTGGTCATCGCCACCTCGGCGTCGAGCAGGCCCTCGTCCATGTTGACGTCGATCACCTGCGCGCCGTTCTCGACCTGCTGGCGGGCGACCTCGACCGCCTTGGCATAGTCGCCGCCCATGATCAGCTTCTTGAAGGCGGCCGATCCGGTGACGTTGGTACGCTCGCCGATATTGACGAATTGGGCGGTGGGTTTGGTCATCATGGTCCAAAATAAGCCCTCTCCCGCTTGCGGGAGAGGGTTGGGTGAGGGTCTTCTTCTTACTGAGGTGCGGTGAGGAAGAAGAAGACCCTCACCTCCCACGCTGCGCGTGGGCCCCTCCTCTCCCGCTTGCGGGAGAGGGCGTTATCTTCAGGCCGCCATCACGAACGGATCGAGCCCCGTCAGCCGCGTTACCGCCGCATGGTCGGGCAGCACGCGCGGAGCGACATCCTTCACCGCCGCCGCCATCGCCGCGATATGCGGTGGGGTCGTGCCGCAGCAGCCGCCGACGACATTGACCAGGCCATCCTTGGCCCAGTCGCCGACCAGGCTGCCGGTGGTGTGCGGCTGTTCGTCATAGGCGCCGAGATCGTTGGGCAGGCCCGCATTGGGGTAGGCCATGATCAGGCTGTCGGCGACGTGCGCCATTTCCTTGAGATAGGGGCGCATCAGATCCGCGCCGAAGGCACAGTTGAGCCCGATCGTGAGCGGACGCGCATGGCGCACCATATAGGTGAACGCCTCGACCGAATGGCCGGAGAGGTTGCGGCCCGACATGTCGGTGATCGTCATCGACAGCATGATCGGGATCTCATGCTGGCGGGCTTCCTGAAGCTCCAGCACCGCGACGATCGCGGCCTTAGCGTTCAACGTGTCGAACACGGTTTCGATCAGGATGAAGTCGACGCCGCCGTCGAGCAAGGCCTCGGCCTGCTCGCGATACACAAGCTTCAATTCATCGAAGCCGACCGCGCGGAAACCGGGATCGTTGACGTCGGGCGAGAGCGAGAGCGTCTTGTTGGTCGGCCCGATCGCGCCGGCTACGAAGCGCGGCCGTCCGTCTTGCGCCTCGAACTTGTCGGCCGCCTCACGGGCGATCCGCGCGGCGGCGAGATTCATCTCACGCACCAGATGCTCGGCGCCATAATCGGCTTCGCTGATCGTGTTGGCGTTGAACGTGTTAGTCGACACCATATCCGATCCCGCCGCCAGATAGGCCTCCGTGATGTCGCGGATGATATCGGGCCGGGTCAGGACGAGAAGGTCGTTATTGCCCTTCTGATCATGCGTCAGGTCCGTATAGGACCCGCGATAATCCGCCTCGGTCAACTTGTAGGACTGGATCATCGTCCCGAAGGCGCCGTCGGTCAGCAGGATGCGGTTGGCGGCCTCGGCGCGGAAGCGGCGGGCAGCGGCGGAGGGGATGCGCGTCGTCATGCCGCTATCTCCGATGCTTGGGCTTTGGGACGCAGGCCGAGCAGGTGGCAAATGGCATAAGCCAGTTCGGCGCGATTGAGCGTGTAGAAATGAAAATGGCGGACCCCGCCTGCATAGAGGCGGCGACACAACTCGGCGGCGATCGTCGCGGCGACCAGCTGGCGCGCGGCCGGATGATCGTCCAGCCCCTCGAACAGCCGGTCCATCCACGGCGGGATCGCCGCCCCACACAGGCCGGCGAATTTGCGCGTGGTGGCAACGTTCGAGACGGGCAGGATGCCGGGCACGATCTCGGCCGAAATCCCCGCAGCGGCCGCGCGGTCGCGGAAACGGAAGAAGGTTTCGGGCGAGAAGAAGAACTGACTGATCGCCCGATCCGCGCCCGCGTCGATCTTGGCCTTCAGATTGTCGAGGTCGGCCTGCACGCTGGGCGAGGACGGATGACATTCGGGATAGGCCGCGACCGAAATCTCGAACGGCGCGATCGTCTTGAGGCCCGCGGTCAGTTCGGCGGCATTGGCATAGCCGTCCGGATGGGGACTGAACGCCTCGCCCGCCTGCGGCGGATCGCCACGCAACGCCACGATATGACGCACGCCCGCATCCCAGTAAGCGCGCGCAATCTCTTCGATCTCGCCTTTGCTCGCCTCGACGCAGGTCAGGTGCGCGGCAGCGGGAATAGCGGTCTCCGTCGCGATACGCGCGACCGTGGCGTGCGTGCGCTCGCGGGTCGACCCGCCCGCACCATAGGTCACCGAGACGAAACGCGGTCCCAAGGGCGCGAGCGTCTCGATCGCATGCCAGAGTTGCTCGTCCATCTTCTCCGTCTTGGGCGGGAAGAATTCGAAGCTGACGGTGGCATCGCCCGCTAGATCGGCGAACAACGGCGCATCCAGCGCGCGGCGCGCTTCTTCGAGCTGCGAAAGGGAGTGACCAGACATCCCGCCATATAAAGATTTCTTTATATGTGGGTCAAGGTTGCGCAGATGCCCTTTTGCTAGCGGTACCGCAAATTTAGCCTTGCCCGCGCACGCAATTTTCTATCGCGTCCCGCACATCGGCCGGCCCGTGGGGCTTCTGGAGGATGGTGCCGTCACGATAGCGCGCGGCAGGAAAAGATGGCGTCGGATCGGCTGCCTGACCAATCCGATCGATTATCGCTCATTCCGCTGTATATCTTGGCCTTATCGGGCAGCCTCCGGGGAGCCGCCGTCCAACCGGGAGAGCCTCCGGATTGCGTCGCGGCCGCCCGAACGACGGGCCTCCTGCTAGACGCGACGGCCGGTGAAGAGCTGCACCAGCCCGACGATGATCGCAATCACCAGCAACAGGTGAATCAGCCCACCGCCGACATGGACGATTACGCCCAGCAGCCAGAGGACGATAAGGATGACGGCGATGGTCCAGAGCATGGCGGCGTCCCCAAAAAGCAAAAGCAGATCACCTCGGTAACGCTGGGTGAGCGGCCGACGTTCCCGAAACGAAACTTGCCGCTTTTGCTCGGCGCAAACCCCTGCTCAAAGGAGAGAATGCGCCTTTTCCTTCCACTCGCTCTTACCTGCCTTTTCGCGCTCTCTTCCGCGGGCCGAGCCAGCACCGCTTACGATGCGGTCGATCCCTTCATCGGCACGGGCGGGGAAGGCCACACCTTTCCCGGCGCGGCAGCGCCCTTCGGCATGGTCCAGTTGAGCCCTGACACCAACACCGCGTGCGTCATCCGCGAATGCTACAAATGGGCGGCGGGCTACCGCTATGAAGATCGGACGATCGAGGGGTTCAGCCACACGCATTTTTCGGGCGCGGGCCATTCGGATCTGGGCGATTTCCTGATCATGCCGGTTTCGGGGGAAAATGTTCCGCTCGACCGCGAAGCCTATCGGTCGCGTTTCGACCATAAGAGCGAAAAGGCCGCGCCCGGTTATTATGCGGTCAGCCTGCTCGACCAGCACGTCGAGGCCGAGCTGACCGCGGGCACGCGGATCGGCATGCACCGCTATGCCTTCATGGAAGGCGCGCAGGCGCATCTCCTGCTCGACCTGCGGACCTCGCTTTACAATTATCCGGGCAAGACGCTCTGGTCCTCGATCCGGCTGCGGCCCGACGGCACCGTCACCGGCTGCCGTCAGACGCGCGGCTGGGCGCCCGACCGCATCCTCTGTTTCGCAATGCGCTTCAATGCGCCGCTCGCCGGCCACACCCTTACCAATACCGAAACCGACATCGCCTATAAGGGCTTCCAGGGCCCGGGCGGCGGCACCGACGTGGTCGATCAGCGCGAGGGCCGCGCAATCGTCGCGCGCTTCGATTTCGGCATCCTCTCCAGGCCTCTCGAGATCAAAGTCGCGCTGTCCTCGATCGACGAGGACGGCGCGGTTGCCAATCTGGAAAGCGAGCCCGGCGATTTCGACGCGATCCATGCGAAGACGAAGGCCGCCTGGGAGCAGGCTTTGGCCGCGATTGATATCCAGGCGCCCGCGCCGATGGCGAGGAGCCTCTATACCGCGCTCTATCATTCGATGCTCGCACCATCGGTCTCGGGCGATGCCGACGGGCGCTATCGCGGGCCCGACAACCAGGTTCACCGCGCGGACGGCTTCACCTTCCGCTCGACCTTCTCGCTGTGGGATACGTTCCGCGCCGAGCATCCCTTGCTCACGCTGATCCAGCCCGACCGGACCAATGCCGATTTCGTCCGCTCGCTGGTCGAAAGCCGCAAATATAGTCCGTTCGGCATCCTGCCCGTCTGGCAATTCCAGGGCCGCGAGACCTGGACCATGATCGGCTATCACGCGGTGCCCGTTATTGCCGATGCCTATTTGAAGGGCATCAAGGGTTTCGATGCGAATGCGGCGCTCGACGCGATGGTCGCGAGCGCGACCTACGGCCCCTATGGCGATCTCTCGGATTATATGAAGCTCGGCTATGTGCCGATCGACCGGGAGCCCGAGGCGGCGTCCAAGACGGTCGAATATGCCTATGACGATTGGGCGATCGCGCAGATGGCGCGCAAGCTCGGCCGCACCGAACTCGCAGCCAGGTTCGACAGGCGCGCAGCCTATTGGCGCAACAGCTTCGATCCGAAAAGCGGCTGGGTCCGCGCCCGCCTTTCCACCGGCGCTTTCCGCGCGCCGTTCGACCCCGTCTCGATCAAATACGGCTCCGATTATACCGAGGGCAACGCCTGGCAATATTCCTGGTTCGTGCCGCAGGATGAAGGCGGCCTGGTGCGTCTGCTCGGCGGCGACGGGAAAACCGTCGCCAAGCTCGACGCGATGTTCGATTACGACACGAGCAAGCTCGATTATTCGTCGTCCGAGGACATTGCCGGGCTGATCGGCGAATATATCCACGGCAACGAGCCGAGCCATTCGGTCGCTTATCTCTACGTTTATGCGGGCGCGCCGTGGCGCACGCAGGCGCGGCTGAAGCAGATCGTCGACAGCCAATACAAGCCCACATCCGACGGCCTCGCCGGGAATGACGACCTCGGTCAGATGTCGGCCTGGCTGATCTTCACCAGCCTGGGCTTCTATCCGGTTACGCCCGCCAGCCTTGAATATGTGATTGGCCGGCCTTTCGTTGCGCGCGCCGCGTTACATCTGCCCAATGGCAAAGCCTTCACCGTCAGCGCGGACGACCCCGCCAGACCTTATGTCGGCAAGGTGCTGCTGAACGGCGTGCCGCTCAACCGCTCCTATATCCGCCACAGCGAGATCATGGCCGGCGGCGAATTGCATTTCGTGATGCAGGCCACGCCCAACAAAGCCTGGGGGACAGCGAAGCGGGACCGCCCCTTCTCGATGAGCTATTGATGGCCTGTTCCACGGGTGTGGAGTGATGATTCGATGAATCCATCCTATGTCTCCGCGGTTGCCGGATTGACCGGCGCGGGCATCGGCGGCCTGACATCCCTGCTCGCGTCCTGGATCACGCAGCAGAACCAGTCGCGTCAGCGCGAACGCGAAATCGGCCGCACACGGCGTGAGCGGCTGTTCACAGCCTTCATCGACGAAGCCTCGCGCCTGTTCGCCGATGCGCTTGGTCACGAAAAGAACGACGCCGACGATCTGGTCCACCTTTACGCCCTCGTCGCGCGGATGCGGCTGACGGCCTCGCCTGAGGTCGTCAGCGCCGCCGAGCGCGTCGTGCAGGGCGTGATCGATGCCTATCAGGCACCCAATCGCACGCTCAAGGAGCTGCATCTCTTCGCCAAGGACGGCGGGATGGATCCGCTGCTGGAATTCAGCGAAGCCGGCCGGGCCGAACTGTTGCGCTGCTGAAAAGCCTAAAGCCGGGAAACGAAGAAGGGTCCGGCACTGCCGGACCCTCTTGGTCAGCAGCTCTCCCGGAGAAGAGGGCTGATGGTGCGGTCGAGAAGAACTCTGTCTCCGTTCCAAGACATCCCAAGAATTCGCTTATCACTTTGATTTATTGACATATTGGTCACGACTGATACCCATGATGCACCATTATGTGCGACTGCTGCGCTATTCCAAAGGGGGACTAAAGGAGGGACCAAAATGCGCTCGAATGTCCTCACGCATATTGCAGCCCGCAACTGTGAAGCCGGAAAGTACGCCGACGGCCAAGGTCTGTGGCTCGTCAAGCGTAACCGCCTTGCGGGAAAGTGGGTGCTGCGATTGACGCGCAATGGAACCCGAAGGGAAATGGGCCTCGGCCGGTGGCCAGACGTGTCCATCGCGGAAGCGCGGGAGAAGGCGGCGGAAGCGAGGCGACTCGACAGGGCTGCCATTTGCCCCATTGAGGCGCGCAGGAAGGCCAGACGGGTCATCCGTCCCCTCACCGTCAAAGAGGCTATTGAGCGCTGCTTCGATGCTCGTAAGGCGGAACTGAAGGGCGATGGTGAGGCAGGCCGATGGATGAGCCCGCTTGCGGTTCACGTTATCCCGAAAATCGGAAAGCGTCCGGTAGAGGAAATCGACCAGCACGCGCTTAAGGACCTGCTGGAGCCTATCTGGCATTCAAAACCGGAGGCGGCCGAGAAGGCACTTAACCGCTTCAACATCACGCTCAAGCACTGCATCGCTCTCGGCCTTGACGTCGACCTGCAAGCGACGACGAAGGCACGGGTGCTCTTGGGCAAGCAGCGGCGCACCAGAGAGCATATACCCTCCCTACCCTACACGGACGCACCGGAATTCTATCGGTGGCTCTCGTCCAAGGACGTGGTCGCCGCGTGGGCACTGCGTCTTCTCATGCTGACCGTTGCTCGGCCTGGAGAAGTACGTTTGGCTCCTCTGCTGGAATTTGAACGAGATATCTGGAGCATCCCTGCCGAGCGCACGAAGACAAATATGGCGCGGCGCGTCCCGCTCGTGGTGGAAGCACAGAAGGTAGTAGGGCTTTGCCGAGCAGCGAGCACGAACGGCTTCGCCTTCCCGGCCTACAAGGGTCAGCCGATCTCCGACATGGCTATGACCAAGCTCATGGAACGCGAAGGATACGAAGCGAGGCCGCACGGCTTCCGCGCCACCTTCCGGACCTGGTGCGAAGAGCAGACGGACGCGGATAACGAGACAAAGGAAAGCTGCCTCGGGCATATCGTAGATAGTGAGACAGTGAGTGCCTATCAGCGTAGCGACCGGCTGATGAAGCGCTGGGCGCTACTTGCAAAATGGGAAGCGCATCTCCTCAGATAAAAAAAGCGATCCGTGGGAAGCAGCTGTTTTCCAGGCGCCTCGGCTCCACCTCGCCCGGTCACCGGAGCGGTACTCCGATAATGGCCTTGACCGTCCAACGGTCGCGATTGGCACCATAGCCGCGGCCCACGCCCAGGTTGAGGTCCCATTTGCCGACATGCGTGTCCGCGACGAGATAGGTGGATTGCTCGCTCGAACCCAAGCGGCCGAGACGCTTGAACTCACCGACGCCGTTGTAATTCTCGACGCCAAGCGAGAAGGCCGTCGTCACGGCATAGCTCGCTTTGGTGGCGATCTCGAGCGAAGCGGGCGCGGCCGCCGGTCCCGACACTGTGAAATCCATATTGGCATTGGCCGCGAGCGTCCACCCACCGGATCGCATGCCGCCGATCAGCTTGAATTCCGCATTGTAGGGATTGGGGTCGAGCGCATGACGCACGCGGCCGATCTCGAAATTGGCGCCCCAGAACCAGGACGCATCGCGTTCGCTCCCGACATATTTGAGGCGGAACTTGACACCGTCGACGGTGAAGCGGCCATGATGGTCGATCGCCGCAAGTGGGAGATAGGCGCCGAGTTCGAAATGATCGGACAGGCCCAGCGCGAATTCGGGCGTGAGGCGAAATTGGTGTGGGGACTGCCGCTGCCCAGGATAGTCGAGCTCGGAATCGCCTCTCAGGATATAATTATTATGGATGTCGAGGCCGACTTCGCCTGGCGCCCCCCTCTCGTCCATATAGACCTGGATTTCCTCAGGCGCGGCATGGGCGGCCGCGGGGCCGAGTGCCAGAATCGGGGCAACCATCGCCACCTTCGTCGAATGCGCCACGGTGCCGCGTCTTCCCGAAACAAAAATGGAACTCGTGCCAACGCTGAAGCTGCGCCGCCTGCCCGATCCAAACGTCATTACTGTGCGATCTTTCTTATGGTTTCGGCGAAGCGTGGGCGGGTGAGAGGCCTCAGCCGATCAGTTCGGCCTCGGTTCGATGGCAAAGCACCACATTTCCCGCCGACATTGTGCGCAGTGGCGGCGGCGCGACATCGCAACGGCCGGGGATGGCGACGGGGCAGCGACGCAGGAAACGGCAGAGCTCGGTTGATTCGGGCTGGTGCGCGAGCGGCGCCGCGCACTGGGCAGACTCATCCGCCAGCCAGCCCGGCCGCAGCTCAGGGACAGAACTGATCAGCAAGTCGGTGTAAGGGTGGAAAGGCGATGTGTCATAGGTGTCGCGCCTGCCGCTTTCGACACGCGTCCCCTTGTAGAGCACGACGACCTCGTCGCACAGCGCCTTCACCGTCGCGATGTCGTGGCTGATGAACAGATAGGCGACGCCCAGATCACGCCGCAGGTCGGCCAGCAGGTCAAGGATCGCGCCACGAACGACCGTATCCAGCGCCGACGTCACCTCGTCGCACAGGATGATGTCAGGCTTGGCCGCAAGTGCGCGCGCCAGGTTGACACGCTGTTTCTGACCGCCCGACAGCTCGTCGCAGCGACGCCCGGCGACCGCCGCCGGCAGCCGGATCAGGTCGAGCAGCTCGGCGACGCGGCGCTGCGCCTCAGCGCCGCGCAGGTCGTGGTAGAAGCGCAGCACCCGACCAAGAATGTCGCCGACGCTATGCGCCGGGTTGAGAGCGACATCGGCATTCTGGAACACGATCTGAACGCGGCGAAGTTGTTCGCGCGTGCGGCCCGCGACGGTCGGCGCAAGCGGCTCTCCAGCCAGCGTAACAGCGCCGGAGGCGGGGGCCAGCAGGCCAGCGACAACACGTGCCACGGTGGATTTGCCCGATCCGGATTCGCCGATGACGCCGACAGCGGCGCCGCGTCCGATGGTCAGGCTGACGTCGCTCAAGACAGGGTGTGCCGGCCGCCCTTCGCGGTCGATCGGCCCATAGCCCGCGGAAACCCCTGCGATCTCAAGCAGCGGCTCGGGCTTTGCCGGCGTCTGCGCCTGCGCTTTCACGACCGGGTGAGCCGCCGCGATCAGCAGTTGCGTGTAATCGTCCATCGGCGCCTCGAGCAGCGCGCCCACATGGTTATGCTCACGCACGCGGCCGCGATTGAGGACCAGGATCTGGTCGGCCATCTGCGCGACCACGGCGAGATCATGCGACACATAGACACCGGTTGCGCCCTGCTGACGGACGACGCGCCGGAACGCTTGCAGCACGCCGACTTGGGTCGTCACGTCGAGCGCGGTGGTCGGCTCGTCGAAAATCACCAAATCAGGTTGCGTGATCAGCGCCATCGCGGCCATCAGCCGTTGCAGTTGGCCGCCAGACAACTCGTGCGGATAGCGGCTGCCGATCGTCTCGGGGTTCGGCAAGGCCAGTGCGCGGAACAAGTCGATCGCACGCGCACGCGCCGCGTTGGCCGACTCAGTGCGGTGGATCAGCGCCGGCTCTATGACCTGATCGATCACGCGGCGCGCGGGGTTGAACGCCGCCGCCGCGCTCTGCGCGACGTAGGTTATGCGCCGACCGCGCTGGCGCGCCAGCGACGCACTACCGGCGCCGTCCAATGTCGCGTCACCGACACGGATCCGTCCGCTGATCGCCGCACCGCCCCGGCCATAGCCCATCAGGGAGAGCGCGATCGTCGTCTTGCCCGATCCGGACTCTCCGATCAGTGCCAGAACCTCGCCCCGCGCCACGTCGAACGACACGTCGTCGACGATGCGCAGCGGCCCGCCGTCCGGCCCCCGCACGGTGACCGCCAGATTGCGGACCTCGACATGCGACGGCGACTTCACTTCACCTTCCCCTGCGTCGCCGCATCGATCAAAAGATTGACGCCGACCGTCAGGCTCGCGATCGCCGCCGCCGGCACCAGAATCGCCAGCGCGCCCACGCCCAGCCCGGAAACGTTCTCACGCACCAGCGATCCCAGGTCCGCATCGGGCGGCTGAAGACCGAGGCCGAGGAAGCTGAGGCCCGACAGCAGAAGCACGATGAACACGAAGCGCAGGCCGATATCCGCCAGCAGCGGCCGGATCATATTCGGCAGCATCTCAATCAGGGCGATATATACGCGGCCTTCGCCGCGCGCGCGCGCCACCTCGACATAGTCGAGCCGCGTCAGCCCCACCGCGAGCGAGCGTGCGATACGAAAATTGCCGGGGACGTAGGTGATCGAGACGACGATCGTCAGCAGCACGATCGACGACCCAAAGGCCGCCACCAGCACCAGCGCAAAGATCTTGCTCGGGATCGAGATGAGCGTGTCCATCGCGCGCGACAAAAGCTCATCGAGCCACCGCGGACCGACGGCAGCGGTCAATGCGAGGCCGGTCCCCAGTGAAACGGCGATCGTCACAGCGATTGCCGACAAGCCCACCGTGAATTGCGCGCCGACGAGCAAGCGGCTCAATACGTCGCGCCCCAGAAAGTCGCTGCCGAACCAGAATTTGCCGCTCGCTCCCGCGAACACCTCGTAACTTACGAACGCGCCCGGCGGATAAGGCGCGATGAAGCGGCCGACCACGGCGATGGCGATCCAGAAGATGACGAGCACAAGGCCGATCTTGCCGGACCAAGGCAAAGCGCGGACCGCGCGCAACGGGCTGCCTCGGCTCATTGCTGGCGCAACCGCGGATTGGCCAGGATCGCAATGGTGTCCGCGACCAGGACAAGGAGCAGATAGGCGGCACAGAAGATCATCGCGCAGGCCTGAAGCAGCGGCATGTCGCGCGAGGTGACGGCGTTCACCATCAAGCTCGCAAGGCCGGGATAGTTGAAAATCGTCTCGACGATGATCGCACCTCCGAACAAATAGGATAGGCTGAGCGCCATGGCATTGACGATTGGGCCGATCGCGTTGGGAAGCACATGGCGGAAGACCAGGCGCATCGGCTGCACACCCTTCAATCGCGCCATCTCGACGTAGGGGCGGTCAAGCTCGCAGATGATCGCAGCCCGGATCATGCGCCCCAGTTGCGCGATCACGCCGACCGCGAGAACCATTACCGGCATCGCGTAGGCACGCGCGAACTGCGCAAACGTCGGATCCTTTGGAACGATCGTGATCGACGGCAGCCAGCGCAGCTCGACCGCGAAGATCAGCACCGCAATCGTCGCGACCAGGAATTCGGGTAGCGCGACCATCGAGAGCGTCAGGATGTTGAGCGCGCGGTCGAGCTTGTGTCCGCGCGAGATGGCTGAGGCCATCCCGATCAGGAACGCGAACGGTACCGAAACGAGCGCCGCCAACGCGGCCAGGATCAGGGTGTTTGGCAATCGCTCGGAGATGATTTCGGCGACCGGCTTGTTCGCAACCAGCGACTGGCCCGGATCGCCCGTCGCAATCGCGCCGAGCCACTCGACATAGCGGACCGGCCCGGGCCGATCGAGGCCCATTTCGTGGCGCAATGCCGCCACCTGCTCGGGGGTCGCGCCCCGTCCCAGGACCTCCTGCGCCGCGTCGCCCGGCAATAACCCGCTAACCGTGAACACGACCGCCGACAGGAGGAGCAGCGTAACGAGCGCCAGACCGATCCGCTTGAGGATCAGCCGCCCCGCCCCGCGCCAGAGCGATGGAGTCTGAGCGGCACTCATGCGTCCCACCATGCATATTCGGCAAAATTATAACCCATGAAGCCAGCGATCGGGATCGGGAACAGGCCCTTCAAGCGACGGTCGTAGCCGTCCAGCAGCGAGATGAAGGCGGGGATGGCCAGGCCACCATATTGATGCACGATCATTTGCATCTCGCCGTAGATTTCCTTGCGCAGCGCGACGTCGGTCGTGCTGCGTGCTTCCAGCAGCAGGCGGTCGAAGCGCGGGCTGTTCCAGCCGGACTCGTTCGCCAGGGCCTTGGACTGGAAGAACAGGCTGAACATCATATCGGTCGTCGGCCGCTGGTTGGTGTTCCCGAAGGTCATCGGGTGCTTCATCCAGTGCGTCGCCCAATAGCCGTCGCTCGGCACCCGATTGATCGCGAGGTTCAGGCCGATGCGGGCCGCATGCTCCTGCAGGATAGACCCCATGTCGATCGACCCATTGGCGGCCGGCGCCGCATAGATCGGCAGGCGAACCCCAAGCAACCCGGAGCGCTTGAGCAGGAACTTCGCTCGGTCCGGGTCGAACGGACGCTGCGGAATGTTGGGATTGAAGTTTGGATCGATGGGGGAGATCGGCTGGTCGTTCGCGATGGTCGCGAACCCGCGGAACAGTGCGCGTTTGATGAGCTCGCGATCCTGCAGATATTTCATCGCCAGCACGAAATCCGGATTTCCGGTGATCGGATTGTCGCGGCGCATGATCAGGTTGGTGAACAGGCCGGATGGGATTTCCATGACCGAATGAGCCGAGCTCGCGCGCACCCGCTTGACCGAGCCTGGACCGACGGCGTTGACCATTTGCACGTCGCCGGACAGCAACGCGTTTACCCGCGAAAGCTCATCCGGAATCGCGATCAGCTCGATCTCTTCAAGATACGGCCTGCCGGGCTTCCAGTAGTTGGGGTTGCGACGCACGATCGTGCGAATGCCCGGAGCGAACTCGCTGCAGATATACGGACCGGTACCGTTGGCCTTGCTGAAATCGCGGCGCCCATTTTCGACGATCAAGAAATGCGACACGGCGAGCGTGGCCGGTAAGTCAGGATTGGGACCTGTCAGGCGGAGTTCCAGTTCGAGCGGGCCGGTCTGCTTCGCTCCGGCGAACTGGTCGGCGAGCGCCTTCACCGCCGATCCGGTAGCGGGATCGCGGTGGCGCAGCAGCGAAAAGATGACGTCGTCGACGGTCAGCGGCTTGCCGTTGTGAAAGTGGACGCCGCGCCGCAGGCGGATATTCCACGCGATATTGTCTTGCGTCTCCATCCGCTCGGCGAGACCGGGCTGACCACGCAGTTGGCCGTCGAACTGCGTCAGGCCGCTGTAAAGCATGTAGTGGCGGATATAGTCTGTGGCCGTACCACCCTTGGCCGGGTCGAGCGTGTCAGCGGTCGAAGCCGAGGTGGTCGCGATGCGAATGCGGCCGCCAATGCGCGGCTGACCCACCCCCGCATCCAGCCGCCCACCCTTTAGAAGCAGCCCGGCGCCCAGCCCGCCGAGCAGCGTGCGTCGCGAAACGTCGGAGGAAATCACATCAACCATGCGGCGTCTTCGCCTCTGCTTGTCTGCGCCGGGCAGGTCGCGAGCCATGATCAGCGTATTCCCGTAAATCCGGATTACTCTGCCGATTAGGCCGGTGATGCCATCAATCCGCAACATCTCCATGCAACAGAACGGCAGTTTATGCGGCGCCCGCCCGTCACGGCAATCGTCGCACCGGCCGGTGCCCCGCGTAGCACTGGTGCGCCGAAGCGGACGGGAATGTCACCGCAGTTCCTGCTGCCCCCCCCCCGCCAGAAATGAGGTCGACCAGCCGATGCGGGGCAATCGGCCTCATTATCCCCTCCAGGGGGATAGGAACTTAATTGTCCATCTGCTATCGCGTCCGAATGGATTCGCTAACCCACCTCCTGCAGCAAGGTGCCACGAACGCGTGGCTCTTCATTCCCACCGCCATCCTGCTCGGCGCTTTGCATGGGCTAGAACCTGGCCACTCCAAAACGATGATGGCCGCATTCATCATCGCGGTTCGGGGGACGGTACGTCAGGCAATTCTGCTCGGACTTGCTGCCACAGCATCGCACACGCTGATTGTCTGGATCGTGGCGCTGGGCGGCATGACGCTGTTCGGTGGGCTCGATCCGGAGCAGACCGAACCCTATTTCCAGCTCGCGTCGGGAGCACTGATCGTCGCGCTCGCGGCATGGATGATCTGGCGCGTGCGGCGCGAACAGATCGAGCGCGATCATCACGAACATCATCATGGGCATGAGCATGGCCACGCGCACCACCATGATCAGGATCATGCCCGTCACAATCACGACGAGGAAGCTGAAGAACAGGGGCTGGAGATCGCCACGGGCGGTTACATGGATGCGCACGAGCGCGAGCATGCGGAGAGTATCCGGCGCCGCTTCGCCCATCGCAACGTCACGACCAGCCAGATCGTCCTGTTCGGCCTGACTGGGGGCCTGATCCCCTGCCCGGGCGCCATCACCGTTCTCCTGCTATGCCTACAGCTTCATCGTGTCGCGCTCGGTGCCGTGCTGGTCCTCTGCTTCAGCATCGGGCTGGCGATAACGATGGTTGCGTCCGGTGTGGTCGCGGCGATCAGCGTGCGCCAAGTTTCGAAGCGCTGGCGTGGGTTCGGCGAGGTCGTCCGCAAGGCGCCCTATGTGTCAGCCGCGGTGATCCTTCTCATCGGCCTTTATGTCGCGGTACATGGTTTCATGGCCCTACCGCACTGAGGAAACAACCATGAGCCACGCCGCCAATCGGGACCTGCTCAATCGCCTCAAACGAGCGCAAGGGCACCTCGCCAAGATCGTCGAGATGGTTGCCGAAGGGCAAGACGGGCTTGCGATCGCGCAGCAAATGCAGGCGGTTGTCGCCGCGCTCGACAAGACCAAGACGCTGCTCGTGCAGGACCATATCGAACACCATCTCGAAGGTCTGGCTGGTCCGCTGCCCAAAGCCACCCGCGACGAGCTCGCCAAGCTCGGCGAGCTTGCGAAATATCTTTAGACCGCACACGAGCGGGCGACACTCTCGCGATCACGCAAATCTCCGGCGACCATCGCGGCGATAATTGCCTCCTGGTTCAGAAGCACCCTATTCGCTCATCGCGGTTCGCGCGATCCGCACTCGCGATCACGCAAATCTCCGGCGACCATCGCGGCGATAATTGCCTCCTGGTTCAGAAGCACCCTATTCGCTCATCGCGGTTCGCGCGATCCGCATCGCGCCGTCGCGCCGCTTGTCATCAGGCTCCACATGGATCGATACCAGACTGTGAGGATGATGCCTGCGCAAGGCGGCCTCGATCCGATCGCAGATCGCATGCGAATGCTCCACCGTCATGCGACGATCGACGATGAGGTGGAAGTCGATAAAGACCATGTGGCCGGCCTGTCGTGAACGCAGGCTGTGTGCCTCAATCGCACCTTCCAAATTGGCGGTGATCGTTTGCTCGATGGGGGCAAGCTGCTCCTCGGGCAACGCCCCGTCCATCAGTCCGTCCACGCTGTCCCGGATCAAGGTGCAGCCGGACCAGACAATGTTCAACGCGATCAGCGCGGCCAAGAGGGGGTCGAGCGGAAGCCATCCCGTCAGCGCGACCAGCAAGACACCTGCGATCACGCCACCAGACGTCCACACGTCGGTCAGCAGATGCATGCCGTCGGCGATGAGCGCCGGGGATCGCCGTGCGCGCCCGATGGAAATCACCACCCAGCTCCACAGTCCGTTCAGGACCGTCGCGCCCGCACTCACACCCAGCCCCAGCGCGGGCATTGCCGGAGCATGCAGGCTGTGGGACGCCGCCCATGCTTCCCGCAATATTGCCAGCGCAGCAACGATGATGAGCAGACCTTCCAGACCCGCCGAGAGGTATTCCGCCTTGGCGTGTCCGTAGGGATGATCGTCATCCGCCGGCTCAGCACTGATCCGGATCGCCAGGAGAGCCCCGACGGCCGTCACGACATTGATGATGCTTTCAATCGCATCGGATAGCAGCGCGACGCTGCCGGTCAGGACATAGGCAAGATATTTGAGGCCAAGAACGACGATGCTGATGAGGATGCTGCCGACGGCGAAGCGCAGTGGCGACGTGCCCTCCTTGTCCACGCCAGCCGTTACCGGGCGCGGGCAATCACCGACGACTCGGCCGACGTCGCACACTCGATGTCATTTGATCGCAAAGGTGGTGCCAAGATGCGCCTGGCTGGCCTTGTCGATGACGAGCACGCCGACCTTGTCGCCGGACTTGAGCTGCAGAGCGGGACCATCGAAGCGATTGCCGGCCGCCGGCGCCAGCACGACATTCTGCGTCTTGCCGGCGGTGTCCAACGACAATTGCGCAGTCATTTTTGCAGCGTCGACAGGATCGTCGTCGTCGACGACGTAAAGCTGGACGCCCGTGGGAGCGGTGACGAGCTCGAAGAGCGTTTCCCCGCTCAAGGAGACGATGCCGCCATGCTTGGGCTGGGTACTCCCGTGGGCGAGCAAGGGACTCGCACCGAAAGCCGCAACGGCGATCAACATGGCATGGACATGCGCTTTCATCGACTTCCTCCTGTGCGGGGTATCATTCCGGTTGGTGGGGGAGCACGAAGCTCAGCGTCGCGGTATTTTCGATCCAGTCGTAGCGCTTGGGATCGTCCGTCGGCCCTTTGTAGACCGCGTGAAGGACGTTCAGTCCCTGGTTGCGGACGGTCATCGTCACCGTGCCATCCGCAGCCGTTTCAATCGGCGTGGCATCAGGGTCGTTGATCAGGTCATTGATTATCTTCGCGCCGGCCACCGGCTTGCCCCGGAAGAGCACTTTATAAGTCAGCTTCTCGCCCATTGTTTTTGGAATGGGACCAGCCGGCACGATCTGTAGCACCTGGTCCGACAATGCAGGAACCGGCTTGTCGAGCGGCCCCATGATCGCGACCGAATATTTGTAATTCTTTGTCGAGATCGTCGCGTTGGGCATCTCGTCGCGGCCTTTCTTCTCCCACTCGCCATCGCCGACGCGCGACCAGATGCCATTGAAGAAGACGACCGACAGCAAGGTCGGCTGCTGCTCGGTGTCGACCAACACGATCGGGCCGGCGATTCGCGGCGTCGCCTTGATCGGCTGATAATTGGCATCATAGCCGGTCATCTTCTCGATGAAGGTGAACCGCTTGACGGCATCGAGATCATCCGCACCGACCCCATAGATAAGTGCCGTCTGCTTGGCGCGCTGGGCAAACCATACGGCATGGGCGTCAAGCGGGGCGGTGAGCAGACCCATCGCCACAGCTGCGAGGACGAGTGACTTGACGTTGCGCATGATCTGCTCCTCGGCCTGGCACGTAAGAGTATTCCAAGGAGCAGCTTATTATGCGCCAACGGCACAATTCACTTTTTTCGGCCATTGGCCGAGAGGATCAGGCGGGCACGGTGGCGCACAATCGCATAATCAACCGTCAGGCGCCAACGCGGCGTTCGCGGCCGGCTGTGTCGTATCCACTTGGTCAAGCCGATCGCGAAGAAACTCGCTCGGGCTTGCCGCATCGACGGACTGCAAGACGTATGTCTCGCGACCCGCATGATACCGGCTTCCGCTCCCGATTGCGTTTCGCGCCATCGCCGCGAAAGCTTAAGCGGCCCTAGTCACAAAGATGCGCATTCGTGCTCAAGCCAACGCGCGAGGTTGATGCGCCCCTCGGTGGCTTCGAGTTCACCCGTCCAGATCAGGCCGTAGTGACTGCCGTCCGGATCAAAGCCCATTGGAGCAAACAATCGGCCGCGCGAGAGGTCGTCGGTCGCGAGGACAAGCGGGCTGAGCGCGACGCCGAGGCCAGCCGATGCGGCTTCGACGCTGAGAGAATGGTGATCGTAAAAGCGGATCTCAGACGGTTGTGCCGCTGCCGGGTGAACGGCGAGCCAGTTCTGCCAGGCGTCGGGCCGCGTACGGGAACCCAGCGCGACATATTTGCCAGAGGTGAAGGCTGACACGAGCTCTTTCGTCAGAACCGGCCCCACCCGTTCTGCGAAGAGACGCTGCACGTGCCACGACTCCGGTAAGCTGAAGTCGAGGCGCCGGATGGCCAAGTCTATTCGGTGCCTCTGGAACTCGACCGGTCCACCGCCCACCGACAGATTAAGCGCGATGTCGGGAAAAGCCGACTGGAAGCCGTTCAACCTAGGGATGAGCCAGCGGACGGCAACGGACGGCTCGCACGACAGGACCAAGGTTTGCTGCTCGGCATCGGCCGCCCGCAAATGTTCCACGGTCGCCGCCAGTTCGACGAAGAATCGACCAAGCGTGATTTGCAAGGTCTCGCCAGCCGATGTCAGCCGCAGGCCCCGCCCGTCACGCTCAAACAATTTGAGACCCAGGACGCGCGACAGATTGGTGATGCGCCGGCTGATGGCGCCATGCGTCAACGCAAGATGGTCGGCCGCGCGGCGGACCGAGCCCAATCGAGCCGTCGCTTCAAAGGCTCGCAAGTCGTCGAGCGAGGGGATGGTCGACCGATCCATTGGTGAGAATATATCACGGATATCGCGCAGAAACTTTCGCTATTTCCGCAGCCGGTTTGCGGCATTTTATGATGTATGCGAACCAGTCCGCGATACGAGGTCGGCATCCTCGCTGATGATTTGACGAGCGCTGCGGATGGCGCGGCGCCGTTCGTCCAACGCGGAGTGTCCGCATGGATCGGGCGGAAATGCCTGCCGTCTCAGGATTGTGCGATGGTGGCGATCGACAGCGGCTCGCGATCGCTTCCGGTTACGCGGGCAGCCGAAGTGACCTCCCGCCTGACGCGCGAGCTCGCATCCTGCGTTATTCTCTACAAGACGGTGGACTCGACGCTGCGGGGACATGTGCGGGCCGAACTCGAAGCCTGTTACGCCGCAAGCGGACGCACGGGCCTCGTCTTTGCGCCAGCTTTTCCAGCAGCCGGTCGTACCACCGTCGCCGGCATCCAACTGGTCGACGGCGTACCCGTCGCCGAGACCGCCTATGGCCGTGATCCGGTGCATCCCGCGCACCACTCAGCGTTGGCGAAGCTGGTGCCGGGCTCGATCACGAACACCATTCTGCTCGATGCCTCCACCCAGGAGGAGCTCGACGCCCGCGTCGCGGCAATACCAGACCCGGAGTCGATCCTGTGGGTCGGCTCGCCGGGGATGGCGATAGCCCTAGCGCGGCGCCTTCGCCCGGCGGCTCCCGTTGCAACTGACATGAGTTATGAAGCCGGCCGCGTCCTTGTCGCGGTCGGCAGCGCCAACTCACGAAGTCACCGCCAGGCCGATCGGTTGGCCGACATGGATGGTGTTGCCCTGATGCGGACCCCCCGTTCGCCGGAAACGGATTCCGCCGGACTGCTACGCCGTCTCGCCAATGCTGCAGCCGCCCAGCTCCGCACAAGCGAATTTGACGCGCTGATCGCGACCGGTGGCGAGACGATGGAGGCCATCCTGGATCGGCTGGGGATAGAAGCATTCGAGATGCTGCACGAGCTCGAACCTGGATTTCCGCTCGGCAGGGCGCGTCTCGATGATGGCCGCTTGCTGCTGATCGCCTCGAAGGCCGGCGGGTTTGGCGACGACGACTCGCTTCGGCGCGCGGTCGCGCGGATGCGACCGACACAGCATCTAACCGAAAGGGCTTCGCATTGACCCAGATTCTTCCGATCGGAATGACGATGGGCGATGCATCAGGCATCGGGCCCGAGATCGTGGCGAAGGCACTGCTCGCCGGCAACGAACGCTGCGTCGTATTCGGAAGCTACGCGGTGATGCTGGACATCGTGCGGCGCCTGGAGCTGGCCGCCGACGTACGGCAAATATCCGCGCCGGACGAGGCCCGGTTCGTGCCTGGATCGATCGAGGTGATCGAGGCCACGCAGATCAGCGCCCCCCCTCCCCTCGGCGTAGTTAGTCCGGCTTCGGGTCAGGCGTCGTTCGACGCCGTATTGGCGGCGATCTCTGCGGCGCGCGCGAACCGGATTTCCGGGATTGTGACCGCGCCGATCAACAAGGCGGCGATGAATTCCGCGGGTATCCGCTATCCGGGGCATACCGAAATTCTCGCCGATCATGGCGGCGCGCAGTCCGTTGCGATGATGCTGGCCAACGACGAGATCCGCACCGTGCTCGTCACCGTGCACATGTCACTGCGCGAGGCGATCGAGCGGGCCGACTTCGACGCCCAGATGTCGGCGATCCGGCTGGCACACGAGGGCGCCCGCGCACTTGGCTATGAAGTTCCGCGCGTAGCAGTCGCAGGGCTCAATCCCCATGCCGGCGAAAGTGGTCTTTTCGGCGACGAAGAAATTAGGATCATCCGACCGGCGATCGAGGCGGCGCGCGGCGAGGGAATTGACGCGAGCGGCCCATGGCCCGGCGACACGGTCTACATGCAGGCACGCGAAGGACGCTTCGACGTCGTCGTCGCCCAATATCACGATCAGGGGCTGATCCCGGTCAAATATCTGGGGCTCGAGAAGGGCGTGAACATCACGCTCGGCCTGCCCTTCGTTCGAACCAGTCCGGATCATGGGACCGCGTTCGACATTGCCGGCCGCGGGATTGCGGATCCCGCCAGCCTGATCACCGCACTGAACTACGCCCGCTTATTGGCCACCACGAAAACAAGGACTGCGTGATGGGACTGCGCTTCATCTTCATGCTCACCCGCAACGACCAGACGGTCGAGGATGCTGCGGATCAGTTGCAGACCGCGCTCGAGTTGGGCGTGCGCCATATCGGCTTCAAGGACGTGGGGCTGCCAATTGACGATTTGAAGCGGTTGAACAGGACGATCAAGGAAGGCGGTGCGACCTCCTACCTCGAGGTTGTGTCGCTCGACCGAGATAGTGAGATCCGATCCGCCAAGGCGGCGCTCGAAATCGGTGTCGACATCCTGCTTGGAGGGACGCGCGCCAACGACGTCCTGCCGATCATCAAGGGTGCGAATATCCAATATTGCCCATTCCCAGGACGGATCGTCGGACATCCGAGCGTCCTGGAAGGTTCGATCGAAGAGATCGTTGCCAGCGCGGTGGATCTCGCCGCGCTCGAGGGCGTGCACGGTCTCGACCTTCTTGCCTATCGGTCGAAGGAAAATGTTCCCGCGCTGATGAAGGCCGTCTGCGCGGCGGTGTCCAAACCCGTCTATGTCGCGGGTTCGATCGACACACCCGAACAGATCGCCATCGTCAAGGAGGCCGGCGCCGCCGGCTTCACCATCGGCACCGCAGCGCTCGATGGCAAATATCCCGCGGGCATCAGGGATGTCGCAGGACAGCTCTCCGCAATCATCCGGGACGTGGCCAAACTGAACCACCATCTCTCGCCCTTCTCAAAGGAGGGCATGGCTGGGGCATTCAGTCGTGTTACCACCGCCTGGACGCCGCATGTGGCCGGTCACGTCAATGACATGCAGATCAAGCTCACACGGATCGAAGGCGATGCCGCCTGGAGTTTCCAGCCCGTCGGGGACGAGCTCTTCTTCGTCCACAAGGGCAGATTGCAGATGACGTTCCGCGACCGTGAGGAGACGATCGACGAAGGAGAATTCATCGTGGTTCCTCGCGGCGTCGAACATCGCCCACGCGCGATCGATGGGCCCTGCGAGGTAGTACTGATGTGCCGCGCTCAAGCGCGCGAGCTTCGGCCCCGCGACCAGACGGCGCGATAGACGGGAACAATCCACTCTGGCGGGTACACGGCGCAACCCAACACAGGCTGATCCGGCTCCTTCAATTAGGAGCCCGATCAGCCATTCATTGACCATGCGGCCGGACGTCAGATCCGGGGGTCCGACGTCGCGCCGGGAAGATCATGCCAGGGCCCGATCGAGCACCTCGGCGAAGAAGTCGACATTCTCCCGCGTGAAGATCAAGGGCGGACGGATCTTGAGAATGTTGTGATCGGCGCCGCAGGCGCTGATCAGGACGCCATCCTCACGCATCGCATTGACCACGCGCGTCGTCTTGTCTCGATCGGAGCTCTTCCCGTCCTCCGGCGAGACGATGTCTGCCGCCACGAACAGCCCGGCACCGCGTATGTTGCCGAGACAGGCATGCTTCGGCACGAGCGCGCGTACCTTCTCGAGCAGATACGCTCCCACCTTCGCGGAATTGTCCATGATGCGGTCGCGCTCGATCACCTTGAGCACGGCCACCGATGCGGCGCACGAGACGGTATTGCCCGCAAAGGTGTTGAAGTATCGCGCACTGCGCCCGAAGGCCTCGACGACATCATGCTTTGCGAGCAGCCCGGCGATCGGCTGACCATTGCCCATTGGTTTGCCCATCGTGACGATATCGGGGACCACGTCGTGGCGCTGAAAGCCCCACATGTGGCTGCCGGTCCGCCCGAATCCCGGCTGAACTTCGTCGGTGACGAAGATGCCGCCGGCGCGCCGGATCGCGTCCACCGCCCCTTGCAGGAAGCCGGGCTCGTCCGGGAGGATCCCGTCGCTCGTGAACATCGTATCCACGATCAGCATTGCCGGCTTGATGCCGTGCCGCTTCAGGTCGGCGATCGCCGCTTCCACGTCGCTCGCGAACCGCGCGGCCACGTTCGGACTGGTCCGGTATGCAGCCGGCGCGGGAACCGTGCGCACGTGTACGCCGAGGTTCACCGCAGGCCCGAGCGTGGGGGAGAATTGGGACACGGCGTCGGTGATGCCGTGATAGGCCGTTTCGGTGATGATGACGCCCGTTCCGCCGGTGCGCACCTTGGCGATCCGATAGGCGAGGTCGTTCGCCTCGCTGCCCGAACAGGTCAGCATCATGTGCGACAGTTCATCGCTCACGGTCGAGAGCAGGCGATCGGCCAACTCGAGGATGGTCTCGTGCAGGTAACGGGTGTTGGTGCAAAGCGTCGTGACCTGACGGGTAATCGCGTCGACCACATCGGGATGGCAATGTCCGAGCGACACCACATTATTGTACGTGTCGAGAAAAGCGCGCCCCTCGGTGTCGTAGAGCCATACGCCTTCACCGCGGACGAGGTGCAGCGGCTTCTGATACATCAGCCGATAGGCCGGCCCCAGCAGCCGCGCGCGCTCTTCGATCAGGTGGGCCTCATCAGCGCCGAGATCGACTTGGCCCGGGACGAAGGCATTGACGGAAGAAAGGTCCACGGCGTTCATCGCATATCTCCTGCGTGGCAAAATTGAAGCAACTGGTCATGGATCTGGCCGCGCGACATCCGGCCCAAGGCATCGAGCCCGTTCCAGGCGGGGCGGTTGTTGCGCATGATATATTGCCGGTTTTCCGGATAGCGTGTGGCGCGCCATTCGGTGATGAGCACCGTGATCACGAGCCGGGCCTCAAGCAGATCCGGAATGAGATCCAGTTCCTCGTCACTCAGTGCCAAGACCCCATGATAGGCCCCGATCATCTCCGCAGCGCCGAGCAGCGGGGCTTCGCAATCGGTCAGCTGGTAGGCGGCCGCGGTTGCGATTTCGCCGGCCAAGGGAGCCGATACCGCATCACCAAAGTCGATGATCGCCGCGACCTCGTCGGGCGCGTCCGGGCGGACGAGCACATTGCCCAGGTTGAAATCATTGTGGATCATCTGTGCCCGCAGATGATCGAGGCGCGGGAGAATATCGGTCTCGTAGCGCGTCATGAAGCGATCGACGCGCGCGCGGCGATCGGGATCGGCGAGGCTTGCGACCATTCCGCCCAGCCGGTGGGCGGTCGAGACGTTCCACAACAATTCATGCCGCGCTGCCGGATGATCGAATCCGGCGAGCGCGAGATCGAGGCGCGCCAGGCAACGGCCAAGCGCGTGCCTTTGCCTGGTCGAGCGCGCCACGGCGCTCAACGGCGCACCGGGAAGATAGGTCAGCATGCGAAGAATTGCGGACCGGCCATCGGCGAGCAGAATCGGAATGGCAGGCCGCCCGCCCATCGTCGGGACCATGCACGGCACGGGCAGGCCGGGATCTCGGCTGCGGATGTGCTCGAGCAGGGATATTTGGAGATCGACCATCCCTTCATCTTCGGCGGGATTGGAGATCTTGAGGAGGAATTGCCGGCCATCGGCCGCGTCCATGCGGAAGTTTCGATCCCGCTCGCCTGCAAGCTCAGCCGCCTGCAGATCAAGCCCGTAGTAGCGCTTGGCGAGTTGTTCGGCACCAGCGGCCTCGACCTCGGGCGGCTGTGTCGTGAGAATCGGGTCGAGAAGCATCGTTCCCCCATGGATCTGGTCCGCGCCGGCGCTGCCACTTCTGCGGCTCCGCGTTGGTCCTGACCGAGTTCGGTTCGAGGGCGTTATGCTGGACGGTCCTCCGGAATTTCTGCCGAATGCGGGCATTCCACGGTAGGGATCGCCTTCAGTTGGGCAGGTTCGCAGTGACTCGGCCTTCCAAACCGCCCGGTCGCCGGGCCGAATGTCAGGATGCCAAATCTGGCGCGACATATTCCATGTAGCTCCGGTCGGGCAGGTCGAAGCTACGCACGACGAAATAGCTGAAATAGCGATCGACCAGTGAATTCTCGTCGACGATCTTCATGATCGTATCGCTATAATGCGCGACCGATCGCGTGATGAATTTGAGGATGTAGTCGCAATCCCCGCTGATGCGCGAACATTCGGAAAGCTCTTCGATCGTTCGCAGCTTCTGCTCGAAGCGGGAGATCGTCCCCAACCGCCGGTCCTGGAGGGTGATCTCAGTGAAGACCGTCACTAGTTCGCCGATCGCCGACAGATTGAGCCGCGCGCCGTAGCCCACGATATATCCCGCGCGCTCGAGGCGGGCGACCCGCGTCAGGCAAGGGCTGGACGACAGCCCAACCGTTTTCGCCAGATCGACATTGAGGATGCGACCGTTCTTCTCGAGCTCGGCGAGGATCCTGATGTCGATCGGGTCGAGCTTCATGCGGGCCGCGGCTCCACAATGCGGCTCGCATGCGCTGTGAGCCTTGGGACAGCAAAGGCATCCCTAGGATGAAACGGCCCCGCTGTCCCGCGTCTCGTCAAAGCCCGAGCAGTCCGGGCAACTCGCTGAAGTCCTTGATGCGCGTCACGCCATAATGTTCGGTCGGAGGCTCGTGGCCACGATCGACGAGGATCTTGGCGCCGAAGCCCAAATCGTGTGCCGTCATCAGGTCGTAGCGCGGGCTTGACGACACATGCATCATGTCGGCCGCGCTGCAGCCAAGCTGTTGCAGCATATATTCGAACGGACGCATCAGCGGCTTATAAGCGCCGGCCTCTTCGGCCGTATAGACGGCATGGAACGGCACGCCGATGTTCGCGACGCTATAGGGAATCAGGTCGACCATGCTGTTCGACAGGATTACCAGCGGAAAGCGCTCCGCCACACGCGCGAGGGGTTCGCGGACGTCGGGGTGGGGCTGCCAGGTCGGAATCGCATCGTAAATCGCTTTCACGTCGGCACTTGCCAACGGGATGCCATGCTTTGCGCAGGTACGTCCGATCGAGTTCGCCACGACGTCATAGAAAGGCTTCCAAGCGCCGAGAACCTCGTCCAAGCGATAACCGCGGAACGAGTCGACGAACGCATCCATTTCGTCGGGCCGCACCCGGTCCGCGAAGAGCGTGCGCGCGGTCGGGCCCATGGCGAAGTCGATGATCGTACCATAGCAATCGAAACTAATGAACTTGGGCTGGAACATGACCGCTCCCCGTCTTTCTTGCGGTTGTCGATGCGCTTTAGTTAGGCCCCATGCGACGGGGATCGCTCCTTGGTTTGAGCCGCTTCGTAGGTTTTTATCCTAAATGGCGATCGCTTTGCGGCTGTTTCTCTGCCCTTCGGGCTCACGCAGAGATCGGCAGCGGCCGGTTGCTGATCGGAGTGTCCGTGACGACGAAGAGCGAATAACTCTGGACGCCCAGATCGGCCTGCCAGAGTTCCTCCATGACGCGCGCAGGTCCCTCATAGCCGACCGCGACGATTTTCATCAGATAGTCGTACTTGCCGTTGACCATGTGGAACTGCACCACTTCCGGCATCCGGGCAACGGCCCGTTCGAAGCGCGTTGCTTCGCTCCGCCGGTGATTCTTCAGCGTCACCTGGCCATAAGCAGTGACGAAATCGCCCAGTTTCGCCAAGTCGAACCGGGCCTCATAGCCGACGATGATCCCGGCGGCCTCCAGCCGTCGGACCCTGGTCGAACAGGGGCTAGGCGACAGGCCGACCTTATCCGCCAGATCGACGTTGCGCATGCGTCCATCGGCATGGAGCTGGCGGAGGATCTTCAGATCGATACGGTCGAGCTTCATGACGTCCTGCCCGCTATCCCTCGGAAGGAGCCCGACATCCGGGCGGCTTGCCGCGCGCCATCCGGCGGCGGTCGCCCGTGACAGTCCGCGTCCGCCCCACGTCAAGCCTGTCTGGCATGCTACATCACCTCCCGGCCCTTGCCGCAAGCAGCATTCAGGCCAGAGAAGGCGCGTGAATGGCTGCGCTTTGCCGCGCGGCTGTGGCATTTCCGTGCTGATTTGCCGCTTCAGGCAGCGAAAAGTAGGGGAGACTTGCGCCTAGAATATACTCTGCGGCCTTATGTAAGGCGCGGGCGCCGGCGCGATCGAAGGGACGGACGTTGGAGAAGCTCGACCGGATAGACTTCAAGATCCTGTCTCACCTGCAGGAGCATGGCCGGATCACCAATGTCGCTCTGGCCCAGGCGGTCGGCCTTTCGGCAAGCCCCTGCCTATTGCGGCTGAAGCGCCTTGAGGATCTGGGCTACATCAAATCCTACGGTGCCCGCGTCTCGCTCGAGAAGCTCGGCGACTATCTGATGGTCTTCGTGGAAGTGACGCTGCAGGATCATCGCGTCGCCGATTTCGAACGATTTCTCGCGCGCGCCCGTACGATCCCCGAGATCATGGAATGCCATCAAGTGAGCGGCGGCTTCGACTATCTGCTCAAAGTCATCGCCCGCAGCGTCAGTCACTATCAGGTGGTCATTGAGGGGCTGCTGGAGAGCGATGCCGGTATCGAGAAATATTTTAGCTATATCGCGCTGGGCACGCCGATCGCGCGCGACGGCTACCCGCTCGAGCGGATCTTCAACGCGCAAGCGAGCTAAAAAAAGCGGCAAGCGCAACATCGCCGCCGAACCGTCGATCACGCTCCCGCGATGGGCGGCTCGAGCGTTCCGAGCCATGCAACCAGCGCGAGAACCCCGAGCGCGCAGCCCGTCTCGATCGCCAAGCTGCGGCGAAGCGCATTCAGCGCAGCGGCATGGTCCTTTTCGGCAAGGGAGCGTTCAAACGCCGGCACCAATCTGAAACGGTTGGCCGCCGCCAGGACGAGCATCGCGCCGAACAGAACCAGCTTCGCGATGAGAAGCTGGCCATAAAGGCTGGCGGGCAGCTTCACCACATTTGCCGGCCCCACAAGCATCCAGCCATTGACCAACCCTGAGAGGATGATGACCGCGACGGTGAAGGTGCCGACCGAAGCGAAGCCAGCCAACGCACGGTGCGCCAGGATCAGGTGATCGCGGTCGACGCGACCTCGTCTCCGGAACACCAACAGCAGCAGCGCGAGCAATGCGCCTACCCAGATGCCGGCCGCCAGGAGATGCGCGATGTCCGCGGCGAGGTGAATCCAGCCCGCAGTACCTTCGTCCATCGCTCCATGCCCTGTCCAGACGAGACTGGCGAGCGCGACCGCGCCAGCCATCATCGTCCCGGTCAGCATGAATAGTGGGCGCCGCCACGGCGCGAGTGCCAGCACGACGACAAACCCGAGCGTGGCGACCCGAACGATCCACGCCGTACCGATCGTCGTGGCCGTGACGATCATTTTCAACGTCGCCAGATCGACCGATGCGAGCGGCACTCCGGCCATACTGGCCGCAAGGGTTGCCAGGCCTACCGCCGAGAAGACGAGGCCCAGCAGCGCCGCGCCGGCGATCATCGGCCGCAAGCCGATGACGGCGCCTGTCTGCCGCGGCTCGCCGCGCAGCCCGTAGAGGCCAAACGCAGCGAAGCCGAACAAGGCGGTTAGATCGAGGCAGAGCGCCAGCCGGACGGCAACACCGACCGCGTCCACGTCTTATTGGACCTGAAAATTGTAATTACCCTGCATCCGGTGCGTGTCGGTCGAGACGACATGCCAATCGACGCGATAGCTGCCCTTGGGCAGTGGCTTAGGGAACGTGATGACAAGCGCCTTGCCGTCCTCGGCAAGGCTCGCCTGGCCAGACATGCGCATCGGCGCGTTCATCTTCATGCCCGGCATCGCGGTCATCGCGACATCAGCGCCCGAGAACTGCTGCACGAGCGCCTCGGAAAAGACGAGCTGGACTCGCGCGGTCGGGGCGCTCGCCGTATCAGCGGCGGGCGTGGCCGAAACAAGCTTGGGATGAGCAAAGGCAGGCAGCGGCGCAACCAGGGCCGCAACCGCGAGAAGAGATGCAATGCGCATTGAACGGAAACTCCGAAGAGCCGGCGACGTGCCGGTCGTTCCTGAATACGCATCGCCCAGACGCAACCCTCACCAGACAAATTATTTTGAGTTTCAAGACGGCCGCGTCAAGAATCGGCGAGGGATCGCGGCGGCGCTTGCGTAAACGGAATAAGCGGGTGCGGAGCAATGAGATGAGCATCGAACTGGACGAAGCACTGGGAAGGCTGGCGACAGCGCCGCCACATCCCGGCCTCACGGGACTCGAGGATAGGGTGTTCGCGCGCGTGCGCGAGCAACGCGAGCAATCAGCGTTCGCTGCTCAGGCCTCGCACCGCATGCGGATCGGCGCTGTCGCGGCGATCGCCGCGCTCGGTCTCGGCTTGGCCGCGGGCAGTCCGGTGGCGGCGTCTGCCTCGACGGATGTGCTTTCGCCTTTCGCTCCTGCCAGTCCGCTGGCACCATCGACTTTGCTGGTGGGCGACCAGTGAAGCCTTGGCGCTGGACGGTCGCAATGGCGATCGTCGCCTTCTTGGCGGGCTTAGCGGGCGTCCTTGCCGGTCGGATGCTGATGCCCATGCGGCCGCCGGCCTCGCAAGTGCACGAGCTGCTTCATCATCAGCTGCAGCTCGATGCGACACAAAAGGCTCGGCTGGAGATAGCGGAACAGCAGTTCGCAGTTCGACGCCACGCGCTCGAACTCGAGCTCCGCGCCGCGAATGCTCGTCTGGCCGACGCAATCCAGACCGAGCATGGCAACGGCCCACAGGTTGCCGCCGCCGTCGACGCCTCCCATCATGCGATGGGAGAACTTCAGAAGGCGACGCTCACCCATATTTTCGCGATGCGCCAGATCCTCCGTCGCGACCAAACCGACGCGTTCGATCGGGCAGTGGTGAAAGCGTTGACCGCGGACGCGCGGTGAGCCTCGATCTTTCCGCGCTTGAAGATGGCGAGCTGGCGGCGCTGAGCCTCAGCGGACGGGAGGCAGCTTATGCCGAGATCATGCGGCGCCACCGGGACGGTCTCTATCGCCTCGTCCTGGGCAATATCGCCGACCCGGACGAAGCGCTCGATCTCGTTCAAGAAAGTTTCGTCGCGGCGCACCTGGCGCTGGCGCGCTACGACGCAACGCGTTCCATGCGCGGTTGGCTCTCGACCATCGCGCTCAACAAATGCCGTGACTGGCGCCGACGCCGCGCGGTCAGGCGGCTATTCGCGTTCGCGCTTCCGCTCGACGCGCGCAGCACCGAAGTGCCGGAAGACCGCGCGCTCCCCGACAGACAAGCGGCGGATCGCGCCGAATTGCGGCGCACTGCGGCAGCGATTGCTAGGCTCCCGGATGCACTGCGCGAACCGCTCGTGCTGTGCACCGTGGAGGATATGAGCCAGGCGGAAACTGCATCAGTCCTCGGGATCACCGAAAAAGCGGTCGAAACCCGGGTCCGCCGGGCACGCGCGAAGCTTGCCGAGCATTTGCAGCGCGGCTGAGCCGGAGGCCTTCGCCCCCTACGAGGTGTCAAACCCCACCCAAGGCGCATAAAAAGAGGGATGGCCCGTGAGGGGATCGGGCAGCGCCTGCGTATCGCAATTAAGAGGTTCCGACCCGCAGACGGGGACAAAGATGAAAACTGCCATCGATCGCCGGCAAATGCTTCGCGGCGCAGCCCTGGCGGGAAGCGGTATCGCGCTGTCCAGCTGGTTCCCCGCCTGGGCGCAGACCGGTTCGCCCGGCATCGTGCGGCCACTGCCGACGCTGTCCGGGAATGAGATCACGCTCAGGATAGCGCGGCAGGCTATGGTCATCGACGGGCGCAGGTCAGACGCGATCGGGGTGAACGGCACCGTTCCGGCACCTTTGCTGCGTTTGCGCGAAGGTCAGACTATCCGGCTGAACGTCGTCAACGAACTGGACGAGGACAGTTCCATCCACTGGCACGGGGTGCTGGTGCCGACCCAGTTCGACGGGGTGCCCGGCGTCTCGTTCCCCGGAATCCGGCCCCGTTCGACCTTCACCTACGAGTTTCCGGTTCGGCAGTCCGGCACCTGCTGGTACCACAGCCACTCTGGGTTCCAGGAACAGCTCGGTCATTATGGGCCGATCATCATCGATCCCGCCGGCCCGGATCCGGTCGCCTTCGACCGCGAGCATGTGATCGTGCTCGCCGACCACAGCCCCTTATCGCCCGAAGCGATCTTCCGGCGGCTGAAAGTCGACCCCGGCAGCTTCAACCGGCAGCGCCAGACGCTCGCCGGCCTGCTCGCGGGCAGCGATCAGCGGCTCAAGGACCGCCTCGACTGGGGCAGGATGCGGATGGACCCGACCGACATCTCGGACGTGACGGGCTCGGCTTATACCTACATCATCAACGGCTTCGGGCCGCAGGACAATTGGACAGGGCTGTTCACCCCGGGCGAGCGCGTCCGGCTGCGCTTCATCAACGCCTCGTCGATGACGACCTTCAATGTCCGCATTCCCGGCCTCAGGCTCACTATCGTCCAGGCGGACGGGCAGAATGTGGTACCAATTGAGGTCGACGAGTTCCAGATCGGCGTCGCGGAAACCTACGACGCCGTCGTTAAACCGATGGATGACCGTGCCTACACGCTGGTCGGCGAAGCGATCGACCGATCGGGTATGGCGCGTGCGACGCTCGCGCCGCGCGCCGGCATGACGGCTCCGGTCCCGCCGCTCCGCAAGCGACCGCTCGCGACGATGAAGGACATGGGCATGGACATGTCGAACATGCCCGGCATGGAAGGCATGGACATGTCAGGCGGGCATGCGGCCGGCATGCGTGCCGCCGATCCCACCGCCGAGCGGAATGGCTCGGCGCGGCTCGCCACGGCGGGCGCCGTCGCAATGCAGAGCCTGGATCACGGTGCGATGCAGGGGGCGGATCATCAGGCGATGGCAGGTGTGGATCACGGCTCCATGGCGGGCCTGGACCACGGCGCGATGACGGGGGTGAGCCAAGGCGGCATGAGCGGCATGTCGGGCCACCAGCAGCCGACCATGGATATGGGCGCGATGGACATGGGGTCCATGAAGATGCGCGACTTTGCGAACGCGCCTCAGGTCAAGAAGGGACCCGGTGTGCAGACGATCGCGCCGATGCCGGTCGACCGCACCGGCGAGCCCGGCCAAGGGCTCGAGGACGTCGGCCATAAGGTGCTCGTCTACAAGGATCTGATGGCCCTCGATCGCAACCCCGATGTGCGCGCACCCTCGCGCAGCATCGACATCCACCTGACCGGCAACATGGAGCGGTTCATGTGGTCTTTCGACGGCGAGAAGATGTCCGATCATATGGAGCCGATCCCATTCGTCGAAGGCGAACGCGTGCGCGTGAATCTGATCAACGACACGATGATGGGCCATCCGATCCACATCCATGGCCACTTCTTCGAACTGGTGACGGGCCATGGCGACCACGGCCCGCGCAAGCATACGGTGATCGTCCAGCCGGGCGGCAAGGTGACGTGGGACTTCACCGCCGATGCGGTCGGCGACTGGGCGTTCCACTGCCATCTTCTCTATCACATGGAAGCCGGGATGATGCGCGTCGTGAGCGTGCGGCCCAAGGGGGAGGCCGCATGATCCGGAGACTGCCTTTGTGCGTCGCCACCGCGGCGCTCACGCTCGCGCTTCCCGCCACGGCTCAGGACATGCTTGGGATGCCGGGTATGGTCGACAAGACCCCTCCGGGCGCGGCCGGCACGCCGCAGGACACCGGCTCGATGCAAGGCATGGACATGTCCGGCGGCCATGCGGGGCACGACATGTCCGCCAGGCCAGGCGTGACGCAGACCGGCACCGCCCTTCCCGCCGGGAGTACGCCGGCGCCGGCGCCACCGATGGATCACTATGCCGACCGTTTCTTTCCCGCATCCTACATGAGCCGTGCGCGCGGCGCGATGATGCGCGAGGGAGGAGGACAGAGCTTCTACCAGGTGATGTTCAATCTCGCCGAATACCAGGCGCGCGCCGGCCGCAACGGCTATCGCTGGGACGGTGAAGCCTTTGTCGGCGGAGACATCAACCGACTGTGGCTCAAAACCGAGGGCGAAGGCACATTCCACGACGGCGTCGAGACAGCAGAAGTTCAGGCGCTCTACAGCCGCGCGATCGGACCTTATTTCAATCTTCAGGCAGGCGTCAGGCACGATCTCCGCCCCTCCCCGTCGCGCACCTACGCCACGCTCGGCTTCGAAGGTCTCGCACCGTACATGTTCGACGTCGAGGGCGCGCTGTTCCTGAGCGATAAGGGGGACATACTCGCGCGGCTCGAGGGCTATTATAATCAGCGCCTCACGCAGCGGCTGATCCTGCAGCCGCGGGTCGAGGTCAACCTGTCCGCGCAAGACGTTCCCACCAATCGACTAGGATCCGGTCTGACCGACGCGGAGCTCGGTCTGCGCCTGCGCTACGAGATCAGCCGACAGTTCGCGCCCTATGTGGGCGTTTCCTATGAGGCGAAGACCGGCCGCACCGCCGACTTCGCGCGCGCGAGCGGCAAGGATCCGACGACAACGAGCCTCGTCGCCGGCATACGCTTCTGGTTCTGAGGCGCCAACGGTCGATGATGTTCTGTGGGAAAAGGTTGCTCAGGCATCCGGAACGTGCGCGAATATGTCCCCCTCTCACGCTCCGTTGCCTGAGCGCGGACTCGCCGGATTAAAGGAAGTGCGGCGCGGTAGTTGGGAAATCAACTATTCGCGCGTGCCATTGACGGTCTAGGCTTGGCTGGACCGCAATCGATATTTTGTGCCGAGCAGCCTCCACGGCACTGTTCTCATGGTTGCGGTATCATTTCACACCAGCAGCATAATACGCGGCCGTCATCGAAATTTCACAATTTCCCACCGTCTGGCCCCCGTGGTTCGATGCAAGATTCCTTTAGCGAGGCATATCGTACGTCAGCGGAAAAAGAGGTGATGAAACGTCGAGGCGAAGTGTTTCCAAATATTTAGCCAGAAACAATAACATCATCCGCGACCCGCGAGGCGAAAACGATCTAGGGGGTTTGGCGATATGACACGGACATCTGCATTTCGAGGCTTGCTGGCCGCCAGCGCGGCGGCGATCGTCGTCCCGACCGGCGCTTGGGCCCAAGCGGCCGCCGCCGATGCGACCGGCGAGGTGCTCATCACCGCTGTGCGCCAACAATATCGGGGCGACGTCCCGCTCAAGGATATCCCCCAAAGCGTCCAGGTTCTCGACAGCAAGCAGCTTACGCAGCTCAATGTCACGCGGCTTGATGCCGCGCTCGACCTGGCGAGCGGCGTCACCCGCCAAAACAATTTCGGCGGCCTGTGGGACGCGTTCGCAGTGCGCGGCTTCGCCGGCGACGAGAATTTCCCCAGCGGGTTCCTGGTGAACGGATTCAATGGCGGGCGCGGCTATGGCGGCTCTCGAGACGCATCCAACATCGACCGAATCGAAATCCTCAAGGGCCCTAATGCGGCGGTGTTCGGCCGCGGCGAGCCAGGCGGCACGATCAACATCATCACCAAGAAGGCGACGACGGAGGATACGTTCGGAAGTGTCGGTCTTTCCGCAGGAAGCTTCGATGCCTATCGCCTCGAAGGCGATTATAACGTGGCACTCAACAGCCATATCGCGGTTCGCGTGAACGGCGCCGCAGAACAAGACCATAGTTTCCGGGACACGATCCGCACGAAGAAATATGTCGTCTCGCCGTCGGTGCTGGTCAAACTCTCCGACCAAACGCTCCTCACCTATGAGATGGAATTCGTAGACCAGAAGGTTCCGTTCGACCGGGGTATCGTTTCCGTCAACGGCAAGCTTGACGCGATCGACCGGTCAACCTTTCTCGGCGAACCGGGCGATGGTCCGATGCATGTCAGTGTCCTCGGCCATCAGCTTCAACTGCAGCAAAAGCTCGGCAAGGATTGGGTGCTGATCGCGGGCTTCGGCTACCGCGATACCAGCTTCGATGGTTACTCAACCGAAGCTGAATTGGCACTCGGACGGCAGATCCTCGACGACGACGGTGTCCATCTCGCGCGCCAGCGCCGACTGCGTGATTACAAGACCACCAACAGAGTGTTCCGCGGCGAAATTTCCGGCAAGATCTATACCGGACCCTTCACGCACCATGTCCTCGTCGGCGCGGATTCGGACAAGTTCGATATCAATCTTTTACAGATGCGCTACCGGCCGCCCGCTTATACCGCCGGCGCGCCGATCAAGGCGGCCAACAATGCGGTCGATATCTTCAATCCCGTTTATGGCCAGATGCCGGCCCCGAATACGACCATCACCAACTCGTTGGAGATACAGAAGGCGTACGGCGTCTATTTCCAGGACCAGATCGACCTGACCGAGCGACTCAAGGTGCGTTTCGGGGGTCGTTTCGACCATTTCGAGCAGAATATCACCAACCGGATGGGGGCCTCCCCCACGCCTGCGACCCGGGAGCGGTTCAGCCCGACGGCGGGCCTGCTTTACAAGGTGACCGACACGGTGAGCCTCTACGGCGGCTACGGCACTGGCTTTCGCCCCAACAGCGGCACCGGCGCACCCCCTGCCGGTTCCACGATCGGCAGCCCGTTCAAGCCCGAGCTGAGTAAATCATACGAAGCAGGCATCCGTTTCAATTCGCGTGGGAATGCCGTCACCGCTTCGCTCGCCGCCTTCACGATGAAGAAAAACAATGTCCTGACGGCGGACCCGGTCAATGCCGGCTTCTCGATTGCCGGCGGCTCAGCACGGTCGAAGGGCATCGAGGCGGATTTGACCGCACGCTTGCCGCACGACGTCCAGATCCTGGCGACCTACGCCTACACCCTCGCGCATTGGAGCAGTTCGTCGCTGGACCCGAACTTCGGGGCTCTGATCAAGCCTGGCGACCCGCTGATCAACATCCCGAAGCATTCGGGGAACCTGCTCGTTACCAAGGGCATCGATCTGGGGAGCGCGGGCAAGCTCACACTTGGCGGCGGCGTCAATTACATTAGTCGCCGGCTCGGCGAGACGGCGACCACCTTCTTCCTGCCGGGCTATACGATCACCCGCGCGCTCGCGAGCTACGAGCCGAACGAGCATCTCCGCATTGGCCTCGACGTGACGAACCTGTTCGATGCAAAATATTATGCGAGCTCCTACTCGCGGTTCTGGATCCAGCCGGGGACTCCGCGCACCATTACGGGCCACGTCACGGTCAAGTTCTGACCCCGGAGCACTGGGGCGCCTTGGTGAAGAGGTGTCCCGGTGCTCCACATCCGGGTAAGGCTGGAGCGAATGCGTCGATCCTCGTTTCTCTCACTGCACAGGTGGGTGGCGCTCACCTTCGCTCCCTTCCTGCTGCTCCAGGCTGTGACCGGATCGATCCTGGTGATCCACAATGCCGAGCTTGCCTGGGGTCGGCGGAGCAACCACCCGATCACGTCGATCTCGGTGCTGACCACCGGGGCAACGCTGGCGCTTCCCGGATTCCGCGTGACGCGACTCTACATGCCGGGTGCGCAGACCGATGTTCCTTTCGCCGAATTGATCGATCGACGCGGTCACCGGGCCTATGCGACGCTGGATCCTGTTTCGGGACATGCGCTGCGGACCGGCTCTCTCTGGGCCTTTCCAGCCGCTGCCGCGCTACAGCTTCACCACGGACTTGCCGACGGGCGGATCGGTATGGCTGTGGTGCTCGGCAATGGCCTGGCGCTGATCACTCTCGCGAGCAGCGGCCTGTTCTTTTGGTGGCCAGGCCGAAAGAAGGCACTGCCTTCGCTCGTCGTTCGCCCGAATCTGCCCGGCCGCTTCCGCCTCCGGCAATGGCATAAAAGCGTCGGGGTGACGCTGTCCCTCATCGCGACCTTCAGCGCCGCGACCGGTGTCCTCATGATCGTGCCCGACCTCGCCGCGTCCGGAGGTTCCGCCCCCGCCTTATTCCCGACTCGAACGAGCGCGCAGGTGGAGCACGCCGTCGCTGCTGCGCGGACACACTTTCCGCGCGCCCGGTTGCATGACATCCGGTTTCCTGCAACCGACCGGCTCGATGTGAGCTTTTTCGCGCCCGAACGAAACTCCCGCGCGCTGCATGTCGTCTCGATACGCCCCAGCGACGACACGATCGTCGAGACCCTGCCCGCCGCACGGAACAAGGCGCTGTGGATGACGATGATGCCGCTTCACGCCGGCGACAGCTTCGGTCCAGCCGGCACCGTCATTCTCCTGGTCGAAGCGGGCGGCATCCTATTTCTCGCCTGCGCCGGCGTGGTGATGTGGATCCAGAGCCCAAAAAAGAAAAAGAAGAAGGCGCGCTGATGCGAGTGCTGCACTATGGCGACGAACGGCGAGGCAAAGCCTGGGCCGAGGCGATCGCGAGACAGCTGCCCGACATCGATTTTCGCTGCTGGCCGGATGACGAGCATCTCGCCGAGACGACGCATCTCGTCGCCTGGACGCTGCCGGACATGCTCGTCTCCGCCCTGCCGAAGCTGGAAGTCCTGTTCAGCGTCGGCGCGGGTATCGATCAACTCGCGTTCGACAGATTGCCGCCGGGCGTGCGGGTGATCCGCATGATCGAGCCAGGAATCACCGAGACGATGGCCGACTATGTCTCGATGGCGGTGTTGGCCCTGCACCGGAACCTTCCTTTCCACCTTGCCGCCCAGCGGGCCGGGGAATGGATCTGGCGCGACGTCCCTCCGGCGCGCGAACGCAAGGTCGGCATCATGGGATTGGGCGAGCTCGGCCGGGCCGCGCTCGCGGCGCTCGCGCCGCACGGGTTCGAGCTGCACGGCTGGAGCCGCAGCCGGCATGACATCGACGGCGTCCGCTGCTTCGCTGGCCAGGGCGAATTGGCGCAATTTTTGGGGAGTACGGACATCGTCGCCTGCTTGTTGCCGCTCACCGATGAAACGCGCGGCATCCTGTGCCGCGCCACGTTCGCGATGATGCGTCGCGGTTCCAGCCTGATCAATGCGGGACGCGGGGGGCACCTCGTGCAGGACGACCTGCTTGAGGCGTTGGAGATGGGTCAGTTGTCAGCCGTGATGCTGGATGTCACCACCCCGGAGCCACTGCCCGCGGGCCACCCTTTCTATGCGCATCCGTCGATCCTGCTGACGCCGCACGTTGCGGGCATTACTCGAACCCAAAGTGCCGTCACCGCACTGATCGGTAATCTACGGCAAGAGCTTGAGGGCCTGCCTCTGATCGGGGAAGTCAATCTCCAGCGCGGCTATTGATGCGCGGCGCGGTGAACACCCGCCTGTCCTGCAACCGGCGCGGCGGCCGCATCTCGGAGCGTCCGAGCGGGGCCTGATCCATTTCATCGGCCAAGGTTCTTATTCGAATTTAACGTGGCACCTTCTTCGAATTCGGGGTCAGGGGCCGAGCAGTTCTCCTGACGAGGTCCCAGCATAGAATTCGAGACGACGCTTGAAGGCGAGGGGATCCTTCGCCGTGACGAGCGCGTCGCGCGGTGTGTTCAACCAATCGTAGGCACGCGTCAGCACGAAGCGAAGCGCGGCGCCCCGGCACAATATAACGAAGGCATCCCGCTCCTCCCGCGTCAGGCGGATGGCTTGCTGATATCCTTCGATCAACGCGGCCGACCGGCTGGCATGATAGGTGCCGCCGTCGTCATCGAAGCACCATGCAGCGTGTGCGACAGCCAAGTCATAGGCGCGGAAATCCCTGCAGCTGAAATAGAAGTCGATCAGGCCGGTGACCTCGGCCTCTTGTACCAGCACATTGTCGGGGAAGAGGTCCGCATGGATCACCGTGCGTGGGAGCGTATCGGGCCAGTGCGCATCGAGAAAGGCAAGCTCGCCGGCGACGCGCCAGCCCAGACCAGGCGCGACTTCGTCGAAACGCGCGCCGCATCTGGCAGCAAGGACATGCCAAGCTGAAAGATCGAGCCTGTTCTTCCGGCGCCCTGCGAAATCGGCCGACGCGACATGCATTTCGCCGAGCGCCCGACCCGCCGAACGGCACTGGTCCACGGTCGGCTCGCCAACCGTTGCGCCCGGCAGGAATTGGACCACACATGCCGGGCGACCGCGCAGATGTTGCAGCTTCCTTCCGGTCCTATCCGGGATAAACCGAGGTACGCGACACCCTCGTGCCGCGAGATGATCGAGCAAATCCATGAAGAAGGGGAGGTCCGCTTCGGCGACCCGCCGCTCATACAGCGTCAGGATGAACCGGCCGATCGCCGTCTCGATGAGATAGTTGCTGTTCTCGACGCCTTGGGCGATGCCGGCTGCACAGCGAATCTCTCCGACGTCATAGCGCGCGAAAAACTCGGCCATCTCGTCGGCGGCGATGTGGGTATAGACAGCCATCTCATTGCCTCTCCGGTTTATAAGATGATCGCGACACGCAGTGCGTGCGCTGAGGCAGATACGCCCGTCGTCCCACTAGAAGAGGCCGTTCCTGCCGGCTCTCGCGGCATTCCATTTGGCAAGAACCGGTCGCCATGTCAGATTCGTCCGCGCCGACCGCGCCTGCGGATCGATGCCATCGATCATGTCGCCGTCACGTCGGTAATGGCCGACGTGTCGCGACGGGCACGCAGATCCCCGGGGCAGGATCAGGGCCGGTTTATCGACCTGCCGGCTCGTCCGGCGCAGGGAGGCACCAGGGCCCCTTCCCTGCCTGGTCGTCCAAATAATGGCGACAACGCGCGCCACCGCCCTCCTCACTTCACGCGCGGCAAGCCCGCACAGCATTTATAGCGCGTTGCCCCGGCAAAATACGGCCAAAAATTCCGACACTGTGTCGCTATGCGCAACGACACCATGCTTCCAACGCTCATAATATAGATGATGACCTTCTAACCTAAAGCAGCCTTGCTTGTCCGGCATACATCACAACTACGCGGCACATCATTATCGTGCCGCGATGCTTCTCTGCGCCTCTCTTCCATAGAATTGCCACTCACGGCCGCGTTTATTCTGATTGGAAGAGAATAGGTCGGAAACAACGATACGAGTCGAAAAAGCAAACAATGATGAAGGGGTACAAGATGGGGAAGAAGACCAGTATCTTTCTTGGCAGCGCGCTTGCGGTTTTCACGCTGCCATTTCCGGCGGCGGCAGCGTCGGATGAGGTGGCGACAAGTTCGTCCTCGGACACCATCATCGTGACGGGCACACGTCGCGTGAACCGAACCGCAACCCAGTCCGCGATCCCGATCGATGTCTTCACCTCCGAAGACCTCACCCGGCAGGGCACTTCGGACACCAACGCGCTGTTCCAGGCCGTCATACCATCGTTCAGCGTGCCTCAGTCGTCGATTTCGACCGGGTCGTCCTTCGTACGTCCGCCCAATCTCCGTGGGCTTCCGCCCGACCAGACGCTCGTACTGGTGAACAGCAAGCGCCGCCATCGTTCCGCTCTGGTCAACACCGACGTGAGTGCGCTGTCGTTGCTCAGCCAGGCAGTCGACCTTTCGCAGATCCCCGCAATCGCCATCGATCGCGTCGAAGTGCTGCGCGACGGCGCATCCGCGCAATATGGGTCCGACGCGATCGCCGGCGTGATCAATATCACCTTGAAGAAGGGAAAGTCCGGTCTCACCGGGCAGGCACGCTACGGCCAATATTATGCCGGCGACGGCAGGGACTATCAGCTCGCACTGAACAATGGCTTTGCGCTCGGCGAGAACGGCTTCATCAACGTCAGTGCCGAATATGTGAATAGCGGTCCGACAAGCCGTGGCACGCAACGTCCGGGCGCATTTCAGCTGAGCCAAGCCCATCCGGAACTGAACATCCCCAATCCGGTCCAGAAATGGGGCAAGACGCAGATCGAGGCAGAGCGTCTGTTCGTCAATGGCGGGTTCGATCTGGGAACGAGCGAGCTCTATTTCTTCGGCAATTATGGCCACTCGATCGGGCGTGAGAATTTCAACTATCGACAGCCGCTCAGCACCGCGAATTTTTCGCGCACCGCCTTATTCGGCGTGACCTATTATCTGGACCAGCTCGCGGACGGCAACCGCAACGGGGCTGGTGCGACGTTCGATTTTACCAAGCTCTACCCATCAGGCTTCACGCCGATTTTTTCGGGCCGGATCGACGACCTGTCGGGCACCGCCGGGTATCGTGGCAAGCTCGGCGAATTGCGATACGACCTTTCGGCAACCTACGGCCAGGACCAGATCCGCTATTCCCTCGATCATTCGCTCAACCCATCCTACGGGCCGGCGACGCCGACGAGCTTCTATCTCGGCAAGCTCCAGCAGAGCGAGACCAACTTCAACGCCGACTTCAGTTACCCCATCGCAATCGGGTTCGCGAGCCCGCTCAATATCGCCTGGGGTGGCGAGTATCGTCGAGAGGCTTATGAGGTTGGCCTGGGCGACAAGGCCTCCTGGTCGGCGGGCCCCTTCGCGCGGCAGGTGGTCGAGCGACCCGATAATTCGACTTTCGTCGTCACCTCGTCGGTCGGCTCAAATGGCAGCGCCGGCTTCGGACCGGATAATGCCGGGTTGAGCGCTCGCCGCAGCTATGCGGGCTATCTCGATCTGGAAACCGATCTGACCAAGAGTTTCACGGTGGGCCTCGCCGCGCGTTACGAGCATTTCAGCGATTTTGGGGGGACCACCAATTTCAAAGGTTCCGCGCGCTATGAGTTCTCGCGCGTGATCGCGATCCGAGGTGCCGCAAGCACGGGCTTCCACGCCCCGTCACCGGGCCAGACGAGCGTCAACAATGTCGTGACCACATTCGTCGCGGGGAGCACAACGCCGATCCAAACCGGCACGTTTGCCGTCAATAATCCTGCCGCGATCCATTTTGGCGCTGTTCCCGTGAAGCCTGAAAAGTCCGTCAACCTGACGGGAGGCATTGTCGTCACACCGGGCGGGGGCATCAATCTGACGATCGATTACTACAATATTCGGATTCGTGACCGCCTAGGTCTGTCACAGGCCTTCAACTTGACGGCCGCGGATAGAACGGCGCTTGCCGCGCTTGGTGTCAGCAACGCCAATGAGCTGAACCAGGTTCAATATCTGACAAATGCGTTCAAGACCCGAACGCAAGGCATCGACGCCGTATTGACCAGCCTCCTCCACACCGACGCTGCGGGCACGTTCAACACGTCGCTCGGTTTGAACTATAATAAAACCAAGGTGATCGATTGGAATCCGGCGATCGTCAGCAAGGATCGGATAGCCAATCTCGAGACGCTGTTGCCCAGGTGGCGCGTGAATCTGACCGAGACGTGGAGCAGCGGGCCGGTCTCGATCCTGGCGCGCCTGAACTATTACGACAAGTTCACCGTCACCGCGACCAGCAATGTCGCCCAGACCTTCGGCGCCAGAGCCGTCGCAGACCTGGAAGGCACCTATCGGCTCAATACGAAGTTCAGCCTGTCGGTCGGTGTCCAGAACCTGTTCAACACCTACCCGGACAAGGACCGTCGCTCGATCGACCCTGTCACGGGCCTCCCAGGCAACGGCAATCAATATATCGACGCGTCGCCCTTCGGCTATAACGGTGGCTTCTGGTATATCCGGGCTGGGGTGAAGTTCTGACCGAACAACGAAGTGCGGCCGACAAAGTCGGCCGCACTTCCGTCCAATGTCTAGCGCCGGTGTGGCAAACGGCGGCGGCGCGCGCCCCGCTCGGCGCCGCGGCTGGCGCACCGAGTTCGCGTCACCGACCGATCCACGGCAGGTTATTCCATTTCGCCAGCCGCAATCCTGCGCCGTCGCGCCTCCATCCAGCAAGATCGGTGAAAAAAGCCGCTTTGGCCTGAGCACAAAGGCGCATGCGGGCAAGGATGCGCATTGACGAGCGAGTGACCGTCGCGACCATAATGATGACGGCGCTTTTCGGCTCGCCGGCGGATGCCGCCGCGCCACCGATCCGCGCTCAAATCGACCTGTTGGAACTACGGTCAGGGCCTGGGGGCGCCCACCTCGCCTTGGAATCGACCTTTTCTGCCGGTTCCAATCTTCACCAATTCGCAGTCAAGGTGGATGGTGGAAGCGACAGTCGCGTCGCCTTCGACTGCCTCCAATTCCAGGGCCTCTGGATGCCGCAGGTCGCCGCAGGCACTGCATTGGCGCTCGGCGTGCGGCACGATCAAGGCGCGGCCGGCGAGCTGAGCTATGCCGTGGCGGGCGTGGAAACGGAATTCACCCCCTGGCTTGCCGGTGAACATTATTTCTATTTGTCACGACATGGCGATCTGACCGGCGGCGCCAAGCTGGTGGTGCGCTGGCCACTCGGAGATCGACTGGTGCTGGAACCCCGCATCCAATTTGGTTGGTCGGAGGGGTCCGTTCCCAGCCAGCGTCTCGCACGCGGACTGACCGACGCGCAGGCCTCGTTCCGCCTTCGCCATCCGATCGGGAAGAACGCCGAATTCTATATCGGCCTTATTCACAAGCGATTGATCGGCGGGACCTATTCGCTGGCGCGTGCCGCCGGCGAGCCGGCCGTGAGCACAAGGGCAGTGACGGGATTCGGCCTATCCTTTTGAGTGCGGGGGCCGCGACCGCAACGCGCCGCCGGCTTTGGTTGTGCGATTCCACGACAACATTCCGCTCGTCGGCGCTACTCTACGCTACCGCCAATCCTCCGATCCAAAGCGTCTGCCCCACCGATGGCTTCCCGCGTGTCGCTACGAAGCTTGGTCGCCGAACAGGTGCTGGATGGGAAAATGGTGCTTTATGAACGGTGATTTGATGACGACGTAGCTAAAATACTTGCTGATGCCATAATCCCCTTCCAGCATCGCTTCGATGATCGCCTGATAATGAGAGACACCACGCGTGATGAATTTGAGCAGATAATCGTACCCTCCGCTGACGAGGTGGCACTCTACGATCTCATCCACTTTTGCGATGCGGGCCTCAAATCGTGAAAAGTCGCCACGGCGATGCTCGGCCAGGCTCACTTCCGTAAAGACCGTGAGGAATTCGCCCAACTTGTTGAGATTTACCTGGGCGCCATAACCAGTGATATATCCGGCCTGCTCGAGCCTTTTGACCCGCGTCAGACAGGGGCTGGGGGAAAGACCCGCCGCGTCCGCTAACTCGACATTGGTGATGCGGCCATTTTGCTGGAGCTTGGCCAGAATCTTGAGATCGATCCGATCCAGCTTGGGCAACGACAGCATCTGAACTTCCTTTCAGCGAAGGGCCGCCCGGACGGCCGCTTGCTCGAGCAGCTGATCAAGCGACCTTTCGACGCGTTCGAATATAAGATCCATTTCGGCTTCAGAACAGCATAGCGCGGGCGCAAAGCCCACCACGGCGTTGGGGAAGCAACGGACGATGACGCCATTGTCCCAGGTGAGACGCGCGAGGCGGCCCGCCATGTCGAGTTCGGGCGCGAACCCGGTCTTTCGTTCCTTGTCGGACACGAGCTCGATCGCGCCGAGCAAGCCCCGCCCACGCGCGTCGCCGACAAGTGGGTGCGAACGGATCCGCTCAAGCCGCTCGGCAAAGCGTCGTCCCGTGGCAAGGCCGTTTTCGAGCAACCCGCCTTCACGATAGAGCCGCAGCACTTCGAGGCCTACCGCGGCGCTGACCGGGTGACCAGAATATGTGAAGCCATGACCGACGGGCAACGGGTTCGCGTCGGCGATCGCCTGATAGATATGGTCGGCCATCAGAACGGCACCCATCGGGCAGTATCCCGAGGTCAGACCCTTGGCCAGCGTCATGAAGTCGGGCGAAACCCCTTCATCATCGCAGGCGAACATCGGGCCGGTCCGGCCAAATCCGGTGATGACTTCATCGACCAGCATCAAGATCCCGAGCCGGGTGCAGGCTTCGCGGATCGCCTTCAGCCAACCTTTCGGCGGCACCAATACGCCACCCGATCCCTGGATCGGCTCGCAACAGAAAGCGGCGACGTTGTCCGCCCCCAGTTCGGCCACCTTGGCCTCGAGCGCAGCGATCGTCGAAGCGATGATCGCCGCATCGTCGCCGGCCTGCGGATGGCGATAGGGATAAGGGGACGCGATATGGTGCTGCCACGGGCGCGGCAGATCGAAGCCGCGATGGAAATTGGCGAGCGCGGTCAGTCCGGCACCGTTGGAGCTCGAGCCATGATAGCCCCATTCGAGCGCGATGAACTGCTTCTTCTCCGGCTTACCGATCGCGTTGTAATAGTGAACGATGTAGCGGATGGCACTGTCGACCGCATCCGATCCACCCAGCGTGAAATAGACATGGTCGAGCCCAGCGGGCGCGAGGCTGGTCAACTCGCCCGCGAGCCGGATTGCCGGTTCGTTGGCGAAATGGAAGTAGCCCGTCGCGTATGGGAGCTTGCGCATCTGTTCCGCGGCGGCGGCGACGATGCTCTCCTGGCCATAGCCCGCATTGACGCACCAGAGGCCCGCAAAGGCATCGAGCAGCTTGCGCCCCTGATTGTCGCGCAACCACATGCCGTCGCCGGATTCGAGAATGACAGGGCCATGCTGCTCGTGACCGCGGAACGATGTGACCGGATGAATCAAATGGCTGAGGTCGATCTCGGCCAATGTACGGTTGGTGCGGTTGCGCGATGGGGAGGCGAGCTGACTGTCCATGGGCAGAAGTTAGGAGGGGGGCGCCGCATGGATTCACCGAACTGCGGCCGATCAAACCCGCCGGTGCCGATTATGAGAGGATCGGCGGCATATCATGCCGCCTGATAAGCCCCCGGGCGGGCTGACTTTCAGCCAATCTCCGCCGCGATCGCCTTGCCACAGGCGGCAGTGTCGGCCGTGCCTTTCAGGTCGGCGGTGCGCCCGCTCGCGCTCGACAATGTCGCCTCGATCGCGCTCTCGATCGCCGCAGCCGCATCGGCTTCGCCAAGATGCTCGAGCATCATCGCCACCGACCAGATCTGGCCGACCGGATTGGCGATGCCTTTGCCGGCGATGTCGGGTGCGGAACCGTGGACCGGTTCGAACAGCGAAGGATGCGTGCCCGAAGGATTGATGTTGGCGGACGGAGCGATGCCGATCGTCCCGGTGCAAGCGGGGCCCAGGTCGGACAGGATGTCGCCGAACAGGTTCGAAGCCACTACAACGTCGAAACGCTGGGGATTGAGCACGAATTGAGCGGCGAGGATGTCGATATGGTATTTGTCGTGGGAGACGCCGGGATAGTCAGCGGCAATGGCTTCGACCCGCTCGTCCCAAAAGGGCATGGTGATGGCGATCCCGTTGGACTTGGTGGCGGAGGTCACGTGCCGCCGCGGTCGCCGGCTCGCTAAATCGAACGCATAACGCAGCACGCGGTCCACGCCGACGCGCGTCATCACAGTTTCCTGCAGCACGACCTCGCGCTCGGTGCCGGGAAACATCCGGCCGCCGATCGACGAATATTCGCCTTCGGTATTCTCCCGCACGACCCAGAAATCGATGTCCCCAGGGACGCGACCCGCGAGCGGACAGGGGACACCCGGCATTAGCCGAACGGGGCGCAGATTGACATATTGGTCATATTCACGACGGAACTGAAGCAGCGATCCCCACAAGGAGACATGGTCGGGCACTGTATCCGGCCACCCCACCGCGCCGAACAGGATCGCGTCCGGGCGACCGATCTTGTCCTTCCAGTCCTCCGGCATCATCCGCCCGTGCCGCGCATAATAATCGCAGCAAGCGAATTCGTGCCATTCCTGTTCGATCGCAAAACCGAAGCGCGCTGCGGCCGCCTCAAGCGCACGAATGCCCTCCGGCATGACCTCCTTGCCGATCCCGTCGCCCGGAATGACGGCAATCCGGTAAGAACGACTGCCGCGCATGCCTTATGCTCCCTGCTCGAGGCCGCCGATGTGGAAGGCCTTGGACTCGAGATATTCCTCCAGTCCCTCACGGCCGGCCTCACGGCCCAGCCCCGATTGCTTGATCCCGCCGAATGGCGCGACCTCCATCGCGATCAGCCCGGTGTTAAGCGCGACCATGCCGGCTTCCAGGCGCTCAGCCACCCGGAAGGCACGCGATAGGTCGCGCGTGTAGAAATAGCTCGCGAGCCCATATTCGGTGTCGTTGGCGATCGAGATCGCCTCGTTTTCGCTTCCGAAACGGAAGAGCGGGGCAACCGGCCCGAAGGTCTCCTCGCGCGAGAACATCATGTCGGGGGTGGCATCAGCCAACACGATCGGCCGAATGAAGTTGCCGTCGTCACGTCCCGATCCGCTCGCAAGCAGCCGGGCGCCCTTGGAAAGCGCGTCCTCGACATGGCCACGCACCTTGGTGGCGCCGGCGGCATTGATCAGGGGGCCGATCGTCGCGGCGGGGTCGATGCCGGGCGCACAATGAAGCGCGCTGACGGCGGCATTCAGCCGTCCCGCAAAGTCGTCGAAGACGGCATCATGCACCAGGATTCGATTGGCGCAGACACAGGTCTGGCCCGCATTCCGAAACTTGCTGGCCATGGTGGCGCGTACGGCGAGATCGAGGTCGGCGTCCTCGAACACGATCAGCGGGGCGTTTCCGCCGAGCTCCAGGCTCAGCTTTTTGATCGTCGCGGCGCTCTGCTGCATTAGCAGGGCACCCACCCGGGTCGATCCGGTGAAGGAAAGCTTGCGCACGATAGGACTGCGCGTGATTGCGTCGCCGATCTCCTGCGGCATTCCCGTCACCAGGTTGATCAGGCCCTTGGGGAAACCGGCGCGCATGGCAAGCTCGATCAGCGCGATCGCGGTGAACGGCGTCAGATCCGAGGGTTTGATCACGACCGGACATCCGGCCGCCAGCGCGGGCGCACATTTGCGCGTGATCATGGCGGCGGGAAAATTCCACGGTGTGATCGCTGCGCTGACGCCGATCGGTTCAGCGAGCACAATGATCCGCCGGTCTCGTTCGGGCGCGGCGACGGTATGCCCGCTGATCCGGCGGCCCTCTTCGGCGAACCACTTGATAAAGGACGCGGCATAGCGGATTTCGCCCTGGGCTTCGGCGAGCGGCTTACCCTGTTCGATCGTCATGATGCGGGCCAGATCTTCGGCATTGGCAAGGACCAACGCGTGCCAGCGCTCGAGGATCGCCGCGCGTTCGTGCGCGGTCCGTGCTTTCCAGTCGGGCCAGGCATCGGCCGCCGCGGCGATCGCCGCCTCGGTTTCGGAGCGGCCGCAATTGGGCACCCGACCGACCAGACCGCCGGTCGCCGGATCGGTCACCTCGATCACGTTGTCGCCGCCTGCCGGCAGCCATTCCCCACCGATCAGCGCGGCTTCGCGCAACAAGGACGGGTCGTTCAGCGAAATCGTCTGCATCAAGTCGTTCCTCGTGATCATCCCAAAGCCTGCGCCGGAATGGCGTGCACCTGTGCGGCGGGATCGGGTTGCGGCCGCACGCCGCGCACCATCGTCGTCACGGTGCCGACAAGCGGCATTCCCAATTCCTCGAGCCATCCGGACAGCCCGGACGCGCCGGTGACGTCCAGCCGGCAGAATTTGCCACTGTGAGCAGCGAGCCAATGCAGGATCAGCGTCCTGGCACCGTGGGGATCGGGCGCGACGACCGGACCGACGAGCCGGCCGCGGCCAAAGCGGCGAACTTGCGCAAATCCGACCGGCACATCGTCGCGCGTCAGCGCTACGGTCTTAGAGTCCGACGAAAGCAACCGCAGCAGCGCTTGCCGATCCGTGCCGCTCGCACGCGAATAAAGCTGACCCAACCAGTCATCCGCATGGCCGGCAGGTCGCACCCGTTCGCCCGGCAGGAGCTCGGCAAGCGGCATGGCCGGCACGTCCGCGTGATGCTGATGGATCGTGCCGATCGCGACGAAACCGAGCTTGGCGTAGAGCGGCAGTCCTTGCTCGGTTGCATTGAGCAGAACGCTGCGCCCATCCAGGCGACCAAGCATCGCCTCCATCAAGCGGCGGCCGATCCCCTGTCCCTGAGCCTTATTGGCGACGATCACCATGCCCAGTGATGCGAAATCATGTCCGTAACGCCATGCCATCACGGTGCCGATCACACGGCCATCCTGCTCCGCGACGAGCCCCTCGCCGGCGGTCAGAAATAATTGCCAATCGTCCTCCCGATGGGGCCAAGCCTGTTCGCGGGAAAGTTCGGTTGCCGCCTCGACGTCCGCTGTGGACATGGGGCGCAGGACGACCGACCTGGCGGATCGGGTTGCCATGGGAGCTCCTGACTGGTTGGCGGTGCAGCGTTGATCTGAATGCCCACCCTTTGACCACCCTGTAGGATCCGGCGCGTGGCATGGGCTGCCGGTTTTCCCAGGATTTTAGAAGAATATCGCGCAAGCGGGTCGATCAGCCTCGCGGCTATTCCGTGAAGCCCTGTCAACGAAGGCTGTCATCGCAATCTCAAGCCGACCCGCTGCGACAGCCGCCTTAGCTTGCGTACGTCATCCGGTGGCTTGCGAAGCGAGCGCGAACAAGGAGGGGCCGGCACCGCTGGAGAACGGCCATGGCGTGCCGAACGACATGCGTGTGCATTTCTCGCGAACCTGGAGACCGCATTGCGCAGCAAAATCGGCGAGCCGGCTGGTTTGGCTCGCCAAGTCGATGCGCGAGAAACTGCCGGCCCTGTCCAGCATCAACGGGTAAAGGACACTGAGCGCGTCTTCCTCATGTGCGGCAAAGATCGGCCCGGTTACCGTGCCGCGTCCGAAGGGCCGCATGAGGGCGCAAGCTTCGATCTTGCCTGCCCTGGTAAGCACGGTCCCGCGCGAACGCGCGACCAGGGCATCGACCAGGGCATCACGCGTCCATCCGGTGGCGGCCCGGTCCAGCTCCCGAAGAGCGGGTACATCCGAATGGCTGAACGCGCGGATTTCCGCATCTGGCGCGTTCGACACCTGCGGGGGCGTTCCGACGTGGCCCTGATATTGGTAGACGGTTCCTTCGTCGACGAACCCGAGCGACAGAAACATGCGATGCGATTGTTTTGTCGCATGCAAGCCAAGCGCGCGTCCCTTCGTCCGCTCCAGAACGTGCCCCATGAGCCACTGCGCCCCGCCTTGCATCTGCAGCCGCGGGGTGGTGATGACCATACCGATCGTGGCATGCTGATCGCCAAACGGGAACCACATCGCCGCCCCATGCACGCGCCCGGTCTCATCCATGGCGACCCACCCCTGCCCGACCTCGCGCATGAACTCCCAATCTTCTGCGCGGTGGGACCAGCCCACCCCGAGAGACAGCGCCAAGAGCGAATTGACGTCGGCATCGGCTATATCTCGGGCCGACACAGTGAAGGCGTCTAGGAGAAAGGACTCGCTAAGCATATCTGGTGCCACCTGTGATCGCTCGACTGTTCTTCGTTCCATCATACGGGGCTTCTAAATAGTGCCGACACCGGAATCTGGCGCGGCGTTATGGGCGTTTTAAATACGACATAGCTGAAGTATTTCAGGATACCCAAGTCCATGTCGGAAAGGCGCTCGACAATTTCCTGGTATTCCGCGATGCCGCAGGTGTTGAATTTCACCAGATAGTCGTAGCCGCTGGACACCAGATGGCATTCCACGACATTCTCGATGTCCGTGAGTGCGGCGACAAAGCGCGAAAGATCGTGCGCGCCGTGCCTGGCCAAGGTCACTTCGGTAAATACCGTCAGCACGTCGGCCAAGCGCCCTATGTCGATGTCGGCGGCGAACCCCCTGATCAGGCCTGTGCTCTGGAGCTTCTTCAACCGCATGAGGCAAGGGCTCGCCGACAGATGAACCCGCTCGGCGAGTTCAATATTGGTCAACCGCCCGTTCTTCTGCAGTTCCGCGAGGATCCTTATGTCGATGCGGTCAAGCTTCATGTCTGCGGACCCGATCCACGATCTCGCGACCTTCGTGCCGCGCGGCTAATCGCGCCCAGCCTAGCAAAGCTCAGGCAAAGGGCCGATCCCGATCTGAAGAGATCCAACATACTGGCAGCCACAACGCACTCCCACGTCGATCATAACCACGTCCACAAGACCCGCAGGGTCACGCGGGCACGACCCGACTACAAGTTCAGCACGACCTTGCCAGATTGCCCCGATCGCATCGCGTCGAATCCGGCCTGAAAGTCGCGGAAGGGCAATCGGTGCGTGATCAGCGGCGCCATGTCGAGCCCGCCATGGATGAGGCCGAGCATCTTCCGCCACGTGCCGAACATTTCCCGGCCATAGACGCCGCGGATCGTCAAAGCCTTGAGGATGATCTCTCCCCACGCGACCTCCATCGGTCGCCCCGGAATGCCGAGCATCGCCAATTTCCCGCCCATGACGAGGGCTTCGACCGCCTGCCTTATGGCGGGCTCGGACCCCGACATCTCCAGCGCGACGTCAAAGCCGCCTGCAATGCCTTCTTGCGCCATCACGTCCCTCAGGTCTTCCTGAGCAACATCGACGGCGCGCACGTCGGCAATCCTGGTCGCGAGTTTTAGCCGGAATGGGTTGACGTCCGTGATCACCACCGAGCGGGCGCCTGCGCGCCGAGCCACGGCCGCTGCCATGATGCCGATCGGCCCCGCACCAGTGACCAAGACGTTCTCGCCCATGAGGTCAAATTGTTGCGCGGTATGCACGGCATTCCCGAACGGATCGAGGAGGGCGCCCACGGCATCGCTCACGTCGTCGGGCAGCTCGACCACGTTGAATGCCGGCACGCAGACATATTCCGCGAACGCCCCTTGCCGATTGACGCCGATCCCGACCGTTTCCGCATCGAGATGGAACCGCCCCATCCGCGCCGCGGCACTGTTCGGGTTGATAATGTGCCCCTCTGCGGAAACGCGCCGCCCCACGCGAAGGGCGCGCGATACCGCCGAGCCCATCTCGACGATCTCGCCGGCGAATTCGTGGCCCACGATCATCGGCACGGGCACGGTCTTCGCCGCCCATTCGTCCCAATTATAGATGTGGATATCTGTCCCGCAGATGGCGGCCGTGCGGACCTTGATGATCACGTCTTCGGGGCCGGGTTGCGGGATCGGTGCGTCGATCTGCCAGATCCCTTCGCGGGCTTCCAGTTTGGCCAGCGCCTTCATCGTCATGACGCTGGATGAGGTCGGGCGGGCCAGGGTGAGCGTTTCCATCAGATAATCTCGAGCTTCTTGCCGGCGGCAACGACGATGTCGGCGGCTTGGTGAACCTGTTCGGTCGTGAGCGCGGCCGACATTTGCATGCGGATTCGCGCCTTGTCGTGAGGAACCACGGGGTAGGAGAAACCCGTGGTGAGGACGCCGGCCTCGAGAAGTTCGTTGGCCATCCGTTGAGCGAGTGGCGCCTCGTAGAGCATCAAGGGGATGATGGGGTGGTCGCCCGGCACGAGGTCGAAGCCCGCGCCGGCCAACCGGGCGCGAAAGGCAATGGCATTGGCCTCGATCCGTGCCCGACGCGCATCCCCCTCGGCCGAACGGGCAATGCCGATCGCGGCCAGGCTCGCGCCACACACTCCCGGCGTGAGCGAGTTCGAGAACAGATAGGGCCGCGCGCGTTGGCGCAGGAGATCGACGACGGGTTTCTTGGCGACGATGAAGCCGCCCATGGCGCCGCCGAGCGCCTTGCCGAACGTGCCAGTGACGATGTCGATCTGTCCTGCCACGCCGCATTTCGATGCGGTGCCTTGACCGTGAGCACCGACAAATCCGGTGGCGTGACAATCATCGACCAAGGTCAAGGCCTCAAACCGCTTCGCCAGGTGCACGATCGCGTCGAGTTGAGCGATCGTCCCGTCCATCGAAAATACGCCATCGGTGGCGATCAGGATCGTGCGGGCACCCTCCGCGCGGGCCTGCCTGAGCGATTGCTCGAGGGCGTCCATGTCGTTCGTGGCGAAGCGGTAGCGCCGAGCCTTGGACAGGCGGACCCCATCGATGATCGAAGCATGGTTGAGGCTGTCGGAGACAATGGCATCCTCGTCACCAAGGAGCGGCTCGAAGACGCCGCCATTCGCGTCGAACGCGGCCGCGAACAGGATCGCATCCTCAAAGCCCAGATAGGAGGCGATCTCCTGTTCAAGCTCCTTGTGGATCGATTGAGTCCCGCAGATGAACCGGACCGAAGCCAGCCCGGCGCCCCATTTACGGGTCGCCTCGATTGCCGCATCGACGATGCGCGGATCGTTCGCCAGACCGAGATAATTGTTGGCCGACAGGTTGAAGACGTCGCGACCCGCAATCTGCACCGACCCGCCCTGCGGCGAAGACAGAATGCGCTCGGGTTTGAGCAGACCTGCTTGCCCAAGAGCTTGAAGTTCGCTTTCGACTCGCTGGTAGAAGTGAAAATCCATGTCCCGTTTTCTTTCAGAGGGCCGGAACGGCTTGGCGGCGCCTGGCGTAAGCGCCGATATGAGCGGAGAGAGCATCGAAGGTGGCAGGAAGGGTGACGCAGCGCTCTTCTTTGTCCTTCAACCCAGCAATGCGGGTTGGAAGCTCGGCTTCGACACCGAGCGCGGTCGCGACCGCATCGCCGAACTTGGCCGGATGGGCGGTCGCCAGCGAAACGATCGGGATCGTCCTGGGCAGGTCCGAAGCACGCGCCGCCGCGAGACCGACCGCGGTGTGTGGATCGATGATCTGGCCACATCCATGTGCCCAGCGCATTGCATCGCCCATGGAAGCCTGATCTATGCGGGCGCTTGCGAAGTCGGCAGCGGCCAGCTCTCGCATCCCTTCGGGCAATGAAAGTCGCCGATCCGCTTCGAACGCCAGCATGTCACGGCGCAGGAGCGCGGAATCGCGGCCGTGGAGATCGAACAGCAGGCGCTCGAAGTTTGAGCTCACCTGGATGTCCATCGAGGGCGCCGTGGTTGGCGTGACGGCCCCGGCGGAATAGTCCCCCTTGGCCAGCGCGCGATGGAGGATATCGTTCACATTGGTGGCGACGATCAAGCGGGCGATGGGCAAACCCATCTTCTTGGCGACATAGCCCGCATAAACGTCACCGAAATTGCCGGTCGGGACCGAAAAGGCGACCTCGCGATGCGGCGCGCCGAGACGGACCGCCGCGTAGAAATAATAGACAACCTGCGCGGCCAGACGCGCCCAATTGATCGAATTCACCGCCGCCAGATTGAAACGTGCGGAAAAGGAAGCGTCGTTGAACATCGCCTTGACCAGCGCCTGCGCCGTATCGAAATCGCCGTCGATCGCGATATTGTGCACGTTCGGAGCCGAGACGGTCGTCATCTGCCGACGCTGCACCTCCGAGACGCGACCACGCGGATGGAGCATGAAAATGTCGACATGCGAGCGGTCCGCCAGCGCCTCGATCGCGGCGGATCCCGTGTCGCCCGAGGTTGCACCCACGATCGTCAGATGTCGATCGCCGCTCGCAAGGAAGCGTTCGAACAGCAATCCCAGGAATTGAAGCGCGACATCCTTGAACGCCAAGGTTGGCCCATGGAACAGCTCGAGCAGATAATGGCGTGGGTCGAGCTGAACGATCGGCGTGACCGCGGGATGGCTGAAGCGACCCCATGCTCGTTCGCACAGGTCGTTCAGCTCGACGGGTGTCAGCGATGCAGCCACGAACGGCGCCAAAATGCGTGCCGCTGTCTCGGCAAACGACAGGCCCGACAGCTTTTCTATCTCGGCCGCACCCAGAACTGGCCAAGCCTCGGGTACGTACAGGCCGCCATCGGGCGCAAGTCCGGCCAAGGTCGCGTCCTTGAAATCCAGAACGGCGGCCTGTCCGCGAGTGCTGATATAGCGCATGGCCCTCATACCCCTCCCGCCGCGCCATCAATCCACGCGCGCGAACCGGCGAATTCACATCCAGCGGCCAGCATGTCTGCGACCGATGACGGGATTCATATGCGAGGTGCGGAAGGTTATCTGCCGAAAGAAGCCGCTGGATCAGACTTTGGCGATCGTATTTTCAAACGACATCGCTAGGACATGCCGCATCCGCGACAGGGCTTGGAAACGTGCCGGAACAGCGCTGAAATAGCGCCGAGACGGCACGCCTGGTCATCCGCCCCGGGCGTGGAGGGCGAGCGTCCGCCCCCTTGCACGCTGGGCGCACGGTTAAAATTCCGAGACGTCGATCGCCTCGCCTGATGTAAAGCGCGAAAGGCGGTAAGGGCGCGGGTCGACGATTGGCTTCTGCCCCGTCGCAATGTCAGCGACGAGGTGGGCGGCACCCGGGCCAATTCCGAATCCATGTCCGCTGAACCCGGCGGCCAGGATCAGTCCGGGTATCACGGGAAGCTCGCCGATGACGGGTACGCCATCGGGCGTGCTGTCGACGAAGCCGGCCCAGCTCGCCACCATCGGTGCCGTCCCCAGCGCGGGGATCAGCCCCGCCGCCCGCTGCCGCGTCAGTCGAATCGTCTTGGGATCCGGAGTGGGATCAAGGATGCGCATCGCTTCCATCGGCGTTGGGCGATCGAGTCGCCACCGGAACATGCTTTCGTGGCCTGCCAAAGCCCCCTGGAGCCCGCCCGGAGAAAGATTGCGCCAGCGGCGGGCGAACATCGGCAGGAAATCGAGTGCGTAGCGCAGAAACTGCAAGGTCGGATCCACCTTGGCGCGGCCGCTAATTGCCAGGGTATGGCAGCCTTCGCCACGATAGGTGATCGAGATCGACTTGCTGACGAATGCATCGGGCAAGGTCAGCGCACCGGTGGACACCGCGAGGATGGTTTGGCGGACCGTCGCCTGCGGAAAGCTCACGCCGAGCTGGCGGCAGAACGAGGAGGCCCATGCGCCACCGGCCTGGATGACAAGGCGCGTGCGGATCGTGCCCATCTCGGTCACCACCGCGCTGACCGCACCGCCGGTCGTCTCGATGCCCCGTGCCGCGCACCCCTGGAGCACCGTCCCGCCGAGCGCGATCAGCGCTTTCGCGACCGCGGGCGCGGCCAAGCCAGGGTTGGCGATTCCGTCGGCTTGCGAATGCACTCCACCCTTCCAGCGCTGTCCGGTGAAGCCGCCCCGCTCGGTCGCCTCGTCACCGGTCAACATCCTGGTCTTGACGCCCACCGAACGCGCGAACTCGCCCCAGCGCGCCCAGGTCGCGAGTTCCTCGTCATTGTTGCTCACGTAGAAGAGACCGCACCGGCGGAAACCCGTATTCTCGCCGGACTCGGCCCCGAATTGCTCCCACAGGTCGAGCGCCTTGGTGGCGAGCGGCAACTCGCGCGCATCGCGATTCTGCTGACGGCACCACCCCCAATTGCGGCTCGATTGCTCGCCGCCGATCACACCCTTCTCCACCAGCGCGACTTTCAGCCCGCGCTTGGCCAGATAATAAGCCGTGAACGTACCGATGATTCCGCCGCCGATGACGACCGCATCTGCTTCGGGGGGAAGCGCTGGGGAAGAGGCGATGAAGCGCAGGGGCGCGGGCATGATCAAGTCTCCAGTGAGATGGGGATCAGGCGAAGCCGAGAATGGCCTTCACCTCGAGATATTCCTCAAAGCCAAAGGCGCCATATTCGCGGCCATTGCCCGATCGCTTGTAGCCGCCGAACGGCGCGTAGGCGTCCCACGCGGGATGGTTGAGATGGACTTGGCCGGTGCGGATCTGGCGCGCAACGCCGCGCGCCTGGTCCATGTCGGCGCCCTGCACGTGGCCGCCCAATCCAAACACCGTGTCGTTCGCGATCGCCACCGCTTCGTCGATAGTGTCGTAAGGAAGGATGGCGAGCACGGGGCCGAATATCTCTTCCTGGGCGATGCGCATGCCGGTCGCGACCTCCGAAAAGATGGTCGGACGAACGAAGAAGCCCCGCTGCTTTCCCTCTGGCCGGCCGGGACCGCCGCAGATGAGCTTCGCGCCCTCCTCGATGCCCGCGGCGATCATCGCCTGCACGCGCTCGAATTGCGCCCGGTTCGCGATCGGACCCAATATCGTGTCTTCTTCACCGGGGTCGCCGATCACGATCGCCTCGGCTGTCGCGCGCGCGATCTCTTCGACGTCAGCCAGCCGTGCGCGGGGCACGATCATCCGCGTCGGAGCGCTGCACGACTGGCCGACATTCCTGAAGGCGGCCATGACCCCGAGCGGCACCACCCGATCGAAATCAGCGTCCGGCAGGAGCACGTTGGGCGACTTGCCCCCGAGTTCCTGGGTCACCCGCTTGACGGTCGGCGCCGCCACCTGGGCCACGAGCACGCCTGCCCGGTTCGAACCGGTGATCGAGATCATGTCGATGTCCGGATGCGCGGACATCGCCGCCCCGATTTCCGGGCCGGTCCCATTCACGAGATTGAAGACACCCGCCGGCGCCCCAGCATCGTGTACGATCTGAGCGAACATCAGCGCGCTGAGCGGCGAGAGCTCGCTCGGTTTCAATATGATCGTGCAGCCAGCTGCCAGCGCGGGGGCGACCTTGGCGGTGATCTGATAGAGAGGCCAATTCCACGGCGTGATCAGCCCGCAAACCCCGATCGGCTCGCGCACGATCGCGGTCGTGCCGCGCATCGTGAGGAAGTCATAGTCGCGCAGGACATCGATCGCGGCGCGAACGTGCGCTGCGGCCAGCGGCACATGCGCGGCGCGCGCATGGCCGATCGCCGCTCCCATTTCGAGCGTGAGCGTGCGGGCGAGCGCCTCGGCACGGTCGAGCATCAAGGCGTGGATCCGCTCGAGCAGCGCGATCCGTTCGGCGACAGGGCTTGCCGCGAAGGACCCAAATGCGCGACGCGCAGCGGCCACCGCCCGATCGAGATCGGCAGCCGTTCCCGCCGCGACCTCGGCGATGATCGCCTCCGTCGCCGGATCGACGACGGGCAGCATCTCGTTTCCCGAAAGCGGCAACCAGTCCCCGTCGATATAGGCGCAACCGCGGGTTTCGGCGGCCACGTACGCCGCTACGTTCGCAGGCATCATTTCAGCCAATCCTGAAAGCGATAATAGGCGCCCACGATCGGCAGGAACCATGGCTTGCCAAAATGGCCGGGGATGGCGGGCCAATCAAAATCACGCCACGGGTTGAGATCGGCACGACCATTGAGCACTTCGGCCATGATAGCCCCCATGTAGGTCGCCATCTGCGTGCCGTGGCCGCTATAGCCCATGGAGAAAAAGACGCCGTCATGCTCGCCCGCACGCGGCAACCGGTTCCGCGTCATGTCGACCATGCCGCCCCAGCAATAATCGATGCGGGTATCGGCAAGCTCCGGAAATATCTGCAGCATCGAACGGCGCAACACTGCGCCGCTTTTGGCATCCGAGTTGGGATCAGTTCGGCTCGAAAAGCGTGCGCGGCCGCCAAACAGGATGCGATTGTCGGGCGAGGTCCGGAAATAGTTGACGAAGTTCCGCGTATCCGTGGTGTTGCGCCGGTTCGGCGTCAACCGGTCGAGTTGCGCGACCGAGAGCGGCTCGGTGGCGATGAGGAACGCGCCGACGGGCACGATCCGCCGGCGGAACCAGCCCAGTGGGCCAACAGCCGACGTACCGGTCGCAAGCAGTACTTGATTGGCGCGTATCGTACCGTGCGGCGTCGTCAGCTCATGCACCTGCCCCGCAATGCGCCGCATGCGAATGAGCGGGTTATGTTCGTAGATCGTCGCGCCGCGTCGGACCGCCGCTTCGGCGAGTCCCTGGCCATACATGCCCATATGCATGTTGGCGCTCTTCTCGAACAGCATGCCGCCGAAATAGCGATCGGAGCCGATTTCCGAGCGCATCTCGGAACGGGGCACCATCCGCGTATCGGGATCGACCTCACGGGCGAGCAGCTCCTGCGATCGCGCGATCCTGTCATAATGCTCGGGCTTGGCGGCGAGCTTGAGCTTGCCCACGCGGTGGAAGTGACAAGTAATGCCCTCCTCCGTCACGATCGATTCGACCTTTTCGACGGCGGCGTCGAACGCCCGATAGAGCATGTTCGCGCGCTCAAATCCGAGCTTGGACGAAAGAGCGCCATAGTCCTGTGCGAAACCGTTGCTGCACATGCCGCCGTTGCGGCCAGACGCCGCGCCGGCAACTCTGTCCGCCTCCAGGACCACGACCTTAGCGCCCTTCTTGGCCAGAGCCAGCGCCGCCGAGAGGCCGGTGAAGCCCCCGCCGACGACCACCACATCGGCGGTTCCTTCAGGTCCACCCGGCGCCGCCGAGGCGAACGGCGCAGTGGTGTCGAGCCAATATGACATCATCTTCATAGGAATTTCTCCGCGATCCCTACCAGCCGCGCATCCGCGGCCAAGTCGCCACGATCGCGCGGCTGCCGGTTTCGACCACGCGATAGGCGTCATGCTGAGCACCCGTCGCGCAAGCATGGTTGGGCAGGATGCGGACGCGCGTGCCGAGTGGAAAATCGGGCAGCACGCCGGCACTGCCGGGCCGCACCTTGATCGTGCCATGCTCCTGGCTTGCGTCCGCGACGATCAGGTCGTCGAAAGGCTTGCCGTTGATATCGCAGACGAGGCCGTAGCCCTGATCGACCGGATGCCGTTCGGTGCCGCGATCGCGCGACAATGCCATCCAGCCGGCGTCGATGAGAATCCAGCCCTTTTCGGCCCGGTGGCCGATGACAGTCGCGACAACCGAAAGCGCGATGTCCTCGAGATCGCACACGCCGATCCCGTGCATGACGAGATCGAAGAACATGAACACGCCCGCGCGCACCTCGGTCACGCCGTCGAGATTGCGGGCGAAATGCGCGGTGGGCGTCGATCCCACGCTCACGACCGGGGAGTCGTGCCCCGCCTGGCGCAGCATGACCGCCGCCGCGACCGCGGCCGCACGCTCGGCTTCGGCGGCTTCCGGCAGACCCGCGCCGCCGCGCGCGCCATAGGATTCGCCGGCATGCGTCAGCACGCCCCGCCGCTCGAGACCACCCTGCTTCAGGATGTCGGCGATTGCGAGGATCGTCGCGTCGTCGGGTACAAGTCCGCCGCGATGACCGTCGCAGTCGATCTCGATCAGGACCGCAGGGTTCGGCCCGCCATCCTCGGCCGCCCGGGCAAGAGCATACGCCTGCTCCGGCGAGTCGATCAGGACCGAGAGGTTGATCCCACGCCCGACCAGTTCGCGCGTGCGTTCGATCTTCTCCGGCGCGAGGCCGACCGCATAGGTGATATCGGTGAAGCCGGCTTCGGCGAAATAGTCCGCCTCGGCGAGCGTCGATACCGTGATCGGTCCCGATCCGTCGGGAAACAGTCGTCGCGCCACGGCGACCGACTTGCCGCTTTTGACGTGCGGACGGAAGGCGACGCCAAGCGCGGCGAGATGCCCGCGCAATCGAGCGATGTTGCGATCGAGTTTCGTCACATCGAGCGCCAGTGCGGGCGTCTCGACCGTATCGAGGTTCTCGGCGATCCCGGTCTCGGAGGCTTGGACCATGGTCAGCGTCATTCAATCTTCCTTCGGTGCTGCTCAGCCAAGCGATTGATTGGAGAGGGCGTAGAGCGACGCCGCTGGGTCGGACTGCAGCGGCTTGCCGAGCACCATCGAGGTCGCTTGATCAACCTTTGGCAGGCCGATCTGCTCGAGCCAGGCGCTCAAGCCGCTCGCGGCCGGCACGTCGATCCGGACGAACTGCCCGACATGGCGCGCGGCGAGCGCCGCGATCAGCGCCCGCGCGTCGGCGGCGTCCTGGGCAACCACCGGACCGATCACCACGCCACGGCCCCAACGGCGCACGCAGGCATATCCGCTGATGCGGCCATCGCGCTCCACCGCCAACGTGTCCGCGACCGCGAAAAGAGCGTCGAGCAGCACATTGCGATCCATGCCCGAGGCCGTACGGTCGAGCCTGCGTAGTGCCGCCCGGTCGGCAGGCTCGGCCGCTCGTACGGGCGCTTCATGCTGCGCTGGCGCCTGCGCAAGGACCGCCTGGTGCTGGTTCTTCGTGCCAACCGTGACGAAGCCCAGACGTGTGTAGAGTGCCGCACCCTCGCGCGTGGAGTTGAGGATGATCGTCCGGCCGGCGGCGTCGGCGAGCAATGCCGCCATCAGCCGGGCACCAATTCCCTGGCGCTGCGCCTCAGCCGCGACGATGATCATGCCGGCCGAGGCATGGTCTGATCCGAACGGCCACCATAAGGCAGTCCCGAGGAGCGTGCCGCCCGACTCGACCGCGAGTCCGCGCCCCAATCCCAATGCGAAGGCCCAGTCTTCAAGACGATATGGCCAGTTGAGCGCTTGGGACAGGCTGAGCGCTTGCACGAGATGGCTCTCGTTGAGCTGCACGACGTCCCCCGGAAGGTTTTTGGCAGCGAATTGAACGGGCGAGTGACTATTCATTGCTGGAAATCCGGCGCGGCTTGTTCGGGGTTTGCATCAGTGGGATCACCTGATCCTCACAGATAGCGAAGCCAGGCGAGATCCCGCCGGCGCTTTTTAAGGCGCGCGAACCACGTGGTCGGGACGTACAGTACGAAGACGAGCCCGACCCACCAGGCGACGACCCAGCGATAGTCGTCGACCCCGAAGACCGTTCCTTTGTTTGGCCCCCAGATCCCCAGCGCGCCATGATAGAGAATGCGCAGCGTCGTCAGGTGCAAGAGATAGAAGAACATCGGCGCACCGCCGAAGATCGCCAGCTTGGCGATAAGCGATGTGTCGTGCAGCCGTTCGAACCAGGCCAGCAGGACCAACCCCGTTCCGATCGTGAGCAGCAGGAACAGCAGCGACGGCGGGTATTTGGTCAGCGAGAAAAAGCTCATCAAGGTTCGCGGCGTGTCGCCCTCGACGGCAAACCAGGGCTTGTCGCCATAGATGTTGAGCAGCCGCAGCGCGACGAAGGCCGCCAACGCACCGACCCCGAGCAGGAGCAGCCGGCGCTGCCGCTTGGCGGGATCGACATTCGGCCGGAACCACGGTCCGATGCCGTAGCCGAGCAGGATCACCCCGATCCACGCCAGGACGGGATATGTGGTCTTGATCGTCAAGCCCATCGGCAGGACGATCGCATCGCGCTGGTGCAGCCCGGCCCAAAGGGGAAAGAGCGGCTGGCCAGGGACCAACCTGATCGGGTCCAGCAGGTTATGACCGAAGACGATCACCAGCCCGAGCGCGATCAGCACCTTGTGCGGGAGCCTGATCAGCGCGGCGAGGGCCAACATGCAGACGCCGATGCACCAAATCACCTGAAGCCAGATGGTCGGCGTGGTGATCCCCCAATAGAGCTCCGAAAGGTAGAAGACATCGAACGCCATCAGGAGCAGGCCCCGCTTGACGAGATAGGATGTCGTTTCCTGCAGCGTGTGGGTTTGGCGATAGAGGTAGACGCCCAGGCCCGTGAGCCCAACAAAGATCGGTGCGCACAGACTGGCCGCAAGCCGTGCGAAAAACAAAGCCGGCATGACCGTCCTCGCGTCGACCGGATCCGCCACCGGGACGTAGACGAACCAAGTTTCGCGCAGATGGTCGAGCAGCATGATGACCATGACGAAGCCGCGCAGAGCATCGATATTCTGCAGACGGGTCTTGGCGAGCGGTGCGGTTTGCACACGCCCGGCATCATCTGCGAGCGGTCCAGATGCGACTGAGGCTATGCCGGTCATGTTCCTTCCTCACTCCTCGGTCGAACGATCCACCTGCTTCATTAAGCGCTCTCCATCTGGCAACATCTCCCGAATGTCGGGTCCGCGCGACAGTCTCGTGCGGCGTAGGGCGCCCCTCGCAACAGATGCTGCCGTCGTCGCGAACGACACATCCGCGCCGGCCCCTTATTCCGATTGGGACAGGCTGCGGCTGACGGTGGGCAGGCTCGGCAGAAGAGCGCGCGCAGGCGCGGCAGTCAGGAGACACTCCGCGCGATCCGCGCAAATCTGGATCGAGGATCAGCAAGCAGAAGCGCGCGACGACCGATAAGGCCGCCGCACGCATTTCGCTCGAATCCTAGATCGATCACCCGACTGGGCGGTGGATCGAGAAGATTTTCTTCACATGCTCCTCGCTGAGCCACGTGCATCCATCGCCACGCACGAACATGCAGGCGTCGCCCGCCGAGAAGGTGACCGAGCCTTTGTCGTCCGCGAATGTGACCTTCCCTTGCAACAGATACATCAACTCAACCTGCCGATAGGAGATTCGGCGGCGATGATAAGGCGTCGAATCCCAGGTGCCGCAGGCAAACTCGGAATTAGCCGATACATAATCGTTATGGCTGCGGCACGAGGGCATCGGGCCGAGTAGGTTTTCCGGCAAGGGCGGCTTCGAGGGCGTCATTGGCGCATTCTGATCGATGAGAAACGGCGCGGTGGCGTTCCCCGGCCCCTCGGTCGGCGCCGCATAGATGATCGCGAGCAGATCCTCGGAGGCGTACCAACTGAAGCTGGTACCGACGGGCAGAACGCCGGCCGCTCCCCGCTCCATCGCCAGCGTGCCTGCGGCGCTGTCGATCTCGAGGCGTCCCTCGAGGACGAGCACGAACTCGTCGGTCGCAAGCCCCTCGACGTGCCCCTCTCCGCGCAGTGCGACAGCGGCCACCCGCGCCGCCTCGTCGGCAAAGGCGGGCGCGGCACGGCCGTTGAGCCAATCGTTGGAGGGCTTGGTTCCGGCGGCATAGCGACGGATGTCGACAACAGCGGCGACGTTCTGGTTCACAGCGGCGCTCACAGTCCGACGAGCCCCGGCAGGCCGCCGAGATCTTTGATCTCGTGAACCTCGTAATAGCTGTTGAGCGGCTCGTGCCCGCGATTGACGAATGCCTTCATCTTAATCCCCAGGTCAAAGGCGGTCATGAGGTCGTAACGGAAGCTCGACGAGCAATGGAGCACGTCCTCCGGACCGCAGCCTAAAGTATCAAACATGAATTCGAAGGCGCGCATCCGCGGCTTGTAGGCCTGGGCTTCCTGCGCAGTGCAAACGGTGTGAAACGGCGCCTCCAGATGCGCCACGCTATAAGGGATCAGGTCCACCATCGAGTTGGACAGGATAACGAGGGGGATCTCTGTCGCGACGCGCTTCAGCGGCTCGACCACGTCGGGATGGGGCCGCCACGTCGGAATGGCCGCATAGTGCGCCTCGGCGTCACCGTCGCGATATTGGATGCCGGAACGCCGGCAGGCGCGTTGCAGGGCTTCGATCAACACGTCGAGATAAGGGCGCCACGCACCCAAAACCCCGTCGAGCCGATAGGCCGAGAAATATTGGCAAAAATCGTCGAGGGCTGCTCCCGAGAGACGGTCGGCGTAGACTTGGCGAGCAACAGGCGCCATTTCGAAGTTGATCAGCGTTCCATAGCAATCGAACGTAATGAACTTGGGTTTGAGTATCGACATGTGAACCCCTGTTAAAAAGTGAAGCGGGCGAGCGCCGAAAGACCGGCTCCATCGGCCGGTGCATGGGAGCGCGTATTCGACCGGTGGCCGCGTGCGGAACGACGCGCCGCCATTTGCTCGATCCCGCTGACAGCGACTGTGATCGCGATCAGTAAGTTGGCACCTGGCATATGGCTGGTCCTCCCTCAGTCTGGTGGCACTGTCATACGAGACTAATGGCGTCGGGCCGTCAGATTACACTCTTCTGGTCCACCGTGCTGGCATGCCGGAGCGCGCGATGCGACCGTGACGGCATGATCTACCGTGGCGGCCGGGCCGGCCGGCCGCTCGGCATTTTGCAACATTGTTCGAATGTGGGTTGGCGCCGTAAGCGTCAGTCTTCGGGCGCGATCTCGACGATGAGGCCATCAAACGCCGGATCGAACGGGATCTGGCAGGCCAAGCGCGAATACGCCCGGCGATGTGCCGAACTGTCGAGCAGATCATCTTCGTCCACCCCCATTTCAGGCAGGCGATCGATGAAAGCCGGATCGACATAGACGTGGCATGTCGCGCAGGAGCAAACTCCACCGCACACGGCGAAGGGCTCATCTGCGCCAGCCTCGCGCAGGATTTCCATCACGGTCAGGCCCGCACCGGCATCGACGATGTTCTGTTCTCCGGTGCGGCAGGTAACGATTAAGCGGGCCATGGCATTGCTCCTTGGCGGTGCGGGGTCGTGCTACGACCAAGGGTCCGCTGGATCGCATCGTCCTTCACCAGCCGCGAGAAGGCGAACACCATGAGCGACACGAGGAGCAGAATGAGGAGCGCTCCTCCTACCCTGCTTGCGATCAGGCGCATGACCCGATTGTCGACCATCATTCTACCATCCGTGGACCTGCGACATCACCTTGGCCAACCCTCAATCTCGCCAACGCTCCGCGCCAGCTCTCCGATTTCGCGAACGGATCGCGGTACAGAGGATAGCTGCGCGCTTCGGCAGGAAGTTGCGGATTTGACGAGAATCTGCAGCAAATGACCGACATAAGGAGTGCGCACGGCAGCGGATGCCACGAACGTTCGTGTACCCTCCACGTGAGACTGGGATCGCTTGGATGGCAATCGCCTTCGCCCGTTCGAGCGTATCTGGAATTGAAAAGTTATTCCGGCTTATCTGCTGAAGTCCCTGCATCCGAGCTTACGCCCTTCCCTTTGCGGATAATGATATGCTGAAGTTGAACGACATTGAGACGCTCCTCCCCGACCTGATCGCCTTGCGGCGCGATCTGCATGCTCACCCCGAGCTCGCTTTTCAGGAGGAACGGACCGCGGGAATTGTCGCGCAGGCGTTACGTGACATTGGTTTTGAGGTTACGACGGGCGTGGGCGGCACCGGTGTGGTCGGCGTGCTGCGGCGTGGGCATTCGGATCGAGCAATCGGTCTTCGCGCGGACATGGATGCACTGCCGTTCCAGGAGGAAACCCATCTGCCTTATGCAAGCACGCATGACGGCATCTTTCATGGATGCGGGCATGACGGCCATACTGCCATGTTGCTCGGCGCTGCCCGGCACCTCGCGGAGCACGGGGGTTTTTCTGGCACGGTCAACTTCATCTTCCAGCCCGCTGAGGAAGGGCGCGGTGGCGCGCGCGAGATGATACGTGACGGTCTTTTCGAGCGTTTTCCCTGCGACCGCGTGTTCGCACTCCACAATTGGCCGGACCTTCCCGCTGGCAGCATCCGCACACGTGCGGGCCCGATCATGGCCTCAGCCGACAAATTCCTGATCACGATCTCAGGTCGGGGTGGCCATGCCGCCCTACCCCATCAGACCCCGGATGTGCTGCTTGCCGCCGCCGAACTCGTTCAGCAACTCAACACCATCGTGGCCCGGCGCATTCCCGCGACCGAAGCGGCCGTGTTGTCGGTAACCAGGGTGGCCGGCGGCCAGACCCACAACGTACTGCCCGCCACATGTGAGATCGTGGGCACGGTACGCACCTTCGCACCCGACGTTCAGGACCGGATCGAAGCGTCGCTCCGCGCCATGGCGGCGGGTGTGGCCCTGTCGACCGAAACCGACGTACGCGTCGACTATGACCGCTATTATCCGGCGACCATCAACGATGCCGACGCGGCGCGCACCGCGCTCGCCGCGGCTGCACGCATTTGCAATGACGTCGCCGAAGCGGATGCGCCAGCATTCACGTCAGAGGATTTCTCCTTCATGCTCCAGGAGCGGCCGGGCGCCTATATCTGGCTTGGGCAAAAGAGCGTCGACCATGCGGCACCGCTCCACAACCCGCATTATGACTTCAATGACGATGTGATGCCGCTCGGGGTCGCGCTCCTGGCCGCCCTCGTCCAAGCCGAACTTCCCGAGACCTGACCCTTCGACGGTCCGTTGGTGACGCCTTTCATTCGCCCGAGAATACTCCACCGCGCGCAGCCACCAGCCGCCGGGCGATCGTAAGATCTTGCAACGCGATCCCCGAACTGTCGAACACCGTAATCTGCTCGGGAGAAACCCGACCAGGCGCGCGTCCCGCCAAGACGTCGCCGATCGCAACGATCGCTCCTTTGTCGCCAGCAAAATGCTGGAGATCGCCCATCACGACCGCCTGGGATGGAAGATCGCAGAACAAGGACGCCCGGTCGAACAAGGCCGGTGGGAGTTCCTGCTTGCCGGCGGCATCCGATCCCATGCTCGCCACATGCGTGCCCGGCCTGATCCAATCGTCCTCGAACAGAGGCGCGCGCGAGGGCGTGGCGGTGACGACGATATCCGCTTGTTCGCACGCTGAGCGCGCCTCCGCGCGCGTGGCTGCGAGCCCTTCACGTAGAAGCGCCGCCACGAATGCGTCACCCTTGGCCGCGTCGCGTGCGACCACCAACGTCCGCCTGATCGGCCGGATGCGTGCGATCGCAAGGCATTCGTGGAGCGCCTGATTTCCCGCACCGAAGATCGCGAGCACCGATGCGTCCGGGCGCGCGAGCAGGTCGGCGGCGACGGCGTCGGCGGCAGCCGTGCGATAGGCGTTCACCTTGCCCGCCTCGATCACCCATTCGATCCGGCCGACGCCTTGATCGAACAGGAGGATCAGCGAGTTATGCCGGGGCAGGCCTCGACCGCTGTTCCCCGGCCAGAAGGAGCCAACCTTCAGACCCGCGAAGTCAGCGGTCGAGGCCGACTTGATCGAGAAACGGTTCGTGGCCGAAGACCCATGTCCAAGCACCGCCGGGAAGATGATCGCATCCGCGGCAGCGGCGAGGAGCGCCTCTTTCGCCGCTTCATAGGCCATCGCGTGCGTGACAAGGGAGGCGGATTCCTCCTCCGACATGAACTTCATCATTCCCCCCTTGGCGCTCGTCTCAACATGGTAATCGCCGTTACGGTCCAGCGGCCGACGCAAGCTGTATATACAGCTTGCCCCTCTCCGTCCACCCGCGAGCCTGTGCTAGGCTCGGAAGATGGACAAAACTGACCGTTCAACCGGCCTGCGCACGCAGATCATCAGCCATGTCGTGGGCCGCATCATGAGCGGAGAATGGAAGCCCGGAGACCGTATTCCGTCCGAAGGCGCACTCACCGAGATGTTCGGTGTCAGCCGGATGACCGCGCACCATGCGTTGCGCGACCTTGCCGGACGGGGTTTCGTGGTGCGAAGGTCCGGGTCGGGCACCTACGTGGCGGAACCGAGCGCCTATGTGAGCGAGTATCGACACCTTGATGTGCTCGAGGAAATCGCCACCCGCGGCGGCCACCATCGCGCCGAAGTCATTCACCGCGAGATGCGGTCCGCAACACCGGAAGAGGCCCGGGCGTTCGAGATCGACGCGAACGGATCGCTGTTCCATGCGTTGGTCCTGCACCTCGAAGACGAGGTGCCGCTCGAACTGGAGGACCGATTGATCGCGCCTCGCTTCCTTCCGGACGCGATGGAGATCGATCTCACATGCCAAACGCTATTTTCGCGCCTCATGCTGGTCAGACCCCATCGCGAGGGCAGTGAGGTGTTACGCGCGGTCTCCGGCTCTCCGAGCGAGACCAAGCTGCTACGCGTCGACGCCGGCACGCCGCTGCTCGAGGTCGTCCGGCGCACCTGGTCCGCCGAGGGTATCGTGACAATTGCCCGGATCCTGCGCGCCGGCACGGCCGCACAACTCGTCGGCCGCATCAAAACGGTAAGTGGTCAGTAGCCGGAACGGAGGTAGACGGAGCAGTGATCCGGCGCTCCCTCCAGAGTGGCGTGATTGGTGATCTGATATCACCAGAGCTCGTCAGAGCTTATCGATAGTCCGCCGCTCATCCTTTCGGTAGCGTCACCGACCTACCCAAGGGACGAGACTAGACCATGCAATCCAATGCGATCCGCCTCGATTTCCGCTCCGATACGGTCACCCGTCCCACCCCGCAAATGCGGGCGGCGATGGCTTCTGCCGAAGTGGGTGACGACGTGTTGGGCGACGATTTCACCGTCAAGGCGCTCGAAGCCCGGCTTGCGGCGATGCTGGGCATGGAAGCGGCACTCTTGTTGCCCACCGGCACGATGGCCAATCTCGCCGCGATCATGAGCCATTGCCAGCGCGGCGAGGAATTTCTCTGCGCGAACGGAGCCCATACGTATCTCTGGGAAGCAGGCGGCGCTGCCGTGCTCGGCTCGGTCCAGCCGCAGCCTTTGCCGGTCCGCGCCGATGGCACGATCTCACTTCAGGATCTTCATGCGGCCGTTAAGGACGACGATCCGCATTTTGCGATCACACGGCTGGTGACGATCGAGAACACGTTCGCCGGCCGGGTTCTGCCCCGAGCACATCTGGCCGAGGTCGTCGAGTTCGCGCGCGAGCGGCAGCTCTCCACCCATCTTGATGGCGCCCGGCTGTTCAACGCCGCCGCCGCGCTCGGCGCCGACGTCGGCTCTCTGGCAAAGGGGTTCGACAGCGTGTCGCTTTGTCTTTCGAAGGGTCTTGGGGCGCCGCTCGGATCCGTCCTGATCGGGAATTCCGAAGTGATCGCCCGCGCGCGTCGGTGGCGCAAGATGCTCGGCGGCGGAATGCGGCAAGCGGGAATAATCGCAGCGGCAGGCCTGTACGCGCTCGACCATCATGTCGATCGCCTGAGCGAGGATCACGCCAATGCGCAGACACTCGCGCGAGCCTTCACCGAAATCGAAGGACTTAGCGTGACATCGCCGCAGTCCAATGTCGTGTTTGTGGAACTCGCGCCGGAGCTGGCGACCCTGTTATCGGAGGCGTTGCGAGAGCGCGGTATTGCCGCAAGCTTTTGGCCGGGCGGACGGATGCGCTGGGTCACTCATCTCGATGTCAATCGCGTCGCGGTTGAAGAGGCCATCGCTGCGGTCCGCGAGATCGTTCAGAATCGACCATGAACGATGCGCGAACCCAAGCAGGAAGCCTCGGGCTGGGCCGCTCCAAACAAAGGCTTGAAGCTACGATTTGAAGGGTGTGGTCGTTCGCTCGACCGAGGCGCGAACCGCGCCCCGACGCTGATCCGCATCACTTCGATCTCCCCTGAAAGGATGCCGATCAGCGTTGCGGCCGAAGCCTTGCGTATCGCTTGCCCTATACCGTGATTGTGAGGCGGCAGGCCAGTTCGACTTGTAACCTATCCTGCTGGATGCCGGTCGGCGCCGATGGTTCGCGCAGCCATCCACTCCGGCACGTGCCAGCTTGCCGGAAGCGAGCGAGCGACAGCACCCGGCAAGACGGACCAGATCAGCATGCCGACCAGCAGTCCGCCGCCTGCAGCCCATCTCAGGCGCCGGATTTGCTGATCCGCCGCCTGTCCCCGCTGCACGATGCCATCCACCCGGCCAATGGACTGCATCAGCACGTCGCGGGCATCCTGTATCAGTCGGGCGTCGGCCACCCTGGCAGCGGCGCTAGCCCTGACGATCTCCGTCACCATCGCATCCGGCGACAAGCTGACGGCAGGCGCTCTCTCGATCCGACCTATGGCAGCGGCGGTCGCCTTCAACCGCTCGGCAATCTGGCCCAGCGTGACGCTATAGTCGGGCATACGCTCGCGCGCAGCGGTAAGTCCCTCGACAGCGGCCCGCGTAAGACTGACTTCACGCCGAAGCTCTTCGAACGCGGCGGCGATGACGGTGTCGGTTTGATCAAGATCGCTCATGCCGAACAGGCTAACGCCCAATTCTCCGACTGCGCGAGAGGGTGAGATGCTCTGCCAGTTCATGGGACAAACTGCCCGAGCTTTGCGCCTTCAAACCCAATTCGATCCGACGATTTCGCAGCAGCGACTCGAGTTGCGGGTCGCGCTGAAGGCTTTTCGCCATATCCAGCATCGACGCCCTGGCCCGATCCGCCGCGATCACATCGCCAGATCGCTCCAGCGCCTGGAAACGACGCGACTGTTGCTGCCACGCACTCACGAAGCGATCGGCCCGCCGACCGCTGGCGATCCTGATCTCCTTTTCCAACTGCAGCGCGCGGATCGCGGCCGAGGTTCGGCCTTTTGCGGCGTCATCGATCAGCTCGGGGTTCTTTTCCAATGCGCGGCGGAGGTCGCGCGCCGCATTCGGCCGGAGGCCATTGAGCGCCCTGCTCGCCGCGTCGAGTTCGACGCGCTGGTGCGGTAGCGCGTCATAGCCCTGGCCTTCCAGCCGCGCGATATCGCGGGTGGCACGCGCGAAGCGCTCCACCGCCCGATCCAATGGCGTTGGCGCCTCGACGCGGCTCAGCGTCGGCTTGATCCCGGCAAAAGGATTACGGGCCTTGTCGACCTCCGGCGTGGGCGGCCAGTGCCGCGGCTTGATCCCGGCGAACGGACTGCGCGCTTGCTCAACGGGCTGGGCTTGAACGACGTAATCTGACGCCATGTCCTTGCCGCTTTCGCGCGAGAGCGCGCGGACCAGCTTCGCCTGATCGGCAAAGTCGTCCTGGCCATAGTAAAGCTGAACGGACGCGCGATGGCGCGACAGCGCGACGTAGGCGGCGTGGCGATCGAGACCCGGCGTCGCCAGCACATGGGCGCGATCGACGGTCATCCCCTGCGCCTTGTGGATGGTCGCAGCATAGCCATGATCGATCGCGGCATAGTCCTTCACGTCGAAATCGACCGCGCCGCCATCGTCGAGCATGACCGAGAGCCGAGCCGGGTCGACACTTTGCACGGTGCCGAGGCTGCCATTCTTCACGCCAAGGCCGCGCTCGTTGCGCAGAAACATGACACGATCGCCGCTAGCAAAATCCCGGGGCCCGCGTTCGGTCGAGAAAGTGACATCCTCACCGAGCATGCCCGCGCTGCGGAGCCGATCGCGCGCGGCCCGGTTGAGTTCGCGCACTTCGTCGTTGGTGTGGGTGAGAATGATGCGGCCGGCATCCGACGCAGTCTGTCGATCGCGATCCCAGCGCTCGATCAGATCTGCCCGCGCCTGCTCGCGCGTCGCAGCCTCGTGCAGCGCGCCGTGATCGGCATAGGCTCGGATTGCCTCGCCGGTCCGCTCGGTCGCGAGATGGCGCGTTGCATCGCGCTGCCAGTCTTCACGCTGGCGCCGCACCTGGGTGATCTCGACCGCACCATGACGCTCGGCGAGCGATCGGAATGCTGCGCCAGCTTCGATCGCCTGGAGTTGCTCCGGATCGCCGACCAACACCACCTTGGCACCGCGCCTCTCCGCTTCGGACAGCAAGCGCTCCATCTGGCGGGAGCCGACCATGCCAGCCTCGTCGATCACCAGCACATCGCGTGACGTGAGCAGATCCCGATCCCGCGACCACTGATGCTCCAAACTAGCGAGCGTTCGCGAGGCGATGCCGGATCCGTGTTCAAGGTTTTCTGCCGCGATGCCGGACAAGGTAGCGCCGGTGACACGGTAACCCGCCTGCTCCCACCCATCGCGCGCGACACTCAACATGGCCGATTTACCGGTGCCGGCATAGCCGGCGACGATTGCTAAATCCCGGCCACGCAGTACGTGATCCAGCGCGGTCTGCTGCTCGGCCCCGAGTACCAGGCTGCCACTTCCGGCGGCGGTGATCGCATGATCTTTCGCCGCTGCCGGAAGCCCATGCGCGACGCGCATCGCCAACCTCTCGGCGGCGCGCTCCATCCGCTGCTCAGCCTCCAGCATATCGCGCGAGGTGAAGCGCTCGTCACCGCGCCCGTCCTTGCCGAGTGCGACCAGCTCAGGCGCGGCCTTCACTGCCGCCATCACGCGATCGAACTGCTCTTTCCCATCACTGTGCCGGTGCAGGAACATCGCAAGGTCACGGGTGGTGAAGGTGGCCTGGCTATGGGTAATCGCCTCCAGCGCGAGCGCCGGCCTGGCGAGCAGTTTCTCGCCATTGGACCGAGCAATCTGAGCATGCTCGGCGAGACGCTCGCTCTCCAGCCCCTGCCCCGCCATCCGGGCCGCGGCGGCACCGATCTTGTGCTGCGGCGCGAGCTCGATGCCCTGCGCCTCGAGCGAGCGGTGATCGACACGCGCATCGATATCCAATTCAGCCAGGCGACCGTTGACGTGCTCGGCCCAGGCCTCACGCCAATGGTCGAGCAGATCGATCCGATTCCAATCGCGGACTTTGGCGCCGAACCCCTGCTCCCCAACCTGGCGCATGGTGAGCATCACATGCGCGTGGGGCTTGGGCTCGCCGTCGGCGCCGATATCCCAATGGACATTGAGATCGGCGATCATGCCGCGCTTCACGAACTCCCGTTCGACGAAGTCTCGCGCCAGCCTTATGCCCTCGGCCTGGTCGAGCTCCCGTGGCAGCGCGAACTCGACCTCGCGCGCAAGCTGCGCGTCCTTGCGGACTTCCGCCGCCTCGACCGCATTCCAGAGCTTTTCCCGGTCACGCCATTCCTCGCGCGCGCCGTCGGGCAGCACCACCTCCGAATGGACGACGCCGGCCTTGTTCGAGAAGTCATGGTTCCGGTCGAGCCGTTGGTCATACAGCCGCGAGGCGGAGCGATAGGCCGCTGCCGCGAGCGCCGAGGATCCGTTGGCGCGGGAAATCACTTTCGCGGAGAAGTGGCAGATCGCCATGACGGCCATCCACTTACACCTGACAAGCGACGTCGGCACGACGTATAAGCGCGCCCTCGAAAGATTTCATCAATCTCGGGACGCGATCGTCCCAAGTCGTTCCACCGTATTTACGCTGATCGGCGACATCTCTAACTGGATCATCCTCGCCACTCAATCGAGGACAAACCCCATGCGCAAACCCCGCGATTTCGACGCCGAACTCAAGACGCTCAACGACAAGGCCAGGACTTTACGCGCGCGCAAGGTCAGCCAGCTCGGCGAACTGGTCATCGCCTGCAATGCGGATAGTCTCCCGATCGAACAATTGGCTGGAGCCCTGCTCGCAACCGCCAAGGCGGATGCGGCAACGACGGAGGCGTGGCGCCGCGACGGCGCAGCCTTCTTTCGGAAGGCAGATCGTGATGCGGGTAGCGATGGCGGGCACGCAAGCAGGGCTGCGGCGCGTGACGGCGCTGCGCAATCGGGCGCTGCTAAGCCGAGCGCGCAATGACAAGCGAGCCTGGGTCGTGAAGCGCCGCGAACGCACCCGCCAGCTGATCGAGCTGGGTGGCCTCGTCGCCAAGGCTGGCCTGATCGATCTCACCGACGATGATCGCGCGGTTTTGTTCGGGCTGCTCGTTGAGGCGGCGGGGAAGCTACAAGGGACCGACCGCGAGCAACAGCTCCTGCTCTGGCGGCGGCGCGGAAAGCGTGCGTTCGAAAGCGACGCATTGCGCGCGACTGCCCCCGCGCCCATAGCTGAGCACAATGGCTAACCCACTCGAAGACCAGATCCGCGCGCTGCTCGAACGCGCTCCGCGCTGGATCAAGACCGACTTGCTGAAGGACGGTCCCGAGCGCGCACGCGCCGAAGAAGCGCTCGCTGCGATGATCGCGTCCGCGCTCGAAATCGTCCCGCCCAAAGAAAAGTAAGCCCTGCGGCGCAGCGCGCCGCAGGGCATTCGGCTCAATCGGCCGGGTTCCAGATGATGGCGAAGCGGTTGTCGCTCTCGCCGGCGGCCTGGCCGAGGTTGGCGTAGAGCCGACGCGGCCCGAATTCGGGGGCGGCGAAGCTGAGCGAGACGTAATCCTTGCCGCTCGTCTCGGAGCGGCGGTTCCAGCCGGCACCGATCTCGACATCGCCGGAGACGACGCGATAATCGGGCTGGGTGTCGGTGACCTTGCGGGCATTGGGCACGATCGAGACTTCCGCGCGAATGCTGAGCGTTTTGAGCTGGCCCTTGAAGGTGCCGTTCTCGTCCTTGGTGACATATCCGATGGCAGGCATTGATCTTCCTTTCGTGATGCGAACGGGACCGTTCCCGTCGACAGCCGGCATCAGGGTTCGGGCCAGAGGGGACACGCGCACCGGCACGGCCGCAGCGAAGCGGAGGACCAAAGCGGCCGCGCTATTTTGAAGGGCAAGGAGGGCGCGCAAGCGGTCGGGGAAAATAGTGCGGGCGCGACGGTTTCGCGGGGCACCGCCCGGACCTAGAGCCAGGCGTCAAATCGACGGATCGGCCCGACTCGTATTGAGAGTAGGATGACCTGCTCGCGGATCGATCAAGCGGCGTGAGCGGAGCGTTCCAATGCCTCGATGCGCTCGGAGCAGATGACTTCGACGACCTTGCCCAACGCCTCGACCTGAGCGCCTAGCCAGGCGAGTTCCTCCTCCGTGATCCGATAGTGCCGGGAGTAACGCGCCTTGACGTAGGCCTCCTTGAGCTTCTCGAAGCGCGCGCGCTCGGCCTTCGTCTCGCGCGGCCACACCTCGATCAGGCGGCGATCGATGCGCTCAGCCTGGGTGCGCAAGAAGCCGAGATTGTGCACATGCGGCGTGTAGAAAGTGCAGACCAGGAGAACACAGTGATAGAGACGCTCGGTCGCCTGATGCAGATCGAACGCAGCTTTCTTTAAGTCGCCATCCCTCAGCGCGTAGCCGTAGCCGCGCTGAAAGCTCTGGGCGGTTGGCAGCCACTCGTCAAAATATTCCCGCGCCATCGCCAGCGCCTGCTTGGGTGTTTTCGGCTTGGGCTCGGGCAGTTCGGTGCCGTCGCTCTGGTAAAGCGCGATGCCATCGCGTGCGACGTCCATGAAAAAGTAGCGCCCGTGCGCAAGCCCGTCATTCACCTCCTGCAGGGTGTGAACGATGAAATTGACCGGCGTCCGTAGCGTACCGGTGATGGCGAGTTCGCGGTTCAATCGCTCCTCGGCGGTCGCCCAGAATTCGACGCGATCGGTGAGCTTCTCATGGTTGACGATGATCAGCAGATCATAGTCCGACTGATAGCCCTTGGCGGTGTGCGGCTCGTCGACCCAGCCACCGCGCGCATAGCTGCCGTAGAGGATCACCTTGAGGATGCGTGCCGACTTCTTCCAATCGGACGTGGCGATGGACGTCGCCTCGCTGAACTCCTCGAAGAGAATTTGCACCACACGCTCCAGCTCGCGCTGCTTTGCTAGTGGCAGATGGTCGAGATCGGTGCGCATGATGAGCCTCGGATTCTGACAGGCGCGAACCGGATGGCAAGGCCAATCCGGTCCGCGCCGACTTGCGGGATATTCATCCCCTGCCCCGCCGTTCCATCGAGGTCAGTTCCCGATCGATATGCAGGATCGCGTTAGCGACGTGCTGCTCAAGCTGCGCGACCGTCATGCCCAGCCGGGCGGCGATCTGACCGTAGGAGCGCGCCTCCAGCCGAAGCAGGCGAAAGATGTTGCGCGATCGCCCATCCATCGTCGCCATCGCCCGCTCCAACCGGAAGCGAAGGACATCGGGATCGGTCATCGCCTATCTCCTCGAGCGGGAGAATCGGCGGCGGCCGGACCGCCGCCGGTCCTTGCCTCACGCCGCGATCCGCACGGGTTCGGATGCTGCCAAGGCCGCAGTCAGGTCGGCGACCTTCGCCGCCTGCGCGACGCTCGGAACGCCGCCACGTGCCGTGTAGGCGGACGGCGGGAACGCCATCCAGCGCGGCACCCAACGTTCGACCTTAGCCCGGCCATTCTCGCCGGTGAGGCAGTCGCGGACGATGCCGCGCTTGACCTTGCCGGTCGCCTTGGCGTTGCCGGTCGCGACGGTGTTCCCCGCGACCTCGGCCAGGACTTCGCCGAGCACCTCCCGGTCGCGGATCAGGTCTAGCAGCACGTCATCGGCCTGCCAGACTTGCGCCATGTCGATGCCGAGCAACGCCCCGAGCATCTCGATCAGCGGGCTGCCCGATTCGAGCGTCTCGGCCATGACCACCGCCGCGATCTCGAAGACGGCGGCATCCGGCAAGCCGATCAGCTGGGCCAGGACCGACGCCAGCTTCTGCGTGCCGTCGCAGCCGCCTGTCACGGTCGGCGTGTCCGCATCGAACCCCAGCACCGCCAGCACCGCGCGCCGCCGCTCGTCGAACTGCGCTTCGCTGGCAGATGTCTCGACGCTCTCGGCAATCGCGTCGCTATGCGCCCGCTGAGGTTCGACCCGCACCGACCACAGGCCCGATCCGGCAATGGCGTGGGCCACCATTGCGCGGAACGCCAGCGATGGCTGCACCGCTAAAGCGGAACGCACGGCGGCATGGCGATGCAGGTCGATATAGTTGGCGAGCGGGGCGCTCAGTTCGGGCCGAACCGGCTTCTCGGTCGGCTCACCCTTCTCGATCCGCCGGGCTTCCTTTAAGGTTAAATAGCCCTCGTGAACCGAGACAGCGCCACGTGCGTCGAGCGCGATGAAGACCTTGCCGCCCTTGCGCTTGGGGGTGCGCTCATGCTCCCAAGAGTGGAAATAATCTCCCGGCTCCAACACCACGACATCCGCCCAACCTGCTTCGCGAAAGCCGTCCGCCATTGCTGCCACTGCCGCATTCTGATGCGTCCAGAACAAGCCGACATCGGCAAACCAGCGTTCGCCCCCAAACAGGTCCGACACGATCTCGCCGGGGTACGTCTCGACGTCGAACACAGCCGCCGTCTCCGGGATCGACGCCCCACCGAACAGCCATGCCTTCAACTGCATGCCCGTAGGACAATAAGCGGTCTTGTCGTCGCGCAAGGCCAGCCAATCGCGCTGCTGCGCCTTGGAGGCCAAGGTGAGCTGCCGCACCGTCGCCGCGTCGATCTCGCCCGCCCGATAAAGCGCTCGGATACGCGGCATGAGGTTGCCGAGCGCGAGCGTGCGCTTCACTTGGCAGTCGGTCAGCCCGAACGTCTGCCCGATATCCTCGGGCGTCCGCCCCTCACGCACCAGCCGGGTGAAACATTCCCACCGGCTGACCTCGTCCGGATCGAGCCGCGCGATATTCTCGATTAGCGAGGCTTCGAGCGCTGCCGCGTCGTCGCCTGCATCGATCACCGCGCAGGGCAACGCCTCGCTCGCACCACGCTCCTCCGCCACCGCCAGCGCCGCTTGGAAGCGCCGCCGCCCGGCTACGATCTCGTAGGTATCGGGACTGCCATTCTGCCGCACGATCAGCGGCATCAGCACGCCACGGGCACGCACCGACGGCAGGATATTGGCGATGTCGGGGGCTTTGCGGCCCGCCCGCATGTTCGTGGGCGAAACCGACAGATGCGCCAAGTCGATATGCTTGAGTAACATGATCCTCACTCCTTCAAACACCGCAACCCGGCCGGAATGGCGGGGTGGGCGGCAGGAGCGAACCGGCAGGCCCGCCGAGCAAGGCGGGCCGCACCGCAGGCCGCAACGTGAGTGGAGGACCTGGGGGCAGCCCAGGTTGCGGCACGACGCGGCGGAATTAGAGGAGAGCGACGCCCACCTCGCCAGACGAGAAGTCGGAGGCCAAACGCCGCCGCGCGGGACGCGCGGCGTCCGCCTCGCATGCGCGAAAGCGCCCCAGGCTCGGCCACGAGCCACAACCGGTGAACCCTCGAAATCCGGCGGCCCGTCACGGCGGCGTGCGCGCGGGCCTGGGGGCCAGCCGCCGCCGTGCCTTCAAGCCGAATCGAGTGTGCCCACGCGGCAGACAATGACGCTGCGTACCCTGAGGGCTGCGCCAGCAGTCCCGCAGTGTGCGCTCCGCAAGCCGCGTTCCACTGCCAGCGGCCTGCGGCCCATGCGTTCAGTCACCCAGTAGATGATCGGCAGCCGCCTCGAAGCCGAGGACCCACGGCGCGAAGCATCAAGATCCGAAAGTCACCGCAAATGTCCGCTGCGACCCTCTAGGCTCCCTCGACGCAATGCGAGGAGAGGGCGATCATTTTGATGGGGAACGAAACCGACGCACCAGATGCAGGAGCATCCCATGGACCTTCCACCGCCCGACCGCATTCTCCGGATCAATGCAGTGCTCGAACGGACCGGGCTCACCCGCTCGACGCTCTATCGCAAGATAGAGCGCGGCACTTTCCCTCAGCAAATCAAATTGTCGGAACGCTGCGCAGGATGGCGCGAGTCCGCTGTCAGCGCGTGGATGCAAAATCCTATGTTTTACAGCGTCGACGACTAAGCCCCGCTCATCAGATTTGGGACCGTTTTGCGCCTTATTTGCGGTCGTTCAGTCGGTGGCGCCACGAGTCCGAAAGCGGCCGTTCGTTCCCGCGCTTGCTGCCATGACAGCTAGCGCTCCCTGCAACGCGTTATCCAGCAGGGAAGATTTGATGGACGCCACCAACCATGTCACGGAAGAAGGCGCCACTTAAGCGAGAGCGAGCCGATGTATTCCACTCTTTCCCTAAAGCGCCTTCTTGCGCTGCTCGGTCTGCCCCCACTGGCGATCTTCATTTTACTTACCCTTCTTGGCCATGCCCCTGCCGACGTTAAGGGCGGATGGTCGCTCGCCAAGTCGGTCGTGAGCTATTGGACCTTGTTCATTGTGCTTTTTGGAGGAAGCTCGAAATGGTGGGCGCCTTGGCGGCTTTTCTGGCGAATCCCAGGCTTACAGCGGCTGCTTTTCCCCGATCTCAACGGGACGTGGAGGGGAACGACCAGTTCGAACTGGCCGTCCGTCAAGGCAATGTTCGACGCCTATCAGAAAAATGAAAAAACCGGTCACGCCGGGGCGCTCGACACCGTCGCGCTGCAGGAGGACGCGATCGAATTTAAGATCATCGCGTCCTTCTTCCGGTTCCGGATCGAGGCGAGACTCAGCAATACCGGCGCGACTTCGCATTCGGTCAGCGCCCGCGTCGCCTGGAACGATCACCTTGAACGGTTCGAGATTTGCTATCTCTATGACCAAGGAACGCCGAGCCCTAAGCTCACCGACGAAGCATCGCACCTCGGCGCCGCCAACCTCGTCCTCGATATGGACGCACCCGCCCTCTCGGGCGAATATTGGACAAAACGCAGCTGGCGCTCCGGACTGAACACTGCCGGTCTAATCGAAGTGAGGCGTGTCAGCCGCTGATGGCCCACACGGCGGAAGCACAACGCGATTATAACCATCATGGATCGCGACGGTGAGACCGCTCGGAAAGGGTGCGGTGCCGACGATTGCAAAAACGAACCCGTTAAGTTGGTGCCTGGATTCGCGCACGCGGCTGGTCATCGCCAGATCATCGTCGCCGGAAGGTCGGGGGCGCGGCTCGGGATGCGTGTGCCAGTCCCCGACATAGTCCAGTCCCCTGCCATGGCGCTCATCTATTTCGCGCTGTTCCAATCGCCTGTCCCCCTGATAGGAATAGCGCGAGCGGCGATCGCTGCGCCGCGGACCCGTTGCCTCTTCCAGAGTGATGTCGTTTCCTATGATGCGGGCGAAGAGCAATCCACCTGCCTCGCGGTGCCAAAACCTGGTCTGTCGATAAGCCGCAAAGCGTCTGAGAACCTCATCGGAAAAATGCAGGGTCTGTCCAGACGCCCCGATCTTGAAACTGATCACGCCGCGCCCTTGCCCCCGCACACAGGACAGCGGATATTCGGCGGCCAGACCGCTTCCAGCTGACGCCCGCCGGGATCGCCTTCTCCGGCGGCGGCCTTCCAGGCATCCGACCACGCGCCGTCTGCCGCTTCGAGAATTGCCGTTCTTCCCGACGAAACTCGGTGCGCGCCCGGACGCGCTCGCTCGGTCAACACATCAAGCGCCATATCCGTGACAAGCAGCGCAGCCGACATAATCTCATCCGCCCCGTACGGCATGAACCAGGCACCGCAAGCCGGTTCCCGCTGCAGCGGAAGGGATGTCCATGTTGTCGCTTGGAACACGGGATCCCCGAGCGCGTCGAACCCACAGAGCAAGCAGCCGGCCCCGGGCATGATCGCAACGGCCTGGGATGCAGAAGCCCGCGGCTCGGTCCAGCCGAAGACGAAGACGGAACCGGGGTGGCGCTGCTGCCATTCGGCAAGACCGGATTCTTCGTCCAGACTTCCGGTGGTACTGACTACCAAGTCGCAATCATCGAGAGCCCTGGGCGCGTCCTGCCAACGCGATGCATGGCCGACAAACTGGCTGTGCGGAAATTCACGCCCCAGCTGCTTCGCCAGCGCCACCGCCTTGTTCTGGCCTTGCCAGTCCGCGCCGAGTGCATGGCGCCCGACATTCGCCCATTCGAGCGTTTCGGCATCCAACAGGTGCAGCTCGGCAACCCCGGCCAGCGCGAGAAGCCGCGCCACCTGAGAGCCGAGCGAGCCGCAGCCGATCACGGCGACCCGGGAGGCGCGGAGCGTCGTCAAATCTGCATTCAGATCCCGACCGTGCACCCAGAACGGATCGACCCGCTCGACCCGCCGGCGTGTGACCCTGGTCAATTTCCATTGGGCAAGTCGAACGTCTAGCGATGCAGCTCCCGACAGCCGCGCGCGCGCGCGCTGCGGCCCGCGATCGACCCGCCGGAGTTCCAGTTCTGCCTCGCCGAAACAAATCCCGTTACCGGCGTTCGCGCCGATAAACACGCTGAAGCTATGGCCGGCCGCGTTTCTTAGCATGCGTTCCAACAGGGCCACGCCGCCACCTTCGGCAGAAGCTGCCAGGCCGAATAAGTCTTGCGCGGTCTTGGGATACTCCGCCGGAAGCGGAGGCCGATCGAACCACAGAAGGACGGCATCCTCGATCATCACATCGGCGACGGTTAGCTTTCCCCGGTTTGCAAGCCATTTCCGGACTTCGCCTTTGCTGTCAGCAATTAGACGATGGGTTTTGCCGCGCCAGATCCTGACTGGTCGCGACGGTCCGGACGGGTCCATGAGAGACCGGTTTCCGACGGACGGGGCAGCGTGGTTCCAGTAGGCAAGGAATTCAGTACGGAAATCATCGACATTCGTACCCGTTATGCCTTGTTCGAGAATATCGAACGCGCCCTCGATCAACGTTTGCATCACCTCTTCCGGGCGTGTGCGATCATAGCGCTCGTGGGCGGAGACGATGCACAGCCGGCCATCGGCTTCAACATGCGGCCAAGTCGGAAATGCGGGCGGATCGACGACGAAGATGCGCGGCAGCTTGATGGGAAATTCCTCGGGAATTTCGACATCCAACTGCAATCGCCGGCCGGCTATCTCTGCGTCGATCTGCCAACCATCCGTGAAGCGGGGACGGGATTGTTGAAGGCGCCGGGCACCAAAGTTGCCCATCAAGTACCGATCAATCCGTGCAATCGCTCCCGCTCGGTCTATGCCGAGCGGAAAGCTGTTAGCCATAACGCGGCTCGCCACCGATCTTGACGGGTTCGCGGCGTTCCTGGCGCGCGCCCGCCTCCCCCAGCAGGCCCTTGTTTAGGATCGCGGGCGTCGCCACCATGACGACGTCCAGAAGATTGATGTCGTTCGGCACGTTCTCGCCGAGGGCGCGGCGCAGCACGGTCAGAGCCGAGGCCCTCGTGTCGGCCGTCAACGCCAGCTTCAGCGACGTCGCCAGTTCGCGGGCCCTCGCGACGAAGTCATTCCGGCATTCGCCATCCCAGCCTTCATCGAGGATTTGGCCGTCAACTACGGGATTGTTGATGGTCGCCGACAGGGTATCACCCAATCCATCAGCAACCATCTGCAAAGCAAGATCGTCGCGGTTTTCGGCCGGTGCGTTCGCCGCACTGTCGAAGGCGGCCACCACCGCAGCCATCAAGGCGATCGAACTCAGCCGGCAGCCCTGCCACGTATAATCACGCCAACCCTTCAGATATCGACAGACGCGCCGCAACTGGTAACCGTGGCGGTCAATCGCTTGACGGAACCAGGTTTCGAGTTTGCGCGGATCGGATGGCTTCCACCCCTCCGTGCGATGCGCGAGCATGATGTGATCTTCGGGCAGGGTGGGATAGACCTCGTCGAACGCCAAAGCCTCGTCGAGCAGGAGACGGTTGAAGCCCGCATTGGCGCGCACTGCGGCTTTCTCGACCAGTTGCCGGAAGTCTTCGTCGGGAATGGCGTACAGTGCCAGATCGACATGCGCGCCTTGGCGGACCTGGACGCGTACGCAGGAGGTCTTTTCGGTATTCAGCGTCCAGCCATTCTCGTCACAGACCGGACTGAGGATGGCCTCGACAGCGGCAAAATAGGCGTCGCTAACGATCGCGGGGTGGGCCTGTCCCTCCTGGGTGAGGAACGACGTCGGCAGGAATAGGCCGTCATCCAAGTCGATCTCCTGCGGCGGATCATAGGTGACCTGATTGAGCGTGTCGTATGACCAGCTCCCCTGCATGCGGAATTTCGGGCGCAGCACCGGATCTGCGGCGTCGTAGAGACGCAGCGCGGCGGACTCGAACAGCCGCTGCTTGCCGATAAAGCTCGGCCAGTTGGCGAAACCCTCCTTGAGCGCCGCACGAATCTCATCGCGGACCTGGCGCAGCTCTTCCTTCTCCGCGTCCGCGACGGTGAGGTTGCCAAGATAATTCTCGGCGCCGCTGGCGCCATGCAGCGCCCGGTGTGCATTGATCCCCACCCTAAACTCCCGGGTCATCGTTAATCTAGGATTCAGATAGGAAGGCCTGCGCGCCCCGCAAGGGGCGGCGGGAACAAAACAAGCCCACAGCCTTAGCGGCTAGACTCTTTCCGACCCGAACAGCCGCCCCGAAAGCGCCCGAGCCTCAAGCAAAGCACCCTTGGCCATTTGCGCCGCCCAGCACCGAATCTGAGAATCAAAGCAGAGCGATGACGCGGAACCAGTGCTTCGGCCGCTCGGTAGGAACTTGTTGCCTCCGTCATTGGCAGCTGTGCCTCGCAAGGGCGGCTGCCCTGAATATTTGCTAGAAAGTCCCCATTCAGCTTCCCGCCCGAGCAGCCTCGGCCATTGTGTGCCCAGCTCGGTAGCTGCTCCGTGATTTGTGGCGCGCTGGCCTTGAAAATGGTCAGTGCGAATTAAATATCCGGGGGCGGAACGATCAAGGGTCGGTTGGGGCGGTGGTTGACCTAACAAACTGGATGCGGATGGATTTCTCATGGGAGAAAGTTCATCTCGATGACGAGACCAAGACAGTCTCATTCATAGCTGTGCCTGACCCCCGGCGATACGACACCATCGAACAAAACGGCGAGACGCTTTACGTCGATCGATATTTCGGTGTCGCTTTTGGCGACGAGGTATTCGCACAAATGGCTGGGCAGGCCCCCGGAATGCCTATCCATCATGCACCAAGAAATATTAGTTCAGCGGTCGACTACGCGGCCGCCCGAACCTCTGCCGTAGCCAAGGAACTGGAAACGGGTGAATACGTCGCGCCGGAACCAGCGCCGGCTCGGCACCGCCCGATGGAAAACTCAGAGGAGAAGATTACCTCGTTCATCTCCATCGACATCTGCGGCTCGACGGCCCTGCGGAGAAGCGACGCCGTTGGTTACGACACTTCCCACAAGTTGTTCATGCAGGAAATGACGGCAGCGGTGGGTCAGTTTCATGCGTCGATTGTGAAACTCACGGGTGACGGCCTGATCGCGTACATCGACGGTCCTACGATCAATACATCGGCTGACCGTGCTTTGGATCTTGGATCCAGCGTCCTTGGAATCTTGCACGGCGGCCTGAATCCAGCACTCAAAAGCGCGGGCCTTCCCCGCCTGTCGGTACGGATCGGCGCGGATATCGGGGCGGCTTGTGTAAGGCAATTTGGAAGCCCGGCGACGGGGTTCTCACAAGCCGAAGTCGTAAGTGACGCCCTCAATCGCGCGGTGAAAATACAGGAAATCGCCGGAACAAATGAATTTTGGGTCGGCGACGATCTGCGGCGATGCCAACATGTTCAATGGCTCGAACGGCTAACTCTGGTCGAGCCGGCGCCGGCAGCGCTTGACGAATATCCTTGTTACCGACTGGATTAGTCCGATGAATTGCGACCGATTGCCGCCGGGATATGTAATGAAGCAGCGCGAGCGAATCAGACGCGTCGCGGGCTTCTTGGACGGTAGAGATCAGGCCGTTCGAGCAGGAAGGGCCATCCCGTTTCCCGGTTCGCTAGCCAACGGTCGAGGCCGTCACCTGCAAGCGTCGATCCTGTTCCTTGACATATGTGGATTTTCCAATCGCCAATCGACGACCGCAGCTCAGCAGGATGAGATTCTGACAGCATTCGCATTGCTGTTTCCGGAGCTGATAGCCATCATCGAGGACTATGATGGCACCGTGGAGAAGAACACTGGCGATGGTCTGATGGCCTACTTCGTGAACAAGGACGGCGTTCATCACGTTCAGCGCGCGATCGCCTGCGCAATGACGATGCTTGATGTTACTCAGCGCCTGATAAATCCCCAGCTGCGTCGCCGGCAAATAGAGCCGTTCTCGTTCCGCATATCCATTGACTGCGGAAACGTGACGATTGCTCAGGTCGGCCGGAAGACCGGCTTCAGCGGAATGGTGGCCATCAGCTCCTTTGCTAACGTGGCCTCCAAAATGTTGCGTCATGCAGACCCAAACTCAATCCTACTCGGCGACAGCGCTGCGATGCAGGTTCCCACAGCTTGGAGCCACCACCTCGTCCACAAGCCCGTAGAGGATTGGACTTGGAATTGTGGCGGCGTCCCGTACGCCCTGTGGACCTTCAATGGGGTTTGGACAGATCCAATCCCGCAACCTGTGCTAGGGGCGATGCTCAATGGCTGACAAGGATATTCAGGAGTTTGGGCGTTTCCACCAGGGGTACCTCACATCCTACATCCAGCTTGCTGATACGAAGGCTGCGGCGGTGTTCACGGTCGTGGGAGGAATATTGGCCTACGTCCTGTCGAAAAACCCGTTTCGGCATGCCTTGGACGGTCCGCTGAGTTGGCCAAGCGCTATCGCTTGGTCCACCACTGCTGCGCTTGTTTTGGCTGCGGGCCTGTCTTTCCACGTGTTGTTGCCGCGGCTCGATCGGACGGGAAAAGGGCCGATCTTCTTCCTATCAGTGGTTGAGTATAGATCCGCTGCGAAATACGGCGCTTCGGTCAAAGCGATGTCTGCTGCTGAGATGTCTGAGGCAATGCTGCAGCAGTCATATGACCTTTCGACCGTCTGCCGAAAAAAATACCGACAACTGAGATCCTCCATGGTCGTCGGATTGGCGGCTGTGGCACTGACCGCAATATCGATGTGGAAAGTGCCATTATAGAGGCCACTGTAAGCTAGTTTGGCTGATCTGACATTCCGGTCTTTCGTCGCCCAATTCGCCACAACGTCTCTTATTCGCGCAAGCCCCCCCCGGAACCTGCCAGTCGGCTAGCGGCCTAGGAATAGCCAATCCGGTAGCGATCCACAGATAGCGGTCCCCTGCTTTCCTCCCGAGGGGTCAGCTTGAGTTCGCCGCTGAATTTGGCCGACACGCAAAGATTTCGCGCCTGTTGGTCCCAGCCTGTTGAGCTCGCAACGAATCGACGAAACCAAGGGATGGCCTGTACAGCGAACGGTACCGGGTGGACCAGAAGGTGGACCACCCCACCCAATCCCGATATTTTCGTTTATCTTCAACCCCTTACGGGGTCCGATGGTGCGGTCGAGAAGACTCGAACTTCCACGGCCTTTCGGCCACAACGACCTCAACGTTGCGCGTCTACCAGTTCCGCCACGACCGCACATCGGGATATTCCCCGGCGGGCCGGGGCTGGTGAGGCGGTGCCCCTAGCAGGGGTTTTTGCGGCCCGCAAACCCCAAATCGTCAGTCGTTGTTTGTCCGCGGGCTTCGGCGGATCGAACTAACCGCCCTAATTGCCCGCGAAGGTGACGTTCACCTTGGCCGAGGCCGCAGGCACGTCCACCGCAGCACCGTCGAAATTGGCCGATGCACCGGGCGCGAGCTTCGGCACCGGCCGCGTAATCGTCCAGTGATAGACGGTCCTGCCCTGGGCGTCCTTCAGCTCGGCACGAATATCGGGCACCGGCTGCTCGACATTGGTCGGGTTCCAGATCCGGCCGGAGACTGCGAACAGCTGGCTTCCGCCGGCGATCATCCGCCAATCGGGTTCGCGCGTAATCGCGATACCGAGCGGTACGCGTCGCTCTCCCAACCCAAGTCGGGAAGCCATTTGCTGCGGGCCCATCAGCACGGCTGCGGCGATCGCGCCCAAAATCACGGCCAGGATCACGAGACCCAGTAACAGCCACGGCCCGCGTCGGCGGCGCGGCGATATGTGCTTGGCCGCCCCGCTATCCGTCTCCGCGGCGCGGGGGCCGGCCATCGGGGTGGCCGCGAGAATCGGCGAAACCGGCGGCGGCGTGAGCGGCGGCGGCGCGGCTGGCGCACTGTTGCCTGGCTCGAACCAGCTGGTTTCGCATGCGCGACAGCGAATCTTCCGGCCGTTGGGACCGATCGCATCGTCGGAGACTTGGTAGGTAGCGCCGCAATTGGGGCAGGAAAGCTGCATGGCTTATGCTAATCACGGCGGATGCACGGCTGCAAGCATCGCGTGGCCGTCTAAATGCTTTACGTGCCTCGTTTTACCGTGCCATGCGGTCGTCGGCAGGCTTTTTCGGGAGGGGCGCGCGCACGACGATGGCCGGCATCGTCCATTTCGACAATGTCGGGCTGCGCTATGGCACGGGCGCCGAGACGCTTGCGGGCCTGAGCTTCACGCTCGCGCCCGGCTCGTTTCATTTTCTCACCGGCGCGTCGGGCGCGGGAAAGACCTCGCTGATCAACCTGATCACGCTCGCGCAGCGCCCGAGCCGGGGCATTGTCAGCCTATTCGGTGAGGATACGGCCGGATTGCCACGCAAGCAGCTGCCCGCGCTCCGCCGGCGGATCGGCGTGGTCTATCAGGATTTCCGGCTGATTCCGCAGCTCTCCGCCTTCGACAATGTCGCGCTTCCCTTGCGCATATGCGGCATGGCCGAACGCGACATCGGCCCGCGCGTCGAGGAATTGCTCGACTGGGTCGGCCTCGCGCCGCGCGCCTCGGCCAAGCCCGCGACCTTGTCCGGCGGCGAGCAGCAGCGCGTCGCGATCGCGCGCGCGGTCATCACGCATCCCGAGTTGATCGTGGCCGACGAACCCACCGGCAACGTTGACCCCGACATGGCGGCGCGCCTGCTCCACCTGCTCGAAGTGATGAACGGTCAGGGCACGACCGTGCTGATCGCGACGCACGACGTGCACCTGCTGCGGCAAATGCCGGGCGCGAACATCATGCGACTCGCCAAGGGCCGGATCGACGACCCGACCGGCTCGCTGCGCTTCCCACCACGCGAGCCCGTATCATGACGCCGCGCCTCGCCTTGCTTGCGCTCCAGCGCCAGCGGCCAGGCACGTTCGCCGTGCTGATGGCGGCGACCTGTCTCCTGATGCTGCTGGCAGCCGCGCTTGCGCTCGCCTTGCGCGGTGCGGCGCATCAGGTGTCGAACGCCACCGCGACGCGGCTGCTGGTGCAGGTGGTGGACGCGAACCCCGACCGGCGCGACGCGACCGCGGACGAAGTGATGGCGCGCCTGGATCGGATTCACAGCGTCGGTTCGGCGCATCGTGTGCCGATGGAGCAGGCACAGGCGCTGATCGCGCCCTATATGGATGGGGTGCAAACATCCGATCTGCCTTTGCCCGTTCTGATCGAGCTTGATGGGGGCGACCGCGCCCGGCTGGCACGCAGCTTCCACGATTTGCCCTATGTGCAGGTGACGGCGGCCGGGGCTGAACTCGGCCCGCTGGTCCGGCTGATTGATGCCTTGCGGGGCGTCTCGCTGGGTATCGCGCTCACCGCGGCTGCGGCGACCGGCCTGATCGCGATGCTGGCGGCGCGCGCGGCGCTGGCGCGCGAGGGGGCGACGCTCAACATCCTCCATGCGCTCGGCGCGACCGATCGCCAGATCTCCTATCTCGTCACCGGCAAGATCGCGCGCGATGCGGCGATCGGCGCCGCAACCGGGCTCGGTGCAGCCTTGCTCATCATTCTCTCCATCGCCTCGCGCATCGCCGCGGTCGGGGCGGGCGTGAGCCCGGCTTTGACCGCCAGCGCCTGGGTGATCCTGCTGTTGCTGCCCGTGGCTCTGGTCGGCCTTGCAGCGCTGGCCGCGCAAGGCGCGTTGTTGCTCGCCTTGAGGGACGCGCCATGATCCGGCGCGCTCTCAGCCTGCTCCTGATCCTTTGGGGATTGGGCTTTGCCTGGTTCGCGATCGACTTGCCGCAGCCAGCCGGCGACGAGAATACCGATGCAATCGTCGTGCTGACCGGGGGCCCCGGACGCATCCAGCGCGGGCTCGCAATGCTCAAGGCCGGGCATGCCCGGCGGATGCTCGTCTCAGGCGTCGATCGGCGCGTCCGCCCGACCGATCTGGAAAACGCCTTCCACGCCGGCCCTGCCTTGCTCGCGCGCGTCGACCTGGGCCGCTCGGCGGTCGACACGCGCTCCAACGCGCTCGAGACGCGGCGCTGGATTGCCGACCATCACTACAAATCGATCCGGCTGGTCACGACCGACTGGCACATGCGCCGCGCGCGGTTCGAATTACGCCAGGTGCTCGGCGACCTCACCGTTGTGCCCGATGCGGTGAAAAGCGAGCCCGATTTGATGGACCTGCTGCGCGAATATCACAAATTTCTGTTCCGACGGATCGTGGCGTTGGTGGGGCGTTAGTTTGTGAGTGCGCTTCGGCGTCCGCCGAAGCTTGCCGCACCGCCCCGCACCCCCACCCGGCCTCCCATAGAATAGTCTGACTGGGAGGCCGGGTGGGGGTGCGGGCCGGTGCGGCTATCCGCGTTAGCGGATCAAACTATTCGTGCGTACGACCGAAATCAGCCCGCTCGTCGTCCTGGCCCTGTTCGATGATCGACCGGCGGATCGCGCGCGTCTTGGTGAACAGGTTGAACAACGTATCGCCGTCGCCCCAGCGGATCGCGCGCTGGAGCGCGGTCACATCCTCGGTCAGCCGCTGCAAAATCTCCAGCACGGCTTCCTTGTTGTTGAGGAAGACGTCGCGCCACATGGTCGGATCCGACGCAGCGATGCGCGTAAAATCGCGGAAACCGCCCGCCGAATATTTGATCACCTCGCTTTGGGTCACATCCTCCAGGTCGGAGGCGGTGCCGACGATCGAATAAGCGATCAGGTGCGGCACGTGGCTCGTCACCGCCAGCACCAGATCATGATGCCGCGCCGTCATGATCTCGACCTGCGAACCCAGTTTCTCCCAGAAGGCCCTGACCCGCTCGATCGCCTGCTCGGGCGCATCCTCCTCGGGCGTGAGGATGCACCAGCGGCCATGGAACAAGGTCGCGAAGCCCGCATCGGGACCGCTATGCTCGGTTCCCGCCACCGGGTGGCCCGGTATGATGAGTGCCGTGGGAAGCGCCGCGCGCATTGCCTCCAGCACGCTCAGCTTCGCGCCACCGACATCGCTCACGATCGCTTCGGCGGGCAAATCGTCCGCGATCGATTCCGCTGCCTTGCCGATCGCGCCGACCGGCACGCACAGCATCACCAGATCCGCGTCGATCACCGACGCCCCGGGCGTATCGGTCACATCGTCGGCGATATTGAGCTCGACCACGCGCGCACGCACCGCCGGATCGGCATCATAAGCCGTCAGATGCACGGTCGGCATATGCTGGCGAACGCCACGCAGGACCGACGAGCCGATCAGACCCAAGCCGATGACGGTGACGCGCGAGAAAGGCAGCATCAGGCGGCTAGCTCCACCATTTCGCGCAGGCCCGCCGCCACCGCCTTGATCTCGTCCTCAGTGCCGATCGTGATGCGCAGCCCATGCGCGAGCCCCTGATTGGGCAGCCAGCGCGTGATGTAGCCCCGGTCCATCAGCCCCTTATACGCGCTTTCCGCGGTCAGTTTGCCCTCAAACAGCACGAGCACGAAATTGGCCTTGCTCGGCACCGCGCGCAGGCCGGCATTGCCCATCGCGGCGATCTCGCCTTCAAACCATGTCCGCCACTTGAGATTATGGTCATGGCTCGCCTGGACGAAATCGTCCGCGCCGAGCGCCGCGATCGCGGCCTCCTGCCCTGCGGTCGAGACGTTGAACGGCGCGCGGATCTTGTACATCGCCTGGATCACGCGCGCCGGCCCGTAGGCCCAGCCGATCCGCTCGGCGGCGAGGCCGTGGATCTTGGAAAAGGTACGCGTGACGAGCACGTTGGGCTCGGTCCGCGCCAGATCGAACGCGCCGTCATCGTCGGCCGGCTCAAGATATTCGCTATAGGCCTGGTCGACCACCAGCAGGCAATCCTTCGGCAGCCCCGCATGCAGGCGCTTGAGCTCGCTGCGCGACGTATAGGTGCCGGTGGGGTTGTTGGGATTGGCGATGAACAGCAGGCGCGTCTTCGGCGTCACGCGTGCGAGCAAGGCATCGACGTCGGTCGCATAATCCCTGTCGTCCGCTTCGATCGGCTCGGCGCCGACGCGACGCGCGGCAATCGGATAGACCGAGAAACCGTAGCGCACATAAAGCACCTCGTCCCCCTGCCCCGCGAACCCTCCGCAGGCGAGATGCAATACGTCGTCCGATCCGGTGCCGTGAATGATGCGGTCGGCCTCGATCCCGTGCTTGGCGGCAATCGCCTCGCGCAGCGCCGCTGCGCCGGCATCGGGATAGCGGTCGAGCGTCTTCACCGCGGCGAGGAACGCCTCGCGCGCCTGCGGGCTGGTGCCGAGCGGATTTTCATTGGACGAGAGCTTGTGGACCTTGCGGCCGTCATCCGTGGTGGAGCGGCCAGGCACATAAGGCGAAATCGCCTCGATCCAGGGCTTGGGCATGAGTTCGGTCATGGCTGGCGCTTTACGGTGCGGGTCCGTGGTCGGCAATGGTCGAGGCTGGGCCCTGGATCGCGTCGCTGCGCTCGCAATGACGATGTATTTGGAATGCCGCCATTGCGAGCCGCGCAGCAGCGCGGCAATCCAGCCCCCTACCTCCACGCGCCCCGCCATTGACAATAAGCGCACGCGAACCGTAGCCCGCCCGCCAATGTCCGACGATCAACGCTTCGGCCTTGCGCGCCAAGTCACGCTTCCCGGGCCGCTACGGCTCGACGGGGGCGGCCTGCTCGCGCAGATCGAGATTGCCTACGAGACATATGGCACGCTCAATGCGGACAAATCCAACGCGATCCTGATCTGCCACGCGCTGACGGGCGACCAGCATGTCGCCTCCGCGCATCCCATCACCGGCAAGCCCGGCTGGTGGACGCGTATGGTCGGCGCCGGCAAGCCGATCGATCCCGCCCGCCACTTCGTGTTGTGCGTCAACGTGCTGGGGTCCTGCATGGGCTCCTCGGGTCCGGCAACGATCGATCCGGCCACGGGCAAGCCTTACGCGATGGCCTTTCCAGTGATCACCGTGCGCGACATGGTGCGCGTCCAGGCGCTCCTGCTCGATCATCTCGGTATTCCCGCGCTCGCCGCCGCGGTCGGCGGATCGATGGGGGGCATGCAGGCGCTCGAATGGGCGGCGACCTATCCCGAACGCGTTCGCTCGGCGATCGTCATCGCGTCGGCCGCGCGTCATTCGGCGCAGAATATCGCGTTCCACGAGGTCGGCCGTCAGGCGATCATGGCCGACCCCCGCTGGCGCAATGGCGACTATTACGAGGCCGGCGATCCGCCCGCTGCGGGCCTCGCAGTCGCGCGCATGGCGGCGCACATCACCTATCTGTCCGAGGCAGGGCTACACGAGAAGTTCGGGCGCAAGCTGCAGGACCGGGGTGAAAAGGGCTTCGGCTTCGACGCCGATTTTCAGGTCGAATCCTATCTGCGCCATCAGGGGATCAGTTTCGTCGATCGCTTCGACGCCAATTCCTACCTCTACATCACGCGCGCGCTCGATTATTTCGACCTGGCCGAGGAGCATGGCGGCCTGCTCGCCAACGCCTTTCGCGGCAGCAAGGCACGCTTCTGTCTGGTGAGCTTCGACACCGATTGGCTCTACCCGACCGCGGAATCGCGCACGATCGTGCACGCGCTCAACGCGGCGGGCGCGGCGGCGAGTTTCGTCGAGCTTTCCTCGCCCTTCGGTCATGACGCCTTCCTCCTCGAAGTGCCCGAATTGTTCGCGGTGGTGGACGGCTTCCTCAAGGCGGGCGAAGCATGAGCGATATCATTCTCTCCGACGACAAGGCTTTGCTCGACGTGCCGCGCATCCACCGTTGGCTCGCTTCCAGCTACTGGTCGCCCGACATTTCCCGGGCGCTGGTGGATCGCGCCATTGCCGGATCGCACTGCCTCGGCGCCTATCGTGACGGCGCCCAGATCGGCTTCGCGCGGATGATCACCGATCACGCGACCTTCGCCTGGCTGGCCGATGTCTGGGTGGACGAGCCGGCGTGCGGACAGGGTCTCGGCAAGCGCATGGTCACCTGGTTCCTGGAGCATCCGCGCTTTCAGGGCATCAGGCGCTTCGCGTTGGTCACGCGCGACGCGCATGAGATCTATGCAGCTGAAGGCTATCATGCGCTGATCCGGCCCGATCGGTACATGGAGCGGCTGGCGCCAGGTTTCGCCGATCTGCTGAAGGCGCAGGGATGAGCCTGCGCCCCGACCTCGCGATCATCGCGCGCCACGTCGACCGCGGCGCGCGCGTGCTCGATATTGGCTGCGGCGACGGCGAGTTGATGGCGGAACTCCGCGATCACGCCGGGGTCGATGCGCGCGGGCTCGAGATCGATGTCGCCAACGTAAGCCTCGCCGTCGCGCGCGGCCTGTCGGTGGTCCAGGGCGATGCCGACCAGGATCTGGTCTATTATCCCGACCGCGCCTTCGACTATGCCATCCTCAGCCAGACGCTCCAGACCGCGCGCGCGCCGGACAAGGTGCTGACCGAATTGCTGCGGATCGGCGACCGGGCGTTCGTGTCCTTCCCCAATTTCGCCTATTGGAAAGTACGCTGGGGCCTGTTCTGGGGCGGACGCATGCCGGTGACGCCGGCATTGCCCGTGTCCTGGTACGAGACCGAGAATATCCACCAGCTTACCATCGACGACTTCCGCGCCTTCGTCGCCGAGCGTGGGGTCGTCGTCGAGGAAGCCTGGTTCCTCACCGGCAACCGCCGCATCTCAAGCGCCGCCGCCAATCTTCGCGCCGAGCATGCGGTGTTTTTGCTGAGGCGGTAGCCGCTTTTCCTAGCCCTCTCCCGCTTTCGCGGGAGAGGGCTTTAAAGTCAGCCCCTGAGCTTCGCCCCCGCCTTGGTCGCCGCCGCGACGATCTTGTCGGAAATCGCCTTGAGATCGGTATCAGTGAAGCTCTTCTCCGCCGGCTGAAGCGTCACTTCAACCGCCAGGCTTTTCTCGTCCTCGGCCAGGCCGGTTCCGGTGAAGACGTCGAACAAGGCGACATCGACGATCGCATCCTTGTCCGCGCCGCGCACCGCACGCAGCAACGCATCCGCCGTCGCATCGCGTTTCACGACGAAGGCGAAGTCGCGCGTTACGGGCTGAAGCGCGGGCGGCGCATAGGCCGTGCGCATCCGGCCGCTCTCCCGCCGGGCGGGAATCGCATCGAGATAGATTTCCGCCGCGACCGCCGGGCCATCCAGCCCGAACGCTTTGAGTGTCGCCGGATGGAGTTCGCCGAATTCGGCCAATATGGTCTTGGGTCCGAGCCGAAGCGAACCCGAGCGCCCGGGATGCCAGTTGGGGGACGCGGCCTCCATTACCTGCAAGCGATCGACCGGCGCGCCCGCCGCGGCCAGCAGCGCGACCGCCTCGGCCTTGGCATCATAGGCATCGATCTGGCCCTTGCCCGCGCGCCAGTCGCGCGTGCCCTCGCCCGCCAGCACCAGGCCAAGCGTCGGGCGTTCGCCTTCGGCGAGGTAGCGACGGCCGACTTCGAACAGGCGGATCGCGCTCGCGCCGCGGTCAGCGTTACGCCGCGCGGCCGAAAGCAGGCCCGGCAGCAGCGAGGGACGCATCGCCTTCAAATCCTCGCTGATCGGATTGGCCAGAATCCAGGCCGCGCCGCCGAAGCGGTTGGCCTCAACCTCTGGCAGGAAGCTCCACGTCACCGCTTCGTCCAGACCACGCGCCGCAGCCGTACGGCGGATCACGCGCTCGATCCTCTGATCGGGCGTGGCAGTCGGGCGCGCGACACCGTCCGGCCGCGGCAAGGCCACGGCCGGGACGTTGTCGATCCCCTCGATCCGCACGATCTCCTCGACGATGTCGGCCACGCCTTCGACATCGCGGCGCCAGCTCGGCACCCGGATCGTCCAGGCGCCATCGACGCCGAAACCAAGGCTACTCAATATCTCGCGCTGACGCTCGGGCGCGACCTCGAGCCCGCCCAGCCGCTCCGCCGCCTGCGGGTCATATTTGAAGGTGGGATGGCCTAGCGGTGGCTGCCCCGCCTCGATCATATCGGTCGGCTTTCCGCCGCAAATCTCGACGACGAGCTGGGTCGCGATGGCGAGCCCGTCGCTCAGGAATGCCGGATCGACCCCGCGCTCGAAACGCTGGCGCGCGTCGCTGGTCAGGCCGAGCTTCTGCCCGGTGCGCGCGATCGTCGCGGGGGTGAAGTATGCGCACTCGATCAGCACGTCGGTCGTGCTGTCGGTCACGCCCGAAGCCTCACCACCCATGATCCCGCCGATATCGTGAACATGCACGTCGTCCGCGATCACGGTCATCGTCGGGTCGAGGTCATATTCCTTGCCGTTGAGCGCAAGCACCTTCTCGCCCGCATTCGCCTTGCGCGCGACCAGCCCGCCCGTGAGCTTGGCCACGTCATAGACGTGCAGCGGGCGCCCATGATCGAGCATCACATAATTGGTGATGTCGACCAGAGCCGAGATCGGCCGCTGGCCCACCGCCTTCAGCCGGCGCTGCATCCATTCGGGCGAGGCGCCATTGGTCACGCCCTTGACCGCGCGGCCGTAGAAAGCCGGGCAGCCTTCGGGATCGAGCGTCGCCACCGAAACCGGCGACGCGCCATCGCCCCTTATCGTCGACACGTCGAGCGGCTTCAGGCTGCCGTAGCCACCCGCCGCCAGATCGCGCGCGATGCCACGCACGCCCATGCAATCCTGCCGGTTGGGCGTGACGGAGATGTCGATCACCGGATCCGAGAGGCCTGCATAGTCGGCGAAGGTCACGCCGATCGGCGCATCCGCCGGCAGCTCGATGATGCCGTCATGGTCATCGCCCAATTCAAGCTCGCGCGTCGAGCACATCATGCCGTTGGATTCGACCCCGCGGATCGCAGCCACCCGCAGCACCATGCCGTTCGCCGGCACGGTCGCGCCAGGCTTGCCGAACACGCCGACCAGGCCGGCGCGCGCATTGGGCGCGCCGCAGACCACCTGCAGCGGGGTAGCGTCGCCGGCATCCACCGTGAGCACCTGCAATTTGTCGGCCTGCGGGTGCGGCGCCGCGGTGAGCACCTTGGCGATGCCGAAGCCCTGCAGCCTTGCCGCAGGATCCTCGACGCCCTCGACCTCGAGACCGAGCTTGGTCAGCCCGACCACGATCTCGTCGAGCGTGGCATTGGTGTCGAGGTGCTCCTTGAGCCAGGAAAAAGTGAACTTCATGCGCCCACTCCTCCGCTCAAAGTAGGCACATCCAGGGCCCGGAATCCGTAATGGCGCAGCCAGCGCATATCGCCGTCGAAGAAGGCGCGCAGATCGTCCATGCCATATTTGAGCATCGCCAACCGGTCGACGCCGGTGCCGAAGGCGAAGCCCTGATATTCACTGGGATCAAGCCCGCACGCCTCGATCACCTTGGGGTGGACCATGCCGGATCCCAGCACCTCCATCCAGCCTTCGGATCCGCCGATCACGCGGCGGCCCTTCTCGATCGAGTAACCGACATCGACCTCCACGGACGGCTCGGTGAAGGGGAAGTAAGACGGGCGCAGCCGCAGCACGATATCCTCGCGCTCGAAGAATGCCTTGAGGAAGGTCTCCAGCGTCCAGCGCAAATGACCAAGGTGAATGCCCTTATCGATCACCAGACCTTCGATCTGATGGAACATCGGCGTGTGCGTCGCGTCGCTGTCCGAGCGATAGACGCGCCCCGGCGCGATGATCCGGATCGGCGGCTTCTGCTTCGTCATCGTCCGGATCTGTACCGGCGAAGTGTGCGTGCGGAGCAGCATGCGCATTTGCGAGTTTTCCTCGCTATGCTCGGTGGGCTCCTCGCCTTCGACCTCAGGGAAGTAGAAGGTGTCGTGCATCGCGCGCGCCGGATGCGTCTCCGGAATGTTGAGCGCGGTGAAATTATGCCAGTCGTCCTCGATCTCCGGCCCGGTCGCGACCGCGAAACCCAGATCCGCGAAGATTTCCGCCAGCTCGTCCAGCACCTGACTGACCGGATGAACCGACCCCTGTCGTCCACCAGCGACCGGCAGCGTCATGTCGAGCGTTTCGGACGCGAGCCTCGCGTCCAGCGTCGCGTTATCGAGCGCCTCCTTGCGTGCGGTGATCGCATCGGAAACGGCGGCACGAAGACCCTGGATCGCGGGCGCTTTCTCGGTCCGCTCCTCGGGTGACATCCCGCCAAGTGTCTTGAGCAGGCCCGTGATCGTGCCACTCTTGCCCAGCGCGCTCACGCGAATCGCTTCCAGCGCGTCGGCATCGGCGGTCGCGATCGCACCCAGCAATTCGGTCTTCTGTTCTTCTAAATCCGTCACTTCTTCCATCCGTCACGCCCGCGAAGGCGGGTATCCATATTGCTATCGCTTCGGAATTACCGGCGCGAAGCCGAAGCTCTCCGCCAGATCAACCCGCCCGGGATTGGCGCTCTCTACCAGATTAAGCGCCCATTCCCTGTCCCATTTCTCGAGCTGCTTCTCACGGCCAAATCGTGGATCATCTCGAAACGGACGATGCGAACCCCGCCGTAGCGGGACCTGAAGCCTTCGATCAACCCTTCCTGACGCTGACGGAGCCGCCGGCCGGTTCGACGAAGCGGGAAAGCGAAGGCCGGACGCCACCGGTCCAGCACCCGCTTGAGCGGCGCCGACTGCGCTTCAAAATCGGTCACCGATCCAGATTGCTGCGATCGACTGATCGCCCCTCAACATGTCGGGCCGGATTGCCGAGCATCCATGGCTGTAGCGGTACGGCCATGCCGATCGAACCCTGACGTCAGCTTCGTCAATGCTCATCCCGCATCGCGTTCGGCGGCTTTCCGTACGCGCTCAGGAATGCGCGCCGCAACGATGGTTCCGATCCGAACCCGGTCAGGTAGGAAATCCGCGCCAGCGTCATGCCATGCCATTCGACCAATGTCCGGGCGGCCTCCAACCGTATCCGCGACACCGCCGCAGCCGGGGTCATGCCGGTCTCCTTGAGATAGAGCCGGGCAAAGGTCCGCGGCGTCATGCCGCACAGCTCGGCCAGCCGCTCTACCCGGAGATCCTCCGCCAGATTCATCCGGATATGATCATGTAGCCGGTCGAACCGTGCTCCGCCACGCCCTTGCAGGTCGAATATCAGGCTGCGCAGCGGCTCATCGGGCCGACGCCAGATATACATGAACAGAGCCTCCGCGACCCGGAAGGCGTGCGGGTTACCATGGTCCTCCGCGACCAGCGTCAGCATCATGTCCAGCGCCGCCGTTTTACCCTGGCACGTCCATACCGGCCCGACACGTTGCGCCACTTTTTGCACCGGCGCCCGCGTCTTTCGGTCGCGCTCGGTATCACGCCTCTCCGGCGATGGCGTTTCGAGCGCCAGGGAGCGTAGCAACAGATCGCTTCCCGCGCCTATTCCGCACAACCGGCATGAGGTCGCGTAGGTACGGAACCATGCCGACATGGCGGCGACAGACCGACGCGGCGCGGCGCTGCCGCCAATGACGATGATGATGTCGCCTTTCTCCGGTTCGAGCATGGCGAGGGGTTCGGCCTGCACGGCGAGACCAGCATTACTCCGGACCACCCCTCCATTTTGCGATGAGTAGATGATTTCGTATGAACTATCTATGCTATTTGAAATTGAAAAAACCTCAACACAGCATGCAAAATCAATTAAGCTAAATATGGTATCTATAATTAGATAGACACTTCGCGCCATCTTTTTGATAGTTTATCTTCCGCTCATCGGCAGAACAGCGCATCATATCATACATTATTTGTGTAGCAGACCATGAATATTAATTCCCCACAAAAATTGACCAATTTGGAGGAAACACAAAATGACGGCCGGCGTTCCGCCGGCCGACCGGTTGGCAGAATTTCGACGCTTTTTGTCCTTTGCCCGAACAACGGCACGCAGCATTGTCCACCACGAACTCAAGGACTATTACTGGATATCTCGAAGTATATATCTAGTTGACTATCGAATGATCGCTAAGTCGATCTGCTTATATCGCGTATGTAGTTGCAGAGTTTCCCTTATTTTTTGACTGTATTCAGTCATTAATATTCCAGGAATTGGCTACGCATTTTCGTGCAGCCAATATTTGCAATCGCGCAACGCTGGGTTGGCGACACAATGCTCGATCCCGACAACCGCGCGCTTGCCGACCAGAGGAGTGAGACGATGTTGAATGCTTATGCCGAAAGTAACGAAACGCTTGCAATGCCCGACACCAGCACGGTGTTCGCGTCTCCCGCGACCTACGAGCCGAAGCCGGCGCCGGTCATGAAGCTTGCCGGGGGCGCCGATTCCGTACGCAACCAGCACAGCGAAGTGAAAGCGCCGGGCGGCAAGGACGCATCGCGCCAGAAGGACGGCGGCTGACCTGAGCAAGGCGCCCGGCAGGGCATAGCGGCCAATCGACGCTGGAGACCTGAGATGCTGAAGCTCCGTATTGAGACCGCATGCATTGCCGGGCGCTGGTCATATCGCGACGGCGCATGGACCAACGGCGCAAGCACGATCGCACCGTTTGCGCATAGCGCGATCGAAAGCTTCGCGGTCGATCTTCCCGATCGCCAGTTGATAGTCGTCCGCGAAAATCCGTCAGCTCACGGAGCCACGCGATCCGACACCCCGCGTTTCAGCGCGGAGAGCGCAGCCGCGGTCATAGCCGCGCTGGTCGACTGGCCGCTCAACGTCATAGTCGTCTCGGTCCCCCTGGATGGGATCGGTACAGTCGAGATCCATACGGGCCTGTTGGTAACCGTTCCCCTTTTTCTGGCGCAGTCCGGCACGCGGCTGATCGGTGGATGGGACGTAGCGGATTTCTATTCCGATCTGCCGCTCCGGCTCGATACGGCCCGCGCCGCATTCCTGCTGTGCCATTTCGGCTTGCCTTATTCGCGGCGCACCGTGTTTCCCGACGTCCTGCGGCTGACCGACCGCGCGACCGCGATTTGGGATGCCCGAGCGCGGACCCTCGAGATCCACTACCCGCCTCCACTGCTCCGCGCCATGCCGCGCCGGCTTAAGGAGAGCGCGGACGTTCTGGGCGCGTTCGAGGAGCTGATCGGCGCGGTGATCCGCCGATCCGCAAACGGCAGCGCGATCGCGAGCGAACTGAGCGGCGGGCTGGACAGCGGCGTCGCAACGATGGTGGCGGCGCGCGTGCTTGGCGCGGACCGCGTACGAAGCTTTGGCCTACTCTTGCCGGGGCTGCAGAAGCAGCCGCAGCAAGCGCGTCGGATCGAGCTGGCCGATCGGGCCGGCGTGATCGACACCGCCATCGACTCCGACAATTTGGGCCCCTTCAGCCAAGGCGACATGGCCGACACTGATCCCGCGATTCCGTGGGGCGAATATTATCGTGAGGCCTTCCTGGCGGTCGCACGGTCGATCGCCGGTCAGGGATGCGACGTCGTCGTCCGCGGCATCGGCGGCGACGAGATATCCGAACTCACAATCGACGAGATCGCCAAGCCAGATATGCCGCGGAAAGCGCAGGCCACACCTTTTCCATCCTTCCTGAGTGAGGAGGCAAAGCGGGCTTATGCGGATTTGACCGATCTGGACGAGGCGCCCCACGGTCATGCGCCAACCTCCTTCGCGCAAAGCGTCGCGGCGTCCGCGCCCTGCTATCTGCGGCACGGAATCTGGCCGATCTACCCCTATGGCGTTCCCGAGGTGATCGATTTCTGCCGGTCGCTACCGCTCGAATGGCGCGCGGATCGCACATTGCAGCGGTCGCTGCTGCGTGCGGCCGGCCTGTCGGCGCAGGTGGCGCGCCCCGACAAGCCCGAATCCTTCCTGCCGCTGCGCGATCGCATGTTCAACGGCCCCGCCGCCGCCTATGTCCGCGACATCCTGCGCAACCCGCTTTTGGCGGAGCTTGGCTTGGTGGACGCGCACGCGTTGGCGCGGAGCTTCGAATGTGCGGTGCGCGATGGTGCCTCGCCCGAGCGGGGCCACCTGCTCGAAGCCGTCACCATGGAAACCGTGCTGCGGACCTGCCGCCAGAAATCGCAGGCCCTGGGTCCCTGACCGCCTGATCGTCTGGCCGCTCCCCGCCGGACACCCAAATCGCCGCCCGCAATCTCACCAGAACCGGATCGCGCATCGCCTCCGGCAAAGAAAACGCGCGCGTCGATCACGCCGACCTCAACCTGCTTTTCAAAGGATATCTGTCATGCCTGAATCACTCGACGCCTCCGTCATCATCGACGCGCTCAAAGCCAAGGCCAATTCCGTGCTGGCTTCCGCCCTCGGCTCGACGCCGCTCGAGGCTTTTGCCATCACCAGCCTCGGGAATTTCCCGTATAATTGGCAGGACACGCTGAACGTTACCCAGTTCAACGCGCCGACCTACAATTGGATCTCCTCGAACCTGAAGGCCGGTGCGAGCCCGATCCAGCTCGACGGTTCCTTCACCAACTTTTACATCCAGGCGCTCAGCGCAATCTCCTGGTCGCTGTCCAAGTCGGACCAGGCGCTGCTCAACACCGCGGCGGGCAATGCGACGAAGCAGGCGGCAGCCGTGCAGAATGCCTGGATTCAGGCTTTCGGGAAGCTCCCGGTGGGGACCAACCCGATCAACGACATCGCGAAGCTCATCGCGACGACTTGGGCAAGCCAGCCGACCACGCTGATGGCGATCCGCAACTCGGTCAATCTGGGCACATTGCTGGACCTCACCCCGGCATCGGGCCAGGCGGTGTTGCCGGTATTCGTCAATTGGCTGAACGCGATCGGCGCGCAATTGTCACTGCAGAACAATGTGACGATGAACAACGGCTATCTGGCACGCGCCTTGGCCGCCGCCCAGAACGCCACTTCCGACAATGGCGGCCTGTTGCTGAACAATGGTACGACGGTGCCGGCCTATCAGGTCGCCAACCAGAATTCCGACATCCAGAATGCGCTGGAATCGGGACCTGCGATCACCATGTCGATGACAGTCACGCGTTCGACCGAGAATGAATTCACCGTCTCGGTCGAAGGGCAGACGGGCTTCGACATCCCGATCCTCGATTTCCTGTCGATCGGGATCGGCGGCAACGCCAGCTATTTCTCGAGCGATATGGCGACCACCGACAATGAAACCTCCGTCGAGATGAGCTTCCCGGGCGCGAACCTGGTCAATTTCGGACCGGTGCCCTTCACCCAAACCGGTGCAAGCTCGTCCTGGTATTGGATCGATCCGATCCGCCAGGCGATCGCGAACGGCAGCAGCGACGTTTCAGGGTTCAAATTCTCGCCACTGCCGCCGATCGATTTCAGCGATGCCGGCCCGTTCGGCTTCCTGATGGGCGCGGCCATATCCGGCTATCCGACCATCACGATCACGATAAAGTCGGCCAGCTACCAGAGGATCCAGAAGACGTTCCAGCAGACCGTCTCGTCGAGCGTGAGCTTCCTCGGGATCCAGCTCGCCAGTGCGAGCGAATCCACTTACTCCAATGACGTGACCGTCGATGCGGCCAATTCGACCGTCACGATCACGCTGTCGCCACCGCAGGAGCTCGTTGCCGGAACCGTCAACGCGTCGCAGGCGTGGGTGCTTGGCGTACAGCCGAGCTATCCCGCCGCCTGATCCGCAGCGGATCCAACCGATCGGCCGGGCGTCACCGCATATTGCGATAGCGCCCGGCCCCTCAGTCCGGCCGACCATGGACCTTTCCGCCATCCTTGAAGGCGTGACGGCATCGGCCGCCGCCATCGTCGCGCCGAAGAGCACGATCCCGGGTGGGCTCGGCCGGAAGATGTTGGGTGGGACGTCGCCACGCTATGTCGCCTTGTCGACGGGCAGCCTGGGCGGATTTCCTTATTATTGGCAGGATCCGTCCTCCCTGCTGTTCAATGCCGATACCTATCACTGGATAGATTCGGCGGTGAATGGCGGTGTCGTGCCCGCCTCGCTCGCCGGTCCGTTCACCAATCTCGCCATCACCGCGCTCGGTTCGATCCGTTTCACCTTGTCGGCCGCGCAGCAGAGTCAACTCGATACCGCACAAGCGCAGATTACAGGCGCGCAGTCGAACCTGCTGACCGCCTGGCAGACCGCGTTCGGGCCGACCTGGGCGGGGCAGCCGGCCGCTCCAATCGACGTCGTTCTCCAGACAATCGCCACAAGCTGGGCAAACCCGCCGGGCGCCATCCAGGATCTGTTTACGGCGCCCGATCTGACCGCATTGCTGTCTCGCGCGCCATCCCAGGGGGCGGCCGTGCTGCCGGCCCTGAACGTATATCTCACCGCCGTCGCGGGTGCCAACCAGTGGATAAACCTGGTGTCGCGCCAGCGCGGTTATCTTCAGGCCGCGTTGGCCGCGCTGCAGCTGCCGACGAGCGCCAATGGCGGGTTGCTCCTGAACAACCGGTCCGTCGTTCCGGCCTACCAGGTCCAGACGCCGCTTTCCGATATCCTGGCCGGCCTCGCCGGCGCGAATGCCGGGCTTACGACCAGTCTCGTCGCGCGCGCCGCCGGCGACGGGACCAGCCAGGTCACGCTCAATGGCGGAATGGCCGCAACCGGCGACCCGGTAAGCGTGCTCGCGCTGGAGACCCAGGGTGGCGTCGAACTGGCGGGCGCCGCCATCGCGGCCGCGACCCAACCCGTGTCGATAGCCGCCCGCTTCGAAGGCGTGACCCAGGTGATGTTTCAACCGATGCCCTTCGATGGCACATCGATGACCGGCTGGTTCTGGAGTGCCCCGATCCTCCAGGCCGGGCAACCCGGCGCCGCAAGCGCCGGAGGCTTCAGCTTTTCGCCGACGCCGCCCTTCGACTTCTCGCCGCAGGGGCAGTTCGGCTGGCTGACGGGCCTTTTGATCGCCCGCAGTCCTGCCTTGTCGGTGGGAATAGATGGCGCGTCCGCCGCGCGCATCGCGGCTGCCGTCAATGATGGCGATGGCGCGACGCTCAGCTTTCTCGGCCAAAGCCTCTTGGCGCCCGGCATCGCATCTGGTTATCAGGCCGTGGTCGTGCCGCCCCAGGGTAGTGGCCAGGCCACTTTGCAGATCGCGCCGACATTACCCCCCGCCCCCAATCTCGGCAGCCGCGCCTACGTTCTCGGCGGTATCGTCCGGTTCATCGGCACCTGACCTGCGAGGCGTCGGCCGAAACCCATCGTCCAACCGTCAAAGAAAAGGGCGCGGAAGCTTGTCAGCCTCCGCGCCCTTGAATGGCTTCGTGGGTATTGGCTTACGCCGCGACCCGCGCTCCTTCCGGAAGCGCCGCCTTCGCCTGGGCGATGATGGCGCTGAAGGTTTCCGCCTCGTGCATGGCGAGGTCGGCCAGGACCTTCCGGTCCAGTTCGACGCCAGCCAGCTTCAAACCGTGCATGAACACACCATAGGTCAGGCCTTCGGCCCGAACCGCGGCGTTGATGCGCTGGATCCAGAGAGCGCGGAAGTTCCGCTTGTTTACCTTGCGGTCGCGATAAGCATATTGACCCGCCTTCTCCACCGCCTGGCGGGCGATGCGGATCGTGTTCTTACGACGGCCATAATAGCCCTTCGCATCCTCGAGGATGCGCTTGTGCTTTGCGTGCGTGGTTACGCCGCGCTTGACGCGTGCCATGTCCCGCTACTCCTTAATTGAGGCCGTAGGGCGCCCAGAGCTTCACCCGCGCCGTGTCGGCGTCGGCGAGCACATCGGTGCGGCGGTTCTGGCGGATATATTTCGAGTTGTGGCTAATCAGGCGGTGGCGCTTGCCAGCGACCCCGTGCTTGATCTTGCCAGTGGCGGTGAGCTTAAAGCGCTTTTTCACGCCGCTCTTCGTCTTCAACTTGGGCATTTTGTCTCCTTTTCGAGAGCGATCAAGAACGGCCACGGCAGCCCATATCAGCCGGGCAGTTCGTCCAGATGTCGCTATGAAGGGCGCGCCTATAAGGCAGTCCGCCGTATCGCGCAACCACTGTGACGTCACCCCGTAACGGACGCGAAACCGTTGCGGAACCGGCATGGATCGAGCGGGTTTGTGACGCCATGGCCGATGCATCCGCCGCAGAGCCGGGGGCGGTCTCTCCGCCCCCTTATTCAGAGCCGACCCGCAGCCGCGATCTCGGTACGCGTTCGCTCGCCACCGGAATCGCGGTTCTGGCGACGCTGATCGGGCTGGTTTTCATGGCCTGGCTGGTATTGTTCGTTACCAAAGGCCGCTTCCTCAAGCACACGTTCGAGCGGATCGCGAGCCACCATACGGGGCGCGATGTGAGAGTCGCGGGCGATTTCAATCTCTATCTCGATCCGTTCGCGACCAAATTTCTGGCCGAAGGATTGACCATTTCAAACCCGTCCTGGGCATCGAAGCCCAACCTGTTCCAGGCGAAGCTGATCGACACGCGTATCGACACCTGGAGCTTTCTGTTCGGCGATCAATCGAAGGTGAACTGGGTCAACCTCGTCAATGGTGCCGCGGATATGGAATGGAATGCGAAGCACGATCAGAATACGTGGACGTTCGGCCAGGCCAAGGGCAAGCCGTTCGAGATGCCGCTGATCCAGCGGGCCGAGATTGACGGCACCACCGCCCGCTTTCGTGACCCCGGCCTGCAGCTTTCGGTCGATGTCGCGTTCCAGGCGATCCAGGCCCGCAACAGCAGTTTCGGCAAGATCATTCGCTTCACCGGCAACGGCTTCATGCGCCGCCACCCGTTCCACTTGTGGGGCAGCCAATCCTCCCCCAACGCGCTGCTGGCGACCGGCGAGAACAAGTTCGAGATGCATGCCGATGGGGCACTCAGCCACGTCGATGTCGCGGGGACATTGGCCGGCGCAACCGTGCTGGAGGGTGCCGATCTTTCGGTCGGCGCGCATGGCCGCAATATCCGCGACCTGTTCGATCTGATCGGGGTCGCGGTACCGGACACACGCACTTATCGCCTGCGCTCGCACCTCGTGAAACAAGGTGAGGAATATCGCTTCACCCGCATCACCGGCTTTTACGGCGCGAGCGACCTTGCGGGCAAATTCACCGCAAAGATCCCGCGCGATCCGGATAGCAGGATAATGCTGACCGCCGATCTCGTATCGCGCCATGTCGATATCATCGATGTCGGGCCTTTCATCGGCTACAATGCCGCCGCGCTGCAATCCCGGGGCGCAACCGCCGCCGCCACAGTAGCACACAAGAATGACGGCGTGCCGCGCATTCTGCCGGACGCCCAGCTTCGCATCGACGCGCTCAAGACGTTCGACGCGCACGTAAGCTATAAGATCGCGACGATCACGCAGCCTTATGTCCCCATCTCGAATATCAACCTCGTGGTCGATCTCGATCACAGCCTTCTCAAACTATCGCCGCTTAATTTCGATGTCGCCACCGGGCATCTCAGTTCGGACATCACGATCAACGCACGCCATTCCGGTGTGCTGACCGATTATAATATCCGCCTGTCACCTACTCCCATCGGCAAATTGCTTTACAAATCGGGCGTCACTGACGCCCCCGCGTCCGGCATGATGACCGCGCGGATCAAGATGCGCGGCATCGGAGATTCGTTGCGCACGAGCCTCGCATCTTCGACCGGCCGGATTGCAATCGTCCTGCCCAAGGGCAGTTTCTGGACAAAATATATCCAGCTCAGCGAATTCGATCTCGGCGTGTTCGTGCAGAAGCTGTTGCAGGACAAGCTCAAGAAACCGGTCAATGTGAATTGCGGCCTGATCGGCTTCACCGTGCGCGACGGCATCGCCGCGGCGGACCCGATCCTGATCGACACCGACAAGAATGTGATGGCCGCGAAGGGCGGCTTCAGCTTCAAGGATGAGAGCCTGAGCCTGGCTTTCCGGGCCGATGCCAAGAAATTCAGCCTCTTCTCCGGCCAGTCGCCGGTTGGAATCGGCGGCTATTTCGCCAAGCCCGAAATCCAGATCATTACGCCCCAGTTGCTGACGCGCGCGGGCGTGGGTTTGGCACTGGGCGTGGTGGCCAGCCCGATCGCGGCGCTGATCGCCTTCGTCGACCCCGGCGATGCCAAGAGCGCAGCCTGCGGCCCGGTGCTCGCCGGCGCCAATGCCGCCGCCCAGCGGACCACCAAAGGCGCACCGCGCAAGGACGTCGGCACCGGCAAGACCGGTGACGTCAAGGCCGAGAAGAAGGATAAGGCTTTCCTTAAGCCTTGAAATCGTATTTTTTGGAGGAGCCAATGGCCCGGGCCAGCGTTTCGAGAGCGTAACAGACCTGCAAACCAGGCGAGGAAAGCAAGGGTGGGTATGAAGGGGTCGCTTCGCACGCGGCGTTTCCGGGATATCGCCGCGGCGGGTCTGCTCTCCCTGGCGGCCTCAGCACATGCCCAATCGATCGAGGATCTCCGCGATTTGTCGCTGGACGAACTCGCCAGCGTCAACATCTCATCGGTCAGCAAGTCGAACCAGGCACTCGCCGACGCACCTGCGGCAATATTCGTGATAACGCATGACGATATCGTGCGGTCGGGCGCGACCACCCTCCCGGAGGTTTTGCGGCTCGCTCCCAATCTCTACGTCGCGCAAAACTCCGCCAGCGGCTACACAATCACCGCGCGAGGCCTGAGCGGCAATCCGGGATTTGTGAATTTCACCAACAAGCTGCTGGTGCTGATCGACGGACGCAGCGTCTATTCGCCTTTTTATTCGGGCGTGTTCTGGGACATGCAGGATACCCTGCCCGACGACACCGAGCGGATCGAGGTGGTCAGCGGCCCCGGCGCTACCTTGTGGGGCGCGAACGCCTTCAGCGGCGTCATCAACATCATCACCCGCCGCTCGGGCGAAACGCAGGGGCTGCTCGTCGCGGGCGATGCGGGCGCGCGCGAACGGTCCGGGGAGCTGCGCTACGGCGGCAGGTTCGGCGGCAATCTGACCGCGCGCCTCTATCTGCGGGGTCTCAATCGGGACGCGACGCTGACCGGACCCGGCACGTCTGCGCATGACCGTTGGTGGCGCATTCAAAGCGGATTCCGGCTCGACTGGACTCCCAGCGAGCGCGACGCTCTGACGCTCCAGGGCGATCTGATGAATGGGCGGATCGACGGTTTGAATGCGGGGGATACGCTCACGCGAAACCGCAACCTGCTTGCCCGCTGGACGCGCACGCAGACCGACGGCGGCGCGTTTGAGGTGCAGGCCTATTTCGACCGCAGCGGCCGTGACATATTGCAGAATGGCGGCCGGTTCTGGATCAACAGCTACGATCTCTATGTGCAGCACAACAACGCGGTCGGTGCGAAGGACGACTTCGTCTGGGGCGGTGGTATTCGGGCGAGCCGCCTCGACACGGTCGGCAACGCGACCGTCTACATGCTGCCGCCAAAGCGGACGTTGCTTCTCGCCAATGTCTTCGCGCAATATGGCTGGGGCTTCGCTCGGGGCGCCAAGCTGACGCTGGGCGTGAAGCTCGAGAAGGATCCCTATGTCGGCACGTCGCTGCTGCCGACCGCGCGGCTGGCCTGGAAACCAGGCGACGCATTTCTGCTATGGAGCTCCGTGTCCCGCGCGGTGCGTTCGCCGACCCCATTCGATCGCGATGTGGTCGAGGCGCGCAACGGCGTCCCGCTTCTTGTCGGTGGTGCCAACTTCCGGACCGAGAAATTGACCGCCTTCGAAGCGGGCACCCGTATTCAGGCGGCATCCAACGCCGCCTTCTCCCTTTCCGCTTATTACAATCTGTATGACGATCTGAAGGCGCTCGAAATTACGCCCGTCACCACCATCCCCTTATATTGGGCGAACGCGATCAAGGGACACGCTTACGGGGTGGAAGCCTGGGGCGACATATCGCTGACCCGCTGGTGGAAATTGCGCGCAGGGCTCACGCTGCTGCACGAACAATTCCGCTTCAAACCCGGGGCAAGCGGCTTCCTCGGCGCCAATCAGGTCGGGAACGATCCGCCGCGCCAGGCGACATTGAGTTCGGCGTTCAACCTTGGCCGCCACGTCTCGATCGACGCGAACCTGCGTTATGTCGGCACGCTTCCCCGTCCGGTCGTTCCATCCTATTATGAGCTGGGCGGCAGGATAGGCTGGCGCGTGAACGATCAGCTGCAACTGTCCGTCAGCGGCATGAACCTGCTCCACAAATGGCATCAGGAGCTGCCGGCCAGCGTCGCTACCCAGGTCCCCCGCTCCATCCTCGCCGGATTGAAATGGCGAATATAGGGCCCTCGATCGCGCTGTTCGCTCTGCTGGCCGCCGCCCAAGGCAGCGCCGCCCGCGGCGCACAGCCGATCGAATATGCGGTCAAGGCGAGCTATCTCTACAAATTCGCGCCTTTCGTGCAGTGGCCGCAAACAGCGTTCGAGACGCCGACGGCGCCGCTTTCCATCTGCATCGCGGGCTCGGACCCGTTCGGCCCGGCTTTGGTCGAGGCCGTGCGCGGCCAGCGCGTCAACGGCCACCCCATCGTCGTGCGTCATGTCGAGGCTGTCCGTTCCGGCCTGGCCTGTCAGATCCTGTTTGTGGGTGGAGAGGAGTCCGGCGGGGCGCTGCAGGCGGTCGCGCATGAACCGACACTCACCGTCACGGATCATAATAAAAGCGGGGCGGGCGGAATGATTCAATTCGTCATGGTAGCAGGCCGCGTACGCTTTTCGATCGATCAGGCCGCCGCGCAGGGCAGCGGCATCGCGATCAGCTCGAAGCTGCTCGGGCTGGCCGTGAGCGTGAATCGATGACCCCGCGTCGTGTCGTCCGCCGCCTGATGACGGCAATTGCCGAAACGCCCGCGATCGGCATCGCCATCGCCTGTCTTCTGCTCGTCGCCAGCCTCGAACTGGCCTATCACAATGAGAGCCAGGCGCGAGCCGACAAGGTCCGCGATGTCACCGTGCAGGCGCGCATTCTCGCCGCGAGCCTTGCCGGTCCGCTGGCCTTCAACGACCAGACGGCGATCCACGAATATATCGACGCGGTGCGCGCCAGCCCCGAATTCAACGCGGTCGGTGCCTATGACGAGAATGGCATTCTGGTCGATGGCTTCTCGCGGATGGGCGAACCATTGCCGCAGCGCAATCAGGTGGCCGGCCCGATCGTGCAGGGCGACGAGCTTATAGTGACCAGCGCGGTCGCACAAAACGGGGCGACGCTGGGGTCGGTCTATGTCGGCGCCGCCACCGAAAGCTGGTCGCGACGTGCGACCCGCTATCTCGGCATCGCGGTCGTCGTCGTGATGGCCTGCCTGCTGGTCGCGGTGCTCACCGCCTTCTACGCCTCGGCCAGCGCTGCCAATCGCCGACTCCAGGCGGAGATCGTGGGTCGTGAGGAAGCCGAGGAGGCACTGCGTCAGGCGCAGAAAATGGAGGCGATGGGCCAGCTTACCGGCGGCGTCGCGCATGATTTCAACAATCTGCTGATGGTCGCCTCGTCGGGAATGGAATTGCTGGAGCGCACGACCGATCCCGTCCGCCGCGACCGGCTTAAGGACGGCATCCGTCAGGCGATCGAGCGTGGGGCCAAGCTGACCCAGCAATTGCTGACCTTTGCCCGCCGGTCGCCACTTTCGCCCGAGGTGGTCGAGGTCGGCCAGCGGATCCACGCCTTGCAGGACCTGCTCGAACGATCACTGCGCGAGGATGTGCAGGTGGAGTTCGAATTCGCCACCGGCTTGTGGCCAATCGAGGTCGATCCTTCGCAATTCGACGTCGCCATCCTCAACATCGCGATCAATGCGCGCGATGCCATGCCGGAAGGCGGCAGGATCAAGATCGCCGCGCATAATTATCCCGCGGGCGGCGAGATCAGGCGCGACATGGTCCGACTCAGCATCCGCGACAGCGGCGCCGGCATCGCACCGGAAATGATGGACAAGGTGTTCGAGCCCTTCTTCACGACCAAGAGCGTGGGAAGCGGAACCGGCCTCGGGTTGAGCCAGGTTTATGGCTTCGTCCGCTCGTCGGGCGGCGAGGTGAAGATCGACAGCGTCGTCGGGCGCGGCACGACCGTCTTCCTGATGTTCCCACGATCCAGCCAGACGCTGCCGCGCGCGGATATCCCGGCCGACCGGTCGCATCACGTCGAACATGACGCGACCGTGCTTGTTGCCGAGGATGATGAGCATGTTGCGGAGCTCGTCGCGGAGATGCTGCGCGAACTCGGCTACAAGTCGAAACGCGGCGCGACCGCGGCCGAAACGCTACGCCTGCTCGAGGAAACCGGGCCGTTCGACCTGGTTCTTTCGGACATGATCATGCCGGGGAAGATGAACGGGCTCGAATTGGCGCAAGAGGTGGTGCGCCGCGAACCCGGCATCCCCGTTGTGCTGATGACGGGGTATAGCGAGGCGGCCGCCACCGCCGCTGCCGAGGGCTTCCCTTTGCTGGTGAAGCCATACACGATCGAGGCGATGGGCGAGGTGTTGGGCCACGCGCTGCATCAGCACTGAAACGGCCCGATCCACGCGACGATGCCGTCGGAGAAGTCGGGCGAGACGATTTGCCGCTTTTCGCAACCTCACAACCAATATTTGCACGCCGCAAATCCATGCTGCGGTTGCGAAAATTGCATCCCGCGCCCATATCGGCGCCATGGAAAAGCAGCCGATCGACGACGCCGCGAACCCCACCTGGCGCGCGATGAAGCGCGGGCTGAAACTGCGCTGCCCCAGCTGCGGCAACGCCCCGCTCTACAGATCCTATCTCAAGGTCGATCCGGTCTGCCCGGCCTGCGGCGCGGAGAATGGCGCGCATCGCGTCGATGACGCGGCCGCGTATTTCACGGTGCTGATCGTCGGCCATGTCGTGGTCGCGCCGATGCTCGCCTTCGAGGCGATCTGGAATGCATCGATAGCGCTGGTGATGGGCATCGCCATTCCCGCGGTCGGCGCGGTGGCGCTCGGAGCCCTGCCCTTCGTCAAGGGTGCGATCGTCGGAGTCCTCTCTTCGCACGCCCGCCGCGCCAAGGCCGAGGCGGTTCGCCCGGAAGCGCCGACGGGCCCCTGGAGCTAGCGCTCCCGGGCATTTTCGCCGGTTGAAGCCGAACGCCCTCTCCCCAACGGGAGAGAGGGCTTTCACCGCCGATTTCACTTCAGAGAAAACGCCCTAACGCTTCGCCTCGATAATCCTGAACTCGCCCGCGACGTGCATCAAGTTCATCAGATAGAGCATGCCGTCGAAATAACGCTGCTCGCCCGAGGGCACCGGCGTGTCCCAGAATTCCTGCAGGAAAGCTCTCGAATTGGCCCCGGGCGTGGCGGCGAAGCCGCCCACCGCGGTGGCGGCAAGCATGCCGACCGAATGGCGCGCGGATTCGGGCTTCCCATCCAGTGAATAGCGGTCGGCGAAGCTGTGGATGCCCTGCCCGACCAGAAAGCCCTGGATTCGGTCGCTCAGCACGCGTTGGCGGGCATCCTTACCCCACCAGCTATAGTCGACCGACCAATTGCTGACCGTGCGCCAGCTGTCATAGGCGAAGGCGCTGGGCTTGCCGTCCCAGCCTTGCGCCGGCGTCAGGTCGAAATTGCTGCGATCGGGCGCAAGGCCCGTATCCGGCCCGGTCACCTTGGTGAAAAGATCGCGGCTGACATCGGCCGCGCGTGCCCAGAAGGCGCGATCCTCCTTCGGGCCCCA
>Ga0207677_10000022_pt1 | contig 131515 bp, 135 predicted proteins | sample KBSMisM42_FD_184311 | JGI IMG/M metagenome (GOLD analysis project Ga0207677, IMG submission 184311) | Miscanthus rhizosphere microbial communities from Kellogg Biological Station, Michigan, USA - KBS Miscanthus M4-2 (SPAdes) (version 2) | ecosystem: Host-associated > Plants > Roots >...
TGAGAAATCATGCGAGACGACACCCTCACCAAAGTTGACGACCTCCGCTCCCGACTTCGTTCCGTCCGGAGCTATCTTTGACCCAGCCTCCGCGCGCAAAACGCTCGACGAGATCGAGCGCGAGATGTCCGCTCCCGGTTTCTGGGATGATCCGGAAAAAGCGCAGGACGTAGGCCGCAAGCGGGCCCGCGTCGAGAAGCGCATCCAGTCCGGAACCTCCATCGATACGAAAGACGAAGAGCTCGGCGTGCTGCTCGATCTGCAGCGCGAGGGCGAAGCCGTCGATGACGACATCGAGAAAGTCGTCGCCCAGCTCGAGCAGGAAGTGACGTCCATCGAGCTGACGATGAAGCTCTCCGGCGAGCACGACGACAACGACGCGATCCTGGCCATCCATCCCGGCGCCGGCGGCACCGAGTCGCAGGACTGGGCCGAGATGCTGCTGCGGATGTACCTCCGCTACGCCGAGCGCAAGGGCTGGTCGACCGAGATGCTCGAATATCAGGCCGGCGAAGAGGCGGGCCTGAAGAGCGTCACGGTGATGGTGCGCGGCGATTACGCGTACGGCTATCTGAAGGCGGAGCGCGGTGTACACCGATTGGTGCGCATCTCGCCGTTCGACGCCGCGAAGCGCCGCCACACTTCGTTCGCCTCGGTCTATCTCTATCCCGACATCGACGAGGACATCGAGGTGGAGATCAACGACAAGGACCTCCGCGTCGACACGTACCGCTCGTCGGGCGCGGGCGGCCAGCACGTCAACGTGACCGATTCGGCCATCCGCATCACGCACCTGCCGAGCGGCATCGTCGTGACCTGCCAGAACGAGCGGAGCCAGCACAAGAACCGCGACGTGGCCATGCGCCTCCTCCGCGCCCGGCTGTACCAGCTGGAAGTCGAAAAGCGGAAGGAAGAGCAGACGAAGATCGAGGGCGAGAAAAAAGAGATCGGCTTCGGCTCGCAGATCCGCTCGTACGTCCTGCAGCCGTACCAGCTGGTGAAGGACCTGCGGACGGGGTACGAGGTGGGCGATCCGTCGCGCATCCTCGACGGCGATCTCGACGGCTTCATCGAGGCGTATCTCGCGCAGGAAGCGCGGACGAGCGCGGATTGATGGTTGCCGGTGGCCAGTTGCCGGTTGCCTGGTGGTCGCCCATGCCGCCGGCGCGGACCGGCGTCGCGCATTACGCGTCGCTGATCGTTCCCGCTCTTAGTCAACATGTTGACCTGGCCTTTGGCGACGCGGCAACCGGCAACCGGCAACCGATCTACCACCTTGGTAATAACCCCTTCCACGAATCGATCTACCTCCGCGCCATGCGTGAGCCGGGGATCATCGTCCTGCACGACGTCGTGCTCCATCACCTGATCGTCGAGATGACCTTGGCGCGTGGCGACGTCGAGGGTTACGTCGCGGCGTTGCGCGCCAGCCACGGCGAGGCAGGGGAGGCGTGGGCGCGGGGGCGGGCGGCGGGGATGCATGACGAGATCGGCAACTTCCTGCTGCCCGCATCGATCGACGTCGCGCGGCGCTCGCGCGCGGTGATCGTGCACAACGAATGGGCGGCGGAGCGGCTGCTGTCGTTCGGCGTCGACACGCCGGTGTACGTCGTGCCGCATCCGTACGTTCACGAAGAGCCGCACCGCAAGGTGCCGGTGCCGCCCGGACGCATCGTCGGCTTGTTCGGTTTCCTCACCGCGGCGAAGCGGGCGAACGTCGTGCTCGAAGCGTTTGCTCGCGCGCGAGAGCAGGACCCGTCGCTCACGCTGCTCGTCGTCGGTGAGCCGGCGCCGAACATCGACGTCGACGCCATGCGCCGCGACGGCGTGGTCTTCACCGGCTACGTCCCGGACGAAGACTTTGCGTCGTACTACGCCGCGGCCGATCGTCTGGTGAACCTCCGCTACCCATCGGCCGGCGAGACCTCGGGGACGCTGATCCGCGCGCTCGACGCCGGCAAGCCGGTCGCGGTGAGCGACTACGCGCAGTTCGCCGAGCTCCCCGATGACTGCGTGACCAAAATTCCCCTCGGCGGCGATGAAGTCAACATGTTGACCGACTTCATGCTGGCCGACATCGACGTCGCGCGGCAGCAGCGAGCGTGGCTCGAATCGCACTGCACCATCGAGCACACCATCGCCGGCTACCTCGCCGTCCTGCACGGAAGCGCCCAGCCCTATGGATCCAATTCAGCCACGCGCGCGGTCCCGCTGCTGCCGCGGCTCGTAGTCGTCCGCACCGACGCCACCTCGGTCACGCTGCGCAACGCCGGCGGCTTCACGCTCCGCACGCGCGTCTACGGCCAGCCGTCGTATCGCCTCATCGCCAACGATCGCTGGATCGAGCTGCCCGCCGATCTCGCGCCCGGAGCCGAGGTCACGATCGAATTGCCGCCCGGCCTCGTGCGGCTCGCGCACGCGGTGCAGGGCATCCCGATGCTCGAGGCCGAGCCGTTCGCGGAGGTCCGCATTGGCGCGCTTTGACGATCGCGCGCTCGCGCGGCTGCGCGAGCTGATCGCGGCGCGTCCCGCGATCGAGATCGATGCGCCGCAGTTCCGTCGCGCCGCAGTGCTCATCCCGCTCATTGCCGGCGCCGACGGCTGGTCGCTCCTCTTCACGCGCCGCGCGGAGAACATGGCCGCGCACAGCGGGCAGATCGCGTTTCCCGGCGGCGGAGTCGAGGGCTCCGAGCTTTTCGAGGACGCGGCGCGGCGCGAGGCGCAAGAGGAGGTCGGCATCCCGGCGCGCCACGTCGAGATCTTCGGTCGCCTCGACGACCTCATCACCAACAGCGGCTTCCTCGTCGCGCCGTTCGCCGCGGTCGTGCACGAGCGCAGCGACTACGTCATGCAGGAGTCGGAGGTCGTCGAGATCTTCGAGGTGCCGGTCGACGCGCTGCTCGCCGAGCACAACCCCGAGGTGCGCTACGTCTCGTTTCGCAACCGGCGGTGCCCGGCGTACTTCTACCATCACGGCCGGTACGAGATCTGGGGACTCACGGGGCGGATGCTGAAGGCGTTTCTCGATCTGGTGTGGCAGGCGATTTAGAATCGCCGCATGACCAGAATCGCGAAGTTCCTCATCGTTTCCGTGCTGTTCACGATCGCGCCGCTCGCGCTCGCGCGCGGCAACGCGAAGGCGAGCACCGAGCCCGGTTCGTACCAGAACTGGGGACCGGACATCGATCAGATCGAGATCGTGCAGAAGTTCGCCGCGAGCGACTACGACCGCATCGTCGTGCTGCCGTTCGACACGTCGAAGACGCCGCTGCCCGATCCGAAGGAGAAGTCGTACAACTCGATCAGGGACGTCGTCGACAGCTACACCGAGACGCTGACCGAAGCGCTGCGCGACGAGGTGAAGGGGAAGATGAAGGTCGAGCAGGCCTCGTCCGCGCCGAAGAGCGCCCGCACGCTCATCCTTCGCGGCACCGTCGAAGACGTCTCACCCGGCTCCCGCGCGAAACGCTATCTCGTCGGCTACGGCGCCGGCGCGGCGGGGAGCAGGATGTCGGGCGAGCTCGTCGACGCGAAGAGCGGCCAGGTGCTCGTCCGCTTCACGCAGGAGCGGCGGTCGGGCGGCACATGGAAAGTCGCCGGCGGCAGCGACGTGCAGGTGATGCGGGACAGCGTGCACGCCACGGGGCAGGACATCGCGCATTTGATCGCGCAGTTCTGAGCGAGCGCGAACCTCCGTCGCGCGACGGGCGTCATAAGAGGGATGCCGTCAGGTCGAACCCGGCCCTCACATCCCGTCTGGCTGATCGTGCTGGTCGTGCTAATCGGCGCCTGCGATTACAACATCAACCTGCAACGCGGGTACTTCGTTGCTTGTGTGTACGCGGGTGCGTTTACAGTCGTCGCGCCTGATCGTCGATGTCTGACGCCGGTGTCGCGACGCGGGATGACGGTTGCGGTCGCGGGAGACCTGATCGTCGGACAAGTCGATCCGCCCGAAGACGATCGCGATCCGGCTGGAAACGACTATTTCATCGTCGACACGATTTCCGGCCGTGCGTGGATTCATCTTGCAGTGGACGAATATCGAAAGCGGCTGGTGGAAATGGACGTCATGAAGCCGCCGCGCCTCCGAAAGGCCAACCGCTTCACGACGCTGTTCATACGACAGTCGCCGACCTACACCTCCGCGCTCGCGGATCGATCTCGATCGGCGTTCCGTCCCGCACCGCTCGGCCGATCTGATCAACCTCCGTGTCCGTGACGGCGATGCAGCGGTGGGTCCGATTGATACGTCTTCGCCACGATGCGATCGGCGACGGCACCTCGCGGCAGCCGGAAGCCAGCGCGAGCTGCCGGAGCTTCACTTCACCAGTCCCGCCACGTACTCCTCCAACCCCTTCCCCCCCTCGCCGGGATCGAGCATGACGCCGTTCACGAGGTAGGTCGGGGTCGAGCGGATGTCATTCGAGAAGGCCGTGCCGGAGGCCTTCAGGAGCTCGGTCTTGAGGTCGGCGGAGGCGATGTCCTTGTCGTATTTGGCCATGTCGAGCTCGTGGTCCTTCGCGAAGTTGCGGGCGAAGTCGTCGATCATGAACGCGGACAGGTGCTCCTGGTTTTCGTAAACCGTCTTCTTGTACTCCCAGAACAGCGCCGGCTTCTGGCGATAGATCGCGCGGCCGGCGAGGGCGGCGGAGAACGCCCACGGATGCATGGTCAGCGGGAGGTCGTAGCGCACGTAGCGCACCTTGTCGCCGTACTTGCTGATGATCGGATCGAGATAGCCGGCGGCGTGGCGGCATGACGGGCATTCGAAGTCGGAGAACTCGACGACCGTCACGGCCGGCTTCGACGACCCTTCCTGCGGCGCGTTCGCGATGAACGGCTCGAAGGCCTTGAGGCGGATCGCCTTCACGTCGTCGGTCGGACGACGGAAATGGCCGAGGAAGAAGACCGAACCGTCGATGTCGACCTCGCCCTCCATCGGCATCGGGCCACGCTCGGTGGTCTGCCACAGCGTCACCGGATAGAGCCCGTCCACCGTGACGTGATGGTCGATCTCCGGCTTGAACGTCTCGTGCAGGTTCTGCCAGGTGAAGTTCCTGAGCCGCTCCTCGATCGTGGTGCCTTCCATGTCCTTGATGACCCAGGGAACGCCGAGGTAGAAGCCGCCGGTGCGGGTGCTGACGCTGACGAACTGACCTTCGCAGACCGCGCGCGGGCTCGCCACCTTGATCAGCGTCGAGGTGAACTTCGCCGGGAGCGTGAGCGGAGAGGGCTCCTGCGTCAGCGTCATTTCCTTGCATTGCGTGAGCGAGTCGCGGACGAAGCGCTCGAGCTTCGGATCGAGCGGCTTGGCCGCCGGGGCGTCGTCGGCGAGGACGACCGTCGCGGCCAGCACCGCGAAGAGGCTCAGGATCAGTGATTTCATGGCCGTTCCAAACTGACGCGCTTACTTGTTCATTTCCCGCGAAACACGCTCGACCTCGGCAAAGACTCGCATGAAGTTCTCGCCCATGATCTTGCGGATGTCCGCCTCGGAGTAGCCGCGCCGCTTCAGCTCGTCGCGGATCGCCGGCATCTTGCCGATGTGCTCCATCCCGGAGGGAGTCGACGGGATGCCGTCGAAGTCCGACCCGAGGCCGACGGAGTCGATGCCGGCGATCTTCACGATGTGGTCGATGTGATCGACGATCACCGTGTACGGGATCTTCGGCAGCGGGTTGGCCTTGTACAGCTCCTCCATCCCTTTGTCGAACACCTCGCCCTCGGACGGATCCTTTGCTTTGAGCTCGGCGATCTGCGCCTTCAGCGTTTCGTCGCGATTGCGCGACGCGTCGCGGATGGCCTGCGAAAGGAAGACGGGGTAGAAGTTCACCATCACGACGCCGTGGTTCTTGGCGATGGCACGCAGCATGTCGTCGCTCATGTTGCGCGGATGGTCGCTGAACACGCGCGCGGACGAATGCGACGCGAAGATCGGCGCCTTCGACGTTTCGATCGCGTCGTAGAAGGTCTTGTCGCTGACGTGCGAGATGTCGACGAGCATGCCGAGGCGGTTCATCTCCAGCACGACCTGCTTGCCGAAGGGGGTGAGGCCGTTGTGCTTCGCCTCGTCGGTCGAGGAATCGGCCCAGTTGTTCGTGTTCGTGTGCGTCAGCGTCATGTAGCGCGCGCCGAAACGGTAGAAGGCGCGCAGCAGATCGAGCGAGTCCTCGATGGCGTGGCCGCCCTCGATGCCGATGAGAATCGCGCGCTTGCCGCCGTTGGTGATGCGGCGGATGTCGGCGGTGGAGGTGGCGAAGCCGGCCCACGCCGGATAGTCGTCGACCATCTCGTGGATCGTTTCCATGATCCGCATGCAGTACGCGGCGGCGCCTTTGTTGGCGTATTTGGCCGGGACGTAGGCGGCGAAGAACTCCGCGTCGACGCCGCCCGCTTTCATGCGCGGATAGTCGACCATCCCGAAGCTGTTCGAGACGCCGAGGTCGAACGGATGTTTGAGAAATTCGGAAGGAGTGTCGGCGTGCGTGTCGACGACGACCGGCAGCGGCGGGGGAGGAGCGGCGGTCTTTTTTGCCGGCCGGGCGGCGAAGGCGGAGGTGGTGAGGAGCAGAAGAGATAGCGCGATGCGAAGCGTCTTACGCATCGCGCTATCGTACTAGTTAGTTGTTCCCCGGACCTTCGCTGATCTCTTCGACGGTCTTGCCGACCTTGCCGCTCTGCGTCTTTCCGTTGGTGGCGAGATCGGCCAGCGACACGATGCCGACGATCTGGTCGTTCTTGTCGACGACCGGGACGCGGCGGATCTGCGCGTTCGACATCAGCTCGACGACGTCGTTGATCGCGGCGTCTTCGTTGACCTTGCGCACGCTCTTCGTCATCACCTCGTTGACGCGCGCTTTCTGCACGTCTTTTCCTTCGGCGATGAGGCGGACGACGATGTCGCGGTCGGTGATCATGCCGATGATCTTGCGGCCGTCGTCGACCACCGGGACGATCCCGGTGTCGGCGCTCTGCATGATGCGCGCGGCGTCGACGATCGAATCGCCCTGACCGACGCACTGCGGGTCACGCGTCATCACGTCACGCACCTGATTGTTGCTCTGAGCCATGTGTTCCTCCGTTTCATCAAACGGAAGAGCAAGATCAGAGCCTGAAACGAAGTCCGCCGGTCAGGGTCAGGAAACGCGGCTTGTAGCTGTAATTGACCCAGTGATAGGCGCCTTCGATGATCACGCCGTAGCGCCGCGAGAGGGGGAAGTCGCCGTTTGCGCCGACGCTGAAGCCATAATCGGTGCCTTCACTACCCGGTCCGCTGCGCTGGCGGTAGAGGCCGGCTCCGCCGAAGAGTCCGGTCGTGCCGAACGATTCGCGGAAACGGTAGTCGATGAGCAGGTCGAGGTGCTCGATGCGTCCCTTTTCGACGTTCGCGGCCGGAGGGGCTTCGACTTTGCCGATCGGCGCGGTGATCTCGCCGAGCTTGACCTTCAGCATCGTGTCGGGCTCGAGGCTGTAGCCATACCAGACCTCGCGGACGGAGTTGCTGATCTTCCAGCTGTCCGACGGCAGATCGGTGCGGAGCTTCTGGTCGCTGTTGCTGAAGAAGCGCTTGCTGCCGCCGATCAGGATGCCGAACTCCGAGGTCTGGGCGAACGCCGGGGCGGCGGTGATGATTGCGATTCCAAGAAGGAGTGCGGCTTTTTTCATAAGTGAATATTACGTTAGTTGGCTTCTGCCAACTGTCAACGGTCAACGGTCATCTGGATACAATGTGCGCCGTGTTCGCGAACGCGCTGTCGAATCTTGGACGTGAGGCGCTGCGAATCGTTCTGCCGTCGTGGTGCGTGGCGTGCCGGAGGGAGCTTCCGTTGCGCGGGCGCAGCGGGCCGGTGTGTGACGAATGCTGGATCTCGATGCCGCGCATCAACGTCCCGAAATGCCGCTCCTGCGCGATGCCCTGGAGCGGAGAAGCCGACGGCGACCTCTGTTTCGATTGCATGCCCGATCCGCTGCCGGTCGACTGGTGCGATGCGTGGGGCCGCTACGCCGGCGCGCTCGAGCGCGTCCTGCACGCCCTGAAGTTCGAGCGCCACGACTTTCTCGATGACCAGCTCGCGGAGCTGCTACATGTCACTCTCCGCGATACGGATTTCGACGCCATCGTTCCCGTTCCGATGCACTGGCTCCGCCGGCGGCGCCGCGGCTACAACCAGGCGGAGCTGCTGGCCCGCGCGTTGACGCGGCGCATCGGCATCCCCACCGAGCTGCTGCTCCGGAAACAGCACGGCGGCGCGGCGCAATCGACCCTCGCCCGCGACGCGCGGGCGCGCAACGTGCGCCACGCGTTCACCGCATCACCGCGCGCGAAGGGGAAACGCATTCTCATCGTCGACGACATCTGCACCACGGGCGAGACGCTGCGCGCCTGCGCGCGGACCTTGCTCAGAGAGGAAGCATCGCGCGTCTGCGCGATCGCAATCGCAAAGGCAACATGACCGACATCGATCTGATCATCATCGGCGGCGGGATCATCGGCGGCAGCACGCTCTATCACCTGGCGCAGCTCGGCTACAAAGGGCGCGTGCTGGTGCTCGAGCGCGAGGACGCGCTGTCCAAAGGCTCGACCGCGCTTTCTGCCGGCGGCTTCCGCAACATCTGGACGACACCGATCAACATGCGGCTGACGAGCTACTCGATCCGCAAGCTGGCCGCGTTCCGCGAGGAGCTCGACTGGCCGATCGGCTTCGATCAGCGCGGCTATCTCTTCTGCCAGACCGAGGACAAGTTGGAGAACGCGCGCAAATTCGGCGCGGAGTGGGAGAAGAACGGCGTCCGCATCGAGTTCCTCGGGCCGCGCGAGATCGAGCAGAAAGTGCCGGGCCTGAAAGCGGGCATCGAGCACATCGACCCCGAGGTGAACGAGATCCTCGGCATGAAGCCGTTCGCCGGCGGCGTGTTCGGCCCCGACTGCGGCGCGTTCGATCCGTCGGCCGCCGCGCAGGGCTACTTCGAGCGCGCCATCCAGGCGTTCGACGGCCGCGCCGAGTTGCGACTGCGCACCGGCGTGAAGAAGTTGCGCATCGACGACGGCGCCTATCGCGGCGTCGAGCTGGAAGATGGGACGTTCATCGCCAGCGAGAAGATCTTCGTCGCCGCCGGCGCCTGGACGAATCAGCTGCTGGCGGACTCGGGATTGTCAGGCAGTGACCTGCCGCCGGTAGTGCCGCTCAAGCGGATGCTGTTCATCACGAACCTGCCACCGATCGAAGGCTTCGACCGCATCCCGATGACGATCATCGATGACGGGATCTACTTCCGCCCCGAGGGACCGAACCTGCTGATCGGCCGCGCCGATCCCGACACCGAGGCCGGCTTCGATCTCAGCGCCGACGCGCAGTATTACGAGGAGAAGATCAATTTCGTGATGCAGGAGCGCGTGCCGGGCATGGAGCGCTGCCGCCTGCAGTCGATGTGGGGCGGCCTCTACGACACGAACGAGGTCGATCACAACGCGGTCCTCGGCGAGCATCCGCACTTCAAGAATCTCTTGTTCGCGACGGGCTTCTCCGGCCACGGCGCGATGGAAGCGCCCGCCGCCGGACTGGCGATGGCGGAGGTGGCGATGTTCGGCGAGTACCGGACGCTGGATTGCTCACCGCTGTCGATCGCGCGGTTCTGGGAGGGGAAGCCGATTCACGAGACGATCGTCATCTGAATCAGTGCTGCGTGCTGAGTGCTGCGTGCTGAGACTCAGGACCCAGCACTCAGGACCCAGCACTCGAAACTTCCCATTTCGGCCGCTCGCGATATCGATCGTGAATCCACACCCACTGCTCGGGGACGCGGCGGATCTGCTCCTCGATCACGCGCGTAAGTTGCGCGGTCAGCTCGATCGGATCGCCGGTGGCTTCGAACGGCTCGTGAAAGCGGATCAGATGCTTGCCGTTCGGCTGTCGCTCGACGAAGCCGGCGACGACGAGCGTCTTCGCGCGGATGGCCAGTTTCGCGGGGCCAATTGGCGTGAGCGCGGGCTTGCCGAAGAACGGCACTTTCGCGCTTTCGGTGCGGATGTTCTGGTCGATGAGGAAGGCGAGGATGCCGCCGCGCCGCGTCGACTGGATCATCTCGCGCGCCGCTCCCGCGGAGCCGCGATCGATCGTGTGCACGCCGGCGCCGGCGCGGAGATCGCTGATGTAGCGATTGATGTCCGCCTCGTTGCGCTCGCGTTGCAGCACGCTCACCGGCAGTCCTTCGGCCGCCATCCCGACGCCGTACGCGAGGCACTCCCAGTTGCCGCAATGCGCGGTGAAGACGATGACCGTGCGGCCGGCGCGCATCTGCGCGAGCGTGCGGTCGAAGCCGTAATACTCGATGTGCTCGCTCAGGTTTTGCGCGTTGATGTTCGGCATCCAGAGGATCTCGAAGAACGCTTTGCCGAGGTGGTGGAAGGTCGCGCGGATCGTCTTGCGGCGGCGCGCGGGCGGCCAGTCGGGGAAGGCGACGGCGATGTTATCGAGCGCGCGTTTGCGGTCGCGGCGGAGGAGGTGAAACCCGAGCTCGCCGAGGATGACGCCGCAGCCGCGGGCGAACGAAAGCGGGAGCCGGCGCACGATCGCGCCGAGCGCTTTCAGGATCGCGTAGACGACGCGGCCCCTAAATGCTCTGCGCTTCTGGCTTGCCACTGATCAGTTCCTGGACGATCGCTTCCCAGTCGCCGCGCTCGCGCAGCAGGCGCTCGACGAGCTCGCGGAACGCGCCGCGGCCGCCGGGCGTGGTGAGCTTCCACTTCGCGGCGTTGAGCACTTCGGGCGCGGCATCGGACGGCGCGGCGGAGATCGCGGCGCGCATCATCGGCGCGAGGTCGGGGAGGTCGTCGCCGACGTAGAGGATCTGGTCGAACTCGAGCCCCAGCTTCAGCGCGAGCCGCTCGGTCTCTTCGAGCTTGCTCGCCGCGCTCTGGTGCAGCTCGCGGATGCCGAGCTCGCGCGCGCGGCGCTCCAGCGCCTCGGAATGCCGCGACGTGACCAGCGCGACGGTGATACCGACCTTCTGCGCCAGCTTCACCGCGAGCCCGTCGCGCACGTTGAATTCCTTGATCTCGCGCTGCTCGCCGAGGTAGATGATCCGGCCGTCGGTCCAGACGCCGTCGACGTCGGAGACGATGAGGCGGATGTCGGATGCTTTCGGCATGACGCGGGGCATCGTATCCTCAAGTCACGTTGAAGCGGATCGCAATCCTCGCCGCGTTCGTCATCCTCTCCGCGCTCGCGATCGCGCTGGCGACGGTCTATCCGGCGCTGCACCATCCGCTGCTGTTGATGATGCTGTGGCACCAGCCGCCGGGCGCGTCGCTGGCCGTTCCGGTCGACGGCATTGCGCGCGCGCAGCTGACCGACTCGTGGGGCTCGCCGCGTCCCGGCCGACGCCATCACGAAGGCATCGACATCTTCGCCGCGCGCGGCACGCCGATCCGCAGCACGACGCGCGGCATCGTCGTGAAGGTCGGCGACAACCGCCTCGGCGGCCACATCGTGAAAGTGCTCGGCCCGGGACTCGAATGGCACTACTACGCGCATCTCGACCGTTTCGCCGACGTGCACGCCGGCCAGGCCGTGCGCGCGGGCGATCTCCTTGGCTACGTCGGCAACAGCGGCGACGCGAGCACGACGCCGACGCACCTGCACTACGGCATCTATCGCCGTTTCGGCGGCGCGATGGATCCGTATCCGCGGCTGAGCGTTGCCGCTCGACGGTGAAGACCATCGCACGGCGCGCGCAAGCAAGCTTGCGCACTCCAGGGCGGCGGCAAGCCGCCGCACTCCGCGTCAGTGCCGGAAGTGGCGCTCGCCGGTGAACACCATCGCCAGGCCGCGCTCGTTCGCGGCGGCGATGACCTCGGCGTCGCGGACCGAGCCGCCAGGCTGGATCACGGCGCGGACGCCGGCGTCGGCGAGGATGTCGAGGCCGTCGCGGAACGGGAAAAAAGCATCCGACGCGGCGAACGTCCCGGCTGCCGGCAGGATCAACTTCATGATCGCCACCTTTGCGGCATCGACGCGGCTCATCTGGCCGGCGCCGATGCCGACCGACTGCGATTCGTTCGTCAGCACGATCGCATTCGACTTCACGTGCGCGCAGACGATCCAGGCGAACTCCAGCCCGGCCAGCTCAGCGTCGGTCGGCTGCTTCTCCGTCACGACTTTCCACGACTCGCGTCCGCTGACACGGTCGGGACTCTGCGCGAGGATGCCGCCCGCCGCGCTGCGGAGCTCGAGGTCGGGGAGCGACGCCGACGTCGTGACCAGCCGCAGGTTCTTTTTCTTCTGCAGCAGCTCGCGCGCCTCGGATGAGAACGACGGCGCGACGATCACCTCGAGGAACATCTCGCCGATCGCCCGCGCGCAGTCGGCGTCGAATTCGCGGTTCGCGCCGATGATCCCGCCGAACGCGGAGACCGGATCGGCCTCGATCGCTGCTTTTAAGGCATCAATCAGCGAGTCGCGGCGCGCGACACCGCACGGGTTGGTGTGCTTGATGATCGCGATGGCCGGCTCTTCGAACGCGTGCGCGAGGCGGATCGCGGAGTCGAGATCGAGCAGGTTGTTGTACGACAGCTCCTTGCCGTGCAGCTGCTGGAATGGCTGCTCGCCGCGGCCGACGTAGAACGCCGCGAACTGCTGCGGATTCTCGCCGTAGCGGAGGTCCTGGAACTTCGTCAGGTCGAGGCGCAGCGAGACGCCGCCGCTGAGGAACGCGGCGATCATCGCGTCGTAGGCGCTGGTCTTCTCGAACACCGCCATCGCCGCGCGCATGCGGAAGACGTCGCTGATCTCGCCGCGCGAGAACTCATCGAGGAAGTCGGCGTAGAGCGAAGGATCGCACAACGGCAGCACGTGCTTGTGGTTCTTCGCCGCGGCGCGCAGCATCGACGGTCCGCCGATGTCGATCTGCTCGATGGCCTCGTCGATCGTCACCCCTTCGCGCGCGATCGTCTGCTCGAACGGGTAGAGGTTCACGACGACGAGGTCGATGTTCGGGATGCCTTGCCGCTCGCAGTCGGCGACGTGCTCCGGCTTCGAGCGGTCGGCGAGGATCGCGCCGAACACTTTCGGCGTCAGGGTTTTCACGCGGCCGCCGAGGATCTCGGGGGCGCCGGACCAGGAGGCGATCGCGGTCACCGGGATGCCGGCGTCCTGCAGGTGCTTCGCGGTGCCGCCGGTGGAGAGGATCTCGACGTGCTGCGCCGCGAGGGCGCGGGCCAGGTCGACGATGCCGGTTTTGTCGGAGACGGAGAGAATCGCGCGTTCAATTCGCATTGAGCTGCAGATTGCCGCGGCGCAGGCCCGTCGCGGATCGAACGTCGCCGCCGGCTTCCTTCCAGATGAAGTAGTAGAGGTTGACCAGGTCGGTGACGGAGTGCGAGTAACAGACGGAGGCGATGCCGAACGCGGTGGAGCGGTCGTCGAAATCGCCGGAGTTGCCGGCGCGCGCGTATTCGGACTCGACGAGCGGATTGAAATTCGACGTGCGGCTGAACGTGCGATCGAAATGCCGCTGCAGGTTGAAGTGCGGATCGAGGCCGTAGAAGACGGTGGGGAACTTCGGCATGCTGCGCTCGAAGTAGTGCTCGAAGTCGCCGCGCGCGGGGGTGTTCGCGTCGGCGACGAGATGGGCGAGGACGCCGAGGTGCTCGACGAGGTCCGACAGCGGCTTGCGCGAGTGGACGGATTTGATCGCGGCGCTCGTCTCCGCTTCGATCTGCGCGCGGAGCGGAGCGCCGGATGATCCGCGGGTGAGGCCTTTTTCGTAATCGGCGTGGTAGAGCTCGATCACGGTGCGGAGGTCGGGCGGAGCGAGCGCGGCCGCCTTTTTCGCGATCCGCTGGTCGGCGGCGCGGGTCCAGGCGCTGGCAGTGAACGGGATCAGGAAGACGATGAGGAGGGCGGCACGTTTCATGAGCCGCGCTCATGGTATCAGACGACTTCGACCGCCACCTGGCGACGCTCTACGCGTGCCGCGCCTGCCCGAACGTGATCGGCCAGCCGGTGACCGGCGCCGTGCGCGGCGCGCGCGTGATGCTGGTCGGCCAGGCGCCCGGACCGCATGAAGCCGACGAGCGGAAGCCGTTCGCGTACACCGCCGGGAAGCGCCTCTTCAGCTGGTTCGCGCGCCTCGGCGTGAGCGAGGAGACGTTCCGCGAACGCGTGTACGTCGCCGCGGTGATCCGCTGTTTTCCGGGACGCGATGAGAAGGCGGGCGGCGATCGCGTGCCGTCGCCGGAGGAGATCGCGCGCTGCGGCGAGCATCTCGATCGCGAGATCAAGCTGTTGAAACCGAAGCTCGTGATCGCAGTCGGCACACTGGCCTCGGCCACGCTGCTGGGCATCTCGCAGCTGAAGGATGCGGTGGGGCCGATTCATCGTGATCCTCGCTTCGATGTGATCGTGCTGCCGCATCCCTCGGGACGTTCGACGTGGCTGAACAAGCCGGAGAACGCGGCGCTCCTCGATCAGGCGCTGAAGCGGATCGCCGCGCATCCCGCGTGGCGCGCCGCGTTCAGGAGACAATGATCCGATGGACATGGGCTGGCGCTATCTGACCGCGGACGACAAGCGGGACATTCTCCGCGGCATCCGCGACGGGAAGGCGTACGGCGGTCCGTATCACGTCGAGATCTATCCGGCCGATCGCTGCAACATCGATTGCTTCTTCTGCTCCACCGCGGCGATTCGCGGCACGGACGAGCTGCCGCTCGAGCGGATGCTCGCGCTCATCGACGAGATGAAGGCGGCCGGCACGCGCGCGATCCGCTTCGCCGGCGGCGGCGAGCCGATGTTCCACCGCAAGTTCAAGGAGATCCTCCGCCGCATCGTCGAGGCGAAGATCCCGATCGAGAACATCACGACGAACGCGGTGCTGCTCGACGAAGAAGTCGCGGAGCTGCTGACACATTGCTGCGACATGGTCACGGTGAGTCTCAACACGGCCGACGCGGAGTCGTACGCGTCGATGATGCAGACGCCGGCGCGCAACTTCGAGCGGGTGCTGAAGAACGTCCGCAACCTGGCGCGCATCCGCAAAAACCGGCGGCCGGCGATCGACATCCAGTTCCTCGTCTGGCGCGACAACTACAAGACGATCCCGCGCATGTACGCGCTGGCGCGCGAGCTCGGCGCCGACACGATCCTCTTCAACGGCCTCTCGTTCCTCCCGCCGGAGAAGCTGATGAGCGACGAGCAGGTCGCGGAGATGCTCGCGTTGTACGAAGAGGTCGTGCGCGCCGACGAGTTCCGCGTCATCCGCAACATCAGCAGCTTCGAGCGCGACATCTCGCCGGAGATCACGGCGATGATCGAGCGGCTCTCCGCGGAGCGGCGCGGCCGCGGCAAGGTGCGGCGCGCGCTCGATTTCGTCCGGCGCTCCGATTTCACGTTTGCGGAGAAGTTCCGCCACCGCGCGCGGCTGCGCGCCGACGTGCGGCTCGCCGATGAAGCGCGGAAGATCGACGACGCGTGCGTGATCGGCTGGTATTCGATGGTGGTCCGGAGCACCGGCGAGGTCGCGCCGTGCTGCATCCTGCAGGCGAAATCGTCGGGCAACATCTTCCGCCAGCCGCTCGCCGACGTCTGGCGCAGCGAGGCTTACGACGCGTTCCGCGGCGAGCTCACGTCGATCATCCGCGGCGGCGAGGAGTGGCAGCCCGAGGGCGGCGAGAAGGTGGTCGACGCCAACTGCGGCAAGCGCGGAACGTTCCTCTGTCCGATGCGCAGCTTCTACTACCTGCGCGATGCGGAGTTCATCCGCGAGGTGGGGCAGCTGTTCGCGTCGATGCGCTGACCGTGATGTAGTCCAACTCGGCGTAGAGCGCGCGGATGGCGATGCGTGACTCGTAGATCAGCAGGATGCTCGCCACGAAGAGCAGTCCCGCGCCGAGGAAGCCGAGCAGCAGCGGGATCCAGGCGAGTTGCAGCGAGAGCATCGCGATGACGCCGATGGCGACGCTCGTCGCCACGAACAAGCCGATGGCGCTGTACAGCAGCGAGAGCACGTGCTGCAGCATCCGCGCGCGGAACGTCGTTTTCGCCAGCAGGTTCTGCAGCATGGTGCGGCGCGAAGCATCGTCCGGCGCAACCGCCTCCATCGCCGGCAGGATCTCGCGCGCGCGATCGACGGCGCGGATCAGGCGCGACGAGGTGGTCAGGATGAGCGAGCCGGAGGCGAGAATCAGCACGGCCGGCGTGATCATCGCCGACAGCACGCCGAGCGTCGACGTCAGCGCGTTCACGACGCTGCCGCGAACGCCTTCCGCGTCATGTTCTCGAAGCCGCTCTCCGTCACGGCGATGTTGTCCTCGATGCGGATGCCGCCGAATTTGCGGAACGAATCGACCTTCTCCCAGTTCACGTACTTCGTGTTCTCGCTCGCGGCGAGCTCCTTCAGCAGCGGCTCGATGAAGTAGAGCCCGGGCTCGATGGTGAAGACCTGGCGCGGCTCGATCCTGCGCGTGAGGCGCAGGTACGGGTGCCCCTCCGGCTTCTCGATCAGCTTGCCGCTGCGGTCGGCCATGAACGCGCCGACGTCGTGCACCTGCAGGCCGAGGTAGTGGCCGACACCGTGCGGGAAGAAGGTGGAGCTGATGCGCTTGGCGACGATGGCGTCGGCGTCGAGCGTGACGAAATCGAAGCGGGCCAGGATGTCGGCGATGCGGCGGTGCGCCAGCATGTGCAGCTCGGGATAGTCGACGCCCGGCTTCACCTCGTCGCAGATCGCCTGCTGCGCTTCGTCCATCGCCGCGATGAGGTCGTGGAACTCGTCATGATCGTTCGCGGAGTACGTGCGCGTGATGTCGGACGCGTAGCCGTTGTACGACGCGCCGGCATCGATGAGGAACGAGTGCAGGCGATCGGGATCGACCCGCTGCCGGTCGTGGTGGTAGTAGTGCAGCACCGACGCGTGCTCGTTGAGCGCGATGATGTTGCCGTACGGCAGCTCCTCCTCGGTGTGATCGGTCGCGCGGAGATACTCGTTGTGCATCTCGTACTCCGACGCGCCGTTGCGGAACGCGAGCTCGGTGGCGCGATGCCCGCGCGCGCCGCGCGCGTTCGCGCGGCGGAGGCACTCGAGCTCGTAGTCGGTCTTCCACGCGCGATCGAAGTGCAGCGCGTTGAGCACGGCCTCGGGGTTCTCTTCACCTTCGCCGAGGAAGGCCGTGCGTCCGGAGGTGGGGAAGTGCTGCTTCGCGTCGTCGGGAGTCGCGATCATCCGGATGTCGAACTGATCGACCCAGAAGCCGGTCGGCGTATCGGCCGGTTTGTGCCAGTAGTCGACCGGCTGCCAGTAGATCAGCCGCGGTTTTTCGCCCGGCGTGTAAACGATCCAGCAATGCGGATTGTCGACCACCGGCACCCACGCCTTGAACTGCGGGTTGACCTTGAACGGGTAGTACATGTCGTCGAGAAACTGCAGCCGCTGCGTGCCGGCGTGGACGACGAGATGGTCGTACTTCGCGTCGGCGAGCGCGCGGTCGGCGCGCTGTTTCAGCGTGGCGATGTGGTCGGAGTAGAGCGTCGTGATGCGATCCGTCATGGCTGGCGAACGATAGCAGACGGACAGCGGACGGCGGACGGCGGGGGGAAGGCGCGGACGCAAAGTCACGGCGGCGAAAGCATCCCGGTCGTGCCACCGGGATGCTTTCGCCCGGACCGCCCGGTCTTTCCCGGCAAAGGTGCCTGCTCCTTTGCCGTCCGACCGTCGCCCGCTTTTGTATCTTACGTCACTCGCAATGAGTAGGCCTAAGCGATTACGCAAGATGCAAACGTCGGGCCCGGGCGCCGTTTCCGATACGATGGCTTTCATGAAGAAGCGAATCGCGTCCGCCCTGTTTCTCGTACTTCTCGCCGTCTCTGCGTTTGCCGCCGAGCCGAACGTCTATCCGATGCACGACGGCTTCGTCGATGCGAACGGCGTGTTGATCTACTACGTGACGCTCGGCAAAGGCGATCCGCTGGTGATCGTGCACGGCGGACCGGGCGCGAGTCACGACTACTTCCTCCCGTGGCTGCTCCCGCTCGCGCGCCACAACCGCGTGGTCTTCATCGACGAACGCGGCTCCGGCAAATCGGAGAAGCTCGAGGACGTGAAGCAGTACACGGTCGAGAAGATGGTCGAAGACGTCGAGGCAGTCCGCAAGGCGCTCGAGCTCGGCAAGATCAATCTCCTCGGGCACTCGTATGGCGGCGTGCTGGCGCAGGCGTACGCGCTGAAGTACCAGTCGCACCTCCGCCATCTCGTGCTGGCCAGCACGTTCTCGTCGACCAGCGCGATGAACCAGGTGTTCGTCCGGATGAAGGAGAAGATGCCGGCCGAGCTGCGCGAGCGGATCGACAAGATGGAGAAGGAAGGGGTGTACGGCCACGGCAAGCCGTACGAGCAGAACCGCTACACGGCGGAGTACGAAGTCGCGGCGTGGGGCGAGGGCTATTTCCCGTACGTCTACCAGAACCATCCCGATCCGAGCTACGACCCGGTCGCCGGCGGGCCGTCGTGGGACCTCTATCGCGAGATGTGGGGCTCGACCGGCGAGTACGTGATCGACGGCAACCTGAAGTCGGTCGAGTACACGGATCGGCTGTCGATGATCAAGGTGCCGACGCTGATCACGGTCGGCGATCACGACGAGTGCGAGCCGTCGCTCGCCGAAGCGATGCACGCGAAGATCAAAGGCTCGAAGCTCGTGGTGCTGCCGAAGAGCGGACACATGACGTTCGTCGATCAGCCGCGGATGTACATCGAGGCGGTGGACAACTTTCTGCACAAGTAGACGTAACTCCTGATGTGAGATCCGCGCGTGTCATCCCGCTGCTGTTGCTGCTGTGTGGGACAGGCACTCTTGCCTGTCGCCCCGCCACGGACACGAGTGTCCGTGGCACATCGATGCGGATCATCGTCGCCGGCGATTCGGTGGCGCACGGACAGGGGGATGAATCACACCTCTCGTTCGCCGCGCATCTCGATCGCGCGCTGACGCGCCTCGGTGTCGCGCACGAGACGCCGGTCGATCTCGCGATCAGCGGCTCGCGCACGTGGCAGCTTGCGCGCGTGCTCACGCGCGAACGCATCCGCGACGCTGACGCCATCATCATCTCGATCGGCGGCAATGACCTCTACGGCGACTCGCGCGCGCGGTTGCTCTCGCTGATCGCCCCGCGCTTGATGATGGACATCGTCGCAGACCGCGTCACCTCGATCGTCCACACCATCGAGCGCGACAGCCACGCGCGCATCGTGCTCCTCGGCGTCTACGATCCGTACCGCAATCCCCGCCTCGACGAATTCGTCAGCCTCTGGAGTGCGAAGCTCTTCCAGCGTTTCGCGGTTGATCATCGCGTCACGGTAATCACAATCGCCGATCTCTTCGTCGCGACGCGGCGCATCAGTCCGATCGACGGCTTCCATCCGAACGCCGACGCGTATGCGCGCATCGCGATGCGTGTGGCCGAGGCGTTTTAGGCATTACTTTTTGCGCAGCGCTTCGAGATCGGGATCGCTCGAGGCCTGCTGCTTCAACTTCGGATTGAGTGCCAGCGCCTTCGCCAGTGCCTGCTCCGCTTCGGCGCGTTTGCCGCCGGCGAGGCGGATCACGGCGAGGTCGTACAGCAGCTCCGGGTTCTCCGGCGCGAGCAACGCGGCGCGCTCCTGCGCGACGAGCGCCTCGGCGAAGCGTTTGTGCGTGAACGCCGTCCAGCCCTCATTCCAGGCGTAGTTCATCTCCGCGATGTCGAGCAGGCGCCCGAGCTCGTGAAACGGATCGGCATGGTCGTCGACGCGGATGTCGATCGCGCGGTCGCTGTTGCCGTTGTAGCCGGCACCTTCCTTCACCACGATCAGCACCGCCGACTGCCGGCCGCGCGAGTCGCCGCCCGCCGCGTCGCCCGCGCTGATCGCCGCGAACATCCGCCGCGCGAGCGTCCCCTTCGTCTCCAGGAACGCCTTCTCCATCGCCACGACCACCTGCTCGCCGGCGAGGATGTTCCCCTGCACCGCGTAGTTGGGGCCATTGCGGCCACCCGCCCAGTTGTTGCACTTCGGACCGCTGTACGTGGCGGAGCTGCCGTCGCGCGCGACGATGCCGAGCTGCCGCGCGCTCGGATCGGCGTCCTCGCGCAGCAGGATCTTCAGCGTCTCCTCGGCGTTCGCGCCGCGCTGCAGCAGCTCGAGCCCGCGCGGACCGAAGGCGACGTTCGCATTCGCCTGCGTGGCCACCGCGCCCGCCGTCGCGCTGGCGTACGGAACGACGCTGCCGACGCTGAAGAAGCGCGACGCGACGGCGACGCCCAGCTCGTTCGTGTTCGGGTCGCGCGCGACGATCGAGAAGGTCGCGACCGTGTGCGCGCGGGCGGTGGCGGCGACGAAGATCAGGGCGAGGAGTGTTTTCCGCATGCCCGGATTTTACGCGCGAGGAAGCGCTTCTCCGGCAGTGATCCCGGCAGCTCGAGCGCGCGCGTGAAGTGCTCGGCGGCGCGCGACGCGTCGCCCGCGCGGAGCCACAGCTCGCCGAGGGTGGAGGCGAGCGGCGGATAGTCGCGAAGCTTCGCGTCATCGGCGATGCGCTCGATCTCCGCGATGCCGGCCGCGGCGCCGTCGCACATCGCGACCGCGATCGCGCGATTCAGCGCGACGACGGGCGACGGTCGCAGCGCGAGCAGTTCGTCGTACAGGGACACGATCTCCGCCCAGTCGGTCTCCTCGAACGACGGCGCGATGGCATGCGTCGCGGCGATGCCGGCCTCGAGGTGATACGCGCTGACCGTGTCGCCCGCGGCCGCCGCGTCGAGCTGTCGCAGTCCATCCTCGAGCATGGCGCGGTCCCATCGTTCGCGATCCTGATCGGCGAGCAGCGCCGGCTCGCCCGCGGCGTCGATGCGCGCCGGAAGCCGCGCCGCCTGAAGCAGCATCAGCGCGAGGAGCGCGTGTACGGCAGGGGAGGCGGTGGCGGGATGGTCAACCAGTTGACGAGTGAGGCGGATCGCTTCGTGGCAGACGTCGGCGCGCACCAGCTCATCGCCGCCGCTCGCGGCGTAGCCTTCGTTGAACATCAGGTAGAGCACCATCAGCAGCGACTCGACGCGCGGCGCGAGCTCGGAGCGCGACGGGAAGTCGAACGTCAGGTGCTCGTCGCGGATCAGCCGCTTCGCGCGCACGAGGCGCTGCGCGATCGTGCTGCTCTGCGCGAGGAACGCGCTGGCGATCTCGTCGACGCTGAAGCCGCCGACGGTCTTCAGCGTCAGCGCGATGCGGCTCTCCTCGGGGATGGCGGGATGACAGCAGAGGAGCATCATGCGCAGCTGGTCGTCGACGAGCTCGTGGGCGAACGACGGCTCGTCGGGATCGACGTTGTCGCCGAACGCCGCCGCGATCGCCGGCGCTTTGTCGCGCAGCGACGCGTTGCGGCGGATCTGGTCGAGCGCCCGGTTGCGCGCCACGCGAAAGAGCCAGCCGGCGGGATTCTCCGGGATCGCGCCGAAGCTCCACTGCTGCATCGCCGCGATCAGCGCCTCCTGCACGACCTCCTCGGCCAGCGGCAGGTGCGCGGGGCCGAAGATGCGCGTGAGCGTGGCGACCATCTGTCCCGCGCGATGGCGGAACAGATGGTCGATCAGGAGGTTGGTGTCCACGAATCAGACCTGGTGCACCTGGCGGATCTCGATCGAGCCGAAATCGAGATGGGGGCAGTCGCCGCAGATGCGGACCGCTTCGTCGTAATCGGACGCCTCGATGGCGAGGTAGCCGCCGAGGACTTCCTTCGATTCCGCGAAGGGACCGTCGATCACGGCGGCGCCGCGGCGGACGACGCGTCCCTCGCCGTCGCGCAGCTTCTGGCCGGTCGCGCCGACCTTCGCCATCCAGGTGCGATACCGCCCCGTGATCTGCTGCATCTCCTCCGGGCTCATGTCGGGGCGAGCCATGCCGTTTCCGCGCAGCAACAGAATGAATTGGGCCATTTCGTTCTCCTTTCGCAGTGTAGACGAACGGCCGGAGCGCGAATCGACACGGAGAGGGACAAAAAAATCGAGCCCGGCGAACCGGGCTCGATCGGAAAAGCTGCTGTTGCGTTGCGATTAGCGGGTCTTGATGCAGCCGCTGTTCGCGTTCGACCACTCGTACTGATAGCCGAAGCCGCCGGTGCCGATGAACGGCGTCGGGGACCACGCGCACTTGTCGTCGGCTTCGTAGCCGCGACGATCGAACCACGCATTGCCGAGGGCGTCGGTGACGGCCTCACGGGTCTCGTGGCAAACGAAGTGCTCCTGGTTCTGGGCGGTGGTGAAGCCGCCGACGGAGCAGCCGCTGCAACCCGGCCAGGGCTCGATCGAGTACTTCACGTTCTTGCCCGAACCGTCAACGTAGTGGCTGTGGTACGCGCAGTAGGCCAGGTTCGGGCCGCCGCACGAGGTCGAGGAACCGTCGGAGGAGTAGGAGGTAGAGGGGAGGAAGACTTCGTAGATCGCGTTGTAGTCGACGCCGTGCGAGGCGACGTAGCGCTGAACTTCCTGCTGCACGATCGAGTCGGTGACGTTGGTCGGAGGCGTGCTCGTGTCGAACCAGTCAGCCTGATTCACGAGCGAGCCCTGCGCGATGTTGCCGTAGCCGCTGACCGGATCCTCACCGTAGTACTGGGTGATGGTGTTGAACTCCGGGGTCGTGCCGAACTGATTGCGGAAGGCCTGCAGCTCCGAGGCGTACGCGCTGGGGATGTTGCCCCAGAAGATGAGGACGACATTGGCATTACGGATGACCGTGCCACCATTGTGGTAGGACAGGTTGCCGCCAGCGCCGCCGCCACCAGCGTACTTGCTGGGGTTAGCTTTGGTGTTCCCGTGGTTGACTTCGACATCCTGACCAAAGGCGGTAACCGCGAGCGCGGCGGTAAAAACGAGTGCCAGAGCCTTCTTCATTTATTGGGTCCCTCTCCTGTTTGTGTTTGTTTTGTACTTCGTTGACGGATCGCTCTAAGAGCAACGGCGCTGCCATATGCCATCACATCGCTAAGTGATTGAAAACAAATGGAAAGACCGTTTGTGATGGCGTGAAAAGGGTCAACGTTGACCCCTTTGCGGGTCAAAACCCATGCTCAGGATTTGACCCGAGGGTCAGCGTGTGTGCCAGATCACGACCCTTTGGTGGCCGGAATCACCTGGCCGAGTTCGCCGCGAGCAGCTGATCGATCGAAATCAGCTTGTCTTCACCGTCAGCGTTGCGCAAAAGCGCGTGATACCAGCCCTTCACGCCGACCGGCGTCAGCCTTTCGCCGTCGATCGTCAGCGGACGCCCGCTGGCGATGTCGATGAATACCTGCTCGTAGTCCGAGCGGCTGAGGCGCGGTGACGGCTCGTATTTTGTGGCGCGGCGGTCGGCGTAGCGGCGGCTGTGCCCGCGGCGGTCGACCTGCTCGCCGCGCCACGGCGGCTCGAGCTGATCGACGTCGGCGCGGCGGCGGCCCGCGTGAAAGTTCTCCAGCTCCGGCAGCACCGAGCCCCAGCGCGTCAGCCGGCCGACGTCCTCGTACGCGGCGGGCCGCTCATCGAGATCGAGCAGCGACGCCATCTCGCCGCGGAGCACGGAGAAGAGGATGTTGTAGCTGAACGGATCGGAGTGGAGGTGGATCGATTCGTCGAAGCGCATCGCGATCTCCAGCGCGATCTGGCGCAACGACAACGTGCGGCCGCCGGTCGTCGTCCAGACCTCGTCGTCGGGCGCCGTGTCGAACGGATTGCGCGGGAAGTGATAGTCGCGCGTCACCCAGCCGTTGCGCGAGGGATGACGGCCCGGCTCGACGCCGGCGATGCGCGGGAGATCGTTGACCGTGTCGAGGCGATACGACGGCCAGCCGATCACCTCGCGCGTGATGCCGGCGATCAGCGCGATCGTGGCCGACATCAGGCCGGGATCGGGGATGAAGTCGAGCGTGATCTCGATCCGGTCGCGCCGCGGACGGACGCCGAGCGCGCTCGATTTGCGGTTCAGGCCGGCGACGATCACCGGCACCGGCAGGAGGTGCGCGAGGAGCAGCGCGAGCTTCTGGATCGTCCGGTTGCGGCCGCGCTCCTCGCGCGTCAGTTCAAAGGAGATGTTGCAGTGGAGGCTGAAGGCCTCGAGCCGCACCGAGTGTCCGCTGCGCTGCTCCCAGGCATCGAGCTGATCGCGGACGAAGCCGAGCTGCTCCCACGCGCTGCGCACCGCGCGCGCCGTGCACTGCGGCGCGATCTCGATCACCGGCGTCACGACTTCGATCACGCCGCCGTCGAAGTAGAGCGCGCCGCCGGTCGGCAGCTGCGACGACTTGGTCGTGCGGCGCATCAGCGGCCTGTCGATGAAGCCGGCCGGCGTCCGCCAGTATTCTTCGGGAACGACTTCGTGGCCGTCGACGATGGTTTTGAATTCCGCTTCGAGTCCGATCACAGGTTGGGCGAGTTGTTTGACGTAAGGAAATTGCATGGGATGTCGGACAGCAGACAGCAGACAGCGGAAGAACGGCGGCCCGCTGTCCGCTGTCTGCGTTCCGCTGTCTCCTCAAGGCAAGGATCAAACCATGATCAAGCGGGAAGTGCGTCCGCCCGCCGCACGCGGACGCGAGCACGGCATCGAACAGATGAGGCGCTCGATGCAACTGCTGCACGCCGACTGCATCGACCTGATGCGCGAACTGCTGCTGCGCTGGATCGTGTCGCATCCGGCGGTCACGTGCGTGATTCCGGCGACGCGGAACCCGGAGCACATGCGCGAGAACCTGCGGGCGGGTGAGGGGCGGCTGTTGACGATGGAGGAGCGGCGCGACGTCGTCAGGCGCCTGGCTCGAGCTTGAAGTAGATCGTCAGCTCGTGCACGACTTCCTTCGCCTCGCCATCCTTGATCATCGGCTTGAAGCGCCAGTTGCGGATGGCCTTCACCGCGACGTCGCTGAAGACCGGCTTCTCCGGCGGCGTGACGACGGTGACTTCCTTCACCCGGCCGTCCTTGCCGATCCGGTACTTCACGACGAGCTGGTCTTCCCAATGCCGCAGCCGTGCATCCTCGGGATACCGCGGGTAGACCTGCGACATCGGATACATCGGCAGCGGTTTGTCGCGCTCGATCACCACCGGCGCATCTTTCGGGATGCCGCCGATGACGCCGCCCGTCTGGCCGCCGAGGTCGCCGCCGACGACGCCGGTCGGAGTGCCGCCGACGACACCGCCTTCGATGCCGCCCTCGACGCCGTTGACCACGCCGACTGTCGACGTCATCTCCGGTTTCGGCAGCTCATTCGTGACGATCGGGATCGTGTCGGGGATGACGGTCGGAGCGACGTCCACCGGCAGCTTGGCCGGCGCGAAGGTCTGTTTGACCGGGGTGAGTTTCGCCGCGGCGGGGGGCGGCGGGGGCGGTGGCGGATCGGGAATCGTGACGAGCTGATACGACCGCATCAGGTGCGGCGACTGCTTCGGGAAGGTCACGTTCCAGACGGCGAAGACGATCGCGATGGCGATCGCTGCTCCGTGGACCGCGAGGGACACCGGCAGCGACTCATAAAGAATGAGGCGGCTGCGGCGGCCGGCGATTTCAGGCGCGACTGTTTCGAACATCCGCCCTTCCTGAAGTTATTTGGATTAGAACCCGCGACATTCTACCGCCACGGCCTCTCTCTCGTCATGTTACAAATTGACGCCTTCACTTGGCCCGAGACGTTTGATGCGGAACGAGATTACCAGCAAAGCGGGCCACCTCCACTGCATTGTTGCAACGCTGCTCGGGATGGGCAGCGCTGCCGTCGTTGTCTGGCAGAATTCGCGCCTGACCGTCCTCTGGGATCTGTCGTACATCCTCGAGAACGCCTCGCGGATCGCGGCCGGCGATGTGCCGTATCGCGATTTTCCGTTTCCGTATGCGCCGCTCACGTTCGCCGTCCAGGCCCTGCTGATCAAGCTCTTCGGCCGCGCGCTGTGGCACCACGTGGCGTACGCCGCGATCGTCGGCGCGATCGCGACGGCGCTCACGTACTTCATCGTCCTCCGCATCACGCGCTCCGCCGCGACGGCGGTGATCCTGACGCTGCCGCTGATCCCGCTCGGCGTCTACTGCATCTTTCCTCATCCTTTTTACGATCCCGACTGCTGCGTCGTCGTCCTCTGCCTGATCGCGCTGATGCTGCGCAACGATGACTCGATCGCCCTCGGCGTGCTCGCGGTCGCCCCGCTCTTCGTGAAGCAGAACATCGGACTGGCGCTGCTCGGCGCGATGGTGATCCTCGCGATCGTGCGCAGGCGCTGGCGGACACTCGGCGGCATCGCGATCGGGAGCGCCGTCGCGCTGATCGCGGTCGCCGCGATCTTCGGCCTCGGTAATTACATCCAGTGGACGATCCGCTTCGCCGCGTCGCGACGCCTGCCGCCGCTCGCGCAACAGCTCGAGACCTACAACGATCCGACGCTCTGGTGGTGGCTCGCGTGCGTCGTCGCCGGCGCGCTGCTCGCGCGGCGCTGGCGTGCCGAGGCATTGCCGCTGATCGCGATCCCGTGGCTGTGGGTACTGCTGCGGTTGTTCGTGTTCGATGATCCGCTCGAGCCGCAGATAAACCTGCTGCGAACGTGGCCGTTGATGATCGTCGTCGGCTTGCTGCTGCTCCGGCAACCAATTGCCTTCATCCTCTTCGCCACGATCCAGGGCGCCTTCCTCTCGCAGAGCACGTGGGGCTCGAGCTACGGCATCTGGCCGCTGCTCGTGATCCTTCTTGCGATCGCGTTCGAATGGCTTCGCATCGATCGCTGGTCGATCGCCCTCGCATCGCTCATCGTCGCCGTCACGCTCGCGGGCGGGATCCGCTACGTCGTCCTCGAGGAGCGGCTGAAGTACGCGAAGATCTTCGAGGACTGGCGCCCGCCGCTCGCGGCGCTCGTGCAATGGACCGAGCGCAACATCCCGCGCGATGACGCCATCCTCTGCCTGCCGGGCGAAGATCTCTTCTACTTCACGACCGGCCGCCGTCCACGCGTGCCGGTGCTGATGTTCGACCGGACGATCAATCCGTTCGATGCGAAGGCGATCGCGTCATTTCCGAACGTCCGCTGGGTAATCGTGAAGAGACGGCTTCAGCTGAACGGGTCGCCGATGGAGGAGGAGGCCGAGGTCCTGCGGCTGATGCGGCTCACTCCGGTGGCCCACCTGCCCAACCATGACGTCTACCGCCGGCAGTGAGGGGCACTGCCGGCGGAGACGGGAGAGGTCCGGTAAGCGAGGAGATCCGGTAGCCCCATGTACTTGGAGGGACGAGGCCTCCAAATATGGCGTTACAAAACTGTTACGACCGTGACTGTGAGCCGGGTCACGCCTCATTAATATAGGTGGCGCTACCCTGCGCCGGGCTCTCAGCAATGGCTCGCTACATCCAGAAACTCGCCCTCCTCGGCCGCGAACGGTGGATCGGATGGGAGATCGACGGCGTCGGCACCGAGGTGCCGGGGCTGATGCTCGCCGACCACGTGCCGGAGGACGAGCTCCGCGCGCACGGCGTCAAGGAGTTCAGTCCGATGCCGTTCGAGAGCTTCCTCGGACTCGGCGCAACGCTGGCGAAAGGCGGCGCGTTGCTCGACGAGGACATCGAGTTCCGCCTCGACGCGCTGCAGGTCGGCATGGACCGCAGCCGCAGCCGCGGAATGACGGTCATCCCGCGCGACGTGCTCGCGTTGATGCTCGGCGAGGCGATCGAGCACCCGCGCGTGCAGGCGCGCTTCCGCGAGTGGGAGAGCGTCGGCGCGGTGCAGGTGCTGCGCGCCGACGATTGCTATCTGCGGATCACGGGGCGCTTAGCCTAGCGACGCGGCGACGGTCGCGAGTTGCTCCGCCACTTCCGCAACCGACGCTTTCGGCGCGGTGTAGCTGTCGAAGCGGACGAGCACCGGATCGTAAATGCCGCGCTGATAGAGCTCGGCGCGTGCGGCGATGAATTTCTGCCGGAGCTCCGGTGAGAGCGAGTCGCCGGCGGCTTTCATCTCTTCTGCGATTGCTTTGAGATCCATTCGTTCAACCCCAGTTTTTCGTACATCGCGATGTCATCCGGCTCGACGACCGTGAAGTGCGTCACTCCGCGATCGCCGGCGTCATCGGCCTTCAGCAGTCCGAGCGGCGAGAGGTCGGCGTCGATGCCGACGATATCGTAGCCGACCCACATCGCGTAGCCGCGCTCCTCGGACGGACCGAGGGAGCTGGCGACGCGGGCGACGTTCTTGATGTAGCGTGACATCGTGCTCGAGCTGGTCATTTTCACCGGCCTTCCCGGCTCCGGCAAATCGACGTACTTCCGCGAGCACTTCGCGGCAACGCACGTGCATGTGAGTAAAGACCTGATGCCGAACGCGCGGGGACGGGAGGATCGTCAGCGGATGCAGATCGAGTCGGCGCTCGCCGCCGGACGCAGCGTCGTCGTCGACAACACGAATCCGTCGCGCGAGGTCCGCGCCGCGCTCATCGCCATCGGCCGGCGTTTCGGCGCGCGCATCATCGGCTACTACTTCGACGCCGACGCGCGCACGTGCATCATGCGCAACCGCGCCCGCGAGGGCCGCGCGCGCGTGCCCGACGTCGCGATCTTCACGACGAGAAAGAAGCTGCAGGTGCCGGAGCTGAATGAAGGATTCGATGAGCTGCACGTGATCGCATCATGAAACCCGAAACCCTCCTTCGCCGCGTCTTTCCGCCGATGCTCGCGACGCTTACCACCGCGCCGCCGGGCGATGAATCGTCGTGGGTGTACGAGCTCAAATACGACGGCTTCCGCGCGATCGTCGGCATCGGCGACGGCGACATGGCGATGTGGAGCCGCAACGAGATCGATCTGGCGGAGCGCTTCCCGCGCATCGCCGAGGCGGTGTCGAAGATCAAGGCGAAGGAGGTCGTGCTCGACGGCGAGATCGTCGCGCTCGACGAAAAAGGGACGCCGCGCTTTCAACTCCTGCAGCAGGGAAACCGCGAGCTGATTTTCTTCTTCGACATCCTCTGGCTCGACGGCCAGGACCTCCGCTCCCGGCCGTACGAGGAGCGCCGCGCGATCCTCGAGAAAGTCCTGAAGCGTCCGCCCGCCGGCGTGAAGCTGGCGGAGATCATCGACAAATCGTGGACCGAGGCGCTGCGCGACGCCGCGAAGACCGGCTGGGAAGGGATCATCGCCAAGCGCCGCAGCTCGGTCTACGAAACGCGCCGCTCGAAGGAGTGGCTGAAGATCAAGTCGCTCAATCAGCAGGAGCTGGTCATCGTCGGCTATCAGCCGTCGACGCACTCCTCGCGCGAGATCGGCTCGCTGCATCTCGCGGTCATGGGGAAGGACGGCGCGCTGCACTACGCCGGCAAGGTCGGCACCGGCTTCTCGTACAAGATGCGCGTCTGGCTGAAGGACGAGCTGACGAAGGACAAGGTGGCGGAAAAGCTGGTGAAGGACGCGCCGCGCGTGCGCGATGCGACGTGGGTGAAGCCGCGCCTCGTCGCGCAGGTGGCGTTCACCGAATGGACGTCCGACAACCGCCTGCGCCATCCGTCGTTCCTCGGTCTGCGCGAGGACAAGGCGCCGGCCGAGGTGGTGAAGGAGGTGCCTGTGGCAGCGGGGGAAACCAGAAAGCAGAAAGCAGAAACCAGAAGTCGCAAGCAGGCAACCGGCAACCAGAAACCGGCAACCGGCAACGTCACTCTCACCCATCCCGAGCGCGTGCTTTATCCGCGCGACAAGTTCACGAAAGAAGACGTCGCCGCGTACTACGAGGCGATGGCCAAGCCGATGATCCGCGCGCTGGCGGGGCGGCCGCTCTCGCTCGAGCATTGGAACCAGGGCATCGATCACCCGTCGTGGTTTCATCAGAACCTCGGCAAGGAAGCGCCGTCGTGGCTCACCACGGTCTCGACGCCGACGCGCGTCGCGAGCCGCGCGACGGTGAAGCACCTCGTCGTCGACAGTCCCGAGTCGTTGCGCTGGCTGGCGCAGATGTCGGTGCTGACGGTGCACATGTGGAACTCGCACGAGCCGAAGCTCGAGGAGCCCGACTGGATCGTCTTCGATCTCGATCCGGCGAAAGGAGAGGGGATCTCGCAGGCCATCGAGGCCGCGATCGTCGTCCGCCGCCTGCTCGAAAACCTCGAATTGCCGAGCGTCCCGAAGACCTCGGGCAAGCGCGGCATCCACGTCTTCGTCCCGCTCGCGCCCGGGTACTCGCACGAGGATGCGAACGCGTTCGCCTGCCACATCGCCGACGCCATCGCGCGCTCGGTGCCCTCGTTCACCACCGAGCGCGCGCTCAACCAGCGGCGAGGCCGGCTCTATCTCGACTGCATGCAGAACGGCTACGGCAAGACCATCGTCGCGCCGTATTCGCTGCGCGCGATCGACGGAGCGCCGGTCTCCGCGCCGCTGAAGTGGAGCGAGGTGACGAAGAAGCTCGATCCGAAAAAGTACAACCTCCGGACGATGCCGAACCGCCTGGCGAAAGTCGGCGATCTCTTCGAGGCGGTGTTCAAGGACAAAGCGAAGCTGCCGAAGTTCGAGTGATCAGCGCGAGTGCGGCGCGAGCGGCGCCGCGTCGTACGCGAAATCAGGCGGGATGGCGAACATCGACGGCGGCACCTCTTCGACGCGGATCTCGTCGATCACCGTCCGCGTCGTCTCGCTGATCGGCGGGCCGCCTTCGAACGTCCGCGTGACTACGAGCTCGCTGCCGAGGGTCATGCCGGTGAGGGCGGACGTGACGGGCTTGAGCATGAGGTCGACGGCGTTCCAGCCGGTCGTCAGCTCGCGCTCGAACGAAAGCCGCGGCAGGTCCTCGGCGCACCACAGCGTCTGCGTCGCGTGCACCGTCGCGTTGATCACAGTGCCGTCGTCGTCTTTCGCGCTGAGCCGATAGTCGAGCGTGATCACATGCTTCTTCGCCGGATGTCCGGCCACGGTCTCGATCCCTTCCTCGCGATGCAGCACGACCGGCTGGCCGACCGTCTCGCCGCCGGGGAACGGGAACTGGAAGAGGATCGACGAGCGCGTCTTCGCCGACACGCGCACGCGATCGTGATACGTCTTCTTCGCGTTCTTCAGCAGCACCGCGGTGGCGTCGCCGTCGCGCGAGATCATCACGTCGAAATCGCGGCCGCTGTTCGCCGGCGCCGCATCGAGCTCGACGCGGTAGCTCGCGCCCTCGGCATACACGACGCCGGACGACTTCGCGACGCCGTGCGTGCTCGTGAACGTCGTGGTGAAGTGGTAGATCACCCCGGCCAGAACGAGCGGCAGCATGACGTCATTATGGTGCGTGACATAATCGCGCGCTGTGACGAAACGGGCAGTGATCACGGGCGCTTCGAGCGGGATCGGCGAGGCGCTCGCGCGCGAGCTGGCGTCGCGCGGCTGGGAGCTGGCGCTGCTCGCGCGCCGCGGCGATCTGCTGGCGAAACTGGCGGCGGAGCTGCCGCGTGCGGTCGGCATCGAATGCGACGTGCGCGATTCCGCGGCGGTGCACGACGCGGTGCGGAAAGGGGAGTCGCAGCTCGGCGGCCCGTTCGATCTCGCGGTCGCCAATGCCGGCATCGGCATCCCGTCGTTCGCCTTCGAGTTCAACCTCGCCGACGCCGAGCAGATGGTCCGCGTCAACATCCTCGGCACGATGTACCTGTTCGACGCGGTGATCCCGTCGATGATCGAGCGCCGCGCGGGACGCTTCGCCGGCGTCGCCTCGCTGGCCGGACATCGCGGCCTGCCGTCGTCGTCCGTTTACTCCGCGACGAAGTCGGCGATGCAGTCGTTCCTCGAGGCGAGCCGCGTCGAGCTCAAGCCGCTGCACGTCGGCGTGACGATCATCAACCCGGGCTTCGTGGCTACGCCGATGACGGAAAAGAACAAGAGCATGCCGTTCCTCTGGCAGGCGCCGCGCGCCGCGAAGTACATCGCCGACCGGCTGGAGAGCGGCAAGGCGGTGATCGAGTTTCCGCTGCCGATGTCGCTCCTCACGCGGACGCTCCGCTTCATGCCGCGCGCGTTGTTCGACCGGATGACCGTGGTTTACGCAAAACGGAAGATCGATCGCAGTAAGCTGAAGCGATGAACAAGCAAACGCTCGGTGTCCGGCTGTGGGCGCTGAAGAACGTCTTCCTGATCTGGATCGCGTCGCCGACGATCCTCGAAGTCAATGAGCGCCGCTGCGTCGTCCGCGTCCCGCTCACCTGGAAGACGAAGAACCACCTCGGCTCGATGTACTTCGGCGCCCTCTGCATCGGCGCCGACGTCTCCGGCGGCCTGATCGCCTTCCACCTCATGCAGCAGCAGAAGGTGCGCCTGTCGTTCGTGTTCAAGGACGTGAAGGCCAGCTTCCTCAAACGCCCTGAGGCCGACGTGCACTTCACCTGCGAAGACGGCGCGAGCATCCAGGAGACGTTCCGCCGCGCCATCGAAACCGGCGAGCGCCAGGAGTCGACGGTGCGCGTCGTTGCGACGTGCCCGAAGAAACTCGGCGATGAGCCGGTGGCGACGTTCGAGCTGACGTTGTCGTTGAAGAAGAGGTGAGCGACATCAGCTCATCGCCTTCGTCTCTTCCAGGAACGCGATCACCTGTTCGCGACTCACCGAAGGGAATCCCTCCAGAAAATCATCGATCGAATCGCCTGCTTCGAGATACTCGATCAGCGTTTGCGCCAGGACGCGCGTTCCTTTGAACACGGGCGCGCCGCTCATGACGCCCGGATCGCCTGAGACGACGGCGCTATCGCGGGCGAGCAGACGGGAAGCGAGCTCCATCCGTTCGTTTTCCGGCAGACGCAGGGCGTCGTGAAGCAGTGCGCTGGCGTCTCGTGTCATGGCGTTAGCTTACCCACATTTACTTCATATTCGCGTACTCGGTGAACTTCGCGTCCTCCGGCAGCGTGTACTTCCTCAAAAACTCCCACGCGACTTTGTTCGTCGCGTCGGCGGTCGAGTAGTAGTCGTGCGTGTGGTTCGGCACTTCCGTCAGCTCGACGATGAAGCCGCGCTTCTTCAGCTCGTCGCGGGTGGCGCGGACGTATTCGATCGGAAAGTACGGATCGCGGCTGCCGCAGATGATCGCGAACGGGATGTTGCGCGTGGCGAAGCCGATGACGTTGTAGCTGTCGGCCGGCATCGCGCCGGCGTGCACGGCGACGGCGGCGAAGTACTCCGACTCGATCAGGCCCATTTCCAATCCGAACACCGCGCCGGCTGAATGTCCGAAGAGATAGACGCGGCGGCCGTCGATCGCATACTTCGTTTTCAGCATCTCGACGAGATCGTGCAGCAGCAGAGGGCCGTCTTCCGGCGAGCCCCACTGCTGCGAGTTCGTCGAGTCGGGACCGGCGAGGATGATCTTCTCTTTCTGCGCCAGCCCCTTCCACTTGTCGACCAGCGATGCGCCGTTACGGCCGGAGCCGTGCAGCGTCACGATCAGCGGCACCGGCTTCGCGGGATCGATGCCGTCGGGGACGAAGAGGTAGTACGTCCGCGTTTTACCGCGCGACGTGATCGTCTGCTTCTCGACCTTCGCCGCGTGAAGCGGCAATGCAATCAGCAGGACGATCAGCAGCCGCTTCACGGCTTCGCCGTCTCGCTGTAAAGCAGCTCGATCCACTTATCCGTCTTGATGAACCCCTTCCCCCACGCGTCCCAGGGCGCGAGCACGTTGTCGGTCTTCAGCTGCTCGACCGTCTTGCCCGCTTTGCGGCCGGCGTCGACCGCGTTCCACGTGCCCTTCAGCATGTCGAGGAAGGCGCGGAGGCCGGCTTTGTCGGAGAGGGGGCCGTGACCGGGGATCACTTTGGCGTCGTCCGGCATCGTGGCGAGGACGGTCTGCACGCCGGCGATCATTCCTTTCACGCTGCCGCCGTTCTCGACGTCGATGAAGGGGTACATGCCGTTGAAGAAGTCGTCGCCCATGTGCACGACGTTCGACTTCGAGAAGAAGATCACCGAGTCGCCGTCGGTGTGTCCGTGCGGGAAGTGCACGGCCTTGATCTCCTCGCCGTTGGCCCAGACCGACACCTTGTCGTCGAACGTCACGACCGGCAGCGCCTCCTTCGGCGCGGGCGGCGTGGTGCCGCCGAGGTTTTTCGAGCCGGATTGCAGGCGCTTGCGGACGTTGCTCTGCGCGATGATCGGCGCCTCGCGGCCGAAGACCTCGTTCCCGCCGGTGTGATCGCCGTGGTAGTGCGTGTTGAGCACGAATTTGATCGGCTTGTCGGTGATGCCGTGCAGCGCCGCCTTGATCTTGGGCGCGAGCGGCGCGAACTGATCGTCGATGATCACGATGCCGTCTTCGCCGACCGAGACGCCGATGTTGCCTCCGGCGCCGATCAGCATGTAGACCGACCCGGCGACTTTCTGCACCTTCACCTCGACTTTGGAAAAGTCCTGGTTCTGGGCGAAGAGGGGAGTGGCGAGAAGGAGTGCAAGAAGGAACAATCTGCGCATGGCGGGATTGTAGATGAGCGAGCGCGTGCGGAACGGCTTCCCCTGGTGGTTGCGACCGTTCCTTTTCAACGACGTCCTCGCCATCACCCTCGGACGCCGCGTCTATCTCGCCGCGAGGCTGGCCGGCGCGGAGCGCGAGCGGATCATCGCGCACGAGCTCGCGCACGTCGCGCAGATCGAGCGCGTCGGCCTGCTGCGCTTCTATGGCCGCTACCTCATCGAATACGTCGCCAACCGTCGGAACGGGATGACACCGCACGAGGCGTATCGCCGTATCTCCTTCGAACAGGAGGCGCTTATAATCGAAGCCTCTGTACGATCAGAGGATTGATGATCCAGTTCCACTCACTGGAGGTCCCGCAGCTCGAACGCTTTCTCGAGCGGCACAAAGCCGGGCTGACGCTGCGGAGTGAAGTCGACCTCGATCTCGTCCTGCGGCAGATCCTGCAGAAGGCCTACGAGTTCGTGCCGTCGGAGTCGGGCTCGATCCTGCTCGACGATCCGTTCCGCAAAGTCGCCTCGCGCAAGGACAACGACCTCGTCTTCATCGCGACGTTCGGCCAGGCCAGCCGTGACCTCATCGGCCAGCGCCTCTCCGCGCAGCACGGCATCGTCGGCCGCGTTTACCAGACCGGCTCGCCGTATCTCTCCACCGACGTCCGCGAAGACGAGTTCTACTTCCCCAAGATCGACGAGACGATCGGCCACGTCACCCACTCCATCGTCTGCGTCCCGATCTACATCGGCAAGCATGTCTGCGGCGTGCTCGAGCTGATCAACCGGCAGGACGGCCACGCCTTCACGCAGCGCGACATGACGCTGCTCGAGATCTTCGCGGGCTACACGTCGTTCACGCTGCAGAACGCGCTCGATGCGCGCCGCGCGCACGAGCTGGCGAAGAAGGACGACCTGACGGGGCTCTACAACGACCGCTGGTTCAACGTCCGACTGACCGAAACGATGGCCGACGCGCGCAAGACGGAAAAAGAAGCGGTGCTGATCTTCATGGACCTCGACCGCTTCAAGGTCATCAACGACTGCCACGGCCACCTCGCCGGCAGCCAGGTGCTGCGCGAGGTCGGCTTCCATCTCAAGCGGATCGTGCAGCTCGGCGACGCGACGGTCGCGCGCTACGGCGGCGACGAGTTCGTGATGATCCTTCCGAACACCTCGCTCGACGAAGGTCTGCAGATCGCCGAAGAGATCCGCTCGACGATCGCCAACGCCAGCTTCCTCGATCGCGAGTGGGGCTTCTCCATGCCGCCGCTGCACCTGCGCGGGATCCTCTCCGCATCGATCGGGATCGCGCAACACATCCCCGATCCGAATACGTCGCTGCCGATCGAGCAGGAGAAGAACACGCTGCTCAAGCGCGCCGACAGCGCGATGTACCGGGCGAAATCGCGCGGCAAAAATCAGGTCGTCGTTTCGCCGGCGGGGGAGGACCTCACGCCCGATCCCGGCGGCGAGCTCTCCACGAGCGCGATCGGCTGACGCTCGCGCAGCCACCACCAGATGGCGAACGTCGACATCGCGGCCGCAACGTGCTTCAGCGTGTGGCCGCTGACGAACTGCAACGCATCGAAGATCTGCCGGTCATACAGCTCGCACGCTTTCGCGATGGCGTAGAAGACGAGCACCGGTGCGAGCTTCCAGCGCCGCAGCGCGAGGATGAGCAGCCCGGGGAGGAACTGCACAATGCCGTACAGCCGCAGGTCGCCGTTCGCTTCCCACCAGACGATGCTGCCGATCCCGATCAGCTCCGCGATGACCAGCGTCGCAATCTCGTGCTCCTCGGCCAGCATCGCCACCAGCGGCACGACCGCGATGACGATCCCGATCCGGTCGTAGAGCAACGTGCCGTCGTTCGGCGCGAGGTGGTAGAGGCTCGAGCCGATCGCGGTGAGCACGAGACCGACGCCGAAGAGCGTGGCCGGAGCGTTGCGGCGGATCGTCGCCAGCGACAGCAGTCCGATCAGCAGGAACGGCAGGTTCGACACGACATTCCAGAAGTTGGGGATACCGGCGATCGTGCGGGTGTCGGCGAAGTGGTGATAGTCGGGATTCTGCGGAAAAAACGGCACGAAAAGGAAAGTGCCGGCGATGGCCAGCGCCGCGAGAAGGAGGATTGTGAGAAGTGGTCTGCCCATCGCAAAAAAGATTCTGCTATTCTCCGTCATCCACCCGTTGCCTCGTTTTTCTTTCACAACTTCACGCACTTTCAGGAGGTCCTGCATTGGCGAAAATCACTGCCGAATACATTTGGATTGACGGACAGAAACCGACGGCCAAGCTCCGCTCGAAGACGAAGATCCTCGACGCGCCGGCCAAGAGCCTTGGCGACATTCCCGAGTGGGGCTACGACGGCTCGAGCACCTCGCAGGCGAGCGGACATTTCTCCGACCTGCTGCTCCGGCCGGTCAAGTACGTCCCCGACCCGCTGCACCGCGAGCACGACCTCCTCGTCCTCTGCGAAGTCCTGAATCCCGACGGCAGCGTGCACTGGAGCAACACCCGCGCGCATCTGCGCGAGGTTGCGGAGAAGTACAAGGAGCACGATCCGTGGTTCGGCATCGAGCAGGAGTACACCTTCTTCGAGGGCAACCGTCCGCTGGGCTGGCCGGAGTCGGGCTTCCCCGCGCCGCAGGGCGGCTACTACTGCGGCGTCGGCAGCGATGAAGTGTTCGGCCGCGAAGTGGTCGAAGCGCACGCCGATGCCTGCATCCGCGCCGGCATCCACATCGTCGGCACGAACGCCGAGGTCATGCCGGCGCAGTGGGAGTTCCAGGTGGGAGCGGTCGGGGCGCCCGACATCGCCGACGAGCTCTGGCTGGCGCGCTGGCTCCTGTACCGCATCGGCGAGGAGTTCGGCGTCAGCGCGACGCTCTATCCGAAGCCGGTGAAGGGCGACTGGAACGGCGCCGGCGCGCACACGAACTTCTCGACCAAGGCGATGCGCAGCGAAGGCGGCATCAAGGTGATCGAAGAGGCGATGAAGAAGCTCGAGAAGCGGCACGACGATCACATCAAGGTCTACGGCGCGCACAACGAGGAGCGGCTCACCGGCCTGCACGAAACGGCGCCGATTCACGCGTTCCGCTACGGCATCAGCGACCGCGGCGCGTCGGTGCGCATCCCGATGGCGACGACGGCGACCGGGCGCGGCTATTTCGAGGATCGCCGTCCGGCCGCGAACATGGATCCGTATCAGGTTTGCGCCATCCTGATCGAAACGGTTTGCGGCGACTAACGTATACTCATTGAACGCGGGGCGGTTCACCTGAGCCGCTCCGCGGTTCGATCAACTTCTACATGAACAGCATTGCCGTGGCTGAGCTGATCCTGAACCTGGCCTGGATGGCCGTCGCAGCGACGGCGTTCCTCGTCCTGCTGCCTCAGGCCGGGGATCATCGCCGCAAGCACGCGATCGCCGCGCTCCTCTGCTGCGTCGCCCTGCTGTTCCCCATCATCTCCGCGTCCGACGACCTCGGCGCCGACCGCGTCACCTTCGAGGTGCTCGCCGCGGTGCTGGTTGCCATCGCCCTCATCATCGGCCTGACCGCGATCGCACGCATCACCGTGCGTCCGGTCGCTCGCGTGTCGTTCGTCCTCGCGAAGCACGCCGATCCCCGCTCGCCGCCGGCGCGCTGATCAAAAGCGGACCAACGGTCCCTTCAGCGCCGGCACCCCGACCGGTCTCCACTTCGAAGGCAGCGTGTCGCTGCTCTCCGATTTCCTTCCTCCCGACCCGGAGACCGGCGGGATGCGAGCGCTGCAATGGACCCGCGGAATCCCAACCGCGCAGCGGCGGCATTCTCGCGAGGCGACTATCCCCTGAGTTGCCTCCCGGGCTGCGAGGGTGTCGCCACTGGACGGTTGGGATTTTCGTTGGCCGTTGACAGTTGGCCGTTGGCAGTAGAGCGACGGCTAACTGCCAACTGCCAACTGTCAACGGGTCCGCGTGCTGCATTAGCAGGAGGACTTCACGATGATGAAGAAACTGCTACTGATGGGCATGGTGATCGCGATGATCGGATGCCGCAGCACGACGCGTTACCAGCGGCAGCACGACGCGATGATGTCGTCGTCGACGACCGCGACCGTCACGACATTGAGCTCGCGCGACATCGCCGGAATCGTCCGGGCGGCCAACAGCGGCGAGATCGATCAGGCTCAGGCGGCGCTGCCGCATCTGTCGACGCAGGCCGCGCGCGACTTCGCCAACATGATGATCGCCGACCACACCGCGGCATTGAACGAGGCGAACACGACCTTCGGCGTCAACCGCATCGTCGACCGCGACACGAACGGCCAGGCGCAAATGCTGAGCGACGAGTCGAAGAAGATGGTCTCGACGCTCAACAACAGCGGCACGAATGCCGACCGGATCTACATCCAGTCGCAGATCGACGCGCACCAGCGCCTGCTGACGATGATGGACACGCAGCTGATCCCCTCCGCGCACAACGACCTGCTCAACCTGCTGCAGAAGCAGCGCGAGAGTGTGGCGATGCATCTGGATCGGGCGCGGGCGATTCTCGGAACGTTGCCCTAACAGTTGCCGGTTACCGGTTGCCGGGTTACCCGGGCAACCGGTAACTGGAAACCGGCAACTCACTTAATGGTCATGTTGGGCACCGACAGCAAGAACCCCGACGGATACATCACGAACCCGTCGATGTTGCTCCGCATCACGGCCACGTTGTCGCGGTGGTAGAGCGAGACGTACGGCAGCTCGTCGGCGAGGATCTTCTGCACCTCGTCGTAGGCGGCCTTGCGCTTCGTCCGGTCGAACGTCGAGCGGCCCTGCTCGATCAGTTGATCGACCTTCGGATTGACGTAGTAGCCGCGGTTCTGGCCATTCGGGGCGAGGCTCTTCGAGTGGAAGATCGTGTAGTAAAAGTCGGGATCGGCCACGCCGGCGCGGCGCAGCGAGCAGAGCTGGAAGCGGCCGTTCTTCACGTCATCCATGAACGTGCCGAACTCGCTCGTCTGGATCTGCATGTCGATGCCGACGTCCTTCAGCATCTGCTGGATCATCTCCGCCTGCTGGTTCGACTCCGCGTCGGTCGACGTCTTGTACACGAGCTTGAAGCGCGGCGCCGTCCCGTTCTGCTTGTAGCCGGCCGCGTCGAGCATCTGCTTCGCCTTGTTCGGGTCGTAATCGAACGACGGCAGACCTTCCGCGCGGGCCCAATGTCCCTGCGGGAAGATCGTGTCGGTGACCGCGCCGTAGCCGTGCAGCAGGTCGCGCACGATGCGGTTGCGGTCGATCGCGTGCGCGATCGCCTGCCGCACTTCCTTCTTCGCCAGGATCGGGTCCTTGAGGTTGAAGCAGATGTACTGGTACGCGCCGCCGTGTGAGGTGACGACCTTGAAGTCGGAGCTCTTCTTGAACTGATCGATCTGATCGTTCGGGATCGAGTTCATCTCGAAATTGATCGAGCCGCGGCGCAGCTCGAGCACGCGCGTCGTCGCGTCGGGGATGATGCGCACGACCACGTTCGCGATCTTCGGCTTGCCGCCGATCCACTGATCGAACGCCTTCATCGTGACCCGCTCGTCCGGCTTGAACTCCGTCACGCGATACGCGCCCGCGAGGATCGGCGTCCGCGCGAACACCTTCGGATCGGCGCCTTGCGGCACGGCGAGGTAGGGGAAGTTGTCGAAGATGCCGGCGTTCGGCTCCTTCAGCTTCACGATGAACGTCTTGTCGTCCGGCGCTTCGAACGACGCGACCGACGCGTAGCCGGAGCGCTTCGGACTCTGGAACGACTCCGGGATCATCGAGTCGAAGGTGAACTTCAGGTCCTTCGCCGTCACCGGTCTGCCGTCCTGGAACTTCGCGTCCGGTTTCAGGTGAAAGACGATCGTCTTGTCGTCGGGCGTCTCCCACTTCTCCGCGAGGTCGCCGGTGTAGTCGCCCGCCGGCGTCATTCTGATCACGCCGCTGGCGGCCATGTCCCAGATGCGGCCGTCGTACGTGTTCGTTCCGATGCGCGGGTCGAGGTTCGCCGGCGAGCCGTCGAAGGCGATGACCAGCGTGTCCTTGTCGCCGGCCGCGGCCGCTTTTTCTTTTCCACCGCCGCCGCACGCCATCAGCATCGACGTGCAGACGATTGCAATCAGTTCACGACGCATGGGTTCTCACTCCTTACCGCCGAGGCACCGTACAAGTATGATGCCGCTGCATGTGCCCGCCCGCTATTCGTTTGTTCACAACGGCTTTCGTCCTGTTCCTGGCGCTCTCCGCCGCTGCCGCGAACCAGAAAGTGATCGTCCTCGGCTTCGACGGCGTCGACGCCCGTTACACCGAAAAGTGGATGAACGAAGGGAAGCTGCCGAACATGGCGCGCCTCCGCGCCTCGGGCACGTTCCGGCCGCTGCTGCCGACCACTCCCGCGCAGACGCCGGTGTCGTGGTCGACCTTCTCCACCGGCATCGATCCCGGCCGCACCGGCATCTTCGATTTCCTCCGCCGCGATCCGAAGAACTACCTCCCGGTCTTCGCCGCCTTCGATGAAACGCAGGAGCCGTTGCTCCTCGGCGACAAAAATCCATTCGCCGCGGCCGGCATCCTCTTCGTGATCCTCGCGTTGCTCGCCATCCCGTTCAAACGCGCTCGCTGGGTCATGCTCGGCCTCGCGGTCGCCGGCGCGGCCGCCGCCTTCGTCGCCACGCGGAAGTACATCCCGGCGACGCGTCCGGGCGTGATCAATCGCCGGCAGGGCATCCCGTTCTGGGAAGTCGCGGCGAAAGCCGGCAAGAAGTCGACGATCATCCATGTCCCGGTGACCTTTCCAGCGACCGACTTCGACGACGGGAACATGCTCTCCGGCCTCGGCGTCCCCGACGCCTCCGGCCGCGTCGGCAAGCCGTTCTACTTCACCTCGGAGCTCGACTTTCATCGCAGCGGCGGAAGCGGCTCGAACGAGTTTTCGATCGAGGTCGTGCAGCTCGTCGACAACAAAGGCGTGATCCCGACGCAGATCCAGGGACCGCCCAACAAGCTGTTCAAGGAGCCGCCGTACATCTCGATCCCGATGACCATCACGGTCGCGCAGGACCGGCAGTCGATCACGATCGAGGAGAGCGGACAGAAGCTGACGCTCAAGCCGGGCGAGTGGTCGGGATGGACGGACTTCGTCTTCCCCTTCAATCCACTCATCCGGCTGCGCGGCATCAGCCGCTTTCACCTGATCAGCGTCGCGCCGGAGATCAGGCTCTATCTCTCGCCGATCAACTTCGATCCGCGCAATCTGCCGCCCGGCTTCCGCATCTCGACGCCGGCGAAGTGGGCGCCCGAGGTGGCGAAGCAGTACGGCTTGTACAAAACGCTCGGCTGGCAGATCGACACGTGGGCGATTTCCGAGGGGTTTGCGGACGAGCAGATGTTCTGGGACGACATGAATTTCACCGTCGCGCAGAACCGAAAGATGTTCGACGGCTTCCTCGCGGGCGACAAAGAGCTGATGGTGCAGTGCTTCGAATTTCCCGATCGCGTCGGGCATGTCTTCTGGCGCCTGATGGACACGCAGCATCCGGCGTACGACTCCGTGCTCGCCGCGAAGTGGGGCGACGCGCTGCTGCGGACGTACCAGCTGATGGACAGCATCGTCGGCGACGCGATGGCCGCCGCGGAGAAGCACGACGCGACGCTGATCGTGCTCTCTGATCACGGCTTCGCGTCGTTCCGGAAGTCGGTCAACTATGACACCTGGCTGGTGATGAACGGCTACATGGTGCTGAAGAGCGGCGTGCAGGTGAAGGAGCGCAACGTCGAGATGCTGTTTGATCAGGGGCAGTTCTGGGAGAACGTCGACTGGTCGCAGACGCGCGCCTACGCGATGGGCCTCGGCGAGATCTACCTCAACATGAAAGGCCGCGAATCGAAGGGCATCGTGAATCCGGGTCCCGAGGCGGAGGCGCTGAAGGCCGAGCTCAAACAAAGGTTGACGCAATTCACCGATCCGGAGACCGGCGAGCACCCCGTGCGCCGCGTCCTCGCGCGCGAGGAGATCTACAAACAGTTCGACCCGAACATGATCCCCGACCTCTTCGTCACCAACAACGACGGCTACCGTGTCTCGTGGCAGACGGCCCTCGGCGGCATCCCGAAGAACCTCCTCGAGCCCAACAAACAGGTCTGGAGCGGCGACCACTGCTCGGTCGACCCCGAGATCGTGAAGGGCATTTTCTTCATCAACCGGAAGCTCGCGACGAACCGCGCGCCATACATTGCGGATGTGTATCCGACGGTGCTGGGAACGCTCGGAGTGAAGGCGCCGTATGAACTCGACGGCGTAGAATTGAAGTAGTGATCGATCCCGAAAAAGTGCTCGAGATCGTCGAGGCGTTCAACCGCGAGGGTGTCGAATACAAGGTGTTCGGCGGGATGGCGGTGAATTATCTCGGCCTGAACAGAAACACCGAAGACGCCGACTTCTTCGTCGATCCATCACCCGAAAACGTCGCCCGGATCAAGACCGCATTGCGCTCGATCTGGAACGATCCGAACATCGATGAAATCAAGGACGATGACATGATCGGCGACTATCCGAGCTTCCAATACAATCCTCCGGACGCCGACTATTGGATCGACGTCGTGTCTCGCCTCGGAGAGGCATTCGCGTATGCGGATCTTCCCGGGACGGTCATCGAAATCCGCGGCGTGAAGATCAATGTTGTGACACCGCAGACGCTATACGACATGAAGAAAAATACCGTTCGCTACAAAGACAAAATCGACGCGTACAACCTGCGCGAACGGTACGACGTCAAGGACTAGCATGCCGGTTCGAAAATTTCGCACGATCGAGGAGATGAATGCGTTCGACCGCGAGCGGCGCCAGAACCTGGATCCCGAACATGCCGGCCGCAGACTCTTCGCGATCTGGCAGTTGGTCGGTGGAATCGGGCCTCGGATGAATTTCCCCAAAGGCGTCCACAAGTTCCGCTCGATCGAAGAGATGAACGCGTTCAAAGAGCGTTACGAGGACGAACGCTTCGCCCGCATCAAGGCCGAGCGCGTGAAGAAGTAGCCGCGCGCGCATGGACTACAAACGCCTCCTCACCCAGGTCGAACGCACCCTCGAGCAGATCGAGTCTGCCGAGACCACGCGCTTCACGATCGAGCAGATCGCGGAGACGATCGCCACCAACTTTCGGGAGCAGCTCGGCATCACCGGCGGACGCATTTACGAGCTGTCGCCGGACGACAACTGCTACGTCGTCGTCGGACGCTTCGGCAAATCGACCAGCGACGCGAGCCTCGGCATCACCGTGGCCAAAGACTACAAGCCGGTCGAACTGGTCGTGGAGAACGGCATCGTCGTGATGGACGCGGACGATCCCGGCATCGATCCCGTCCTCGAACAGCGGCTCGGCGCGCGACGCTTCGCCGCCATCGCCGCGGGCGACGACAACTACATCATCGCCTTCGACGTCGCACCGGAGCTGAGCCGCGAGGACATCAACTTCTCGCTCAACCTCATCCGCTACACCATCAACCAGCGGCTGCGCGCGGAGCGCTTCGAGTCGCTCATCGTCGAGGCGCAACGCATCCAGGCGTCGATCCTCCCGTCGCGCGTCCCGCAGTACAGCGGCTTCGACATCTGGGGCCGCACCGTGCCGGCGGAGATCGTCAGCGGTGACTTCTACGATTTCATCCCGATCTCCGACTCGATCCTCGGCCTGGCCATCGCCGACGGCTCCGGCCACGGCCTCCCGGCGGCACTCGTCGTGCGTGACATCTACATGGGACTGCGCATGGCCACCGACCGCGACTTCAAGATCGTCCGCACGATGGAGAAGCTCAATCACATCATCCACCGCAGCCGGATGACGACGAAGTTCGTGTCGCTCTTTTACGGCGAGCTCGAAACGGGCGGCATCCTCATCTACTCCAACGCCGGCCACAACTATCCGTTCCTCCTCAAAGGCAATCGCATCGAGCTGTTGAAGAACGGCGGACCCGTGCTCGGCCCGACGCCCGACGCCACGTACACGCGCGGCTTCGCCAAGCTCGATCCCGGCGATCTGCTCTGCCTCTACTCCGACGGCATCGTCGAGGCGCACGATCCGCAGGACCGCGAGTTCGGCCTCGACCGCCTGCAGCGGATCGTGAAGCAGCACCGCGGACGGACCGCGCAGGAGATCGGGCAGGAGGTGCTGGCACGCGTCGCGAAGTGGGGACGGGAAGGGGAGGACGACCGCACCGTGGTCATCGTGAAAGCAACGGCGAATGCCTGACGTCCTCTACTTCAACGGCCGCTTCACCACCACCGACGAGCGCGTGCTCGGCGTCGAAGACCGCGGCTTCCAGTTCGGCGATGCCTGCTACGAGGTCTTCAAGTTCCTCGGCCGCCGCCCGACGTTTCTCGCCGAGCACTACCGGCGCCTCGACAAAGGGCTGCAGCTGCTGGAAATCGCGAACCCGTGGCCGGATGCGCAGTCGTTCCGCGCGACGATGCGCGAGCTGCTCGACCGCACCGCGTTCGACGACGGCATCGTCTACATCCAGGTCTCGCGCGGCGAAAGCGAGCGCGCGCACTTCTGGCCCGACGCCATCACGCCGACCGCCATCGCCTACTCGCGCAGCTTCAAGTTCCCTGACGCAGCGAAGAAAGAGCGCGGCATCCGCGTCATCACGACGCCCGATCGGCGCTGGAAGCAGTGCGACGTGAAGTCGGTGAACCTGCTGGCCAACGCGATGGCGAAGAAAAAAGCGCAACGCGCCGGCGCCGACGAAGCGCTGCTGATCGAGGACGGCACCGTGCGCGAAGGGGCGAGCTCCAGTTTCTTCGCGGTGATCGACGGCCGCATCATCACGCATCCGCTCGACGAGCACATCCTCCCCGGCGTCGTGCGCGATCGCGTGATCGATCTCGCGCTCGCCGCGAAGATCCGCGTCGACGAACGGCCGTTGCGCGAGGCGGAGCTCTTCACCCTCGGCGAGGCCTTCATCACCAGCACGACGCAGGGCGTGATGCCGGTCGTGGAGCTCGACGGCCGCATCATCGGCAACAGCCGCCGCGGCGAGATCACGGGCGAGCTGCAGCGGCGCTTCGACGAGCTCGAGCGCGCCTCTCAGTGATGCCGCAGGTTGCGTGCGCTCGTCGCCGCGAACCAGAGTCCGGCCATGGCGCACCCCACCAGCAGCCCCTCGATCGTGACTTCCGCCGCCGACTGGACGGCCTGGGTGCTGTAGACCAGGACGCCCATCAGCGTGAGCGCCGTCAGCACGTACATCGTGCCGAGAACGCCGAAGACGAAATTGCCGCGCCGCGAATGAATCAAGAGACGATGGGCCATCGCCGCCTCCTCATATTCTGGTTCTGCAGGGGTGTGGAATTATACAGAGAAGTGTTTCATCCGGCGTAAAGCGGGGCGACGAATTTTGCGTATCCATTGAACGGCAGAGTACGCCTGACGTCGAAGCTGCCCAGCATCCGCTCGGTCGCCTGCGACCAGCGCGGGTGCGGCATCGCCGGGTTCACATTGGATTGAAACGGATACTCGTGCGGCGCGAGATCGTTCCAGAACGTCCGCGGCTGCTGCTCGACCAGCTCGATCCGCACGACCGACTTCGCCGACTTGTAGCCGTACTTCCACGGTGTCACGATGCGGATCGGCGCGCCGTGCTGCTTCGGCAGCGGATGGCCGTAGATCCCGGTCGCGACGAAGGCCAGCTCGTTGAACGCTTCCTCGATCCGCAGCGCTTCGTAATACGGCCACGGATACCACGACTGCGCCTTGATGCCGGGCATCTGCTGCGGATCGGCGAAGCTGATGAAGCGGACGTAGCGCGCGTTCCCCTTCGGCTCCGCGCGCTCCAGCAGGCGCGCGAGCGCGAAGCCACTCCACGGCACCGCCATCGCCCACGCTTCGACGCAGCGATGGCGATACAGCCGTTCCTCCAGCGGCATCGATTTCAGGAGGTCGTCGAGCGACAGCGTCAACGGCTTCGACACGAGGCCCGTGATCTCGATCGACCACGGATCGGGATGAAACGCGCCGGTGTGCCGCCAGACGTCTTTCTCCGAGGTGAACTCGTAGAAGTTGTTGTACGCGCCGGCGATCGTCTCTTCCGTGACCGGCCGGTCGAGCGCGTAGCGCGGATTGCGCCGGAACGGATACGGCGGCGTCGCCTTCGGGATCGTCGCCTCGACTCCCGGCGGCCCTTTCGCCGGCCCGCACGCCGCGAGCAGCGTCAGCGCCAGAAAGCCGCGCCGCGAAAAGTAAACGTGCTCCGGCGTCGCATCGCGCTCGGCGATGAAGTCCCATGCATGACGGAGCTTGATGAGCATGTGATTACGGAGCGATTGAGCGGTTTAGCGATTGAGCCGTTGAGCTGAACCGCTCAAGCGCTCAACAGCTCAACAGCTAATCCCCCGAGATCAGATCCCCAATGATCCCGCCCGCGACTCCGCCGAGGCCTTTGGACTCGTCGCGGCGGGACCCGACGGCGGCGGCGATGCGGTTCGCCAGGCGGCTGAACGGCAACGTTTGCAGCACCACGTGTCCCGGTCCGGTCAGCGTCGCGTAGAACAGGCCTTCGCCGCCGAAGAGCGCATTGCGGAAGCCGCCGACGAACTGGATGTCGTACGTCACCGTGTCGGCCATCGACACGATGCAGCCGGTGTCGACGCGCAGGTGCTCGCCCGGCGCGAGGTTGAACTCCAGCATGTTCCCGCCGGCGTGCAGGAAGACGAGGCCCTGCCCGCTGATCTTCTGCAGGATGAAGCCCTCGCCGCCGAAAAGTCCCGCGCCGAACTTCTTCGTGAACGCGATCGACAGGTCGACGTTGCCGATGGCGCAGAGAAACGCGTTGCGCTCCGCGAGGATCGTGTTGCCGCGCAGCTCGATCGGAAAGATCTTGCCGGCGATCGGATTCGCCAGCGCCATCTTCGCGCCGGGCGTCACGCCGCGAAAGCAGCTCATGAAGAGCGACTCGCCCGCGAGGAACTTGCGCATCAGCCCCTTCATGAACCCGCCCTGCATCCGCGCCTGCAGGTCGATCCCCGCGTTGATGTAGAGCATCGAGCCCGCTTCCGCGTAAACCTCTTCGCCCTGCTGCAGCTCGATCTGCAGCGCCTGCATGACGTCACCGACGATTTTGTATTCCATGCGGAGATTCTAACGATGAACGATGAACGATGAACGATGAACGTCTTGCGTCTTCATCGTTCATCGTTCATCGTTCATCGTTCAATGCCGACCCTCCTCGATGTCCTGGCCGCGCAGTTCCCCGACTCCTCCCGCACCACGCTGCGCCAGCTCCTGCAGCACGGGCGCGTGCGCGTGAACGGCGAGGTGGAGAAGGACGCGAAGCGGCAGATCGACGCGGAGGAGATCGTCGACGTCGCCCAGAAATCGGTCAACATCGCGCTGCCGCCGTCGCTCGGACTGCTGTACGAAGACGCCGACATCCTCGTCGTCCTCAAGTCCGCCGGGCTGCTCACCGTGGCCACGCAGCGCGAGCGCTCGGACACGGCGCAGGCCTACCTCAACTCCTACCTCAAGCAGAAAGGGGAGGAGCGCGTGCACGTCGTCCACCGCCTCGACCGCGACACCTCGGGCGTCCTCGTGTTCGCGAAGAACTTCGAGACGCGCGAGCGATTGAAGGACCGCTTCGCCGCGCACGACGTCGAGCGGATGTACGTCGCGATCGTGGAGGGCTACGTCGATCCGATCCGCGGCACGATCGAGTCGCACCTCCTCGAGCGCCGCGACCTGAAGATGATGAGCGTCGATGCCGGACATCCCGAAGCGAGGCATGCCGTCACGCATTACCGCAGCCTCGCCCGCGTGCACGAATGCTCCGTGCTCGAGATCACGCTGGAGACCGGCCGCAAAAATCAGATCCGCGCGCACCTGTCGGAGAAGGGCCACCCCGTCGTCGGCGACACGATGTACGGCTCGAAGATCAACCCCCTCGGCCGCCTCGGCCTCCACGCCAAGCTCCTCGGCTTCGTGCATCCGACGAGCGGCAAGAAGCTGAGCTTCACCGCGCCGCTGCCGAAGGTGTTTCGGGAGTTCATGGGGCAGTAGCTGGCTGAGCCTGGTCCGCTTCTCGCAACACCCTCGATCATGAAGAAGCTCACACTCATCACCGCCCTTGTCGTTTTCCCGATGCTCGCCTTCGCGCAGGAAGCGCCGGTCAAGCAGATCCGCCGCGCTGCGCACGAGCGTGTGTACAACGATGCCACGCGCCTCGGCGCGCTTCTGCGCGACGCGCAGTCGAACATCAACTACGGCGAGGCCACCTGGAAGGCGATCGCGAACGAGGCGAACTCGCTTGCCAATCGCATCTGGGCCGGCACCGCAGGCAACGGCGACGCGCACGCCGCGGCGAAGGAACTGCGCACGCACGTCCGCGCCATGCGCGACGCCGCGATGAAGGGCGACGCCGCCGGCGCGCGCTCGCACGCCACCGAGGCTTTGCCGTTCGATTACACGGTGATCGACTGGGCCTGGCCCGCCGCGGTCAAGTAAAGCTGACGGCCAGCCGCGTGTCCTCTTCGCGATAGATCGTGTCGACGAAGCGAATCTGATTCGTCTTCAGCGACATGAACAGCGAAGAGACACGCACGCCTCCGCCGAAGAACCGCACGCCGCGCAGCAGATCGCCGTCCGTCACGCCGGTCGCGGAGAAGATGATGTCGTTCCCCGCCGCCAGTTCGGCCGTGTCGTAGATCTTGTTGCCGTCGACGTACCCCATCGAGCGCAGCCGCTCCTCCTGCCACTTCTCCAGCGGCTTGAGGCGGCCCTGCATCCGGCCGTTGAGGCAGCGCATCGCGGCCGCGGTGAGCACACCTTCCGGCGCGCCGCCGATGCCCATCGAGCCGTGGATGCCGGTGCCGCGCACGGCGGCGGAGATGCCGGCGGAGAGATCGCCGTCGCTGATCAGCTTGATGCGCGCGCCCGCCTCGCGGATCTGCGCGATGAGGTCGTGATGGCGCTCGCGATCGAGCACGATGATCGTCAGCTCGTCGATGTCACGCTTGAACGCCTCGGCCATCTGCCCGAGGTTTTCCTGGACGGATTTCTGGAGGTCGACGTACTCGGCGGCGGTGGGGCCGACCACGAGCTTGTCCATGTAGACGTCGGGGGCGTTGAGCAGGCCGCCCTTTTCCGATGCGGCGAGGACCGCGATGGAGCCGGGGGCGCCGGTGGCGCAGAGGTTGGTTCCTTCGAGCGGATCGACGGCAATGTCGACTTCGGGATAGATCTCCCCCTCGGTCCATCCGCGGCCGAGCGGCTCGCCGACGTAGAGCATCGGCGCCTTGTCGCGCTCACCCTCGCCGATCACGACCGAGCCGCGCATCTTGAGCCGGTTCAGCTCCTCGCGCATCGCCTCGACCGCGACCTGGTCCGAGTACTTCCGCTTGCCGTAACCCATCGTACGCGCCGCGGCGATGGCCGCCTTCTCGGTGACGCGCAGAAATCCGATCTCGAGACTCGATTCCATGACTCTCCGTTCCGCTTCCCGATTTGCCGCGCAACTGTAGCAGAAGTGGCGTTCCAGCCGTGGCGGCGCAGGATCGTGAGAAAATCGGGAGCCGGAGGACTCATGTATGACCCCGCTCCTTCTCGCCACCGTCGTTGCAATTCGCATGGCCGGCGCACCGCAGACGTTCGAGCTCCAGGCGGAAGCGGGGAAGGCCTATCACCTCACCGTGACGAGCCACTGCTCCTGCTACTACCCGCAGCCGCGCGTGGTCGTCCCGAAGATCGAGATCCTCGACGCGTCGGGCACCCGGATGCCGCTCACCGACGCGACGCTCCAGGCCAACGCGCCCGCCCTCGGCGAGTTCGAGATCGACGGCAACGTCACCTTCACCGCCCCCGCCGCCGGCGCCTACGTCATCCGCATCTCGCCGCTGCCTGTGAAGGGCTACGTCGGCGCCATGGCCGAGCGCTCGACCAGCATCATGCCCGGCACCCGCTCGACCGTCGTGACCTCCCGCGACACCAACTTCACGACCCCCGTGATCGCCTCCCCCTCCGGCCACCTCACCCTCACCCTCCCTTAAGTTAAAAATTTGGGGTCGCATCTGGAAATTTAACTTAACGCCGCCGTTAAGTTAAATTTCCAGATGCGACCCCCTTTTTTAACTTTAGTCGACGGTGAAGGTGAGCTTCATGTTGCCGTGGCCGGTGCCGCAGTAGTGGTCGCAGATGGCTTTGAACGTGCCGGAGACGGTGGGCGTGATCGTCGCCTCGTCGTTGCCGTCGAGCTCGAGTTGCAGCGGTTTCGATGACAGGCCGTGCGGGCGGTCGTCGCTGACTAGGCGGATCGTGACCTGCTCGCCGCGCTTGAGGTGCACTTCGTTCGGCGAGAACTCGAATCGCTTCGCATGAATGGTGATGACCAGGACGGCCATCGTGAACGCTTTCTTCACAGGGTTCCTCCTTTGCGCAGTTGCTGAATGCCTTCCGTCCCGCTGATCTCGCGCGCGGTCAGCTCGACGTCGTTGACGCCGAGCGACGGCACGCTCACCTGGCGGATGCCAAGGTTCCGGAACGGATGCTCCTTGTCGAACGGCAGCGGCTTCTTCTCCTCGGTCGTCGCCGGATCGGGGAACGCGAAGATGAGCGAGCGCGCCGCGTGGTGTTGCGCATTGCCGATGGTCTGGTGATGCGCGCGGTGAATGTGGCCGTAGAGAATCGAGACGTTGTCGTACGGCGCGAGGACGTTCATCACCTCGTCGCCGTCGGTCGTGAACCACTCCCAGTCCGGCTTCAGATCGAACAGCGGCCGGTGCGTGAAGACGACGATCGGCGTCGCGTGTCCGAAGCGTGCGATGTCGCGCCGCAGCCAGGCGATCTGCTCCTTGCCGACCATCGGCTTGCCCGCGGATACGTTGTCGATGCCGATGAAGTGCACGCCGCGGTGATCGAACGAGTAATGTGTCTCGCCGAAGTGCTCGCGGAAGAGCGTGCCGCCGTCGAGCGCCGCATCGTGCTCGCCCGGCACGTGGAAACGCTTGCGGACGCGCAGCCGCGAGGCGATCGACTGGAACGTCTTCATCCGCTTCGCGTGCTCCGATGCGTCCTCGCTGTCGTGCGTGAGATCGCCGGTGAAGAGGACGAGATCGGGCAGCGGATCGAGCGCATTGATCGTGTCGACCGCGCGCTCGAACGCCTGCGTGCCGAGCGGATCGGGCGGCCCGTTGAAGCCGACGTGTGTGTCGCTGAGCTGCACGATCGAGAACGGCGACGGCGCTTCGCCGTTGCGCCTCGCGAAGTGGGAGAGGGCCGCTTTGGCCGGCGTGAATTGCAGCAGCGCGCCGGTGCCGAGTGAGGCGGCCGAGAGTTTGAGGAAGGATCGTCGATCCATCGCGAAAAGTGCTCCTTTCGCGGTCTGGAACTGTCACCGGGCTTTTTTCAGCCCGTCGTTGGTTTTATGTAACAGATGACGTTCGAAGAGCAGGCGATGCCGCTGTTTCCATCGCTCTACAACTACGCGCGCTGGCTCACCCGCGAGCCGCACGAGGCGGAAGACCTCGTGCAGGAGACGTATCTCAAAGCGCTGCGCGGCTTCGCGTCGTTCCGCGAGGGGACGAACTTCCGCGCCTGGATGTTCCGCATCCTCCGCAACACGTTCCTCACCTCGCGCACCGGGTTGCGCGCGACGGCGATGCAGCCGATCGAGGACGACGATCAGTTCGTCGCGGACGGTGATCCCGAGACGATCTTTCTGCATCACGCGAACGCCGAGGTCCTGCGCGACGCGATCCTTGCGCTGCCGCTGGAGTTCCGCGAGGTGCTGCTGCTCGCCGACGTCGAGAACATGAGCTACCGCGAGGTCAGCGAGGCCTTGTCGATCCCGGTCGGCACCGTCACCTCGCGCCTCACGCGCGCCCGGGCCAAGGTCCGCAAACGAATTCAGGAGAAGCGATGAGCGAACATCTTTCAGCCGCGACGATCGAGTCGTACGCCGACGGCGAGCTGCCGGCGGACCGCGTCCCCGAAACCGAGGAACATCTGCGCGACTGCGTGGCGTGCGCCGGGAAGCTCGTGGCGCAGTTGCAACTGAAGCGCTCGATCCGTGAGGCCGCGTGGACGATCACTCCCGACGTCTTCCCGCGCCGCCGCCCGCGCTGGCCGTATGCCGCGCTCGCCGCCGCCGCAGCCGCGCTCGTGATCGTGCTCGCGATCCCGCGACGCAACACCGAGCTCGCCGATCTGCACACGACGATCCTCGCCAGCGCGAATCCGGTCGACGTCATCTCGACCGATCGCCACACCGTCAAGCCGTGGTTCGAAGGAAAGCTCCCGTTCTCGTTCCCGATCCCCGAGCTCGGCGCGACGCCGTTCCGTCTCGCCGGCGGCCGCGTCGTCTACGTGCACGAGGAGCCGGTCGCGTATCTGATGGTGATGAAAGGCGCGCACAGGATCTCGCTCTTCGTCGGCCGCGACGTGCCGGCGCCGCGCCTCGATGCATTCGAATCGCTCGCCTGGAGCAAGGGCGGGTTGCGCTACGTCGCGATCGGAGACGTCGCGCGTGCGGACCTCGAGGCGTTGCGCGACGCGTTCCGATAGGCGCCCGCCAGCCGCGCGACCCCTTCCGCGATCTCCTCAACCGTGACCGTCGTGTATCCGAGCAGCAGCGTCGCGTGCTTCGGCGCGCGCTGAAAGTACGGCCGCCCGCTGTAGACGCGCACGCCGTGCTGCAGCGCCGCGTCGACGAGCAGCTCCGCGTCCGCGATGCGCGGAACGCGCAGAAAGATGTGCGTCCCCGAGGACGCGCCGCTCGCGATCACCTCCTCGGCGGCGAAGTGCGTCGTGATCGCGGCGAGCATCGCGTCGCGTTTCGCCGTCAGCGCGCGCACGTTGCGGCGGCGCGTGCTTTCGTACGCGCCCGACTCCAGCAGCGACGCGACCGCCTGCTGTTCGAGCGGCGGGCTGCCGCGGTCGGCCAGCCACTTCACGGCGCGGAACGCGTCGCGCAGCGCGGGCGGCGCGACGATGTAGCCGAGGCGCAGCGCGGGGAAGAGCATGCGGGCGAACGTACCGATGTAGATGACGCGGCCGTGCACGTCGAGCCCCTGCAGCGCCGGGATCGCGCCGACGCCGTAGCGGAACTCGCAGTCGTAATCGTCTTCGATGATCGACGCGTTGTGCGCGTCGGCCCAGCGCAGCAGCGCGAGGCGGCGCGCGACGCTCATGATCGCGCCGGTCGGAAACTGGTGCGACGGCGTGACGCAGACGGCGCGCGCGTGGCCGAGGCGTTTCGCGTGGCGGTCGATGTCGAGCCCTTCCGCGTCGACGGCGCAGGCGATGACGTGCGCGCCCGCGGCGACGAACGCCTGCCGCGTCCCCTGATAGCTCGGGTCCTCGATGCCGATCCGCGTGCCGCGATCGGAGAGCACGCGCGCCGTGAGGTCGATCGCCTGCTGCGCGCCGCTCACGATGATGATGTCGTCGGCCTCGGCGATCACGCCGCGCTGCTCGCGCAGATGCTCGGCGAGGACGCGGCGAAGGAGCGGCAGTCCCGCCGGATCGGGATAGTCGAGCAGCGGCTCGCGCGCGGCGCGGGCGACCGCCTGCCGCCACATGTCGACGGTGCGCGCGTCGGGGATCGTCGTCGCGTACTGGAAATCGATCGCCGCCGGTTTCTTCTTCGGTGCGGCGTCGGGCGCGAGCTGCCGCGCGCGGCGCGCGTACCGCGAGACCGCGACGTCGGACGCCGCCGCCGTCCGTTTGCGCGAGGGCAGTTGCACCGCCGGCAGCTGCGCCGCGACGCGCGATCCCGATCCGACCGCCGGCTCGATGTACCCCTCGGCTGCGAGCTGCTCGTACGCCGAGAGGACGACGATCCGCGACACGCCGAGGTCGCGGGCGAGCGTGCGCGTGCCGGGGAGGGGAGCGCCGGCCGCGAGGTCGCCGCGGAGGATCTTCGTCCGCAGCGCATCGTAGATGCGGCGGTAGAGCGGTCCGGATGCAGCGAGCTCGAGCAGCACGGTGGTCCTATCACTTTACCGGAATGTGGATCTTGAGCAAGACCACCTCTGCGCCTACGATCGGGCGCATGAACGACTTCGATTTCTGGATCGGCCGCTGGAACGTGCGCAACGAGCGGCTCAAAGGCCGGCTCTGCGGATCGACGGAGTGGGAGACCTTCGCGGCGTCGGCCGAGGCGCGGTTCCTGCCGGGTGGACTGGGGAACATCGATCAATTCGTCGTCGAGGACGGGTGGCGGCCGGGCTTCGTCGGGATGACCGTGCGGCTGTTCGATCCGGCGCAGGAGCTGTGGCGCATCTACTGGGCCGACAACGTGCGCGGCGTCTTCGATCCGCCGGTCGCCGGCCGCTTCGAGAACGGCATCGGCATCTTCGAAGGCGACGACCAGCACGAGGGGACGCCGGTGCGCGTGCGCTTCCGCTGGACGCACGAAACGCCGCAGACCGCGCGGTGGGAGCAGGCCTTCTCCGCCGACGGCGGCGCGACGTGGGAGACCAACTGGATCATGCAGATGACGAGGGCCGATTGAGCATGGAATTCGAGCTGCGCATTTACGAAGTCGATCCCGACTACCGCTGGAACTGGATGCGGTCGATCGCGCATCCGCTGCGCTTCATCTCGCTGCGCGACGACCGGACGTTCGTCTGCGTCGACAACGCGCCGAACGAAACGCCGTCAGAAGTCAACAAGTTGACCATCCGCCGCCTCGCGCCCGCGTACGGCTCGACGATCACGACGCGCGACGAGTTGCATCGCGTGCTCGAATCGAACGTGCTGGAGATCCGGCAGTACAGGATCAAGCCGGGACAGCGCGCGCGCTTCGCGAAGTTCTTCCACGACCGCACGCTGCCGTCGCAGGGCGAATACGGGATGGCCGTCTACGGTCCCTTCGATGACCTCGATGATGACGACACGCTGACTTGGTTCCGCGGCTTTCCCGACGCCGTCGAGCGCGACCGCCGCAAGAACGGTTTCTACCAGAGCGCGTTCTGGCTGAACGAGCTGCAGGACGAAGCGTTCTCGATGATCGACGACTACTCGAACGTGCTGCTGGTGACGCCGGTGCCGTAGGCGTCATCGTCCGCCCCTTCGACCGGGCGCGACGTCAGCATCGAGGCGAGCACGCGCGCCGGATCGGGCGGGACGAGATCGCGGATCGAGTCCGCGGCCGCGGCGCCGATCGCGCGCCACTCCTCGCGCCGCCGCCACGCGCGCTCCAGTGCTTCGTCGACCGCATCCTCGGTCGGCGCCGCGGCGAGGAAGCCGGTGCGATCATCATCCACGACTTCGGCGTTGCCGGCGACGTCGGTGACGATCGGCACGCGTCCGCTGAGCATCGCTTCGACGACCACGAGCGGCAAGCCCTCGCAGCGTGAGGTGAGGATCAGCGCGTGATGATCGTCCCAGATCGTCGCCGGATCGGCGACCACACCGGCGAACGAGACGTTGTTCAGCGAGTGAAATCCGGCCAGCGCTTCCAGCGAGTCGCGGTTCGCGCCCTCGCCGAAGAAGGTGACGAAGAGCGGCCGGTTGCGCCACTTCGTCCGCGCCAGCACGCGCAGCACGATGTCCTGCCCTTTCTCGATCGTGTATAGCCGGCCGACGCACGCCAGCCGGAAGCCGCCGGCGGCCGGCGGCCAGTCATTGCGCCGCTGCCACGAGACGAGGAACGGATTGCGGACGACCTTCGCGTGCGGCAATTCCATCCCGATCTGCTGCTCCGTCATGCGCAGGTTGTGCTCGGAGACGAAGTAACAGGCGGCGGCGGAGCGATAGAGATCGCGGATCGACTCGAGCCGGAAATCCTGCGGCCAGTAAAGCTCCGAAGCTTTCTGCAGGATCAGCACGTACGGCCGCTTCAGGCCGCGGATGACATTGCCGAAATCGAGGCCGTCGAAGTTGATGCCCTGCGAGAAGACGATGAGATCGCAGCGCGATCTGCGCAGCGCGAAGCGAAGCCGGAACAGCTGCACCATCAGGAGCAGCGTGCCCGACATCATCAGGATGTTCGCGTGCAGGCCGCGCGGGATGGGCAGCCGTTCGAGGTGATGAATGCGGCAGCCGAGCTCGCGCAGCCGCTGCATCCGCGGGTTGTCGTCTTCGCCGATGCCGGCGCGGTAGACCGTGATGTGATGGCCGTCCGCGGCGAGCTCGGCGGCCGTCGCGGACCAGAGCTCCTCGCTGCCGCCCCACATCCGATTACTGGTGACGAACGCGATGCGACGGCGTGAGGCGGGACGATTTTCCATGAACGAACGGTGCTTCGACACTATAACCGTAAGTTATGCTGAGTCTCTGGCCCTTCGGCACTTTCTGACGGACTCGATCCGCGCCGGCGAGTGGTGGGAGTACAAGCTCGTCCCGATCCTCGCTGTTTTTTACGCGACCGCGCTGACGCTGCACGTGCCGGTTCGCTCGATCTGGCCCGGCGCGGTGATGCTGCTGCTGTCGGTCTTTCCCGGCGCGGCATATGTCAGCGTGATCAACGACATCACCGACCGCGCGGAGGATGCGGCGGCGGGGAAACCGAACCGGATGGCGGGACGGAGCCCGATGGTCATGGCCGTCATGGTCGCGATCCCGGTCGCGGCGGGCCTCGCGTTTTCGATTCTCTGGCGGCGCGATTCCTTACTGCTGGCGTTCTATCTCTCCGCCTGGACGGTCTTCTCGCTCTACTCGCTTCCACCCTTCCGTTTCAAAACGCGCGGCATCCTCGGCGTCCTCTGCGACGCCTCCGGCGCGCATCTTTTTCCGGCGCTGGTCGGCGTCGTGCTCGCGTATCGCGCGGCGCATCAGCCGCCGCGCGCGGCGTGGCTCGCGGCGGTCGCGGTGTGGGCGTTCGGGTACGGCCTGCGCGGGATCCTCTGGCATCAGCTGACGGATCGCGACAACGACCGCAGCGCGGCAGTGCGGACCTTCGCCGAGCGGCATGAACCGGACGTCGCGATCCACCTCGGGACGTTCATCGCGTTTCCGCTGGAGCTCGCCGCCTTCGCTGCGATGCTCTGGATGATGGCGAGCATCTGGCCGCTGTTGTTTCTGGCCGGCTACCTCCTGATCACCCGGCTGCGGTTGACGTACTGGGACATTCAGGCCGTCGTGGTGAACCCGAAGCCGCGATTCTTCATCGTGCTCGCCGAGTACTACGACGCGCTGCTGCCGGTCAGCATCCTGATCGCGTCACTCGACGGCGTCGTGCTCGCGCTGCACCTGCTCGTTTTTCCGGCGCGGCTCCAGCGGCTGTTCCGCGACGCGCGCAGCCTGTTTGCCCAGTGGCGTCACGACCCGAACAGATAGTTGTTCGCGTACGGCGTGTACAGCGGATCGTGGCGAAGACAAGCGGCGTGTCCGCGTAACGAATCGATGAGGCTTTGCGGAATCGCGTCGGCGTTGATCGCGGCGCCGGGCCGCAGCCGGTTCAGCATGCGGATCGGCAATCGCAACCGGTTGGAGAACGCGGCCCGTGCGTAAAACTGGCCGACGCGCTTCGATGGCAGCCGCCGTACCGCGCGCGTGAGCCGCGGATACCAGTACATCTCCTCGGCCGACAGCGACGCGTTCACCCGCTCGCGCGGAGGAGCGAAGTGGTCGAGCCCGAGCCGCGACTCGAGCGCGTGCGTGAACGCGTCGGCGTCGTCGCGCAGCAGTTCGTACGGCATGACGATCACGTTCTCGCGTCCGAATGCGCCGGCGTAGACGTCGATCAACGCGCAGTAATCGAGCAGCGACGGCGTCTCTTCGATCGCGCCGCAGAACTGCGCGAAGTCGTACCAGCCGGCGGTGCGCGCGTATTGCGAGTAGAGCGAGACGATCGCCGCCGCGAAGCCGCGCGTCACGAGCAGGATCATGGCGTTGGGGAAGAGCTCCGCGAGCGTCGAGCAGACGGCGCGCTGCGCCTCGGCCATGGAGACCGGTTGTGGCAGGTCGTGATTCGCCAGCGCCTCGCCGAAGCTCGGCTGCGGCGTGGCGAATCCTTCCGCGCTCGTCACCCGGTACCGCGTCGCGGACGGCGGCGCCGAAGCCTGGCGCACGATGTCGTAGAGGTCCTGGAAACCGGCCATCCCGCCGTGCGCGAACGCGAGTTGCGGATGTCCGGCGAACCAGCGCCGCAGAAAGTTCGAGCCGGTCTTGGGATAGCCGATGTGGATGAGATGACGCGTCATTTCGAGGCCGCGAGAAAGTAGCATGTCCGCCGCGAACGATGGATGCAACGACCTTTGCGGAGCGATACGACGCCATCATCTCCGAGCCGCGCATGCGTGCGCTGTACGGTGACAGCGGCTACTTCAACACCGGCTACTGGCCGGCCGGCACGACGGAACTGCGCGCGGCGTGCGACCGGCTGGTCGACGAGATCGCTGCGCCGATTCAACGCGATCCGGCGGTCGTCATCGACGCCGGCAATGGTCTCGGCAGCGGCACGCGGCGGCTGGCCGCCCGCTTTCCCGACGCGCTCGTGATCGGCGCGAATCTCTCCCTCGGCCAGCTGGCGCAGGCGAAGCTCCGCTCGGCGGTGGTCATGGACGCGGCGCAGATCTCGATCGCCTCCGCGAGCGTCGATGCCGTCGTCGCAGTCGAGTCGCCGCAGCACTTCGACACGCGCGCGGCATTCTTCGCCGAGGCCTTCCGCGTGTTGCGTCCGGGCGGCGTGCTGACGCTGTCGGACATGCTGTTCCGCGATGCGAAGCCGATCGGTCCGTGGATGCTGCCGCCGGCGAATCAGGTCGAATCGCTCGACGCCTACATCGCTTTGCTGCACGCCGCCGGTTTCGACGATGTCACCGTGCGCGATGAGACGGCGATGACCTGGACGCCGTTCTGCGCCGAGATGCGCCGCGTGTTCCGCGGCGCCGAGGAATCGTTGCGCGCGATCGAGCAGTCGGTCTCGCACTATCTGCTCGCATCGGCGCGCAAGCCGCGGGAGAGCGCTTCGATGCAGAACGCCGTCGTCAACTCTTCCGAGCCCCACCACGGCGTATCGGGATGAGGCGGCGCGAACGACTGTTCCGATAGCCGCCGGCGTCCGCCGTGGTAGAGCCCGGAGCTCGGCCAGGCGCCTGATTCGAGCTGCGCGTCGAGCAGCGGCGCAAAGTCCGGCCGCTGGTTCCAGTCGAGCAACGCACACGCCGCGAGTGCGTGCTCCAGCGCATCGGCCGGCTGCGCGTTGCGAATGCGCGCGGTGATGAGCTCTCCCGCTTCCGGCGCGATCGTGCGCAGCGCGCGCGAAAAAAAATACCAGACGACGAACGGCCGCTCGTACCACTTGTCGCACGACCGCTCGCCGTTGGTCCGCAGCACGTGCAGCAGATGTTCGACCACGGGCCGCGTTTCCGGAATGTCGCCGAGGTAGTGGAGGACGTTCGCGTTGACGACGGCGTCGACGTCGAACGGTTTTGCCGACGTGGTGCGGAAGAACATGAACGTCGCGAGCGGATGTCGCAGCGACAGCTTCCACGTGCGGAACAGGCCGCGCCGGTTGCGATTCTTCAGCAGCAGCCCGCGGTTGTCGGGAATCGCTCGTCCGGCGCGCTGCAGCGCAGCCGAGGCACACGACGTGTCGTCGAGGTCCGGCGGAATCCATTGATGATGCGGATGCGCGCGGCTCCAGTGACGCCACACTCCGCGCGGATCCATTTCCGCCTCGAGAAAATCGAGCGCGCGCCGCTGCACCTCGCGCGCTTCCGGCGCGAATGACAGCGAATGTGCTGCGATCGCGGTCGGGAACACCGAGGGATCGGGCCGGCCCGACGCGAAGACGCGCAGCTCGCCGGTCGGGAGCTGGTTCCGCTCCAGGAACGCGATGGCGCGCGCGAGCGCCTCGCCGGTCACCGCCATTCGACGTCCATCTTCACGAGTTGATTGAGCTGCATCTGCGCGTTCGTCAGCACTCCCGGTTGCGAGCGGACGTCGAGCACCGCCGCCGCGTCGTGCCAGCCGTAAAGCGCGAGCGGCAGCTGTGTCGCGTGATCGTGAATGGCGGCGCGCAAGCGATAGCGTCCGCCGACGAGCGGCAGCTTCGGAACGATGCAGGTCAGCTCACCTTCGCCGGCCGGCAGCGCGCGCGGCGACAGGTCGCTCTCGCCGCAGACGCAGACCCACTGGTCGGCCGTCCAGATGCTGAAGCCCCAGATCACCTCGACGTGCTCCTCGGCCCGGTAGCTGATCGTGATGCGCAGCGCCTCGCCGGTCTCGATCGCATCGCCTTCGACCGGTTCGGCGATGACGTCGTGAATGACGACCGGACCGATGGCCGGCGCGCGATCACCGGCGCGTTCGTCCGATCCGGCGCGTTGTTCGAGCATGTGATTCAACGTGTCGATCGCGCTGCCGCGAAACGCGACGCGGCCGCGATCGAGCAGGATGCCGCGGTTGCAGATCGTCTGGATCTGATACGTGTGGTGCGACACGAGCAGCAGCGCGCCGCCGCCGGCGAGGTATGCCTGCATCTGCTTCATGCACTTGCGCTGGAACGCCGTGTCGCCGACGGCGAGCACTTCGTCGACGAGCAGGAGGTCGGGCGCGAGGTGCGCGGCGAGCGAGTAGGCGAGGCGCGCCTTCATGCCGCTGCTGTACGACTGCACCGGCGCGTCGATGAAGTCGCCCAGCTCCGCGAAGTCGACGACCTGCTCGAACAGCGCGGCGGTCTGGCGGCGGTCGAGGCCGTGGATCGCGGCGCCGAGCCGCACGTTCTCGCGTCCCGTCAGCAGCGGATTGAATCCCGCGCCGAGCTCGATCAGCGCCTCGGCGCGCCCGCGCAGCCGCACCTCGCCGCGATCGGGTTTCAGCAATCCGTACAACACTTTCAGCAGCGTGCTCTTTCCCGCGCCGTTGCGGCCGACGACGGCCAGCGCGTCTCCCGGCTTGACTTCGAAGGAGACGTCGTCGAGCGCCCAGAATTCGCCGTCGCGCAGCTCGCGGTCGCCCGCTCCCGGCAGCAGCTCGCGCGCGATGTCGCGGACGCCGTACCAGAGCGCACGGCGCAGGTTCTGCGCGTATTTTTTGGAGAGATGCGAGACGGAGAGGAGCGGCATGCGGAGCGTCAGGCCGGCGCGGCCTCCACCAGCAGCCGCTCGATGAAATGCGCCGTCATCGTCGCGCAGTAGGTTACCTGCTCGAGCGGTTGCGCGGCGCGAAACCGAGGGACGGCCGCGAGCAGCGTCCGCAGCGCCGCCGTCACCACCGCGCGGCCGAGCGTGGCGCCGATGCAGTGATGGATGCCGTAGCCGAAGGTGAGGTGGCGGGCCGGCAGCGTGCGCCCGAGCCGAAGCTCCGCCGGCGCTTCGTATTTCGCCGGATCGCGATTCGCGGCAGCGAGACAGAGGTAGACCATCGCGCCCGCCGGGATCGTCGCCGTCCCGAGTTGCGCCGCTCGCGTGGTCACCCGCCGCAGCATCGGCTCCGGCTGATGAAGACGCATCACCTCTTCGATGAACGGTCCGACGAGGGCGGGATCGCGCTCGATCGCGCGCCGCACGCCGTCGTGCTGCAGGAGCGCCAGGATGCACTCCGCGATCACGCGCTCCGTCGTCTTCGTCGACGCCAGCCAGAAGAGGCGGACGAGACTGCGCGCCTGCGAATCGGCCAGTCCATCGTCGCGCAATCTGCGATACATCTCCGTCCGTTCGGCAAGCTCGTCGAGTGTACGAACGGATTGCTCGAAATCATGCGCCGCGCGGATTTTCTCGACGGCGTCGAGGTCGAAACCGAGCAGCCGCGCGGCGACGGCCTCGCTGAGCGGGCGAGCGTAGTCGTCGACGATGTCGAGCCGCGGCTTCAGGAGCGATGCGGCTTCGCGTGCCGCGAACGCCTCGAGCTCCTCGATCACATCGCGGGCGAAATGGCGCGAGACGATGCGCCGGATGGCGGTGTGCTCGGGAGGATCGGCGGCGAGCAGCACGGCGTCGACGTCCGCATACGGCCGGTTGGAAAAAACCTCGGGGAGGCTGAACGCGGTTTGCACTTCGTCATGCCCGAGGACGATCCACGCATCGTGGTTCTCCAGAAACTGCACGGAGCCGGAGCGGCGGAGCGTCTCGTAGTGCGGGAACGGATCGAGCGCCACGGCGGGGGCGTCGAGGTCGATCGGCTTGCGGAAGAATCGCTGGAGGGATTTCATCCGAGGCGTGCGATCAGGTGTGGACGCGCGAGGCGGTGAAAGGACCAGGCGAGCAGCAGCGCCGGAATCGTGGCCGCGGCGACGAGTGCGAATCCGGGCGACGCGTGGCCGGCCGTCAGCCAGTTGCGCGTCGAGTCGAGCAGCGGCGTCACCGGATTGAATCGCAGTACGCCGCTCGCCGGATAGATCACCGGCGTCAGAAAAAACCAGAAGCTCGTGACGAGTTGCATCGCGCGGCCGACGTCGTCGTAGAGCATGCCGAGCGGCGCGGCGAACGTGCCGAGCGTCAGGCCGGCCAGCGCCAGCGCGGCGACGCCGAGCGGCACGAGCAGCAGCGATGAATCGACCGGCGTTCGCCAGAGGATCAGCACTGCCGCAACGACGGAAAGCCGCACCGCGGCATTGAACAGGACGTCGAGCAGTCCGGAAAGGATTAACGCCTCATGCGGCACACGGCTGCGAGTGATCAGCTGCTGGCCGGCGCGCAGTTGCTGCAGCGGGGCATTGAGCGCGTCGACGAAGACCTGCCACAGCACCGTGCCGGTCAGGACGTAAACCGGGTAGGGGATGGCGGTCGGTGCGATGCCGACGATGCGGCGCGACTGCACGTAGACCCACAGCAGCGTGGTGGCGATGCTCGGCAGCAGGAGCCAGGCGTATCCGAGCCATGTGCGCCGATGACGCGCGTGCAGATCACGGCGGAACAACTGCCACGCGACGCCGGTGGAGTGCCGCAGATCGTCCACCGCCTGGCCGGCGAAGCGGAGCGGATGCCCGAGCGCGGAGTCGGGGCGATAGACGGTCTCTGCTTCCACGATCGCAGCGTAGCGCAACGTCTTATGATTCGCGCATGAGCGACATGAATGCCTACCTCTTCTTCGATGGAAACTGCGCCGAGGCCATGCACTTCTACGAAACGACCTTCGGCGCCTCTCTGCGCATCGTGAAGGCCAGCGACACGCCCGGCGGCAGCGGCGACGCCATCATGCACGCGCACCTCGGTCTTCCCGGCGGCGGCGTCCTGATGGCCTCCGACTGGATGGCCGAGGAGCCCTTCCCCGGCAAAGCCGGCTTCCGCGTCTTCACCAGCTTCCCGACGGTCGACGAGTCGCATCGAATCTTCGACGCCCTCGCCGACGGCGGCAGCATCCAGATGCCCTTCGAGAAAACGTTCTGGTCCGAAGGCTTCGGCATGCTCACCGACCGCTTCGGCACCCCCTGGATGGTCGGCACCGACTAAAGTTAAAAAATCGGGGTCGCATCTGGAAATTTAACTTAACGGGCGGCACCGCCCGTTAAGTTAAATTTCCAGATGCGACCCCCAACTTTTAACTTAACAGCCTCTTCCGGGAACTTCTCTTGCACCTCGCCCGGGGCGTGACCATCACCTGCGCCGATTGTGGCGCCGTGCAGATCGTCCCCGACCTTCCGCCCGGAGCGGTCGCCGAGTGCAATCGTTGTGATCGCTTCCTGGCGCGGCGGACGCTCAGCGGCTATGAGATCACGCTCGTCTGCGCCATCAGCGTGCTCATCCTGATCTTCCCGGCGATCTTTCTGCCGCTGATGGAGTCGACGATCAAGAACCTCGTCTTTCAGCAGAGCCGGCTCGTCTCCAGCGTGCCGGTAATCTACGGCCAGGTGTGGTTCCCGTTCGCCTTCGGCTTCCTCTTTTTCGCGCTGCTCTTCCCGGCGCTTCGCGCGCTGCTGCAGATCCTCGTCCTCGGCTCGATCCATCTCCGGATGCACCTGCCGCATCGCGGCCGTCTCTTCCGCTACAGCGAAGAGCTGCGTATCTGGAGCCTCACCGACGTCGTCGTCATCGCCGGACTCGTCGCCTACTACCGCGCCAACGTCACCGCCGCCGTGATGGTCGGCAGCGGCGCCTGGTCGTACATGACGATCGCGGTGCTCGCCGTGATCGCCGACCGCTCGCTCGATCGCCGCAGGGTGTGGAACGCCATCATGCCCGATCCCGTGACCCTCCCCACCGCCCGCTTCGCCTCCTGCGACGTCTGCGAAATGCCGGTCGTCGACCGCCCGCCCGGCGATGCCTGTCCGCGCTGCGGCGGCACGCTCGACCGGCGCATCCTCCGCCGCTTCGCGCCCGCTGTCGCCGCGGTGCTCGCCGCGATCCCGCTCTGCCTTCCGGCGTACGACGCGGCGATCATGGTCAACGACAACCTCACGGGCGTCATCGAGCACACCGTCCTCGGCACGGTGCAGCTGCTCGCCGACCGCGGCTACTGGCAGCTCGGCGTCGTCGTCCTCGTCGCCGGTATCGCCATCCCGGTCATCGAGATCCTCGGCATGCTCTGGCTCCTGGCGCGCGTGCCGTTCCCCAACCGCCACGGCCTCGTGCGGCGGACGCGCGTCTATCGCATCCTGCACCGCCTCGTGCGCTGGCCGATGATCCTGCCGTTCATCGCCGCCATCGCTTCGCCGATCGTGAATTACCGCGGGATCGACGACATCGTCGCCGGCCCCGGCGCGACGCCGCTCTTCGCGGTGATCGCCTTGATGATGCTCGCCGTCCGCCTCTTCGAGCCGAAGTTCATGTGGCGCACGGCAGGGGAGGCGCATTGAGCGAATATCGCGACGAGGAAGCGCATCACGCGCGCGTACACCTCGGCAAGTGGTCGCCGTGGATGTGGATCATCCCCGCGGTGGCGGTCTTCTTCGCCGGATTCCTCATCGTCCGCTACGGTTTCTTCGGCGGCGGCGCGATCACCGTCCGCTTCGCCGACGCGCGCGGCCTCGATCGCTACAGCCCCGTGCGATTCCGCGGCGCGAAAGTCGGCACCGTCGAGAAAATCACGATCGACGAAGACCTCGGGCAGGTCGTCGTGCGCATATCAATGGATGCGTCGATGAACCATGCGCTCAACAAAGGGACGAAGTTCTGGATCGTCGAGCCGGGACTCGAAGGCGGCGGCATCGGCGGACTCCTCTCCGGCACCTACGTCGCGATCGCGCCCGGCACCGGCGAATCGACACGCGAGTACGTCGGGCAGGAGTATGCGCCGGTGCTGACGCCGGCCGAAAAAGGGAAGACCGTCATCCTCGAGGCGCACGGCCTCGGCTCGCTCGCGGTCGGATCGCCGGTGCAGTTCGAAGGGATGCGCGTCGGCAGCATTCTCGGCTCCGAATACGACGCCGCGCGTGGCGTCACGATGGTCCACGCATTCATCGTGCAGCGCTTCGCGAGCATGGTGCGGCAGAGCACGCGCTTCTGGCGCGGCGGCGGATTGAACGTCTCGCTGACCGGCGGTGGTTTGTCGATGGGCGGCGCGTCACTCGGATCGCTGCTCAATTCGCCGGTCGGCTTCTACACGCCCGAGGTGCTGGCGGGACCGGAAGCGGCGTCGGGAACGCATTTCGATTTGTATGACTCCGAGGCCGCGGCATTGGCTTGGGCGGATGGGCCGCAGCTGACGTACGTCACGTACTTCAGCGGACCGGTGCGCGGACTCGCTGCGGGGACTCCGGTGTTCATGAAGGGCGTCGAAGTCGGGCACGTGCGCGATGTGCGGCTGCGTTACGTCGCGCAGACCGCGTCGCTCGAGACGCCGGTCACGATCGAGATCGATCCGCGGAAACTGCAGTTGCCGATGGGGGCGACGCGCGACGATCTGCGCGCGGAGATGAACGGCGCGCTCGCGCGGCTCGTGCAGAAAGGGATGCGCGCCACGCTCTCGACCAGCCTCGTGCTGCCGGGCGCCAGCGGCATCTCGCTCGAAACGGTGGCGCGTCCGGGCACCGGGCGGCTCGTCGTCGAGAACGATCCGCCGATCATCCCGGCGGCGACGAGCAGCAGCGGCATCGAAGGGGCGCTCGGCTCGCTCAATCGCATCGCCGCGCGGATCGAAGGACTGCCGATCGAGGACATCGCCGGACATCTGCGCAGCACCGCGGCGCGCATCGATTCGCTCGTGCACGATCCGGCGCTCGATCAGAGTCTGCAGCGGCTGAACGCGTCGCTCGGCGACGTCGAGAAAGTCGCGGCGACGACGCGCGAGAACATCGGACCGATCGTCGCCAGCCTGCGCAATGCCGCGGCGTCGGCCGAGCAGGCCGCCACGCGCGCGCAACAGCTGATGGCCACCGCGCCGCGCCAGAACTATGACCTCGGCAACATGGTCATGGAGTTGACCAAGGCGGCGGAGGCAGTGAAGACGCTGGCCAATTACCTCGAGGAGAACCCCGATGCGTTGCTGAAAGGGAGGGGGAAGGCGAAATGAAACGGCGAGCTGTTGTCATGCTGCTCCTCCTTTCCGGCTGTTCGTTTTTCTCGCGGACGAAGAACAACATCTACTCGATCGATCGCATCCCCGGCACGCCGGTCGCGATGCGCGGCACGCCGCTCGGCATCGAGTCGCTGGAGCTGCCGCCGGGCGTTGACCGGCGCGAGATCGTGGTGCGCAAGGCCGATCAGAAACTCGACGTCCGTTCGAACGAGCTCTGGTCGGCGGATCTCAAGCCGCTCGTGCTGCACACGCTGGCGTTCGATCTCGCGTCGCGGTTGCCCGAGGGGATGGTCGTTCTGCCGGGGGAGACGAAGCCGGCGGCGATGCGGCCGATCGACGTCGTCTTCGAGCAGCTGGCGGCGGGGCCCGATCCGAAAGTCGTGCTCGACGCGCGCTGGAAGCTCGACAACGTCACGCATCACGAAAGCATCGCCGTCGACATCCCATCGCTCGACAGCAAGAACGTGGCGACCGGCATGAGTCAAGCTTTGGCGCAGCTCGCCGACCGGATTGCCGCGTCGCATGGCTGACATCGTCCGCGCGCTGAAGCATCGCAATTACCGGCTCTTCTTCAGCGGCCAGACCGTGTCGCTGGTCGGCACCTGGATCACGCGGGTGGCCACGAGCTGGCTCGTCTACCGCCTGACCAAATCGGAGCTGCTCCTCGGCGTCGTCGCGTTCGCCGGCCAGATCCCGCTGCTCGTGCTCGCGCCGTTCGGCGGCGTGCTCGGCGACCGGTGGGACCGGCGGCGGATCCTCGTCGTCACGCAGGTGCTCTCCGCGCTGCAATCGCTCGCGCTCGCGCTGCTCGCGTTCAGCGGACGGATCACCGTCGCGGAGATCATCGCGCTGCAGGTCGTGCAGGGAATCATTAACGCGATCGACACCCCGGCGCGGCAGGCGTTCGTCGTCGAGATGGTCGAGTCGCCGGACGACCTGCCGAACGCGATCGCACTCAACTCGTCGATGTTCAACGCGTCGCGCATCATCGGCCCGACCATCGCCGGCGTGCTGATCGCGGCGGTCGGCGAGGCGTGGTGCTTCATGCTCGACGCGATCTCGTACGTGGCGGTGATCGCGTCGCTGCTGGCGATGCGCTTCGTCGCGCGCGAGCGGCCGCACAAGGAGACGCACCTCATCGACGAGCTTCGCGTCGGCGTGCGTTATGTGCTCGGCTTTCCGCCGGTCAGCGCGCTGCTGCTGCAGGTGACGCTGATCAGCGTGATGGGGATGCCGTACGCGGTGCTGATGCCGGTGATCGTCGCGCAGGTGCTGCACGGCGGGCCGCACACGTACGGCATCCTGATGACGGCGACCGGCATCGGCGCGCTGGCCGGCACGGCGTATCTCGCGGCGCGGCACAGCGTGGTCGGGCTGGGGAAGGTGATCGTCGCCGCGACGATGCTCCTCGGCCTCGGCCTCATTGCCTTCTCGTTCTCGCGCACGCTGATGTTGTCGGTGCTCGTGCTGCCGATCGTCGGCGCGGGCATGATGCTGCAGTCCGCCTCGGCGAACACGATCCTGCAGACGGTCGTCGATCAGAAACTGCGCGGACGCGTCATGGCCTTCTACACCATGGCCGTCCTCGGCACGCAGCCGCTCGGCAGCCTGCTCGCGGGCGCGGTGGCCGACCGCATCGGCGCGCCGCACACGATCTTCATCGGCGCAGTCGCCTGCATCCTCGGCGGCGCGTGGTTCGGCATCCGGCGCAAGAAGCTCGCCGAGCACGTCCGCCCGATCTACATCGAGCGCGGAATCCTGACGTGGGACGACGGAACGATGGAGCCGGTCGATGCGGGCCAGATCCGATGAATTGTGATCCGCATCGCACGCGCGGGCGGCAGGTGCTCACCGATCCGTTCCTCAACAAAGGCACCGCCTACTCGCCCGACGAGCGGCTGAGCCTCGGCCTCAGCGGCCTGGTGCGCTCCGCGGTCTCCGACATCGAGACGCAGCGCGCGCGCAATTACGAGATGTTCCGCCGCAAGCAGGATGACCTCGAGAAGTACATCTTTCTGCAGTCGCTGCTGAACCGGAACGAGATCCTTTTCTACGACCTGCTCTATCACCACCTCGCCGAGATGCTGCCGATCGTCTACACGCCGACGGTGGGGAAGGCCTGCGCGCTCTTCAGCCACATCACGCGCGAATACCGCGGCCTGTACGTGAGTCCCGACAACATCGCGAACATCGATCAGATCCTGCGCGATGTGGCGATGCCGGAAGTCCGCCTGATCGTCGTCACCGACGGCGAGCGGATCCTCGGCCTCGGCGATCTCGGCTCCGACGGCATGGGTATCCCGGTCGGCAAGATCAATCTCTACGTCGCCGCCGCCGCCTCGACGGCGTCGAGTACGAGGAACTGGTCGAGCGCTTCGTGCTCGCGGTCAAGCGCAACTCCCGCGCGCGCTGCTGCAGTGGGAGGACTTGGCGAAGCAGAAGGCGTTCATGCTGCTGGAGCGCTACAGCGATCGCATCCTCTCGTTCGACGATGACATCCAGGGCACCGGCGCGGTCGCGCTCGCGGCGCTGATGACGGCGATGCGCATCAAGGGCCAGCGCTTCCGCGATCAGCGTTTCGCGATCACCGGCATGGGGCAGGCCGGCACCGGCATCGCCACGAACATCCGGACGATGCTGCTGCAGGAAGGCGCCTCGGAAGACGAAGCGCGCTCGAGGATCTCGCGGCGGAAGATGCCCGGCGTCGCGGTGACGCCGGGCAGCACCGTCGGCTTGTCGTTGAGCACGACCTCCTCAAGCGTCGCCGGCGCGAGCAGATGGCGCGCAACGACGAGCAGCCGGTGATCTTCGCGCTGTCGAATCCGACGTCGAAGTCGGAGTGCACGCCGGACGACGTCCGCGCCGCGACGAACGGCCGCGCGCTGATGGCGATGGGCAGCCCGTTCCCCGGCGTCTCGCAATGCAACAACATGTTCGTCTTCCCCGGCGTCGGCCTCGGCGCACTCGTCAGCGACGCCGCGAAGATCACGCCGGAGATGTTCCTCCGCGCCAGCAAAGCGCTCAGCGGCATGGTCCGCGCGAAACAACGCGCAAAAAACCTCTGCTGCCCGACGTGAGCGACGTGCGCGAGGTCTCGTTCCAGGTCGCGCGCGCCGTCGCCCTCGAAGCCCGCGACTGCGGCCTCGGGCGCCTGCTGACGGATGAGGAGTACGAGCGAGTGATCCGCAGCGCGCAGTGGGAGCCGCATTACTACCCGTTCCGGGCGGGAGGGTAGTCGTTAGTCCACCCGCTCCTTCGTCCAGCGATGGTGGCATTGCTGGCATTCGAACTCCGGAATGCGCACGATCGCGATTGCGAAGAGAACGATCGTGGCGGGGACGAGCTCGAGCGAAGTACGGCACGACCGCCGCATGACCTCTCGCGATGCCGCCGGCCTTCGCGCATCGACGCTCGCGAACCGCCCTCCGCCGCGCCGAGGAAGGGGAGGGCGCGAAGACCGTCGTCATCGCGCTGCTGGCGAATGTCGCCATCGCGATTGCGAAGCTGATCGCCGGCCTCACCTCGGGATCGACCGGCATGCTCGCGGAGGCCGCGCACTCGGCGGCCGATTCGATCAATGAAGTGCTGCTGGCGATCTCGCTCAAGCGCGACCGCAAGCCGCCCGACGCCACGCATCCGCTCGGCCACGGCCGCGAGCGATTCCTCTGGGCGTTCATGGCGGCGATCGCATCGTTCCTGATCGGCGGCTGCCTCTCGATCGCCATGGCCGTGCGCGAGCTCGAACATCCGCATCGGATGAAAGGCGTCACGGCCGCGGCGATCGTGCTCGCGATCGCCTTCGTCGCCGACGGCATCTCATGGCTGCAGAGCATCCGCCAGGCGCGGAGCCAGGCGCGCGAGTACGGCCTGCCGCTGTGGCAATACGTGCGGCGCGCGAGCGATCCGATCGTCCGCGCCATCGTCTTCGAAGACAGCGTGGCGCTGATCGGCATCGTCATCGCCGCCGCCGGTCTCGCCGTCAGCCGCGAGATGAGAAGCAACGTTGCGGACTCGATCGCGTCGCTGCTCATCGGCATCCTCCTCGCCATCACCGCGTTCGGACTGGCCCGTCCGCTCGCCGATTTTCTCGTCGGCCGCTCGATGCTTCCCGAGCACCTCGAAAAGTTGCAGGCGATGTTCAACAACGTGCGCGAGCTGGAAGAGATCGTCTCGCTGCGCGCGCTCTACTCGGGACCGGAAGAGGTCATCGTCGTCGCCAAAGTGCGGCCGTCGAACGACTGCTCCGTCGAGCAACTCGCCGCGGCGATGGATGCGCTCGATCGCGCGGTGCGCGAAGAGTTTCCGATCGTCGCCGACCTCTTCATCGACGTCACTCAGGCGAAGATGCGCGCCGCCTCGAGCGTCAGCCCGAGCGCGATGCCGCCGAATTGATCGGTGTCGAACGCGGCCGCATGCGGCAGCAACTGGCGCACGCGCGTCCGCACCTCGGGGAGCAGCGACCCGCCGCCGGTGAAGAAGATGACGCCGATGTTTTTCGCGCCGGCGCCGGAGGCGAGGATGACGTCGATCAGCGTCCGCTCCGCGGCGTCGAGCAGCTCGGCGATCGCCTGATTGAGCTGCTCGCGCGTGGCCGTCAGCGCGAAGCGGCGCTCGATCCAGTCGAGCGGCATCGACACTTCGCCGCTGCCGCTCAGCGCGATCTTCGCGCGCTCGACCTCGCGCGCCACCGTGTGCCCGAGGTGGCCGGCGAGCACGCGATCGAGCCGCATCAGGCGGCGGTCGTCCTGCTTGTTTTTCGACAGGATCGTGTAGATGCCGTCGAGCAGCCGGTTGTCGTAGATGAAGTTGATGCGCAGCCACGACGCGAGGTCGTGGAAGACCCACTGAGGCATCTGCAGCGTCTCGCCCTGGTCGTTGCGATACGAGGCGCCGAGGCCGAGCTCCGGCATGAGGCGGGTCACGCTGAGCTGGCGGTCGAAGTCGGTGCCGCCGATGTGAATGCCGCCGACGGCGAGGATGCGATCGCGATCGCCGACGCCGCGATGCTGCGCCGCGGGCGTCAGGCGGATGACGCTGAAGTCGGAAGTGCCGCCGCCGATGTCGACGACGACGGCGAGCTGCTCGCGATCGATGTGCGTTTCGAACTCGAGTCCCGCGGCGATCGGCTCGAGCTCCATCTCGACGTGCTCGAAGCCCGCCGTCCGCGCGCTGCGCCGCAGCAGCTCTCGGCCGCGCGATCGAGCGATGCGTCGCTGTCGTTGAAGTGCACCGGCCGCCCGAGGACGACCTGCGTCAGCTCGTCGCCGGCCTTCGAGCGAAGGTTGTGCAGGATGCGGCTGATGATCGTTTCGAACGACATCCGCCGTCCGCGCATCATCGTCGCTTCGCCTTGCAGCGCGGTGCCGAGGATGCTCTTGATCGCCCAGAGCATCCGGCCGGGATGGCCATCGAGGAAGCGCTCGATCGCCGCCTCGCCGAAGAGCTCATCGCGCGTGGCGTCGTCGAAGAAGATCGTCGTCGGGATCTGTTTGCGGCCGTTCTCCACGTCGACCAGCACCGGCGCGCCGTCGCGCACGATGCCGATCTCGGAGTTGGAGGTGCCGAAGTCGAGGCCGCAGAAGGTGGTCATGGTGGGCGAAAAGGGGCGAATTGTAGATCATTGCGGATCAACGCGACCACCGCATGCCTGAGACCATCAACGTCACCGTCGAAGAGGTGCTCTTTCACAAGCCGGAGAGCGGCTTCACGGTGCTCAGCTGCGTGCGCGAAGAGCCGCCGCAGGAAGTGAAGGTCGTCGGAAACTTTCCGCCGGTCGAAGAGGGCGAACTGATCGCCGCGACGGGTGAATGGCGCAACAGCAAATGGGGACGGCAGTTCTGCGCGGAATCGATCATGACCATCGTGCCGACGAGCCTCGAGGGCGTGCAGAGCTATCTCGCGGCGGGGCATGTGAAGGGCATTGGCAAGAAGCTGACGAATCGCCTGCTCGACCAGTTCGGCGCCGACCTCCTGCGCGTCATCGATGAAGAACCGCAGCGGCTCCTCGAGGTCCACGGCGTCGGCGAGCAAACGCTGCAGAACATCACATTCAGCTGGGCGCAGCAGCGCGGCGTCCGCGACGTCATGCTGTTCCTCGCGGCGCACGGCCTCAGCGGCGCGCGCGCGTTCCGTGTCCAGAAGCAGTACGGCAACTCCGCGGTGAACGCGATCCGCGAGAACCCGTACCGCCTCGCCGACGAAGTGCGCGGAATCGGCTTCGATACGGCCGATTCGATCGCCCGCAAGCTGGGGCACGACGTCCGCTCGCCGTTCCGGCTCCTCGCCGGCCTGCGGCATGTGATGCGCACCGCGCGGCAGCAGGGCCATTGCGGAATGCCGGTGCGCGATGCGATCGCCGAAACGTCGAAGCTCCTCGGCGTCGAGCCTTCGCTGCTCGCCGGCACAGTGGCGATGGCGATCGCGAACCGTGTCGTCATCGAGGAAACGATCGGCGGCGAGCGCGTGCTGTTCGATCCGCTGCTGCATCAGGCGGAGTCGCGGATCGCGGCGAAGCTGGCGCGGCTCGCGGATGCGCGTCCGAGCGGCCTGACGATGCGCCTCGACGACGCGCTGAAAGTGGCGGAAGCGGAGAGCGGCTGGCCGCTCGATGCGCCGCAGAAACAGGCCATCGAGCACGCACTTCGCTCGCGCGCCATCGTGATCACCGGCGGCCCCGGCGTCGGCAAGACGACGCTCGTGCACGCGCTGCTCGCGGTCTACCGCTCGGCGAAGCTGAAGGTGTCACTCGCCGCGCCGACGGGACGCGCCGCGAAGCGCCTCGCCGAGAGCACCGGCAGCCACGCGTCGACGATTCATCGCCTGCTCGAGACGAGCGCGGAAAGCGGACGCTTTGTACGCGATGACGAGAATCCGCTGGAGTGCGACGTCGTGATCGTCGACGAGGCTTCGATGATCGACGTCCCGCTGTTCGACGCGCTGCTGCAGGCGTTGCCGCGGCATGCCGCGATCGTCCTCGTCGGCGATGCCGATCAGCTGCCGTCGATCGGTCCGGGGCAGGTGCTGCACGACATCCTCGAATCGGGACGCGTGCCGTCCGTCCGTTTGACGGAGATTCATCGGCAGGTGTCGGGGAGCGACATCATCGTGAACGCGCACCGCATCAATCGCGGCGACGCTCCGCGCTTCGATGCGGCATCGGACATGTTTCTCTTCCGCGCGAGCGCGCCGGACAAAGCGGTGGAGCGGGTGGTCGACGTCGTCACGGCGCGCATCCCGCGCAAGTTCGGCTTCACCTCCTTGCGCGACGTGCAGGTGCTCGCACCCGTCCGCAAGGGAGCGATCGGCGTCGATGCGCTGAACGCCGCGCTGCAGAATGCGCTGAATCCGCCGGCCCGGCACAAGGCGCGCGTGGAGCGGCCAAATGGCGTGTTCTTTTGTCCGGGCGACAAGGTGATGCAGACCGAGAACAACTACCACAAGAAAGTCTTCAACGGCGACGTCGGCATCGTCGCGGTGGTCGATCCGGAGCTGGAGCAGTTCACGGTCGACTTCGGCGGTGAGCTGATTGTCGATTACCTCTTCGACGAAGCGGACCAGCTCACCCTCGCGTACGCGACGACCATCCACAAATCACAAGGCTCCGAGTACGAGGCGGTCGTGATCGCGATGATGCCGCAGCACCACATCATGCTTCGCCGCAACCTGCTCTACACCGCGGTGACGCGCGGCCGGAAGCTGGTGGTGATCGTCGGCGATGAGCGCGCGGTGCACACCGCCGTGCGCACGGGCCGCGGCGGCGAGCGCCTGACGCGGCTGAAGCTCTGCCTCACTCGATCGGCGTCAGCTGGTTGAACAGCAGCCGCCAGTGCCCGTGGTCGCTCTTCCAGACGTGCAGGCTGCGGAACTCGCGCGACACGTCGCGGCCGCTGTATTTGCCGACGATCGTCACGCGCGAGAGCACCAGCGTCACGTCGCCGTGCGTCGTCACGGTCGGCGCTTCTTCGTGCGTGATCGAGTCGATCGACGATTGACCGGAGTGGATGTCGGCGAGGCGGTCGGCCTTCGTCCGCAGCTGACCGTGTCCGTTGATGAAGACGTAGTCGTCGGCCCAGATCTTCTCCAGCGCCACCGTGTCCTTTTTGATCAGCGCCTGCCTGTAGTTGCGGATGGCGGCGTGCACGTCCTCGGCGGGTGGTGCGGCGAGCGCCAGCGGCGCGACGACGGCGGCGATGATGAAAAGAGCGGCGTGGATTCTTCGCATGCGCGGGAGTCTAACCGGTTTGACAAGCTCCGACGCGAGCCCGTACTCTACCGCTTCCGTCATGACCGCACAGAGACACCAATTGCGCCGCACAGCTTTCTACTCGCTGCCCGGCGTGTGTCCATGAGGTCGCTCAAATACTGCATCGATTGAACGAGCGACCCTTCACCGGGTCGCTTTTTTTTGGTCTGGAAAAACATGCTGCTGACGATTACGACCACGCATCAACCGGCTACCGACCTCGGATACCTGCTGCACAAGAATCCGTCGCGGCTGCACCGCATCGAGCTCGCCTTCGGCGACGCGTACATCGCCTATCCGGAAGCGACGAACGAGCGCTGCACCGCGGCGCTGATCGTCGACATCGACACGGTCGGCCTAGTGCGCAAGCGCGAAGGGCTCGAGCAATACGTCAACGACCGTCCGTACGCGGCGAGCTCGTTCCTCAGCGTCGCCATCGCCAACGTCTTCGGCACCGCGCTCGCCGGCCGCAGCAAGGACCGGCCGGAACTGGTGACCGTGCCACTGCCGCTGGAGCTGTGCATCGCGGCGGTGCCGTGCCGCGGCGGCGAGACGATCCTGCGCCAGCTCTTCGAGCCGCTCGGCTACGCGGTCGAGGCGGAGCAGCTGCCGCTCGATCCGCATTTCCCGGCGTGGGGCGGCAGCCGTTACTTCAACGTGACGCTGCGCGCGAACGTGACGGTGCACGACGCGCTCTCGCACATCTACGTCTGCATCCCGGTGCTCGACTCCGAGAAGCACTACTGGGTCGGCGACGACGAGGTCGAAAAGCTTCTGCGTCACGGCGAGGGGTGGCTCGCCGCGCATCCGCACCGCAACGCGATCGCGCGGCGGTACCTCAAGAACCGCAAGCACCTCGTGCGCGAGGCGGTGGAGCGGCTGATGCAACAGGACGTTGTGGAAGAGGACGAAAAGCGGGAGGAGAACGCGCAGGAAGAGGCGGTGATCGAAAAGAAGATCAGCCTCAACGAGCAGCGGATGACGCGCGTCGTCGAAGTGCTGAAGGAGCACGGCGCGACGACCATCATCGACCTCGGATGCGGCGAAGGACGCCTGCTGCGCGATCTGCTCAAGGTGCAGTCGTTCACGAAAGTCGGCGGCATGGACGTCTCCACGCGCGCGCTCGAAGTGGCGCGCGACAAGCTGCACGTCGAGCGCCTGCCGGCGCGGCTCGCCGGGAAGTTCAAGCTGTTTCAGGGCTCGCTGATGTATCGCGACAAGCGGCTGTGCGATTACGAGGCGGCGACGGCGGTCGAAGTCATCGAGCATCTCGATCCGCCGCGGCTGGAGGCGTTCGAGCGCGTGATCTTCGGCGAGACGAAGCCGCGGCTGATGATCGTCACCACGCCGAACGTCGAGTTCAACGTGCGGTTCGAGACGCTGCCGGCGGGCCGCCTGCGGCATCGCGATCACCGCTTCGAATGGACGCGCGCCGAGTTCCGCGCGTGGAGCGAGCGCGTCGCCGGCACGTACGGCTACGCGTTCACGTGGCTGCCGGTCGGAGGCGAGGACGCGGAGGTCGGACCGCCGACGCAGATGGGAGTGTTCACGAAATGAAGATCAGGATTCCCGAGCTCTCGCTCGTCACGCTGATCGGAGTCTCCGGCTCCGGCAAGTCGTCGTTCGCGCGGAAGCATTTCAAGCCGACCGAGGTCGTCTCGTCCGATTTCTGCCGGGGCCTCGTCTCCGATGACGAGAACGACCAGACCGCATCGAAGGAGGCGTTCGAGCTGCTGCACTTCATCGTGCGCAAGCGGCTCGAGCGCGGCCATCTCACGGTCATCGACGCGACCAACGTCGAGCCGGAACATCGCAAGCAGCTCATCGCGATCGCGCGCGAGTTCCACGCGATCCCGGTGGCCATCGTGCTCAACCTGCCGGTGCGCGTCTGCCAGGACCGCAACGCGGGGCGGCCCGACCGGCAGTTCGGCGCGCACGTGATCCGCAACCAGCAGGGGACGATGCGCCGCGCGCTTCGCTTCCTCGGCAAGGAAGGTTTCCGCCACGTGCACATCCTCGAATCGGTCGAAGAGATTGACGCGGTCGAGATCACGCGCGAGCCGCTGTACAACAATCGGAAGCACGAGCACGGACCGTTCGACATCATCGGCGACGTGCACGGCTGCTTCGACGAGCTGAGCGCGCTGCTGCAGCGGCTCGGCTACGTCGATCTGCAGCACCCGCAAGGGCGCAAGGTCGTCTTCCTCGGCGATCTCGTCGATCGCGGACCGAAGACGCCCGAGGTGCTCGAGCTCGTGATGACGATGGTGGAGAGCGGGAACGCGCTCGCCGTGCCGGGCAACCACGACATCAAGCTGATGCGCGCGCTGCAGGGGAAGAACGTGAAGGTCACGCACGGTCTTGCCGAGTCGCTCGAGCAGCTCGGTCAGCGCACGGAGGAGGAGCGAACGCGCGTCGTGAAATTCATCGACTCGCTGATCAGCCATTACGTGCTCGATGACGGCAAGCTCGTCGTCGCGCACGCCGGCATGAAGGGGGAGATGCAGGGCCGCGGCTCCGGACGCGTGCGCGATTTCGCGCTGTACGGCGAGACGACCGGCGAGACCGACGACTACGGGCTGCCGGTGCGCTACAACTGGGCGGGCGATTACCGCGGCCGCGCGATGGTCGTGTACGGACACACGCCGGTGGCCGATCCGGAGTGGGTCAACAGCACGATCTGCATCGACACCGGCTGCGTGTTCGGCGGCCGCCTGACCGCGCTCCGGTATCCGGAGCGGGAGCTCGTCTCCGTCGACGCGGCGCGCATGTACTACGAGCCGGCGAAGCCGATGTCTGTGGCCGCGCCGCCGGCACTGTCGACACAGCAGCAGCTCGACCAGGTGCTCGATCTCGATGACGTCGCGGGCAAGCACCTCATCGAGACGAGCCTGCGGCAAGGCGTGATGATCCGCGAAGAGAACGCGATGGCGGCGCTCGAAGTGATGAGCCGTTTCGCCGCGAATCCGAAGTGGCTCGTCTACCTTCCACCGACGATGTCGCCGTCCGACACGACGTCGCGCGAAGGCCTGCTCGAACATCCGGACGAAGCGTTCGCCTATTTCCGCCGCGAGGGCGTGCAGAAGGTCGTGTGCGAAGAGAAGCACATGGGCTCGCGCGCGGTGGTCGTGCTCTGCCGCGATGAAGAGGTCGCCCGCCGCCGCTTCGGCGTGACCGGCGAAGGGATCGGCATCGTCTACACGCGTACGGGCCGTCGTTTTTTCAGCGATGCGATGGCCCACCTCGAGACCGAGCTGCTCGCGCATCTTCGCGACACGCTCACGAGCAACGACGCCTGGTCGGGTTTCTCCACCGACTGGTTCGTCTTCGATTGCGAGCTGATGCCGTGGTCGGTGAAGGCGGAGGAGCTCGTGCGCGGCCAGTATGCCTCGGTCGGCGCGGCAGCGGGGGCGGCGACGAGCGGCGCGCTCGACGCGCTGCGCGCGGCCGCGGAGCGCGTGCCCGACGCAGCGCCGGTCGCGGAGATGTTCGCGTCGCGCGCGGCGATGGTGGGCCGCTACGTCGAGGCCTACCGGCGCTACTGCTGGCCGGTGACGTCACTGCGCGACGTGAAGCTCGCGCCGTTTCACGTGCTCGCGTCCGAGGGGGCGGTGCATGTGGACAAGGACCACGTGTGGCACATGGAATCGATCGCGGCGATGATGCGCGGCTCCGACGTCGCGATCACGACGCCGTACCGCGTCGTCGAGCTGGCGGACGAGGCCGCGGTCGCCGATGCGGTGGCGTGGTGGGAATCGATGACGTCGCGCGGCGGCGAGGGGATGGTGGTCAAGCCGTTCGACTTCATCGCCCGCGGCGCGCGCGGCGTCGTGCAGCCGGCGGTGAAGTGCCGCGGTCCGGAGTACCTGCGCATCATTTACGGTCCGGAGTACTCGGCGCCGGACAACATCGCGCGGCTGCGCGCGCGCCGCGTCGGAGCGAAGCGGTCGCTGGCCATGCGCGAATTCGCCCTCGGCGTCGAGTCGCTGCAGCGCTTCGTGGCGAAGGAGCCGTTGCGCCGTGTACACGAATGTGTGTTCGGCGTGCTGGCGCTGGAGAGTGAACCGGTGGATCCGCGGCTATGAACATCGAACGTGTCATCCCGAGCGAAGTCGAGGGATCCCCGGCGGAGGGAGCGCGCCGCGTGCTTCGGCAGGGGATTCCTCGACCGTCCTCCGCTGCGCTTCGGCGGCTCGGAATGACACGAGGATCGCTATGAACATCGAACGTGTCATCCCGAGCGAAGTCGAGGGATCCCCGGCGTACGGAGCGCGCTGCGTGCTTCGGCAGGGGATTCCTCGACCGTCCTCCGCTGCGCTTCGGCGGCTCGGAATGACACGAGGATCGCTATGCATCGAACGTGTCATCCCGAGCGAAGTCGAGGGATCCCCGGCGTACGGAGCGCGTTGCGTGCTTCGGCAGGGGATTCCTCGACCGTCCTCCGCTGCGCTTCGGCGGCTCGGAATGACACAAGGATCGCTATGAACATCGCCTACACCCTCACGCCGCTGCAGCTCACCGACTTCCTGCTGAACGTCGCCACGGTGCGCCCCGTCTTCATCTGGGGCGCGCCGGGCATCGGCAAGTCGTCGCTGGTGCAGGAGTTCGCGACGCAGGTGGGGCTCGACTGCGTCTCGCTCCTCGGAAGCCAGCTGGCGCCGGAAGACCTCATCGGCGTGCCGCAGATCGTCGGCGGCAAGAGCCGTTTCTGTCCGCCGGCGACCATCGCGCGCGACGACGCCTACTGCCTCTTTCTCGATGAGCTGAATGCCTGCTCGCATGAAGTGCAGAAGGCGTTCTACAGCCTGATTCATGAACGCCGTCTCGGCGAGTACGAGCTGCCGGCCGGCTCGATCGTGATCGGCGCCGGCAACCGCGCGCAGGACAGCGCGATCGTCAAGCCGATGTCCTCCGCGTTGATCAATCGCATGGTGCATGTGCAGCTCAAGGCATCGCATCGCGACTGGCTCGAATGGGCCGGACGCAACGCCATCCATCCGCTCATCCTCGAATATCTGCAGACGCGGCCGGATCATCTCTGGAGCCAGCCGCCGAAAACGGAGGAGCCGTTCTCGACGCCGCGCTCGTGGCACATCCTCAGCGACGCGATGAACGCGTACGGCGAATCGCTCGGCGACACGAGCATCGAGGCGCTGGCGTACGGCTGCCTCACGCCGCATCACGCCACGCAGTTCAAGGCGTTCGTGAAGCAGGTCCGCAGCCGCTTCGATCTCGCGTCGATCATCAAAGGCGACCTGGCGTGGCCGGACCGTCCGGAGGATCGCGACGTGCTCTATTTCCTGTCGCAGTCGTTCCGCGCGCAGCTGGTCAAGGAGCTGCCGCACGAAAAACCGGAGGGGAGCGGCGGCTATCGCGAGCTCGCGCATCGGGCGAAGGGACTGCTCAAGGAGCTCGCGGCGATCAACCTCGAGATCGCGCAGATGGTGGTGGCGAACGTGGATGATCAGCCGGCCCTGCCGCCGTGGTTCCTCGTCGAGGTGGTGCGCGACCTGCCGCGGCTCGTCGAGAGAAAGCCGGCGTGAAGCACAAGCGCCCGGAGGAGAAACTCGATCCGGCGACGAAGGCGTTCGTCGACGGTGAGCGGATGTTGGTTGGCCATCCGCTGTTCGAGCCGCTCGCGCGCCGCGTACGGTTCGTGCGGGAGAAGAACGGTTACTGTCCGGCGGACGGTTGGGCCGTGGTGCTGGAGAACGGCGTCGTGCACGCGCATCCGACGCGGCGCGGCGAGCCGGAAGAGTGGGCCTACGTCCTCGGGCATTGCCTGCTGCACCTCGCGTTCGGCCACTTCCGCGTCGGCGAGAAGACGCTCGACTGGAACGCCGCGTGCGACGTCGTGGTCGCCCGCTTCCTCGCCGATCTGAAGTTCGGGCGTTGTCCGCTCGACATGGCGTGCGATCTGCGCGACGTCCGCGCGGACGACGAGGAGAAGTTGTATCGCCGTTTCCGCGAAGGGACGATCGCCGAGGAGTTGCGCGCGCTCGGCACCGGCGGTGGGGTGAGCGGCGACATGTTCTGGACGCCGGAGCCGATGGACAAACGCGCTCACGACGACTGGTCGCGCGCGTTTGCCGCGGGGCTCGTCGCATCGGTAAAGAGCGCGGTGCGCGTCGCCGGCGGATACGAATCGCACCTCGGCGCGACGGTGGAGAACGTGTCGACGGCGGAACGCGCGCGGCGCTGGTTCGTCAACAGCTATCCGCTCCTCGGCGCGCTCGCCGCCGCGTTCCGAATTATCGAAGATCCGGCGATCTGCCAGCGACTCGGCATCACCGTCGCGGCGGTCGATTCGGAGGCGAAGGAGATGTTCGTGAATCCCGCCGCGGCACTCGATTTCGAGGAGGCGAAGTTCGTCCTCGCGCACGAGCTGCTGCACGTCGGGCTGCGCCACGAGTCGCGGCGGCGCGGGCGCGATCCGCATCTGTGGAACGTCGCGTGCGACTTCGTCATCAACGGCTGGTTGATCGAGATGGGCATCGGAGAGCTGCCGAGCTTCGGCGGCATGCACGATCCGGAGCTGAAGGGATTGTCGGCCGATGCGATTTACGACCGGCTCGCGGTCGACATGCGGCGCAACCGCAAGCTGGCGACGTTTGCCGGCATCGGCTCGTGCGACATGATCGGCACTCCCGACTGGTGGTCGCGCGACGATGCGATCTCGCTCGATGATTTTTATCGCCGCGCGCTCGGGCAGGGGCTCACGTATCACCACGAGCAGGGCCGCGGCCTCGTGCCGGCGGGCTTGATCGAGGAGATCCGTGCGCTCGACCGGCCGCCGATTCCGTGGGATGTGCAGCTCGCGCAATGGTTCGACGAGCACTTCTCGCCGCTGGAGCGCGTTCGCACGTACGCGCGATTGAGCCGGCGCCAGAGCTCGACGCCGGACATCCCGCGCCCGCGTTACGTCCCGGCTCCGGAGGATGCGAACCGGACGTTCGCCGTCGTGCTCGACACGTCGGGATCGATGGACCGCACGCTCCTCGCGAAGTGCCTCGGCACGATCGCCAGCTACTCCGCCGCGCGCGACGTGCGCCTCGTCCGCCTCGTTTTCTGCGACGCCGCGGCCTACGACCAGGGCTACGTGCCGGTCGAAGAGATCGTCGACCGCGTCAAGGTCAAAGGCCGCGGCGGAACCGTCCTCCAGCCCGGCATCGACCTCCTGCAAAAAGCGGAAGATTTTCCCGACACCGGCCCGATCCTCATCATCACTGACGGCTTCTGCGACCGCGTCCAGATCAAGCGCGAGCACGCCTTCCTCCTCCCGCAGGGCCGCTCGCTCCCCTTCGTCCCGAAAGGCCCCGTCTTCACCGTTAAGTAGAAAAATTGGGGTCGGATCTGGAAATTCAACTTTACGCCGTAAAGTTGATTTTCCAGACCTGACCCCAATGTATTTTTTGGGGCTCTGGGATGGACTCCTGTGCAGAAGGAGATCCATCAGATGAACAAGATCCTGGCGCTGGCGGCCGTCAGCCTGGCATTCGCGGCGAGCGGCGCGTTCGGCGCTCCGCGGCTCGTGGCAAATCTCTCACTCGGGACGGCCGTGCGGGTCGCGGAGCGGCAATTCACGATTCCGGTCATTCTGTCGACGGATTCGGAGTCGATGAACGCGCAGGCGTTCTGTTTCCGGCTGAAGCTCTCCACCGCTCTCGCCTCGGCGAGCGTGCGGCACAGCGGTTTCACGGAAGGACAGCCGGCGGTGTTCGAGTGGCAAACGAGCACGGCAGGCTCGATCTCGTATGTCGTGGTCTACGACGAGCGGATCGTGCGGTTCCCGCCGGGACTGCCGGTCACGTTCGCGGAGGTGACGATCACGCTGCCCGATGATGCCGTCGGTCCGGTGCACATCGACTTCGACTCGTCGTCCGTGACGATGGTCAGCACTGAGGATGGGATGTTGTCCGCGACGATTGCGAAGGGGACATTGGCGACGATCGGAACGACGATCGATCTCGATGAGTCGGCGAAGCGGCGCAGCAGTGGCCGCTGACGTCAGTCATCCTCGATCGTGAAGCCGGTCACGCCGATCGGAACGCTCCCTTCCTTCGGCGTCGCACCGCGCGCGCGGCTGGCTTCGATCTTCGCCTCGGCGTCGGCCGGCACGTGCGTCAGGCGCGTGGTCATCTGCGCGCGGGCGCTGGCGAGGTAGACCTTCACCCCTTTTTCCGCGTAGAGCTGCGCGATCTGCAATTCGTCGGCGTCGATGACGATGTAGTCGTCGATGCGGGTGGAGTAGATGGCGAAGAGGCCGTTGGACTGCCGTTCGATGCGCCAGGCCATGGCGTCACGGCTCCTCGAAGAGCAGCGGCTTGTCGCCGAGGTCGATGGCGAAAAGCTCGTGGGCGAAGCGGCGGATCTGCGCGGGCTCGATCGGCGTGTCGGTGCGGACGCCGTTGCGATACCGCGTGATCACCGTGGGTCGCAGGATCAACCGCTCCTCGGAGGTCACGCGCTGGATCGTCAGCGTGCGGCGGAAGATCGAGTTGGGATGCGTCGCGATGTAGTGGTTCGCGATCTCGACGTCGCCCGCGGTGAACGGCGCGTCGACGAATTCGTAGAGCTCTTCCGTGACGTCGCCGTAGTGCATGGAGAGGCGCCAGTGATGCGCGTCGCGGCGGACCGAGTAGTCGATGCCGTCCTGCGTCACGCGGGCGCCGTCGCGCAGCGGCACCGGCTCGAGCGGACTCTCGCCGCCGTAACCGACGTCCGCGATGAACGGCTGCCCCTCGGCTTCGACCCGCAGCAGCATGTGATTGAGCAGCCGCTTGTCGGGCGGACCGACGCGGCCGAGCAGCATCGTGACGTCGAAGCCGAGCTCGCGCAGCGCCGCGCCGAGGAGCGTGTTCTGCTCGAAGCAGTAACCGCCGCCGTCCGGGCCGAGGAACTTCGCCATGATCGATTCGGGATCGATGAGCACCGCGTCGCGCCGCTGCATCGCCACGTTGTTGAACGTGAAGGCAGCGTGATGCGCAACGTGTACGCGCCGCAGCGTGTCGATCGTCGGCGGCAGCGGCCGTTCCAACCCGAGGCGTGAGAGATAGGAATCGAGATTCATGATTCAGCCACGATACGAATCATCCTGTTCGATGCGGGAGAGGAGCCAGGGGAACTCGCCGGTCGTGATTTTGCCGCCGCAGTAGTCGCAGACGACGCTCTGGCCGTCGGCGAGCGGGGCGCCGCAGTTGGGGCAGATGTGGGCGTCGGCGGCGGCAGCGGTGCGGCTGCGGATGAACGTCCAGTACTCGCTCCATCGACGCACTCCGATCGGGGAGCCGCCGACGATCGTGCCATTTTCGTCGACGGTGTAATCCTGGCCGGAGGCGTACATCCGCACCGTGATCGCGTCGTAGAACGCGTCGCGGGCGATCTTCACGACTTCGATGTGTCCGACCTTGAAGTTCTCGACGACGTTGCGCAGATGCTGCCGGAGATATTCGTCGATCCAGTAGCGGTGCATCTGGAACAGCGCGCCGGTCTCGTACGACTGCGCGCGCTTCCAGTCGCGCGAAGTCCACGCCGCCTGCAACTCGTTCGCGACGAGGCGCACCCGCTGCTCGAATGCCGTCCAATCGGTGAAGTCCTGCCGTTTCTCCGCGATCCTCGGCTGATAGATCGTCGGGTTGTCGGTCCCGCTCTCCGGCGCGGATCCGCCGAGGTCGCGCGGGCGTTCGTCTTTCTCCAGGGCGCGGATCGTGCGGACGAACCACTGGAACGAGCCGTCGCGGACGATCGTGCCGCAATGCAGGCACGCGCCGTCGCTGCGCGTCTGCAGCGGCGCGCCGCACTTCGGGCAATGCTGGGCCTTCGCTTTTTCGGGCACGGGCGAGAGGACGTCGCGCGCACGCGTCAGCGTCCAGCGCTCGCGGACGTAGAAGCGGCGGATGGCGCTCCCGCGGCTCTCCGTGTAGTTCGATTCGAAGTCGACGTCCGCTTCGACCCAGGGCGTGTCGATCCCGCGAAACGCGACGACGGCGAAGCTGCCGATGACGATCTCGTCGATGCTCGTGAGGCCGGCGGCGTATTGCTTCAGCCCATCGCGAACGCCCTTGTCGACGTACGGCGCGAGGTTGTCGACCGCGCCGCGGCCGAGCGCTTCGTACAGGCGCGCGTAGAGGCTGTAGCAGAAATCGGTGAAGACGATCTCGGAGAAATTCGGATCGAACCGGCGCAGCGCGCTCATGTCGACGATCGGAGGAACCTCGGCCGACGATTGGACGGTGAGCGCCGACGTCGACTGCTGCGCCGAAATGACGATGGCGATGAGGATGATCGCGACGATGAGGAAGATGAATACCAGTCCGCAGCCGCCGATGTCGTCGCCGGACGCGCCGCTGCTACTGCTGCTGCTGCCGCCGGAGTAGCTCGGGCTGTAGCTGCCGCCGCCGCTCGAGCGCGATGACGACGAAGAACCGCCCGAGTACGTTTGCCCGCCGCCGATGCGCGCGTAGACCGCGACCGCGAAGAGCAGCGCGACCGCCGCGATGATCGCGACGCGTTTCACGCGCCGATCTCCGGCAGGTCGGACAGCTCGTTCACGTCGTCGTCGCCGCGCGGCACGTCGCGCGCGAGGAGCACGCCGAGGGAGCGGAGCGCGGCGAGGATCGCCTCGGTATCGATGGTGCGCTCGGTGCGGAGATCGGTGATCAGCGCGTTCCAGTCGTGCGGCACGAGGCGTCGCAGGATGCCGCGATCGGGGAGCACTTCGATCCGCCGCTCGAGGATCGAGGCGAAGAAGAGGATGCCCGTTTCGCCGCTCGTGTCCGCGACACCGCGATCGTGAAACAGCGCCGCGGCCTGCATGCGCACGGCCTCGTTCCGTTCTTTGCGCGAGCTGAACATTCGCCGCAACGCGGAGCTGCGCCGCGCGATGACGAGGCCGCCGAGGTAGACGATGATCGGATCGACGATCACGGCGATGGGCGGCACGGTGAGCGGAAGGAACACGACGCCGATGAGCGACAGCAACGCGAGCAGCGCCGCGAAGCGCGCGTCGGCGTGCGCGTACGATCCCGACGCCGTGCGGATCTCGACCACCACCTCCGCTGCCGAGCGGCTCTCGAGCTCCCGCACCGCATCGCCGATGGCGCGGGCGGCGTCGGCGTCGAACGTTCGCTGCATGTCATGATTCTGCCATGCAGCCTCCGCAATTCCTCTACGGCACGGCGTGGAAAGAGGATGAGACCGAGCGGCTGGTGCGGCTGGCGATCGAGGCGGGCTTCCGCGGCATCGACACGGCGAATCAGCGCCGGCATTACTTCGAGGCGGGCGTCGGAGCCGCGGTGGCGGGAGCGATTCGCGATGGACTCATCCGGCGCGAAGACCTTTTCCTGCAGACCAAGTTCACCTACCTGCGCGGACAGGATCATCGCCTGCCGTACGATCCGAAGGCCGACGCGGCGACGCAGGTGCGGCAGTCGTTCGCCAGCTCGCTCGAACACCTGCAGGTCGAGTCGATCGACTCGTTCGTGTTGCATGGTCCGGGCGAACACGACCTCGAAGTGTGGCGCGCGATGGAAGAGCTGCCGGTCCGCTTCCTCGGCGTCAGCAACGTCACGCTCGCGGAACTGCGGTGGTTCTGGTCGATCGCGAAGATCAAGCCGGCGTTCGTGCAGAACCGCTGCTTCGCGCGGAGCGGCTGGGACGCAGCCATTCGCGCCTTCTGCAGCGCGAACGGGATCGTGTATCAGGGATTCTCGCTGCTGACCGCGAACGTGAACGAGCTGCGGAGCGCCGCCTTTCGCGACATCGTGAAACGCGTGGAGCGGACTCCGGCGCAGGTCGTGTTTCGCTTCGCGCGGCAGGTCGGGATGCTGCCGCTCACCGGGACGACCGACCCGGCGCACATGCGCGAAGACCTGGCCATCGACGACTTCGCGTTATCGGATGAAGATGTGGGTGTAATGATTTCGGGGCTCGTGCGTCATGGAGGCTCAAAGGAGCACGACATGAACGAGTGCACGAATTGCGGATGCGGTAAGCAGTGCGAGTGCGGCCCCGGTTGCGGCTGCTGAAACGATGAGCACGACCTACGATGTTGTCGAAACGCTGGTGGCCAACCACCGGCGTTTCCTTTCATTTCTGGAGAAGCGGGTGGAGTCGCGCGAGGCGGCGGAGGACATCCTGCACGACGCGTTCATCCGCGGACTCGATTCGGCGTCGCTGCGCGAGGCCGAATCCGCGGTGGCCTGGTTCTATCGCGCGCTGCACAACGCGGTGATCGATCACTATCGCCGCCGCGCGGCCGAGGCACGAGCGCTCGATGCGTTGCCGCCGCCGATCGACGACAGCGAAATGCGCGAGGCCGTGTGCGCATGTGTGGCCGATCTGATCACGACGCTGAAGCCGGAGTACGCCAGCGCGATCCAGCGCGTCGATCTCGATGGGCTGAAACCGGGCGATTACGCGGACGAGGAGAAGATGACCGCGAACGCGGCGCGCGTGAGGCTGTTCCGCGCGCGGGAAGCGCTCAAGCGGCGCGTGATTCAGAGCTGTGGAACGTGCGCAGAGCACGGCTGCATCGACTGCCGATGCAGCCGCGCTCCAGCGACTTGATCACTTCTTCGCAGCCAGTTCCGCCGCCCGCTCCGTCGCTTCCTGCTCCGCCTGCGCGGACATCGGCGGGTTGTATGCCGGGATGCCGGTCACGGCGTGGCCGATGATCAGGTTGTGGATGTCGTGCGTTCCCTCGTACGTCTTCACTGACTCGAGGTTCATCATGTGGCGAATCACCGGGTATTCATCCGACACGCCGTTCGCGCCGAGGATGTCGCGGGCCATGCGGGCGCACTCGAGGGCGATGTTCACGTTGTTCATCTTGCCCATCGAGACGTGGTGCGGCTTGAGCTTGCCCTGATCCTTGAGCCGTCCCATCTGCAGCGCGAGGAGCTGGCCTTTCGTGATCTCGGTGATCATCCACGCCAGTTTGTTCTGCACCAGCTGGTGCGAGGCGATCGGCTGGCCGCCGAACTGGATGCGCGACTTCGAGTAATCGAGCGCCGTCTGGTAGACCGCCATCGCCGCGCCGAGGGCGCCCCAGGCGATGCCGTAGCGGGCCTGCGTCAGGCAGCCGAGCGGGTACTTCAGGCCGTTCGTCTCCGGCAGCACGTTCTCCAGCGGGATGCGGCAGTCCTCGAAGAAGAGCTGCGACGTCACCGACGCGCGCAGCGAGAACTTGCCCATGTGGTACGCCGTGCTGAAGCCGGGCGTGTCTTTCTCCACGATGAAGCCGCGGATCGTCCCTTCGCACTTCGCCCAGACCACGGCGACGTCGGCGACCGAGCCGTTCGTGATCCACGCCTTTGCGCCGTTCAGGACCCACGAATCTCCATCCTTCCGGGCATGCGTCCGCATGCCGCCGGGATTCGATCCGAAGTCGGGCTCGGTCAGGCCGAAGCAGCCGATCTTTTCGCCCGCGGCGAGTTTCGGGATCCAGTAATCGCGCTGCTCCTTCGAGCCGTACGTGTAGATCGGGTACATGACCAGGCCCGACTGCACGGAGGCGAATGAGCGGAGGCCGGAGTCGCCGCGCTCGAGCTCCTGCATGATCAGGCCGTACGCGACCTGGTTGAGGCCGGGGAGGTCGTACTCCTTGATGGTTGCGCCGAAGAGGCCCATCTCGGCCATCTTCGGGATCAGCTCCTTCGGGAACTTCTCCTCGCGATTCGCATGCTCGATGATCGGGAGGACTTCCTCGTCGACGAAGTCGCGGACGGTCTGGCGGACCATCAGCTCTTCCTCGCTCAGGAGGGTATCGATATCCATGTAGTCGACGCCGGGAAAGGCCACTGTGCACCTCGATTGATTAGTCGCCGAATCATATCAGGCGGGCCACGTAGAGCAGGTGCGGGTGCGGATACCAGGCGTCGATGCGCTGCGCGCGGGCCTCGAAACCGTGCCGTTTCAGGCGGGCAATGAAGTCCGCCGGCGGTTCGTAGCTGAACGATTCGCCGAGGGTGAGACCGAGGAGCGAGGCGAGGCGTTCCTGGGTGCGGTTCCAGCGATTTTTCAGGCGCTCGGTGGGGTCCATCTCTTTGATGATGAGCGTGCCGCCGGGCTTCAGGCGCGATGCGGCGCGGGCGAGGAGGGCGTCCCATTCCGAGGTCGGGATTTTGTAGAGGACGTCGATGATGGAGATGACGTCGAAGGAGCCGCGGACGACGTCGTCGTAGCCGATGACGAAGTGGCAACCGGCGAGCGGCAGCACCTTCCGCACATCCGGCTCGACAGCGACCACCCGCGCGACCCGCTCGCGTGCGAGCACCGCGAGGACGCCATGTCCGGCGCCGATGTCGAGCAGCGACCCGCCGCGCGGCAGCTGGTCGACGACGCGCAGCATCGGCGAGGTGACGAAGCGAATCAGGGTGTGCAGGCGCGCGGCGGGAGGGGACGAACGGAACGCTCGATACAGTACGATGAACGCCCGCATGAATCGGTTCACATCGGGATTGTACGGGTGGTGGCGAGAGCTCATCGGAGCGCTGATCGTGCTCGTGTCGCGCATCGCCATCGCGCCGCATACGTTCTGGGAGCACGACGAGCTGCTGTTCGCGCAGGCATTGCGCGATTTCGACCCGCTCCGCTTTCATCCGCACCCGCCCGGCTACCCGCTCTACGTCCTCCTCGGCAAGTTCGTGAACCTCTTCCTCGGTGACGCCTTCCGCTCGCTCGTCTCGATCAGCATCGTCTTCGCCGTCATCGGCTTCCTCGCGCTGGCGCGGCTCTTCCGCAGATTGATCGACGACGCCGACCTCGCGGTCGCGGCGGCGCTGATCGTCTACTTCTCGGCGGCGATGCTGATCCATTCGGTGCTGCCGATGTCGGACGGCCCCGCGTTCGCGCTCGTGGCGTTGACGCTGCTGGCGATCGCGGACGTCGGAACCGGCAACCACGAACGGGCGGCGATCCTGACGGGTGTCGCTGCGTCCTGCGCGATCGGCGTACGTCCGCAGCTGCTCGTCCCCTTACTTCCGGCGTTGCTGATCGCGCTCTGGCAGATGCGGACGCGGCGCGAGCGGATCGCGTCGGTGATCGCGTTCGCGTTCGTCTCGCTGCTCTGGTTCCTCCCGCTGCTCGACGCGGCCGGCGGCCTGAATCCGCTGATGACGTGGGAGCTGAAGCAGTTCGACTACGTGGCGACGCACGATGCCGCGGCGTCGCGCGGCATGCTCTCGCCGCTCGGCGTGGCGACGCGGTTCCTGATTCATCCGTGGGGCTCAAAGTACGTGACGCTGCCGCTGCTGTTTTTCTTCGCGTTCGGCGTTTTCGATTTCATCCGCCGCCGCAATCGCCTGATGCTGCCGCTCGCCGCTTTTACGCTCGTGCAGCTCGCATTCGAGCTCCGCAGCATGGACCCGGCCGACGCGGCGCGTTACAGCATCCCCGCCCTCCCGCTCTTCGCGCTGATCGTCGCCTGCGGTCTCGGCGTCATCCGGCAGAGCGCGCAGTTGCGGATGATCCCGTGGCTCGGCACCGCGCTGCTCGCGGGACTGTCGATCTGGTACGTCTCGCCGATCATCAAGGCGCGGACGACGACGCCGTCGCCGCCCGCGGCCGCGGCCGATTACGCGAACCGCAACCTCGCGCCGAACACCGTCGTGTTGTACGAATGGTCGGTGCGGCCGCATGCCGATTACCTCCTCGCGAAGTTCCATCCGATGCAGCTCGAGGCGGGGCTGCGCGAGTATTACGACCGTCCCGACGTGCCGCTCGTCGTATTCGCGAACGGCGGATCGCGGTCACCCGAGGCGAAGGTGTTCTCGTGGCCGGCGAACGACGCGTACGGGAAGTTAACGCGCAACTTCTATCGCGTCGTGACGCTCGATCCGGTGCCGCCGGCGAAGCGCTACCTCCCGATCCGCGGCGTCTACCAGCTCGAGCGGACGAACGAAGGGGAGGAGTGGCGGTGGCTGGCCAGCGACGCGGTCATCCGGCTGCCGCGGCAGCATGGGGCGAGCGCGTCGCTGACGCTGAAGTTGTCGCCCGACACTCCGTATGCATCGAATGACGTCACGCTGTTCGTGAACGGCGTGCTGGCGGGGAAGGGTGTGGCGACGAAAGACAATCCCACAGTCATTAATGTTGCGCTGCCGCCGGGGAACGTCGACATCCGCATCGCGTCGGCACAATCATTCGCGCCGGCCGCGGTGCTGCACAACCAGGACCCGCGCACGCTGGCGACGCAACTGGTAGGCATCCAATGAGCTCCGTCTCGCTCGTCATCCCGATGTACAACGAGGCGGAGAACATCGGCCACGCCATCACCGTGGCCATCGAGTCGCTGGAAAAGTACGCGTCCGATTACGAGATCGTGATCGTCGACGACGCGTCGACCGACGAATCGCCCGCCATCGTGGCGAAAGCGGCGGAAGCGAACCCGCGCATCCGGATGATCCGCCACGAGCGCAACCGCAAGCTCGGCGGCTCGCTCAAGACCGGCTTCGCCGCGGCGACGAAAGAGCTCGTGCTCTACATGGACGCCGACCTGCCGTTCGATCCCGACGTCATCGGCCGCGCCATCCGGGCCATGCACGTCACCGGCGCCGATGTCATCGCCGGCTACCGCCTCGATCGCACGATCGAAGGGCTGCGCCGCACCATCTACTCGTACTGCTACAACGCGCTGATCGGCGTGCTGTTCGGCTGGCCGCATCGCGACATCAACTTCTCGTTCAAGCTGCTCAAGCGCGAGGTGCTGCAGGCGATCGAGCTGAAGTCGGAGGGCTCGCTGATCGACGCGGAGCTGATCGTGAAGGCGAAGAACCGCGGCTTCGCCATCCAGCAGATGGGGCTCGATTATTTCCCGCGCATCCGCGGCACTTCGCACCTCTCATCGCCGTCGGTGATCCTCAAGATTTTCCGCGAGCTATGGACGCTCTATCCGGAGATGCGTGAAAAAGCTGATCGTCACCGCGGATGACGTCGGGCTCGATCCGGGCATGACGTCGGGCGCGATCGAGGCGCATCGCCACGGCATCGTCAACGCGTGCAGCCTCGTGGCGAACGGCGTGGCGTTCGACGACGCGGTGGCGCGATTGCGCGACGTCCCGACGCTCGCGGTCGGCGTGCACCTCGCGCTGGTCGAGGAGCGCGCGCTGACGACGGGGGAGCCGATGCCGCGCGATTACATCCGCTTTCTGCTGACGCGGTGCGGCGATCCGGAACGCGAGCTCCGCGCGCAGATCGAGAAGGTGCTCGCCACCGGCCTGCCGGTCGTACACGTGAACGGCCATCAGCACCTGCACATGCTCCCGCGCATGTTCGCGCTCGTGCAGCGGCTCGCCGAGGAGTACCGCATCCCGTACATCCGCACCGTGCGCGATTTCGGCGGCCATGTCCCGCTCGCGCGCCGGCTCGCGATCAAAGCGTTGTCGCGCTTCGACAACAAGGGCACGAACGACCGGACGATCGGCGTCGCGAACGCCGGCCATCTCGACACCGGCACGATCCTCGAGCTGCTCGATTACGTCGACGGCCTCACCGAGCTCGTCACCCATCCCGGCCTCGGCGTCACGCGTTATCCGCACTGGCGTTACGAGTGGGAACGCGAGACGCGTGCGCTGTGCGATCCGCGGGTGCGCGAGGCGATCCGCGCGAAAGGGATCGAGACCTATAATCCGCGCCCGACATGACGAGAAAAATCGCCGTGATCCCGGGCGACGGGATCGGTCCTGAAGTCATTGCCGCCGGCATGCGCGTCCTCGAGCGCATCAACGCCGAGCACAAGCTCGAGCTCGAGTTCGTCCACTTCGGCTGGAACGCCGACGAGTACCTCCGCACCGGCATCTCCATGCCGCCCGGCGCGATGGACGACATCCGCAACAACTACGCGGCCGTCTACCTCGGCGCGTTCGGCGATCCGCGCGTCCCCGACATGAAGCACGCCGCCGACATCCTCCTCGGCATGCGCTTCCAGCTCGACCTCTACGTCAACTATCGCCCCGTGCGGCTGCTCAACGACCGCCTCTGTCCGCTGCGCGACAAAGGTCGTCAAGATGTTGACCTTGTCATCTTCCGGGAGAACACCGAAGGCGCGTACGTCGGCATGGGCGGCAACTTCAAGAAGGGAACGGACGAGGAGATCGCCGTGCAGGAAGACATCTCCACGCGCAAGGGCGTGGAGCGGATCATCCGCTACGCGTTCGAGTACGCGAAGAAGACGGGGCGCAAGTCGGTCTGCATGTCGGACAAGAACAACGTCATGCGCTTCGGCGGCGACCTCTGGCTGCGCACGTTCGAGCTCGTGGCGAAGGAGTATCCGGACATCGAGCACTTCCACATGTTCGTCGATGCGCTGACCATGCAGATGGTCCGCGCGCCGGAGATGTTCAGCGTGATCGTGACCAACAACATGTTCGGCGACATCGTCACCGACCTCGGCGCCGCGCTGCAGGGCGGCCTCGGCATGGCCGCCTCGGGCAACATCAATCCGGGCCACGTCTCGCTCTTCGAGCCGATCCACGGCAGCGCCCCGAAGTACACCGGCAAGGACGTGGCGAACCCGATCGGCGCCGTCCTCACCGCCGCGATGATGCTCGAGTACCTCGGCCACGCCGACGCGAGCGAGCGCATCGAGCGGGCGGTGGTTGGCGCGATCGAAGCAGGCGCGACGACGCACGACATCGGCGGCAACCTCGGCACGAAGGCGGCAGGTGAGGCGATCCTGGAGCGTTTATGACCACGACCACCTTCACCCTCGGCGACCTCACCGTCAACCGCCTCGGCTTCGGCGCGATGCGCATCACGGGCAAGGGCGTGTGGGGTCCGCCGCGCGATCACGATGAAGCGATCCGCGTGCTCAAGCGGGCGATCGAGCTCGGCGTGAATCTCATCGACACGGCGGAGTCTTACGGGCCGCATGTCAGCGAAGAGTTGATCGCCGAGGCGCTGCATCCGTATCCGAAAGGACTGGTGATCGCGACGAAGGGCGGGCTCGATCGGCCGGGGCCGGATCGCTGGGAGCCGGACGGGCGTCCCGAGCGCTTGCGCGAAGAGCTCGACGGCAGCCTGAAGCGGCTGAAGCTCGAGCGCATCGATTTGTGGCAGTTGCATCGCGTCGATTCGAAGGTGCCGGCGGATGAACAGTTCGGCGCGATCGCGGAGTTTCAGCGCGAGGGGAAGATCCGCCACGCCGGTCTGTCGGAAGTCGACATCCCGCAGATCGAACAGGCGAAGAAGTTCTTCAACGTCGTCTCCGTGCAGAACAAGTACAACGTCGCCGAGCGCGAGTGGGAGCACGTCGTCGATTACTGCGAGCAGCAGAACATCGGCTTCATCCCGTGGTTCCCGCTCAAAGTCGGGAAGCTCGACATGGAGCCGGCCGACGCGCTCGCGTGGCTGCTGAAGCGCTCGCCCGTCATGCTGCCGATTCCCGGCACATCGAGCGTGAAACATCTCGAAGAGAACATGGAGGCATTGGAGCGATTGAGCTCTTGAGCGATTGAGCGATTGAGCTCTTGAGCGATTGAGCGATTGAGCGATTGAGCTGAACAGCTCAACAGCTGAAGAGCTCAACAGCTACAATCACACGATGGACATCGGCGCGGAGTGGCTGATCGACGCGGGGGGATGTGATCCGCGATTACTGGCCAGCGTCGATGTGATGCAACGCCTCTTCGACCGCATCATCGCGGACCTCGATCTCCATCCGTTGCACGAGCCGCGGTTCCATCTCTTTCCGCCGCCGGGCGGCATCACCGGCTTCGTCGTCCTCACCGAATCGCACCTCGCGTGTCACACCTATCCCGAGCACGGCGTCATCACGCTCAACCTCTACTGCTGCCGGCCGCGTCCGGAGTGGACGTGGCGCGAAGGGCTGGCCGAGTTTCTCGGCGCGACCGACGTCGAAGTGCGCTCCGTGCCGCGCTACCAGCCGTCGCCGATGAGGATGAACGCCGACCAGTAGAACGGATGCGCGAACGCGCTCCGCTTCAGCATGTGGAGCTGCGCCCCGTGCAGTGCGTCGGTTGCGGCGCGGCCGGTGAGCGTCGGCCGTGCGGCGAGCCTCCGGTGAAAATCGATCATCAGGTCGCGTGAGCTGGCCGAGGCGATCTTCCACTGCGTGAGGACGGAGCGCGGACATCCGGCCGAGAGCAGCGCCCACGAAATGCCGACCATCCCTTCGCCCATGCGATACGGTCCGCGCGCCGACTCGCAGCTGGAAAGGATGGCGAGATCGGCGTGCAGATCGAGCCCGGCGATCTCGCGCGCTTCGAGCACGCCGTCGTTCTCCGCGTCGGGAGCCATGTCGATGTGCGAGAACATCGGCGCCAGGTTTTCGAACGTTCCGTGCGTCGCCACGTGGAGGATGCGGAAGCGTCCCGCCTCCTGCTTGAAGCGGCTCTCCGTCGCGCGCGAGCCGGTGAGGACGAGCGTTTCGCGCGCCGGGAAGAGCGACGCGATGCGGTGCACTTCCGTCTCCGCGTCGAGGAGCTGCGAGCCGGCCACCGCGAGCAGCGTCCGCTCGCGCGGCCCGCTCCGCTTGTGCGCGCTGTACCACGACACGAACGTGAGCGACGGCGCGTAAAACAGCGAGTGGTCCTCCATGAAGTAACGGCCGTCGGGGCCGAGCAGCGCCTGGAACGGCAGGCCCCACAGCACGCCGTCGGTGACGAAGCAGACGATCTTCTTCGACTGCAGCTCGCGGGCGGCCGGCGCGAGGAGGAGGTCGTACAGGCGGCGCGCGGCCGGCTTGAACTCGAGGTCGCGGCGCGCGATCGCGGCGGTCAACGCCTCGGTGTCGTCCTTCAGTTTCATCTGCGTCGTGTGGATCGGATAGACGCGCGGCTCGCCGCTGTGCGTGAGCACGACGAGCGCCGCGGTCTCGGTGTCGATCACGTACTCGAGGACGACGCCGTCCGGCGGGATCGCCGCGCGGAGCTGCGCCAGCGAAGGCGTCGGGACGTCGCCGCGCGCGAGCGAGAGCTCCGGATGGCTGGTGTACAGCCGGTTGGTCAGATCGGTGCGGTCGACGCGTTTCTGGTCGAGCTCCTTCTGCAGTCGGGCGATCGTGCCGGCGTCGGGATGGTCATCGGATCGCGCATCGCGCAGTGCGACGTTCGTCGCGGCGATGCTGGCGTCGATCTGCTGCTCCTCGCGCTGCTCCTCCGGCGAGAGGTCGCGCGTCGATTTCATCTTGCCGATGGCGAGCGAGGCGAGGAGCGACCGGGCGCGGGCGCGCTCGACGTATGCCAGCGCGCTCTCGGTGTCGTGGCTCTTCAGCGCGAGGCGGAACATCGCGTAGTAGACGCCCGCCTTTTCCGACCAGTAGAGCTGCTCGTTCTCGCCGCTGCCCGGCACGTTCGAATTGCGCGACTCGACCGCGTCGACCGCATCCTGCAGCTCGGCCCGCGCCTTCTGCAGGTCGCCGAGCGCCATCCACGCGATGCCGGCCTGCGCCTTCGCGTTCCAGTAGATGTCGAAGTTCGGCGTGACGAGGCAGTCGGCGATGGCCTGGTTGGCGAAGTCGATCGATTCCCTGTAGCGGTGCTGTTTGAAGCGGATGTTCGACAGCAGGTATTTGACGTGCGTGAGCAGCGCCGGGTTGTCGATCGCCTTCGCCCCTTCGCTCGCCTCGCGGCATTTCTTTTCCGCCAGCGCGTACTGCCCCTGTTGCGTGAGGATCTTGGCCCACGTCAGCGCTGCAAACGCGGCGGTGCGGGGGTTTGGTTCGTGGAGCAGCAGGCGGTCGATCTCGCGCGCGTACCGCGACGCGCTGATGAGGTGATTCGCCGACTGTTCGACCTCCGCCAGATTGCGCAGGTTGCGGATGACCCCTTTCGTGTTGCCCGCCTTGCGATACAACGCGACGGCGCGGGTGAAGTAGCTCTCCGACATCCGGTAATTTGCCAGCTTGTCGTAGACGCTGCCGATGTTGCCGAGGATCGCGGCCTGCAGGACGAGATTGCCGGCGCGCGTGGCATGCCGGAGCGCCTGCTGGTAGGCGGGCAGCGCGCCCATCAGGTCCTCGCGGCCGAACAGCGCGTCGTTCGCGCTGGCGAGATAGCCCTCGGCCGCGGCGCTGTGATCGCCGAGCGACTCCGCGATGGCCAGTCCGGCGTTCAGCGGTTCCGTCATTCCCGCGCGGTCGTTGATATTGAGATGGAACCAGGCGATGCCGATCAGCGCACGCTCTTCCATCTCGCGATCGCCGTATCGAGCAGCGAGCGTGCGCGCCTCCTCCAGCGGCGCGACGGCGCCGTCCTCGTCGCCGGCGGAATCGTGCGCACGTCCGATGAGCCAGAGCGCGCGCGGCATTTCGAGCGGCGCGGCCTCGCGCGCGATGGCCAGCGCGAGCTCCGCATCCGACGCCGCCTTGCCGTAGTCGCCCTTCGCATTCGTGGCGAAGGCGAGGTCACAGAGCTGGCGAACGAGCTCGCCGTCGATGAGGTCCGCCTGGTCCGCGCCGATCGCTTTTCCCTCCGCGAGCTGCTGCGCGAGCGCGGCCTCGGGGACGCTGACGTCATCGACCTGCCAGCCGTTCGCCTGGTGTTTGAAGTGCGCGTGCCAATGCGGCGGGAACTCGCGCGCGGCGCGCGTGAGCGGCAGGAACCCGGTCGCGTCGACCGTCAGGTCGGCCGTCGCTTCGTCGCCGGTGATGTTGCTGCGATCGATGCGCACGCCGTGCAGCGTCACGCACTCGTAGCGCGCGCGGATCGCGGCGAACGACGGCGGCACACGCGGGTCGTGCCGGTCGAACATCGACGTGAACGCTCGGCTCAATGCGAGCGCGAGGATGATCGCGTTTGGGGTCATGACCGATACAATGCCAGAAAGTGGCGGCAGCGAACTGTCCATCCTGCGGCGCTCCGATCGAGTTCAAGATCGGCGGATCGATCGTGGTCGTGTGCGATTACTGCCGGACGGTCGTCGCGCGCGGCGATCGCGCGGTCGAAGACCTCGGCAAAGTCGCGGCGCTGATCGACACCGGCTCGCCCCTCCGCCGCGATCTTCCCGGCAGGTACGGCGGTGTGGGCTTCCGGATCGTCGGAAGGACGCAGATGCGGCACCAGGCCGGCGGCGTCTGGGACGAGTGGTACGCCGCGTTCGATGACGGCCGGTGGGGCTGGCTGGCCGAGGCCGCGGGGAAGTTTTACGTGACGTTCTCGACCGCGGCGGCGAGCCTGCCGCCGTTCGACGTGATCTCCGTCGGCGGCCGCCTCGGCGATCTCGTCGTGACCGAGGTCGGTACCGCGAGCGTCATCTCGGGCGAAGGGGAAATCCCGTGGCGCGTCGAGCCGGGGAGCGCGTACGACTACGCCGATCTCTCCGGACCGCAGGGGAAATTCGCCACCATTGATTACAGCGAAGCGCAGCCGCTCTTCTTCGGCGGACGCGAGACGACGCTGCGCGAGCTCGGGATCGTCGGCGAGCCGCTGCAGGGCCGGACGCAGAAGATCAAGACCGAGCGGCTGACCTGCTCGAATTGCGGCGGACCACTCAACCTCGTCGCCCCCGATCAGGCGCAGCGCATCATCTGCCCCAACTGCGGCGGCGTGCACGACATCGAGGAAGGCAACCTCAAATACCTCGAGGCGCTGAAGCAGAAGGGACCGGCGCCGCGCATCCCGCTCGGATCGAAGGGGATGATCGAAGGCGACGAATACGTCGTCGCCGGCTTCATGCAGCGCAGCGTGAACCTCGATCAGCGCTACTTCTGGACCGAGTACCTGCTCTTCAATCCGCAGAAGGGCTATCGCTGGCTCGTGGAAAGCGATCACCACTGGAGCTGGGTGTGGCCGGTGAACGCCGGCGACATCCAGGACGCCGATCCGCGTGGCTCCGTGCGCACGGTGCAGTACGACGGCCGCACGTACCGCATCTTCGGCGATGCGACTGCGCGCGTCGAATACGTCCTCGGCGAGTTCTACTGGCGCGTCGAGCGCGGCGAGAAAGTGCGCGCCATCGACTACACCGCGCCGCCCTTCGGCCTGTCGAAGGAGATCACCGGCGACACGGAGATCAACTATTCGCACGGCCGCTACATGAAGGCGGAGGAGCTGGAGAAGGCCTTCAACGTCAAGGGGCTGCCGCGGCCGTCGACCATCGGCATGATGCAGCCGTACACCGGCGGGAGTCCGTTCCGCTCGTGGCTGGTGCTGATGGCGCTCCTGCTCGTGCTGGCGATCTTCCTCGCGGTCACGCGCTCGCGTCACGAGGTGCTCGACTCGACGTTCGACTTCAGCATCCCGCAGGCGGCGACGTCGACGTCGGGCGACTGGGACACGTCATCGAAATCTGAAAACTCGCGCGTGATCTTCACGACGCCGTTCACGCTGAAGGGCGGCCGCAACCTCGAGATCGTAGGGACGGCGAACGTGCAGAACAGTTGGATGTACGTCGCCGGCGACATCGGCGACGAGACCAGCAGCGGCCTGCTCCAGCCGTTCGACCTGCCGATCGAATACTACGAGGGCTACGACAGCGGCGAGCACTGGACCGAGGGGAGCAGGACGCAGCGCGTGTTCCTCTCGGCGATGCCGGCGGGGACGTACACGATGCGTCTCGAGGGTCAGTGGGACGCGAAGAGCTCACCGGCGCCGGTGCACCTCGTCGTGCGCGAAGGGGTGTTCCGCTGGTCGCACTTCATCTGGGCGTTCATCCTCATCACCCTGCCGGCGTTGTGGATCGGGATGAAGCGGATCGCGTTCGAGAACTCGCGGTGGCAGGAGTCGCAGTTCACGCCGATGGGGACGGTGCGCGAGGGGAGCAGCGACAGCGACAGCGACGACAGCTCCAACGACGAGGAATGAGATGAGAAAGCTCTACACGCTTTTCGGGCTCCTGGTGCTACTCGGATACGGCTACGTCGACTGGCGTGGGATCGAGCTCACGCCGTCGCATCGGAGATTCGTGCCTCAGGGATTGAGGTCGGCGGGCCACAGCGGCTACCGATCGTTCTGGTACAGCGGCTTTCACGGAGGGAAGTGAATATGGGCGCGGCAGCACTGCACACGTTTCTGGTCACCCTCGCGTACACGGTTTTCGGCCTCGTGATGTTCGGCGTGGCGTTCTGGATCATCGTCAAGCTGACGCCGTTCTCGATCCGCAAGGAGGTCGAGGAGGATCAGAACGTGGCGCTGGCCATCCTCATCGGCGCCGTGATGCTCGGCCTGGCGATCATCATCGCGGCGACGATACACGGATGACGAACGAGATAGCAGGTGGCAGATAGCGGATAGCAGGAGAACCGGGAAGTTCGTCTTCCTGCTATCTGCTATCTGCTATCTGCTGTCTGCTATCTAAACCCCGCATGAATCGCACCCCCATCCTCTTCCTCAACGTCCTCGTCATCGCGGCGTGCGGGCTGGTTTACGAGCTGCTGGCCGGGACGGTGGCGAGCTATGTCATCGGCGATTCAGTCACGCAGTTCTCGCTGATCATCGGGCTTTACCTTTCCGCGCTCGGCGTCGGTGCGTGGCTCTCGCGCTTCATCGACCGCGAGCTCGCCGCGCGCTTCGTCGAGGTGGAGATCGCGGTCGCGCTGATCGGCGGGCTCTCCGCGCCGATGCTCTTCTTCGGCTTCGCCCGGCTGCAGTGGTTCCAGCTCTTCCTCTTCCTCGTCGTCTTCGTAATCGGCGTGCTGGTGGGGCTCGAGCTGCCGATCCTGATGCGCATCCTGAAAGAGCATCTCGATTTCAAAGAGCTCGTTTCGCGCGTCCTCAGCTTCGACTACCTCGGATCGCTCTTCGCCGCCGTGCTCTTTCCGCTCTTCCTCGTGCCGCGCATCGGCCTGGTGCGGACGTCGATCCTCTTCGGCTTCCTCAACGGCTGCGTCGGTCTGTACGGCACGTATCTCCTGCGCCCGCTGATCACGAAGAACGTGCTCGGCCTGCGCATCCGCGCGATCGCGGTGATGGCGCTCCTCGTCGTCGCGTTCGCCGAGGCGAAGCTGCTCACGTCGTGGTCGGAGGACGAGCTGTTCGCCGACGAGATCGTCTACGCCACCAGCTCGCCGTATCAGCGCATCGTCGTCACGCGCGGCCGGTCGGGTTTTCACCTCTTTCTCAACGGCAACCTGCAATTCAGCTCCGCGGACGAGTACCGCTATCACGAGGCGCTGGTGCATCCGGCGATCGCCGCTGCCGCGACGCCGCATCGCGTCCTGATCCTCGGCGGCGGCGACGGCCTGGCGCTGCGCGAGGTGCTCAAGTATCGCGGCGTGACCGAGGTGACGCTCGTCGATCTCGATCGCAAGATGACGACGCTGTCGAAGTCGTTCCCTTCGCTGGCGCAGCTCAATCACGACTCGTTTTCCGATCCGCGCGTACACGTCGTCAACGAGGACGCCATGATCTGGCTCGATCGCAATCCGTCGTTGTATGACGCGGCGATCGTCGATTTTCCCGACCCCAACAACTTCGCCCTCGGGAAGCTCTACACGACGCGCTTCTATCGCATGCTGCGCACGCATCTCACGCGCGATGCCGCGGTGAGCGTGCAGTGCACCTCGCCGCTGTTCGCGCGCCGTTCGTACTGGTGCATCATCCGGACGATGGAGGCCGCGGGGTTCTTCGTGCGGCCGTATCAGATGACCGTGCCGTCGTTCGGCGTCTGGGGCTTCGCGCTCGCGAGATTGCAGCCGTTCGAGGCGCCGAAGCGCGTGTCGATCGGCGGCCTGCAGTTTCTCGACGAGCCGACGCTCGCGACGATGTTCGTGATGCCGCCCGACGCCGGGCCGCTGCCGGTCGAGATCAATCGCCTCGATAACCAGGTGCTCGTGCGGTACTACGAGGACGAATGGCGGAAGTGGTCGTAGATCTTCTGCGCGGTCGCGGCGAACGCGTCGTACGTCTCGGCCGGCGCCGGCGTCTTCACTGACAGCAGCAGCCACGAGCCGGTGGAACGGACGTTCCAGCCGCATTTGTCGTCGAAGAAGTGCGGCTCCGCGAACAGCGGCTTCACGCGGGCCGCGTCGTCGTCCGTGAACAGGAGGAAGCCGGGACGGTCGTCGAACGCGATGATCTGGCCCTCCCCGTCGATGACGCCCATCGCCTTCGCCATCATCCGGCCGGCGAGCGAATTCTGATCGGCGGCGGACAACGCGTTGAACGAGAAGCGCGGCAGCGGCTCGTCGAGCTGATAGAGCGCACACGATTCGACCGAGCGGCGGTACTCCGTCCGATTGTTCATGACGCCGTGCTCGTGGCGCGTGGCGTGATCGAAATCGAACAGCGTGACGCGCGGCCGGCTCGCGACGTTGCGCGCATTCGACTCGACGACTTCGCCGCCGCTCTCGAATTCGCGGATCGGCGCGAGCTGGCTCGCCGGCACCGGACCCGGCGTGAAGTTGTAGCCGCTGCGGAACGCCCACTGCCGCAGCGTCTCGGTCCGCCGCCGGCTCCCGCCGCGCGCGAGCATGACGAAGATCGCGATCACCGCGCCGATGAGGACGATCACGCCGCCGATGATTTGTCCCATGATGTGAGGATAATGCTTTCCCGCCGCGAGCTCCTCGCCGCGTTCCTCGGTGCGCCGTTCGCGGCAATGGCGTGCCGGCAATCGCCGCACATCGCCCTGCCGCCCGGCGAGATCGTCGGCGCGTCGGATTCAGTCGGACATCGCCTGCGAAATCCGATCAACGAAATGCCGACTGACTGGACGTCGATCGATCTCGTCATCGTCGGCGCGGGAGTGGCCGGACTCGCGGCGGCGTGGCGACTCGATCGCAACGCGCTCGTGCTCGAACTGGAAGAAGTCGCGGGAGGCACGGCGCGCAGCGGCGCATCGCGCGTGAGCAGTTATCCGTGGGGCGCGCATTACGTCGTCGCGCCGATGGCGGAAGACGTCACGCTCATCAAGCTGCTGCGCGAGATGTCGATCATCGACAGCAGCGGCGAAGTCGCGGAGCAGTACCTCGTGCGCGATCCGCAGGAGCGGCTGTTCTATCGCGGCCACTGGTACGAGGGGCTCTACCTCGCGGCCGGCGCGAGCGACGACGACCTGCGCCAGTTCCGTGCGTTCGAGCAGGAGATGGCGCGCTGGTCGGCGTGGCGCGATGCGAAGGGGCGCCGCGCGTTCGCGATCCCGACGGCGCTCGCGTCGGATGACGCCGAGGTGCTGGCGCTCGACCGGATGTCGATGCGGCAGTGGCTCGATGCGAAGGGGTGGCACTCGCCGCGATTGCGCTGGTACGTCGAGTATGCGTGTCGCGACGACTACGGCGCGCTGCTCGACGACACGAGCGCGTGGGCGGCCATCTTCTATTTCGCGTCGCGACTCGAGGCGCCGGGGAAACGGAGCGAGCCGATGATCACGTTTCCCGAGGGGAACGGCCGGCTCGTCGCGCACCTGGCGAAGTCGGCGCACATCGAGACCGGCTGGCTCGTCACGTCGTTGATCCCGGCCGAGGGCGGCGTCGATGTGATCGCGTTGTCGCGCGACGGCCGCCATCTGCGCGGCATTCATGCGAAGCAGGTGATCTTCGCCGCGCCGCAGTTCATCGCCGCGCGCGTGATCCGCGGCTTCGACCGCGACGTGCGCGAGTTCACGTACGGCTCGTGGCTCGTGGCGAACCTCACGCTGCGCGGGCGGCCGGAATCGAGCGGCTTTCCGCTGGCGTGGGACAACGTGCTGTACGAAAGCCCGTCGCTCGGCTACGTGACGGCGACGCATCAGAGCGACGTCGATTACGGCCCGACCGTGCTGACCTACTACTACGCGTTCACCGATCGCGATCCGCGCCGCTCGCGCGAACGGCTGCTGTCGGCCGGCCGCGACGAATGGGCCGAAGTCGCGCTGGCCGACCTATCGCGCGCGCACCGCGACATCCGCGCGCTGACCGAACGCCTCGACGTCATGCGCTGGGGCCACGCCATGATCCGCCCGACCCCCGGCTTCATCACGAGCGCGTCGCGCTCCCGCGCGCGCGCGCCGTTCTGCAACATCCATTTCGCGAACTGCGATTTGAGCGGGGTCGCGCTGTTCGAGGAGTCGCTGTGGCACGGGGTGAGGGCGGCGGAGGAAGTGCTTCAGTCCGCATTCAGTGCCGCTTGAAGTACTGCACCGCCCGCTCGTGCTTTTCGGCGGCCGCGCGGCTGCCGAACGTCCCGAGGTTGCGCCGCTTGCCGGTTTTCGGGTCTTTCTTGCGCGAATAGAGCCGGTACTCGCCTGATTTCAGCTTGCGAATCATGCAGCCGATGTTTGCAACCGGCGGGCCCTCAGCGCCCCTTTCGCTGATTGCCTGAACGGACCGCGCCTGACTTCGCCGCCGTGACGAGCGCGCGCGTGCTGCGCGGAAGCGGCGTCGACGGCTTGCGCGGTTGTTGAGTCGGAACGGGCGTGCGCTTTTTCATTTCGGCGGTGGCGGCGGCGGAGGTGGCATCGCCGCCCCTCCTCCCAAACCCAGCTCCGAAAACTCCGTTACCGGCGCCCAGCCGGCGGCGCCGGGACGCCACGCGGGCGTGGTCGGGGCGACCTGGCCGTTCTGCACCATCGTGCGGAGCGCATCATCCGTGTACGGACCGTACGTCTTGCCGTCGATCGCCAGCGACCAGCGCGGGGAGGCGCTCGGGGCGGGCGGGGCGCCGGGGGGTGGGGGCGGGGGAGCGGCGGCGGACGACTGGTTGAACGCGGAGCCCATGGCGTTGCCGATGGCCATCCCGGCGCCAAGGCCGGCGCCGACGCCGCCGAGGCCGCCGGGGTTCGCCGCGGCGACCTTGATCGACTCCGCGGCCTGCATCTGCGTGAACTGACCCATGCGGTCGCCGAGGACGCCGAGCTTGGTCCGCTGATCGATCGCGGCTTCGACTTCCTCCGGCAGCGAGATGTTCTCGATGAAGAACCGCGAGAGATCGAGGCCGAACGAGTTGAAGTCCGGCGCCAGTTTCTCCAGGGCGATCGCGGAGAGCTCGTCGTACTTCGACGCGAGGTCGAGCGCGGCGATCTTCGATTCGGCGAGCGCGTCGGTCAGGCGCGACACGATCGTCGTGCGCAGCTGGCCGAGGATGTCGTTCTTCTCCGTCAGTCCGCGCGTGCCGACGATCGTCTTGAAGAACTCCTTCGCGTCGCTGATGCGGATCGCGTACTTGCCAAACGCGCGGAGGCGGATCATGCCGAAGTCGGTGTCGCGCATCATCACCGGATTCGCCGTGCCCCACGGCAGGTCGGTGTACAGCCGCGTGTTGAAGAAGTAGACCTCGGCCTTGAACGGCGACTGGAAGCCGTACTTCCAGCCGCGGAGCGTCGTCAGGATGGGGATGTTCTGCGTCTGCAGCTGATAACGGCCGGGGGTGAAGAGATCGGCGGCCTGCCCTTCGTTGATGAAGAGCGCCACCTGGTTCTCGCGCACGATGAGCTGCGCGCCCATCTTGATTTCCTGGTTGTAGACCGGGAAGCGCCAGACGAGCGTGTCGTCCGTCTGGTCCAGCCATTCGATGATCTCGATGAACTGCGATTTCGCTTCACTCTTGAGGTTGTCGAAGAAGCCCACGTTTTGCCCCCTGTAGAGATACGAGTCTAGCAGGGGGCGGGTTGCAGGAGGCCGTTGGCAGTTATCCGTTGGCAGTTGGCCGTAGCCCGTCCTACTGCCAACTGTTAACTGCCCCCTGTCAACTGCCCCTCGTCAACTTGTGTACCATTCGCCCGCCATGAAGAAATTCAGCTTGCTCATTGTGTTCCTCGCCACCGCCGCCTACGCGGGCGAGGGGATGTGGATGCCGCAGCAGATCCCGCAGATCGCGGCGGACGTGCAGAAGATGGGGGCGAAGTTCGACCCCAACCGCCTGGCCGACCTGACCGGCGATCCGATGGGCGCCATCGTCTCCCTCGGCGGCTGCACCGCGTCGTTCGTCTCGCCCGACGGCCTCATCGTCACCAACCATCACTGCGGCTTCGGCGCGCTGCAGTACAACTCGTCGCCGCAGCGCGACCTGATCACGAACGGGTTCCTCGCGAAAACGCGCGAAGAGGAGCTTCCGGCCGGACCGGGCCAGCACGTCTTCGTCACGACGAAGATCGAGGACGTCACCGCGCGCGTGACCGGCAACCTCGGCGCGAAGCTCAGCGATGCCGATCGGGAGAAAACGCTCGAGCGCCGCGAGAACGACCTCGTCTCCGAATGCGAGAAGCCGGGCGGCGTCCGCTGCCGCGTCGCGTCGTTCTTCGAGGGCTCGCAGTACCTCCGCATCACGCAGCTCGACCTCAGCGACGTCCGCCTCGTCTACGCGCCGGCGAACGCCGTCGGCGACTTCGGCGGCGACATCGACAACTTCGAATGGCCGCGCCACACCGGCGACTTCTCGTTCCTCCGCGCGTACGTCAACGGGCAGCCGTACCACCCCGCGCATTGGCTCAAGGTGTCGACCGAAGGCGTCAGCGACGGCGACTTCGTGCTCGTCGCCGGCTATCCGGGCCGCACGTTCCGCTACAAGACCGCGGATGAAGTGCGCAACTACCAGGACTTCATCTATCCGACCTCGATCGCGTACGACAAAGACCTCATCTCGATCCTGGAGAATGAAGGAAAGGGCAACCGCGACATCCAGATCCGGAACGCGTCGCGGGTGAAGAGCCTCAACAACTCGCTGAAGAACTATCAGAGCGTGAACGAGGGCTTCGTGAAGGACCGCATCCTCGAGTCGCGCATCGAGCGGGAGAAGGCGATGCGCGCGGCCGATCCGAACGCCGCGGCGCTGCTCGACCAGATCGCGAAGATCAATGCCGACGCGCACAGGATGCAGTCGCGCGACACGGTCCTCGGCTGGATCATGGGCGTGGGGATGACGTACCGCGCCTCGCCGATGACCACGTCGGCGCTGCAGATCTGGCGCGCGGCGAACGAGAAGCTGAAGGCGGATGCGGAGCGCGAGGCCGGCTTTCACGAGCGCGACCTCCCGCGCATCCGCGAGAACATGGAGCGCTGGCAGCGCGTGATGGAGCCGGGCAGCGACCGCGCGGCCGTCCGCTTCTTCCTCGGCGAGCTGTCGAAGTCGGCGCCCCCCGACGATCCGGTGCGCAAGTGGGCCGCGCGGCCGAACTTCCTCGACTGGCTTTACGCGAACACGAAGATCGGCGTGAAGGAAGAGCGGCTGAAGATGCTCGACGAGACGCCGAAGCAGCTCGCGGCGCGGCACGACTCGATGCTCGAATTCGCCGCCGCGCTCGCGCCGGAGCTGGAGAAGATCAACGCGCGGGACGACGCCGCGGCCGGCGCGATGTCGCGCATCCGGCCGCAGTATTTCGAGATGCTGCGCAAAGTCGCCGGCGGCAATCTCTATCCCGACGCCAACAGCACGCTGCGCATCACGTTCGGCAAGCTGCAAGGCTATTCGCCGAAGGACGCCACCTGGTACACGCCGCAGACGACGCTCTCCGGCGTGCTGGCGAAGGAGACGGGGAAGGATCCGTTCGACTCGCCGAAGAGCCTCATCGATGCGGCTCACGACGCGAAGAAGACCGCGCCGTACGCCGATCCGCAGCTGCACGACGTGCCGGTCGATTTCCTGTCGACCTGCGACACGACCGGCGGCAACTCCGGGTCGCCGACGCTCAATGCGAAAGGCGAGCTCTGCGGCCTCCTGTTCGACGGCAACTACGAGTCGATCGACGCCGATTTCCTCTTCAACCCGGCGATGACGCGGTCGATCCACGTCGACACGCAATACATGCTGTGGGTGATGGATGCGGTGGATGGAGCGCAGAACCTGATCAGGGAGATGGGTGTGACGCCGAAGGAGCAGTAGTTGGTAGTTGGTCTGGGGTCCGGCAAGGCCCCCCGCGGACTTCAGACTAGCTACGACCTACGCTATAATCCTCGCCCCCGAACCGGCGCGCTTCGACGCCCACTTCAAAGGAGCTTTCCCCATGTCTGGCCACAGCAAATGGAGCACCATCAAGCACAAGAAGGGTGCGGCCGATGCCAAGCGCGGCAAGATCTTTACGCGCATCCTGAAGGAAATGACCGTTGCCGCGCGCATGGGCGGCGGCGATCAGACCGGCAATCCTCGTCTTCGCGCGGCCGTGGCCGAAGCGAAGGCCAACAACATGCCGAAGGACAACATCGAGCGCGCCATCAAACGCGGCACGGGCGAGATCGAAGGGCTGACGTACGAGGAGCTCACGTACGAGGGCTACGGTCCGGGCGGCGTCGCGGTCATGGTCGAAACGATGACCGACAACACCAACCGCACCACCCCCGAGATCCGCCACATCTTCGAAAAGTGCGGCGGCAACATGGGCACTCCGGGCTCGGTCCGCTTTCAGTTCGAGCGCAAGGGCTACTTCGCCGTCGAGAAGAGCGCGGTCAGCGAGGACAAGCTGATGGAAGTCGCGCTCGAGGCGGGGGCCGACGACCTGCAGACCGAGGATGAAGGGTTCGAGATCTACACCTCGCCGGAGAACTTCGAGCAGGTGCGCCAGGCGCTGGAGAAGAACAACATCCCCACCGTCGAGGCCAAGCTGGGACAGATCCCGGCGAACTACGTGAAGCTCGACGAGGGGAAGGCGAAATCGATGGTCCGCCTGATCGAGATGCTCGACGATCACGAAGACGTGCAGAACGTCTGGACGAACTTCGACCTCCCCGAAGAGATGATGGAGAACGAGTAAGCAAGATGATGAAGCGGCTCGCTGTCGCCCTCGCAATCGCCACCGCGCCGCTTCTCGCACAGACTCCTCCGAACCTCGTCAGCGAGGGCGTGCCGAACTTTCCGCCCGAGCTGGTGCAGAAGGTCACGCCGTACCTCGAGAGCCGCACCGGCGTCTTCGCCGACTGGAACCCGCAGCGCGTCGAGATGCTGATCAGCACGCGTTTCGGCGACACGCCGCAGCTCCACCTCGTGAAGTTCCCCGGCGGCGCGCGCCGGCAGCTGACGTTCTTCAAGGAGCGCGTCAGCGGCGGCCGGTTCGTGCCGAACGACCCGAACACGATCCTCTTCACGAGCGATGAGGGCGGCAGCGAGAACTTCCAGATCTACCGCCTCGACCGGACCACCGGCGAGGTGACGATGCTGACCGACGGGAAGTCGCGCAACCTCGGCGTCGTCTTCTCCGACGACGGCAAGTGGATCGCGTTCGGTTCCAATCGCCGCAACGGCAACGACATCGACATCTGGCTGATGGATCCCTCCGATCCGAAGAGCGCGCGGATGCTCGCGCAGTTCGAAGGGGGCGGCTGGGGCGCGTCGAGCTTCTCGCCCGACGACAAGCAGCTCCTTCTCGAGCACGACATCTCCGCGAATGAAAGCGAAGTCTGGCTCCTCGACATCGCCGGCGGCGCGAAGCGGCAGATCTCGCTGAAGAAGGCGGCCAACGGCGCGGCCCGTTTCTCGCGCGACGGCAAGAGCGTCTACTACGGCACCGACGACCTCGGCGAGTTCGCGCAGCTCGTGAAGCAGCCGCTGGCCGGCGGTCCGCGCCAGACGCTCACGAACAACAACTGGGACATCGAAGAGTACGCGCTGTCGTACGACGGCTCGAAGATCGCGTACGCCACGAACGAGAACGGCATTTCCGTGCTGCACCTCATCGACGCGAACAGCGGCGCGCCGCTCGCCGCACCGAACGTGCCGGCGGGCGAGATCAGCGGCCTGCAGTGGCATCGCAACGACAAGCTCCTCGGCTTCACCGTCGTCAGCGCGCGCGCCGCGTCGGACGCCTACTCCGTCGACGTCACCAACGGCGAGCTGCAGCGCTGGACCGAGAGCGAGACCGGCGGCCTCGATCCGTCGCGCTTCGCCGAGCCACAGCTCGTGACGATGAAGAGCTTCGACGGCACGCAGATCTCGGCGTTCGTCTATCGCCCCGATCCGGCGAAGTTCCCCGGCAAGCGCCCCGCGATCGTGGACATCCACGGCGGTCCGGAGGGCCAGTCGCGGCCCGGCTTCCTCGGCCGCAACAACTACTGGATCAACGAGCTCGGCATCGCCATGGTCTATCCGAACGTCCGCGGATCAACGGGCTACGGCAAGACGTTCCTGGCGATGGACAACGGCTTCAAGCGCGAGGACACGGTGCGCGACATCGGTACGATCCTCGACTGGATGGCGAAGGATCCGGCCATCGACGCGTCGCGCATCGGCGTCTACGGCGGCAGCTACGGCGGCTACATGTCGCTGGCCACCATGACGCACTACAACGAACGGATGCGCGCCGGCATCGACGTCGTCGGCATCTCGAACTTCCTCACGTTCCTGCAGAACACGTCGGGTTATCGCCGCGACCTGCGCCGCGTCGAGTACGGCGACGAGCGCGATCCGAAGATGCACGACTTCCTCGACCGGATCTCGCCGCAGGCCAGCGCGTCGAAGATCACCAAGCCGATGTTCGTCATCGCCGGCTTCAACGATCCGCGCGTGCCGTGGACCGAAGGGGAGCAGATGGTGAAGACCATCCGCGCCAACGGCGGCCCGGTGTGGTGGCTGATGGCGAAGGACGAGGGGCACGGCTTCGCGAAGAAGAAGAACGTCGATTACCAGTTCCTCGCGATGACGGAGTTCTGGGAACAATATCTGCTGAAGTGAACGCTTCCCTCGCCCTCCTCACCGACCTCTACGAGCTCACCATGGCCTACGGCTATTGGGAGTCGGGGAAGGAGAGCGACGAGGCGGCGTTTCATCTTTTCTTCCGCGAGAATCCGTTCGACGGCGGCTTCGCCATCGCGGCGGGACTGCAGTCGGTCATCGACTATCTCGACGCGTTGCGCTTCACCGAGGACGACCTCGCGTATCTCGGCGGCCTGTTCCCGCCGCGCTTCATCGAGCACCTGCGCGGCTTCCGCTTCACGTGCGACGTCGACGCGATTCCCGAGGGCACCGTCGTTTTTCCGCATGAGCCGCTGGTGCGCGTGACCGGTCCGATCGCGGAGGCGCAGATCGTCGAGAGCGCGTTGCTGAACTGCGTCAACTTCCAGACGTTGATCGCGACGAAGGCCGCGCGCATCGTGCTCGCGGCGAACGGCGATCCGGTCATCGACTTCGGCCTGCGCCGCGCGCAGGGCGTCGACGGCGCGCTCTCCGCGACGCGCGCGGCGTTCATCGGCGGCGTCGGCTCGACCTCGAACGTCCTCGCCGGCGCGCGCTTCGGCATCCCGGTGAAGGGGACGCACGCGCACAGCTGGGTGATGTCGTTCCCCAGCGAGCTGGAGGCGTTCGACGCGTACGCGCGGGCGATGCCGGACAACGCGCTGCTGCTGGTCGACACCTACGACACGCTCGACGGCGTGAAGAACGCGATCGAGATCGGGCGCCGCCTCCGCGCGCGCGGCCACGAGCTCCTCGGCATCCGCCTCGATTCGGGCGACCTCGCGCATCTCTCCATCGAAGCGCGGACGATGCTCGATGCCGCCGGCTTCCAGAAGACCGCGATCGCCGCGAGCAACGAGCTCGATGAGCACTCGATCACCACTCTCAAAGAGCAGGGAGCGGCGATCAGCGTGTGGGGCGTCGGCACGCGGCTCATCACCGCATACGATCAGCCGGCGCTCGGCGGCGTCTACAAGCTCACCGCGATCCGCGGCAAGGGCGCGGAGTGGGAACACAAGGTGAAACTCTCCGAGCAATCGATCAAGATCTCGACTCCGGGCATTCTCAACGTGCGGCGCTTCGAGGAAGACGGCCGCGCCGTGCGCGACATGATCTGGGACGAGGCGGGAGGCGAGAGCGCCACGCCGGCCGATCTGCTCGTGCCGGTCTATCGCCGCGGCGAGCGTGTTTACGACTCGCCGCCGCTCACCGCGATCGCCTCGCATGCCGCCGTTCAGCTGAAAAAATTCGATGCCGGCATCAAGCGCTTCATCAACCCCGATCCGTATCCGGTCGGGCTCGAGCCGAAGCTCCTCGAACGCAAAACGCGATTGATCGCGGAGGCGCGCGCATGAAGAACGGGCTGCTCTTTTCCACGATCGAATACGAGCCGCTGGCCGGCGAACTCGCCGCCGGCGCGGACCTCGACGCCGGCTCGATCGAGCGCAACGTCTTCCCCGACGGCGAACGCTACTTCCGCATCATCGACGACGTGAACGACCGCGACGTGGTGCTGGTCGGCGGCACGACGTCGCACGACATGACGCTCGAGCTGTACGACCTCGCCTCGACCATCGTCGAGAACGGCGCCGCGACGCTCACCTTCATCGCGCCGTGGTTCGGCTACTCCACGATGGAGCGCGCGGTGAAGCGCGGCGAGGCGGTGACGGCGAAGACGCGCGCGCGGCTCTTCTCCTCGATGCCGCCGTCGAAGCTCGGCAACCAGATCGTCCTTCTCGATCTCCACAGCGAAGGAATTCAGTATTACTTCGAGGGTGGATTGCATCCCATCCATGTTTACGGAAAGCCGGTGATCGAGCAGCTGGCTCGCGAGCTGGGCGGCGACAACTTCGTCCTCGGCTCGACCGACGCCGGCCGCGCGAAGTGGGTCGAGTCGCTGGCCAACGACCTCGCCGTCCCCGCCGCGTTCGTCTTCAAGCGGCGGCGCGGGCCGGAAGAGACCGAGGTGACGGCAGTCAGCACGAAGCTCGCAGGGGAGAAGGTCGTGATCTACGACGACATGATCCGCACCGGCGGCTCGCTGATCGGCGCGGCGCGCGCGTACTACGACGCCGGCGCCGGCTCGGTCGCGGCGGTGGCGACGCACGGGGTCTTCACCGGCGATTCGCTGAAGAAGATTCAGGACACGGGACTCTTCTCCGCCATCGCCACGACCGACAGCCACCCGAACGCGCGGCGGCTGGAGCGAGAAGGGCTGATCGTCCGCTCGATCGCGCCGCTCTTCGTGCCATGCTTGCGGAGGACCGCCCCATGACTCGCGCACTGATCCTCGTCGACATCCAGAACGACTTCATGCCCTCCGGCTCGCTGCCGGTGGCTGAAGGCGACGCCGTCGTGCCGGTGGCCAATCGGATGCAGCGTTACTTCGGACTCGTTGTCGCGACGCAGGACTGGCATCCGGCGGACCACGGCAGCTTCGCGTCGAACCATCCCGGCTGCAAACCGGGCGACATGACGGAGCTCGGCGGCCTGCCGCAGGTGCTCTGGCCCGACCACTGCGTGCAGCAGTCGCACGGCGCGGAGTTCCATCGCGATCTCGATCGCACGCGTGTCGCGCGCGTGTTTCACAAGGGCGTCGATGCCGACATCGACAGCTACAGCGGCTTCTTCGACAACGGTCATCGCCGCTCGACGGGCCTCGGCGAATACCTCCGCGACCAGCAGGTCACGGACGTCTACATCCTCGGTCTGGCCACCGACTACTGCGTGAAGTACAGCGCGCTCGATGCGTTGAAGTTCGGCTTCGCCACGCACGTCATCGAGGACGGCTGCCGGGGCGTGGAGCTGGCGCCGGGCGACGTTCAGCGCGCCGTCGACGAGATGCGCGCCGCCGGCGTGAAGATCACGAACAGCGCGGCCATCACCGCGATGCTCGCGCCGGTCGAGAACGCGGCCGCGTGCGAGACCCGCTCGTAAAGCGCGCCGAAGAGCAGCGTCCCGAGGAGGACGAAGATCCCGGTGGCGAGGTAGTAGAGGCCGAAGCTTTTCCCGCGCGCCTCCGCCGGCACCATTGTGCTGATCCACGCGCGCTCGGCTCCCTCGGTCAGCGTGAACGGGATCGCATAAAGAATGAAGAGGACGAAGAACGACGTCATCGAATGCGCGATCGGGAAGGCGAAGTAGATCGCGGCATACGACAGCCACCCGATGACCAGCAACGTGCGGCGGTCCATGCGGTCGGAGAGCGAGCCGGCGCGCGTGGAGAAGAGCGCCTTGATCACGTGATGCGCGGCCCAGAGCAGCGGGAGCATGGCGGTCGTGACGCCGCCGGCGTTCGCCTGCAGCAGCAGAAACGCGTCGCTCGAATTGGCCAGCGAGAAAAGTGCGATCGCGCCGAGGGCGGCCCAGAAGCGGCCAGGGAGCGGCACGGGGGCGGCGGTCGTGTCCGACTTCACCCGCGGCTCGCGCGGCTCCTCCTTTAATACTGTGACGAGCAGCAGGACCGCGATGAAGCCGGGGATCACGGCGATGTAGAAGACCGTCCGCATCTGCAGGTGAAAGCCCTGCAGGAAGAGCATCGCCATCAATGGACCGACGATCGCGCCGGTATGATCGAGCGCGCGATGAAAGCCGTACGCCTTGCCGCGCTGCTCCACCGGCGTGACGTCGGAGATCAGCGCATCGCGGGGCGCGGAGCGGATTCCTTTGCCGGTCCGGTCGATCAGCCGCGCGGCCAGCACCCACGGCCAGGCGACGGCGGCCGCGATGATGGCGCGCGATCCGGCGGCGAGCGCGTAGCCGCCGCTGATCAGCGGCGCGCGCCGCGTCAGGCGATCGGACCACGAGCCGGCGTAGTACTTGAGGATCGAGGCGATGGCGTCGGCCACGCCTTCGATCAGACCGACGTCGAACGGCGTCGCCCCGAGGGTCACCGTGAGGAAGACGGGGAGGAGCGGATAGATCATCTCGCTCGCCGAATCGTTCAGCAGCGACACGAATCCGAGGAGGATCACCTGGGGCTTCAGCTTGTTTGACATAGAATCCCGCGCGATTTTCAAGAAGGGAGCCACAAATGCCAATCAAAAAAGTGGGCGTGCTCGGTTGCGGTCTGATGGGATCGGGAATCGCCCAGGTCGCGGCGCAGGCGGGATATGAGACCGTCGTGCGCGAGGTGGAGCAGAAATTTCTCGACAAAGGACTGGGCGGAATCCAGAAATCGCTCGGGAAATTCGTGGAGAAGGGGAAGATGCAGCAGGCCGACATGGATGCCTGCGTCGGCCGCCTCAAAGGGACGACGAACCTGCAGGACCTCGCCGACTGCGACATCGTCATCGAAGCGATCATCGAGAATGCGCAGCTCAAGCGCGACACGTACGCGGAGCTCGACAAGATCGTGAAGAAGGAGGCGATCTTCGCCTCGAACACGTCGTCGTTGACCATCACCGAGCTGTCGATGGCCACCGCGCGTCCGAAGCAGTTCGTCGGCCTGCACTTCTTCAACCCGGTGCCGCTGATGAAGCTCGTCGAGGTGGTGCGGACGATCCTCACCAGCGATGAAGCGTTCGACGCGGCGTTCGCATTCGCCAAGTCGCTCGGCAAGGAGCCGGTGTCGTGCCGCGACAACTCCGGCTTCATCGTCAACCGCCTGCTCGTGCCGTACATCCTCGACGCGATCCGCGCGTACGAGGAGGGCGTCGGCTCGATCGAGGACATCGACAAGGCGATGATGCTCGGCTGCGGCTATCCGATGGGACCGTTCACGCTGCTCGATTTCGTCGGCCTCGATACGACGTACTACATCAGCCACGTGATGTTCGACGAGTACCGCGAGAAGCGCTTCGCGTCGCCCGCGCTGCTGCGCAAGATGGTGCTGGCCGGACGCTTCGGCCGGAAGACGGGTGCGGGCTTTTACGACTACTCCGGCGAGAAGCCGGTGGCGTTCGATCGGGTGAAGTGATGGACAACGTACGAATCGAAACCCGCGAGGGCGTGGCCGTCATCACGGTCGACCGCCCCAAGGTCCTCAACGCGCTCAACGCGCAGACGGTCGGCGAGATCGGCGAAGCATTCGAGCAGGCGCGCAACGACGAAAACGTGAAAGCCATGATCCTCACCGGCGGCGGCGAGAAGGCCTTCGTCGCCGGCGCCGACATCGGCGAGCTGGCGAAGATGACGCCGATCACCGGCAAGGCGACCGCGGAACGCGGGCAGGCCGTCTTCGCGAAGATCGAGCGCTTTCCGAAGCCTGTCATCGCCGCGATCAACGGCTTCGCCCTCGGCGGTGGATGCGAGCTCGCGCTGGCCTGTCACATCCGCATCGCCTCGGAGAAGGCGCAGATCGGTCTCCCCGAGGTCACGCTCGGCATCATCCCCGGCTACGGCGGCACGCAGCGGATGGCCCGCCTCCTCGGCAAAGGCAAAGCGCTCGAGCTGATCCTCACCGGCGACCGCATCCCCGCCGCGGAAGCGGAGCGGATCGGCCTCGTGAACAAGGTCGTGGCACCCGAGGAGCTGATGAACGTCGCGATGGAGCTGGCGAAGAAGATCGCCTCGCGCGGTCCGCTCGCGGTGCGCGCCGCGATCGAAGCGGTCATGAGCGGCAGCGAAATGCCGATCGACGAAGGCTTCTTCCTCGAGGCAACGCTCTTCGGCCTCCTCGCGTCGACCGACGACATGAAGGAAGGAATGGGAGCATTCCTGGAGAAGCGCGCGGCGGATTTCAAGGGGAAGTGACCAGGGACGACGAGAGCGCCTCCGGCGGGCGGGCACGGCCCGCAGCGTTGGTTGGCCTAGCCTGAACGGACGCTCTCGGGACGAACGTGATTTGCGCGAAGCCAAACGCAGCGGGCCGGGCCCGCCCGCCGGAGGCGCTCCGGTCGTTTCCTCGTCACAGTCCCGTGGCCTGCTTCGCCTCCTTGAAAAAGTCGAACGCATCATCCACGGTCTGAACATTCATCGCCGCGGCGGCGGGCAGGGCCTTCGCCGCGGCGATTCCTTTTGCCGCGGGCGCTTTCGCGGCCATCACCTGCTTCATCGCGGTCACCATGCTTTGCTGCAGGTCGTTGAGCGGCTGGGCGGCGATCGCCTGCTGCTTGGCCATCGACTTGGCAGCGGCCGCGGGTGCCGCGACCGCCAGCGGCGTCTCGCCTTTGCGCGCGGGGCTGGTGAGGATTGCGTCGAGATCGGGCGCGGCCCCTTCGCGTTTCGAGAACGGCGGCAGCTTCGGGTAGAGCTTCCGTAACGTCGCAAGGATGGACGTGTGGTCGTACGGAGTGGCACCCGGCTTCGCGTGGAACACCGAGCCGGCTTTCACGAACGGCGAGACGATGATCGCCGGCACGCGGACGCCGAAGCGCTTGAAATCGAAGCCGAACTCTCCCTTCTTCGTGTCGGGCGGCACCGCGTTCGTCGGCGGCTCGACGTGGTCGTAGCAGCCGCCGTGCTCGTCGTACGTGATGATCAGCAGCACCTCGTTTTTCTCCCACTGCGGGCTGGTGACGATCGCGTTGAACACGCGGGCGATGAACGCGTCGCCCGGCTCGATGTCCGACGGCGGATGCATGTCGCTCTGCAGCTTGCCGGTCAGCGGATTGTGAAAAAAGTTCGGCTCGACGAACGCGTAGTTCGGCAGCTGGCCGGCGTTCGCGTCGTGCAGGAAATGCTCGAAGCCGACGATGTTCTTCGAGTAGCCGGGCTTGAGGAGAGGGGAGAACTGCAGGCGAGTAAACGAGGTGTAGTTCTCGTCGTAGTAGATCCGCCACGTGTAGCCGGGGATGCCCGCCATCCGTTGAAAGACGGTCGGCATCCGCCAGAGGAACGGATTGTCCGGCTTGTTGTTGACCATGCCCCACGACGTGCCGGCGGCGGCGAACGCGCGGTTCGTCCAGGTCTGCGATGGCACCGAGGCGTACCAGGCGTCGCAGACCGCGTAGCGGCGGCAGATCTCCGCGAGGTTCGTGATCGCGCCCGGGTCGTAGCACGACATGATCTCCGCCGGCTTGCCGCCGACGTTCACGTAATCGGTCACGAAGCCCTGGTTCGTGGCATTGGGCGGCGTGGGCGCCGGATCGACGCCGAACAGCTGCACGTTGACGTGCTGATACTCCTCGCCGGGATCGGGCTTCGGCACGTCGGTGCGCGTGGCCTTGCGGACAGTCGTCCCGCTGTTGCTTTCGTTTCCCGTGAGGCCGTCGATCGCATCGCCGTTCGGCGACGCATTCTTCGGTGCGTAGAGATAGCCGAGGATGCTGTCGAACGAACGGTTTTCCAGCATCAGCGTGACGACGCTTTTCACTTTGCTCAGATTGCCCATGTCAAGGAGGGCCGCAGCACAGTGTTTTCCCTACCGTGTAAACTGCGGTGGTCATGGACGAGAACCTCGACGATCTGATCTACGACTGGAACGTGGCCGGCGAAAAGCCGTCGCGGCCGTCGTCGCGCAAGGTCGATTTCGACGACGAGACGCTGCGCGACGGGCTGCAATCGCCGTCGGTGACCGATCCCTCCATCGACGAGAAGATCCGCATCCTCCACTTCATGCACGCCATCGGCATCGACAACGCCGACATCGGCCTGCCGGGCGCCGGCCCGCACGTGCAGCGCACCGTCGAGCGGCTCGCGCGCGAGATCGTCGACAACAAGCTGACCGTCTATCCGAGCGCCGCGGGACGGACGCACGAGAACGACGTCAAGCCGATCATCGAGATCTCGCAGCGCGTCGGCATCGCCATCGAGGCCGATCTCTTCATCGGCTCGTCGCCGATCCGCCAGTTCGCGGAAGAGTGGGACCTCGACTGGATCATCAAGCAGTCGGCGCACGCCGTCCGCTTCGCCACCGACAACGGCATCCCGGTCATGTACGTCACCGAAGACACGACGCGGGCGAAGCCGGAAGCGATCGAAAAGCTCTACACCGCCGCGATCGACGCCGGCGCGAAGAGAATTTGCGTTTCCGACACAGTCGGTCATGCCACGCCGTGGGGCGCGCGCAACGTGATCCGGTTCGTCGTCGCGCTGCGCGACCGGCTCAATCCGGAGGTGAAGGTCGACTGGCACGGCCACAGCGACCGCGGCCTTGGCGTGATCAACTCGATCGCCGCGCTGGAAGCGGGCGCCGACCGCGTGCACGGCTCGGCCGGCGGCATCGGCGAGCGCGTCGGCAACACGCCGATCGACCTGCTGATGGTCAACCTCAAGCTGATGGGGTGGATCGACAACGATCTGACACAACTCGGCGAGTACGTGAAGTTCGTCTCGCAGGCCGTTCGCATCCCGCTGCCCGACCAGTATCCGGTTTTCGGCCGCGACGCCTTCCGCACCGGTACCGGCGTGCACGCCGCCGCCATCATCAAGGCGAAGAAGAAAAAAGGAAGCGAATGGCTGGCCGATCGCGTTTACTCGGGAGTTCCGGCAGGCATGTTCGGCCTGCAACAGATCATTGAAGTCGGTCCCATGTGCGGTCTGTCCAACGTCATCTTCTGGCTGGACACGCATGGATATCCGCAGGAAGAGTCGCTGGCAAAAGAGCTCTTCCAGCTCGCCAAAAATACGAATCGAGTGCTCACCGATGAGGAGCTGCACGCCGCCGCCCACCGCTGGGCGGAGGCACAACAGGTTGCCCGAGTGGCGGAACGGTAGACGCTGAGGTCTCAAAAACCTTTGTTCGCAAGGACGTGCCGGTTCGAGTCCGGCCTCGGGCACCACATCCGCACGCAGCTCGCCACAAGACGCCGATTCCGGGAGATCCGTAGAATGCTCAGGATGCGATCGCTTTCTCTGCTGCTCGTTTCGCTGCTGTTCTCGACAGTTGCTTTTGCGCAGGAGCCGATGAGGCTTCGCTTCGCCGGCGCACGTCACTTCATCCTCGACCCGCAGCACGTGCTGTCGGACGTCGAGCGCGCCGAGCTCCGGGCGGACGGCATCGCGGTCGGCCGGGCCATGCCGAACGGCAAGTACATCGCGCGGGTCGCCGAGGGCGCGCTGACGGAAGGGCACGAGCTGATGATTCGCGCGCTCGAGCCGATCACCGCCGAGCGCAAGCTCGCGCCGGCCGTGGTTCACGCCGCCGTTTCCGGCCATCCGTACGTCCGCGTCAACGTGATCTTCAATGATGAAGTCTCGTTCGACGATGCGCGCAGCGCGATCCTCGCGGCGGGCGGCGAGCTGGAGCGGCCGTTCGCCACCGACTTCGGCCTCGCGCACAACCTCGGCGCGCGCATCCCCGCCACCGCCGTCCAGCAACTGGCCGAGGATGAACTGGTCTACACGATCCATGGACCGCGGCCGCGCATCGCGAACGACAATGCCGTCGCAGCGCAGACCGCGCGCGTCGACGTCGTGCAGGCATCGCCGTACGGCCTCAACGGCAGCGGCGTCGTCCTTTCGTACTTCGAGCTTTCACCGGCCGACGCGACGCATCAGGAGTTCCAGGGCCGGCTGACCACGCACTTCCCCGCGGGCGCGAGCACGAGCGATCAGCTCCACGCGACGCACACCGCCGGCACGATGATCGCCGCCGGCATCAATCCGCTGGCGAAAGGGATGGCGCCCGCCGCGACGCTGCACGGCTACGACGCGTGCGACGACTGCAACTGGCTCGATGACAAACTGAGGCAGCTGCCGATCGTGAAATCGATCGCCGACAACAACTCGTGGGGCTACATCCTCGGCTGGTGCGATTCCTCGCGCTGCGAAGCGCCGACCGGCTGGCTGTGGACGCAGAACCAGGAGTACATCGGCGGATACGACGTCGACACCGACAGCGTGATCGACAAGATCACGCGCACCGGCCAGACGCTCTTCGTCCATTCCGCCGGCAACGACGGCACCAACGCCGGCCCGACGTCCGCGCCGTTCGCGCACAACCACGTCGACGATCAGGGCAACACGATCAAGGGCGAGACGTTCTGCTATTCGAGCGACGGCAGCGGCACCGACTGTCCCGCACCGCAGTGCTCGGCTGGCGCGATCCATTGCGAGATCACGCGGCATCCGCTCAACACGACCGTCACCTCGGTCGGCCTCACCGCCAGCTCCAAGAACATCATCACCGTCGGCGCCACCGACTCCGCGCGCAACGTCGTCAGCTTCAGCTCCCGCGGTCCCACGCTCGACGGCCGCGTGAAGCCGGAGATCACGGCGAAGGGCTTCAACACGCTTTCGACCGTGCCGAACAACCAGTACGCGAAGGAAAGCGGCACCTCGATGGCCTCGCCGGTCGTCACCGGCGTCGCCGCGCTGCTCACGCAGCAGTGGCGCCACACGTTCAACACCAGCGCGGCGCCGAATCCCGCGCAGCTCAAGGCGCTGCTGATCGCCGGCGCGGTCGACGAAGGCAATCCCGGCCCCGATTACACCAACGGCTTCGGCGCGGTCGACGCGAAGAACTCGGTCGACATCGTCCTCGCGGACGGCGGAACGGGGAAGCGCATCGTCACCAGCACGCTCGCGCAGGGCTCGCAGCTCGACGTTCCGCTGACGCTCGCATCGGCGGGCGATCTCCGCGCCGTCATCGTCTGGACCGACAGCGAGGCGTTGTCGCTCGGCGATGACCTCGGCGGTCCGACGCTGGTCAACGACCTCGATCTTTCGGTGAGCGGCCCGACCGGCGCGCAGACGCTGCCTTACGTCCTCGACAAGAACAATCCGTTCAACAACGCCACGCGCGGCGTGAACAAGGTCGACAACGTCGAAGAGGTCGAGATCAAGGGCGCCGCGGCCGGCACGTATCACGTGATCGTGAACGGCACGCGCGTCATCGCGAACTCGCCGCAGCAGTTCGTGCTCGTCGCGACGAACGGCACCATCGGCGCAGCCGCGCCGGTGTGCACCGATCCGACGGAGCCGAACGACACGCAGGCGCAGGCCTTCGGACTCGGCTCCGGCCAGAGCGTCGCACCGCGCATCTGCTCGGCGACCGACGTCGACGTCTTCCACTTCCGTGTCGACAAAGCGGGCGTGCTGCAGTACACGATCAATTCATCCGACACGGCGCTGCACACGGTCCTGACCGGCACGGGAAGCGGCCCCGCCGCGACCGATATCGCTCCGGGGGCGGCGGTGCCGGTTCAGACGGCAGTCAACCCCGGCGACTACTACCTGACGATCTCGGCGAACGGCGCGCTCGGCTCGAACGGCGCGTACACGCTGACGGTGACGTTCCCGTCGGTAACGCCCGTTCGCGGACGGGCGGCGCGGCACTAAAATGCCGCGCGCATGACCTACAACACGCTCCTGATCGAAGAGGGTGACGGCGTTCTCACCGTCACCCTCAACCGTCCCGAAGTCCACAACGCGTTCAACGATGAGCTGATCTCCGAGGCCATCGATCTCTTCCAGAACATCGGTTCGCGGAACACGCGCGCCGTCGTGCTGCGCGGCACCGGCACCAACTTCTGCGCCGGCGCGGACCTCAACTGGATGTCGAAGATGGTCTCGTACACGCGCGACCAGAACATCCACGACTCGTCGCTGCTGGCGAAGATGTACGCGCTGATGAACGAATGCCCGGTTCCGCTGATCGGCGTCGTGCAGGGCGCGGCGATCGGCGGCGGCGTCGGACTCGTCGCCGTGTGCGACGTCGTGATCGCGAAACCGGACACGAAGTTCGGTCTGTCCGAGGTGAAGCTCGGCATCCTGCCGGCGGTGATCTCGCCGTACGTGATCGCGAAGATCGGCACGTCGCACGCGCGGGCGCTCTTCCTCACCGGTGAACGTTTCGACGCGGAGCGCGCGCTGCGCATCGGACTCGTGCATCGCGTCACGGAGGACGTCGATGCCGCGCTCGCCGAGACGCTGAAACAGCTGGAGACGTCCGGTCCCGAGGCCGTGCGCGAGTGCAAGAAGCTGATCGCGTTCGTGTCGACGAACGAGGCGGCGGAGGCGATCCCGTACACGATCGAGGCGATCGCCACGCGCCGCGTGTCGGAAGAAGGGCAGCAGGGGATGCAGGCGTTTCTGAAGAAAGAGAAGGCGCCGTGGACAAACTGATCATCCCGAACCGCGGCGAGATCGCGGTCCGCATCGCGCGCTGCTGCCGCGAGATGGGGATCACCTCCGTCCTCGCGTACTCCGAATCGGACGACGTCCGCTTCGTCCGCCGCTTTTTCGACGAGGCGATTTCCCTCGGCAGCGGCGACGCGCGCGAGACGTACCTCGACGTCGCGAAAGTGATCGACGCGGCGCGCAGATCGAGCGCCGATGCGCTGCATCCCGGCTACGGATTTCTTTCCGAGCGCGCGGAGCTTTCCGCCGCGTGCGACGACGCCGGCATCACCTTCGTCGGACCGAAAGCCGATTCGATCGCGGCGATGGGATCAAAAGCGGAGTCGCGTCAGCTGATGCAGCGGCTCGGCGTGCCGGTCGTTCCCGGTTACGACGGCGAAGACCAGAGCAACCTGCTCGCGGAAGCGCAACGCATCGGCTTCCCGCTACTCGTGAAGGCGAGCGCGGGCGGCGGCGGGAAGGGGATGAAGATCGTCCGCTCCGCCGGCGAGCTGCAGGCGGCGATCGAGTCGGCGCAGCGCGAGGCATCGAAAGCCTTCGGCGACGCGCGGCTCCTGCTCGAGCGCTACATCGAAGAGCCGCGGCACGTCGAGTTCCAGATCTTCGGCGACGGCCGCGGCGACGTGCTGCACCTCTTCGAGCGCGACTGCTCGATCCAGCGCCGGCATCAGAAAGTGGTCGAGGAATCGCCTGCGCCGCGCTACTCCGACGAGCTGCGCCAGCGCATGGCGCAGGCCGCGATCGCCGCGGCCCGCGGGGTGGACTACCGCAATGCCGGAACGGTGGAGTTCATCGTCACGCCCGACGGCGAGTTCTACTTCCTCGAGATGAACACGCGGCTGCAGGTCGAGCATCCGGTGACCGAGCAGGTGCTCGGCATCGATCTCGTCCGCGCGCAGCTCGAAGTCGCGTCGGGCGCGCCGATGCCATGGACGCAGGAGCAATTGCGCCAGCGCGGACATGCCATCGAAGTGCGCGTCTACGCCGAAGATCCGGACGACCGCTTCCTGCCGCAGACCGGCACAATCGCGTTCTACGCCGAGCCCTCGGGGCCGGGCGTGCGCGTCGACGGCGGCGTGATGCAGGGGAGCGAGATCGGCGTGAAGTTCGATCCGATGCTGGCCAAGCTGATCTGCTTCGCCGACGATCGCGAGCACTGCATCGACCGCCTCGATCGCGCGCTGCGCGACTACGTGATCCTCGGCACGAAGACGAACGTCTCGTGGCTGCGCCGCGTGATCACGCAGCCGGCGTTCCGCGAAGGGCTCGTCTCGACGCGCTTCCTCGACGACCATCCGGTGACGCAGTCGATGCCGGAGGTCGTGCCGGCGATCGCGGCGGCACTGGCTTCGTCGAAGCACGAGCCGGAGCGGGCGGTGGGTGAAGTACGGCTCCCGAGCGTGTGGGACTCGCTCGGCGGCTGGGGACGGCCTTAGCGGCCGAGCGCCTCGGGCGCGCGCACGCGTCCCGCGATGCCGCAGAGGATCAGCAGCGTCACGACGTACGGCACGGCCAGCAGCAGGTGAAACGGCAGGCCGATGTTCATCGCCTGCAGCGTGTACTGCAGTCCCGCGGCGACGCCGAACAGCGCGGTGCCGATGATCGCGCCGCGCACTTTCCAGCGTCCGAAGATCACGATCGATAGCGCGATGAAGCCGCGGCCCGCGGTCATGTTCTCCGCGAATCCGCTCGACAGCGCGAGCGCCAGGAACGCGCCTCCCGCGCCGGCGAGCAGCGCCTCGATTGCCAGCGCCGACCAGCGGTAGGCATGCACGTGCTGCACGGCCTCGGGGTTCTCGCCCGCGGCCCGCAGCCGCAGGCCGAAGCGCGTCATCCAGAGCATCACCGCCAGCGCGGCGGGGATGGCGATCCAAGCCAGCAGCACGGCGACGTACTGCGCGGCCTCGGACATCGCCGAGGCCGCGAACAGCGCTCCGCCGGCCGCCTGGTAGACGAAGCCGGTGAGGCCGAGGGCGAGCAAGTTGATCGCGGTGCCGGTGACGATCTGGTCGGCGCGGTAGCGGATGGCGAAGACGCCGAAGATTGCGGCGACGAGCAGCGCGCCGAGGATGCCGCCGGCGAATCCGGCGAGCACGCTCTCCGTCGCGTGCTGCGCGAGCACCGCGGTCATCGCGGCGGTGAGCATCATCCCTTCGATGCCGAGGTTGATGATGCCGGCGCGTTGCACGACCATCTCGCCTTCGACCGCCAGCAGCAGCGGCGTCGAGGCGACGATCGCGATCGGCAATGCGTGGAGGATGACGTCAATCACGTGCGCGCCAGCTCCCGAACAGAATGAGGATGAGGATCACGACCGCCTCGCCGAAGGTCGCGACGTTCGACGAAATGCCGGCCGTCCGTTGCAGCTCGCCCGCGCCGGTGGTCAGCGCGCCGAAGAAAATCGACGACGCGATCGTCGCCAGCGGATGCAGTTGCGCGAGCAGCGCGACCGCGATGCCGGAGTAGCCGTAACCGGCGGCGAAGCGCTCGAAGAGGCGATGCGTGACGCCGAGGAGCTCGATGCCGCCGGCGAGTCCGGCCAGCGCGCCGCTGATGCCCATCGCGCGCACCAGCTGCCGGTCGACGTCGATGCCCGCCCACTTCGCGGCGCGCGCGTTGAAGCCGGTGGCGCGCAGACGCAGTCCTTCCATCGTTCGGTAGAGGAGGAACCACGTCGCGACGCTGGCGAGGATCGCGAGGAGCACGCCCGCGTGCAGCTCGCCGACCTGCGGCAGCGCCGCGGCCGCGGCATCGGTCTGCGGATATTGCCCGCCGCGCTCCTGCAGCGGTCCGTTCACGCACCAGCCGAGGAGATGAATGGCGATGAAGTTGAGCAGGATCGTGGTCAGCACCTCGGGTGCATTGCGCCAAAGACGCATCGACGTCGCGATCGACGCCCACAACGCGCCGGCCAGCATCGATGCGGCGAGCGCCGCGATCACGCCGAAGCGCGCCGCCATGATCGCCGCGATCGCGCCGACGATGAACTGCCCCTCGCCTCCGATGTTCCACACGCCCGCGCGGAACGCGACCGCGACGGACAGCCCGGTGAGCAGCAGCGGCACGGATTTCAGCAGCGTCCCTTCGAGCGCGAACTGCGAGCCGATCGAGCCGCTGACGAGGATCTGCAGCAGCTCGATGGGGGAGCGGCCGAACGCCAGCGCGGAGAGCGACAGGAGCACGAGCGCCGCGACCGCCGCGGCGATCTGCCTCATGCCAGTCCCGCCATCAGCGCGCCGACTTTTTCCCGCGCCACCGCGGGCGGCATCGGCTCCGACAACGCGCCGCGGTAAATCACCTGGATCGAATCGGCGAGCGCGAACGCTTCGTCGAGGTCCGAGGTGATGAGCAGGATCGATGCTCCCTCGGACGCCGCGGCGCGCAGCTGCTCGTGCACGAATGCGGTCGCTTCGATGTCCAGTCCGCGCGTCGGCTCGGCGGCGAGGATCATGCGCGGCTTGCGGCTCAGCTCGCGCGCGAGGATCACTTTCTGTTGATTGCCGCCGGAGAGCGAGCCGGCTTTCTGCTTCGCATTTCGCGCCTTGATCGAGTAATGCCCGATGAGCGTCTCGGCATCGATCTTGGTCCGCAACGCGAGGTTCTCCGCGATCGACATCTCCGCGATGATCCCGTCGCGCGTGCGGTCCTCGGGGATGAGTCCCGCGTCGGGATGCTCCGCGCGGAAGCGCTCTGCCAGCTCGGTCTGCCCGTTGCCCGCCACGCCAACGATCGCGCGAATGTTGTTCATAGGTGTGGTCGAAGTGATCACCGGAGCATCGACCATCGCGCTCGCCAGCTCCTCCGCCGTCATCGACTTCGTATCGACAACGACGCGCCCGCCGCGCATCACCACGATCCGCTGCGCGATCTCCAGCACCTCGGGCAGCTTGTGGCTGATGAACACGACCGCCGCCCCTTCGCTCGCGATGCGGCGCATCACCGCGAAGAGCTCCTGCGATTCGGCGGGAGTGAGCACCGAGGTCGGCTCGTCGAGGATCAGCACGCGCGGCTTCTTCGCGATCGCCTTGATCAGCTCCAGCTTCGACTTCTCGCCGACCGAGAGGTCTTCCACGCGACGCGAGACGCCGCGCAGCTCGATGCCGGTCGCGGCGATGATCTGCTCCGCCTGATCTTCCAGCTTGCGCAGCGAGGCGAACGACCACGTCCGCTGCAGCGCGAGGTTCTCGGCGATCGTGAAATCGGAGACGAGGAGAAAGTGCTGATGCACGAAACCGATCGCACCACCGCGCTCGATCGAGCCCGCGTCATGCGCGAGCTCGCCCGACGCGATGCGCATCAGCGTCGTCTTCCCGGCGCCGTTCTCACCGACCAGCGCGAGGATCTCGCCGCCGCGGATCTCGAGCGTGACGTCATCCACCGCGACGTTGTCGCCGAAGCGCTTCGTGATGGCGTGAAGCGTCAGCACATCAGAATCCGCGCGGCACGTTTACCGAGCCGTTGCGGATGCCCTGCTCGACCTTCGCCACTTCGCTCACCGTGTCGGGCTTGAGCGTCGCTTTCAGCCTGTCGTTCCACACCAGCGAGACGATGCCTTCGTTCATACCGAGGTACTGGATCTCCGGCTTGAACTGGTGATCGCGCACTTTTTTCGCGATCGTCACAAAGGCGGCAGGCACGTCGAGCACGGCCGACGCGACGATCACATCGGGCGCGAGATCGTTCTGGTTTTTGTTCGAGCCGAAGCAGCGGATCTTCCGCTCCTGGCAGGCCTGGAACACGCCGCGGCCGGCCTCGTTGGCCTGATGAAAGATGAAGTCGCAGCCGGCGTTGATGAGGGACAGCGTGGCCAGCCGCGCGGCGCCGGCGTCGTCGAAGTTGCCGGTGTAGATCTCCTTCACCTCGAAGTTCGGATTCACCGAATGCGCCCCCGCCTTGAATGCGAGGAAGGTCGAGGCGATCGAGGGAAAGTTGACGCCGCCGACGAGTCCCGCCTTGGCGGTTTTCGATTCGCGCGCCGCGATCACGCCGAGGAGGTAGGTGGCCTGCTCGAGCTCGAACACCATCGGCGCCACGTTCGGCGCGACCGTCTTGCCCGACGTCGTGATGAACACGGTGTCGTGATACTGCGCACCGGCCTGTTTGGCCGCGTCCTGATATTCGAAGCCGTGGCCGAACGCGAGCGTGTAGCCCTGTTTGCCGTAGGCGCGGAATCCGTCGAGCATCTCGGGTGGAGTCTTCGTTTCCTGATGCGAGATCTCGGCGCCGAGCTCTTTCTGGATGCGTTGCACCCCTTCCCACGCCAGGGAGTTCCAGCCGCTGTCGTTGACGGACCCAGGAGTAAGAAGCCCGACTTTCATCGTCTTCTTCTGCGGCGTCTCCGTCTTTTGCGGACAGGCGAGCAGGAGGGCGGACAAGAGAAACACGAACGTTCGCTTCATGGGAGCGATGTTAGCAGTGGGCCGTTGACAGTTGGCAGTAGCTACGGCCAACGGTCAACTGTCAACGGCCAACGTCGCGGCCCGCCACCTGCCCCCTGCCCCCCGCCCTCTGAAATGTGGTACATCGTCGCCCCGGAGGAATGCGATGGACGACATTGAGAAGAACGACGACGGCGCCGACGAAGAATACGACGAGCAGATCGAGCAGATGATCATCGAGAACGGGATCCTGCTGCACAGCCTGGCCGCGCTCCTGGTGCGGAAGGGAATCCTGAAGCAGGAAGAGATCGATGCGGAGATGGACAAGTTGTACGACGAGATGGAGAACTTCGAGCAGCAATGATGTGGCGCGGGCCCTCTGACCCGCGCACGGAATAGGCGGTCCCGCAGCCTGTTTGAATTCGGGACAACTCATTCAGGAGATTGATGAAAATGCGGAAATTTCTGATCGCGGTTGCAGTCGCAATCGCCGCGGTGAGCGCATACGCACAGCTCTCGCCGCAGTACGTGAACTGGGCCAAAGGTCCGGTTCAGTTCCTCATGACCCCCGAAGAACAGGCGAAGTGGAAGACGATCAAGAGCGACGCCGAAGCCTCTGCGTTCGTCGATCTCTTCTGGGCCCGTCGCGATCCGACGCCGGCCACTCCGCGCAACGAGTACAAAGAGAATTTCGACACCGCCGTGAAGTACGCCGATGAGCACTTCACCGCCGGCCGCACGCAGGGATCGCTCAGCGACCGCGGCAAAGTGCTGATCCTCTTCGGCCCGCCGAAGTCGATCTCGCGCAGCGGCACCGGCCCGACCAACGGCGCGCAGGATGACCGCGGCTTCGGCGTGAACGGCGAAGCCCTCGGCGCCTCGGCCAGCTCGGCGACGGAAAAGAGTGCCAAGCAGGTGTGGATCTACGAAGGCGACCAGGCGCAGAAGTCGTTCGGCGCGCCGCGCACCGAGGTCGACTTCCTCGACCAGTTCAACACCGGCGACTTCCGCATCCAGCGCGGCAAGGTCGACATTCCGACCGCGCAGAAGAACGTGATCAACGCGTCGATCGTGCAGCCGAGCCTCACCGCCGCGCCGAAGTTCACCACGGCATCGTCGACGACCACGACGACCACCACCACGACCACGACGACCACCGCCCCGGCGGCGGTTCCGGCCGCCCCCGCGTATCCGACGACGTTCAAGACGCAGTCGTACCAGACGGCCGTCAGCGAGTTCGAAGCAGCGAAGACGAACCCCTACAAGAACCTCTACGTCTCGTGGGGCGAGTACGTGACGCCGCAGGGCGAGTACTACGTTCCGGTCGAGCTTTACGTGCCGAAGGTGGCGAACCTCGACCCGGCCGCCGACCTCACGTTCTTCGGCGTCGTCGAAGATGACGGCAAGCCGATCGCCGTGTTCGAAGAGCCGGCCAAGCTGTCGGTCACCAAGGACGATCTCTTCTTCGACAAGTCGCTCATGCTGCCCGCGGGCAAGCACAAAGGCGTTTTCGGCCTCGCGCTGAACGGCAAGCCGGTGTCGATGGTCTCCACCGAGATGAACCTCGCGGGCGCGCTCGACAAGGATGCGCCAGCGGTCTCCGCGCTGATCCTTTCGAACAACGTCTATCCGCTCGCGCAGGCGCAGCGGCCGACCGATCCGTTCGCGTTCGGCGGCATCAAGGTCGTGCCGAAGGGCGACAAGACGTTCCATCCGTCCGATGAGCTCTGGTACTTCTTCGAGCTCCGCAACCCGGGACTCAACGAGCAGAACGTTCCGAGCATCCAGGTGAAGCTGGAGATGGAAGGGAAGACCGCCGCCGGCAAGCCGTACCAGGCGACCGCCCCTCCGCGCTCGGTCGAAGCGCAGGAGCTGAAGGGTGTGCCGGGTCACTTCGGTGTCGGCAGCTCGATTCCGCTCAGCAAGTTCGAGCCGGGTGACTACAAGCTGAAGGTGAAGGTCACCGACACCGTCAAGAAGGTCTCCTACAACCTGACCGAAGACTTCAAAGTCGTTCCGGAAGGGAAGTAACCCATGCGGACGCTCACGCGCGTCGTACTCGTCGCCTCGGTCGTCGCGATTGCGCTGGCCGCGTCGGCCTCGCTCTCATCCAGTTTCGTGGAGTGGGGGAAGGGCCCGGCGCAGTACCTGATGACGAAGGACGAACAGGCTCAGTGGAAGAAGATCAATGATGATGCGGCCGCGCAGGCCTTCATCGATCTCTTCTGGGCCCGCCGCGATCCTTCGCCCGGCACTCCGGCGAACGAGTTCAAGGACGATTTCGACGCGCGTGTAGCGGCCGCGGACAAGCAGTTCCCGCAGGGCCACAACAAGGGCTCGATGACCGATCGCGGTCATGTCTTCATCCTGCTCGGCCGCCCGACCCGCATCGAGCGGACCAGCGCCGAGCCGAAGAGCACCATCCTCACCCCAACCGCCACGTCGACGAACCTCGAGGACAAGAACCTCGAGTCGCTGCAGTCGTACAGTCCGAAGCAGCTCTGGACGTACGACGGCAGCAAGACGAAGCTCCCGCCCGGCGCGCCGCCGGTCGCGGAGTTCGCGTTCGTCGATCAGTACGGCTCGAACGAGTGGAGCCTCGAGCGGACCGGCAAGACCGACGTGGCCGACATGTACAGCAAGGCCATCAATGCTTCCATCGTGCAGCCCGGACTGACGGAAGCGCCGAAGGCCGCCCCTGCGGCAGTCGCAGCGGCTCCGGCCGCGGTTGCCGCGCCGATGGCGGCTCCGGCCGCGGCGCCGATGCTCGCGTTCAAGAGCGACGCGCTGCGTGCGGCGGTCGACGACCTGAAGGCGGGCAAGACCTCGTACAAAAATCTCTTCGTCAGCTACGGCGAGTTCATCACGCCGCAGGGCCACTATTTCGTTCCGGTCCAGCTCTACGTCCCGAAAACGGCGGGCCTCTCGTCAACGGAGGAGCTGACGTTCTTCGGCTCGGTCGAGGATGAGGCGGGCAAGACCGCCGCCGTCTTCGAGGAGCCGGCGAAGCTGATCGCATCGAAGAACGACTACTTCTTCGACAAGTCGCTCGACCTCGCGCCCGGCAGGTACAAAGCGACGTTCGGCCTCGCGCAGAACGGCAAGCCGGTGTCGATGGTCAGCCAGCAGCTCGATCTGGCCACGCTGGACAAGGATGCGCCGGCGGTGTCGCGCCTGATCCTCTCGAACAACGTCTACACCCTCACGGAAGCGCAGAAGCCGACCGACCCGTATGCGTTCGGCGGCCTCAAGGTCGTCCCGAAATCCGATCACGTCTTCTCCACGTCCGAGGAGCTCTGGTATTTCTTCGAAGCACGCAATCCTGGCCTCGACCCGACGACGAAGCAGCCGAAGTTACGGGAAAGTGTCCAACTCACCGGCACGTCGACCGAGGGTAAGAAGATTCGCATGGAACTACCGTCTTATGACGCAGATGCAATGGAACTGAAGGGCATGCCGGGTCACTTCGCGGTCGGCACTTCGATTCCTTTGGATGGGTTCAAAGCCGGTGATTACGCGTTGAGCGTGAAGCTCGTCGACACCATCGCCAACAAGACGTACGAGTTGAAGGAAGCGTTCAAAATTCGATCGGAGAAATAGCCCCATGCGCACGTTCGTCCGCGGTGCAGTCCTCGCCGTCCTCAGCCTCTATTCGATTTCGATGTACGCAGCGCTTTCGCAGAAGTATGTCGAC